>Ga0209212_1000067_pt1 | contig 203758 bp, 170 predicted proteins | sample RifGroC2_FD_183996 | JGI IMG/M metagenome (GOLD analysis project Ga0209212, IMG submission 183996) | Groundwater microbial communities from Rifle, Colorado, USA - Groundwater C2 (SPAdes) (version 2) | ecosystem: Environmental > Aquatic > Deep subsurface > Groundwater | place: Rifle, Colorado...
CCTATTCACGTATCAAAGATCTGCTGAAGACTGTTGTCACTACATTTTGGCAAGACCTGCGCCGTAGTCAGTTCCTGGCCGGCCGCTGCCTTGCCTTGGATGCGTAATCGAATTTGCGAGCCCATCAGGAATGCCGCTCCTACAACAACGGATATCGGACCACCAGGAAACGCCGAGTCAGGCGGAAGCGACGCGGGGCAGGGAGGTTGTTGTGGAGAGCGGGGAGACCGAAAAAACGCCGGAAAGCCGTGATGCAGTCGAAGCGGAAGACCCGGCGGTCATCAGTCGCGGCCTCGCCACCATTCGCAAACGGCGCTGGATGTTGTGGAGCGTCATGATCGTCTATCTCCCGACGATGTGGATGACGCAGAAGATAACCCATTCGTTTCGGGACTCCATGCCGGTGTTCTTCATCTGGTTCTTCGTTCTTCTGGCGACGATGGCGTTCTCGGCCGCAGCGAGATGTCCGCGCTGCGGCCACTACTTTCATATGAACGGCATCACCCTCCTGTATCTCCGCAAATGCCTGCACTGCCAGTTGCACATCACTGAAGACAAGCGTGCGGGACGGCCGTAGATCCCGCCGACTCAGCGCGCCTAAGTGCCACTATCTGTCTTCACCGAGCGAGGGATTCGACTGTATATCTCCACCGAGGTCAGGACTCGACTGTATATCTCCACCGGGCGCGGAACCTGCCTGTATTTCTTCTCTACGTGCGGCACTTCTAAGGCCCGGTTTTGCATCCTGGAGCGCGCCCAACTCCTGGTTCAGCGCCTCGGTCAGGCTTACGCTATCCGCCTGCGCCTTGCGAAACAGGGGATCCATCGACTCGATTACCTTCAGCGTCATGTTCCGTGACAACTGGTCCCTGATGTTGCTGATGTCGAAATAGTACGCCCTGTATGCGTGCTTCACCTCTTTGCTCCCTTCGTATATCGGCTTGAACGCCTCCCCAAGTTGCAACGGCTGCGTTCCGGCGTTCTCCGAGAGTCTCGGGAACCGGCACTGCGTCGCAGACTTCTCCGTTTCCACCAAATAGTCGCCGCTGTCGCGCATTCCGTTTGCGTGCTTGACCAGGCGCTCACCTATCATCCCCATCTTGTCCACGTTCTTGGAAAAGACCCTGCAGGCCTGTTTCAAATCTTCAGCCTGCGTCACGGCCAGCTCGTCCAACGCTTCATCTGTTTTCTCTACCTGTGACCTGGCAAATTCCAGATCTCCCTGCACCGTTTGCAGTGAGGCCGTGCTGCTCGGGTGCGTCATTATCCTGATACGGGTACATCCATGCAGAACAAAGATCGACAGCACGAACAGGTTGAGTACTACCAGTAAGGTCAATCTGGTTGGTATCCCCATGTCACCCCTCCTGCCTTGGAATTTATTAATAGTAGATAATGTTTCATGGCTGTCAACGCGCCTGCGTTCCGCGGTTAACCCGCGTGTCACTATCCCCTTTCGCTGCAGCCGTGGGAGATTCTGGTAAACTTCCTGGTGTTCCGGGAGGGTGCTTAATGAGAAACTCGGGAAAGAATAATTCGTCAAAACGGCAGCTTACTTTTGAGGAGGCAGGTCATGAGAAAATATCTTGTTGCCTTGGCGATCATTCTATTCGCCCAGAGCGCGGTGGCTGGCATGGTCGGTAAGACGGTCGAATACCGGCAGGGGGATACCGTCCTTGAGGGGTACCTGGCATATAACGACTCGGTCAAGGGGAAGAGGCCCGGGGTCCTGGTCATCCACGAATGGACCGGGCTGGGGCAATACGAGAAGCGCCGCGCTGACCAGTTGGCCGCTCTCGGCTATGTGGCGTTCGCAGCGGACATTTACGGCAAGGGAGTGCGCCCTGCGACTCCCGAACTCGCCGCAAAGGAGGCCGCGAAGTACCGCGGCAACGACAGGGGACTTATACGCGCCCGCGCTGTTGCCGGTCTTGACAAGCTGGCGAGCTTTCCGCAGGTGGACCCTAAGCAACTCGCCGTCATCGGTTACTGCTTCGGCGGCACCGCCGCGCTCGAGCTGGCGAGAAGCGGCGCCAGGCTCCTCGGCGCGGTGAGCTTCCACGGCGGGCTGAGTACGCCCGATCCGGCGGACGCCAGGAACATCACCGGAAAGGTGCTGGCATTGCACGGCGCGGACGACCCGTACGTCAAAGCCGACGAGGTGGCCGCCTTCCAGCAGGAGATGCGCCAGGCCAAGGTCGACTGGCAGATGAACTACTACAGCGGTGCCGTGCACAGCTTCACCAACCCCAAGTCCGGCAACGATCCGTCGAAGGGGGTGGCCTACAACGAGAAGGCCGACCGGCGTTCATGGGAGGCGATGAAGCAGTTCTTCAATGAGATCTTTAAAAAATGAAGAAAAGGGGACAGGCTGCTTATTTAAGAAAAAGTAGCCTGTCCCCTTTTTGGCTTGTCCCCTTTTTGGCTGTTTGGTGTCCCCTTTTTTTGGCGCTTCCGTAGGGGCGAATGATTATTCGCCCTTACCTCCCGCCCGTAGGGGCGAATGATTATTCGCCCCTACCTCCCACCTGCCTCTCTCCTTGACTTGCACCTGTCGGCGGCGTTATACCTGATGCACCAACTTTGCGGAGCCCCCCTTAATGCCCGTTAGATTCATCCACACCTCGGATATCCACCTCGGTAAAACCTATCGCTCCCTTGGAGGCGACGCCCAGCGCTACCAGGACTTCTTTGCCGCCTTCGCAGGCATAGTCGCGGACGCGGTGCGCGAGCAGGTCGACTTCATGCTGATCGGCGGGGACCTCTTCCACACCGGCCAGATCCTCCCCAGGACCTTCGCGAAAACGATCGAGATCCTGCAGCCTTTGAAGGATGCCGGGATCCCCTGCCTTGCCGTGGAAGGAAACCATGACTGGATCCATCGCCGCGACAACGTCTCCTGGATGGAAGCCCTCTCCCAGCTTGGCTACATACGACTGTTGCGTCCGGCACGCACGAGCGACGGAGGCTACCTTTTCGAGGTTTTCGATCCCGAGGAGGGGGCCGGCGGGCATATCGAGATCAACGGGGTCAACGTCTACGGTCTGGGCTACATAGGGTCCCAGGCCGGAAACCACGTCGCCCGCATCTGCGAGGCTGTCTCTACCTCCCGCAACATCCTCCTCTTTCACGTCGGGGTCTGGAGCTATTCTCCGGTCGAGATAGGGAACATCAAACCTGAAGAGGCGCTGCCGCTGGCCGACTGTTTCGACTACCTGGCGCTTGGACACGGCCACAAGCCGTACATCGTCGAGACCCCGCAGGGGCGCCCCTACGCCTTCAACCCCGGCTCCCCCGAATGCGTGAACTTCGGCGAGGAGCGCTATGACAAGGGATATTACCTGGTCGCCATGGACGATGAGGGAGTGGCAACGCACGAGTTCAGGCGCACCTCTCCCCGCCCCATGCTGGTATTGACCGCCGACCTGGACGGCGCCGGCGATGTCACGGCAGCGCTGGAGAAATTCAGGAGCAACATGCAGGAAAAGCTCGCTTCGACCGAAGATCCGCGCGCACCGCTCATCGAGTTGAGGCTGATCGGGAAGGTCGCCTTCCACCCCTTCGAGCTGAACCGCGACCGCCTGCGCGCCGCCCTGCTCGACTTCAGCCAGCCGCTGCACTTGGAGATCAAGAACCACCTTTCCCAGGTGGCCGGCGGGGGAGGGGAGGAGAAGGTCAAGAAGAGCCTGGCGGAGATCGAGCGGGACGTGCTTGGCGAGCTGGTCGGAGCCAGCAGCCAGTACCAGGGGAGAGAGGAGGAACTGGTCTCCCTCAGCCTGGCGATACGCGACCTGGTGCTCAAGGGCGACGTCGAGGGCGAGGAGCTGTTGGCGCTTCTTTCCTTGGGAGGTGCCCGGTGCGCATAGTCTCGATTCATCTGAAGAACATAAAGTCGCACCGCGACACGGAACTTACCTTCGCCCCCGGCATCAACGTTCTTTCCGGCGCGAACGGCTCGGGTAAGAGCACCATCTTCCAGGCCATCGGCTATGCCCTCTTCGGGGTCTCGGCACAGGACTTCGTCTCCCGCGCCGAGCGCTTCCTCACTATCGGCACCAAGCGGGGCGAGGTGAACGTCGTCTTCGAGCCGACGCCGGGAGAACTGTACCGGGTGACCCGGACCGTCGGTCCCGCCGGGAAGTGGCTCCTCGCCAAGGAGAACGGCGGCGTTTTCGAGATCGAGGAACACGCCAACATTCAGGAGACGGAGCAGCGTATCGCATCGCTCCTGGGCCTTGCCGGCGGCAGGTCGCTGGCGGACCAGTTCAAGCTGGTCATCGGCCCCTTCCAGAACGATTTCCTCGGTCCTTTTGTCATCAGGCAGCCGACCAAGAGGCAGGACGCCTTTGACGAGATCCTCGGCATCGACGCCTGGCGCAAGACCTTCGACGGCACCAAAGCCCTCACCAGCACCATACTCGCCAGGATGGAGACGCTCCAGGCGGAAGTGGCGGGCAAGATCGAGCAGGTCGCGGTGCTCCCCGCCAAGGAGCAGGAACTGGCCGGCATGCGGGAGAGCGCCGAGGCGAAGAAGAAAGAACTGACGCAGCGCCTGGCCGACCTGGAGCGCGTCACGGCCAATGTTTCCGCGCTGGACGGGCAGAAAGGGCGTGTGGAGTTCGTTCAGCACGAGGTGCAGGGGCTGGAAGAAAAACTCACCTCCGGCAAGGAACACATCGCCAGCCAGCAGCTCCTGGTGGAACAATCAAAGAGCGCCGCCGCGCAGGTGGCTGCGGCCGCCGAAGGGAAACAGGGTTACGACGCCGCCGAGGAAAGGTTGCTGAAGCTGCGGGCCGACGAGCAGCAGAAGCTGTCGCTGGAAAAGAAGCTGGCCGACTTCGAGAAGGAACAGGCCGGGATACGTTCCGCCCTGGAGATAGAAAGCAGGGAGTTGACCGAGGCCGGAAGCAGTATCGATGCTGAAGGGAAGCGGCTTGCCCTCGAAGAAACGACGCTGTCCGGGGCCCTTTCGGAAGTGAAGGGGGCGGAGGCAGCCGCTGCCGCCAAGCTCGCCGAGGCAAGCAAGGCCCTGCTTCTTTTCCGCGAACTCCCCATGCATCGCATCGAGACCACGCTCCCGTATCTCTTCGTCGCCCTCGATCGCATGGCCGCCATCGATGCACAGTCGCTGGAGAGAAGGCGCCATCTCTCCGGCAGCGAAGGGGTGAAACTTGAAGCCGGTGCGCTTGCGGGGCTCCAGGGGCAACTTGAGAAGGTGCAGGGTAAGCGCTCGGAACTCTCCGGCAGGCGGCTCTCCCTCGTCGAGGGACGCGAGAAGATAGGGGAGGGCGATTGTCCTTTCTTTCAGGAACCATGCAAGAACCTGCAATCCGGCGACGGCGTCGAGGTTTTCACCGGGCGGATTGAGGCGCTGGATACGGAAATCGTACGACTTGACGAGGAAGCCGTTCTGCTTACCGCCAAGGTAGCCTCGGCGCAGTCGGCGGCCCGCGAACTGGCCGTCCTGGAGCAGGTAGCCTTGGAACTCCAGAAGGCGGGAAAAGAGCGCGACGGCAAGGAAGAGGAATTCAGCCGACACTTCCGCGACATCGCCCCGTCCGCCCTGATCCGCCCCCTCGAGGATTGGCTCTCCTTGACCGGTCTCGGTGGGACCGTGGAGCTTGGTGCGGTCAACGTCACGCTGGCAGGCACACCGCAGGAACGCCGGGAACAGCTCCTTGCTGCCAGCGACCAGTGGCAGGGGATCATTGCTACGATGGAGCAGGCGACCCTAACCCGTGTGCAGCAGGCAGAGCAGCCGGTCCGGGAATGCGCCCTGAAGCTGGCCGACCTTGCGGCGCGCAGCGAGGCACTGGTCGCGAAGCAGCGGGAGCTTGGCCTATCCAGGCAAAGGGTTGAGCAGAGAAGGGAAGCCATCGGTCAGCAGGAGAAGCGGCTGGCGGCGCTGGTTGAGGGGATCGCTGCGCAAAAGAAAGAGGTTGCCGCCTATGCCGGGGTTGACCGGGCAATCAAGCAGGCGACGGAGGAGCTGACCACCTTCCAGCCTGCCCGCGACGCCTACATAGCGAACCTTAAATCGGCGCAGGAACTGGAGCAGCACCAGGAGAGGCTGACCAAATACCAGGCGCGGCTTCAGGAGATTGTCGAGCAGCTTTCGGTCAAGCGTGACGAGCTGAAGGAGTTGTTGGCGGGATACCGTCCCGATCAGCATGAAGCGGTCAAGCGGGAGCGCGAGCTGCTGCTTTCGGCCGAGGCGACCTTGAAAGCGGAACTGGGCGCCCTGGCTGACGGGATAGCCCGTCTGGTAGCCGAGACGACTGCCCTTGCCGTGGTGGCTGCCGAGATCGCGAAGAAAGAGGCGGCCATAGAGGAGCTGAAAGAGCAGGGGGCGCTGGTCAAGTTTCTGCGCAACCAGGTCTTCAAGAACGTCTCCAGTCAGCTCTCCGAGCGGTTCCGCGAGGAGATCAGCTTCCGGGCCGACCGCATCTATCGCTGCATCTGCGACTCCGACGAGGAACTCTTCTGGGGCGAGAACTACCAGGTCGTCTTGAAGGACATCGCGGACGGCGAAATCAGGGAGAGGACAGACGACCAGCTTTCCGGCGGCCAGATGATGAGCGCCGTCGTCGCGCTGCGCCTGGCGCTTTTGCAGACCATCGGCGCCAGGATCGCCTTCTTCGACGAGCCGACCTCCAACCTGGACGCGGAGCGAAGGGAAAACCTGGCCAAGGCGTTCCGCGCCATCGACGTCGGGCAGGAGGAGGTGACCGAGCACTGGTACGACCAGCTCTTCCTGGTGAGCCACGACGTGAGCTTCACGGAGATCACCGACCAGACCATTCAACTCGACTGACTCACGCTTCCCCCTCCCCTTGCGGGAGGGGGTTAGGGGGTGGGGGTAGGTGCCACATTTCGCGACGTTGGCAACTTCACCCACCCCCCGGCCCCCTCCCGTCAAGGGCGGGGGAGTTTAATTGCAAGGAAAGAGACATGCCTAAGAAGCATCATGGCGCCTGGTACATAGTCGCCTCGGCGGCGGGGTTCGCCACCCTCGGCATCCTCATCAAGAGCGCCTTTGCAGGCGGCGCCAACATAACCACCATCCTCGCCGGCCGGTTCCTGATTGCCGGGCTGTTCCTGGTCGTCTATCTCAAGGCACGCGGGATACCGTTTCGCGTCGACCGTCGGACCGCGATCTCCCTGACGCTCATGGGGGCGATCGGCTACGGCGGCATGTCCATGCTCTTCGCCAACGCCATCCACTACCTCCCGGCGTCGCTAACGGCGATGCTGCTTTACACCTATCCCGCGCTGGTTACGGTGCTGGCTCTCTTGGTCGGCGACGAGCGTTTCAACCCCGCCAAGGGGATCGCCCTCGTCGTCTGTACGGTCGGGCTGGTTCTCCTTTTGGGGGCGTCCTTCGAGGGGGTGCGGCTTGAGGGGGTGCTGTCCGCCCTTGGCGCGGCGAGCATCTACAGCTGTTACATAATCATCGGCAACAGGATTCTGAAGAACCTGGATCCGATGGTTACCTCACTGTGGGTCTGCACCACGGCCGGTCTAGCCTTTTTGCTGTACGGCTTGGCAACCGGGGAACTGATCTACAGCATGTCTCCCTCCGGGTGGCTCTCCATCCTCGGCATCGCCATGTTGCCGACGCTTATCGGCGTCATCGGCTTCTTTGCCGGGCTGAGGCTGATCGGCGCCACCAACGCCTCCATCATCAGCATGCTGGAGCCTCTCATCACGGTCGTTCTCTCTGCGCTGCTTCTAGGCGAGCGGATCACGCCGCTGCAGGGGTTCGGCGGCGCGGTGCTCCTCTTCGGCGGTCTCGTCCTGCAGCTATGGGGACACGAGGCACGGCACGAGACTGTCACCGAGGTGTAAACCTTCCCCCCTCCTGGCCTCCCCCCTCCGGGGGAGGGACTCGGACGCTCACTTTCCGAAAGTATGTTGTCCATCTCCCGCCCCCGGAGGGGGAGGGGCAGGGAGGGGGAAGATTTGTCCCGCCCCGCCTCAATCACCCGCCAACATTGACTTTCCCGCTTCGATCTGCTAGAGGAATAGGCTTGCATTAATCGCACGCCATAAAGGACCTCATGGAACTGTTCTTTCTCAAAGTATCGATAATGCTGGTCCCCGCACTGATGGCCATCACCTGCCACGAGGTGTCGCACGGCTACATAGCGGACAAATTCGGCGACAGTACGGCGAGGTCTCTGGGGCGTCTCACGCTGAACCCGCTCAAGCACCTGGACCTTTTCGGCACGCTCATGATCTTTATCGTGGGGATAGGGTGGGCAAAGCCGGTACCGGTCAATTTCAACAACCTGCGCCGCCCAAAGACGGACATGATCTGGGTCGCCGCCGCCGGTCCCATCACCAACTTCACTCTCGCCTGCGTTTCGGCTTTTGCCATGCGGCTGCTGGTGGCCGCAACCGAAGGGGTGCCTGATGGCTCGATGCTCGCCGCCATCATCGATCCGACCGCGCTGATGCTGGCTTTCTCCGTCTACATCAACCTGATGCTCGGTATCTTCAACCTGATCCCGGTGCCGCCGCTCGACGGTGGCAGGGTGGCGGTCGGCCTGCTCCCGTATCGTCCGTCTGCCGCGCTGGCGAGGCTTGAGCCGTTCGGCATGATCATCATTATCGCGCTGGTGTTCTTCACCAACGTATTCGGCTATGTCATATCTCCCGCGCTTAACTTCGGCGTCCATCTTCTTGCAGGGCCGCAAAGCAACCTTGTATTCGGCGTAACCAAGCTGATGTTGAAGTAGGCTCTCCGTTGCCGGGAGAAACTGGAGACATGGAAATAAAAAAAGGAGTCCGTATTTATGAGCAACAACCGTATCGTTAGCGGCATGAGGCCAACCGGTAAACTGCATCTCGGTCATTATCACGGGGTGCTTTCCAACTGGATGGAACTGCAGAGCAACTTCGAATGTTTCTTCTTCGCCGCTGACTGGCACTCCCTGACCACGGAATACGCTAATACGGATGGCATCAAGGACAGCATCAACGAGATGGTGCTCGACTGGCTCGCGTTCGGCATCGACCCGGAGAAGAGCGTCATCTTCGAGCAGAGCAGGGTGCCGCAGCACGCGGAACTCAACCTGATCCTCTCCATGATAACGCCGGTCTCCTGGCTGGAGCGCAACCCGACCTACAAGGAGATGCAGGAGAATCTCACCACCAAGGACCTCTCGACTTTCGGCTTCCTTGGCTATCCGGTGCTGATGGCCTCCGACATCATCGTCTACAAGGCGTCCCGCGTCCCGGTCGGCCAGGACCAGATCCCGCACCTAGAGATCACCAGGGAGATCGCACGGCGCTTCAACTACCTCTACGGCGAGGTATTCCCGGAGCCGGCGGCGCTTCTGACCGAGACCCCGAAGGTGCTCGGCACCGACGGCAGGAAGATGAGCAAATCCTACGGCAACGCCATTTTTCTTTCCGACGATGCCGAGGAGACCAGGAAGAAGGTGATGTCCATGGTCACCGACACCCAGCGTCCCTTCAAGCGCGACCCGGGCGAGCCGGACCGCTGCGTCGCCTTCACGCTGCACTCGCTCTATGTGGACGAGGCCAAGCGTGCCGAGATAGTCGAGGGATGCCGCAGCGCGCAGCTTGGTTGCGTCGACTGCAAGAAGATCCTGGCCCAGGCCATGATAGACACGCTGGCTCCCTTCAGGGAGAAGCGGGTGGCTCTGGAGCAGCAGCCCGGTTTGGTGAACGAGGTGTTGGCCGCCGGAAGCCGCAAGGCCGAGGTCGTCGCCAGGCAGACCATGGAAGAGGCCCGCGCCGCGCTGAAGGTGTAGGCCGGGGCGGGAAGGTTGGTCTCTCAGTCTCCCCCTCGCCCTTCGGGAGAGGGACGGGGTGAGGGCGTCGCAATGGGCAACCATGTCACGCTGTGGCGCCTCCCTCACCCGGCCTTCGGCCACCCTCTCCCGGAGGGCGAGGGGATGGGGCGTTGACCGATGCACAACGTAGAACATAGAACGTAGAACGTAGAACTGCCTTTGAGGAGTCCCCTTGTCGCTGGAAAGCATGCAAAGCAACCTTTTTTCTGACGCCCTGGAGGACGCCTACCGGGTCCGGATAGAGGAGTTCGAGGGACCGCTCGACCTGCTGCTCCACCTCATCAAGAAAAACGAGGTGGACATCTACAACATCCCGATCGCGGCCATCGCCCGGCAATACCTCGAGTACATCGAACTCATGAAGGAACTGAACCTGGATATCGCGGGCGAGTTCCTGGTGATGGCGGCCACCCTGTTGCAGATCAAGTCGCGCATGCTGCTCCCGGTCACGCCTGAGGAGGAAGAGGCCGAGGTCGAGGACCCGCGCGCCGAACTGGTGCGAAGGCTCCTGGAATACCAGCGCTACCGTGACGCGTCCTACCTCCTCACCAGCCGCAACCTCCTGGGGAGGGACGTCTTCGCCCGCAAGTTCGGATCCCCGGAACTTGAGGAGCTGGAGCCGGTCGAGGAGCCTGCCGACGTCGAACTGTTCGAGCTGATAGAGGCTTTCCAGCGGGTGCTGGCGCGCATCTCGGTGGACACCTTCCATGATGTCATCGCGGACGGGATATCGATCGCGGACCGCATCGGCGAGGTCCTGTCGGTGCTGCACGTCGAGAAAACGGTGGTGTTCGACTCGCTCTTCGCGGACGGCATGACCCGCGACCTGCTGGTGGTCACCTTCCTTTCCATACTCGAGCTTTGCAAGCTGAAACTGATAAAGATCGTGCAGGGAGAGAGTCTCGGCACCATCTGGCTCACCCTGGCGGCGTCCGCCGAAGAGGGGAGCGACCCGGAAAGCGTCGTCGAGGCCGCAACTCATGAAGACACTGAGCAGGAGGAAATAGTTGGCGGTTAAATCGCTAAGGACAATCATCGAAAGCCTCCTCTTCGTCCATGACCAGCCGCTGTCGGTGGACCGGCTCTGTCTCATCCTCGAGGAGTACGAGCGTCCGGACATCAGGGGCGCGCTGGACGAGCTGGTCGAGGAGTACCATGCCGCCGACCGCGGCATCGTGCTGGTGCAGGTCGCCGGCGGGTACCAGCTTAGGAGCTGTCCTGAGCACGCGGACTACATCAGGCGGCTCACCAAGAGCAAGGGGGTCAAGTTCAGCCAGTCGGCCCTCGAGACTCTCGCCATCATCGCCTACCGCCAGCCCGTCACCAGGGCCGAGGTCGAATACCTGCGCGGCGTCGACTCAGGCGGGGTGATGAAGAGCCTCCTTGAGAAGAAACTGTTGAAGATACTCGGCAAGAAGGACGTCCCCGGCAAGCCGCTCATCTACGGCACCAGCCGTGAATTCCTGGAGCTGTTCGGCCTCAAGGACCTGGCGGCTTTGCCGACCCTCAAGGAGATCCAGGAACTGGTCCCCCCCGACCCGTTCGCCGATCAGCCTGCACTGCCGCTCGACGCTGTTGAACCGTAGTCTTTGCTGCGCTAGAATAGTGCCTGGCGCGAAACCGCCGGGTTTCCCGCACCGGGATCGGCCGCTATCGCGTTAAAGGAGGCTTGGCATGGTACGTCTACCGGCAGTTGCCGGGAAGTTCTACACGGACGACCCGGACCGGCTCCGCGAGGAGCTCTCCTCGATGATGCCGCAAGGCCAGGAAGAGCGGGCCATCGGCATCGTCGCTCCGCATGCGGGCTACGTGTATTCCGGCCACGTCGCCGGGAAGGTCTACTCCGCGGTCCGCGTTCCCGACACCGTCCTCGTCCTTGGCCCCAACCACACCGGCCTCGGCGCCCCCGCGGCGCTCGCTCCCGCCGGGGAGTGGCTCACGCCGCTCGGCCCGGTCCCCGTGAACAGCCTTCTTTCCAAGCTGATCCTGAAGCATGCCGCCTCCGTCCGGGAGGACGTGGTGGCGCACCGGTTCGAACACTCCATCGAGGTCCAGCTCCCTTTCCTGCAGTACCGCAACCCTGACGTCACCATCGCCGCCATCTGCCTCTCGCTTCCCGACTTCGACTCCATCTCCCAGCTCGGAGAGGGGATCGCGAGCGCCATCAAGGAGTTCGGCCAGGAGGTCCTCATCGTCGCCAGCTCCGACATGACGCACTACGAATCGGCGCGGGCGGCCAAGGCGAAGGACGACCTGGCGCTGGCGCAACTGACCGGCATGAACCCCGAGGGGCTCCTCAGGGTCTGCCGCGAGAAGGGAATCACCATGTGCGGGGTGATCCCGGCCACGGCCATGCTGGTCGCCGCCAGGTCGCTGGGAGCTTCCTGCTGCCGGCTGGTAAACTACGCGACCAGCGGCGACGTGAGCGGCGACCAGAAGAGCGTGGTCGCCTACGCAGCCCTCGCGGTCTCCTGATGGAGGTAATCACCACCCACCTCAACGCGGATTTCGACTGCATCGGCTCGATGGTGGCCGCGAAAAAGCTCTACCCCGAGGCGCTGCTGGTGTTCCCCGGCGCCCAGGAGAAGGGGGTGCGTGACTTCTTCCTGAAATCCCATCCGGCCGAGCCGGAATTCACCCGCATGAAGGACATCGATTTTTCCAGCATCACCCGCCTCATCGTCGTCGACTGCCAGCATTCCTCCCGCATCGCGAAGTTCGGGGAACTTGCCAAAAGCGGCACCGTAGAGGTCCACATCTACGACCACCACCCGACCAGTTCCGGCGACCTGAAGTCCGACGGTGGCGTGATACGCCCCTGCGGCTCGACCACGACCATCCTGGTCGGGATGCTGATGCAGCGCGCCATCGAGGTGGATCCGTACCAGGCGACGCTGATGATGCTCGGCATCCACGAGGACACCGGCAACCTCACCTTCCCCTCGACCACCGCGGAGGACTACGCCGCCGCGGCCTGGCTCCTTGAGCGCGGCGCGAACCTGAACGAGGTCGCCGACTCCATCGGCAAGGAGCTTACCGTCGAGCAGGTCTCCCTCCTGAACGATCTCCTCACCTCGCTGAAGACCACTTCCCTCAAGGGGGTCGATGTCTCCGTGGCGCACGCCTCGGTCGACAGGTACGTGGGGGACATCGCCAACCTGGCCCACATGATCCGCGACATGGAGAACCTGCAGTCGCTTTTCATCGTGGTGGGGATGCAGGACCGGGTCTTCGTGATCGCGAGAAGCCGCATTCCGGAGGTGAGGGTAGGGGAGATCCTGCAGGAATTGGGGGGCGGGGGGCACGCCACCGCAGCGTCGGCAACTGTCCGGGAACTCACCGTGATCCAGACGCTGGAGCGGCTGGAAGCCGTGTTGCGCAAGCGGGTGGACCCGAGGCGGGTGGCGCGGGACATCATGTCGTCGCCGGTGAAGACCCTTCCCCCCGACTGCACCATCTTGGAGGCGCGCGAGCGCCTGGTGCGCTACAACCTGAGCGCGATGCCGGTCCTTGAAGGTGAGGAGGTGCGCGGCATCATCTCCAGGAAGACGGTGGAGAAGGCCCTGTACCACAACCTGGGCCGCGTCCCTGTTTCGGACTACATGCACTCCGAGTTCATGATCGCCTCCCCAGACACCCCCATAAGCGAGATCCAGAGCTACGTCGTCGGGGGCGATGCGAGGCTGGTGCCGGTTCTCTCGGATGGGGCGCTGGTGGGGGTGGTGACGCGTACCGACCTGCTGCGCTACAGCCTGGGGAACGAGGCGATCTACGACCTGGCAAGGGAGGCGATACAGGTCAAGAGCCGCGAGGTGGAGGGGTTGATGAAAAAGCACCTCCATCCGCGTTCCGTCAGCATCCTGCACGATCTGGGGCGGGTCGCCGACCAACTCGACGTCCCGCTTTACGCGGTGGGCGGGTTCGTGAGGGATCTGCTGCTTGGGCACGAAAACGTCGACGTCGACGTCACGGTGGACGGCGACGGCATCCTCTTCGCCGAGACCTTCGCCGCCAAGTTCGGCTGCAGGGTGAAGAGCCACGAGAAGTTCGGCACCGCGGTCATTGTGTTCCCGGACGGCTTCAAGATCGACGTCGCCAGCACCCGCCTCGAGTACTACGCCTCGCCCGGCGCCCTGCCGACCGTCGAGCGCTCGTCGCTCAAGATGGACCTCTACCGTCGAGACTTCACCGTCAACACGCTCGCCATAGGCCTCAACAACCGGTCCTTCGGGCAGCTCGTCGACTACTTCGGGGCCTACCGGGACCTCCAGGAGAAGGTGATCCGCGTGCTGCACAACCTCTCTTTCGTGGAGGACCCGACCCGGGTGTTCCGTGCCATCCGGTTCGAACAGCGCCTGAACTTCAGGATAGCGAGGCACACCGAGGACCTGATCAAGAACGCGGTGAAGATGGAGTTCCTGGAGAAGCTCGGGGGGCGAAGGCTTCTCTCGGAGCTGGTCCAGATCCTCAAGGAGAAGGAACCGCTCAAGGGGATCGGCCGCATGGCTTCGCTTGGGCTTTTGCGCTTTATCCACCCGGATGTCGAACTGACGCCGGCCATGCAGGGGGCGCTTGAGGAACTTCGGTACGTCGTGTCGTGGTTCGACCTCCTCTACCTGGAACGCCCCTACGAGCGCTGGGCCGTCTATTTCCTTACCCTGTGCGAGACCCTTACCTCGGACCAGTTCTGGGGAACCTGCACCAGGCTTGCCGTCAGCGAGCACTACAAGGAACGTCTGGTTGAAATGCGAAAGCTGGCCGACGACCTTGTCAGCGGGATGGAACGGAGGCTTTCGCGGCAGGAGCGGGTGGAGAACAGCGAGATCTACTTCATCCTGCGCGGGCTCCCGGTCGAAGTGCTCCTGTATCATATGGCCAAAAGCCGTAGCCCCGAGGTCAAGAGGTGCATCTCCCTCTATTTCACCAAGCTCCATTCCATGCGCACCCAGATCGGCGGAGAGGAGCTGAAGGCGTTGGGGGTCAAGCCGGGCCCGATGTACCGGGAGCTGCTGGATGCGGTTTTGAGCGCGAAACTGAACGGCCTCGTCGTCAGTCGCGATGACGAGATCAGACTCGCCACCGAACTGATAGCGGCGGTGTAGCGTTTTTGCCACAGTACCGTTCTTTCACGTACTTCTGGTAAGTTAATGAATTTGTGCGCTTTTGCTACTCACCTCCTTAAAAGTGAGGCATTTAAAGCACATGAGAACAAACAACTCGCCTTACTAATCAACCCCCATCTTCACGCTTCTTTTACAATTCATCCCGGTATTACAGGTGGTTACGCGCTTTTGTCCGCTTGCGCTGCGGCGGTGGCCCCGATGTTGCAAAGAGTTCGGTGATTTTCACCGGACACAGAGAGGGCCAACATGAAGAATTTGCAGCGCTGCGTTATCATTGCCGTCACCTTTATTTTTATGGCTAACCCCTGCTTTGCTGCGGAGAACACGTTCAAAACCTTCTTCGAGGATGCCTTCTACGGCGGGCTCACCGGCGGTCTGGTGGGAGGCGCTTTGCTGGTCTTCACCAAGAAGCCGCTGGACCACCTCGACTACGTAGGCTACGGCGCCGCTGCCGGCGTCATCGTCGGCGCCACGTACGGGGCCATCACCACCACCAGGTCCCTGGCCGAGGTCGAGAACGGCAGGGTCAGGTTTGCCATGCCGACCATCAAGCCCGAGTTCAGGGAAGGGTCAACCAGGGGGCAGACCACCCTCGTCGCCACCGCAGAGCTGATCCGCGGCAAATTCTAAGAAGATCCGTCACGATAAACCGATACGGGAAGGCCAATGGCCTTCCCTTTTTTTATCTGTTTTTCCTGCCACGATCTATCTAGCCCTCACGCACACGTCCCTCCCTTGAAGGGGCGGGAGAGTCTCTCCGTTAACGGCAAGTCGCAACATTGCCCATTAGTTGCCTTAATAAGACCCCTGGTATAAACTACAGGGGTTCTAAGGCTTGACGTGGGGGTGGATCTTGGCTCTAAACAACAGGCTTCCAGACTTGCTGGGATATACCAACTCGCTGCTCACCTGGGTGAGCGGGCGCGGACGGATCCTGATCGTGGTGCATGACAACCCCGACCCCGATTCCCTCGCCTCGGCGATGGCCTTGAGGCATCTCTTCGCGGTCAGGCTGAACCGCGAGGCGGTCATCGCCTTCTCAGGTATGATCGGCAGGAGCGAGAACCTCGCCATGGCGAAGCTCTTGCAGATACCGCTCACCCCGTTCCCCCTCATCGAGCTCAGGGCGTTCCAGGTGGTCTGCCTGCTGGACACCCAGCCCGGAACCGGCAACAACTCCCTTCCAGCAAATTCGCGCGTCGACATCGTCGTCGACCACCACCCGATGCGCGAGGCCAGCGCCTCCTGCAGGTGGGTCGACATCCGCCCCGACTACGGCACTACCGCGACCATCCTCTACGAATACCTGAAGGTGCAGGGGGTGTCGCTCGGGACCAAGCTCGCCACCGCGCTCTTCTACGCCATAAAATCCGAGACGCAGGATCTCGGACGCGAGGCGAGACGGGCGGACAGGGATGCCTACCTCGTGCTCTTCCCCCTGGCCAACAAGACGCTTTTGAACAGCATCACCCGTCCGCCGCTCCCCACCGAATATTTCACCGCCCTGCACAGCGCGCTCGAACATGCCCGGATCTACGGCAAGGTGCTGGTCGCCTCGCTGCAGGGAGTGCAGTTCCCGGAACTCGTCTCCGAACTGGCCGACCTCCTGGTGCGGCTGGAGGAGATCGAGACGGTCTTCTGCATGGGGCACTACAGCACCGAGATGATCCTCTCCATTAGGACCTCGAGCGAGGAGATCAATGCCGGCGAGCTGATACGCAAGATGGTCGTCGGCATCGGCAGCGCCGGCGGGCACGGAATGATGGCTGGCGGCAAGGTCGATATTATCGATGACTCGGACTCTGCGGTCGCGGAATTGGAACGCGTCCTGACCGGCAGGCTGCTGGACGAACTGGCCGTAACGGCGCGCGAACCGGTCGCGCTGGTCCCGTAGATATTCATGAAAGCGGTTGCCAAACACCCCCGAAAATGCTAGTAAATACCGTATGTCTCTCTTCCTCGATAACGCCGCAACTTCATTCCCGAAACCGGAATCAGTATACAGGGCGATGGACGCCGCGATGCGGGAGGTCGGCGTGGCTCCCGGAAGGGGCGGCTACCGTCAGTCCCTCGCAGCCGCGCGTATCGTCTACGAAGCGAGGTCGGCCCTGGCCCGTTTTTTCGGTGTCCGAGACTCCTCCCGCCTGATCTTCACCCACAGCGCGACCGAATCCATCAACATCGCCCTGAACGGTCTTTTAAAGCCGGGCGACCACGTGGTCTCGACCAGCGTTGAGCACAACGCCCTTTTGCGCCCGCTGCACCTGATGCGAACGCGGGGGGTGCAAGTGACCTTCGTGCAGGCGGATCATTTCGGGGTGGTTTCGGAGCGGGAGATGGCGAAGGCGATCCGCCCCGGGACGAGGCTCGTCGCCATGGCGCACTGCTCCAACGTCACGGGGGTCGTGCAGCCGATAGCCGAGACAGCTCGCCTGGCGCGCGAGGCGGGGGCCTTGTTCCTGGTCGACGCGGCGCAAAGCGCCGGCTTTCTCCCTGTCGATGTCGGGGCGATCGGCATAGACCTCCTCGCCGCACCCGGGCACAAGGGGCTTTTCGGCCCTCCCGGAACCGGTATCCTGACCGTGGCGGAGGGGCTGAGGCTGGAGCCGTTGCTGGTGGGCGGGACCGGCGGCAATGCGAGCAGTCCCGAGCAGCCCGAGGAGATGCCGGAGCGCCTGGAGAGCGGCACCATCAACACCCCGGCTATCGCCGGATTGAAGGCCGGTCTCGAGTTCATCGAGACTACGGGACTCGAGACGATCAGGAAGAAGGAAAAGGCCCTGGTGGACCAGCTCCTGGTGGGGTTGCGCGCCATGCCGGGGATACAGGTTTTCGGGCCGCCGCACGGGGAGCGGGGCGCCGCGGTCTCCTTCAATGCGGCCGGCCACGACCCCGCCGCGCTCGGCTATCTGCTGGACACGGGTTACGACATCGCGGTGCGCTCCGGCCTGCACTGCGCTCCCGACGTGCACCGGACCATAGGGAGCTACCCGGCCGGGACGGTGCGGGTGAGCCCCGGGTACTTCAACGCCGAGGGGGAGATCGAGTTTTTTCTGAAGGCGCTGAGGGAAATCCTGGCGGGGAAGCGGTAGAACAGGCAATACCGGGCTAAATACGTATCGCTACCAAAACGACACATCGGCCTCCGGCCGGGAAGGGGATATTACGAAAAGCTCAAATCTGGCGTTCGACGAAGAGGGAAGGCATGCCGTTCAATTCAATGACGTAGAGGGGGTACAGATGAAGAAGATTTACGTGCTCGACACCAACGTACTTCTATACGACCCGCAGGCGCTCACCAAGTTCGAAGACAATTCCATCATCATCCCGATCACGGTCATCGAGGAAATAGACCGTTTCAAGAAGGACATGAACGAGACCGGCCGAAACGCGCGCCAGGTCTCCCGTCTCATGGACGGCTTCCGCAAAGAGGGGTCGCTGTCGAAGGGGCTCCCGCTGGAAAACGGCGGCATGCTCAGGATCGAGATCTACGAAGAGAAGGTGATGAAGCGGCTGCCTCCCGAGTTGCGCGAGGACCGCGGCGACAACCGGATCCTCGCCGTTGCGGTCGACCTGATGGAGAGCGAGCCGGCCACCCCCGTCATCCTGGTAACCAAGGACACCAACCTCCGCATCAAGGCGGACGCCCTCGGGCTCGCCGCGCAGGATTACGAGTCGGACAAGGTCGCCATTGACGATCTGTTCAGCGGAGTCGCGAACATGGCGGTTGAAGCGGAGGTGATCGACCGCTTCTACAGCCAGGGGTGGCTGGAGCTGGAAGTGGGGCTCCTCCCCAACCAGTACGTCCTGCTCACCGAGGCGGCGAACCCGTCGCACAGCGCCGTCGCCCGCTTCGATCACGTTTCCCGCCGCATCGTGCCGCTTTCGAGGGTCGACAAGGAAGGGGTCTGGAGTCTCTTCCCGCGCAACCTCGAGCAGTCTTTCGCGCTCGACGCCCTGCTGGACGACAACGTGAAGATCGTCACCCTGGTAGGCAAGGCGGGGACCGGCAAGACCCTCCTCGCCATCGCCGCCGGCCTGCAAAAGACCGCCGAGGAGAACGTCTACAACCGTCTCCTGGTCTCCCGCCCGGTATTCCCGATGGGGCGCGACCTTGGCTTTCTCCCGGGCGACATCGAGGAGAAGCTCACCCCCTGGATGCAGCCGATCTTCGACAACGTCGAGTTGCTGCTGACCGGCCACGAGGGGGAGAAGCGCCACAGCAAGGGTTACAAGGAGCTGATGGCGATGGGGATACTGGAGATAGAGCCTCTGACCTACATCAGGGGGCGCTCCATCCCGAACCAGTACATGATCGTCGACGAGGCCCAGAACCTCACGCCGCACGAGATAAAGACCATAGTCACCAGGGCGGGGGAGGGGACCAAGATCATCCTCACCGGCGACCCCTACCAGATCGACAACCCCTACGTCGACGCCGAGAGCAACGGCCTCACCTACGTGGTGGAGCGCCTGAAGGAGCAAACCATCTCGGCGCACATCACCATGAACAAGGGGGAGCGGAGCGAACTCGCCGAACTGGCGGCGAACCTGCTCTAGCCAGGGCTGCTCCCGACCCGGGATCATCATTACCGGGAGCCCCCGTCACGGCGGGGGCTCCCGCAAGCAACCAACGAGGAGTCACAGGGGGCACGATCCAGTGCCCTCTCTATTTTTTATGCTACTTCTTTCCCTCGAATCATCGTGCGACGAGACCGCTGCCGCAGTGGTCAGCGACGGCAGGACCGTTCTCTCCAACATCGTCGCCTCCCAGATCAGCGTCCATGCCGAATACGGCGGGGTCGTCCCGGAGATAGCCTCGCGCCAGCACCTGGAGGCGGTCTCGCTGGTGATTGAACAGGCGCTGGCGGAGGCGAACCTCGACATCTCCCGGATCGAGGGGGTCGCCGTGACCCAGGGGCCGGGTCTTGCGGGCGCCCTGCTGGTCGGGATCTCGGCGGCGAAGGGGCTCTCCTTGGGGCGCGGCATTCCGCTGGTCGGCGTGAACCACATCGAGGGGCATCTCCTGGCCGTCTTCCTCGAGGCCCCGGTCGAGTTCCCCTTCATCGCGCTCGCCGTTTCCGGCGGACACTCGCACCTCTACCGCGTCGACGGGATCGGGCGCTACACGACGCTCGGGCAGACCGTGGACGACGCCGCCGGCGAGGCCTTCGACAAGGTCGCCAAGCTGATCGGGCTGCCGTACCCCGGAGGAGTCGCCATCGACCGTCTGGCAACGACCGGGAACCCGCAGGCGATCAAGTTCCCGCGGCCGCTCGTAAACGACGGGACCTTCAACTTCTCCTTCTCGGGCCTGAAGACGGCGGTCCTCACCCACGTCAAAAAGTTCCCGGAGTCGAAAGAGGAGGGGATCAACGACCTGGCCGCGTCGTTCCAGGCCGCGGTCTGCGACGTCCTGACCAGGAAGACCGCGGCGGCCATCGCCGCCACCGGGATCAAGCGTCTGGTCGTGGCCGGGGGGGTCGCCTGCAACAGCGCCCTGCGCCGCTCCATGGCCGAGTTCGCCGCCGCCAACGGGGTGGAACTCTCCATCCCTTCCCCGAAGCTCTGCGCCGATAACGCCGCCATGGTCGCCGTCCCGGGGGATTTTTACCTCGCCAACGGATATAGCAGCGGCTTCGATCTCGACGCGCTCCCCGTCTGGCCGCTGGACCGGCTGGCCGTAAGGCTCAAGGAGAAGTCCTGATGGAAAAGGTGCGGGCCAAGAAGGCCCTGGGACAGAATTTTCTCGTCGACGACAACGTGCTGTCGCGCATCGTCTCCTGCGTGGCGCCGACCCCAGGCGACTGCATCCTCGAGGTGGGGCCCGGGCGCGGGGCGCTCTCCAGGCTGCTGGTCGCCAGCGGAGCGCGTTATCTCGCCGTGGAGTGGGACCGCGACCTGATCCCGCTGCTCCATGCGGAGTTCGCCGGTCTCGAGAACGTCGAGGTCGGCCACGGCGACATCCTGAGGGTCGACCTGGAGCAACTCCTCACCTCGCGCGGCGGCGGCAAGAAGTGGAAGGTCGCCGCGAACCTCCCGTACAACATCTCGTCGCAGGTGCTGTTCCGCTTCCTGGAGTGCAGTTCGCTCTTCGAGAGGCTGGTGCTGATGCTGCAAAAGGAGGTGGGGGATCGTCTCACCGCTCCCCCCAACTGCAAGGACTACGGCGCGTTGACCGTTTTGCTGCGGCTTCATTTCGACATCCGCCGCGAGTTCATCGTGAAGCCGGGGGCCTTCCGCCCCATCCCCAAGGTCGATTCCGCGGTGCTGAGCTTTATACCGCTGGGAAAACCGCGGGCCGAGGTGGGCGACGAGGAGTTCTTCAGGAGGGTGGTCAAGGGAGCCTTCAACCAGCGCAGGAAGACGCTCCTCAATACCCTTCGCTCGGCGGGGTTCGACGACGGCGACGGCTCCCTCTGCGCCGCCCTCGCAAGGAGCGGCATCGACGGCGGCAGGCGCGGCGAGACCCTTTCGCTTGAGGAGTTCGCCAAACTTTCCAGGGAGCTTTCGGCGGGGAAAACTCTGGCGTAACGATGCCCGTCTGTGCTATATAAGAACGCTAATCTTTCTGCCATGGAGGGGACGACTTATGAAAATATGCGTGATCGGTTCCGGCTACGTCGGTCTGGTAGCGGGTACCTGTTTTGCCGAAAGCGGCAATGATGTCATCTGCGTGGATGTGGATAAAGAGAAGATCGAAGGACTGAACCGCGGCGTCATTCCGATCTACGAGCCGGGTCTCAAGGAGATGGTGCTGCGCAACCGCGACGAGGGGAGGCTCACCTTCACCACCGACCTCGACTGCGCCGTCAAGGAATCGCTGGTCTGCTTCATCGCGGTGGGTACCCCTCCCGGCGCCGACGGCTCAGCCGACCTGCAGTACGTCCTGAACGTGGCCCGCGCCATCGGCCGCGCCATGGAGAGCTTCAAGATCATCGTCGACAAATCGACCGTCCCGGTAGGCACCGCCGACAAGGTGCGCGCCGCCGTCGCCGAGGAGCTGCAAAAGCGCAGCCTGCACCTCGAGTTCGACGTCGTTTCCAACCCGGAGTTCCTGAAGGAAGGGGCGGCCATCGACGACTTCATGAAGCCCGACCGCGTCGTCATCGGCAGCGACAACGTGAGGACCTCGGAGCTGATGAAGGAGCTCTATTCGCCGTTCATGCGCAAGTCCAACCGCATGCTGGTGATGGACATCAGGAGCGCCGAGATGACGAAGTATGCGGCCAACGCCATGCTGGCGACCCGCATCACCTTCATGAACCAGATCGCCAACCTCTGCGAGATGATGGGGGCCGACGTCATGGCGGTCCGGGAAGGGATAGGTTCCGACTCCCGTATCGGTTACGACTTCCTTTTCCCCGGCGTAGGCTACGGCGGTTCCTGCTTCCCCAAGGACGTCAAGGCGCTGGTCAGGACGGCCGACGAGTGCGACTACGACTTCATACTCTTGAAGGCTGTCGAGGAGGCTAATGCCCGTCAGAAGCGGATCCTCTCCGACAAGATCCAGCGTCGGCTCGGCGACGGGACGGACAAGCCGCTGGCCGGGAAGAGCGTCGCAGTCTGGGGACTCTCCTTCAAGCCGCGCACCGACGACATGCGCGACGCGCCGAGCCTCACCATCATCAACCGGCTCCTGGAGATGGGGGCCGCCGTGCAGGCCCACGACCCGGAGGCGATCAACGAGGCGAAGAAGCATTTCGGCGACCGGATCGGGTACAGCCTGAACCAGTACGAGCCGCTCAAGGGCGCCGACGCGCTGGTGATCATCACCGAGTGGAACGAGTACAGAAACCCCGACTTCGACCGGATCAAGAAACTCATGGTGAACCCGCTCATCTTCGACGGCCGGAACCTGTACCATCCGGAGCGGATGAGAGACTCCGGCTTCGAGTACCAGCCGATCGGCAGAAACGGCGGGGCCTGCTGCGAGATGGGTTAGAACCGGTTCAGAGTTCAACGTTCAATGTTCAACGTTGAACCTTGGCTGGACCAGGTGAACTACCATGGCAACGAACTATCCATTGTCTACAGCACCGGCTAAAACTGGTGTTTAGAACATTGAACATTGAACCTTGAACGTTGAACATTGAATGGCTCCTGAGAGGTTTATATGCGTATGCTGGTAACCGGCGGCGCCGGTTTCATCGGTTCACATCTTTGCGAGAGGCTGGTGGACGAGGGGCACGACGTCATCTGCCTCGATAACTTCTTCACCGGGAACAAGCGCAACATCGCGCACCTCCTGGATAAGCACAACTTCGAGCTGATACGCCACGACGTCACCGAGCCGATCCTCCTCGAGGTGGACCGGATCTACAACCTGGCTTGCCCGGCCTCGCCGATCCACTACCAGTACAACCCGGTCAAGACCACCAAGACCAGCGTCATGGGTGCGATCAACATGCTGGGGATGGCGAAGAGGGTGAGGGCCCGCATCCTGCAGGCGTCTACCTCCGAGGTGTACGGGGACCCGCAGGTCCACCCCCAGCCGGAATCGTACTTGGGGAACGTCAACACGCTCGGGCCGCGCAGCTGCTACGACGAGGGGAAAAGGGTCGCCGAGACGCTGATGATGGACTACCACCGCCAGAACAACGTGGACATCAGGATCATCAGGATCTTCAACACCTACGGCCCGAAGATGGCGGAGAACGACGGCCGCGTGGTCTCCAACTTCATCCTGCAGGCGCTTAAGGGAGAAGACATCACCGTCTACGGCGAAGGGGAGCAGACCCGCTCCTTTTGCTTCGTCTCGGACCTGGTGGAGGGGATGGTCAGGATGATGGAGTGCCCCGGTTTCATCGGCCCGGTCAACCTCGGCAACCCCTGCGAGACGACCATCCTGGAGTTCGCCAGGAAGATCATCGCCCTTACCGGCTCCAAATCGAGCATCGTCTATCGCCCGCTCCCCGCCGACGACCCGAAACAGCGGCAGCCTGACATCTCGCTCGCCAAGGAGATGCTCGGCTGGGAACCCAAGGTGAGCGTCGACGAGGGGCTGAAGCTGGCCATCGATTATTTCAGAAGCATCGTGACTTAGGGATAGACGCATGCAGAAGCGGCTTTTTTTCGTACCCGCTGCGGTAATAATCTTCATCCTTTACTTCACCATCTTCGGTGACCGCGGACTCTTGCGCATAAACCACCTGCACCGCGACCGGGACGAGATGCAAAAGCACCTGACGGACCTGAAGTCGGAGAACGACAAGCTGAAGAGGGAGATAGCCGCGCTGCAGTCGGACCGGCGCTACCTCGAGAGCATAGCCCGTCGCGATTTCGGCCTGGTGAGAAGCAACGAGGTGATCTACCAGTTCCCTCCCCAGGCCAGGGCCGCCGTCGCAGAGGGGGCTGAGAAGAAGGTCGAGCAGAAGACGGCAACTCCGGCGGCAACTCCCAGGTAGAGCCGGGCCTGGTGCAAAAAGGGGTATCGTATGGGCCAAACGACTGGCAAACAGCACTGCGTGGTCTGCGCCTGGCGCGAGCACTGCAACAAGAAATTCTGCGTGGCAGACGGGGGCGCCCGCTGCCCCGATTTTACGCGTGACGTCACCATAAAGGCCGTGCCGGACACGGACCAGGATACGAACAAGAAGGAGGAGAAGATATGAAGGAGCAGCTGCGCGCATGCATCCTGAAGGGAATAGAGGGGTGTTTCGCCGACGGCACGCTCGCCTCTGGAACGGTACCGGCTATCGGCGTGGAGAAACCCGCGCACCCCGAGCACGGCGACTTTTCCACCAACGTGGCCATGCAGATGGCGAAGGCGGAGCGAAAGGCGCCGCGAGCCGTCGCCGAGATCATCGTCAACAAGCTGGCCGGTTCATCTGACCTCATCGGGTCGCTCGAGATCGCCGGTCCCGGTTTCATCAACTTCTTCATCAAGGACGACGCCTGGCGCAAGACGCTTGCCGCCATCGACCAGGCTGGCGACGCCTGGGGTAAGTCCAGCATCGGCGCGGGGAAGAAGGTGCAGGTCGAGTTCGTCTCCGCAAACCCCACCGGTCCGCTTCACATAGGGCACGGTCGCGGCGCGGCGACCGGCGACGCGGTGGCGTCGCTTCTCTTTGCCGCGGGCTTCGACGTGCAGCGCGAGTACTACATAAACGACGCCGGGAACCAGATGAACACGCTCGGCCTCTCCGGTCTTTTGCGCTACCGCCAGCTGCTGGGAGAGCAGATAGAGTTCCCGGAGAACTGCTACCAGGGCGACTACATGAAGGACATCGCCCGCGACGCGGTCACCAAGTACGGGGACCGCTTCATGAAGGTGCCGCAGGAGGAGGGGGTCGCCTTCTTCGCCAAGATGGGGGGAGACCTGATCCTGAGAGGGATCGACGAGGACCTGCAGGATTTCGGGGTCCGCTTCGACAACTGGTTCTCCGAGCAGTCCCTTTTCGACGACGGGAAGGTGAAGTCGGCCATCGAGGAGATGCAGGGAAAAGGACTCATCTACGAGCAGGAGGGAGCCCTCTGGTTCCGGACCACCGACTACGGCGACGACAAGGACCGCGTCGTGGTGAGAAGCAACGGCGTCACCACCTATTTCGCCTCCGATATCGCCTATCACCGCGACAAGTTCGCCCGCGGCTTCGACTGGGTCATCGACGTCTGGGGCGCCGACCACCACGGCTACGTCCCGCGGCTCAAGGGGATCGTGCAGGGGCTCGGGCATGACGCCGACGACCTCGGCATCATCCTGGTGCAGCTCGTCTCGCTTTTGCGCGACGGCGTACCGGTAGCCATGTCCACGAGGAGCGGCGAGTTCGTGACGCTGAAGGAGGTTGTCGACGAGGTCGGCCGCGACGCGGCGCGCTTTTTCTTCCTGATGAGACGCTCGGACAGCCAGCTCGACTTCGACCTGGAACTCGCCAAGCGCCAGAGCAACGACAACCCCGTCTACTACGTGCAGTACGCGCACGCCAGGATCAGGAGCATCTTCGACACGGCGCGGGAGAGGGGAGTCGTGCCGTGCTTCGACGACGTCCGTCTGGAACTGCTCCAGAGCGCGGACGACATGAGCCTGATAAAGAAACTCTCCGTCTACCCGGAGATCCTGGAAGGGGCGGCGGTCAACTTCGAACCGCACCGGATCACGTACTATCTGCAGGAGCTGGCTGGCGAATTCCACAGCTTCTACAACAAAAGCCGCGTGATCACCGAGGAACCGGCACTGACGCAGGCAAGGCTGTTCCTGCTGCACTGCGTTGCCGTCACCCTCAAAAACGCGCTTACCGTACTCGGTATCTCGGCTCCGGAAAGGATGTAGGGGGGCTGCCATGCGGCTTGATTACAGCGAGAAGATCGGGGCACTGCGGGAGAAGGTTGTCGAACGCAAACCCGCGCAGAAGAACAGGCCGCGCAAGGAGCCGATGGGGCTCTTCGCGCTCGTCGCCCTGGTCGCGCTTCTGGTCGGGACCTACGGCGCCGGAGTGCTGACAGGGTGGTTCATTTTCAAGCGGGGTGGCAATACCGCGAAAGGGGCCCCTGCCGCAGCCGTGCAGCAGGCAAAGCCGTCCGAGCCGGCCCCGCCGGGGCAGCCCGCTCTTCCGCCCGCCGAAACGCCGCTCACCTTCTACAAGACGCTCCCGTCCGGGGGGCAGCATGTCATCGGCAGCGGACTGAACCTGAAAAAGGCGGAGCCGGTCCAGCCCCGAACCGCCCAGGCTCCCGCTCCGGCCGCCGCTGCCGCGCCTGCCGCGCCGGCCGCGCCGGCCGCGCCGGTTCCCCACGCCGCTGCCGCGGCTCCCGCTGCTCCCGCCGCCCCGGTACCCCAGGCGGTCAAGCCGGCCGAAGCGAAACGCGAGGGTGGCGCCCGGTATCTGGTCCAGCTCGCCTCCTACCGTGACAAGCGCGAGGCCGAAGCCGCGCAGGCGAAGCTCAGCGCGAAGGGGGTCGCCGCCTACCTGGTGGAATCGAAGCTCCAGGACAAGGTGTGGTACCGCTTGAGGGTCGGCAGGCACCTTTCCAAGGGAGAGGCCGATGCGCTGGCAGGGAAGTCCGGGAGCGGGGCCGCCGTGCTTGCTGAGTAGTCTTTTTCCCCCCCGCGGATGGTTTTTTTCCCGTCCCGATGCTACAGTTATCCCTTATCGGGGAAGAGGCTATGGAGAAAAGGAAAAAACTGGGCGAAATCCTTGTCGAGAAGGGGACCCTGACCGAGAAGACGGTCGAGCGGATGCTCGCGCTTTCCAGGCGGCTCAACAAGCGCTTCGGGACGGTCCTCGAGGATGTCGGACTGATCGACGGCGAGGAACTGGCCGCGGCTCTCGCCACGCAGTACAGCTGCAGGGTGGTCAGCAACTTTGCCGGCTACTCCTACTCTCCTGAGCTCCTCGCCACCATCTCGGTGGACGTGGCGATGCAGAACAACCTCTTCCCGCTGAAACTCGACAACAAGAGGCTGGCGCTGGCGATGGCCGACCCGACCGAGACGCGTGTGGTGCGCAACATCGCCGCCAACAACGATCTCACCATCACACCGTTCATCGCGACCAGGAAGGAGATCTACGCTGCCATCTGCAGGAACTACCTGCAAAAGGAGATCTCCGTCTCCTCGGCGCAGACGGTTCTCGTGGTCGACGACGACAAGATGATGAGCACGATGTTCGGCGACTTTCTCTCCAAAAAGGGGTACCGCGTCATCCTCGCCGCGGACGGGCTCGAGGCGTACAAGGCGGTCCTGACCGAGAGGCCGCAGGTGATCCTGACGGACCTGATGATGCCCAAGCTGGACGGATACGGGCTCTTCGACGCGCTGCGCGTGGTCCCGGAGTTGAACCACATCCCGGTCATCCTGATCACGAGTTCTCTCAAGGTCGAGGACGAGGTGAAGGCGTTCGAGCGCGGTTTTTTCGATTTCATCGAAAAGCCGGTCAGGGAAGGAACCCTGCTCATGAGGGTGAAGAGGGCTCTGCTGTTTCACGACAGGAAATACCAGCTCACCTGACCTGGAATCGCCGGACGGTAGATGCGGCACACCGACCCTCCAGAGCTTTCGCGCTGGAGGTATTTCTTTGCAGGGGTATCCCATGAGTCCGATCCTTACCGTCAAATGTCCGAAGTGCCACAAGGAGGCATCCCTGGTGGACAACCCCTATCGCCCGTTCTGTTCCAAACGGTGCAAGATGATCGACCTCGGCACCTGGGCGGACGAGGGGTATCGCATCCCCGGGGAAAGGGCCCCCCAGGACGAGGACGATTCCGACGAGTCCTGATGCAACAAACTTTTTTTGCAACCATGCAATGATCACCAAAGCAAAGGAGCCATTCATGTCACAGGTACGTCTCCGTTTCGCGCCGAGTCCCACCGGTTTTCTCCATGTCGGGGGTGCGCGTACGGCCCTTTTCAACTGGCTTTTGGCCAGGAAACAGAACGGGAAATTCATCCTCCGCATCGAGGACACCGACGTGGCCAGGTCCACCCAGCAGTCCGTCGACGCCATTCTCGAGGGGATGACCTGGCTCGGGCTCGACTGGGACGAGGGGCCGTTCTACCAGTCGGACAACTTCCCGCTCTACAAGGAGTACGTACAGAAGCTTCTGGACGCCGGCAAGGCGTACAAGTGCTACTGCAGCGCGGAAGAACTGGAGGCCAAGCGCGAGAAGGCGCTTCAGGAGGGGGGCAAGCCCAAGTACGACGGCACCTGCAGGAACCTGCCGCCGGCGGAAGACGGCAGGCCCTACGTGGTCCGCTTCAAGGCGCCGCAGGAGGGGAGCACCTCCTGGAACGACCTGATCAAGGGGAGGATCTCCTTCGAGAACGCTGAACTGGATGACCTGATCATCCAGAGGACCGACGGCACCCCCACCTACAACTTCGTGGTGGTCATCGACGACGCGACCATGGGAATCACCACCGTCATCCGCGGCGACGACCATGTCAACAACACGCCGCGCCAGATCCTTCTTTACGAGGCGCTGGAGGTGCCGGTCCCGGCCTTCGCCCACGTCCCGATGATCCTCGGCGCCGACAAGGCGAGGCTCTCCAAGCGCCACGGAGCCACCTCGGTCATGGCCTATCGCGACATGGGCTTTCTCCCCGAGGCCCTGGTGAACTACCTGGTGCGGCTCGGCTGGAGCTGCGGCGACGAGGAGATATTCTCGCTCGACGACCTGATCCAGAAATTCTCCATCGAGAACGTCGGCCGTTCCGCCGGCGTCTTCAACACCGAGAAGCTCCTCTGGCTCAACGCGCACTACATCAAGAACGGGGATGTGAAGCGTCTGGCCGGTCTTCTGGTCCCCTTCATGAAGGAGCGCGGCGTCGATCCTGAGAAAGGTCCGGAACTCTCCGCCGTGGTGAAAACGCTGCTGGAGAGGGCCAAGACGATGCTGGAACTGGCGGACGGCGCCCTCTTTTACTACCAGGAGGAGCTTGCCTACGACGAGAAGGGGGTCGCCAAGTTCTTCAACGCCGACACCGCGGGACTCCTGACCCTGTTGGTCGACAAGCTCTCCGGAGTCGAGCGGCTCGACGCTCCCTCCATCGAGGCTGTCTTCAAGGAGATCTGCGAGGAGAAGGGGATAAAGCTCGGCCAGATCGGCCCGGCCGTAAGGCTCGCGCTTTCCGGCTCCACCGCTTCTCCCGGCATTTACGAGATGATCGAGGTGCTGGGTCTGGACGAGACCAGGACCCGCATCCAGCGCGCCATTAAGCAGCTGGTCGGCTGATACGCGACGGACGGTACAGGCAGTATTAATAAAAGGGAGGACGCCATTAGTAAAGAGGCGTCCTCCTTTTTTGTTTTGGCCCCATCCCCACCCCGTCCTTGCCCTTGAAGGGGAGTGGGCTTTTATTGTTCCTACGCTCCAGCGTGGGAACACATTTGCATGACGCTCCCGCGTCAGGTTTTCTTTATTGACGGTTCTTGCAGATAGCAACCTTTGGCTGACGCTGGAGCGTCAGGGGCTTTGCGTTCCCACGCTGGAGCGTAGGAACGATGGATCAAGGGGGACTTTCTGCGGCGGAACGTTGACCTATTCGGCTTTTGAGAGGAGGGACAAAAAAATAGGCCTGCAGGCGGACGGGCCGCTGCAGGCCATGGCATTACATGAATCTTGTGGTTTTCTTAGGCCGAGATTGCGCTCACCGGGCAGGTGTCTACGCAAGCGCCGCAGTCGATGCAGGTGTCTGCAGCGATGGTCCTTTTGCTGCCAGCCTCGCTGATTGCGTTGACCGGGCAGGAATCGTCACAGGCGCCGCAGTTGATGCATTCGTCGCTGATGGTATGTGCCAAAGTATTCACCTCCTTCATCTGGTGTTTAAAGTCCCTGGGAAACTAACATAAGGCCAGAAAAAAGTCCACCATAAAGCTACCCCTGTTTTGGCCTTTCGAGGGAGAAAAATCTTGAACTGTGGGCCACTCTACTGTATATATAAAATCAAGTTCTATTTATGTCCTTTTTACCTCTGGCGAAATAACGCGTATACACTGGGAAAACTACAATTAGGGGGGATGCTAATCGATGGATATACTGGCGCTTAACTGCGGGAGTTCTTCGGTAAAATACCAGTTGTTTGACTGGGATAAAAAAGTGGTTGTCGCTAAGGGGATGGTAGAGCGCGTTGTCATCGGCGACTCCTTCATCCTGCACGAAGTTCCCGGGCGCGAAACCTACCGCGAAGACTCGGACTGCCCTGACCACAAGACCGCAGTCGACCTTATCCTGCGCACGCTGACCTCCCCTCAGCACGGCGTGCTTCAGGACATCAAACAGATCTCGGCCGTTGGCCACCGCGTGGTGCACGGGGGGGAGAAATTCACCAAGTCGGTCCTGATCGACGCCGAGGTGCTGGAGGCGGTCACCGAGGTGCAGCATCTGGCGCCTTTGCACAACCCGCCCAACATCGCCGGCATCGAGGGGGCGATGGCCGTTCTCCCCGGCGTGCCGCAGATAGCGATTTTCGATACCGCATTCCATCAGACCATGCCCGAGCATGCCTACCTCTATCCGCTTCCCTACGAGTGGTACGAGAAGTACGGCGTGAGGCGTTACGGCTTCCATGGCACCTCGCACCTTTACGTTTCGAAGAGGATCGCCGCCATCCTGGCCAAGCCGGCCAACGAGTGCAACGTCATCACCATGCACATCGGCAACGGTGTTTCCCATTGCGCCATCAAGAACGGGGTGTCGGTGGATACCAGCATGGGGCTCACGCCGCTCGAAGGGGCGATGATGGGTACGCGTTGCGGCGACATCGACCCGGCGATCCCGGCTTTCATGATGCAGAAGGAGAACCTCTCCGCCAAGGAGATCGACTCCATCCTCAATAAGAAAAGCGGCGTCATCGGCGTCACCGGGCGGTTCACCGACCGCCGCGACGTCATCGAGAATGCCGAAGCGGGTGACCGTCTCTGCGCCCTGGCGCTCGACATCGAGGCGTACCGTCTGAAGAAGTACATCGGGACCTATCTGGCAGTGGTCGGGAGGCTCGATGCGGTGGTATTCACCGCCGGGGTAGGGGAGATGGGTGCACCGATCAGGGCGCGTGCCCTCGAAGGGCTGGAGCATGTCGGCATCGTCGTCGACCCCGCCCGTAACGCCTCCGCCATGACCAGGAAGCGCGAGACCCTGATCACCACCGACGACTCGCCGGTGAAGGTGTACGTGATACCGACCGACGAGGAGCTGGTATTCACCGAGGACGTTGCAGCCATCCTGGACGGCAGCTACACCGACCACATGAACTTCGAGTACAGCTTCTCCAAGGCGGATTTCGTCAGGAAGTAGGGCGGAGCAAAAGGAACAGCAAAAGGCCGGCAGGGTTTCCCCTGCCGGCCTTTTGCGTCTTTGATCGGACGGATCCGTCGGATCGGACTGGATCGGACCGATCCTTGGTGCCTTAGCCTTGCGCCTGCACGGCCGTGATGGCGGTGACGTCGATGATGTCCTGGATGGAGCAGCCGCGGGAGAGGTCGTTCACCGGCTTGGCGAGACCCTGGATGACCGGGCCGATGGCCTTGGCGCCTGCGATGCGCTCCACGAGCTTGTAGGCGATGTTGCCGGCGTCGAGAGTCGGGAAGACCAGGACGTTGGCGCGCCCGGCTACGTTGCTCCCAGGTGCCTTCTTGCCGCCTACCGCGGGAATCAGCGCCGCGTCGGCCTGCAGCTCGCCGTCGATGTCCAACTCGGGGTCCATCCCCTTGGCGATCTCAAGGGCCTTCAGCACCTTGTCCGCATCGGGGTGGGATGCGCTCCCCTTGGTGGAGAAGGAGAGCATGGCGACCCGCGCCGGCACGTCGAGAAACGCCTTGCAGTTCCTGGCGGTCGCGATGGCGATCTCGGCGAGCGCCTGAGCATCGGGGTTCGGGTTCACCGCGCAGTCGGCAAAGAGCAGGACGCCTTCCTCGCCGAAGGTCGGGGTCTTGGTGGCCATCAGGAAGAAGGAGGAAACGGTCTTGATGCCGGGGGCGGGGCCTACCGTCTGGAAGGCGGCGCGCAGCACGTCTCCGGTGGTGCCGGTAGCGCCGGCGACTTCGCCGTCCGCGTCCCCCTCGCGCACCATCATGCCGGCGAAATAGAGGTTGTCTTTCCCGCAGAGGAGTTCACGCGCCTGCTCGCTGGTCAGCCCCTTCGACTTCCGGAGTTCGACGAGCTTTTCCACGTATTCGCCGAGTTTGGCGGCGGTCGCGGGCTCGATGATCTCGACACCGGCCAGGTCGACGCCCTTCTCCGTGGCGGTGGCTTTAATCGCTTCGGCGTTGCCAAGAAGCACGATTTTAGCCAAACCTTGTTCCACAATATTCTGGGCCGCGAACAGCATCCTCTCGTCGTAGCTCTCCGGCAGGACGATGGTCTTCAGGTGCGTGCGCGCCTTCTCTTTAATCTTCTTCACTAACGGCATACGATCCCTCCACATTAGATTTCTAAAACCGTGTTAGGTTTATAACGCAGCAGGTTTGATCGGTCAATAAAAAAGACCAATTTCGACGATTAAAGGGGGAGGGGAGTGCCGCATTCCTCGGGGTCGCCTTGCAGTTTGGCAACTGCGTGAGGCACGGCTGCCCAGACGAAGCCGATGTTCTCCGTGGCGCCCCTGGGGCTGCCGGGGAGGTTGATGATGAGGGTGTTCTTGCGGATTCCGGCGACGGCACGGGAGATGATGGCGTGCGGCGTCTTCTTCAGGCTCTCCATGCGCATCACCTCGCCGAAACCTGGCAGCAGGCGCTCCACGACGCGCTCGGTCGCCTCGGGGGTGACGTCCCGCGGCGACACCCCGGTGCCGCCGGTAGTGAGGATCAGGTCGAACCGGCCGCTGTCGGCCCATTCGGTCAGCTTCTCAGAGATCAAGAGGCCGTCGTCAGGGATGACGTCGGTGCAGGTGACCTCGACGCCACGCTCCTCCAACCACCCCTTCAGCGCAGGCCCGCTCCCGTCGGCTCTCTCGCCGGTTGAACAGCGGTCGCTCAGTGTCAGTATGGCTGCACGCATGTACTCTCCTTTAAAATCCGGTGGACCCGGTGGACCCGGTGGACTTATCTAAACTTCTCTTTGGTAGACGCCGCTTTTGCCGCCTTCCTTGTAGTGGAGCTTCACGTCGGAGATCACTATCCCCTTGTCGCTTCCCTTGCACATGTCGTACACGGTCAGCGCCGCTACGGCTGCGGCGGCCATCGCCTCCATCTCCACGCCGGTCCGCTCGAAGGCGCGCACCGTTGCCTTGACCTCGATCCGCCCCCCTGCCTCGTCGACCTCAAAATCTACCGCCACATGGTGCAGGGCGAGCGGGTGGGAAAGGGGGATCAACTCGCAGGTCTTCTTGGCCCCGCCGATCCCGGCGATCCGGGCGACACCCAGGACGTCCCCCTTGGCAACCCGCCCCGAAACGATGGACTGCACCGTCTCAGGCTTGAGCGTGAGTACCGCGCCGGCTATCGCCGTCCGCATGGTGGGGGTCTTCTGGCTGACATCGACCATGATGGCGTTTCCGCTTGCATCGAAGTGATTGAACGACATGTTAAGCCTCCATTTCCAGGGTTTGGTCGAGTATGTGCAGATCCACTTCCTCGCCTGCCTTGAACTCGGTACGGTCGGCAGGAAGCAGGGCTAGGGCGTTGCAGCGGAGCATGGTCTTGAGGATCCCGGTGTTCTGGTCGCCGGAGGTGCTGGCGATGTGCCTGCCGTCCTCGATGGTGACATGCACCCTGAGAAAGTTCAGCTTGCCGGCCTTCTTCTTCGCGCCTTCCTTCAGATAGCCGCGCACCGTCCGCCGGAACGGTTTCTCGTGCCCCATCATCCTCAGGATGGCCGGGCGTGCGAACTCCTCGAAGGTGATCATCGTGGAAACCGGGTTGCCGGGGAGGGAGAATACCGGGACCTTCCCTTTCAGGGCGAATGCAGTCGGACCGCCGGGCTTGATGCCGGGCTTCCAGAACTGCTCGACCACGCCGAGTTCCGCAAGTACCTCGCGGACCAGGTCCCTGTCCCCTGCGGATACGCCGGCGGAAGTCACCAGGACATCCGCCTTCAGCCCCTCGCTGAGAAGAGCCAGGTGGCTTTCCTTGTTGTCCCTGGCGATGCCGAGGATCACCGGATCCGCGCCGCACTGCTTCACCGCGGCGGCGACTGCCAGCGTGTTGCTGTTGACGATCTGGCTATCTTTCGGTTCGGTGCCGACCTCGACCAGTTCGTCCCCCGTCGAGAGGATCGCCACCCGCACCTTGCGGTAGACCGGGACCAGCATCGCGGAGAAGGAGGCGAGCAGGCTCACCTGGGGAGGGCCGATGACCGTTCCCTTGGCAACGACAGGCTCGCCGCAGGCGACGTCCTCTCCCTTGAAGCGTATGTGGTCGTTCTTCCTGACCTGGTGCAGCAGTTTCACCGTCTCGGCCCCGGCCTCTGTTTCCTCGATCGGAACCACGGCGTCGGCGCCCGGGGGGATGGGGGCTCCCGTCATGATCCTGGCGGCACACCCCGGCGCCACCATGTCATCGGAACTCACACCGGCCGGTATGTAATCGGTGACCTTCAGGATGACGCCGGGCGAGCAGTCTGCGCTCCTGACGGCGAACCCGTCCATCGCGGAGTTGTCCCAGCGCGGCATGTCCTTGGGCGCGGCGAAATCTTCAGCCAGGACCCGCCCGACGGCCTCGAGGAGGAGTACCCGCTCAACCCCCGCCGGGGCGACTTTCTCCAGGATGATGCGCCTGGCTTCCTCATAGTTTGTCATGACTACCTCGTGTTCCTGTTGTGATCAAAATAAAAAAGGCCCGCTCCAATAGGAGAGGACCCCGGTCACCGTTACGGCGGGAGTTTCTCCTTTCCAAAAGGGAGGCGGCGCCGTTTCCGGCAGCACCCAATGGCCGGGGCCTCGTGGGGAAATTCCCTTTAGCCGACCCAAGCTCGGAGACGAACAATTTGTTCCAAATCCATAGCATATTCAGGACAAAATAAACAATTATTTTGGCTTAACTGTCGGTTCGGCCACGCGGCCCGCTATAGCCGGATACGGTTCAACTCACTGAAATACCGTCGTATTGTCCCGATGCTGGGTGAGCTTCACGCCTGCCGTATACTTTTACGGGCCCTCCGCCATAGTGTTCATTAAAGGGTTGCTTTCCGTTCGGCAAACGGGGTATCTTTTTCAGCAGGGTGCAGGGGCAGCTTCCGGTTTCAGCTCTTCTCTTTTGCGGAGTCGACCCTGAGACTGGCGGCAATCCGGCCGATTTCATCACACAAACCGAGCGATATATGGCACTTATAGATACCTTCGGCAGGCGCATCAACTACCTTCGGCTCTCGGTCACCGACCGCTGCAACCTCCGCTGCAGCTACTGCATGCCGGAGGAGGGGGTGGAGAAGCTGTGCCACTCGGATGTCCTCTCCTATGCGGACCTCCTGAGGATTTCGGCGGAGGCCGTTGCCGCCGGCATCGAGAAAATCAGGGTGACAGGCGGGGAACCGCTGGTGAGAAAGGGGATTCTCCAGTTCCTCGAACGCCTGGGTGCGCTACCCGGGCTCAAGGAACTGGTCCTGACCACCAACGGGCTCCTGTTGAAGGAGATGGCACAGGGGCTGCGAGACGCAGGGGTGCAGCGGCTGAATATCAGCCTCGATTCGCTGCAGGCGGAACCGTTCGCCAGGATCACCCGAGGTGGCGAGCTGTCGCGGGTCCTCGATGGGATCGACGCCGCCGAGCGCGCCGGGTTCCCGGCGCACAAGATAAACGTGGTGGTGATGCGCGGGGTGAACGACGGCGAGATCCTCGACTTCGTGAAGCTGACCCTGGAGCGTCCCTACGCGGTCCGGTTCATCGAGTACATGCCGACCTCGGGAGACGCCGACTGGCGCGACCTCTGCGTCCCCGGCGCAGAGATCATGGAGCGGATAACTGCCCAATATCAGATCGAGGAGACGGTGAACACGGATCGCTCCGGCCCTTCCAAGAACTTCCGGATCATAGGGGCGCCCGGTTCACTAGGAATCATCACCGCGATGACGGGGCATTTCTGCGACAGCTGCAACCGTCTCCGGGTGACTGCGTCAGGATTTGCCAAGGGGTGTCTCTTCTCCGGAGACGGCGTCGACCTGAGGCCGATCCTCGCCACGGGAAACGACGCGCTTTTGCGCCAGGAAATCAGCCGCATAGTGGAAGCCAAGCCGGGAAGGCACCAGGTGACGGACGAAGGGGTGGAGACAGCGCCGTTCGCCATGTCCAGGGTCGGAGGGTAGAGAAGCAGATTAAGATGAAGATGAAGATGAAGTTTGAGGTTGAGGTTGAGAACAACACTTGGTTCCATACAAAGGGGTAGAGATATGGCGGGTAAGGTCATTGCGGTTAATGTCAGCTTGAACAAGGGGGAGAGGAAGACTCCCGTCGCCGAAGTCACGCTCCGCGTGAACCACGGCATTGAAGGGGACGGCCACGCCGGCGACTGGCACCGCCAGGTGAGCCTCCTGGCCCAGGAGAGCATCGCGAAGATGCAGGCGCTGGGGCTGGACGTGAAGGAAGGGGACTTCGCCGAGAACATCACTACGGAAGGCATCGATCTCCCCAGCCTCCCCATCGGGACGAAGATGGAACTCGGAGAGGCGCTTCTCGAGGTGACCCAGATCGGCAAGGAGTGCCACACCCGCTGCGCCATATTCTACCAGGCCGGGGACTGCGTCATGCCGAAAGAGGGGATCTTCGCCAAGGTGCTGACCGGCGGGGTGGTGAGGCCGGGGGACAAGGTGGTGGTGCTGTAGATCAGGTCTCGCGCGGCAACACTACTCTGAACGTGCTCCCGTGACCGGGGACGCTGTCGATGTCTATACAGCCGCCATGCTCCCTGATGATCCCGTAGGAGACGGACAACCCTAGCCCGGTGCCGTTGGACTTGGTGGTGTAAAACGGGTTGAACACCTGCCTCAGATTCTCCAGCTCGATGCCGACCCCCGTGTCCGTCACCTTCACCTCGTAAAGATCGGCGTGCTGCACCGGCGCACTCTTGATGGTCAGCACGCCTCCTTCGGGCATCGCCTGCACGGCGTTTAACACCAGGTTGGTGAACACCTGCCGCAACTGGTCGCCGTCTCCTTCTATCACTTCTACGGCTTCCGAATACTGCTCCATCACCCTTATCTTCTCCATCGAAACCTGGTGACCGATCTGTCCCACGATCTCGTGCAGCAGTTCGTTAAGCCGCACGCTCCCATGCTCCATCTGCTCCCGCCTGGCGAACTTCAACAGGTTGGAGACGATCCGCTCCACCCGCTTCACCTGCTGAAATATCGTGTCAACTTCCTCACGACTCGGATCGTCCTCGGGGACGGCGAGCTGCAACAGCTCGGTGTTCCCCCGTATGATCGCCATCGGGTTGTTGATCTCGTGCGCCACCCCCGCAGCCAACTCTCCTATCGCCGCCAGCTTCTCGACCCTCAGCAATTCCTCCCGGGTCTGCACCAGGAGCCGGTTCTTCTCCTCCAGCTCGGCCGTTCGCAACTGCACCTTCTGCTCAAGGTCGCGGTTCAGCTCTATGATGCTGTTCTCACGCTCGATGAGGGAGCGGCTCATGTCGTTGAACCTTCCCGCCAGATCGCCGATCTCGTCACGGGAGTCGATCGTGCTCTTCACGTCCCGCTCACCGGCGGCGACCCGGCTCGCGAGCATGTCGAGTTCCTTTATAGGCTGGGCCAGCTTCTTGCCCAGAAAGCCGGCCATGGAAACCCCGACCAGACCGCTGACCAGCAGCACGAAGCTCAAGAGGACCGCCATGTCGATCTTAACGGCGGAATAATGGCTCTCCAGCATCCCGACGTAGAGCGCTCCTATGGGAACCCCCTGCATCGACAGGATCGGCTCGTAGGCGGTCAGGTACCAGTCGTTCACCACGAAGGCCCTTCCTACCGACTTCTCCTTTCGTAGCAGCACCTTGTCGTACACCGGCGTCGACAGTTTGGTCCCGATGGCCCGGCTGCCGTCCGTGTTCGGTACGTTGGTGGCGATCCTGACGTCGTTCTGGAAGATGGTGGCGTTGCCGACGTCCCTGCCGTGCAGCTTCGCACCCTCGTAGACGATGGCCTTGATCTTGTCCACCAGCTTCTTGTTGTTGTTGAGCAGGACCCCGCCGTAGAGCGCGCCGAGGATGTTCCCTGCCTTGTCGCGCACCGGCGCCGCGACGAACAGGAACATCGCTCCGTTCAGGGGGGAGGGGGGCGTCGGGTCCTTCCTGGTGCCGCTCACCGCCACCTCGGCCAGCCTCACCAGCCCCTCTCCCTCCAGGGCCAGCTCCGCGGTCGGAATGATCGTGGTGCCGCTCACCACCTCGCCCTTCAAGGCGCGGGCGACGAACTGGTTGCGAGTCTTGTCGTCGCCGTACTGCAGCACGTTGTTGGTTCTCAGGATCACCCTTCCGGAGGCGTCGACGGCCGCGAGGATGTCCAGATGCTCGCTGGTGCGAACCGGCGCGAGCGCCTCGACCAGTGCCGGGCGGTCCCCCGATGCGATGGTCTCGGCGGTCCGGCCGAAGGCGGCTGTGAGTTTAACGACGTCGTAGATGCGGGAGAGTTCGTTCAGGTACGCTTCGCGCGCGACGCTCAGGTCGTAGCGGACCTTCTCCTGCGCCTGCGTCGCCACCTTCGCGCTCAGGATGAACACCCCGGCCATCCAGCAGATCGCGATGGCGATGGCGAGGGGGATCAGGGTCGCGACGGTGAGCTTCGTCTTGATCGGGAAGCGGAGCTTTGGGAAGATCATGAGAAGATGCTGATGCCGTACTCGACGATCTTGCGGTCGAGGGTCTTTCTGGAAATGCCGAGGATCTCGGCGGACCTGCTCTTGTGGTAACCGGTGTTGGCGAGGGTGCGTTCGATGTGATCCCTCTCGATGTCCTCGAGCGACACCAGCTGCACCGGCCGGGCCGGCTCGATCTTTTGCGGCTGCTTGCGCCAGATGGGGAGTTCCTTCGGGGTGACCAGCTGCGTGCGGGCGAGGATAACGGCGCGCTCTATCACGTTTTCCAGCTCGCGGATGTTGCCGGGCCAGTCGTAGCCGCAGAGGAGCTGCAGCGCCTCCGGGGTCAGCCCGGTCACCGACTTCTTCATCTTGAAACTGTACTTCTTGAGGAAGTGCTGAACGAGCGGCTCCACGTCGTCCTTTCTCTCGCGCAGCGGGGGAAGCGGTATGTTGATCACGTTGAGCCGGTAGTAGAGGTCCTCGCGGAAGCGCCCCTGGCGCACCTCCTCCTCCAGATCCTTGTTGGTGGCGGCGACGAAGCGTATGTCGGCGTTTTTCGGCTTGGTGGCGCCCACCGGGATGAAGTCCCGCTCCTGGATGACCCGCAGCAGCTTGGCCTGGATCGGGAGGGTCATGTCGCCGATCTCGTCCATGAAGAGCGTGCCGCCGTCCGCCTCCTCCAGAAGCCCTTTCTGGCTGGTGACGGCGCCGGTGAACGCGCCGCGGACGTGGCCGAAAAGCTGGCTCTCCAAAAGCGTCTCGGTGAGCGCTGCGCAGTTGATGGAGAGGAAGCGGCGCTCGCGCCGCAAGCTGTTGTAGTGGATCGCTCCCGCTATCAGCTCCTTCCCGGTCCCGGACTCGCCAAGGACCAGGATGTTCGCCTCGCTGGCGGCCACCTGGACGGTGAGGTCGTAGATCTCCTGGAAGACGGCGCTTCTGAAGATGATCGATTCCTGCAGGATCGGCTTGCCGAGTTCGCTTTTGAGGGACCGGTTCTCCTGCAGCAGCTGCTCCTTCTCCAGCGCGTTCTTCAAAACGCTCAGGATCTTCTCCTTGGGAAAGGGCTTGGTGACGTAGTCGTAGGCCCCGAGCTTGATCGCCTCCACGGCTGCGTCGATGGTCCCGAAGGCCGTCATGATGATCACCGGCAGCGAGGGCCTGAGCTTTTTCACCTCCTGTAAAACGGTGATTCCATCCATGTCCGGCATCCTCACATCCTGGAGGAGCAGGTCGGCATCCATGGGGTCGCCCTCCTGGAGCCGGCGCAGCAGGTCGGCCCCGCCGCCGAAGGTTTCCACCACGAACCCCTGCGACTGCAGGAGCTTCTTCAGATAGATGAGTATCCCCGTTTCGTCATCGCAGATCAGTATCTTTTCCTGTGCCATCTCGGGCTTTTTCCTCGCTGTTTCCTCCGCGCTGAGAGCGCGGTCCCTACCTGGTCAAAATGTTACACATCATGACAAAAGGGTGCATAATTAAAATAATTCAATTTTCAGGCTAATGAGGCTGGGCGGCGACAACATTAACATTTCGGACCTTTAGCGTACACAACTATTTTTGTAAATAGCGTAAACACGCTGGCATGGCAATTGCCGTATACGGAGTGGTTATTCAATGGTGGCACGATGTTTATCATGTAAAAAGGAGAGATTCAACATGGCTGTTTCACGACGGGAGTTTCTGCAGGGGGGAGCGCTGGCTGCCGCGCTCGCTCTCTCCGGCACCAAGGCTGAAGCGGGAAGCGATTCCCCGCAGATGCGGACCAAGGGGCTGAAAAGCTCTACCACCATCTGTCCTTTCTGTGCTGTCGGTTGCGGTCTGGTGGTGCACACCAAGAACGGCAAGGTGGTCAACATCGAAGGGGATACGCAGCATCCGATCAACCAGGGGGCTCTCTGCTCCAAGGGTAGCGCGCTCTTCCAGGTGGCCAACAACGAGCACCGCCTGCAGAAGGTGATGTACCGCGCGCCCGGCAGCGACAAATTCGAAGAGAAGTCGTGGGACTGGGCGCTGGAGCGGATCGCGCAGAAGATGAAGGAGACCCGCGACAAGAGCTTCAAGGCGAAAGAGATCAACAAGAAGGACAACAAGGAATACGTGGTGAACAGGACCGAGGGGCTGGCCTTCCTGGGCGGCGCAGGTCTCGACAACGAGGAGTGCTACCTCTGGAGCAAGTTCGCCCGCTCCATGGGTGTCGCCCACCTCGAACACCAGGCCCGAATATGACACTCCGCTACAGTCGCCGGTCTGGCGGCTTCGTTTGGACGTGGGGCGATGACCAACCACTGGATAGACCTGAAGAACGCCGATGCGATCCTTGCCATCGGATGCAACCCCGCCGAGAACCACCCGATCTCCTTCAAGTGGATCGAGCAGGCCATGGACAACGGCGGCAAGCTTCTCGCCGTCGATCCGCGTTTCACCAGGACCGCCTCCAAGGCGGACCACTACGCGCAGATCCGTCCCGGCACCGACATCGCCTACCTGGGCGGGATGATCAACTACACGCTGCAAAATAACCTGACCCACCAGGAGTACGTGGTCGAGTACACCAACGCCTCCTTCATCGTGAACGACAAGTTCGACTTCAACGAGGGGCTCTTCTGCGCTTTCGACGACGCCGAGAAGACCTACGACGCGAAGGCATGGGCCTACGAGGTGGACGGTGCCGGTCTTCCCAAGCGGGACAAGTCCCTGCAGGACCCGCGCTGCGTGTACCAGCAGTTGAAGAAGCACTACTCCCGTTACACCATCGACATGGTCTGCTCCATAACCGGCACCAACAAGGAGGACTACCTGGCCGTCGCCAAGGCGTTCTGCGCCACCGGGCGTCCGGACAAGGCCGGCACCATCCTTTACGCCATGGGGATCACCCAGTCGACCCACGGCACCCAGAACGTGCGCGCTACCGCGATGCTGCAGATGCTTCTGGGCAACATCGGCATCGCCGGCGGCGGTGTCAACGCGCTGCGCGGCGAGAGCAACGTGCAGGGCTCCACCGACTACGGCCTGCTGTTCCACATCCTGCCGGGCTACCTGAAGTCCCCGGAGTTCGACAACGTCGACCTGAAGGGGTACCTGGAGAAGTGGACCCCCAAGACCAAGGACAAGAAGAGCGCCAACTGGTGGGGCAACACCCCCAAGTACACGGTCAGCCTCCTGAAGGCCTGGTACGGAGACAACGCGACCAAGGAGAACGATTTCTGCTACGACTACCTCCCCAAGAGAAGCGGCAATTACTCCTTCATGAAGCTGATGGAGAAGATGGGGAAGGGGGAGCTGCAGGGGCTGGTCTGCATGGGGCAGAACCCGGCGGTCGGCGGCCCGGACTCCCTGAAGACCCGCGAGGCGTTGGCGAAGCTCGACTGGCTGGTCACCGTGGACCTCTGGGAGACCGAGACCTCGATCTTCTGGAAGCGCCCCGGCGTCAACCCTAAGGAGATCAAGACCGAGGTCTTCATGCTTCCGGCAGCTTCCTCCATCGAGAAGGAAGGCTCCATCTCCAACTCCGGGCGCTGGGCGCAGTGGCGCTACAAGGCCGTCGAGCCGGTGGGCGACTCCAAGACCGACCTCTGGATCATCGACCAGTTCGCCAAGCGCCTGAAGAAGTCCTACGAGAAGGGGGGCGTGTTCCCCGAGCCGATCACCAAGCTCGCCTGGAACTACGGCCAGGGCGAGGAGCCGGAAGTGCAGCTCGTGGCAAAGGAGATCAACGGCTACTTCACCAAGGACATGACCATCGTCGACAAGGACAAGACCCTTGAGTTCAAGAAGGGCGACCAGGTCCCGATGTTCAAGTACCTGCAGGACGACGGCTCCACCGTTTCAGGCTGCTGGATCTACTGCGGTTCCTTCACGAAAGACGGAAACCAGATGGCACGGCGCGACGCGACCGATCTCCCCAACGGACTCGGCATGTTCCCCAAGTGGGCCTGGTGCTGGCCGGTCAACCGCCGCATCATCTACAACAGGGCGTCGGTCAACCCGGACGGCGTGCCGTTCAACCCCAAGCGCGCCGTCATCGCGTGGGATCTCCTTGAGAAGAAGTGGAAGGGGGACGTTCCCGACGGCCCCTGGCCGCCGATGAAGGACGACAAGGAAGGAAAGTACCCCTTCATCATGGTCCCCGAGGGTCACGGCCGTCTCTACGCGCTGGACTTGAAGGACGGCCCGTTCCCGGAGCACTACGAGCCGATCGAGAGTCCGGCCAGGAACCTCATGTCGAAGGTGCAGACCAACCCGGCGGTCAAGGTGCCGGCCAACATGTCGAACGACATGGCCAAGTACCCCTTCGTCGGCACCACCTACAGGATGACCGAACACTGGCAGGCGGGCGCCATGACCCGGAGCCTGCCGTGGCTGGTGGAACTGGTCCCGAGCATGTTCGTGGAGATTTCCGAGACCCTCGCCAAGACCAAGGGGATCAGCAACGGCGATCTGGTCCGCGTCACCTCGATGCGCGGCACCGTCGAGGCGAAGGCGCTGGTTACCGCCAGGCTGAAGCCGTTCAACGTGCAGGGGAAACTGGTGGAGCAGGTGGGCCTTCCCTGGCATTTCGGTTATGCAGGTGTTGCCAAAGGCGACAGCGGCAACGTCCTGACACCGTCGGTTGGTTGCGCGAACACGAGCATCCCCGAATTCAAGGCATTCCTCTGCAACATCGAGAAAGGGGGTAAGCGCGCATGAGCGAGATAACCACTGATTATTCAAAGAACAAGGCGTTTTTGATCGACATGACCAAGTGCACCGGCTGCCGCGGCTGCCAGGTCGCCTGCAAGCAGTGGAACCAGCTCGACGCGGAGAAGACCGAGTTCTTCACCGGCGAGGGTTACCAGAATCCGCCGCTCATGTCGGAGCACACCTTCACCCGCATCAAGTTCCGCGACTACCAGAAAAACGGCCAGAACGAGTTCGCCTTCTACAAAGAGATGTGCATGCACTGCAACGAGCCGGCATGCGCCTCGGTCTGCCCGGTCGGCGCCTTCAAGAAGACCAAGGAAGGTCCGGTGACCTACGACGCGAAGCGCTGCATCGGCTGCCGTTTCTGCATGGTCGCCTGCCCGTTCGGGGTGCCCAAGTACGAGTGGAGCAAGGCGCTGCCGCTGGTGAGAAAGTGCACCGGCTGCTACTCCCGCATCAAGGAAGGGCAGAAGCCCGCCTGCGCCACCACCTGCCCGGCGGCCATCACCTACGGCAACCGCGGCGACCTGATCAAGGAAGCCAGCAAGAGGATCGCCTCGCGCCCGGAGAAGTACCTGAAGAAGCTCTACGGCGAGGAGGAGGCGGGCGGCACCAGCGTGATCTACCTGACCGCACTTCCGTTTGACGAACTCGGCTTCAAGCACGTCACCAAGAGGCCGCTCCCTTCCTATACCTGGCAGGCGCTCCGCCTGGTTCCGGGGATCTTCCTGACCGTCGGGGGCTCGCTCTCCCTTCTTTCCTGGTTCACGCACAGGAAGGAGCGTCTGAAGAAGGAAGCAGAACAAAGGGACGCATCCGGCAATGCGCCTAAGGAGGAAAGCTAAATGACCGCCGCAAAAATAATCATCAATGAAATCAAGGGATATCACCAGTTCGTGAAATTCCTCATCGTCCTGGTGGCGCTCGGCGCGCTCGCCTCCCTGGTGCGCTTCGTCTTCGGTTTGGGGATCACCACCAACCTGAACGACACCTTCCCCTGGGGTCTCTGGATCTCCTTCGACGTCGTTACCGCCGTGCCGCTTGCCGCGGGCGCCTTCACCCTGGGGGCGATCGTCCACTGCTTCCACATCAAGAAGCTGGAGCCGCTGGTCCGCCCGGCCATCGTGACCGGCTTCCTCGGCTACTCGCTGGTATGCGCGGGGCTTCTGCTCGACCTCGGGCAGCCGCAGCGCTGCTGGCACACCATGGTCTACTGGAACCCGCACTCCCCGATGTTCGAGGTCTCCATGTGCATCGCCGCCTACACGACGGTGCTCTTCCTCGAGTTCCTCTCGCCGGTATGCGAGAAGTTCGGCTACCACGTGCCGCTCAGGCTTCTGCGTACCATCGAGATGCCGCTGGTCATCGCCGCGGCCTCGATCTCGACGCTGCACCAGTCCTCGCTCGGGACCTTCTTCCTGATCGCGGTCGACAAGCTGCACTCCCTCTGGTACAACCCGCTCCTGCCGCTTTTGTTCTGGGTCTCGGCCATGTGCGCCGGCATCTCCATCATCATCGTGGAGGCGACCATGAGCCACAAGTGGATGGGGCAGCCGGACGAGTCGGAACTCCTGGAGACCCTGGCAAAGATACTTCCTTACGTACTTACCGGGTACCTCACGATAAAGCTCTTCTCGCTCTTCGCGCTGACCGAGGGGCCGCTCTTCGACCGTCCGGGGCTGGTGGTGCTCTTCGCCGTCGAGGTGCTGGGCGGCGTGGTCGCCCCGCTTGTCATGCTGATGAACGGCAACGTGCGCGAGGACAACCGCCTCCGCTCCACCGCGGCCTGGCTCGTCATCTCCGGCGTCATCCTGAACCGCTTCAACGTCTCCATGTTCGGGATGGAGGCGCCGGGGACCCTGTACTACCCCTCCTTCATCGAGAGCGTTGTGACCATCGGCATCATCGCGGCCCACATCCTCTTCTTCGTGCTGATCGCGAAGTACTTCCCGATCTTCGAGCACCATCCGGAAACGGTCGACTACTCCATCCCCGACAGCTTCCACAAGACCGACAAGGGACAGGTGGCGCCGGGCGCCGTTGCCAGCAAGGCGTAGCAGGAATTCAACAAACAGGGTAAATCAGGCAGAAGTATTACCTCGTTCCCAAGCTCCGGCTTGGGAACGAGAGGATATCCCCTCTCCCCCCGGGAGAGGGGCAGGGGTGAGGGCGGTGCTAGTGGCGATTAGCCGTAAAAGGCTCCGAACTGAACCTGACAGTTCGCGCGGGATTCACAACAAAATGCAGCGGAACCCCTTCGTTTCAACGCCCTCACCCTAACCCTCTCCCGGAGGGCGAGGGGACGAAAACCCATAACCCTCTCCCGGAGGGAGGGGGGACTAAGACGACGGAAATACCGAGAGGCTTGAGGAGTCGGCAGTGGCTACCAAGATATACAGTTTCAACAAAGGTGTGCTTGAGCAGGAAGAGGGGGGGCTGGTCAGCGAGTACCCGCTCCAGCTCGTGGTGAACGGACGTGAGATGGCGACCCTGATCGCATCGCCGCACGACCTGCGCTTCCTGGTGGCGGGGTTTCTGCGCCTGCAGGGATTCGTCTCGAAGGTGGAGGACATACAGGCCCTGGCGATCTGCCAGGACTTCGGCGCCGCCAGCGTCACCATCCGCGGTGAGCTCCCGGAGCGCCTGAAACCTGTCCTTACCTCCGGCTGCGGCACCGGCATCAGCTTCAACCTGCCGAAACCCGCGCAAAAGATAGGACCGTCAGGGGTACACGGCACTGAAGCGATTTTCGCCCTCATGAACGAACTGGCCCGGAGGGCCGAGGGGTACAAGAACCACGGCGGCATGCATTCGGCCGGGGTAGGGGAGACCTCCCTCATCCTCCACGCCGAGGATATCGGCCGCCACAATACCATCGACAGAATCGCCGGGGAGGCGCTCCTGAAAGGGATCTCCCTGGCTGGAAGAATACTGGTCACCTCCGGACGCGTCTCAACGGAACTGGTAGCCAAGGCGTCGCTTCTTGGCATCGACGTGATCGCCTCGCGCACTTCCCCGACGGACATGGCCGTCCGGATGGCCGATGAAGCGGGCATAACGCTGGTCGGGTACGTGAAGGCGGACCGGTTCAAGGTGTACACGCATCCCGAGGGGCTTCGCTTCCCTTCTCGGGATGGGAAGATCGCCGGCGTCACCGGCGTCATCCTGGCGGGTGGCGCGTCCAGCCGCATGGGAAGCAACAAGGCGCTCCTGCCGCACAAGGGCGGGCGTTTCATAGAGAGCATCTACCGGGAACTCTGCGAGATTTTCCCCGAGGTCATCCTGGTGACCAACACGCCGGAGCAGTACCAGTTCCTTCCCTGCCGGAAGGTGCCCGACGTCTACGTCGGTATGGGGGCGCTGGCAGGGATCCACGCGGGGCTTGCAGCCAGCGCGACCCCGTCCGCCTTCACCGTCGCCTGCGACATGCCGCACCTCGATCCGGCGCTGGTCCGTCACATAGCGAACAGGGGCGCGGGATACGACCTGGTGCTGCCGATGAGCGACCACGGCCACGAGCCCTTGCACGCGCTGTACAGCAAGGGGTGCCTGCCGGCGATGGAGGCGTGCCTCGAGAAGGGGGTGAGGCGCATCGTCTCGATCCTGCCGCAGCTGAACGTCCGCCGGATTCATGCCGCTGAGGTGGCCGGGTTCGACCCGGGCTACGAGTCGTTCAGCAACATAAACACTCCGGAAGAGTATTACGAACTCAGAAACGGCGACAAGGCAAGGCCGGCTCCCGAGCTGCAGGCCCGAGAGATGCAGGCGCAGAAGGCGCATGGTTGACAGAGATTCCTGGCCCGACATGCTATGGGGATATGATCGAAGAAAGTTGGATAACCCGTGCTCGTCAGCACACAGGTAAGTTAAAGGAGAAAGCACATGTTTGGATTCGGCATGCCGGAAATGATAATCGTCCTTGTTATAGCCCTCGTCGTGGTCGGTCCCGCCAAGCTTCCGCAGCTTGGGCAGGCCCTTGGCAGCAGCATCAAGAACTTCAAGAAGGCCTCCACCGGCGAGGACCTGGTTCATCTGAACGAGGAGAACAAGGCTTAAAAGCCACTCGTACAGAATAGAAAAGGCCACAGGCGCTATGCCTGTGGCCTTTTTTGTGACTGTCGTTTTTCGATATGTCCTCGACTGCTCAGTTGCCACTCCAACATCTACTTCGCTAACGGTTTTCCCTTTTCCCAGATTCCGGCTGGACGCGCTCTTTAAAGAAATCCTCGGAGAACTTTTCGAGGCTGCCGAACAACGACTCCCAACATTCATTCCTGGGGATGAGCTGGACGATGTTGCCTGTCTTTTTGATAAAGACTTCGCTGTCGTCGAAACGAAATTCCTTCGGCAGCGCGATTGCCTGCCCTTTCCCGCAATTACATATTTTCGCTGTCTTCATGCCGACCTCCCTTCTGCAGCATCCAAATCCATATTGACGATGCCATCGGTCCAAGTCAAGCTGTTGGTGTTGTCTAGGGGCTCCACAGATTCGCCTTTAGCTCCTGTTGCCTCTAGCCGATTATAGTTAGAACTGGTCCAACCTCTGGCTGAAGATGATAACGCATGAGGGAAGGAGCGAGATATGCTGACAACGTGGCGTGAAGAGATGGCGACGGGCAACGATGTCATAGATGGGCAACACAAGGAGCTTTTGCGCAGGGTGGCCGAAATGCTCAAGTGCGCAAAGGAGCAGAGGGGACACGAGGAACTCGGCAGGCTCATGTGGTTCCTGAAGAAGTACGTCCGGCAGCATTTCAGGGCTGAGGAGAAACTGCAGCTGGATTGCGGGTTCCCCGGCTACGAGGCCCACAAGCTGCAGCACGAGTTATTTTTCCGGGAGGTGCTGCGCCTGGAACGTATGTACGAGGAACAGGGGGATAACACAGTCATGATCGTGGCGGCCATAACGGCCATGTGCGAGTGGCTCCGATCCCACTTCAACGTCACAGACAAGATCATGGCAGAGTACCTGCGGGAAAACGGCGCTGAAACGATTGACAATTGACAATGGACAATTGACGACTAGAACCACCCGCAGTTCCCGCCTTTAAAAATTCCTGCTTCGGCTACTTGGGGCGGTGCACCGCCAGCGGTCCCCACGCCTGACATACGGACATGACCTCGACGCTGTTGATGTTCACCCGCTGCGGCACGGAGGCAACCCAGACCACTATCTCCGCTATGTCCTCGGGGAGCAGCGGATCGGTCCCCGTGTAGACATGATGCGCCTTTTCGTCATCACCTTTGAAGCGGACCTTGGAGAATTCGGTCTCCGCCATCCCCGGTTCTATGTTGGTGACGCGCACCGCCGTTCCCAGGAGGTCGGCGCGCAGGTTCCTGGAGAACTGCTGCACGAAGGCCTTGCTCGCGCCGTACACGTTGCCGCCGGGGTAGGGCCAGCTTCCCGCGATTGACCCTATGTTCACCACGTGTCCCCTGTTACGCTGCACCATCCCCGGCAGGATCGCCCTCGTGCAATACATTACCCCCTTGATATTCGTGTCCACCATGGTGTCCCAATCATCAAGGGATGCCTGGTGGGCCGGCTCGAGCCCCAGCGCCAGTCCCGCATTGTTGACCAGGAGGTCGATCTCCGCGAATTCGGCAGGCAGCGAGGCAAATGCGGCAGCGACCATAGCGCGGTCCCGCACGTCCAGGGTCATGGCGTGCACCGGCGCCAAAGACGACAACTCCTGTTTCAACTCCTCCAGAATTCCGCCGCGGCGGGCGGTAAGGACGAGCCTCCAGCCGAGCTTGGCAAAGGCATGGGCGCATGCGGCGCCGAACCCGGACGAGGCACCTGTTATCACGACACACTTTTGCATCTCCTTGCCCCCTTGATCGGCCTTGTCTGTTTCCTCTTTTTCCTCTGAAAACTCATGAAGAACCCATCTTAGATGAGATCCTCTGGCAATTCAAGTGCTGCGGCAGCAGACTTTGCACCGGTGAAATCATTGGTTTGCGTTCAGACCCTTTTCAGATACGCAAACTTCTTTCCCATGAAAAAAACCTTGGCTTAACGTTGCCCCGCATGAACAATCGGGTAAAGTTATCAGGTTGTTTTCCCTGCGGACCCTTGCCCACTTTGCATTTTGTGAAGAGGCGGACGAAACAGGAGGTGCAAGACATGCGCAAGATCTCGTACAGCTTGGAGGTACATGCAGCTCTCGATACCGTATGGAATCTCCTTATTGAAAAGGTTGAACAGCCGCAGACCTACATGCCGGGGGTGATTCAGTCCCGAATTCTGCAGCACTATGGTAACGGCGTATTGAGGGAAATAAGAGGTGAGGGGCTGTTGATCAAGGAAAAGGTGGTGATAGACAAGCCGCACGGCGAGGTGCACTACTTTCTGCTGGAGCATCCGCTCTTTACCGGGCGGGTGGTGAACCGGGTGGTCCCGTCGTCGGTGCAAAGTCCCGTAGCGCCACAGGTTCTGACCATCGAGGTGGAGTGGTCGCCCAAAGACGAACAAGCGCAACGGATGATCCAGTCGGCAATACCGGAACAGATCCAGAACGAGGTGATGGACCTGAAACAAAAGGCCGAGGCGCTGGAGAAGGAGGAAGCGCTTCCCTTGACCACGCCGTACGCCTTCGGCATGACCCTGGCGCTTCCTTTTCAGGATGCCGTCGCGAAGGTGCATCAGGAACTGCAGAAAGAGGGGTTCGGCATCATCTCCGAGATCGACCTGAGGCATAAGTTTCAGGAAAAGCTTCACAAGGAGTTTCGCAACTACGTGATCCTCGGCGCCTGCAACCCGGGTCTCGCCTACCAGGCCTTCGGCGTGGAGATCAATATCGGCACCCTGCTCCCCTGCAACGTCGCGGTGTATTCCGTTTCCGAAGCCCGCACGGTGGTGATGATCATGGACCCGGTTGCCGCGCTCGCGCTGGTCGGCAACGACCAACTGACCGAACTGGCAGCCACCGTGAAGCAGAGCCTGCAGAGGGTTCTGTCGGCGCTCTAGAAAAGCTCCCATGATCAAAACCAAGCGTATATACGAGGAGCCGGACCCCCAGGACGGCCTCCGGGTGCTGGTGGACCGGCTCTGGCCCAGGGGGCTTAGCCGGCAACGCGCGCAGGTGGACCGGTGGGAGAAAGAACTTGCTCCCAGCGACGAGCTGCGTCGCTGGTTCGGCCATGATCCTGCCAGGTGGGAGGAATTCAGGGAGCGTTATCTGGAGGAATTGAAGGGCCGGCGCCCGCGGCTGGAGGAGATGGAAGGAATTGCAGCAAAAGGGACGGTGACGCTTCTGTTCGCCGCTCGGGATACACAATTGAACAATGCGGTGGTGGTATTGGAGTTGCTGGAACGGATGCGTCGCAGTTGACGCGCCTCACGGCGGCTCCGCAATCGATTACAGGGAGGGAGTATGGGAATGAATCTGGCTAACAAGATAATGTCGGAGCATCTGGTCGAAGGGGAGCTTGTTCCGGGCAAGGAAATCGCGCTTCGCATAGACCAGACTCTGCTTCAGGACGCGACCGGGACCATGGCGATGCTGGAGTTCATGGCAACGGGAATTCCCCGGGTCAAGGTGGGGCTGGCCGCGCAGTACATCGACCACAACCTGCTGCAGACCGACAACAAAAACGCCGACGACCACGCCTTTTTGGCCAGCGCTGCGCAGAAATACGGCATATACCTCTCCAAGCCAGGCAACGGCGTTTCCCACCAGGTACATCTGGAGCGCTTCGGCATCCCTGGAATGACCCTTCTTGGCGCCGACTCCCATACACCTACCGCAGCCGGCCTCGGCATGCTCTCCATAGGCGCCGGTGGCCTCGACGTCGCCCTCGCCATGGCCGGGCATCCCTTCCACCTCACCTGCCCGCGCATCTGGGGCGTCAAGCTTACCGGTCGACTGCAACCATGGGTCTCAGGAAAGGACGTGATCCTGGAGATGCTCCGGCGCCACACGGTGAAGGGAGGGGTCGGAAAGATCATCGAGTACTACGGCCCCGGGGTGGCGACGCTTTCGGCGACGGACCGGGCCACCATTGGCAACATGGGGGCCGAGCTCGGCGCGACAAGCTCCATCTTCCCCAGCGATGAGCAGACCCTCGCCTTTCTGAAAGCGCAAGGGCGCGGCGACGTGTGGCGCGAAATCTCGGCCGATCCCGATGCGACCTACAACGACCACGACGAGATAGACCTCTCCCAGGTCGAGCCCCTCATCGCCTGTCCCTCCTCGCCGGACAACGTGAAGCGGGTGGCTGACATCCAGGGGTTGAAGGTGGACCAGGTCATCGTCGGCAGTTCCGTAAACTCCTCTTTCCGCGACCTGATGACCGTTTGCCGCATCCTCGACGGCCGGAAGGTCGCCAAAGGGGTATCCTTCCACATCAACCCCGGGAGCCGGCAGGTGCTGGAAAACGTGGTGGCGCAGGGAGGCTTCATCATGCTGCTCCTGGCAGGGGGGCAGGTGCACCAGCCCGGGTGCCTCGGTTGTATCGGCATGGGACAGGCGCCAGGGACGAACCAGGTCTCGCTCAGGACCTTTCCCCGCAATTTCCCGGGACGAAGCGGCACCAAGGAAGACCGTGTCTACCTCTGCTCTCCGGAGACCGCGGCCGCGGCCGGCGTCTACGGAACGGTCACCGACCCGCGCAAGCTTTCGGAGCTGCTTCCGTGGCCCGGCGTGCAGAACCCCGAGAGCTATCTTGTGGACGACGCCGGGATTATCGTACCGCCCGAGGACGGCAGCGGTGTCGAGATCGTCACCGGGCCGAACATCGTCCCGTTCCCCGAATTCCAGGCGCTTCCGGACCAGCTCGATCTCGACGTGATCCTCAAGGTCGGCGACAACATCTCCACGGATGCCATCATGCCTGCCGGGAACAAGGTGCTCCCTTTCCGCAGCAACATCCCCGCCATCAGCAAGTTCGTCTTCGAGCAGGTCGATCCAGAGTTCGCTGCCCGCGCCTCGTCCAAAGGGGACGGCGTCATCGTCGGCGGAGAGAACTACGGCCAGGGATCGTCCCGCGAGCATGCCGCCCTTGCCCCGCGCTATCTCGGCATCCGCGTCAAGATAGCCAAGGGTTTTGCCAGAATCCACCGCTCGAACCTGATCAACTTCGGGATACTGCCGCTGGTCTTCAAGGACCCGGCGGACTACGACCGGATCGCGCAGGGAAGAAGGATCAGCATCCGGAAGGTGAGGGAGCTGGTGCAAAGCGGCGCCACGGAGATACCGGTCAAGGTGGACGGGCAAGAGATCGTCACGCTCCTGAACGCGACCGAGCGCGAGCGGCGGGAGCTGCTGGCCGGCGGACTCCTGAATTACGTCAAGGAGGAGAGTCATGGCGGGAAGCCTTAGGGAACTTCTTCCTGATGAGGAACTGGTCAAGTTTTACCAGCAGATGCTCCTTTGCAGAGATTTCGAAGAGTCATGCGCCGAACAGTACGCCAAAGGGCACATCACCGGATTCCTCCATCTCTACAGCGGTCAGGAAGCGGTAGCCGTAGGGTGCACCGCGGGTCTGCAGTCAAGCGACTACATCCTCTCAGCCTACCGCGACCATGCCCATGCCATCGTGCGCGGAGTCGAGCCGAAGAAGGTGATGGCGGAACTCTTCGGCAAGGCGACCGGTCTCTGCAAGGGGAAGGGGGGGTCCATGCACCTCTTCGCCCCTGAGCTGAACTTCATGGGTGGTTACGCCATCGTCGGCGGACAGTTCCCTATCGCCACCGGCCTCGCCTGGGCGAGCCAGTTGCGGGAGGAGGACCGCGTCACCGCCTGCTTCTTCGGCGACGGCTCCATGAACCAGGGGACCTTCCACGAGTCCCTGAACTGGGCGAGGCTTTGGGATCTCCCGGTCCTTTTCATCTGTGAAAACAACTTTTACGGCATCGGTACCGAGGTGCACCGGGCCTCAGCGCAGGCCGCGCTGCACCGGCGCACCTGCGGCTACGACATACCGAGCGAGAAGGTCGACGGCATGGACGTGGTCGCCGTGTACCAGGCGACCAAAAGGGCCGCCGAGTGGGTGCGGGAGAGACAGCGCCCCTACTTCATCGAAGCGGTCACCTACCGGTTCCGCGGCCACTCCATGGCCGATCCGGCCAAGTACAGAAGCTCCTCCGAGCAGGAAATATGGAAGAGCCGCGACCCCATTCCGAACCTCTCCCGCAGGCTCCTGGAGGAGGGAATCGTCACCCAGACTCGGCTCGACGAGATAGCACAGCGCTGCGGCGCCATCGTGGAGGATGCGGTGAAGTTCGCCATGGAGTCCCCCTGGCCCGAAGACTCCGCGGTGTGGGAGGATATCTATGTCTGAGATGACCTACCGTGACGCCATCAACATGGCGCTCAAGGAGGAGATGCGGCGGGATCCCAACGTGGTCACCTTCGGCGAGGACGTGGCCCTGTACGAGGGGGCCTTCAAGGTGACCCGGGGGCTTCTTGCCGAGTTCGGGGAGCTGCGGGTGCGGGATTGTCCCATTTCGGAGAACACCATCGTCGGCGTGGCGCTCGGCGCCGCGATGGGTGGTGTGCGCCCGGTGGCCGAACTGATGACGGTGAACTTCGCCCTTCTCGCCATGGACCAGATCGTGAACCACATGGCCAAGGTGCGTTACATGTTCGGCGGGCAGACCAGGGCGCCCATGGTGATCAGGATGCCGGGGGGCGGCGGGAGCCAGCTGGGCGCACAGCACTCGCAAAGCCTGGAAAGCTACTTCATGCACTGCCCGGGGATGCTGATCGCCTACCCGGCGACGCCGGCGGACGCGAAGGGGCTCTTGAAAAGCGCCATAAGAGACGACAACCCGGTCATCTTCCTGGAACACGAACTCCTCTACAACAGCAAGGGCGAGGTCCCGGACGACCCCGAGTTCCTGGTTCCTATCGGCAAGGCGGCCGTGATGAAGGAGGGGACGGCGGTCACGCTGGTGGGATACGGCCGCATGGCGATACTCTGCCTGCAGGCGGCGCAGCTCCTCGAAAAGGAAGGGGTCTCCTGCGAGGTGATCGACCTTCGCTCGCTCTATCCCCTGGACACGGAGACCTTCGTGCAGTCCGTTTTGAAAACGGGGAGGGCGGTCGTCGTCGAGGAGTGCTGGAAGAGTGCGGGGCTGGGAGGTGACATCGCCTCGCGCATCTACGAGCGTTGCTTCGACAGGCTCCTGGCGCCGGTAAAACGGATCTCGGGGCTGGACGTGCCGATGCCTTATTCGAGAAAGATAGAGAAACTCTGCCTCCCCCAGACCGAGGGTATCGTGCAGGGAGTCCGGGATCTCTTAAACGAGCCGTATTGAGGAGCAGCCATGAACGAGATCGTCATGCCGAAATTGTCCGATACCATGACCGAGGGGAGACTGGTCGCCTGGAAGAAACAAGTGGGCGATGCGGTGCGCCGGGGCGATGTCCTGGCCGAGGTCGAGACCGACAAGGCGAACATGGAACTCGAGGCCTTCGTCTCCGGGGAGTTACTGGAAATAAAGATCCAGGCGGGAGAAATGGCGCAGGTGGGGACGGTTATCGCAATCATAGGAAAGCCTGAGGAGAAGGGGACTGCGCCAGAGACCAAGCAGGGTGCGCCTGAACAGAAGGCTGAACAAATGGAAGAGGAAACCATTCCTGAACAGACAACGCAACGACCCGCGCAAGCGGCCGATATAGCACAGCCGGAAGGGGAAAAACAGGCGCCTGCCGCCCCGCCCGTGGCGGGTCAAGCTGAGGCGCAACCTGTCAGCCGACCTGGGGAACCTGAAGCAACACCTGCGGCGACCGGCGCTGAGCCGGCTGCCAAGCCGGTCGCACCTGGATTGGCGGCAGGCGAGGAGAGGGAGCGCGCTGCTCCCGTGGTGCGGCGCCGCGCACGGGAACTCGGCATCGACCTTGCCGAGGTGCAGGGGACTGGTCCGGAGGGGCGTATCCTGCTGCAGGATCTTGAATCTCTAGGGAAAGGGGCCAGCGAGCCGGCGCCACCCCGACAGTCGCCGCCGCCGCCGCAGCCGCCGCAGCCGCCGCAGCCGCCGCAGCCGCCGCAGCCGCCGCAGCCGCCGCAGCCGCAGCCGCCGCAACCCACTCAACCTGCGCCGCCAACGGAAGCGGCCCCGGAAGGATTCCGGCCCAAGCTCCTCCAGGGTGGGGTCAAGGAAATGCCACGGTTGAGGGCGGCTGTGGCGAAAACCGTGGCCGAATCGTGGGATAACATACCCCACTTCAGCGTCACCATGGATATCGTCATGGACGAGGCTGAAGCTGTGCGTCGTCAGCTGAAGCAAAGCGGGATGGCGGTCACCTGGAACGATATCGTGGTCAAGGGCGTTGCGCTTGCCCTGCAGAAGTACCCCCAACTGAACGCCACCTTTGCCAGCGGCGGCATCCAGTACCACGGCGAGATCAACATCTGTATCGCGGTGGGGATGCCGGACGGCGTGCTGATGCCGGTACTTTCCGGGGTCCAGCGGCTCACGCTGTTCGAGATTGCGCTGGAGGCATCCAGGCTGATAGAGAGCGCCCGTTCCGGAGCGCTCACCGAACAGGAGATGAGCGGCGGTACCTTCTCGGTTTCCAACCTCGGGATGTTCAGCGTCAGCAGTTTCAGCGCCATCATCCATCCAGCCCAGGCGGCGGTACTCGCCGTAGGTGCCGTCAGCGACACCCCGTTGGTCCGTTCCGGCGTGCTTGCCAGCGCGAAGATCATGAAGGTGACCCTCTCGGCCGATCACAGGGTCGTCGACGGCGCATATGCGGCGCAGTTCCTGGTGGCACTCAAGGAGGTGCTCGAGAATCCGGTCCGTCTCCTCATCTGAGCGGCAACTGATCTGAGCGGCAACTGTTATTCATCCAGCCAAACCGGGGGGCAGGGGAGAAACCACCTGCCCCTTTTCGTCTTCTACCGGGTCGGCTTTCCCGCCTTGCACTTTCCTTCGCTGCTCCCTATCTGGCTTCGATACGAAAAGTTTCCTCTGCCCCCGGAGCGCGGGCATCTTTCCTAATAAAGATCCTAAAGAATCGAATTAATTGTCCGATACATCAAGCAGCGACAGCGGCCAGACCGCGATGCTGCCAACGATATCCGGAACGTAACCCGAGCCTTGATTCACAACTGGGGGAAATGCCTATGAAGTGCCTGATTGTAGACGACGAGGAGTTCTGCCGCGATTTTGTCGCAACTTTGCTGAGCGCGATCGCTGACTGCCAGCAGGCAAGCGGCGGCATGGAGGCGCTGGAGAAATACAACGCGGCATTGGTTTCCAATGAACCTTTCGACCTCGTGATCATGGACATCATGATGCCGGGGATGAGCGGCCATGACGCAGCCAAGGCGATCAGGCACATAGAGAAAGAACAAAAAACGGCCAAGCGTGTCAACATCGTCATGCTTACCGCTCTCAATTCCTCCAACGACGCCATGGAATCCTTCTGCAGCGCGCAGTCGGCCGCATACCTGGTGAAGCCGATCTCCAAGGAGGGGCTTTACAACGTGCTCTCGAAACTGGGATTGATGAAGCGCTAGAGGTACGGCACGGAAGGAGTCAAAGAGGCGGCCCCGGTACCAGGGATTTATTATTCCCGTGGCGCTGGGGCCGTTTTTGCGTAGTCAGGAGAGCTTGAACTGTGTGACCAGGGTACCGAGATCGTCGGAAAGGCTGGCCAGCTGTGCCGCGGCAGCGGAGGAGTCCTGCGATCCCTGCGCGGTGCGCTGCACCACGTCGGAGATCTGCGTGATGTTCGCCGTTATGTCGCTGATCGTTGCGGTCTGTTCCTCTGCCGCCGTGGCGATCTGGTTCACCTGCATGCTGACGGCGTTGATCTGGTCCAGGATTTCCTGCAGGGCGCTCCCGGACTTCGCCGCCTCTTCCGTCCCCTGCTGAACCTCGCGAACACCTTCTTCCATAGCCGACACGGCTCCCCTGGTTTCCCCCTGGATCGCCTTTATCATGTCGCTGATTTCCCTGGTGGCCTTTGTGGTCCGCTCCGCAAGGGCGCGCACCTCGTCGGCCACCACGGCGAAACCTCTTCCCTGTTCCCCGGCCCTTGCCGCCTCGATCGCCGCGTTCAGCGCGAGGAGGTTGGTCTGGTCGGCGATGTCCTCGATGGTTCCCACTATCGCCCCTATCTGGTCGGAGCGGGCGCCCAGGCTCTCCACGGTTCGTGAAGTGGCGTTGACCCTCTCTGCGATCCGGTTCATCACCTCGACCGTCTGGGCCACCACCTGCGCCCCGGTCTCTGCGGCGCCGCTGGCCTGCTTTGCGTTGCGTGCAGCGGCGTGGCAGTTCTGGGCGATGTCATTCGATGTTGCCGACATCTGCTCGCTCGCCGTCGCCACCGTCTGGGTCTGGCAGGCGACCTGCTCGGCACCGTTCGCTATCTGTTCCGAAGTCTCCCGAAGCTCAGTGGAGGAGGTGGCGATGCTTGTCGAGATATCGCTGGTCTGGGATACGATGTCGCGCAGGTTCTGCACCATGTTGCCCATTGCGGCCATCAGTTTCCCGGTCTCCGTAGCGTCTTCAGCGGCGATGGTGACGGTCAGGTCCCTCTCCGCGATCCTGTCCGCCGTCTCGACCGCGGTACTGAGCTGCCTGGTGATGCTGCCCACCACCCAGCAGGCGACCGCGATCGCCGTGACGACCGTGAGCAGGAACAATGCGATGAGCACCGTTTTGGCACGGGATACCGCATCAGCGGCCTGGCCGGCCTCCAGCTTCGCCTGCTCGGCGAGGTAACCGTTCAGATCGGCCAGTGCGGATTGACATTCTGCCCGCTTTGACTTGAGTTCCCTGACGGCCTTCAGCGCTTCCCCCTTGGCTCCTTGCGCAAGCAGCATGGAAGCCCTGCTCCGTATTGTGGTGTAAGCGCTTCTCTTGCTGGCAAGAGTCTGAAAGAGCGTCTTTTCCTTGCCCGATACAAGGGAGGCCTTCAACTTCTCCATTTGCTCCGAAATACCCTTTTCGTTGCCTGTCGCTGCCAGTTCCGACCGTGCGCCATCCAGTCCCTGTGCCACCATTGCCTCGCTAAGGCGCAATGCGTCGGCGTTACTTGCCGCACCGACTTCCGTCACCCCCCTTGTCTGGGAAACCCGGGCCTCCTGCCGCATTATGATATTGCTGTTTAAGGAGGATACGGTGTAGAGGGCGGTAACTGCAAGAATTGCCGAGGCGAAAATAATGACGCCGAAGCTTATAAAGAGTTTGACCTTGATATTCATGCCCCTTCTCATCGTTTGACCTCCGTCGTCCTTGGGGGATTTCGCTGCCACAGAATTAGCAATCACTAACAACAAGGTCCTAGTATAGATTGGACGATTTTGGTGTCAAGGTGTTGTTCCAGCTAATTGATCCGTGTTTTAAGTAGCTGATTTGTTCCACGTACGCGATGCCCTTCCGCTAAAAGTCCATCCCAATTCAAGGGGGGGGCAGGAGGGGACATTGATCGCTTCCTGCCAGGCGCTGGCATTTCGTACCGGAAAGCCGCTTCCTTTTCTATGAAAGCAACTGGGCTCCGAAATGACTGGAGGACCCTCAACTTGTAATAATTATTCAGGCTGATAAGCTAGGCATTGATGCTGTGACTGCAAAATGATCAGCACCCAAATCTGTTTCAGAAGGAGGCGTCATGCGAAAACAGATATTTGGAAAGCTATTTCAGTCATTATTCGTCGCGTTGGTCGTGCTGAGCATTTTCGCAAGCGGCGCCGCTGCTGAAGTCAGTCTCAGCGTAAATATCGGTCCTCCCCTGATTGTCGCCCCCCCCTCCGCCATGGTTATGGTCCCCGGCTCCAGCGTCTACTTCGCTCCTGGGCTTGATATCGACATTTTCTTCTACGGCGGCTACTGGTGGTCCCCGCGGGGGGATCGCTGGTATCGTGCCCGCGCCTACGACGGCCCCTGGCGCGGGGTGTCACGCTCCTCAGTACCGAGGGCGGTGCACCGGGTACCCGGCGATTACCGTAGCGTTTATGCCGGCGAGCGCCATATTCCTTACGGACAATGGAAGAAGGGGAGGGGGGAACACAGAGGCAAGGGAGGGGAGAAATGGGAGCACAAGGGGCGGGGTCACGGCGGTGATGAGCATGGCCGCGGTGGACATGGCCGCGGGCACGACTGAAAAAAACTCCATCATTGACTCATTCCGGATAACTTAAGGCAAACCACCAGGCAGCCAGCACCACCGAGGCGCTGGTCAGCGCGAGCAAGGCGTTGACCAGCCGTCTCGGGCGCCCGAGATAACCCACCAGGAATTCAGCAACCAATCCGAAAACAACGCCGAACATGAAGCCGAAGAGATGCGCACCGAGGTCGGTACGCTCTCCCTCCGTCCCCAAAAGCGCCAGAAGGGAGAGGGCTGCCGCTATCGGAATAGGCCAGCGTCTGCGCAGGTGGTGCCGGTAGCGCATGACACCGAGGGCGCCAAGGATCCCTACTGCGCCAAAGACTGCGGTCGACGACCCGACCGAACTGTGGCTGGGGAGTTGTATATGGGCGTTGGCAAGGTTGCCGAAGATGCCTGAGGCGAGGATGAGCGTCCAGGCCAGGCCTGAGCCGAGGTCGCGGCAGAGGTAGATCACGAACACCCCGCCGATCGCGAGGTTGCTCATGAGGTGCAGCCAGTCGGCATGAAGGGTGAGCGCGGTCACGAGCCGCCACCACTGGCCGTTCAGGATCTCGCTGCCGTGCGCGTTGCCGATTCCGATCCAGTTGACCGGGTGGCGCCCCATGACGGTGAGGTCCAAGCCGGTCAGGTTGTGGAAGGTCGCCAGCAGGAGGAGGATCGAGAGCGTGGGGAGCGTGTTCTGGATCAGGGGGCGAACCGGCGGCAGGAAAGGGGGCCAGTTCCTGTTCTCCTCGACGTAGAGCCGCAACTCCCTGCAGGCTGCCTCCAGGCTTTCCGCAGGGACGCGCAACTGCCATCCGTCGCTGCCGGGCTCGATGCGGCAATCGATGAAGCGGGCCTCCAGGACCAGGGCCCAAAGTCGGGCGCGCTTCTGGGTGAGGGGCGCTGCCCCACCGCGATCCACCATTTCCGGCGGCACTTCGGACCATTGCTCCGCGTGGGGGAAGGTGTGCCGAGAGTTTTCTTCCATGCCGCCAAGTATTGCAGATCCTTCGGTTTTAGTCGGCAACCAAGGACTTTGCGGCTCGATGCCGTGTCCGGAATCGCCCCTCCCGCCGCTGTGAGGATCCATTTTTCGTCTCCGTAAAAGATACCGCCGCATCTTCTCTACCCTCAGTGGCGCGCGGCTCCGAGCCAAGGCCGGCTGCCGTCTTGACTATTGACCCGCCGGTGTTAAAAGAACCTAGTGCTGAAAGGGAGTTAAATCAAGGCCAAAAAATACTTTGTTGTTTTTTTCTCGGTGTTGCCGCTCCGGAAAGCACCCCCGCATGGAGGGGAGCCGTCATAGAGGGCAGGTAGCGGAAGTCGGGTCGGATTGGTGGCGGGCATTTTTCCAACGGACGCAGCGCGGTGCAGCCGGTTGCCTGGCGCCGGGAAAGGGAAATCCGGAATGCGATCAACAGGGGTCCGGTCAATTCCAGCAAAGGGTAGAGTTTTCAGGCGGCGACACGCCGCAGCCATCTTGCCGTGCAGCAGGCATTTTCATCCCTCGCGAAGGTGGCCGATCAGGTTGCGTTGGCACCACCGGCTCTGCCGCATCGGGAAAAGGAGATATGTCAACATGATCACCGAGGGGATAAAACAGTTCGCGGACCAGGTAGGTCATGCCTACGTGGCGACTTCGGATGCCAAAGGGCATCCTCATCTTGCTGCGGGAAAGGGAATAGCCGTATTCGAGCCGAACAGGCTGGTCTTCGAGGCGTGGTTTTGCCTGACCACACTGCGCAACCTGCAGGAAAATCCGCACGTGGCAGTGGCGGTCGCCGACCCGGTAACCGGTAACGGTTACCAGTTCGCAGGGGAGGTGGAGAGGGCGGTCGATACGGCGGTGCTTGACGGCTACCTGCCCGACATCGAGCCGACCGACCTTCCGCAGGTGCAATGGAGGCTCGAGATCAGGATAGACAGCGTGATGGCGTTTACCGCCGATGCCCATTCGGACCGCCCATTGGGGTGATACGTTCAGGTCACCGCTTATCCTGCAGCAGGAGTTCCTCCGCCTTGGGAACGTCCTCCTCTGCCACCTCTATTTCCCGGTTGTACGTTCCCGCCGGGGTCGCGCGCAGAGCGTATTCGATCCCCCCCTTTTTCAGCATCGCTTCCACACGTGCCAGGTCCGCTTCGTCTTTAGGATCGTAAAACTTCACCATGACATCCTCCTTGAATGATCCGGCGCCGCCACGATCTGTCGCGGCGCTTTCGCGTTTGTCGCCGGGGGTGTGAACCGTCCGCTTGTGCGGGATGGGACTAGGCGGGGCGGACCGTGCCGCCGTCTTGACCTCTCTTGTCGTACAGGCTCTGCAAGACACTGTCAATGGACCAGCGCCCCGCCCCGACGATCATGATGGCAACGGCTATGGTGATGGCCAGGATGTGGAATTCGAAGCCTTCACCCGCCTGTTTGCCGGTCCAGTTCATGAAGAGACCGTTGGGCCAGTGCACCATGGCGACTGCCCCGATCATGACGCAGGTGATGCCGAAAGCCGCCACCCGCGCCAGGCATCCCACCAGAAGCCCTATCGATCCCAAAAATTCCGCCGCCATAACCAGAACAGCGAGGAACGCCGGGATGTGCATCTGCGTGGCAAAAAGAACGAGAGTCTTCTCGATTCCGGCTCCGCCGAACCATCCCAGGACCTTTTGTGCACCGTGTGGAAGCATAACTACGGCAAGTCCCACCCTCAGGATGAAACCAGTCCAGCTGTCATCGGTGGCGATCAGCTTTTTCATGGTACTCCTCCTGCAGAAAAAACTTAGCATAGTCTAATCTGGTTCATTGCAAACGCAAGCAGGAAAGGGGAGGCCGGTGACTGAGTGGGAGAAGTGCCGCTGTGACAGAGCGCGCAACCTCTGACGTCATTTGACGTGTTTTTGGCGATTCTCCGGTCTTTTGGCGGGAAATTAATTGCCTGATACGACTCGTCCTGATTTGAAACTCCAACGTGCCGGTAATTGGCAAGCTTTTACCAATTAACGCGTTGGGTCGCACCCTTAGGTCATTTTGCTGTAATTGACATGATTTCAAGCGATTACGCTGCGCCAGCCGTTTAATATATGCTTTATAAGGGCGCGGTTGTTCGAATCTTGCACAATTTATGGCTGATTCGGCACGCTTCGGGCAGAGCTATTGGCATTGACGATGTCATGCAGAACTCCGGAAGTTCTTGTATTGAGGTGTGAAATGAAGAGAAGAGTCCTGATAGTGGATGACGTTGAAGACATCAGGCTTATGTTGCGTTACATGATTGAGAAAGCCGGACATGTCATAGTCGGCGAGGCTGCCAATGGCGTGGAAGCGGTAGAAATGTACCGGGAGTACCTCCCCGATATCACGATCATGGACATCGACATGCCCTTCAAGACTGGCGTTGAGGCCGCCAGGGAGATACGCGAATTCAATGACGCATCAAGGATAATCTTTTGCAGCGGCGGCATCTCCAAGTTCGAAAGCACGCCTGCCGAACTCAATTTCGTAGGCAACGGACTGCTCAGGAAACCGTTTCTGCCCTCACAGTTGTACCAGGCCTTGAGTGCCTGATTTGTAGTACTTTTGTTATCTTCATTCGATGTGGGAGACCCGGGTCTTTTATTTTATTGCTGTACTTTAATTGTAGTGACCCGTTACTGACTGCGGACTGCCGATGTAGTGCTTTTTGATATTTTATTGCCGCAGGGTGAGTGGGAGCCGAAATGGCTCCCTTTTTTTGCGTTGCTACCTCAAGATTCACTTCTGAAGCTGCCGACAAAGTCGCATATGGCGCCTGACCACCGCTTGCCAGGGCACCGTGCTGGCGGAACGGGGTTTGCCTTGTCTTTTTCAAAATCATGTATGCGATTGAGGCAACCTTGTGCTAGGGTAGCGAGTTGTTGAAATACAAGAATCGAAGCGACAGGATCTCACCATGACATCAGAACAACAGCAAAACGTATCTGCCATCCTGGCGAAACTGCACGGACACGCCTATTTCAGGGCAGGAGACGGCCCCCTGAAGCAAGCCCTGACCGAACTGGTCCTCGATGCGGTTGAAGGGCATCTTGCCGAGGAACTCTCGGACGGCTCCTTCGATCTGGAGGTGAGCATCGGGCAGCAGGAGGGGGAGAACGAGCCTATCGTCGACTACAACGTCGACCGTCCCGGCGTACAGCACCGTTCCGACATCGGTATTTCACGCCTCTCTCCGCCCGCGCTGGAGGACCTCGCCGGCTACCTGGTGCGGCTGGTCGAGCAGGCACCCGCCGTCGAGACGACGCAGACGGGGACCACGGTGGTGCGCAAAAAGGTGGAGCACGACCATCACGAACAAGAAGCTGCCGCAGCGCGGCTCAAGGTGTCGCCGCAGTGGCTGAAGAGCGTGGTCCCCTGCACCGAGTACAGCTATGACGAGATAGACGGCAAGAAGTATATCCGGGAATATTACTGGTCCCGCGATCTGATCGAGAGGCTGTTCAGGATAAAGTCGACCAAGACCACGCCCGAAGACCTGCAGTACGTCGCCTCGGAATGCTGTGACGGCGACATGGATTGGGCCAGGGACCTCATCGCCAGGCTGAAATCCCCGAACCGGCCGGAACCGGCGGCGAAGGAGCAGCAGCAGAAAAGCCAGAAGGCGCAACAGCCTCAGGCCAAGCCGGCGCCCCCCGGGGAGCAGCGCTCCAGGTCGCGCTCCAGGCACAAGAGGGGGGTCAGGCAGGGTAAGGATGCCGCCCGTAAGCCGGATCAGGCACCCGGCCCGAAGCCGCCGCAAGCTTAGAGCACGCCATCTCTAAAATCGTCAGTAATGAAAACTGGACGCGGGAGCGTCCTGCAATGTGTTCCCACGCCGGAGCGTAGGAACAATTTAGAAAAAGTCCCCCAGACACCTGGGGGACTTTTTCTTTGTGGCCGCTTTGCCGGAGACGCAGGCCGCAGTCCTAGACTGCGCCCTGCGTCCGCAGGTACGTTGCGAACGCCATGTCGGTCCGCTTTATGTGCTGCAACAGCCATGAGGCGAGGGTCTTGTTGGTCATGATAACCAGTGAGAGTGTCGCCCCCTCCGCCTTGAACTCGTTCGCCAGACGCTCCACGTCGGACATGAAACGGGTGTGCTCACCTTTGTGGACCGCGTAGTCGGGGTAGGCGTGCCTCATCTGCAACCGCTCCTCTGCTGCGAAATGCTCCTTCACGTACTCCTGCAGGAACAGGAGCAGCCGCAGCACCTCCTCCTTCCCCTTTCCCTCGCCGCAGGCGGTAAACAGCCTCGCGAACCTGCTGAACAGCTCCTTGTGCTGGCTGTCGATCTCCGACACCCCGATCAACAACTCATCCGTCCACTGGATGCTCATGTCATGCTCCTTTTCTCGTTTCGTCTTATTACGCCTTTTTGCGCCATGCGCTCTTAGGCCGTCTACTCGTCCGGGTCGTCGATGGATTCCTCGCCCGGTAGCATGATCTGGAAACTGGTGCCCGCGCCAGGGGTGCTGGTGGCCTGGATCTCCCCACCGTGGTCCTTGACGATGCCATAGGAAACGGAAAGGCCGAGACCGGTGCCGTTATCCTTGGTGGTGAAAAAGGGGGTGAAGATCTTCTCCAGATCATCGGCCGGGATTCCCTTGCCCGTGTCGGCAACCTCGACGATGCAGCCGTTGCCCGGGCCGTGTCGCCTAGTGGTCAGCCTGAGCGTTCCCCCTTCCGGCAGCATCGCCTGGACGGCGTTCAGGATGATGTTGCCGAACACCTGCCGCAGCTGGTCAGCGTCCCCCCTGGTCGGCGGGAGGTCGGCCGCGTATTCCCATTTCACCTGAATGGCCTCCATCGCCACCTGGTGCCTGATCTGGCTCAGGATGTCGTCCAGTATCTCGTTTACCTGGAACTGCCTCTGGTTGAGAGATTTTTGCCGTGCGAAGGTGAGCAGGTTCCCGACGATCTTCGCCATCCTCTCCGTTTGCAGGCTGATGATCTCCACTTCCTCGTGGTTGGGATGGTCCGGCGGCAGGCACATCTCCAGCACCTCGGTGTTCCCCCGTATGATGGCGAGAGGGGTGTTGATCTCGTGCGCCACGCCGGCAGCCACGATCCCCAGGTCCGCCAGCTTCTCCGCCCGGGCCAGGTCCGCCCGGGTCTGCAGCAGCAGGCGGTTCTTGTCGCTTAACTGCGCGGTCCTCTCCTCGACCTTCTGCTCCAGGGCCCGGTGCAAGATCCCGATCTCGGTCTCCTGCCGGCTCAGGGCCCGCGTCATCAGGTTGAACGCCTCGGCCAGGTCCCCGACCTCGTCTGTCGCCTTTACCTCGATCTGGAGGTTCCGCTCGCCGCTCGCCACCCTGTGGGCCAGCTTTTCCAGCTCCTTGATGGGGCGCGCCAGCAGGGTTCCGATGAAGCCGGAGACCGCTATGCCGACGAGGGAGGTAACGAACAGGACCACGTAGAGTATGGAGTTGACGCTTTTCTGCATGTGGGTGTACGGCTTCTCTAGCATCCCCACGTACAGGGAGCCGATCGCCCTGCCGCTCAAGTCGAGGATCGGCTCGTAGGCGGTGAAGTACCAGTCGTTCACCACGAAGGCGCGCCCGATCCACTTTTTCTTTTCCAGCAGGACCCGGTTGAACACCTCCTCGGAGAGGCGGGTCCCTATGGCGCGGTCCCCTTGCGAACTCCGGACGTTGGTGGAGATGCGGGTGTCCCCCAGGAAGAGGGTGGCGGTCCCGACGTCGGTCCCGTTGAACTTCACCCCTTCGTAGACGATCTCCTTGATCTTGTCCACCAGGGCGTTGTCGTTGTTGAGCAGCACCGCACCGTAGAGGGCGCCGACGATCTTCCCGGAACGATCACGTACCGGGGCCGCCGAGACCATCGCCATTCCCGAGCGCTCCTCGGACGAGTTGCGCGGCAGGGCATGAGGCGTCGCGACCAACGGGATGACGGCCCGGTTGGCGAGATCGGTCCCTTCTCGGGTGAGTTCCTCGGCGGTCATGACGATGGTGCCGGTAGTGGCGACCCCTTGCAGCGCCCGTTTGAGGAACCCTGCGGCAGGGCGGTCGCCGGAGCGCTTCGGGTTGTGGGCGCGGTAGAGCACCCGTCCGGAGGCGTCCACGGCGGTCAGCATGTCGATCCGCTTGGTCTTAAGTCGCAGGCGGAGCAGGGACTGGATCTCCAGGTTGCCTGCGGCAAGGGACGAGGCGAAGTTCGGGTTGGTCGAGGTGAGGTCGATCAGCTCGCCGATCCGCTGCAGTTCGGACCGGTAGACCTCGCGTGCGGAGTTGAGGTCGGTGCGTACCTTCTCCTGCGCCTGGCCGGCGATCTTGTCGTTGATGATGTAGAGACCTGCGACCGAACAGATGAAGAAGGCGACAAAGAGCGGGGCCAACGCACCGAAGGTGAGTTTCGCCCGGATGGGAAAGCGCCGAGGCATCAACGGAAACCGTCCTCTTCGAGCCCGTACTCCTCGATCTTCCTGTCCAGGGTGCGTCGGGCTATTTCGAGGACCTTGGCGGCGCGGCTCTTGTTGTTCCCCGCAGCCTTCAGGACGTGCAGTATGTGCTCCCGCTCGACCGTCTCCAGGGAGACCATCCGCGCCGAGTGCTTCGCGGGTTCGCTGGCCGCCTGCGGACTCCTCCATACCGGAAGGGTCTCCGGCGTGATCAGGCGGCCGCGGGTCAGGATCGCCGCACGTTCTATGGCGTTCTCAAGCTCCCGGATGTTTCCGGGCCAGCTGTAGGAGGTGAGGAGCTGCATCGCCTCGCTCGTGAAGCCGGTGATGTCCTTTTTCATGCGCGCCGCGTACTTGGCGAGGAAATGCTTGGCGAGGATCTCGATGTCGCCCGCGCGGTCGCGCAGCGGCGGGAGGTGGAGGGAGATGACGTTGAGCCTGAAGAAGAGGTCCTCCCGGAAGCGCTTCTGGCGCACTTCCTCCTCCAGGTCCTTGTTGGTGGCCGCCAGGAACCTGATATCCACCCTTCTCCCCTTGGTGTCCCCGACCGGGATGAAATCCCCCTCCTGCAGCACGCGCAAAAGCTTCGCCTGGATCGCCTGGCTCATGTCGCCTACCTCGTCCAGGAAGAGGGTCCCGTTGTTCGCCGCGTCCAGAAGCCCTTTCTGCGCGTTGATAGCGCCGGTAAAGGCCCCTTTCACGTGGCCGAAGAGCTGGCTTTCGAGGAGCGTGTCCGATAGAGCGGCGCAGTTGATGGTGAGGAAGCGCTCCTTGGCTCTCGGGCTGTTGTTGTGGATGAGGCTCGCGATCAGCTCTTTTCCGGTCCCGGACTCGCCGAGGATCACCACGTTCGATTCGCTGTGGGCGACCAGCATCGCCATCTCGTGGACCTTGCGGAAGCTCTCCGACGCGAAGACGAGCGGGGTGGAGGCGGAAGGGATGCCGAGTTCGTCCTTGAGCGCCGAGTTCTCCTTCAGGAGTTCCTTCCGTTCGAGAACCTTTTCCATGATGCCGAAGATCTTTTCTTTGGGAAACGGTTTGGTGACGTAGTCGTAGGCCCCGAGCTTCATCGCCTCGATGGCGGAGTTGATGGAGGCATAGGCGGTCATCATGACCACGGGGATTTCCAGTTTCATGTTCTTGACGCGCTGCAGGATCTCGATGCCGTCCAGGTCGGGCATCTTCACGTCGAGAAGGAGCAGGTCCCCGTCGTCCAGGCCGCGGTTCTCGATGCATCTCATCAGCGCGGTACCGGAGCTGAACACCTCCAGGTCGATGCCCTTCGCCGTCAGTATCTTGGAGAGATACCTAAGTATCTCGACCTCGTCGTCGCAAATTATCACCTTGCCGTTGTACATGCCTGTCACCTGTTGCTCTGCACGAAAAAAGGGACAATCCCTGCAGAATCTATCGTCTGTATTTTGCTGCCGGAAGATGCCCCGGGGGAGCGGTTGAGCGGAACGTAAACACCCGTCAATATCTTTCGGCCGGGCCACTGTTGTCAAGGGAAATTCCCCTTTGGAAGGTGTTCCAGAGGCTGTTTTGTAGGCTTCGCATGCTTTGTTGAAGATCTTTCGTTGTTACACATACATCCATGGTCATCCAAACCTCTCTGCATCTTTATGACGTCTGCGGCGAGCTTTGTGTTATTGTTTTCACTTTCGCTCTGTCTCAAAGAGGTCGAGACCTGCAGCCGCAGCGAGTAAGGTAACGGTAAGGTCAAAAATAGTCAGAAAGGGAGCTTGCGTGATTTTTTTTGCTATCCTATTGAAGCCCGTCGTCTGGGTACTGATTTTCAGGTCCGCTATGAAGTCCGATTTCAAGGGGATGATGGGGAGGGCTGCCGCGGTCACCGTTATCCTGACTGTGGCGGACAAATTCAGCGTCGCCGGCAACCTTGCGTTCTCCGCGATCCTGCTTACCCTGCTGCTCTACACAGTGATGTCCTTCATCCTGCTGCCTATCGCCTGGAAACTCCAAAACAGGTGGGTCTCGTTCGCCTGCAACGTGGCGGGCACGCTCGGAGCTTTGGCGGGAGTCAACTTCCTCATGGACTTCCTCCGAGGTCTGCTTCCCTTTTAGTCAACTCAAATGGAGACGTGAAATGCTTCGTAGAGCCACACTGAACCGTAGTTTGTTTGCCTTCTTCCTTCTTCTCGCCTGCAGCATCCACCCCGCCGCCGTGTGGTCCGCCTCCAACGAGATCAGGCTCTCCAGGGGGCAGACGGTCTACGTGCCGGTCTACTCGAACGTCTTCTCCGGCCCGCGCAACCTTCCCTTCCAGTTGGCTGCCACCCTGAGCGTCAGGAATACCGACCTCGCCGAGTCGCTTCGGGTCACCTCCATAGACTACTACGACACCAAGGGGGCGCTGGTCCGGCGCTATCTCGACAAGCCGGTATCGCTGCCCCCGCTTGGCACCACCTATGTCCACATCAAGGAAAAGGATGAAAGCGGCGGCTTCGGCGCCAACTTCATCGTCAGGTGGCAGGCTGACAGGGTGATCAACGCTCCCATCATCGAATGCGTCATGATCGGCGCTACCTCGGGGCAGGGGATCTCGTTCGTAAGCCCCGGCCAGGAGATCCGCGAGGGCTCCAGGTAGAGGGAACTGCGGCAACCCTTGAAATCCGTATTCCCTTTTTCTCTCCGAGGAACGGTCGTCATGAAACCTGCAACCTCCGATATTCCGAGCAATTGTCACGCCTTGGAAGTGGCTGCCGTCCTCGCTGCCCTTGGCGCCGACGCAAGAGGGCTGTCGCTCTCCGCGGCACGGGAACGGCTGGGCAGATACGGAGCCAACGAACTGCAGGCCGCGCCCCGCATTTCACCCTGGGCCGTGATCCTGGAACAGTTCAAGAACGTTTTGATCGTCATCCTGCTGGTCTCGGCGCTCCTCTCCGCTTTCCTGGGGCACGCCGTCGAGGCTGTCGCCATCGCGGTGATCGTTCTCTTTGCCGCTCTCCTCGGGTTTGTCCAGGAGTACCGGGCGGAGAGGGCCATTGAAGCGCTCAGGGAGATGGCGGCACCGGAGGCGTCGGTGCTGCGGGAGGGCGTCGAGGTCAAGATCCCGGCGCGCGACCTCGTGCCCGGCGATGTCGTGCTGCTGCGGACGGGGGACCGGATCCCTGCGGATCTGAGGCTGGTTGAATCGCACAACCTGCAGCTGGACGAGGCGGCGCTTACGGGCGAGTCGGTTCCCGTCGACAAAAGCGCAGCCTCCCTTGTCGATGAAACTGCGCCGCTTGCAGAGCGTATGAACATGGCCTTTGCCGGCACGGCGGTGACCTTCGGCAGAGGGAGCGGCGTAGTGGCAGCCACCGGGATGCGGACCGAGTTCGGCAAGATCGCCCGTATGATCTCCGCGATTGAGACAGGAAGGACCCCGCTGCAGGAGAACCTGGACCGGGTCGGCAAGATCCTGGCGAAGATCGCGCTCGCCGGTGTCGCGGCCGTCGTTGCCGTCGGGTTGCTGCGGGGCGAGCAGTTCCTGGACATGCTCCTCTTCGGAGTCGCGCTCGGCGTCGCCGTCGTGCCGGAAGCGCTCCCCGCCGTCGTGACCATCTCCCTGGCCATCGGAGTGCAGCGCATGGTGAAGCGCCACGCCCTGATGCGCAGGCTCGCCGCGGTGGAGACCCTGGGGAGCACCACGGTGATCTGCTCGGACAAGACCGGCACGCTTACCCGAGACGAGATGACGGTGCGCAGCTGCTTCGTCGCCGGCGAGACCTACCATGTTTCAGGCGCAGGCTACGCCCCGGAAGGGGAGTTCAGCAGCAACGGCGTCCGGGTCGATGCGCCGGAACAGTTGAAGTTATTGTTGAGAGGAGCGGTGCTGGCGAGCGACGGGCGCCTGCTGCGGGACGATTCAGGGCGCTGGCTGGTCCGGGGAGACCCGACAGAGGGGGCGCTCGTGGCCGCAGCCGCCAAGGCGGGGCTCGACAAGACCGAACTGGATGCGGAACTACCCCGGGTGGACGAAATCCCTTTCACCTCGGAAAGAAAGCGGATGACCACGCTCCACGACGGCGGGGGAGGGCGGATCGCTTTTTCGAAAGGAGCTCCGGAGGTGATCCTTGCCTCGTGCAGCCGCCTCCTGGGCCCCGATGGCGAGACGATGCTTGACCCGGCAGGAAGGGAGCGGTTAATTGCCGCGTCCCGGGCCATGGCCGAATCCGCCCTGCGAGTCCTCGGAGTCGCGTTCAAGAAGGATGCGGCGCGGGTCGACGCGGAAAAAGAGATGACCTTCCTCGGGCTGGTCGGGATGATCGATCCCCCGAGGCCGGAGGCGCGCGAGGCGATAAAAACCTGCCAGAGGGCCGGAATCACGGCGGTGATGATAACCGGCGACCACCCGCTTACCGCAGGTGCCGTGGCAGGCGAGCTGGGCCTTCTTTCCGGCGGGCGGGCCGTGACCGGGTCCGACCTGGATGCCATGGATCAGACCGCCCTGGAAAACGCGGTCCAGTCGATCCGGGTCTACGCGCGGGTCTCGCCGGCGCACAAGCTTCGGGTGGTTGAGGCGCTGCAGAAGAAGGGGCATATCGTCGCCATGACCGGGGATGGCGTCAACGACGCCCCGGCCTTGAAGAAGGCCGACATCGGCATCGCCATGGGCATCACCGGTACGGCCGTCAGCAAGGAGGCCGCCGCCGTGACCCTCACCGACGACAACTTCGCCTCCATCGTTGCGGCGGTGGAAGAGGGGCGCGGCATCTTCGACAACATCAAGAAGTACCTGATGTACCTCCTGTCGTCGAACCTGGGGGAGATCGGGCTCATGGCCGGCGCCTTGCTGCTTGCTCTCCCCTTGCCGCTCTCCGCGGTGCAGATCCTCTACGTGAACCTCGCCACCGACGGGCTTCCCGCCCTGGCGCTTGCGGTCGATCCTCCCGTAGCCGACATCATGGCGAGACCGCCGCGCGACGCCTCCCGGGGGATCTTCACCCGTCCGGTGGTCACGCTGATCCTGGTGGGAGGCGCCTGGTCCACCCTGGTCAACCTCGCGCTCTTCTCGTGGGCGCGCGCCACCTGCGGCTGCGTGGAAGAGGCCATGACCATGACCTTCGTGTCGCTCGTGCTGATCCAGTTTTTCAAGGCGTACAATTTCCGGTCCGACCGGGAATCCGTGCTGCGCGCCCCGTTCGCCAACAAGTGGCTCAACCTCGCCATCCTGTGGGAGCTCGGCCTGCTGCTGGTCGTGGTTTATCTCCCGGTGCTGCACAAGCCTTTCGGGACCTTCTCGCTCACCTTTAACGACTGGCTGGTTACCGTCCTTGCCTCCGGCACCATCTTTCCGGTTCTGGAACTTGCCAAGTGGCTCCAGAGGCGAAAGGAGCCGGGGGCTGTGCCGTTAAGTTAAGTAACTTGAGCCCTATCTGTCTCGACAAAGCGGTCCCCGCCCCCGGAGGGGGAGGGTAGGGGCGAATAATAATTCGCCCCTACGGTTCTTCGCTGAAGCGGCTAGTCTTCCCCCCTCCCAACCTCCCCCCGCTGGGGGGAGGAGTGAGTGGTTACTAGTGGGCAAGGCTCTCAGAGTTCGTGTAAGCTCACATTGTTAGAAACAAGCACATTGACTCCAGACGAGGTTGCATGGATTTCAACGCATTGCGGGATATCGTGGTACTTTTCGGCCTGGCGCTGCTCACCGTTGTGGTGCTGCGCAAGCTGAATCTTCCGTCCATCATCGGCTTCCTGATCACCGGCATGCTGGCGGGGCCTTACGCCCTGGGGTTCATCAGGAACCCCCACCAGGTCGAGCAGATGGCCGAGTACGGCGTGGTGCTGCTTCTATTCACCATCGGCATCGAGTTTTCCCTGAAGGAACTGGTGCGGATCCGGCACATGGTCCTCCTGGGAGGGGGGCTGCAGCTCTTTCTCACCATCGGCGCGGTGGCGGCAATCGGGACCATGGCCGCTTTCCCAATTTCGCAGGCTGTCTTCTTCGGCTTCCTGGTGGCGCTATCTTCGACCGCCATCATCATGAAGCTCATGATGGACGCCGGGGAGATGGATACCCCGCAGGCGAAGGCCACCCTCGGCATCCTCATCTTCCAGGATCTCTGCATCGTGCCGCTCATGCTCTTCACGCCCCATCTCGCGGGCGGCGGCGACGGGCTGCTGGACATAGCCATCGTCTCTGCCAAGGCGATAGCGGTGATAGCCGCGGCCCACCTGAGCGCCAGGTTCCTGATCCCGTGGATCTTCGAACAGGTGGTCGGAACCAGGAGCCGCGAACTCTTCATCCTCAGCATCATCTTCATCGGCATGGGAACGGCATGGCTCACGGCGCAGGCCGGGCTCTCGCTCGCGCTCGGCGCGTTCATAGCCGGGCTCTCCATCTCCGAATCCGAATACAGCCACCAGGCGCTGGGCGACATCATGCCGTTTCGCGAGGCGTTCGTGAGCCTGTTCTTCATCTCCGTCGGGATGCTCCTGAAGCCCGCCATACTGATTAAATTCCCGCTGCTGATCATCGGGCTGGTGCTCGCCATCATCCTTGTGAAGGCACTCCTCGCCTCGGCGGTGGGGGTCGCACTCGGGCTACCGATGCGGATCGCGATCATCGCCGGCCTGGCGCTCGCCCAGATAGGGGAGTTCTCCTTCGTTTTATCCCACAGCGGCCTGTCGTACGGCCTCCTCACCAGGGAAACCTACCAGATCTTTCTTGCCGCCTCCATCGCCACCATGATGCTGACCCCTTTGTGCATGAAGATATCCGGCCCCGTTGCCGATTACCTCACGGCGAGCCTTCCTCACTCCTGGACCCGGGGGCGCAGCAGTCTCTCCCAGAACGGCAACGACGTGACCCTCAGCGATCACGTCATCATCGTCGGCTACGGCGTGAATGGAAGGAACCTGACGAAGGTCCTCGGCAACCTCGATATACCCAGGGTCGTCATCGACACCAACCCCTTCACGGTCCGCAGCGAAAAGGGGGGCGGCGAACAGATCATCTTCGGCGACGCCTCGAAGCCGGAGATCCTGGGACATGCCCGGATCAGTGAGGCGCGCATCATCGTCATCGCCATCTCAGACGCGGCGGCATCCAGGCGTATCGCTTCGCTGGCAAGGATGATCAACCCGTCGATACATATCATTGTGCGCACAAGGTATCTCCTTGAGATGGAACCGCTTTTCAGGATTGGCGTCAACGAGGTGATACCCGAGGAATTCGAGACCTCTGTAGAAATTCTCTCCAGGGTGCTAAAAAGATTTTTGATTCCGCAGGATGCTGTCGAAGAGTGTATTGCAGAGGTGCGGCGCGACGGCTACGAGATGCTAAGGACGGCCAGCAAGCGGCACAGCCACGCGGTCGGCATAGCCGGATTCCTTTCGGGGGCTGAAATCGGGAGTTACCGCGTACGGAGAGGTTCGCCTGTCGAGGGAGAGAGCCTGAGGGGAGGGCTGCTGCGGTCCACTTCCGGCGCCACGGTCGTGGCCATCAGGAGAGGTTCTGAGATCACCCCCAACCCCGACCCGGTCTGGGAGTTCCGCGAAGACGACATCGCCCTCCTTCTGGGGACCCCGGAGCAGATGCGCGCCGCGGCAAAGCTATTCGAACCGGCATGACAGCCAACCGAAGTACCCCTCGATGGTCGCAAAGCTCCAGCTTTGCCTCGTGAGGAAGCGAATTCCACCCCTCGCCCACCGGGAGAGGGTGCCCGGAGGGCGGGTGAGGGCGGTGGCCCCTCATTCGCCGTCGCTCAAAGCCTCAACCTTCCCTCGAGTGGGGCAGGAGCTTGGGAACGAGAGGAACTGGACGAAAGGGCTTCGCAATAAAGTCGAAACGGGTACAATTTACCAATTGCCAGCAGCCGGAACATCATTTCCGCTAAGGAGTATAGACATGCCGAACAATGAAGGGAAAACCATCTGTGCGCCGGGGCTAACCGAGCTGCCGCCGCTGCCGATGGACACGCGAAGCCTGGTCAGGGACTTCGTGCATCACTATTTCCACCACCTGGGGCGCGACAAGTACTGCCGCTCGATACGCTACCACTACCAGGCCCTGGCGTTCACTGTGCGAGAGCGTCTCATCGAGCGCTGGAACAACACCCGCTACGGCTACATAAACGCCGACACCAAGACCGGCTATTACCTCTCCCTTGAATTCCTGATGGGGAGGGCGCTGGGCAACGCCATGCTGAACCTCGGGCTCGAGGATGCCGCCCACAAGGCTCTGGAGGAACTCGGCCTCGTCCTGGAGGACCTTGTCGAGGAGGAGAACGACGCCGGGCTTGGCAACGGGGGCCTCGGCCGCCTTGCCGCCTGCTTCCTGGACAGCTGCGCCACCCTGCAGCTGCCGGTCATGGGGTACGGCATCCGTTACGAGTACGGGATGTTCCGCCAGCGCATCGAGGACGGGCGCCAGGTCGAGGAGCCGGATCACTGGCTTCGCGACGGCAATCCGTGGGAGATGGAGCGCCCGGAATACACCCAGCGGGTCCGTTTCGGCGGGCGCTGCGAGTGCATCAGGAACGACGACGGGACGCTGAACTACCGCTGGGTCGACACCCACGAGGTCCTTGCGATCCCGTATGACATACCGATCCCGGGGTATCAAAACGGCACCGTCAATTCGCTGCGGCTCTGGAAGGCCAACGCCACCGACGTCTTCGACCTGGAGGAGTTCAACGCCGGGAGTTACACCGAGTCGGTCGCCATGAAGAACGCGGCGGAGAACATCACCATGGTGCTTTATCCCAACGACGCCAGCGAGAACGGCAAGGAGCTGAGGCTGCGCCAGCAGTATTTCCTCGCCTCGGCCAGCCTGCAGGACGTCATCGCCCGCTGGATTCACCGGCAGGGGAGGGTGTTCGGCCACTTCGCAGAGAGGAACTGTTTCCAGTTGAACGACACGCATCCGAGCTGTGCGGTGCCGGAGCTGATGCGCCTGTTGATCGACGAGCAGGGGATGGGCTGGGAAGAGGCATGGAGCATCACCAGCCGCACCATGGCCTACACCAACCACACCCTTCTACCCGAGGCGCTGGAGAAATGGCCGCTGTCGCTGTTCAGGCAGCTGCTGCCGCGCATCCTGGACATTATCCTCGAGATAAACGCGCGCTTTCTCTCCGAGGTCTCCAGCCGCTGGCCCGGCGACGGCGAAAAGCTCCGCAACATGTCGATCATCGAGGAAGGTCCGGTCCCCATGGTGCGCATGGCGTACCTGGCCATCGTCGGGAGCTTCTCGGTCAACGGGGTGGCGGCCCTTCACTCGCAGCTGCTGGCGCAGGGACTGTTCCGCGACTTCTTCGAACTGTGGCCGGAGAAGTTCAACAACAAGACCAATGGCGTCACGCCGCGCCGCTGGCTGGCCAAATGCAACACCGGGCTCACGCGTCTTATCTCCAGCAAGATCGGTGACGGTTTCGTTGCGGAACTCGGACGGATACGGGAGATAGCTCCCTACGCCGACGATCCCGAATTCCGCGAGCAGTGGCATGCGGTGAAGCAGGCCAACAAGGAGCGGCTGGCGGCCATGGTACAGGAGCAATGCGGCGTCACCTTCAACCCTGCCGGCATGTTCGACGTGCAGGTGAAAAGGATCCACGAATACAAGCGCCAGCTCTTGAACGTGCTGCACGTGATACACCTGTACGACAGGATCAAAAGGGGCGACACCGACAACTGGACCGACCGCTGCGTGCTGATCGGCGGCAAGGCGGCCCCTGGCTACTTCATGGCGAAGCTCATCATCAAGCTGATCAGCAACGTCGCCAAGGTGGTCAATGACGATCCGGTGGTGGGCGACCGGCTGAAGGTCGCCTTCCTCCCGAACTACCGCGTCACCGCGATGGAGGTGATCTGTCCCGGAACGGACCTCTCGGAGCAGATTTCAACGGCCGGGAAGGAGGCTTCGGGTACGGGGAACATGAAGTTCATGATGAACGGCGCTGTAACCATAGGCACCCTTGACGGCGCAAACATCGAGATCCGCGAGGAAGTGGGGGACGACAACTTCTTCGTGTTCGGTCTCACCGCGGAGCAGGTGGAGCAGATGCGCGGCAGCTACAACCCGCGCGGCATCGTAGCCGCAGACCCCGACATGGAGCGGGTGATGCAACTTCTGGCCAGCGGGCATTTCAACATGTTCGAGAACGGCATCTTCGATCCCATCCTGGCGGCCATCAACAGCCCGCACGACCCGTGGATGGTCGCTGCCGACTTCCGCAGCTTCGTCCTCGCGCAAAGGCGCGCGGCGGAGACCTATCGCGACAGGGAACGCTGGACCAGGATGAGCATCGTAAACAGCGCCAGGAGCGGCAAATTTTCCACGGACAGGACCATCAACGAGTACAATGACGAGATTTGGCATCTGCGGCAAGTAAAGCCTTAATGGGGTAGAACGGCAACTTCCGCTCAAGATTTGACGGGCGTAGCCGATAGAGTCGACATGGTGGCGGGTTCGGGCGTGTCTGAACCAACCGGACGCTGTGAAACACGGGCTTTTTTACTGATACAAACGCAACTGCGGAGGAATATATGGCAACGGCAATGGTACCGGTAAAAAAAGGTGAATCTCAGCAGGACCTGATTCAACTGGTGAGCTTCAACCTTGGGGCCGAGGAATACGCGGTCGAGGTGTTGAAAGTACGGGAAATCATCAGGATGACCCCGATCACCCATGTCCCCAACACACCCCCCAGCGTTGAGGGGATCATCAACCTGCGCGGGAAGGTGATACCGATCATCTCGCTCAGAAACAGGTTCAGCATGTGCGGCGCGGAAGGCGACCAGCACACGCGGATCATGGTGATGGACATCGACGGGAAGCTCATGGGATTCATCGTGGACGGTGTTTCAGAGGTGATTCGCATCTCCAGCGGGGAGATCCAGCCGCCGCCGAGCATAGCCGCCGGAGGCGTCGACCAGGACTTCATTTGCGGGGTCATCAAACACGGCGAGCAGCTGCTGCTCATGCTGCAACTCGACCGCATGTTCTCCAACGAGGAACACGACGCCTTCTCCAGCTTCGCCTGACGTTCCGACCTGCTTACTGCCACACCTACTTACCTGTACGCGCGTTGAAGAAGGGGGACGGGCACAAGCCTGATCCCCCTTCTGCTTTTTGTTAGCGAGAGGTGTTGGTACCTCCCTCGCCCTCCGGGAGAGGGTTGGGGTGAGGGAGGCCTGTTAGTCGTAAGGAATCCAGTTGATGGTCTGAGTCTGGAAATCTATGTGGTATTTCAGACCGGCCAGAAAGCTCATGCCGAGGAGTCCGTCCCCGAACATCCCCTGACGCTGCCGAACTATGACGGCCTCCTGGTTCAGCCGCTTCACCGGTCCCACTGCTATTTCGGTCAGGACCACCTTCCGGGCGTTCATGACCCTGCCACCGACGACGCCAATCTTGACGTTGGTAGCCTCCTCGATTCGCAATCGTTCCGCCACTTCCGGCGTGATGACAGACGAGGAAGCCCCCGTGTCGAGGAGCAGCATGGCGTCGGTTTCCGCCGACCCGTTGCGCAACTTTACCGGCACAAAGACCTGGCGCCCCGAGATTACAACCCTTGTCCTCAAAGCCTTGGCCCGCGACTCCAGGGCAGCCCGTCTTTCTTCCGCCTGTCGCCGCTGCTGTCGGTATTCCTGCTGCTCGGCCTCGCGTCGCTGGTCCGCGGCGCGTCTCTCCCGATCATTTTCCAGACGCCGCGCCCTCTCGTCAGCCGGGAGGTCGTCGTACTCCTCCTTGCGCACCTGCTTCTTCTGACGGTACTCCTTGGGGATCTTCGACACATCGTCGACGAAGTGCATGGTGCCGCTTTTGTCTTCATACGAGTAGAACTCTGCGTCAGCTTTGTGCGGAGCAAGAAAGGGAACGGCCACGACCAGGGCAAGCAAAGCACAAAGCATCACTGCGGATATCCTGGATTTCTCACCCATCACAATCGGCTCCTTGACAGTTTCAAGACCTGCGCCTCTACCTCTACAACTTTGATAAGCCCGGGTCAAGAATGAAACCTTATACCATCAGAAGAGAATTGCAGCCTCATTTCGGAGAATTCAGCCTTCAAGAGACATCGAGGAGGGGGGGCGCCTCCTGCCCGGCAATAGGCCGGGCTGAGGCAGTCATGGCAAAAAAGCCGGATCCGCCATGATCTGCCGGTGGAACTTTTACGCTTGCGATAATGACGGTGCAAATGTAAAAATGCACGGTGTCGGTCGCGAGGCACCTGGAATCACCGGTAGCATGCCTGTTGATATCAAAACTGCGAGGTTTTTTAAGTGAACAATGTGTTCATCATTTCGCCTAGTTACCTGATAAAGAAGAAGCGCGAATTCACAGGTGGGATCAGGCAACTTTCTAAGATGGGGTTCAACGTGCTGAACCCGGAGTTCCCTACGGTGCTCCCATCGCCGCAACAGAAGGCAGAGCAAATACATGCGGCGTATGCCGACCCTGGCACGGGGATGATCCTGGCCCTGCGCGGGGGGTACAGCGCCATGAAATCCCTCCCTTTCCTGGATTTCGACCTGATAAAAAGGCACCCCAAGCTCCTGGCCGGTTTCAGCGACCTGAGCGCGTTACTGAACCCGATTCACGAGCGGACCGGGGTCGTGACGCTGCACGCGCCGATGGTGATCAACCTGGGAAATCCGTCAAAATTCACCCTCGATTCTTTTACCAACGCCGTCAACGGCTACCCTGAGAAAAACCTCTTCAAGGGCTCCCCAGTGAAGGTCTACAATCCCGGCACCGCCACCGGGGTCCTCAAGGGGGGAAATCTCATCACGCTCACCGCGCTGATCGATACGGAGTGGGAGATTGAGACCGACAACTCGATACTTTTTCTTGAAGACGTGGATGAAAAGCTGCATCAGGTGGATCGTTACCTGACACAGTGGATTCTTGCAGGGAAACTCAAGGGGGTGAAGGCGATAATCCTGGGAGATTTCCGGGGCATCAAGAGCAGGCAGGTTTACCACATCCTCTCCTCGCAAATGGAACTCCATATCCCGGTTGTTCACTGTCCTAATGTCGGCCATGTCATCGACAAAATCACCATGCCTGTCGGTGCGGAAGTGGAGCTCAACACGAGCAAAAAACAGCTCGTGATAAAGAAGATGTCCTTTCCCGGGGTAAGCAGATGAACCTGGTATGGTTGATTTTACTCTCAGTCAGCATCGTTTTCGCCGTAGTTACAGGCAATCTGGAAGCCTTCACCAAATCCATCTTCGAGGGCGCCAAATCGGCCGTCGAGGTTTCCCTTTTTCTTCTGGGCATCGTATCGGTCTGGATGGGGATAACCAGGATCCTCGAAGACTCGGGGCTGATCTTCCGCATCGCACACCTGTTCAAGCCCATCATTTCGCGCCTCTTCAGGAACATACCGGATGATCACCCGTCCGTTACGGCCATCACGCTGAACGTACTGGCGAACCTTTTCGGACTTGGCAACGCCGCTACCCCTCTGGGGATCAAAGCGATGCAGGAACTTCAGACCCTCAACGACGACAAGGACGCCGTCAGCTTTGAAATGATGATCTTCATCGTACTCAATACCGCCAGTATCCAGCTCGTCCCGTTTTCAGTGATCGGCATACTCGCCAGTTACAACGCCAGTAACCCGGCCGCGATCGTCCTTCCGGTGCTGATTGCGACGGTCATATCCGCAATAGCAGCCTTGTTGATACTGTTCAGCTTCAGGAAGGTCCTTAAATGATCGAATACATCAACTACCTGTCGCTGCTCATCATTCCGTTGTTCATCCTGTTCACGATACTGTACGGCTCGTTCAAGAAGGTGCGCGTCTACGATTCCTTCGTTGCGGGGGCCAAGGAAGGGCCGGGCATCATCCTCAACATATTTCCCTACCTGCTGACCATTTTCATCGTCATCAAAGGTTTTCAGGCCTCCGGTGCATTCGACTTCATACGGAACGGGTTCTACCAGGCGTTCTCCTTTCTTGGCATCCCCATCGAAGTCATTTCCATGTCCATCATCAAGCCGCTTTCGGGGAGCGCGTCGACGGCGCTTTTTACCGACATAGTGAAGACCACGGGTCCTGACTCGATGGCCACCAAGATGACGGCAGTCATCATGGGGAGCGCGGAGACCACCTTCTACGTGCTGGCAGTGTATCTGGGGGCTGTAAGCATCAAGAAGACTCGCTACCTTGTGCCCGTCTGTCTGGTCGCGGATCTCGTGGGAATAATCGTGGCGGTCGCCGTAGTGAAGTGGATCTTCTGATGTGCCGACTCCTTGGCGTCACCAATTTCGAATATGCACGGCATGAAGGGCTGGTTCGGAGTTTTTGCGAGCTGGGTCGTACCGGCATGGTCATGGCCGGCGATCCTCCCGGGCACGGGGATGGCTGGGGATTGGCCCTGTATCGGGGCGGGGAGCTGGTCGTTCACAAAAGTGGAGGCAACATCCTGGACGAAACGGAAGAGGTCACCGGCATCCTGAGCGCGGCCGGGAGCACGCCGGTGCTGATCCTGCATCTGCGCAAGTCGGCCTGGAACGATACCACCTCGACCCGGCACGCCCATCCTTTCCACTGCAACAACGTCCCCTTCGCCCACAACGGGGTGGTCTATGGATACCAGGGGCTGCTTCCCGCCATCCACATACCGGGTCTAGCCGAAGATGCCCTCGACACCGAAGTATTCTTCTATCGTTTTATGAGCGAGCTTCCCGCCGCACCCCGTGAGAGCGGCGAGGTGAGGGGCCTTGGCCGGGCCTTTCTCGATACAGTGGCCCTCATCAAGCGGGATTACCGGTTTTCCGCCCTCAATTGCCTGTTCAGCGACGGGACGAAGCTCTTCGCCTATCGCGATTTCTCGAAGGAGCCGGAATACTACTCCCTGTACAAGGCGCGCTCCGCGACCTCCGGCATCATCTCCTCGCAGCCCCTCGACGAATCGCTGCAATGGGAAATGATGGGCAAGGAAGAATTTCTTGAGATCCCCGTGTAATCTCTCCCTTTCATCGTTCCCACGCATCCAGCGTGGATGCCCCCTGGTGTTTTAATCGTTCCTGCCTCCAGCGTGGGAACGCACCCAAAGAAGGGGTTGTTTACCGGCTGCTTCCAACCTTGATACCGTGTGCGCCGCTGGTTAAGCTGCATCTCTGAGCGTAGGGTAAGGCTGTATCAGGACTTCTGCCGGTATGCTCAGCCACTTATGAAGATTACGGATCATTTCCATAGTTAGTGGGCGCTTGCGGTTAAGTACCTCTGATACACGGGCGCGGCTGCCGATATACGGTTCAAGGTCGCGGCGTGTCAGCCCCCGGCTTTCCATGTGGTACAGAATTGCCTCAATCGGATCAGGGATGGGGATATCATAGTGCTTTTCTTCATAGGCTTCGACAAGGGTTGTCAACACCTCTAGTCTATCTCCTTCCGGCGTGTCAAGAGCAGCATCGAACAGAAGTTCAATCTCTTTAAGTGCTGCCTGATAATCAACTTCGTTTTTTATAGGCTTGATTTCCATATGATTTCTCCGTTCAAATTGTTGCTGCGCCAATCCTGTCATATTCCCGATGAGTTCCTATGAAACGGATGTAAAGTATGCCGTGCACGTACTGGACCACCACGATAAGTCTGTAGTCGTTTCCCTTGATATTGAATATGACCCTGTTATTTGTCAAAAAACTGGCATTGCGGTAAACATTCTTGATATCGATGGGTGAACGCCATTCGGCATGCTTGGCATCATCGTACCATGCCTGTAGCGGTTGCCGCGCGTCAGGATGTTGGTCCCAGAATTCTCTCAGAGTTTTACGGGATATGATGCGCATGAAGTGGATTATATCCTGCTCCCAATTCGGGATCAAGTTTTGTTTTTCTCGGAGTGAATTTGTGCCTTAACTCGATATTCCATCGTTCCTACGCCCAGCGTGGGAACGCACCCAAGTTCCATTCCGCCTTCATTCATGCCAGCTGATGCCGTTATCCTCGCACCACTCTCTGGCGATCTCTTTTGGGCCATGTTAACCTCCTTGATGCTCCCCTCCGGTTCGCTATACTTCATCATCGCTCCGTTTCGCCATCGGTTGTCCGGAGGCCAAGCAGAGTCAATCCTACGATGGAAGCAGGCGTGCAAAACGCGGAGGATCTCGCATGAAAGTGGAACAGTACGTGTGCCTGGTCTGCGGCTTCAACATGATTGGTTTTCATCCCGAACACTGTCCTTTCTGCGGCGCGGCCAGCAACCGTTTCATCACTGCCGAGGAGTGCTCTGCGCGCCACAAGGTACTAGCCACGCCGGTTAACGATAAGGTGACCCGGCTTAATTCCGACCCGCCGCTCGGGCTCGAGCACGCTGCCTACCATATCGAGACCGATCACGGTCCCTGCTGGATTGACTGTCCCTCGTCCTTCGACCGTTCCGTACGGCGGGCGGATGCGATCCTATTCACGCACCACCACTTTCTGGGCGCATCCAACCTCTACCGGGAACTCTTCTCCGCCGAGGTTCATATCCACAGCAAGGACTCGCTCCACGACATCTGTCACCCCTTCCCATTCGACGTGAGATTCGAAGCGGATTTCGTGCACAACGGCATCCAAGCCTTCCACGTAGATGGCCACACCCCGGGCTTCACCTTCTACATCTTCGAGGATGTCCTTTTCATCTGCGACTACGTCTTCCTCGCCGACGGCGGCATGAAGTACAACCCGTTCGGACCGGCAGGCCAGACCGTCGCCGGAGGGGATCGGATTATGAGCTACCTGGAAGGGCGGCAACTGTCCACGGTGTGCGGCTATAACTACACCATCGGCTACAAGGAGTGGAAACGCAGGTTCGATGCAGGACCAGTGTTTGAAGGATACTGAGGTGGAAAGGAAAAAGCCGGAGGGAGAAGTTACCAAGTTTGCGAGTAAATTCCATTAGGTAATCCCCCGGCTCTGCCGGGGGGCTCCTGTGAATTGCCTTCGCTTGTAAATGTCTGACATTTTTAGTAACCTGTGGTTTGTCCTGAAGGCGATGCATGAGTCCTACTGTATTCAGGGAAGACGGATTTCGCTTCTTTTTCTTCTCCAGGGAAGAGTCGCGGCTGCATGTCCATGTCCACGGGCATTCAGGTGAAGCCAAGTTCTGGCTTGAACCGCACATAGAGATAGCTCAGAGTAACGGGCTGTCATCGGGCGAAGTTGCGCATATCCGACGGCTGATCGAGGATCACGAAAATGACATACGGAAAGCATGGAGCAAACACTTCGCACGTTGAAGTGACCAAGGTCTCCCAACATGGCCTTTGGCTCTTGGTCAAATTTAAGGAAGTATTTCTTCCATTTGAGGATTTCCCATGGTTCAAGGGCGCGCCTGCTGAGAAAGTGGCTAATGTCGAACTTGTCTCGGCTGAGCATCTGTACTGGCCTGAACTGGATGTAGATCTGGAACTGGAGAGCATTCTACATCCAGAGCGGTTCCCACTCGTCAGTGGAGCAGTGCATGAGACAGGGGAGGGGTATTCATTATTGGACCGGTCGACCGAAGATACGGAAAAAGGCTGAACTGTCAGTTTTAACGCCAAGTTGGTCGCTTTGTTTACTTTTAGCTGAACCTTCACACCTTCATCTCATGGAAGTTGCACCTGTAGACGGTGCCCTGCCGCTATTTTAAGCGCTCTGCTGCCTGCCTCGCCGACATTCGTCGCTCTTTGTCACAACTCGTCACCATACGCCATCCTGCAAACTAATTCCGGAATTGCCAAGAGATCAGCCTCTTAGCCAGCACTCGGTCGCTGTATACCGCGCGATTCCCGATGCTGGCACAGCTCCTGCTAACTCGGGTAGGCATCAGGGCAACGTCGCCCGGCACGCTTGAACACGGGGCTTACGCTCCGGAGGGAGGCGACATGGGTGAAGAGAAGCAGGTTTTCATAGGCGACACCACGCTGCGCGACGGCGAACAGACTGCCGGCGTTGTTTTCAGCGCAAGGGAGAAGATCTCCATCGCGAAGCACCTGGACGCCATGGGCGTGCACGAACTGGAGTGCGGCATTCCGGCCATGGGAGAGGAAGAGCGGAACTCCATCCGGGCGCTGGTCGACCTGGGGCTTTCGGCTCGCCTCATCACCTGGAACCGTGCCCTCATCCCGGACATCGAGGCGAGCATCGCTTGCGGCATCAAGGCCGTCGACATCTCGCTCAGCGTCTCGGACATCATGATCGAGAACAAGATCAACAAGAGCAGGGATTGGGTGAAGGAGCAGTTGAAACGGGCTCTCGGCTTCGCCAAGGATAAAGGGCTGTACGTCTGCGTCGGCGGCGAGGATGCCAGCCGGGCCGACACGGACTTCCTGATCGAGCTGATGCAGATTGCCCGGGATAACGGCGCCGAACGCTTCCGCTTCTGCGACACGCTCGGCATCCTCGATCCCTTCGCCATGTTCGAGAAGGTTGCGCGGCTCACGGCGGCGGTCCCTGAAATCGAGGTTGAGGTGCACACCCACAACGATCTCGGTCTTGCCACGGCCAATGCCCTGGCCGGGGTGAGGGGAGGGGCCCGCTACATCAGCACCACCGTCAACGGACTCGGCGAGCGGGCGGGGAACGCGGCGCTGGAAGAGGTGGTCATGGCGCTCAAGGTTGCCTGCGGCATCGACGTCGGCATCGACACCAGGCGCTTTCACGCTGTGTCGAGGCTGGTGGGGCGCGCCTCCAACCGCGAGGTGCCGGCGTGGAAAGCGGTGGTGGGGGAGAGGGTCTTCTCGCACGAGTCGGGGCTGCACGCGGACGGCGTGCTGAAGGACCCCAGGAACTACGAGGGCTTTCCTCCCGAGGCGGTCGGGCTGACCAGGCATATCGTGGCGGGGAAGCACTCCGGCACCAACGGCATCGTGGAAAGTTACCGTCAGATCGGTATCCCCATCTCCCGTGAAGAGGCCCAGGAACTGATGGCAAAGGTGAGAAGCACGGCCCAGCGCATCAAGGGACCGCTGGCTCCCAAGGACCTGCTCAAGCTGCATCAAGGGACGTCTATCTCCCTGGCCGCGTGAAGGGACCCCATCCCCCTCCTGACCTCCCCCTTGAAGGGGAGGGACTCCTTGCGGAGAGATAGTCAGGAGGGCCTCAAGAGCCTGCCTCAAAGCTGCACAATAGTTAGGCAGCTGCCTCGGCAGAAAGCTCGGCAAAAAGATTTTAAGCGGTTTGTAAACGCTAATAGGTAGCAATAACAGCAGGTTGGAAGTTGGCACGGTAGCTGCTAAGAATAAAACAAAATCGAATAAAGGATACGACGACGTATCCGACCACACCAGGTTTTTGGCAAAGGCGCCCACCGTAAGCAGTACCGGAGCGCCTTTTTAATTTCAAAGGAATTGGCCTCGCAAATCAAAACGAGCCCTGCACCGTACCCGATCCGTAAGGCGATCATGAGAGGTGGCAGGTTTGTCAGAGTGGCTGGCAAGGCGACCGAACGGTTCCGCCGGAAGGCGGGAGCGGTCAGCGGGGCAACAAAAGGAGAGGGAACAATGAGACAGATCGCGATTTACGGCAAAGGCGGCATCGGCAAATCCACCACCACCCAGAACACCGTGGCAGGTCTCGCCTACATGGGCAAGAAGGTAATGATCGTCGGCTGCGACCCCAAAGCCGACTCCACCCGCCTCATCCTGCACGCCAAGGCACAGTCCACCGTCATGGACCTGGTGCGCGAGCTCGGCACCGTCGAGGACCTGGAACTCGAAGACGTAATGAAAGTCGGCTACGGCGATGTCAAGTGCGTCGAGTCCGGCGGACCGGAGCCGGGTGTCGGCTGCGCAGGCCGCGGCGTCATCACCGCCATCAACTTCCTGGAAGAAAACGGCGCCTACACCCCCGACCTCGACTTCGTCTTCTACGACGTTCTGGGCGACGTCGTCTGCGGCGGGTTCGCCATGCCGATCCGCGAAGGGAAGGCCGAGGAAATCTACATCGTCACCTCCGGCGAGATGATGGCCATGTACGCCGCCAACAACATCGCCAAGGGTATCCTCAAGTACGCTTCCTCCGGCAAGGTCCGGCTGGCCGGCCTCATCTGCAACGCAAGGAAGACGGACAAGGAATTCGAACTGATCTCCGCCCTCGCAGCCAAACTCGGCACCCAGATGATCCACTTCGTGCCCCGCGACAACCAGGTGCAGCGCGCCGAACTGCGCAGGATGACGGTCATCGAGTACTCCCCGGAGCATCCGCAGGCTCAGGAATACCGCACCCTGGCCCAGAAGATCCACGACAACAAGATGCTGGTGGTCCCGACTCCGCTCGAGATGGAAGAACTCGAAGAGCTGCTGATGGAGTTCGGCATCATGGAAGCCGAGGACGAGTCCATCGTGGGCGTTGCCGAGACGGCGGCGGTTTAATCGCCGTAGGGGCGAATGAACATTCGGCCCCTTAAAACCTGCACCCATCCCCCTCCTGGCCTCCCCCTTGAGGGGGGAGGGATGTGCGGCCGAAAGCAGTAGGGGCGAATGATCATTCGCCCCTACACAATGACAATAAGGAGACTTTTATGTCTGAGGCACCAATAAAGAAGGTAGAGGGGATCACCAAGGAATCTACCCAGGCGATGATCGACCACGCCATGGAGATCTATCCGGAGAAGGCAAAGAAGAAGAGGGCGCCGCACCTGGCGCCGAACGAGGGGGAGGGGGCCTGCGTCAAGAGTAACCGCAAGACCATCCCCGGCATCATGAGCGCCCGCGGCTGCGCCTATGCAGGCGCCAAAGGGGTGGTCTGGGGCCCGATTCGCGACATGGTGCACGTCTCCCACGGCCCGGTCGGCTGCGGCTGGTACTCCTGGGGCACGCGTCGCAACCTGGTCACCGGCGTGAACGGCGTCAGCCAGTTCGCCATGCAGTTCACCTCCGATTTCCAGGAGAAGGACATCGTCTACGGCGGCGACAAGAAACTGAAAACGCTGCTTAACGAGGCCCACGAGCTGTTCCCGCTCGCCAAGGGGATCTCGGTACTCTCCGAGTGCCCGGTAGGCCTCATCGGCGACGACATCAACTCCGTTGCCAAGATCGCGTCGGAGGAACTGCAGATTCCGGTCATCCCCTGCAACTGCGAGGGTTTCCGCGGCGTGTCCCAGTCGCTTGGCCACCACATCTCCAACGACACCATCCGCGACCACATCATCGGCACCCGCGAGTTCGCCGAACCCGCCGGTCCCTACGACATAGCGCTCATCGGCGACTACAACATCGGCGGCGACGTCTGGAGCGTTAAACCTCTGCTTGAAGAAATAGGACTTAACGTCAAGGCGGTCTGGACCGGCGACGGCGAGCTGGAGAAAATCGCGGCGACCCACACGGTCAAACTGAACCTGATCCACTGCTACCGCTCCATGAACTACATGTGCCGCGTGATGGAAGAGAAGTACGGCATCCCCTGGCTCGAATTCAACTTCTTCGGCCCGACCAAGATCCGCGAGAGCCTGAGGAAGATCGCCGACTTCTTCGACGACAGCATCAAGGAGAAGGTCGAGGCGGCCATCGCCAAGTACGACCCGATCATGCAGGCGGTGATCGACGAGTACCGTCCGCGCCTGGAAGGGAAGAAGGTGATGCTCTACGTCGGGGGGCTGCGTCCCCGTCACACCGTGAACGCCTACGCCGACCTCGGCATGATGGTAGTCGGCTCCGGTTACGAGTTCGCCCACGGCGACGACTACGAGAGGACTTCTCCGGAAATGCCGGAAGCGACCGTCATCTACGACGACGCCTCCGAGCACGAGCTTGAGCAGTTCGTTGACGAGCTTCGCCCCGACCTGGTCGGCTCCGGCATCAAGGAGAAGTACCTGTTCCAGAAGATGGGCATCCCGTTCCGCCAGATGCACAGCTGGGACTACTCCGGTCCGTACCATGCCTACAACGGCTTCCCGATCTTCGCCCGCGACGTCGACATGGCCGTCAACAGCCCGACCTGGAAACTCGTGAAGGCGCCGTTCTAGAGAAGCAGATCAAGACAAAGATAAAGATTAAGTAAAAGGCAGTATGGCAGTTCCTGTTCAGGACCTCTTTATCTCAATCTTAATCTTAATCTTATTCTGATTTACCGCCGTGCGACGGATTAGTCGCCGGCCGAAAGGAGCTATACCATGACTGCAGAAGCTGCCGTGAAATACGTCACCGAGATTCCCGAAGAGGAAGTGAAACGGGTCTCCGAGTGGATCAATTCCGAGGAATACAAGGAGAAGAACTTCGCCCGCCAGGCGCTGGTGATCAACCCGCCGCACGCATGCCAGCCGCTGGGCGCAGAACTCGCCGCACACGGCTTCGAAGGGACACTCCCCTTCGTGCACGGCTCCCAGGGGTGCGCCTCCTATTATCGCTCCACCTTCAACCGCCACTTCCGTGAGCCGGCGCCGGCCGTGTCCGACTCCATGACCGAGGACGGTGCGGTGTTCGGGGGACAGAACAACCTGCACGAAGCACTGGAGAACGCCTACACCATCTACAAGCCTAAGATGATGGCGGTCTTCACCTCCTGCATGCCGGAGGTCATCGGCGACGACCTGACCGCGTTCATCAAGAACGCGAGGAACAAGGCGATCGTGCCGCAGGACTACCCGCTCCCCTACGCCAACACCCCCAGCTTCAACGGCTCGCACGTTCACGGCTACGACGCCATGCTGGTCTCCATTCTGCAGACCCTGACCGAGGGGAAGAAGATCGAGGGGCGCTGCACCGGCAAATTGAACCTGATCCCGGGTTTTGACTGCAACACCGGAAACTACCGCGAGTACAAGAGGATCCTGAAAGAATTCGGCATCCCCTACACGCTTTTGGCCGACATCTCCGACACCTTCGATTCGCCCCTGGACGGCACCTATCGTCCGTACCCGGGCGGCACCAAGCTTGAGGACGCGGCCGATTCCATCAACGGCAAGGTGACCATGACCGTGGGCCCCTACGCCAGCGCCAAGACCTTCACCTGGATCAAGGACAACTACTCCGGGACGCACGTCTCCCTGCCGACCCCGTTCGGCGTCACCAAGACCGACGCGCTGCTGATGAAGCTCTCCGAGCTGTTCGGCAAACCGGTGCCGGAATCCTTGAAGGCCGAGCGCGGCTACGCGGTAGACGCCATGACCGACGCCCACCAGTACATCCACGGCAAGAAGTTCGCCCTCTACGGCGACCCCGATTACCTCCTGGGTTACATCTCGTTCCTGCTGGAGATGGGCGCCAGGCCGTACCACATCCTCTGCAGCAAGGGGACCAAGAAGGTCGAGAAAGAGATCCAGGCGCTGCTCGATTCTTCCCCGGACGGCAAGGGGTGCAAGATCTACATGGGCAAGGACCTCTGGCACATGCGGAGCCTGCTGATGACCGATCCGGTCGACGCCATGATCGGCGACACCCACGGCAAGTTCGCGGCGCGCGACGCCAACATCCCGCTGTTCAGGTTCGGCTTCCCGGTCTTCGACCGCGTGAACCTGCACCGCTCGCCGCTCATCGGCTACCAGGGCGCCATCAACATGCTGACCGCCATCTGCAACAAGTTCATCGAAGTACGTGACGAGACCTGCGAGGACCGTCACTTCGAGATGATGCGTTAAAACCCGAAAACCATTGGCCACGGAGGTAATCTGAGAAAATCGGAGAACGGCGAAAACTAAATGATTCCTTTTTGAAGCCTGTTTGTTTCTCTCAGATGTTCTCAGAAGTTCTCCGTGGCTAATGGTTTTTTCAGCTCCATACGAAAAGGAGGCTCCAATGGCGAAGCCAGACTGGTACGACACAACCGATTGCGACACCCACGATGCAGGGGCTCCCAAATTTTGCAAGAAATCCGAACCGGGCGAGGGAACGGAACGCAGCTGCGCCTATGACGGCGCCCGCGTCGTCCTCATGCCCATTACCGACGTCATTCACCTCGTCCACGGTCCGATCGCCTGCGCCGGCAACTCCTGGGACAACCGCGGCGCCCGCTCCAGCGACTCACAGCTGTACCGCCGCGGCTTCACGACCGAGATGCTGCAAAACGACGTGATCTTCGGCGGCGAGAAGAAACTCTACCGCGCCATCCGCGAACTGGCCGAGCGCTACCCGGAGGCGAAGGCGATCTTCGTCTACGCCACCTGCGTCACCTCGATGACCGGCGACGACATCGAGGCGGTCTGCAAGGCGGCGAAGGACAAGGTGAACATCCCCGTTATCCCGGTGAACACACCCGGCTTTATCGGCGACAAGAACATCGGCAACAGGCTGGCCGGAGAGACGCTCTTCAAATACGTCATCGGCACCGCCGAGCCGGAATACACCACCGACTACGACATCAACCTGATCGGCGAGTACAACATTGCGGGCGACCTCTGGGGGATGCTGCCGCTCTTCGACAAACTCGGCATCAGGATACTTTCCTGCATCAGCGGCGACTCCAAGTTCGAGGAACTGCGCTACGCCCACCGCGCGAAGCTGAACGTGATCATCTGCTCCAAGAGCCTCACCAACCTCGCCAAGAAGATGCAGAAAAATTACGGCATCCCCTACATCGAGGAATCCTTTTACGGGATGACGGACGTCGCCAAGGCGCTGCGCAACATAGCGCGCGAGCTGGACGACCAGGTGAACGGGCTGGAAAAGCGCACCATGCAGGACCGCGTGGAGAGGCTCATTTCGGAGAGCGAAACCGCCTGCCGTGCACGGCTTGCCCCTTACCGCGAGAGGCTGGAAGGGAAACGGGCGGTGCTTTTCACCGGCGGGGTCAAGACCTGGTCCATGGTGAACGCACTGTCCGAGCTGGGAGTCGAGATCCTCGCGGCAGGGACCCAGAACTCGACGCTGGAAGACTTCTACAGGATGAAGGCGCTGATGCACAAGGACGCCTCCATCATCGAGGACACCAGCACCGCCGGTCTTCTCTCCGTCATGTACGACAAGCTTCCGGACCTGATCGTCGCCGGCGGCAAGACGAAGTTCCTGGCCTTGAAGACGAAGACCCCCTTCCTCGACATCAACCACGGCCGCACGCACCCCTATGCCGGGTACGAGGGGATGGTCACCTTCGCGAAGCAGCTCGACCTGACGGTGAACAACCCGATCTGGCCCGCGCTGAACGGAAAGTCTCCCTGGGAAAAGGATCCCGCCGAGCTGGAAACGGACCTTCTCCTGGCCAGGGAACACGCGCAGCTTCAAGCCGCCGAGGACATCAGGTCATCGAGGGTCAAGGTGCCGACCAAGTACGCCACCGTGAACCCCCAGAAGAACTCGCCGGCGCTGGGCGCAACCCTGGCATATCTCGGCATCGACCAGATGCTTGCCCTGTTGCACGGAGCCCAGGGATGCTCGACCTTTATCAGGCTGCAGCTCTCCCGGCACTTCAAGGAATCGATCGCGCTCAACTCCACCAGCATGAGCGAGGAGGCGGCCATATTCGGGGGATGGGAAAACCTGAAACTCGGGCTGAACCGGGTGATGGAGAAATTCCGTCCCGCGGTGGTGGGCGTCATGACCACCGGGCTCACGGAAACGATGGGAGACGACGTCAGGAGCGCCATCGTCAAGTTCAGGGAGGCTCATCCGGAACACGACGCCATCCCGGTCATACACGCCTCGACACCCGACTACTGCGGGTCGATGCAGGAGGGGTATGCGGCGGCCGTGGAGGCGATTGTATCCACGCTCCCGGAGGGCGGAGAGACCGTCAAGGGGCAGGTGAACATCCTGCCGGGTTGCCAGCTGACGCCGGCCGAGGTCGAGGAGATAGCGGAGATGTGCGAGGCGTTCGGGCTCGATCCGGTGGTCGTTCCCGACATATCCAATGCCCTCGACGGGCATATCGATGCCACCGTTTCCGCGCTCTCGGTGGGCGGCGCGAAAGTCGAGCGGATCCGCTGCGCCGGCAAAAGCGAGGCGACCCTTTACTTCGGCGATTCCCTGGCTGACGCGGCAGAGGTTCTGGAAAAACGTTTCGGCATCGCCAGCTACGGCTTCACCTCCATCACCGGACTTGCCGAATCGGATCTGCTGATGGCCACGCTGTCAGGGATCTCGGGTCGACCGATCCCTGAAAAATTCCGCCGCTGGAGGAGCCGCCTGATGGACGCGATGGTGGACTGCCACTACCAGTTCGGGCTGAAGAAGGTGGCGCTGGCCCTCGAGGCGGACCATCTCAAGGGGATGACCACTTTCCTGGCGGGGCTTGGCTGCGAGATCCAGGTGGCCATTGCCGCGACCAGGACAAGGGGACTGGACCGGTTGCCGGTAGAGAACATCTTCGTAGGTGATCTCGAAGACCTGGAGCAGACGGCAGCGGGGGCCGACCTCCTGGTGGCGAACTCCAACGGACGCCAGGCTGCCAACAAGCTCGGGATCAAGTCCCACCTGAGAACGGGAATGCCGGTGTTCGACCGTCTCGGCTCCCATCACAAGATGTGGGTCGGTTACCAGGGAACCTTGAACCTGATATTCGAGCTGGCAAACATTTTCCAGTCCAATGCCAAGGAAGCGCAGAAGCTGGCGCACAACTAGGAGGCAGGTTAGATAAAGATAAAGATAAAGACAAAGGTTGAAAGCCAACGCACAGTAAATGCAATTGTTCCTTAGCTTCCACCTTAATCTTAGTCTTAATCTTAGTCTTAATCTGCTCCAAAGGAGCTTGTTATGAAGATTGCTTTTACGACGAAGACGGGTGAATCGATCGATCTGCACTTCGGCCAGGCGGACTCTTTCCACATCTGGGAGGTCGGCCCGGAAGAGGCGCACTACCTGGAGACCGTGTCGGTGGGAGAGCATGGCAACGACGAGGAGGACCGGATCGCTGCCCGAGCCAACCTCCTTTCCGACTGCGCCATCGTCTATACCATGCAGATCGGAGGCCCTGCCGCGGCAAAGCTTGTCGCCAAGCGGATTCATCCCATGAAGACCAATGTGGAGGTGGGGCTGAAAGAGTCCATCGAGCGGATGCAGGAGGTGTTGCGGGGCAATCCGCCGCCCTGGCTGCGCAAGGCGATGAACAAGGACCAGGCGAGCTCGTTCATGGATGAGGACTAGTTTCTTGATATTTCATGTTGGCTAGAGTCGACAACCAATAAATCTACAACGCAATAGCAAAGGAGAAAGAAAATGGCTTACATCACCGGTTTGACCAAGAACAAGCAGGAGTGGACCCCGGAGTTTATCGTTTCCATCGACGATGAGACCTGCATCGGCTGCGGCCGCTGCTTCAAGGTCTGCGCTCATGACGTGCTTACCTTCGAGGAAGTGGACGAGGACGATTCGGCAAAGATGTTCATGAAGGTCGACAACCCGGGCAACTGCATCGGCTGCCAGGCGTGCGGCAGGACCTGCTCGAAGAAGTGCTTCACCTTCGCACCGGTTGTGGCGTAAAAAATCATCAACCTTAACCTCGGCCTGTCTTTCGGAGGTTCTATGCTTTTCGCGGTCGCGTCTAAGGACGGTAAGGAGATAAACCAGCACTTCGGGCACGTGGAGAGATTCCTCATTTACCAGGTGGAAGACGACTCAGTAAAGCTCCTGGAGGAGCGCCCCGTCGAGAAATACTGCCGCTTCGATCCCGACCACCCGATGCGCAGCCACACGCTCAAGGATACCGCGGATGCGCTCAAGGGATGCCGGGCCGTGGTCTGCTCCATGATCGGCGAGGCGCCCAAAGACGAACTGGAACGTCTGGGCGTCGAGCCTTTCGTGATAGAGGGAGAAATCGAAACTGTCCTCAGGGACCTGGCAAAGGTGCTTTAAAAAGTTTTTTGTCACAACGAGGTGATGCCCATGGAAAGCTCATTCAATCACTGCAACCTCCCTCCATGGGTCATCGCCTCACGCCACTTCAACGACAACCCTCAGCCCCTGGAGATCCAGGGGGTCCGCTCGGTCAACCGCTTTCTTTTCGACAAGCTGGACGGAATTCCATCCGCGGACGAAAGGGCGGCGGTCTTCAACGACTACATGTCCGTGAAATTCCAACTGCACCAGTGGCAGCAGGAAACGGCAACGGCTCGAAAGAGCCTGAAGAACAGCTACCTCCGCTTCCTGCGCGGCTGGATGATGGACTCCAATTCGGTTGAGGGGGCGGTTCTCAAAGGCTGGGTGGAGAGCCGGATCGGGCTGACCCCGACCTTTCACAACGTCCGCATCTCCGGGATACACGACGAGAACTATCTCCAATACGCCGTGGACCGTACCAAGGGGAGCGCACGCACCTCGGCAATCAATTCCCAGTTGGACCTTCTTTACCAATACTGCCAGTACGAACTGGCGAAGAAGTATCCGGTCCGAAAGCATCTCACCCTGTTCAGGGGAACCTTCGAGCGCAGCGAGCATGATGTCCTGGAGACGGTTTCGAAGCGCGAAGAGATCGTGCGCCTGAACAACCTCAACTCGTTCACTACCGATGAAGAGCGCGCCTGGGAGTTCGGGTTCATCGTCTGGGAGGTGCAGGTCCCGATCTCCAAGATCTTCTTTTTCAGCGAGCTGCTGCCAAACTCGATCCTGAAGGGGGAGGGGGAGTGCCTGGTTATAGGCGGGGAATACCGGGTGAAACGCCTGCTTTGCACGGTCTAAGACCTCACGTCACCTTGAAAAATGGCGACAGCCGCACCAGTTGCCCTGAAAGCTCCGTTATCTCGGCCAGCAGCTGCTTGTTCAGCTTCTTGCGCCACCTTGCCGGAATCGCTTCCTCGCCGTAATAGGCGCCGGCCAAAGCTCCCGCTATGGCTGCCGTCGTGTCGGCATCTCCTCCCTGGTTCACCGTTTCCACCACACATGCCTCGAAAGAACGCGACCTGAAAAAACAATGGAAAACGGTCTGCATGGTATCGACCACGTAACCGGTAGCAAGCCCTTTGTACGGGTCGAAATGGAAGTTGGGATACAGGGCCAGCAACTGTTCCACCTCGCGACGCAGTCGTGGCATGGAACGGCCTGTCAGGGCAAGGTGCAGCAATCGTCCCAGGTAAAGGGTTGCGGCGTCGGATAGGGGATGGTTGTGGGTCAGGTGGGCGTGCTGCAGAGTGCAACTCTCCAGCAGGGAGGGATCTCCGAGCGTGTAAAGCGCCACCGGAAGCGTCCTCATCGCCGCGCCGTTGCCGCCGTCCCACTCGTTGGGAGGTGTCTCGACCATGCCGCGCAGCATGTAATTTCTGATGCCTCGCCGACAGGTATCGCCGACGTCTATCGGCTTTGATTTCAACCAGGTGGCCAGGTTGTCGGCCGCCCCGGTGAGGGTCCAGCCTCCGGAATCCCTGATCGCCCGCGCAAGGCAAAGCGACATCTGCGTGTCGTCGGTAACCTGCCCGGGTTTCAGCCTGAGCCAACCGCCGCCCACCATATCTCTCAGCACGCCGTACTTGGACTGGATTTCCCCCCTGGTCAGGAATTCCGCCGGAGCGCCAAGCGCGTCACCGACGGCAAGCCCTATGAAGGCGCCCCTTGCCCGCGACAGTATTTCGTTTTGCATGGACAGCTTTGTCATGCCCTGCGGTTGTGCATTAAACATTCCGAATATGGGTCAGCCTGTCTTATTGCACGGGATGGGAAGGGGATTTAAGCGAAAGGCGCCATAACCGGGTCGTAACTACGCCTTATTGCAGCACCGGTTATTTCCGAGCGGCAACCATGAATCCTTTCTTTTCCGGCTGCGCCTCTCCTGCTGCTTTTTATTGCTGCACAAAAAATAGACTCCCTTACACCATGCGAGGCAGCCGCCTTCCGGTTCTGCCGAAGAGGGATTGCGTATACTCTCGGCCCTCGTGCGCCTTCGTTTGGCGCTCACACAAAAATCGCCGGCGCTAACCACTCGATTAAGCATGGGTTTCCGCTGGCTCGCCCTGCTGTGCACACTCCGTCAATCACAGGACTGGCACACTACATGCTCATGAGATGGCAACAGATACAAAGAGGTGTCTGAAACACACGGCAATGATGCCCGATGGAAAGCAGCGGCTTTCATTGGGCATTTTTCGTTTTGACAACCCGGATCTCACTTGAGGCAAACGCAAGATCGGCAGCAAAAGGAGGATGTCATGGCTACATCGTGCAAGAAGATGGAGAAGATCCAGGGACACCCCTGTTTCGGGGGGAATCACCATAAGAACGGCAGGATGCATCTGGCGGTTGCGCCCAAGTGCAACATCAAGTGCGGTTACTGCACCAGGCGCCACGACTGCGCCAACGAGTCGCGTCCCGGCGTAACCAGCAGAATCCTCACACCGCTGGAAGCGATCATCAAGGTCCGTGAGGTCATGGCCAGCCCGGTCACCGGGCCGATCATCAAGGTAATCGGAATCGCCGGCCCGGGGGACCCTCTTTACAACGAGGAGACCTTCGAGACCTTCGGCCTCATCGACGCGGAGTTTCCTCACCTGATCAAATGTCTGAGCACGAACGGGCTCCTGTTGCCGGACAAGATGCAGCTTCTCGAGGCTATCGGGTTGCACAGCCTGACCGTTACCCTCAACTCGCTGGACCCGAAGGTGGGCGCAAAGATCTACTCGCACGTCTACTACAACGGCACCAAGTACACCGGCGAGGCCGGCGCAGAGGTCCTGATGAGGAACCAGCTGGAAGGGATCCGGATGGCCGCGGACCTGGGTCTCACCATCAAGATCAACACCGTTCTCATTCCGGGAGTAAACGACGACCAGATCCCGGCGATATCCAAGAAGGTAAAGGAGCTTGGGGCATTCGTGATGAACATCATGCCGCTTATTCCGCAAGCCGATTTCGCCGACATAATCCCCCCGTCCCCGGAGAGACTCGACGAGCTGCGCCACGCCAATGAAAAGACCATCGGCCAGTTCAAACACTGCAAACAGTGCCGCGCCGACGCCGTAGGACTGATCGGGCAGGATCTGCAACTCCTTTCCACGGGCCTTTAGCATGCTGAGTCCCTTTCTCCGGACGGACATAGCTCCCTTCGTCGCCCTTGCGCAGGCAGAAGAGTGGATCTGCGGGAGATGGGAATTCGAGTTCCTGTTGCAGCAGTTTCCCCAGGGTTGCCTGGTCCTGCGCGTAGAAGGGGTTGCCGTCGGCTACATCACCTCGGTCAGGCACGGCAACAGCGGCTGGATCGGGAACCTGCTGGTGCGAGAGGAAGCACGCAGGAGAGGCGTCGGGCGATTGCTCATGGAAGGCGCTCTCGCGGCACTTCTCGCAGACGGGGTCGAGACTGTATGGCTGACGGCATCGGCGAAGGGCGCAGGCCTGTATGAAAAGCTCGGCTTCGCGCCCATCGACAGCATCAACCGCTGGGTGGGGGAGGGGAGGGGGCACTCAGTTACTGCTCCCGCTCGGGCGGATCTCGAGGCGGTGCGGAAGGTGGACCGGGCGGGCTGGGGCGACAGGCGCACCGACCTCTTGGAGACTGCCTGTGCCAGGGGGGTGCTCCATGGCGGTGTCGACTCGTTTCTGTGCTGTCAGCCATGGAAGGAAGGGACACAGCTGGGACCGTGGGGGGCGCTTGCCGCTGCGCAGGCCGAGGCCCTGTTGGATACGGCACTTGCAGGCCTGAGCGGAACGGCCTTCCTTGACGTGCCGGCGAGAAACGTCTCCGCGGCCGCTCTTTTGACCAGGAGGGGGTTCGCCATCAAGGGGACCAATATTCTGATGTTCCTGGGCGTCGTCCCGCAGTACGAACCTGAGAGGATCTACGCTCTCGCGAGTATGGGGAGCATGGGGTAGTAAACATTTACGAGGGGACGTGGGGCAAGATGTCATGTGGTAGGTGCGGATATTTGTAGGAGCGGCATTGCTGCCGCGATTTCTTTTTATATGCGGCATCTACGTTGCGATGCTCAAGCTAAAGACGAACTCCAGGAGGGGCAAAATGATTGTGGTCGCCTGCATCAAGCAGGTCCCGGATACGACACAAGTGCAGATCGATCCAGTGACCAACACTTTGATCAGGGACGGGATCCCGTTCATCATCAATCCGTATGACATCCACGCGCTGGAAGAGTGCCTGCGCCTCAAGGACAGCCACGGTTTCAAGACGGTGGCGCTCTCGATGGGACCGCCCAACGCGGAAGCGACGCTGAGAAAGTCCTTGGCCCTGGGGGCGGACCGAAGCGTGCTCCTCTCGGACCGCGTCTTCGGCGGCGCCGATACCCTGTCGACCAGCAACGTCATCGCTGCCGCTATCAAAAAACTGGCCGAGGAGGACGAGATCGGCATCGTTTTCTGCGGCAAGCAGACCATCGACGGTGACACGGCTCAGGTCGGTCCCGGCATTGCCGTTCGGCTCGGCTACTCGCAACTCACCCTGGTAGACCGCATCGAGAAGATCGACCTGGAGGCGAAGACCATCACGGTACGCCGCAAGCTGGAGGGACGTTACGAGATCGTCGAGGCACGCCTGCCGGCCATGATCACCGTGGTGCGCGAGTTGAACCGGCCGCGCTACCCGACCGTTCCGATGCGTCTGTCATCTGCCAAGGCGCAGGTGGAGTGCTGGAGCAACGCGGAGCTGAAGCTGGACGTGAACAGCGTCGGGCTCAAGGGCTCGCCCACCTGGGTGAGCCGCATCTTCTCCCCGGAAAGAAGCGAGGGTGAAATCGTCGGCGACGGCATGAATGACCCGGTCGGAGCGGCCCGACTGCTCGTCGACCGGCTCATAGAAGGCGACATGCTGGCGGTATAGGACCGTCGGCGAGTCGCCATCCCCTTAGCGAACAACAAACCCATCCCCCTCCTGACCTCCCCCTTGAAGGGGGAGGGATCTTTAAAGGTACAACATGAGCGAACCTCTTAAAATCAAGAAACCTCGCGGCAAGGCGAGGGTAATCAGCGGCAAGTGCATCGCCTGCGGCGCCCGGTGCCAGAGCGTCTGTCCCGTGAACGGCGTGGAGATGAGCGAGCAGGGCGAGCCGTTAATCGCCGAGGACAAATGCATAGGCTGCGTCAAGTGCGTAAAAGTCTGCCCGGCAGGCGCGCTGGAGATGTTCTACACCCCGGAGGAACTCGCGATCATAGCGAGCTTCGCCAAGCATGGCACCGACGACGTCGACGACGAGGAGCTGGAACGAAGGCGGCGGGTCGCGGCCTATACCGGCGTCTGGGTCTTCATCGAGCAAAACGACGGAGAGCCGGCCCGTGTCTCGTGGGAGCTTTCCGGCGTGGGACGCGAGCTGGCCGACACGCTGGGGGTGCCTCTTTCCGCCGTGATCATCGGTGAGAACGTGGACCACCTGCCGGAGCAGGCCTTCAGCTACGGCGCCGACCAGGTCTACCTGGTGAACCAGCCGGTGTTCGGCCAGTACCGCACCGAGCCGTTCCTCGAAGCGATGTGCTACCTGATCGGAAAGTACAAGCCGGAGATAGTCCTCATGGGGGCAACCGGCATGGGGCGCGACCTGGCAGGCGCGGTCGCCACCAGGGTAAAGACCGGCCTCACCGCCGACTGCACCGGGCTCGGCATCGACGACAAGGGGAACCTGATGCAGACCCGCCCGGCCTTCGGCGGCAACATCATGGCCACCATCATGTGCGACCGTTTCCGTCCCCAGATGTCGACGGTGCGGCCCCACGTCATGCCGCTTCCCGAGCGGCGCGCCGGCGCCACCGGCGAAATCGTGACGGAAAGCGTTCCCATCTCCGAATCCGACATCTTCACCCGGGTGCTGGAAGTGATCAAGGAGAAGGGAGGGAAGAACCGGGTCGACGTGGCGGGCGCGGAATTCATCGTCTCCGGCGGCCGGGGCCTGATGGCGAAGGAGAATTTCGCCATGCTGGAGGAACTTGCCGAAGAGTTGGGGGGCGTGGTAGGTGGGTCGCGCAGCGCCGTCGATGCAGGATGGCTGCCGCAGGACCGGCAGGTTGGCCAGACCGGAAAGACGGTGCGCCCCAAGATCTACATCGCCTGCGGGATATCCGGCGCCATCCAGCATCTTGTCGGCATGCAGGACTCGGACGTCATAATCGCCATCAACCGTGACGCCGAGGCCCCCATCTTCGAGGTCGCCACCTTCGGCATCGTCGGCGACCTTTTTCAGGTCGTCCCGGCCCTGACGGAGCGGGTTCGGGAGTTGAAGCAACCAGGTAACAGTTGAATATCTGCTGATTCGCGTTGACGAGGCCAGCTCACCCATCCCCACCCCGACCCTCCCCTTGAAGGGGAGGGAGATTCACGGAGTCCACTTCATGGAACAGATATTATTCACGGCGCTGTTGTCGCTGTCTCTCGCGGTCTTTGGTTACAGCTGCTATCGCAGGCTTGCCCTCGTTGCCGTCGGGAGAGAGGATCAACGTTTCGACCAGCCGCTGGTCCGGTTCAAGGAGATGCTGGTCTATGCCTTCGGCCAGAAAAGGGTCATCAGCCGCCCCTTCGGCCTGAACCACGGCGTCATCTTCTGGTCGTTCCTGGTACTGGCCCTCGCCAACGGTGAGTTCCTCATCGCCGGGGTGCTTCCGGGCGTCTCTTTTTCGCTGTTGCCGGAGCCCTTGCACCGCGGACTCCTCTTCATATTCGACTGCTGCTCGATCGCGACCTTGATCGCCGTAGGCGTGGCCGCAGTCCGAAGGGTGGTGAACCCTCCCTTCGAGGAAGCCAGGACCTTCGAGGCCTTCTTCATCCTTTCCATGATCGCGACCCTCATGCTCGCCTACCTGGGGATGAACGGCGCCGAGATAGCGCTGGGGCAAAAGAGCCCGGAAGGGATGCCGGTGTCGAGCCTCGCAGCGGCGTTTCTGCTCCATCTTCCCCTGGCAGGACAACTCCCCCAGCTCCCCGGCGTCTTATGGTGGATCCATGCCCTGGCGCTTCTGGGGTTCATGAACTTCCTGCCTTACAGCAAGCACATGCACATCCTGACAGCGATCCCCAACGTCTACCTGCGCAGGCTTGGCAAGAGCAACACCCAGGAGCGCGAGGAGTTCAGCGAGGGTAATTCTTTCGGCGCCAACAGCGTGGACCGTCTGAGTTGGAAGGACCTCCTCGATTCCCTTTCCTGCACCGAGTGCGGCAGATGCCAGAACGTCTGCCCGGCGGCCACCACCGGGAAGAAGCTCAACCCGAGAGAGGTGATGCACTCCATAAAGGAGAACCTGCTTGAAAACGGCAGGGCACTGGAAAAGGTCCGGGGGGACGCGGTGGGCGAAGCGTATATTTCTCTGATAGGAGAGGGGAGCACGGGGGGCGCAAGCGAAGCGGCTCTCTGGAGTTGCACCTCCTGCGGCGCCTGCATGGAGGTCTGCCCGGCCTTTATCGAGCATCTGCCTAAGATCGTGAAGATGCGGCGGCATCTGGTGCAGATGGAGGCGAAATTTCCGGAGGAGCTGCTGAACCTTTTCGAGAACATGGAGCAGCGTTCCAACCCCTGGGGGATGGCCCCGTCGGAACGGAGCAAGTGGAGTTCCCAGTTGACGCTGCGTCCTTTCCAGGCTGAGGAGACGGAATACCTCCTCTTTGTCGGTTGCTCAGGCGCTTTCGATGCCAGGAACAAGCAGGTGACCGTGGCTCTGACCCGCGTGCTCGATGCCGCCGGCGTCTCCTACGGCGTCCTCGGCAAGGAGGAGAAGTGCTGCGGGGAGAGCGTGCGCCGCCTCGGCAACGAATACCTCTTCGACGTCATGGCGAAGGAAATGGTGCAGCAGTTCCGGGCGAAGGGGGTGCGCAAGGTGATCACCCAGTGCCCGCACTGCTACAGCACCCTGAAAAACGATCTGCGACAGTACGGGCTGGAATTGGAGGTGCTGCACCACAGCGAGCTGATAAAGGATCTGATCGGGGGAGGCGCCCTGAAACTGGAGGCGACCGCAGGGGAGTTCGGCAAGGTGGTCTTCCACGACTCTTGCTACCTGGGACGGCATAACGGCGTCTACGATGCGCCGCGGGAGGTGATCCGCGAGGCGACCGGGCGTGCGGTGACCGAACTGGGGCGCAACCGGGACGAGGCCTTTTGCTGCGGGGCTGGCGGGGGAAGGATGTGGCTGGAGGAGCACGAAGGCACTCCCATCAACCGCAACAGGGTGAAGGAAGCGCTGGCGCACAACCCCGGCACCATCTGCGTCAGCTGCCCCTTCTGCATGACCATGTTCGAAGACGGCATCAAGGAGCAGCAGGGTAGCGGCGTGCAGGTAAAAGACCTGGCCGAGGTTGTCGCCATGGGGCTGAAACAGGCATAGCAAAAGAGACGGGTCAGGAGTGCGCTTAGGCGCACCCTTCAATCAGGTTCATCAACGATAAGGCATGCTCCTCGTTCAGGTGCAGATTGGAATAGAGATAAACCTCTTCCGTCTCGGGATGCACCAGCTTCCTGATGTCGGAGAACTCGGGTCCGTTGAGCACCCGGACGATGAAATGCTGCAGTGAATTGGAGGGAATGCCGAACACCTGGCTGCAGAACATGCTCGCCTTGGTCGGCCTCGGGTAGATCTTCGATTCCTCCCTCACCACGTGCGCAATGGTGGTGCAGGCGTCGTTGACAGCTGTCCGCGCCAGGAGCGCGGCGTATTTCTCCGTTACATGCAGATCGCAGTACAGGTACAGTTCACCGCTGTAGGCAGCCACCGTCTTCAGATCCCTGTAGCAGTTCTGTGTCTGCATCTCGTTCAGGATCGAGCAAATCTTCACCGGTTTGATGTCGGGCCAGAGCGCATAAATGGCGCCGAGAGGGGTCAGCGCGGTGGCGATCCGGGAATCTCTCCGGACCTTCTGAGCGATAACGTGTTTCACTTCCTCCATATGCCCCTTGGCAGTCGCCTCGCTATGACTGATATGCGACGCCGAGTACAGGAACAGCTGACCCGATGCGGTCGTGATCGTCTTGATGTCGTTATAATGCGTATCGTCCGCTATCTCAGCGATAATTGTTTTCTGCATGTGCGAGGGGAGATGTTTGGAGAGCACTGTCGCGATGTGGATCGGTGTCAGAGAGAAGTGTCTCCTGGCATTGCTTCTGACGGTATGAGCAAGCTTTGCCTTTACCTCCGCAAGCTGGGCAGTCAGGGATGTGTCGCCGGAAGGCATTTCGTTTTTCAGGTGAGAGTTCTCGAGGTTTAGGCGGCCGTACATAGTCGGTATGGTCCTCGCTTTCCAGATTAATTACGACTAACACAGCTTCTTATGATAAATGATATTTCTCCTGTGTAAACCGGTACCGGCAGAAATTTTTCGCGCTTTCCCCATTCCTCGATCGATCCCGCTGCTTCGCATGGAATCACTTCTTCACAGCGGCGCCTATAAAGTCCGCTGCGTCCTTTTTCAACTCAACAAGTGAATCGCTCTCCAGGTACATCATGTGTCCCGCACGGTAACGGCGGATGGTGATGTTCTTGCGCAGATCGGCGCCCAGCCCGAGGTGGGAGACCGTGTACTCCGTGGCGAAATGCGGGGTGGCCAGGTCGAAGAGCCCCGAGGCGATGAACACCTTCATGTAGGGGTTCTTGGCCATGGTGTTGCGCAGGTTCTCGCTGCTGTCCGCATAGCTGTTTTTCGCCTCCCAGTCCCAGCGTCCGATCCCTCCGCCCAAGGTGAAGTATTCCAGGTCGCATTGAAACCCCAGGTCCTCGCGCACGTACTTGTTCAGAGCCGCGGTGAAGGGAGGGCGTATGGTGGTGACCGTCGGGTCGAATCCCGGGGCTCTGGCAGGTTCATGGTTTTCCGCGCTGAAGCGGCTGTCCATCGTCCCCACCATGCGTCCCTGATCGCGCAGCAGCTCCCTTACGAAATCGCGGCTGTCGACGCGCAAGTTCCTGTTGGCGACGAAATCGGCGTTCAGCCCAGTGAAAGCGCCCAGCTTTTCCGCGGTGGCGCGCCGCTCCGTGGGAGTCAGCCTGTCTCCGCTGTTGAGGGCCGCCTGGTAATCCGTTGCCGCCCACTTCTCGGCACCGGCCAGGGTCCGATCAAGATCCGCCTGCAACTCGGGTGCTAGTCTCTTGTGATACCAGGCCGTTGCCGCGTAGCTGGGAAGGAAAAGCTGGTAAGGGAGATCGTTGCCGAAGTCGAAAGCGAGGGTCTGCATGTTCATGACGCAGGAAACCAGCATTATTCCGTTCAGCGCCATGCCGTGCTCGACCAGGTACTCGGCAAGGCCGGCCGACCGGAAGCTCCCGTAGCTCTCTCCGACGAGAAAGAGCGGTGCTCCCCAAGCCTGGTGGCGGGTCAGGTAAAGCCTGATGAACCTGCCAAGACAGTCGATGTCGCCTTGAACGGAGGTGAATTTCTTGGCCAACTCGGGCTTGGACGCCCTGCTGTAGCCGGTGCCGACCGGATCGACGAAGACGAGGTCGGCGACGTCGAGCCAACTGTGGGCGTTGTCGACCAGTTGGAAGGGGGGGGAGGGCATGTTCCCGTCGGGCAGCATCTGCACCCGTTTCGGGCCGAGGGCGCCAAGGTGGAGCCAGACAGAAGCGGCCCCGGGCCCGCCGTTGAAGACGAACAGTAGCGGGCGCGGCTTCGCTGCGTCAGCTTTTTCCGCTCGATAGGAGATGTAGAAGATGTGCGCTTCGGTCTCGCCGGCGTCGTTAGTTACCGGCAACTGTCCGGCGGTAGCCAGATAGGCGAAATCCTTGCCGCCGATGCGGACCTTGTGCTTTGTGGTAACGGTACGGGACGCGGCCAGCGTCTTGTCCTGCTCATCCTGCTTATCCGCGTGTTCCTGCTTTCCCTCGGTCTGCTCCGCTGCAGACTGTGACACAGGAACAACGACTGCAACTGTCAACGCAAGAATCAACAGTAAACGCTTGAACAAGTCCCACCTCCGGTGTTGCTTCAGTCGATATCAAGTCAGCTGTGAATCAGATTCTTTTGACTGAAGGAGCTTATCACAGGAGAGATGTTAACGGAAGGAGTGTAGCGTAGATATGAAAACCAGTAGCACCTGTAGGAGCGGCATTCCTGCCGCGATCAGCCAGCGGTCATCGCGGCAGGAATGCCGCTCCTACAAGGGGACCGTTGGCTGATCAATCGCGGCAGGGATGCCGCACCTTTAAATCTCCCCAGGGTAACGGGGAAACTCAATATGCCACGTAGGGACCGGCGCCGAGGGGAGACGTCGTCCCCTCTATCCCGAAGAAGACGTCACGCCCCATGAAGAAGGGGAGGCCCCAGTCGAAACCGAAGGTCGAGGGACCGGCGACGTTGCTGAAGACGTTGTTGGGGGACGCGACCAGCGTCAGGAAATTCGAAACGCTGAAGGAGACGTTTTGGCTTGGACTTCCGTTAGCACCGACGCTGGTGGCAAGAAGCGCCCTGGCCAGCGGCGGGCAGTACCAGTCCGCGTTCGGCGCTTCACAAACCGGCAGTACGGTCGGATCGGCATTGGGGAAGAACAGCCCGTTGGAACCGGTATCAAGAAAGCCGACGGTGTTGATGCCGTTGAAGATGGTCCTGAAGTCCCCGTTTTGGTCGGTGGGGAAGACGGTCGGCGCGACAGGGGTATTGTTGGTCCTCGTCCCGATGCCGAATATGACCGAGCCATCAAGCGACGGCACGCCGCTGACAGGGACTTCGGGGAATCTGACCAGCAGCCCGTTGTTGTCCACGGGCAGACGCGCTACCGGGTTTTGCACCTGATCTGCAAGTGCGACGGTCGTTCCCGTGCAACTGGTCCCGATGCAACTGTAATATATGCCGTTGGCCGAGCTGAAAACGCAGCCAGGGCCGCAATCCTCGGCCAAGACTCCGACGCCCAGGATTCCCGAGAACCCGGAAGAGACCGGACTTGGGTCGGCATTGGCGCAGGGGAGGGGGAGCGTGCCAAAGGTCGCGTCGATCACCTGTATCGGCATGGTCACCGCCGGTTCAGTCCCCAGTTTCACGGCCGCCCGCTTGATCGGCCCCCAGAGGGAGGAGCCGTCCGCGAACTGGACGCAACCGGTAAGGGAACCGGTCCCGTTTGCAACCTGCGGCAGCGCGAGGGACGGGATCGCCTGCTGGAAGATGCGCAAGCCGTAGCTCCCGGTGTCCAGCAGGATGTCGTCGACCGTCTGGCAGACAGAGAGATCGGGGTTGCAGATGGTCACGCTCACGCATGGCTTGTTGAGATAGCTGGATGCCGAGCAGAGCGAGCCATTGACGGTCACCGCCATGACGTTGGCTGGAGTCGATCCGTCGGTGACCACGTCGATCGGTGCAGGATTGCCGCCTCCGCCACCGCCACATCCGGCCGCCAGGACAATAGCCGAAAAGAGCAGCATGCTTGCCAGTAGCTTAATGGATATCATAGAGGCTCACTCCTTCGGGGACGAGTTCGGGAAGGTAGGCTCGCCCCTGCAGATTGCGCATGTGGCCCCAGGTCTCGACGACGACGCGGTCCGACTTCACCTGCGTCTGCCGTCTCCCCAACCGTCGTGGCTGCCGGCCGAGAGCGTCCCGGTACTCCTGGTTGTAGGAGCCCAGCAGCACAGAGAGATCCGGATGTGCCAGTCCGTTCCAGGCCACGGCAAAGACGGTACCCGACGTCGTTACGTATTCGCGGATGCACGTCGTTGCCGACGATATCTCCGCAATCGTATAGCCGGTGCGACTGGTGCTGGAACGCGCGACGGCGGAGAGTGCTTCGCCGTCCCTGGCGATCGATTCGGCAGGCTCGCCCAGAGTCGCTTCTGACCATCGCGGTGCGACAAGCGTTACGAGCCCGAGAGACAGGTAGATCGTTACTCGTCGAAGGTTCATGGCAATCCCCACTTTTGGAGCGTTAGCGGCCTATGAAAAAACAGTTTTCCATTTTACCACGGCAAACGGATTTGCCTTATAGACGTCTAATTTTCAATTATGGTTGATTGAAATAGTCGGCAGGAATGGGCGAGAGTGAAGTGAAGCTGAAACGGGGGAAAAAAGAGGGGCGCGTGAAGCGCCCCTCGGGGGTGGTTTGGGATGGACAGCCTGCCGTGGCCGCTATTTAGAAGGCTTCTTCTGGTTCAACAGTTCCACGATGTCGTCGGTGACGTCCTTCGGTCTGATGGTGTCCACGATGTACAGGACAGCCTTTTCCTCGATGAGCGCCGTGTAGCCGTTGGCCATTGCGTAGTCGGCAGAGGCCTTCTTGATCTTCTGGTACAGCTCGGTCATCAACTTGTCCTGCAGTTCCTGCATTTCGGTCTCGCTGGAGCGGACAAGTTTCTGCCAATCCTCGAATTTCTTCTGCAGTTCCTTTCCTTTGGCGGCACGCTCGGTGGGTGACATGGTCGGCAGTTTGGCCTCCGCGGCACTTTTCAGCTTCTCGAGCGCCTTCTGGCGGGCCTCGATCTTGGCCTTGAGTTTCTCGGATTTCGCCTTGAGCGTCGCGGCGGAAGCCTTGCCTTCGGCGGACTCGGTTGCGATCCTGCTGGCGGTCACGTAGCCGAGCTTTACCTCGGGCGCCATGGCTGCGGCAGGCTGTGCCGCGGTTGCCGGAGCAGGAGCCGCGGCGGGCTGAGCAGGAGCTGCGGTGGACGGCGCAGGTGCGGTCGCAGCCGGAGCGGCGGGCTTGGAGGCTTCAGGTGTGGCATCGGCGGCAAATCCGTTACCGGCGAGAAGGACGGTAAGGGCGGAGCCGATAAGGAGTTTGGCGAAGCGGGTCATGTGATTGTCCTTTTGGAAGTGTAGTGGGTGACTTCGATCGAGAGAGAATAAAACGTTTGAACCACTTTGGCAATTAAAAGAACGGAACTATCTACCATTGATTATTGGGACCTCCCCCTTTCGCAAAGGGGGATCGAGGGGGATTTAGTCAGCTCAGGTGAGCAAAATCCCCCCTTCCCCCCTTTGCAAAGGGGGGTAAAGGCACAAGCCTTTGTTTTGGATAGTTCCGTAAAAGAACGACTCGTGCTCGCTTCCATAGTGTCTACAGAATCCGTATTGACTCGTTTACCCGGCGCTGTTACCATGCCCGCAGTCAAGAGGAGCGCGATATGTCCGATATAAAAGAGAGATTGAAGTCCGCAATGGCGACCGGTACCGCTGACAGCGCTTTATTGGGCGACGCGCTGCGGGAGATAACCGAACTCAGACAGAGGCGGGACGCGTTCGAGGAGATCCTGATAGTGCTGGCACGCACCGAGCTTCCGTGGGATGATGAAGGAAACCCGACGGAAGGTCTCCCGCACTTCAAGGAGCGCTACCGTAACGCCATGCACGAGGCTTCCCAACTGCTCGGGCTCGACATGCGCAGCACCATCACCCGGACCGAGCCTCGAACCTAGACATCCGCAGCACCGGAGCATTCATGTCCCAAGATATCCTGCAGTACGTTTACGTCGGCGTTTTCTTCCTGCTTCCGGGCTGCGTCGGCGCCTGGATCGCCTGGACCAAGGGGAAAAACCCCCTCCTGTGGTTCCTGCTCAACGGCGTGTTCCCACCCACCCTGATGGTTACCATCTTCTCGAAACCTGCGCGTCCCGTGCAGGGACACTATCGGCAATGCCCCAAGTGCCGCGAATTCAGCAAGTGGCGCGAAAGCTCATGCCGGTTCTGCCAGACCGACCTGGCCTGAGTTAGCCTGTGGCGGCCCTGCAGACTCAACTCGAATTTGCGCAACTTTGCACCGAACTGGGGGGACTGGCCCGCAGGGACATCACCCAGGGGATCAAGCTCGAGAAGTACAAGAAGATGGCCAAGTCGATGTTCAAGAAGGATCCCGTCTCCGGGAACACGCTCCTTGGCCTGATCGCCTGCCTCGAGCACGACATCGCTTCGATGCACCTCCACCACGGCAACGCCATCCAGCTCGGGGAATCCTGTTTTTCCCTGATGTACTACGCCATCTCCCTGGAAAAATCCTGCCTGTGGGGCGAGGCCGCGAGATACGCGCTGCTGGCCCTTGACCACGAGCCGCAGGATCGCAAGCTCCTCGACGCGGTCATCGGCGTCGCCCCTCTCACCGGCAGGTTCTCGCTCCTGAAGCGGCTTTTGTCACAATGGCAGGAGGCCCACGCCGGCACCCCGCACCCCAATCACGGCCATTTCCAGATGGTAAGCGACATCCTCTCCTTTAACGGGCTTCTCGAGAAGGATCTGAAGCAGGTCCTTGCCGCGGTAGGGGAGGCTTTTTCCGAGACGGACGCCATCCTGCAGCAGTACAGCTACGACCTGGTCCCGCAGAAGGAATCCCCCGGGTTCATCCACTACAGGTTCATACTCCCGGACCAGCTGGTCGCCTCGTACTACGAGGACCTTATCGCCGCCAAGCTCGGTTCGCTCGCCTGCCATCCCCGCATTTTCGACGCCTTTTCCTTTTCGGTCGAAAACAGCGCCGTTTACGAGTTGTACGAGTACATGGAGAAGGAATTGGTGGTGGAGAGTGCGGATACCATACGTGTTCCCGATCCTGACAAGATGAAGCTGATCGAGGAACTGGTGGCTGGCGTGGAGATCTGACCATGGTGAGCAACGAGTCGCGCATACGGTTCCACGCCGCATTCGAGCAGGTTCTCGATGAACTGATAGCCGTGGTGGCCAAGGAGAAGGAAAGGGATCCTGAGAACTACAGGAAGTCGCCGAGGGCGAAGCTTTTGGCCCGGGTCTACAAGGCGATCAAGGACGAGATACCGGCAGACCCGCAGCACGCCTGCTACTACCAGGGGGAGTCGGATCGGCACAGCTACAGCCAGTGGAGGCGGGCGAAACCGGCCGAGCATTACCGGCTCTTTTTCAAGCTGGACAAGGAGGCCAACCTGATCGTCTATGCCTGGCTCAACAGCGAGATCAGTCTGCAAAAGTACCGCAGCCACATGGACGCCTACCGGGCGTTCAGAAGCAAGGCGTAGCCTGATTGGCACCAATTTCTTCAGCCTGAGATCCCCTCCCCGGAGGGGGAGGGCTAGGGGCAGGGGCAGGTAGGGGCGAATTATTATTCGCCCCTACGGCTCCTCCATTCATTTTTCCACCGCGACGGCGGCGCAGTACCCCTGCGGGACGGGGAGGTCGTCTATGCTCCACCTGCCAACCTCGTCAGGGGACACCCTGTGCCCCAGGAGTGCGACCGGTTGCCCCGGCAGCAGCGAGACGTCGAAACAGGTCGAGGGTTGCGAAAAGCCGCTTCCTGTTCCCTTCAGATAGGCTTCCTTCCTGGTCCAGCAGCGATAAAAGGCGGACAGCTGCTCGGCAGGCGGCAGGCTGAACAACTCCTCCTGCTCCCGCGTAGAAAAGTACCGCTTCGCCATGGGATGGAATTCCAGGTCTTCCCGCACCAGCTCCAGATCCACCCCTACGTGGCGCTCGACCGAAACGGCGACCAGCAGGAACGAACCGGAGTGGGAAACGTTGAAGCAGATGGCTTTGGCGCCCTGGTGGTACGGCAGGTAGGGCTTGCCGTGATCCCCCTCCGCAATCCTGATCTCCCCCGGCTCCTCGCGCGTCACCTCGGCAAGCACCTCGCGCAGCAACCCCCTCCCGGTGTGAAAATCCTCCCGCTTCTTCGGGTCCAGCAAACGTTTGCCGCGTTGCAGCTCATCTTGGGAGAGAAATTTTATGAGGCGTGACAACTCGCCCGGTGATCGCTGCAGCGACACCAGCCGGAAGAGGGTCTGACCCGCCTCCTGGAAGGCGGAGGCTGTCACTTCGCTACCTTGAACGACGCTTGCAGGAGCTTTAGACCTTCGTCGATGGAGATGCGCGGCTGGTAACCGAGGTCGCTCCTAGCGTTGGAGACGTCGAACCAGTGGGCGGTGGAGAGTTCCCTGGCGACGAAGCGCGTCATTGGGGGCTCGCCGGAGAGACGAAGCGCCTTCCAGAGCGTCTCGCAGACGGTTCCTGCGGCATAGGCGACGCCTGGAGACACGCTGCGCGTGACCGGAGGGAGCCCGGCGGCGGCGAGAATGCGGTTCACCATCTCCCAGAGCGGGAGCGGTTCCCCGTTGGTGATGAAGTAGGCCTTACCTGCCGGGGGAGCGTCGAAAACCAGCCGATCGGCTGCGTTCAGGTGCGCCTCGGCGGCGTTCTCGACGTAGACCGTGTCCACGAGGCAGGGGCGGCTGCCGATCTTCCTCAGTTTTCCCGCGCGCGCCTTGGCCACTATCCGCGGCACCAGGTGATTGTCGCCGGGGCCCCAGATCAGGTGGGGGCGGAGAGAAACGGTCGCCAGTTCCAGCGAGTTGGCGGCCAGGACGGCCTGTTCGGCAATCGCCTTCGTCTGAGGGTAGGGGGCCTCGAAATGGGCGGGGTAGGGGAGCAGCTCGTTTCCACCTTCGACGTCGGAGCCGTCGAAAACGACGCTGGGCGATCCCGTATAGACCAGGCGGTCGATGGAGAGGAGCCGGCAGGCGGCGATGACGTTTTCGGTCCCGACCACGTTGGCTTGATAGTATTCCTGGTAATCGCCCCAGATTCCGGCCTTGGCCGCCACGTGGAAGACGGTGTCGCACCCTTTGGCGGCCGCCTTCAGGGCCTCCAGGTCGGAGAGATCGCCGCGACGCTGCTCCGCGCCGAGCACCGCCAGGTGGGGATAATCGCCCCGCGAGAAGCTGACGACCTGATCGCCGCGGGCCACCAGCTGCCTGACGATGGCCGAGCCCAGGAATCCGCCGCCTCCAGTAACCAGCGCCCTCATCGCTTGAGCCTCTCTGTCGCCCAGACGGCGAGCTTTTCCCGGAAAATCTTCGCGTTGTGCCGGATGTCGACCGGGAATGAAGGGTGAAACAGTATCGTCTCGATGGCGTGCGTGTGGATGTGCTCTTCCGCGAGCTTGAGCAGTTCCTCCCGCAGGACCTTCTCCTCGACCTTGATCCCCTTTTCCAGCTCCACGCAGAGCACCGGCGTCAGTTCACCCGCGTTCCCCACTCCGACCAGCGCGGAGCGGTAGACCGCCGGGTGGGTGTTGAAAACGGCCTCGCAGGGGATGGTGAACATAGGGCCGGAGGCGGTCTCGACGCGGTGCGACTTGCGGCCGCAGAACCAGATGCGCCCTTCCTCGTCGCGCCCCCCCAAATCCCCCATGCGGTGGAAAAAGGAGCCGGTCTGCGTGTCCTGGATCTTGGAGAGGTGGTCCGACTCGGGGCGGTTGTAATAACCCTTCGTCACCTGTTTGCCCTGGACGATGATCTCGCCGATCTTCCCGGTGGGAACGCGCAGATCCTCGTGCCAGCTGTAGATCGGCGCGTCGGTGATCTCGATGATCTCCAGCCGGATACCTTCCACGGGCCTGCCGACGCAGACGCCGCCGCCGGCGTCGGTGATGACCCTGGTCTCTTCCAGTATCTCAGTGCTGCCGATGGAGCAGACCGGCAGCGCCTCGGTGGCTCCGTAGGGGGTGAACACCTGGACACCGGGGTTGAGCAGCGAGGTGAAGCGCTCCAGAACGGAGGCGGGAACCGGAGCGCCGGCCGATATCGCGCGCCTGAGGGTAGGGAGCTTGACGCCGTTGTCGACGCCGTAGCGGCCGACCCGGTTGATCAGCGCGGGGGAGCCGAACATGGTGGTGACGCCATAGTTGCGGATCGCGTCGATGATCTTGAGCGGGTCGACCGAGCCTGGACGGGTGAAGTCCATCTCCGGGATGACGGCCGTCATGCCGAGCGCCGGGGCGAAGAGGGCGAAAAGCGGGAAGGTGGGGAGGTCGATCTCTCCCGGTTCGATGCCGTAGACCCGCTTCAGGGCCGCCACCTGCGCCGAGAAGTTGCCGTGGCTGTAGACGGCGCCCTTGGGGATGCCGGTGCTGCCTGAGGTGAAGAGGATCGCCGCGACGTCGTCTTCCTGCGTCGGCGCCGGTTTGAAGGGGGAGTCGTCCGTGTTGCGCCTGATGATGGTGGAGAGGGTGGTACCTTCCCAGAAGAGGCGCGGACCGACGGTGACGCAGGTGCGGATGGTCTGTTTGCCCCAGCCGAAGAGAAGCCGGGCGATGTGCGCCTTCGGGATGCCGATGAAGGCCTGCGGCTCCGCCTCGATGAAGCACTTTTTGAGGTTCTTGATCCCCAGCCCCGGGTCGATCAGCACCGGGACGGCGCCGACCTTGAAGAGGGCGAAGGTGAGGGCGAAGAATTCCGGGCTCGGCGTCACCATGAGGACGGTCCGCACGCCGCTGCGGATGCCGGTCTCGATCAAGCCGCGGGCGATCCGGTCGCTCAGCGTATTGAGTTCGGAGAACGTCATGCGGCGGTTCTGCTTGGGGAAGATGATGGCCGCCGTGTCCGGCTGGCGTTTCGCCATTTCCGGCAGGTGTGCGGCAATATTGACGAAATCGCTCTGCGGCATGGTTTAGGAACTCTCCCCGAGCTTGGTCCGATTCATAAACTGCGCGATCAGCGGCACCACTTCGTCTTTCATGTCTTCCAGGATGTAATGCCCGGCGTCCGGGTAGCTCTTCACCAGCGCCTTGGGGAAACGCCTGATCCATTCGGCGAGGAAGGACCTGTCGAACACGAAATCGAGCTCCCCCCAGAAGATGGCCATCGGGATCTTGGAGAAGCGCTCCAGCCCCGCCGCGATATCCGTCACCAGCGCGTAGTTGCGGTCTCCGGGGGCAAGCGGGATATCCTGCACGAAACGCAGCGTGGCGATCCGGTTCGCCCACGAGTTGTAGGGGGAGCGGTAGGCCTGCTGCAGCTCGGCGGGCATCGGGTTCTTCTTGCAGCCGACGATGGAAGCTCCGACGCTGAAGGCGTTGAAGCCGCGCACCAGCAGGGTGCCCAGGGCCGTGTCGCGGCAGATCTTGAGCCCGAGCGGGAACGGCTTTTCCTTCGGGAGATGGAAGGCCGCCGTATTCAGCAGTACGATGCGGCCGACCCTTTCCGGGTGGCGGTGCGCGTACCCCATGCCGATCATCCCGCCCCAGTCGTGCAGCACCAGGGTGATCTTCCCCTGCAGGTCGAGGTGATCGATCAGGCGTTCGAGGTCGTCGATGCGGCGCGAGAGCGTGTAGTCGTAGCGGTCGTCGCCGGGCTTGTCCGAGAAGCCGCAGCCGATGTGGTCCGGGACGATGCAGCGGTAGGAACCGCGCAAGGCGAGGACCAGGTTGCGGTAATAGAAGGACCACGAGGGGTTGCCGTGCACCATGACGACCGGGTCGCCGGCCCCTTCGTCCAGGTAGTGATAGGAGAGCCCGTCGAGGTCCAGGGTCTTCCCGGAGAAGGGGTAGTGTTTTTTTAGGTCAGAAGTCGTCATTACCAGTCCACCCCGAGCATCAGGCAGTTGAGCCCGCTCCCGATTCCCAGAAGCGCGACGCGGTCGCCGGCGGAGAGGACGTCGCGTTCGTCGGCCAGCGCCGCGGTGAGCGGCAGCGAAACCGTCCCCATGTTGCCGAGGAACTCGTAGCTGGTGAAGTCCTTTTGCAGCGGGATCCCCAGCGTCTTCAGAATGGCGCTCTGGTGCGCACTGCCGACCTGGTGGCAGACTACCCGGTCCACATCGTACTCGGTCCAGCCCACCTCCGGGAGGAACTGCTCCCAGGTGCGCCGTCCCAGCTCGACGCCGTAATTCATCACGCTGACCGCATCCGTGCTCATGGACTGTTTGAAGCCCCCCTTGCCGTCGGGGGTTATCCCCCAGAGGCACAGGGCATGATGCTCCGGGGCCGCCTGGGTGATGCCGCCGCGCAGGCGCCGCCTGCCGGACTTGGAGAAGGAGCCGTCCGTGAGCAGCACCGCCACAGCGCCCGATCCGCCGGTCAGGGTGGCGAGGGAGCTGGCGAAGTTTTCCATGGTCCGGTCCTCGAGCATCGTGGCGATCATGATGTCGTTGATGTCGCGGGCGCTCTCGCAGGAGACCACCAGCCCGGCGCGGATCTGTCCCAGTTCGATCCGGTTCGCCACTTCGAGGATGCCGTTCAGGACGCCGAGGCAGGCGTTGGAGAGGTCGAAGATCGCCGTGTTGCCGGAGATGCCGAGGCCAGCTGCCACGCGGCAGGCGGTGGCCGGTTCGAACTTTTCGCGGCAGACCCCGGTGTAAAGGAGCGCGCCGATTTCGGAGGGAGAGACACCCGCCGCGGCGAGAGCCTTTTTCCCGGCGGCGACGGCCCCCTTCGAGAGCGGGAAGCCCGGTTCCCACCAGCGACGCTCGCGGATCCCCGTGAGGGCCTGGAGTTGGCCCGGGGTGAAGTGAAGCGACTTGTAAAGCGGCTCTAGGCGCGCCTCGAGTTCGTCCGAGGTGACGACGACAGGGGCCAGTTCATAGCCAAAAGATTCGATATATACCTTGGAGTACTTCATTATTTTCTACCCCCGCTCCACTTGCAGCGTAAAGTCGTTCATCTGGTAAATGGCCCGCCCGTCCACGTAGAGGAACCCTGCCGCCGTCAATATCCGCCGCTCATCGTCCGCCGCGGTAATCCAGGCAACCACCGTCACCTGATTGTTGGTCGGCACGACCTGCCCCCTGTAGAGCCAGCGATGCGTCCGCTCCAGCGCCTGGGCGGCCAGCGTCTCTCCCTCGCGCCAACCCCAACGATCCACCGCCGCAAACTTCACCAACTGCATGAAGGATTCGAGACCGAGCGACCCGGGCGTGACCGGGTCCTGGTAGAAATGCGCCTTGAAGAACCACTCGTCGGGGTCGACCTGCTTGGTCCCCTTCAAATAGCCGAGCCCCGCGGGACCGCCATCCTTGACGTAAAGCTCGATCTGGTCGATCATCCTGAGCTTCTTTTCCGGGAAGGGACGGGTGTCGGGGTAGGGGAGCTTCACCCCGCGCGCAACTTCCTCGGCTGACGGCAGGTGCGGTGCTGCATCCCTGATACCGACCTGGTTCGCCAAGGCTTCCTTGGCGAAGAAGCCGAACATGGTGTCACCCTCGTAGACCACTCCCTGCCGGTCGCTCACGGTGAAATCGAACTCCTGGATGATCATCCCGCCACTGGTCGCCGCCTTCTTCAGCGTGGCGGTCGCCGTCAGGGTGCCGCTGGTCGGAGTGACGGCGCGGTGCTGCACGGCCGTTCCACCCAGGTTCCTGAAGGAGATGTCGTTGGGCGCGGTGAGCGCGGAGCCGACGTAGGCGGCAAGCCAGCCGCACGGCTGCAGCGCGGCCTCCAGCAGCACCGAGAACGGCATGCGCGGCTGCCTATCTGCCGCGAAATACCACTCGTCGACGGGGATGTCGTACTGGGCCTCCGCCATCGCTCCCGGCACCATCTGCCACGGTTCGCCGCGCAGGCCGGTGACGCGATCCATGAACTGGAACGGCGGGCCGGGGAGGCGGGCGATCTTCCTTTCACTGTCGAAGACCTTGTACCTGTCGCCGAATCCCTCAGACGGGTTGCCGTTGCTGTAGGCGAGGATCTGCTTCTTGGTGTAGATCGCCGGCTTCTGATCATAGGCTGCGACCGACGCTGCCGCGTTTGCGACAGTGGCATTTCCACCTTGCAAAACCGACGACTTGTTCGACCACAGTTCAAGCAAAGCTTCAAGGTTTGAGCCGGTGAGCCGCGCGGACATGTTGGTGATTTCCACGATCGGCTTGCCGTCGGCGTACATGAGGGCGTCGACGATAGCGTAAGGCTCCGGCCGGTATCCCAACTCGCGCACCGTCACCTCGTAGGTGACGACCTTGGTGGTTTCCAGAACCTGCCCGCGGCAGCAAAGCTGGCTCGCCACACCCGGGACCGGCTGCCAGGCAGCCTCGTCTCCCTCGGCAACCCACCCAAGACGTAGCAGGAAGATGCGCAGCGTGTGCATGCAGCACTCGTACATGAGCGTGCCGGGCATGACCCTGTCGTCAACGAAGTGGCAGGTGATGAACCAGTCGTCGGGGCGGATGTCGGCTTCGGCGCGGATGAAGCCCAGGCCGTAATGGCCCCCCTTGGGCGCAAGCTCCATGACGCGGTGGACGAGTTTCATCCTCCCGCCGGGGATGGTGAGCGGCTTGCGCACCTCCAGCCCCGCGAAGCGCGGCCCGAAGCAGCCGGCGAGATCGCCGTTACGCAGCAGATCGAGTTGAGCGGCGCTGTAGGAAGCCTGCTCCATCGGAACCAGGTACTGCCAGTCCGCGGGAAGATTGCCTGAACGGGGCCGCAGGTCCAGCGCGCCTCGGACGATCCCCTTGCCGGCGTCGAGTTCGGCCTGCGAGAAGAACCCAGCGCAGCCGTTTCGCATCGACATGAGCGGTTCGCCGTTCACCGTCGCCTCGAAGTGGAAGCGGAACAGGTAGGTCTCGCCCTGCCTGAAGAAGCGCTCGATCCGGATGTCGTAGAGGATCGTGTCGCCCGGAACCGGGAGTTCGCGGTGGAAGGTGACCACGGCGTCCAGCAGGCGGTACACCGCCAGCCCCCGGGTGATGAAGTCGATGCCGAGGTAGCCGGAAAGGAAGAGATCCGCCTGGCCGGCTTCCACGGCGATGCAGGTCGGGATGCGGCCGCCGTCCAGGTACCAGGCGCCGGGATGCACGTCGTGCTCGGTCACCACGCGGCCGCTGGTCATCGATTTCGGCTCGCCCTCGAGATTCACGATGCGGTCCACCAGCATGAGCGGCTCGTCGGGCAGCCGTACGCGAGTGGGGAACGTGTCCGCCTCGGCGAACTGCGGCCCGAGCATCTTGGCCACGGAACCGATGGCGAACTCCATGCACATGTCGCGGTCGAATACGGCGAAAGGCTTTGCAGCGGCAGGTACGGGTCCATTCTCCCTCGCCCCTTGGGAGAGGGTCGGGGTGAGGGCGCCACTATCGAAGGGAAGAGGTGCCTGCGTTGCAGTAGCAGCGGGTCCATGTCCATTCCCCCTCGCCCCCCGGGAGAGGGCAGGGGTGAGGGCGTCGCTATCGAAGAGACCATGTGTCTGCGCAGCAGCATAACCCGTATCAACCTGCACCCCAGCCGCCAGCATCTGCTGTTGCAGGGCGATCTGCCGTGCCAGGCTTTCCGCAATCGATTGGCTGAGGCTGTTGGCAACGCGCAGGTACGCCTCGTGGGCCTGCAGACCTGCCTCCTGGGCGGAGGCGAAGTCGCGGATCAGCGGATCGCCGATGCTTCCCTGTACCGCGGCCACCCGGGGAGTATCCGAGGACGAAACCGCAGCCTGTACCGGAGCTTCCCAGGCAGGCGAAGAGACCCGGACCGGCGCTTCCCTGGGCGGCGATGCCGGGGCTGTTGCCAAGGGGGCAGCAACCGTCATTGGCGCCACAGGCGACGTAACCTCTTCATCTGCAACGGTTTTGTTGAAGGTAATTACCGACACACCTACTGACTCCTTTACGTCCTCCGCGACAACCTGCGAAGCAACAGCTGGAGTTGCGGCAGTCGGGAGCGATTGAGTCGGAGCGGACGCAACCTTTTGCTGCGGCAAGGTCGGCGCAAAGGGATCGCCGCCGGTCTTGAACTCGACGGCGTGCTTTTCCGTCCCCGCTCCTTCGATGACCCGGGCGGGAGCCGAGGCAAAGAGCGGGTCGAGGTTAACCGGGACCCGGTGCGTGGTCAGATGGGCCAGCAGCCGCAACAGGGCGGAGTTGGAGTCGACGCCGGGAAGGCAGACGGACCGCGCCACGTGGGGGCGGCCGGCAAGTATGCGACCGATCATGCGGCTGCAGGACCCCCCCGGGCCCATCTCGATGAAGTAGCGGACGCCTTCGCTGTAGGCCGCCTCGATCACCTTCGGGTAATCGATCCCTTCGATCGCCTGCGCCAGGATCGAGTCGGCGGCGCTGCGGCGATGCACCTGGTACGCGCTGCCGGCGGCCCCGCTGTAGAAGGTGACGTTGGCGGGTGGCGTGGTGGTGAAGTTGTGCAGGTCGCGGTAGGGGTTCGCCACCTCGCGGGCCACCTCGCAGTGCACCGTGGTGACTCCCTGGAGCGGGAAGAAGTTGCAGTCGAGCATCGCCACCAGGTGCTTGACCCACTTCACGTCGCCGCCGATGACGCACTCGTCCGGGGTGTTGACGATGAGGAGGTAGACCCTGGAGGTCTTCTTGATGGCGCGGCGCACCTCGCGGGCCGGCGCGTCGACCACGCCGATGCTCCAGTTGATCTCTTTCCCCTCGCCCTCGCCCCAGGCGCGCCGCGCTGCGCGGCACTCGCCCGCCAGGTCGCGGGTGAAGAGGGTGGAGGCCTGCATGCGCGACAGCATCAGGTCGCGCTCCAGCCAGGTGCGCGAGCCGAAGAGCCCGGCGGATTCACCTAGGCTGTAGCCGATGACGGCGTTGGGCTTGATGCCGAAACCCTGGACCACGTCGGTCACCGCGCAGCCGGTCGCCACCTGCCCGAAGATGACGGCCAGGTGGTTGTCGCTCACGCTCTCCTGCGGAGCGCCGTTCCAGAACTGCTGGGGCTGGAACTGTTCGCGCAGGTACTGGTTCTCGCTGTCCTGGCGGCGGTAGATCTCCGGCCAGCGGGCCGACAGCTCCATCCCCATCCCCGGGAAGTGGTTCCCGGAGCCGGGATAGACGAAGCCGATCTTGCCCATCTTCCCGATCGGGTCGGCCGTGAAGAAGAGCCGGTCGCGCAGGGAAGGGTGCAGGATCGCTTCGGCGTAGGCCGTGTCCGCCGAAAGGACCTTCTCCCCCTGCAGGCAGAGCGCCGCCAGTTCCTCGTGGCTGCGAGCCACAAGGGAGAGCGCCAGCGGCTGCCGATAGAACTCGCCCTGCGATTTATAGGTGTCGCGGGAGAGGGATGCCAGGTCCCGTGCAGGTTTCGCGCTGGCCGAGTGACCGAGTTCTTTGAGCCGTTCGGTCAACTCCTGCCGGTCGGCGCCCGCCACGCAGAAGAGGAACTCGTCCCACGACCCGAGCGGGGCGACCCGTTCGGCGGCGGCGCGTGCCGGGACCTTGTCGTACCCCTGCAGGACCACGTGGCTGCAGCTTCCGTCCACGCCGAACACGCTGACACCCGCATGGCGGGGGCCTTCGCTGCGATTGCGCAGCCAATACCGCGAGGCGCTGGGGAGATAGAGCGATCCGGAGCCGGAGAGCCTGCCCAGGGGGCGCTCGACGGAGCGGGCGGAAGGGATGATCTCCTGGTACAGGGCGAGGCAGCCGCGCACCAGCGAGGCTATGCCGCAGGCAGCGCCGGAGTGGCCGATGTCGGCCTTGACGCTGGCGACGGCGCAGCGCCGCTGGGAAGCTGCTCCAGGCTCGGCATCGTCGAAGAAACCGGCCAGGGCCGTGGCCTCCATCCGGTCCTCGACCGCGTTACCGCTGCCGTGGGCCTCGACGTAACCGACCTTGTCCGGGGTGATACCCGCCTCGCCGTAGGCACGCTCCAGTGCGTGACGGTAGGAGGCGTCGCTCGGGATCATCAGGGTGCCGCTGGCCGCGCCGACGCCGTTAATGACGGCGTAGATGCGGTCGCCGTCGCGCTCCGCGTCCTCCAGGCGTTTCAGGACCACCGCTGCGGCACCTTCGCCGACGATGGCGCCGTCGGCGGACTGGTCGAACGGAGTGGCGCTGCCGTAGGTGGAATAGGGGCGGTTCGCGTGCTGTCCAATCACGGCCCGCAGGTCGCCTGCCAGGTCGACGGCGCCGACGATGGCGCGGTCGATCTCCTCACTCTGGAGCTGGCGCACCGCGGTTTCCAGCGCCCGCAGCCCGGAGCTTTCCTCGCTGGAGAGGGTGAAGCTCGGCCCGCCGCAGCGAAACTCCCTGGCGACACGGCTCGCCACCACGCTCCCGAGCGCGCCCATGGTGCGGTTGGCGTTCAGCGCCGGTCCGCTCTGCTCGCGCAGCTGCGCGATCCACTGCTCCAGCTCTTCCGCGCTCAACTCCAGGCCGAGCGCCTTCGCCCATTCCCTCGCCTTTTCCGCGATGGACCAGCGGAAGGCGAAGTTGGTGCTGTTCAGGTCGAGCGCGATGCCGATGAAGACCCCGGCGCGCAGGTTGTCGTTTCGGTCCAGCCCGGCGTCGGTCATGGCGGCGGCGGCCGACTGCAGCATCAGGAGCTGCTGGGGGAGCATCTCGTCCAGCTCGCGCGGCGGGATGCGGAACTGGTCCGCGGCGACGGCGAAATGGTCCAGGTAGTAGCCGGCGAACGGGACATCCCGCAGTTTTTCCTTGCCGAACCAGGCGCTCTTCTCGGCACCCCACCAGTCCTTGGGGTGGGTGGGACGGGCGGGCGCGCTGCCGCCGAGCACGCGGGACTGGAAGGAGGGGAGCCCCTGCCACGGTCCGAAGCGAGCGTCCATGCCGACCACCGCGATGGGGCCGCCTTTCCCGATTTGCGAGGGCGCCGCGGCTTCCCTATCCTGCGGCAGCCATTCCTCGACCAGCAGGTGGGCGTTGATGCCGCCGAAGCCGAAGGCGCTTATCGCCGCGCGGCGCGGCACTTTGTCTGCGCGACGCCTCCACGGGGTGGCGCCCTTCAGTACCTGGAAGGGGCTTTGCTCGAGCCGGAAACCGGCGGGAGCCTCGTTGAAGTTGGCCGTGGGAGGAAGTGTTTCCTCCGCCATGGAGAGGAGTACCTTGGTGAGGGCCGCGGAACCGGCGGCGGTCAAAAGGTGCCCGATGTTGGACTTGACCGAGCCGATGACGCAGCGCTTGCCGGGTGCCGGGGCATCGCCCCAGAGTTCCCTGAGGCTCGCCACCTCGGTGGCGTCGCCGACGGGCGTGCCGGTGGCGTGGCACTCGATCAGGTCGACGTCCCGCGGGTCCCAGCCGGCCTTGGCGTAGGCGGAACGCATGGCGCGGAGCTGCCCGTCGGCCATGGGGGCCAGCAGGCTGCCGCCGACGTCGTTGGAGAGACCGATCCCCCTGATGACGCCGTAGATGCGGTCACCCTGGGCCACGGCGTCCTCGGTACGTTTCAGCACGAAGATGCCGGCCCCCTCGCCGACCACGAGGCCGTCGCCGGTCGCATCGAACGGGGAACAGACGCCGCGGCGCGAGAGGGCGCGCAACTGCGAGAAGCCCATCTGGGTATAGAGGGGGTCGGGACGGGAGAGGCCGCCGGTGAGCATGGCGTCGGCGCGGCCGGAGAGAAGCTCGTCGCAGGCGAGTTTAATGGCGTAGAGCGAGGAGGCGCAGGCCGCGTCAAGCGTGGAGCAGCCGCCGCCAAGACCCAGGGCCGCCGCCAGGAGTCCGGCGGGGAGGCCGGCGACGTAGCGGTTCAGGGCGTTGGGCATGACCTCGTCCCCGGCGTGTCCCAGGAGCTTTTCCTGGAAGGTGCGCCCGAGGAGGCAACGGGATAGTTCGGCGGATTTCTCGCTGGGAAGCGCAAGGTTCCCGATGATGACGCCGACGCGGGAGCGGTCCAGCGTGGCGGTCACGGCGGAGTCGAAGGCCCTCTTGCCGGCGTGGAGCAGCAGGTGGAAGAGCGGATCCAGGTCGTCCGCGATCTTCGGCTCGATGGATAGGCCGGAGAGTTCGGACAGGGGAGGAATGGATTCTATGAAGCAGCCGCGCTTGGAGTAGACGTGGTCCGGCTTACCCGCCTCGGGATCGAAGGCGGTTTCGGCGGGAAGCGCCCACCTCCCTGCCGGCACCTCGCGCGCGGAGCTTTTCGCGCTGCGGATGTTTTCCCAGAATGTTGTCAGTTCCGGCGCGTCGGGAAAAATCCCGCCGATGCCGACGATTGCCACGGAAGGTGACTGCTGCTTCATGCCTATGCCGCCCCCACAACGGAAACGGTCCTCAGCTTGTTGCGCTGGAAGGCCTGTTTCAGGGAGGGATCGATGACGCACTCATACCCTTCGAGGCGTGCCACGAGCTTGCCGGAGTTTCGGTCCAGGAACTCCATGTCGGCGGTGGCGCCGTGCGGGGTCTCGGAGATGACGCGGATGACGACCTGCACCCCCTCGCGCGGGAACGACTCCTGGAACTGGCGGTAGCGTCCGGCGAAGCAGGGGAGGGAGCCGGAGCCGAAGCGCTCGAAGCTCCAGAGGATCATCATCTGGAAGGCGCTGTCAAGGACCAGCGGATCGGTGAGCCAGGCGCTTCTCAGGGGGCGCCTGATCCACTTGGCCGGCGCCGGTGCGCCTTTCACCGAGGCGGCGATCCCTTTCGGGGAGCAGCCGACCACCTGCTCGATGCCGTGCAGGTCGGGGCCGTGGAAAAGCCTCTCGTTGTTGTAGATCACGCCGTCGTGCGGGGCGTACGCGGTGCTCGGGATCTCCTTGATGGAGCGGATCCCTTCCGGGTGCTTGGTGGCGAGCACGATCTCGGCGCGCGCGTGCAGGATGGTCTTCGCGTTGGGCCCCTGGCTGCAGAGCTCCACCGGCACCAGGAAGAACGACTCGCGCTTGACGGCGCGGCCGGCCATGAAATTCAGCGTGAAGGAGTTGTTGTCCTCGAAGACGACCCCCTTGCAAATGCGGAGATCGTTGAAGCCGTGGAAGCGGAAGCCGGGGTTTCCGTGCAGCGCGCCGTGGGCGAGCCACTCCACGATGACCGCCATCGGGAGCACCGCCTTGCCGTCCAGCACGTGGGAGCGCAGGAACGGGAACTCGGGAACGGTGAGGGTCAGCGAGAACGCCTCGGAAAGGGTCTGCGGCTTGGCGCTCGACGGCACGGAGACCGACTTTTCCTGGGGAAGCTGCGCCAGCGCGACGATCTCGACCGGCGCGTCGCCTGCGGAAATCTCCCTGGCCAGGAAGTCGCCACCCTCGGTCAGACCGATGACGCCGATACCTTCGGATGCGAAGACCTTTTTCAGCGCGGGGGTGACCATGCCGCCGTCCCAGGGGCCCCAGTTGATGCTGACGGCGCGGCAGCCGCTGCGGCGCCTCGACTCGGCCTGGGCGACCTTGTTCAGCACCTCGTTCGCCACCGCGTAGTCCACCTGACCCAGGCGGCCGAAGCGGCCGGTGGAGGAGGAGAAGAGGGCGATGAAGCGGAGGTCGTCGTTGCGGGTCGCGTGCAGCAGCGACCTCAACCCCGCGACCTTGGTGCTGTAGACCTGCTCGAACTGCTCGGGGGTCTTGTCCACGATGAGGCGGTCGGCAAGGACCCCGGCGCCGTGGACGACACCGCGGATCGGGCCGTGGGCGCGGCGGATCTCGCCCAGGAGGAGTTCCATGGCGCTCTGGTCGCGGATGTCGACGGAGCGGTAGATGGCGTCGGCGCCGGTGGCGGCGATCTGGGCCAGCGTGGCGCGCAGTTCGCGGCCGGCCACGACTCCCCGGTAGCGCTCCTCTATCTCGCGCGGGTGGAGCTTGCCGACGGCCTGCTGCATGATGCCGCGCTTGATGTCCGCTTCCTCGGTGAGGGGCGTGAGCCAGGCGGGCTCGTCCTGCGGCTCGGGGCTGCGTCCGAGGAGGACCAGGAAGGGGTGGTATTCCTTCGCCAGGGCGAGGGCCGAAGCCGCGGTGACGCCGCGCCCGCCGCCGGTGATGACCACCACGTCACCCTTCGCGATGGCCGGTGCGGCCGGCGCCGGTGCGGCGGGGAGGGTGGCAAGCTGCAGGCCGAAACGACCGGCGCTGGAGAGCCCCACCTCGACCGGGCCCTTGCGGAGCAGTTCCAGCGCGACGGCGCTGGCGGCCGCGGCCGGATGCGGGAAGTCGCCCAGGTCGATCGCCTTGCAAGAGACCTCGGACCACTCGAAGGAAGCGGTCTTGGCGAGCCCTGCCAGGCCGCCGGAGAGCGGGTCCTTGAGAGTCGTGCCGGAACCGAACCCGAAGGCGCCGTCCAGGCGCGAAACGGTGACGCAGATGGCGCTGTCGGCTTTGGCCGATTCGTTGAGGGCGCCGGAGGCGTTTTTCAGGAGCTGGAAGGCGTTTTCCAGGAACAGGTCGTCGGTCCCGGAAACTGGGGCGCAGATGACCAGGCCGGAGAGTTTGCCTGAGGGAGCGGTCTGTTCCGCCTGGGATGCATCCACCTTGCGCACCGTGCAGCCGTGTTCGAGCAGGATGCTGCAGAGTTCGGCGGCAAAGGGTGAACCGTCGTCGGTGACCCAGACCTCCCCGTCGGTGGGGAGAGCGATCGCGTCGGCGTCGTCATCGTCTTGAAGGAGGACCGGTACGGCACTGCTCCGCTGGAGGATGTCGGGCGCGCCCGTTGCTGCCTGCGGAGCGACCGTCTGTGCCGGCTCAGCTGCAGCGACTGCGGGAACCTCGACAGGTGCGGCAACCTGGGCAGGTTGCGCTGTCTGTTTGGCAGGGCCTGCCAGGAAGGCTGCGATGTCGCCCAGGGTGTGCAGGGTGCCAAGCTGGTCGGGACCGATGGAGGGGCAGCCGGGGAGGCGTTCCTGCAGGGTGGAGAGGATCTCGACCCTTTTTATGGAGTCGATGCCGAGGTCGGAGTCCATTCCCATCTCGAGTTCGAGCATTTCCACCGGGTACCCGGTCTTGTCGCTTACCACGGCGAGGAGTTCGGCGGCGATGTCGATATCGGAAGCCTTTGCAGCCGGCAGTGTTGCCGGGGCGGCAGGTACAGCCGGGGCTGCGGCGGATACTTCGGTCGCCACTGCGGGAGCTGCGCCCGAGCCGAGATGACGCGCGATCTCGCCCAGGGTATGCAGGGAGCCGAGGTGTTCGGGGCCTATGGCCGGGGTGCCCGGGAGACGCTCCTGCAAGGTGGAAAGGATCTCGACCCTTTTTATGGAATCGATACCGAGGTCCGAGTCCATCCCCATGTCGAGTTCAAGCATTTCGACGGGATAGCCGGTCTTCTCGCTCACGACTTCAAGCAGCACCGCCGTGATGTCCATGCCGGCCGGCGCCGCGATTGCCGCAGGGACTGGCTCCGGTAGGTGCCTGTCCCCTTCGGCAGCCGGTAGGTGCCTGTCCCCTTCGGCAGCGGAAGTGGCGCCCGCCGAAAGGTGCCCGGCGATGTCGCCCAGCGTCCGCAGGGTGCCGAGGTGCTCGGGGCCTATGGCGGGGGTGCCGGGGAGGCGCTCCTGCAGAGTCGAAAGGATCTCGACGCGCTTGATGGAATCGATGCCGAGATCGGAATCCATCCCCATGTCCAGCTCCAGCATCTCCACCGGATAGCCGGTCTTCTCGGCCACCACGGCGAGCAGGGTCTCCGTGATCAGTGCGCTTCCCTGCCGGGGCGCGGCTGCGGCAGGGACTGGCTCCGCAAGGTGCCTGTCCCCTTCGGCAGCCGGAGCAGCGGCGACAGAGCCTGCGGAGAGATGCCCGGCGATGTCGCCCAGCGTCCGCAGGGTCCCCAGGTGCTCGGGCCCGATGGCGGGCGAGCCGGGGAGGCGCTCCTGGAGCGTGGAGAGGATCTCGACGCGCTTGATGGAGTCGATGCCGAGGTCCGCGTCCATTCCCATGTCGAGTTCCAGCATTTCGACGGGGTAGCCGGTTTTCTCGGACACGACGGCGAGGAGGGTGTCGATGACCTGCGTCGAACTCTGGGCGGCAGCGGTTGCGGCCACGGCACCGGTCGCCGCCGGTGCAACTATGGCTGCGGCGACGGAGGCGACGGAGGCGACGGAGGTAGCGGCGCCCGCGCCCAGATGTGCCGCTATCTCGCCCAGGGTGCGCAGGGTGCCGAGGTGTTCGGGGCCTATGGCCGGGGTCCCCGGGAGGCGTTCCTGGAGCGTGGAAAGGATCTCGACGCGCTTGATGGAGTCGATGCCGAGGTCCGCGTCCATCCCCATGTCCAGTTCCAGCATCTCGACGGGGTAGCCTGTCTTCTCGGCGATGACCGCGAGGAGCGTCTGAGTGATCTTCTCCGTGCCGGCGGTTGCAGTCGGCTGAGCCACCGGTGCCGCGAGTGCAGCCGCAACCGGGGTGGCGTTGACGTTAAGAGCGGGTGCGACAGGCGCGGGTGCTGCCACGGGGGGAGCCGTAGCGACAGGCGCCGCTGCCACTGCCGGTTGCAGCTGGGGCTGAACCGGGGCGGCTGCGTAGGATGCGGACGGTGCAGCAGCCATGGGCTGGGCAAACGGTGTCGTCGCCGCGCCGAAGACCAGTTGTTGCTGCTGCTCAAGGAGGGCCTGGAACGTCTTTGCGGCGGTCTCCTGACCTTCGAGGAAGCGGCGATGCAGCAGCGCGGTATCCTCCTGCATCTTCTGCAGGACCGCCATACCCTCGCGCGCGATGCGGAGCGAGTCGTTAAGGGCAGAGGAGGGCGCGGCCTGGTGGGCGGCCTGGGGCGCGGGTTGGGGCGCGGCCTGGGGCGCGGCCTGATTTTGTTGTAGGAGCGGCATTCCTGCCGCGATATCCCCATGTGATCGCGGCAGGAATGCCGCTCCTACAGGAGATTGTGCCGGTTGTGCCGCTGCCTGCGCCGCAGGCTTCGGCTGGACCGGCGGTTTCTTCGGTTTCGGTTTCATGTAGTTGGCGCCGCAGATCGGGATGATCATGGCGGGCTTCCTGCCGGTCTGAGTCGGAGCGGGTACGTGTCCTTCGTCCCACTGCGACAGCTTCACGCCGTAGCCGAGCACCGCCAGTTGCGCGATGGTGCGGGCGAGGTCGAGGACGCCGGAACGCTTCCCGGAGGAGGCGTCGAGGGCGATGGCAGTGTGGGGACGGTCGCCGAGGATCGCCTGCACCAGTCCGGTGAGCCGGTTACCGGGCCCGACCTCGACGAAGTTCGTCACCCCGGCTGCGTACATCGCCTCGATCTCGGCCACGAACTCGACCGGTTTGGCGAGTTGCGCCGCGAGCTGGGACTTGGCGGCAACGGCATCGGCCGGGTAAACGGCGGCGGTAGTGTTGGCGTAGACCGGGAGCTTTGCCTGCCGCATCTCGATCGCCTTCAGCGCTTCCAGGAACGGGGTGGCGGCGTCGGCCACCAGCGAGCTGTGGAAGGCGGCGGCAACCGGGAGTTCCTTGCAGGTCATGCCGCGCCCGGAGAAGACGGCCTGGGCGCGCTTGATCTCGGCGCTGGCGCCGGAGAGAACCGCCTGGGTCGGCGCGTTCTTGTTGGCGATCACCAGGTCGAGATTCTCTTCCTTGACCACCTCGGCGATCTTGGCAAGCGGGGCGGAGACGGCCAGCATGCTCCCCTTGTCGCCGTTTCCTGCGCCCATCAGCTTGCCGCGCAGGCGCGACAGTGAGTGCAGCGCGCTCTCGTCCAGGCGGCCGGCTGCGCAAAGGGCGGTGAGTTCGCCGTAGCTGTGGCCGGCGACCGCGTCGGGCGCGACGCCGAAGGATTCGAGGACGCGCAGAGCGCCTAAGCTGGTGGCGCCGATGGCGGGCTGGGCGGCCTGGGTGGCGCGCAGCGCTTCCTCCCGGGCTTCCTTTCCCTGCTGGTCGAAGGCGGAAGGGGGGTAGATCAGGTCGGAAAGGACCTTCCCATCGGGGGAGACAAACCCGTCGTTGGCGGCCCCGACCGAGTCGAGGAGCTGCGGGAAACGGCAGGCGAGGTCGCTTAACATTCCGGTGTACTGGGAACCCTGACCCGGGAAGACCATCCCGAGCTTGCCGTGATCGGCGCCGCAGGCGAAGAAGGCGCCGTCCGGAGTCTGCCAGGCGCTCTTCGGGTTCTTCTCAAGCATCGACTTGGCGTTTCGCACCAGGGAGGCGAGGTTCGTCTTGCCGCGCTCGGCGACCAGCGCGAGACGGAAGGGGGCCTTGGCGTCGAAAGCGGCGCGGGAGGCGGCGGCCGCGTCCCTGATGACGCTCCACTTGGCGTCGGCCGGAATTTTGTCGAGCCCGGCGGCAAGCGCCGCTGCATCGGTGCCGGAGTAGGTAAATACCTGCGTGTAACCGTCCCAGTCGGCCGCCTTCTTCTCAGGCCTGTACTCCTCGAGGACCACGTGGAAGTTGGAGCCGCCAAAGCCGAAGGCGCTCACCCCGGCGCGGCGCGGGACGCCAGGGCTGGAGAGCCAGGGGCGCTTCTGCGCCAGGAGGTAGAAGGGGGATTTCTCGGCCACGACCTCTTTCTGCGGGCTCACGACCTTGATGGTCGGCGGAAGCACCTTGTGGTGCAGCGCGAGGGCGGCCTTGATCATGCCGGCGGACCCGGCCGCGGCCTTGGTGTGGCCGATCTGCGACTTCACCGATCCGAGGCAGCACCACGGCTGGTCCGACTCGCCGTACACCTCGCGGAGCGCGCTCACCTCGACCGCGTCACCCACCTTGGTCCCGGTGCCGTGTGCCTCGATCATGCCGATGCTCTCGGGGGTGACCCCGGCGTTCTTGTAGGCGTTCAGTAGCGCGTTTTTCTGCCCGGAGGCGCTGGGGGCGTAGATGGCGTCCCCCTTGCCGTCGCTGGAGGAGCCGATGCCGCGGATGACGGCGTAGATCCTGTCGCCGTCGCGCTCGGCGTCGGCCAGGCGCTTCAGCACGACGAGCCCGAGCCCTTCGCCCAGGATGGTCCCGTCGGCCGTGGTGTCGAACGGCTTGGCGTTGCCGGAAGGGGACAGGGCGGGGGTCTTGCTGAAGCACATGTACATGAAGATGTCGTTGAAGGTGTCGATGCCGCCGGTCACCACGATGTCGGACGCGCCGGAGGCGAGTTCCATGGACGCGAGGTGCAGCGCGGAGAGCGAGCTGGCGCAGGCGGCGTCCACGACGCAGTTGGTGCCGCCCAGGTCGAACTGCTTGCTGATCCGGCCGGCGACCACGTTCCCGAGGAGCCCGGGGAAGGAGTTTTCCTGCCACGGCACGTAGGAGTCGGAGATCCGCTCGACCACGTCCTTGGCCGTTTCCTCGTCCACCCCCGCATCCTTCAGGGCGGAGCGCCAGATCGGGTGCCCGAGGCGGGCGCCGAGAGGGATGACGAGTTCGAGGGTGCCGGTCACGCCGAGGACGACGGAGGCGCGGCTCTTGTCGAAGGGACGATCGGGGCCGTAGCCCGCGTCCTTCAGCGCCTGCCCCGCGGCGACCAGACCCAGAAGCTGCGAGGTGTCGATCGCCTCCAGGACGTTCGGGGGGATATTGAACTCCATCGGGTTGAAGTCGACGGGGGAGATGAAACCGCCCCTGCGGCCGTAGGTGCGGTCCGGGCTTTTCTGGTCCTGGTCGTAGTACTCCTCGACCGGCCAGTGGGTGGAGGGGACTTCGGTGATGGCATCCACCCCCTCCATGATGTTGGCCCAGTAGGCGTTATGGTCTTCGGCCTGGGGAAAGAGGCAGCCTATGCCGATGATTGCAAGCTGAGTTCCGTTGCTGGAGGTGGCGGGTTTCAGATCGTCAGTTTTCAACAAAGGTACTCCTTGATTTGAGCGATTTCCATGGGTTGCGGTGCGATTTCCTCCTGGCGCAGTTCGATCCCCTGGCTGCGTAGGAAGTTGGCGCGGTTCAAATGGGCCGCGCCGTGCAGTATGTTGAGCGCGACCGTGACGATCCTGCGCTGCTCCGGTGCTTCCAGGAAGGTTCCTGCCGTCCATTCGTTGAAGGCGCCCATGGCGGGGCCGCACCATACCTGGTAGTCCATGCGGCGGTTTTCCGCGCCGTCTTTGGCCCAGTGGGCCGCCTGGCCCAGGTACCAGCGGAACACCAGCGCCATCAGGTGCTTGGGATCGCGCTCGCTGCGCTCCACCTGGGCGGGATCCCGCTTCAGGAAGTAGGCCCGCGTGTCGCCCCAGATCTTCTCGAGCGGCGCCTGGAAGATGGTCTTCTCCAGCTTCTCGCGCTCGGCCGCGGGGAGTTCGTCCAGGCTGTTGTGGGACCGGTACAGCTCGTAGAGTTTGGCGGCGCGCATCGGGAACATGGTGCCGCGCTTCAGCACCTGCACCGTGACCCCCATCTCGAACATGTCGGCTGCCGGCGCCATGGTGACGTCGGCCTGGCGCGTGCCGGCCAGCATGCCGCGCACCGTGTCGGAGGTCCCGGATTCAACGCAGGCCTGGTTGACCGAGCCGGTCATGATGTAGGCGGCGCCCATGGCGAAGGCGGCGGCAGCGGAGGCCGGGGTGGAGATCCCGCCGCCGAGACCGACGCGAAGCCTGCAGCGGTAGCCGTACTGGCGCTCCATTTTCGTCGCCAGCGAGTTGATGGTCGGGAAGAGTGCGAGGGCGGGACGGTTGTCCGTGTGGCCGCCGGAATCCGCCTCCGCGGTCACTTCCTGGGCCAGCGGGACCAGTTCGGCCAGTTCGGCCTGCTCGTTGGTGATGGCGCCCTGGGCGACCAGCGCGCGCAGCAGCTTCTCGGGAGCGGGCGCGAAGAATCTCGCGGCCAGCTCTTCGCGGGAGACCTTGGCGATGATGCGGTTGGGGGTGACGATGGAACCGTCGGCGGCGCGCCTGATGCCGTGCAGCCGGTAGCGGACCAGCGGGAGCGTCAGGGCCAGGAAGGCCGACGCCTCTATGATGCGGACACCCTTTTCGATGTAGAGTTCGGCGAGTTCCCTCTCCAGGTCAGGCTCGTGGGGGGAGTGGATCAGGTTGAAACCGTACGGGATATCGCCCAGGGACGCCTTGAGGCGGTCGGCCGTGTCGGACACCAGCGAGAGCGGCAGGCCGGCTGCGCCGAAAAAGCCGAGCATGCCGGCGCGGCCCAGTTCCTCGGCCATGGCGGCGGAGCTGATCCCCTTGGCCATGGAGCCGCCCAGGTAAGGGTAGCGGATGCCGATCTCGCGGCAAAAGGCCGGGTCTCCCAGATTTTCGGGAAGGCAGGGTGGGGCGTAGCCCGCGCTCGATGAGAGATCGCCGCCCCCGTTGCCGAGATGGGGAACCAGCTCGCCGTCCTTTCGGACCAGGTACAGCGGTTGGCCGACGAGGCCAAGCGCCTCCTTGAGGCTCTTCATTCCAGGACTTTCGTTACTTTCAGAGCGAGCGGCGGTACAGCCGCCCTGTATTGAAAATAGGTCCAAAAGGGCTTCTCCTGTTGCCAGCGATTTGCAGCGGAATTGCGATGGCCTAAGGTGATAAAACGGCAGAAGGACAAGGCTTGGGTATCGAAGAGGCAGGTCCACGCATCATATCGACAGTCTCAGCGACAGGCGGATTCAGCTGTTACCATGTACTGCCCACTTTAACAGAGTATGTGTACATTAAATCGGGTAAAAAGGCAAGACAAGACGCGGATTCTCGCCAACTTTTAGACTGTCGGCCCATTGGTTGCGGTTAACTAGCCACGCCTCTTCATCTTCATTGCCTGCAGCAGGTAGGGATAGAGATTCTCTGTGACAATCGTGTAGCCATTGCCGGTTGGGTGGATGCCGTCGCTTTGATTCAGAGACTCTTCTCCCGCCACTTTCTCCAGGAAGAAGGGAACCAGGATCAGGTCCAGTTCTTTCGCGACCTTGGGGTAGATGGCTGAAAACTTCGAGGTGTAGACGGGGCCCATGTTGGCCAGCATCTTCATTCCTGCGAGGACCACCACCGTCCCGTTTTGCTGCAGCTTCGACACGATCTTCTCGATGTTGCCGCGGGTGAGTTCCGGATCTATGCCGCGCAGGCCGTCGTTGGCGCCGGTCTCCAGGATGACGATGTCCGGTTTGAGCTGCAGGATCCAATCGATGCGCGCCAGCGTTCCCGAGCTGGTCTCGCCGCTGATGCCTGCGTTGACGACGCGCCAGTCGTACCCCGCCTGCCGGAGCATCTTTTCAAGCTGGGCGGGGTAGGCTTCGGTCTCCGGGACGCCGTAACCAGCCGTGAGGCTGTCGCCGACGGCGACGATGGTTCCTTGGGAGGCGGGTGCGTTGGTCGCGGGCATGGCTGGTTCCTTTTCTTTCTGGCAGGCGCCCAGGAGGGCGCAGAGGGTTAGGGCGAGAGCTGCCAATAACGTGGTGGTGCGCATGTTGTGGCTTCCTTTCTTCTGTGGACCTCGTGGACTGGGTGGACCTGGTGGACGTATGAACGGAGAACCCGCCAGGCCGGCGCGCCATCACTCATCCGCCTGCTCGCGCAGGAAGGCTACCGGCTTTTGACGCAGCACGGGTATCGACACGATCACCCCCACCAGCACCACCAGCAGGGTCGTCAGCAGCACCAGCAAGAGGCTCTCTCCCAGGTACGGCTCGTAGCTCATGTCCAACCCCTTCTTGCAGATGATGGCACTGGCTACCTGCGAGATGAAGAGGGCGATGGTGCCGCTTATCAAACCCAGCAGAAGATGTTCCGCGGCAAAAACGGCAAAGACAAAGCGCCTGCGCGCCCCCAGCATGGTGAAATATACCGCCTCCTGGATACGGGCGTAACGTGTCGCAAACACGGAACTTACCACGATCAGCACCCCCGCGGCGATGCTGAACGACGTGAAAAAACGGACGATGCTGGAGAGCCGCCCCATGATGCGGCCAAAGACGGTGACGGTCTCGGTGAGGTCAATGACGCTGACGTTGGGGAAAAGGGTCACCACCTGGCTCTGCAGCGCGCCGATCCGCTCCTTCTCGACCCGGGCGGCGGCGAAGATGGTGTGCGGGGCGGCGGCAAGTACCTGATCCGGAAAGACGAAATAGAAATACGGGGTGAAGCCGCCGCTGGTCCTGGTCCGCACGCTGGAGATGCGGGCTGTAAGCGGGATTCCCTGCACCTTGAAGGTGATGGTGTCGCCCACCTTCATCTTGTGCATCTTGAGCACCGTGTCCAGCACCGAGACCTGCAACTGCGACCACTCTTTCCTGAAAAGGGTTGTCCCGGATATGATCCGCTCGTCCGGCAGCAAGTAACCGCGGTAGGTCAGGTTGAACTCGCGCCCCAGGTTGTCGCCGCGCGACTGGCGCTCCTTTTCCGGGTCGATCGGCTCTTGGTTCACGGCGTTCACCGTCGCACGCACGATGGGATAGTAGCCGGCGCCGGGGCCGAGAAGTCTGGCGAAGGCGTCTTTTTGCCCGGGCTGGATGTCGATGAAGAAGACGTTGGGCGCGCCGGGCGGAAATGAGTCGACGAAGGAGGCGTCCAGGTTCTTCTCCACCAGCGTGATGGCGAAAATGACGGCGAGCGCGGCTGAGAGCGTAACGATGATGGACAAGGTGGCGTTGTGAGGCCGGAAAAGCCCCTTGAACGCCTGCCGAAGGGGAAGATTGCGCGGCTCGTGCTTCCTCAGGCTGCGCAAGGTGAACCAGGCCAGCAGGCAGGAGACCAGGATCAGCAACACCAGTGCGAGCATGAAATAGAGCCCCGTCTTCAGATCGCGCAGCCTGATCAGCACCATGGTGAGGAAGAAGAGCGCCCCCACCCCGGCGATGACCCAGGTGGAACGGTTCCAGATGCTCCCCGTTTCCTCCTTCCCGAAGATGGCCCTCGGCTTCACCTCCTTCAGGCGGTAGAGGGGGAGGGCGGTGAAAAGGAGCACCACCAGCAGACCGATCAGCCCCCCTTGGGCCACCGCAACGGCGGAGACCTGCAGCGTCACCTGGGCCGGGATCAGCCCGCTGAAGAGCCTTGGTAGAAAGCCCTGCAACGCGAAGCTCCCGGCAAGCCCGACACCGGTCCCGATGAGGCCGAGGACGAGGGTGACGGCGAGAAAGTGGCCGATGATGAAACGGCTCCTGGCGCCAAGCGCCTTCATCACGGCTATGGTCCGCTCCTGCTCCTTCAAGAGCGCGAAGAGCGTGCTCTGGATCCCGAAGCCGGAAAGAAGGAGCGTGAAGATGCCGCTCAGGTTGAGGAAGAAGAGGAGGTTGTCGAAGAAGCGCTTCACGCTGGAACTGGAGTTCCTGTAGGTCTCCACCCGCACCCGACTCTCGCCGGCGGTGGCGCGCAGCCTGCCGGCTGTCTGCTCCAGTTTCCGGGGATCGTTCACCTTCACCAGCGTGACGTAGTCGATCCGGCTCCCCTTGCCGATCAACCCCAGGGCGGCGAGGTCGGCAGCCGGGATGAGCGCCCGTGGCCCGAGTGCGAAGAAGTTCACCGGGCGATCCGGCTCCTGCAGCAGCAGATCGCGCACGGTAAGCGTCGCGTTTCCGACCCGCAGCCGGTCCCCCACCTTGATCTTGAGGCGGTCCATGAGCACCTTCTCGACGATCAGGCTCCCCGGAAGGAGCACTTCGCTCAAGGGGCGTCCGGAGGCGAGGACGACCTTCCCGTAGAACGGGTAGCCCGGCTCGACGACCTTCAGGTTGCAAAGGAGCGAGGCGTCGCCGGCCGGCTTCTGCAAAACGGAATAGAACTCCCAGAAGCGTGCGCTCTTCAGTTCGCCGCGGGCGGTGAGGAGGGTCAACTCCTTTTCGAGCGCCGCGGGGAAAGGCGAGTGGGACTTGACGATGATGTCGGCGGCATGCAGGGATTGCGCGTCCCGCAGCAGGGAGCGTTCGACGCTTTCCCTGAAGCTTCCCAGGGAGACGAGGGTGATCATGGAGAGGGCGACGCAGAGGACGAAAACGGTGCATTGCCGTTTGGCGCCCGTCATCTGGCGCGCGATGAAGCGGAGGTTAACCACGGCTGTCATCAGTTACGACCCGGCCGTCTCTCAGCGTCACCACCCGATCCGCGCTCCGGGCGATATCCGGGCTGTGGGTCACGAGGAGCAGCGTGGTCCCCCGTTCGCGCTGCAACTCCAGCAGCAGCTGCAGGATGGCGGCGCCGTTGACCGAGTCGAGATTGCCGGTCGGCTCGTCGGCGAAGATGATGCGAGGGTCGTTGATGAGGGCGCGGCAGATGGCGCAGCGCTGCTTTTCGCCGCCGGAGAGCTGGTGCGGGAAACTCGACATGCGGCCGGAAAGGCCGACACGCTCCAGAAGCGACCCGGCCTTGGCGCGTGCGTCGGCATCCCCTTTGAGTTCGGCGGGAAACATCACGTTTTCGAGCGCGGTCAGGGACGGAACAAGGTGGAAGGACTGGAAGACGAAGCCGAAGGTGGCGTTTCTCAACGGGGCGAGGGCATCCTCGTTCAGGTCCGTTATGTCGCGGGCCTCGATCAGCACCCGTCCCTGGTCCGGCCTGTCCAGCCCGGAGAGGATGGTAAGGAGGGTCGACTTGCCGCTGCCGCTTTCCCCCTTCACCACCAGGAACTCACCTTTTTTCACTTCCAGGGAGATGTCGTCGAGGACCTTTATCTCACGGTTTCCGATACGATAGCTTTTGGTGACACCGAGTGTTTGCAGGATTGTCATTGGGCTCCGGCTCGCAGGCTATTGACGTGAATTTTTTTTAACCTATACTGTCCCGCATCGCACGATTCGAGGGTGGTGATATGCGCATGTTGAGCTTGCGTCAAGGAAAGAGGGATCCAGAAATTGCCAGGTGCAGGACCCGCAGCGTCGGGGCTACGATCCCGGGGACCAACCTGGAGGTGTTCTATTGTTGTCTCGACAATGCCGATTGCACCTACGCCTTGCCGATCGGCTATGACTATATCTGCAAGCATAGCGACAACCACGCTTTTACCATAACCGAAGAGTTCTGAAACCAGAAAAAGAAAAGGGAGCAGGTCGAGCGACCTGTTCCCGCAGGTTTAATCGTGTTGTCAGGATCCGCTTCGCCGGTCGGCAGTCGTCTTTCGCTTTTCGCCAAGCGGATCAGCGCTCCTGTCAGTTACCGCCCTACATCGGCTCGAAGAAACTCTTGCCTGCCTTGCAAACCGGGCATACCCAGTCCACCAGCAGGTCCTCGAAAGGAACTTCGGAAGGGACGTCGTTGACAGGGTCGCCTTCATCGGGGTCGTAGACGTACGAGCATATGGTGCAGATCCATTTCTGCATATGGGTCTCCATCGCTTGCTTACCAGTCAACCGGCTCGGGTTCTTTCTTGACCAGCAGGATGCTGCAGGGGATCTTCCGGAGAATGACGTCGTTGTCCCGGCCGAAAAGCATGTGCTCCAGGCGCCCTTCCTCGTGGGCCAGCAGCACCATGAGGTCTATCTTCTCCTCCTTTACCACCTGCAGTATCTCATCGACCGCCTTTCCTTCCTTGAGTATCACCCTGATGGGGAAGCCGGCACCGATCTCCTTGTTGATCACCCTGTCCAGTTCTTCCTTGGCCTGTTCCTGCATGCTGGCGTAATTCTTGGTCTCATCGGGCATGGTGCTCGGCGCGTTCAGCGCGGACCCGGCTATGCTCACGGTTCCAGCCGGGTTGGTCACCATGCGCAGGACCAGCAGATCCGCTGCGTACTTTTTGGCCAGCGAGATCCCTGCCTCCACAGCATCCTTGCTATACTCGGTCATCCTGTCGACCACGAGAACGCGCTTGAAAGTTTCCATGATCTTGCCTCCTGGTTTGCCTTTGACTGTTGCCGATCCGGTGCCGTATAGGTCCATCATAAGCCGCTTTCCACAATGGCGGCGGCAAATTTGTAACCAGCTGGGGAGGCTCTAACCTGAAGCTTGGGCCCACCTAGTATATACGATTGCCAAGTCGCAGCAACTTGGTATAAATGTTTCTCATCTTGAAACCATGCAGGGCGGGCAGGGGTGAAACCTCGCCGGATCAGGCAGTTAAAGGAGGTAATGCGATGCGACGTCTATTCGAAATCTCCATCACGTTGTGGGTTACATCCATGCTCTGCTCCTGCGCTGCCGTCTCGATGGTGGACACCTGGCGCAACCCGAATGTCGCCGCCCCGCCGTTGCGGAAGGTCCTGGTGGTGAGCATTGCCAAGAAGGACGCCACTCGCAGGGTCTTCGAGGAGATGCTCGCGAGCGAGCTGTCTCGTCACGGGGTGCAGGCGGTGGCGAGCTATTCGGTCATCCCCGGTGGCGCCATGAACAACTGGGGCGTCGTCGACGAGGCCGTGAGAAAGGCGGGAGCGCAGGCTGTCCTCACTGTGCAGACCATAAAAGTCGAGCAGCAGGCGACCGTGCAACCGGGCACCGTGCCAACATATCCCGGTTACTGGTATCCTCCCGCCTTCCCGTCCTGGGATCTTCCGGGCTATTACGGTTCCATGGCGTATTACGGCCCGTCCTATGTTTCGGTCTACGATGTGGCCACCATGCAGGTGAACCTGTTCGAGGCAACTTCGGGAAAACTCCTCTGGGCAGGAACCGTCCAGTCCTCCGAACCGGAAAACGTCACCGCCGTGGGGCGGGACCTGGCCCGCATCGTGGTCAAGCACCTCGCCAAGGAACGGCTGATTTGAGCAGGTACCTCTCCAGGCGACTGTCGCGCACCCTTCACTCTCTTCACCCATCCCCACCCCGACCCTCACTGCCGTTAAGTTAGCCGATTAGCAACGATCTTCCGCCACACGTCCCTCCCCCTTCAAGGGGGAGGTCAGGAGGGGGATGGGTGTCTTCGGCCCAGGGTTCCACCCATCCCCACCACGTCCCTCCCCTTGAAGGGGAGGGAGGCCCATCTGGTGCTACCGGCGCTGCGGCAACACGTTAGCTCCCTTTGGAAAATGAGCACGCAAGATTTGTGCAATTTAATTTTGCTCGGATATACTCTACTGCATTTGCCGGAGGAACCTCGCGATGGAAACGGAAAAGTCCGAGCAACTGTACAGACTTATGTTCGTCAACATGAAGGAGGGGCTCGCCGTGGTGCGTGTGGACGACACGGATCCCGACGCCTCTCCGCTCATCGTGGAGATGAACCCGGCCGCCAGGAGACTCTGCCGAATCGCGGCCTGTGAATCCGGAAACTGCAGGCTTTCCGGTTGCTTTCCGGGATGGTTCATCGGGGACGGTTTCGTGGAGAGCTGTCATCGGCTCGCAGCTTACGGCGGTCTGCTGGAGCTGGGGGAAGTCTCCCGGGACGGCTGCTATTACCGGATCAGGGTCTTCGCCCTTTCCGACAAACATCTCGGCGTGGTGATCAGCGACTGCACAAGGTACAAGAGAAAGGATGCCGAGATCTCCGAGCTGGCCGCAAGGATCGAAACGGACGCGGCCGGGATGGAAGAGCGCGTGGCGGAAAGGACGGCGCAGCTGAAGGAGATCAACGAGGAGCTGGACGGTTTCGCCTTTTCGGTTTCCCACGACCTGCGCGCGCCGGTCCGCGCCATGCAGGCGTTCGCCCAGATCCTGCTGGAGGACGAGGACCAAACGGACGCCGAGAGGAGGGCCTACCTCGAGCGGATCCGGTCCGCGGCGCAGGGGATGGACCGCCTGATCCAGGACCTGCTCGCCTACAGCCGCCTGAGCCGGCAGGAGACCACGCTCCAGATGGTGAGCCTTGAGAAGGTGGTCCGTGACGCGACGCAGCAACTGGAGCTGACCACCGGCGGCAAGAGCTATCAGATGGAGATCGACGGCGAACTCCCCGAGGTGCTCGGCCACCACACGGTACTGGTACAGGTGGTGCTGAACCTTCTGAGCAACGCGGTGAAGTTCGTCCCGAAGGGGGTGGTCCCGAGGCTCCGGATCTGGGCGGAGCCAAACGAGGGGCGCGTCCGCCTTTTCATCGAGGACAACGGCATCGGCATTCCGCCGCAGCACCAGGAACGGATCTTCAAGATCTTCGAGCGCCTGCACAGCATGGAAACCTACCCTGGAACAGGGATTGGCCTGGCGATCGTGCGCAAGGCCGTGACACGGCTCGGAGGGAGAATCGGGGTGGAATCCAGGGTGGGAGAGGGGAGCAGATTCTGGATCGAGTTGAAGCAAGGAGAAGACGGGAGGTGACATGAGCTTCGTGCACCACACGATCATGCTGGTCGACAACGACCGTGACCATGCTCATTTTACCCAGCTCGCCCTGCAGAGGGTCGGGGTGATCACACCGGTCCAGGTCGCTCGCGACGGCGAGGAGGCGATAGGCTACCTGAGCGGGCAGGAGCCGTATCAGGACCGGGAAACCTATCCCTTGCCCATCCTGCTCCTGCTCGACCTGAACCTGCCGCGCATGTCCGGGGTGGCGTTTCTTTCCTGGTTGCGCCGGCAACCTCTCCTGAGGCGCCTGCCGGTCATAGTCCTCACCCAGCCCGGCCCGACAACGGATCTGAACCGCGCCTACGAGCTTGGCTGCAACTCGTACCTGATCAAGCCGACCTCCTTCAACACCCTGCTGGTCATGATGCAGGGGCTGGTCCATTACTGGCTGAGCCTGAACCTCCCCCCCGAGCTCGCCTGCGATCCGGCCGGCCTCGAGCACCCCATCGTCCCTGCCGGCGGTTTCGGCGACAGCCGGCCGGGTTCCGGCAGCTGACGCTTTTCTTTCACGAACAGCGATGATTCTGCGCTACAGAAATCCCACCCCCTCAGGCTGCGAGGTCGGGAGGGGGAGGGCGAGGCCGATATGGGAGACGCCTTAAAGACACTTCAGATCGTCCCGACCGTCACGGAGGAACCCCGCCCCGGCAAGAGGGTCAGCAGGAGCCACCTGGTAAACCGGCTGAACTATATCAACTTCCAGGACCAGTCCATCCTGGTCAGCCTGCGGCACCTGGTCTACGACGACGCGGTGTTCCTGAAGGCCAAGCCGCTTCCCTGCGCGGGCGAGAGGCTCGACTGTCTCTGGGCCGAGACACCCGGCCTCTCCCAATTGCTGAAGACCTACCGTTTCGATTACCTGCTCATCGCCGACGGCAAAAAGTACCTCCTGGTCAACTCGGAACTGGTCACCCTGAACGAGTCTGGGCTGGGCCTCATCCTCCCGGTGAACTGCCACGAGTTCCAGGCGAGGAGGATACGGCGGCACCCCGCCCGGGAGGTTTCGGTCCAGTTGCTCCAGCACGGGGCGCTTTTCGACTGCCGCCTCGTCGATTTCACCCCGGTATCGCTTCGGGTCTCGGGGAAGTGCAACGACGCGAGCATGCTCAAGTGGATCAACAGGGAAAGCCCCGTGCACGTCAGGCTGCTGAAAGGCGGCAGGATCCTTTACTCGGGAAATTACGAAATCCTCTCCCAGCAGGTGTCCGGCAAGCTCAACACCATGGTGCTCGGGCAGTTGCACGGCAACATGCACAGGTTCAAGAACAAGAAGTACCGCAACATCCGGCAGCAACTGGTGCCGTCGCCGAACATCGTCTTCGAGCATCCGCTGATCAACAAGCGGGTCAACCTGAAGATAGCCGATATCTCCGGCACGGGGTTCTCCGTGGAGGAGAACGAGGGGGACTGCGTGCTGATGCCCGGCATGATGCTCCCCGACCTGAAGATAACCTTCGCGCAGGGGGTGAGCCTCGATTGCCTGGCGCAGGTGGTGTTCCGGAACGTGACGGGGGAGGGAGGAGGGGAGGGGACGGTCAAATGCGGCGTGGCGATCCTGGACATGTCGATCGAGGACCACGTGACGCTCCTCTCCATACTGCACCAGGTGGCCGACACCAAGTCCTACGTCTGCACCGACGTCGACCTCAACGAACTCTGGGACTTCTTCTTCGAGACCGGTTTCATCTACCCCGGCAAGTACGCGCATTTTCAGGCCAACAAGGAGCGGATCAAGGAAACCTACGCGAAGCTCTACACGCACAACCCCCACATCGCGAGGCACTTCATCTACCTGGACCGGGGCGCCATCCTGGGGCACCTCGCCATGGTCCGCTTTTACCGGAGCGCCTGGCTGATCCACCACCACGCCGCCAGGAAGACGGTGAGCGTAAAGGCGGGGCTGGCGGTCCTGGACCAGGTGACCCACTACCTGAACGAGCTGGAAAGTTACGCCTTCGCCAATCTGCGCTTCGTCTATTGCTACTACCGGCCGGACAACAAGTTCCCCAGCCGCGTCTTCGGCGGCTTCGCGCGGCAGTACACCGACCCGCGCATCTGCTCCCAGGACGAGTTCGCCTACTCCCACTTCAAGGCGCAGGGGGAGGACGGGAGTCTCGCGCAGCCGTGGGAGATCGGCTGCAGCTCGCTTTTCGACCTCACCGAAGCCGGGAGTTTCTATCGCTACGCCTCCGGGGGGCTCATGACGCAGGCGTTCGACGTTTTCGCAGGGGCTGCCGGGCGGCAGGAGCTGGAGGAGCAGTACCAGGCGCTGGGTTTCCGCAAGGAACTCTACCTCTACTCCCTGCGCAAGAACGGAAGCCTCAAGGCCTTCTTCCTGGTGAGCTGCACCGACGCCGGTTTCAACATGGCCGAGCTCACCAACTGCGTCACCATGCTGGTCCTCGACGAAGAGGTGCCGTACCGGGTCCTGGAGCTGTCGCTCGGGGAGCTGAGTCGACACTACGAGAGTGGGGAGATGCCGGTCTTGACCTATCCCGTCTCCTACCTGGAGAAGGAGGCCGTCCCCTACGACAAGGTGTACCTGCTCTGGGTGCTGAACATGCAGTACAGCGACCAGTATCTGCAATACTGCCAGGGGCTTTTCAGGACCGTGAAAAAACCCTCTTGACCGTGCGCCGGAGCTTCGATGGAACAAAACAGGCTCGTCGACATGCCGATTTACAACAGCAGGATCATCAACTCGTTCATCCTGCTGATCAAGCACAAGTACAGCCATGTCGACATCTCGGAACTGCTAGAGTACGCTGGGATGAAGGAGTACGAGGTGGCGGACCAGGCGCACTGGTTCAGACAGGAGCAGGTGGACCGCTTCTACGAAAAACTGCTCCAGATGACCGGGAACCCCAAGATCGCCCGCGAGGCGGGGCGCTACGCCGCCTCCCCGGACGTACTGGGGGCCATGAGGCAGTACATCCTCGGCCTGGTGGACGCCTCGAGCACCTTCGACATCATCAGCAAGACCACGGCCAACTTCACCAGGTCCGGCAGCTACAAGTCGCGCTCCATCTCCTCCAACACGGTCGAGATCACCGTAACTCCGTACGAGGCGGGGCTGGAGAAGCAGTACCAGTGCGAGAACCGGATCGGATTCTTCGAGGCAATCGTCCTCATCTTCAACCACAAGATGACCGACCTGCAGTACTTCCCGGAGATCAGGCATCTGCCGACCATCCAGCATCCGGAGTGCGTCTTCAGGGGTGGCAAGGTCTGCCGCTACATAGTCACCTGGGAGAAGACCATGTACGGCCTGCTCAAGAAGGTCCGCCTCTGGGTCGCGGTCGGCCTTGTCGTGCTCAACCTCGCGCTCGCCGCCACGGGGAGATCCGGCGACCTCGTCTGGACCCTCCCCGTTTCGCTCAGCGCCTTGCTGCTCCTCGCGCTCTCCACCGAGAGAAGCGAGAAGAAGGCGATCAAGGAAAGCCTGGAGAGCACCAGGGAGTCGGTCGAAAACCTGCTGGACCAGATCAACCTGAACTACAACAACGCCATGCTCACCCACGAGATCGGCCAGAGGCTCGGCAACTACACGCGGCTGGAGGAGATGCTCCCGGACGTGGCGGCCATCATGCAGCGGCGCCTCGACTACGACCGCGGGATGATCCTTCTCGCCGACCGGGACGGCGGCCGGCTGGAACTGCGCGCGAGCTACGGCTACAAGGAAGAGGAACTCGGCTGCCTGAACTCGATGCCGTTTCGCCTGGAACAGGACGAAAAGGACGTCTACGTGGTCTCCTTCCGCGAGAAGCGACCGTTCCTGGTGAACGACGTGGAAATGGATCCGGAACTCGTGGGCGACAGGACCCTGGCCTGCGCCAAGATGACCGGCACCAGGGCCTTCATCTGCTGTCCCATCGTCACCGAGGGGGCGTCGCTCGGCGTTTTGACCGTCGAGAACGTGAAAGCCAAGAGGCCGCTCGTGGAACGGGACATCAGCCTCATCATGGGGACCGCCTCGGTGATCGGGATCAGCATCCGCAACTGCGAACTGATCGGGGCGCTGGAGGAGTCGATGCAGGAACTCGAGGTGCGGGTGGCGAAGCGGACCGAGGACCTGGAAAAGAGCAGGCGCAAGATCGAGCTGCAGCACGAGGAGCTGGCGAGGACGTACTTCGAGCTGGAGGAGACGACGGCGCAAAGGCTGCTGGCGCTCGAGGAGCTGGGCCGGAAGGAGCGGATGCTGTTGCAGCAAAACCGGCTCGCAGCGCTCGGGGAGATGATCAGCAACATCGCGCACCAGTGGCGCCAGCCGCTCAACGAACTGGGGCTGATCGTGCAGGAGTTGCCGGTCATGTACGACCTGGGGAACTTCACCAGGGAGTACCTGCGGGAGAGCGTCGCCAAGTTCATGAAAGTGTTGGGCCACACCTCGAGGACCATCGACGATTTCAGGAACTTCTTCCGGCCCGACAAGGAGGCGGTGTCGTTCCGCGTCAGGGAGGTGGTGGAAAGGACGCTGTCGCTGGTCTCGGAGAGTTTCCGGCATCTCCGGATAAACGTGCTGGTACGCTCGGAAGGTGACCCGGTGATCACGGGGCACCCCAACGAGTTCTCCCAGGCCGTGCTCAACATCCTCTTCAACGCGCGGGACGCCTTCATCGACAGGAAGGTGCAGGAACGCGAGATCGAGATCGACATCTTCAACGAGGGGGACGCGGCGGTGGTGACCATCCGCGACAACGCAGGGGGGATAGAGGAGTCGATCCTGGAGAAGATCTTCGATCCCTACTTCACCACCAGGGGGCCCGAGCAGGGGACCGGCCTGGGTCTTTACATGTCCAAGATGATCATAGAGAAGAACATTCCAGGCACGCTTTCAGTGCGCAACAGGGAGAAGGGAGCGGAATTCCGCATCGATGTGCGGGCGGACAGTCAGCCGGGCTAACTTCAAAAGATCAGCACCTTGAATCGTTGACAAGGTACCGGCGGAGGCTAGAATAAGTGAAAATTAATTTTTACTTATTCGCTCTCCATGTCGCTGCTGCAAGACACAAACGGCCGAGCTGCCGAGTAAAGTACTTTGGCAGACCCGGCCGCTCTTTTTTGCCTCCAAGTTGACCCTGAAGGACCAAATCCGCGGAGAAAGACGATGGCAGAGTCGTACATCCTGCTTGTTGAAGACAACCCTGACGATGCCTTTCTGGCCACCCGCATCATAGGGAAGGTCTGCCCGGAGAAGGTACTTCTGGCAAGGGACGGGGAGGAGGCAATAGAGCTGTTGCATCGTATGACTCAGGATCAAAGCTACAAGCAGATCAGACTGGTGCTTCTCGACCTGAAGCTTCCCAAGATCAGCGGGCTGGAGGTCCTCCAGGCCATCAGGAGCAGCGACGAACTCCGCTTTCTCTTCGTGGTCGTGCTTACCTCCTCGGACAACGACCTCGACCAGGAAAGATGCTGGGAACTAGGCGTGCTCGATTACATCTTCAAGCCTATGGCAGCGGAACGGCTGCAGAGCGTGCTGCTCCGCTGCGGGAGGGGGTGAATGCAAGAACCACCGGCTGACAGGCGCGGCCAGGGGGCACTGCCGCGCGGCATGGGGGGCATCGCGCTCCTCTACGTCGAAGACGAGGCCGACGCGCGCAGCATGGTCGCGAAGATGATCGCCATGAATTACCCGGGCCTCGCCATCTACAGCGCGGAAAACGGCGCCGCCGGGCTTCGGATGTACGCCGAGCACGTCCCCGACATCGTCATGACGGACATAAACATGCCCGTCATGGACGGCATCCGGATGTCGCGGGAGATAAGGAACCTGAATCCGGACGCGCGCATCATCGCGGTAACCGCACACTCCGACACTTCCTACCTGTTGAGCGCAATAGAAATCGGCATCCACAACTACGTGCTCAAGCCCCTCAACTACCAGGAACTCTTCTCCGTGATGGACAAGGTCCTGGAAGAGATCGTGCTGAAGCGACTGGTCGAAGAGCAGAACCGGCGCATATCTGAGAGCGAGAGGCAGCTCTCCGCTGCCCAGCGGATCGCCCACCTGGGGAGCTGGCAAAGACACCTTCCAAGCGGCGAGATGCAGTGGTCCGACGAGATGTTCCGCATCTGCGGAGTCGAACCGGGCGCGCTGCCGAGCACCTACCTTTCCTTCCTGGAACTATTCCTCCCCGAGGACCGTGAAAAGATCGAAGAGGCCATGCGCGACGCCCTGGCCGTCGAGAAGCCGCAGACGCACCACTTCTGCCGCGTGCTCCGGCCGGACGGGAGCGTCAGGATGGTGCGTATCGAGGCGGAACTCCTCCCGGACCAGAAGGGGAGGGCAGAGTCGGTGGTCGGCACCTGCCACGATGTCACCGAGTTGAAGGAGGCGGAGGAACAGGTCCGCTCCCTGACGGAAGGGCTGGAGAGGCGTGTGGTCCAGCGCACCTCGCTGCTGCAGACCACGGTGAGCGAGCTGGAGAGCTTCAGCTATTTCGTGTCGCACGACCTGCGCGCACCGGTGGCCCGCCTGGAGGGGTTCTGCCGGGCGCTTATCGAGGACTGCGGCGTCTGCGGCAACCCCTCCTGCAGGCAGTACGCCGAGCGCTCCGAGGGAGTGGTGCGGCAGATCAAGCTGATCATGGACGCCTTCAGCAGCCTGACGCACTATGCGAGGTGCGCCCTCGCCATACAGGAGGTCGACCTGAGCGCCGTCGCCCGGAACGTCGCCGAGCACCTGGGGCATGAGGAGCCGGGGCGGAAAGTCGAATTCATCATCGCCGGCGGGATCCGCGTGCAAGGGGACGCGACCCTTTTGCGCACCGCCATGGAGCACCTGCTCGGCAACGCCTGGAAGTTCACCTCCAAAAGGGAGCGGGGGGTGATCGAGTTCGGGCGTATGGAGAAGGAGGGGGCGACGGCCTTCTTCGTTAGGGACAACGGCGCCGGCTTCAACATGAAGTACGCCGACAAGCTGTTCAAGCCGTTCCAGACCATCCACACCCCGGGCGAATACCCCGGCGGGACAGGCATCGGACTCGCCATGGTGCACAGCATCGTTCTCAGGCACGGAGGGCGGATCTGGGCGGAAGGGGAGGTGGACCGGGGGGCGACCTTCATCTTCACCCTGGAACAGAACCCGGAATCGGGAAGTTACCTGAAGGAGGGGTGAAAGGCGATGTCCGAGGGAGCAGGCACAACACCTACCCGTGCCGAAGAGGCGATGGCCCACCTGGCCGCCATCGTCAACTCGTCGGACGACGCCATTTGGAGCCGCACGCCGCAGGGTATCATCACCAGTTGGAACAGGGGGGCAGAGAGGCTTTTCGGATACGGTGCAGCCGAGGCCGTGGGACGCCACATATCGTTCATCGTCCCGCAAGACCGCCAGGAAGAACTGCAGCGACAGGATGAAAGCGTCCTGCGGGGGGGGCAGGTCAAAAACCGCGACACGGTCAGGATCTCCAAGGACGGCAGGGAGATCAACATATCCCTCACATTGTCCCCCATCCTCGACAAAGACGGCGCAATGATCGGAATTTCAGGCATCGCCCGCGACAACTCGGAGCGGCTGCGGATGGAGCGGCTTTTGCGCGAAAGCGAGGCGCGCTACCGCACACTGGTCGAGATGGCGCCGGACGCAGTGTTCGTGCACCAGGACGGCCGCTTCGTCTACGCCAACTGCGCAGCACTCGGCATCCACGGAGCCCGCAGCCATTCGGAACTGCAAAAGCACTCCTTCTATGACCTGCTCCACCCGGGGGATCGGGAGCCGATGACGGCGAAGATCCGTGAACTCGTCGAGGGGGTGGCGGTGGCGTCCCTCGAATACAGGCTCCTGCGGCTGAACGGGGAAGAGCTGACCCTGGAAAGCTCCTCGACCCTCATCAATTACCAGGGGAGGCCCTCCATCCAGGTCATCGCCCGCGACGTCACGCAGCGAAAGGCCATCGAGCGCGAGCGCGAACAAATGCTGGAGGAACTGGCCTTCCAGAGGACCCGTTTCGAGACGGTGCTGCAGCAGATGCCGGTAGGGGTGCTGGTCGCCGAAGCGCCGTCAGGGAAGGTGGTCTACCAAAACGACCTGTCACGGGAGATATTTCGCCAGGAACCAGGCGAGGTGAAAGATATCGGCGATTACCACCGCTGTGAGCTGTACGGGATGGACGGCACACCGCTTGCCACCGAGCATTACCCGCTGGTGCGGGCTCTGCAGCAGGGGGAAACGGTGATCGGGGAGGAGTACAAGATCCTGCGCGGTGACGGCACCTCCGGCTATGTCAGCGTCAACGCCATCCCGATCAGGGACGTCTCCGGCGAGATCGTTTCGGGGCTCGTCTCGTTCAGCGACATCACCCAGAGCAAGGGGGCGCTGAAGGCCCTGTCGGAGAGCGAGGAGCGTTTGACGCTGGCCCTCGATGCGGCCGGGATGGGCTCCTGCGATATGGACGTGGAGACGGGCGCCGGGTTCTGGTCACGCAGCCACTTCACTCTTCTCGGGTACGCCGCGCCCGAGGATGCGTCGGCGCCCGCCAGCGTCGGCGACTGGCAGAACCGCATCCTTGCGGAGGACCGGGAGGAGGTGCTCCGGGCGCTGGACCGGGCAAGGTCGGAAAACTCCTTTTTCCGATCGGAACACCGCATCGTCAGGGTCGACAACGAAATGACCGTCTGGGTAAACGTCATGGGACGCTTTATCTGTGACCCGTCGGGCGCCCCCTGCCGTTTCATCGGCGTCGTCTTCGACGTCACTGAACGCAAGGCGGTCGAAGAGGCGCTGCGGCGCAGCGAAAAGCGCTTCCGCATGATGGCCGACTCCATGCCGCAGATCGTCTGGACCGCGGAATCGACCGGCTCCTTCGATTACTTCAACGCCCATTTCGAAAACTACACCGGCCTCGACCGCGAAAAGGAATCCGCCCTGCTGCGAGACCCGGAGAAGACCATGATCCGCGTGGTCCATCCTGACGACGTCGCCGGGAACATCGAGGCCTGGTTCAACGCCGTCAGCTCCGGCGCCTTATTCCAGTACGAAAGCCGCATCCGCAGGCGCGACGGAATGTACCGCTGGCACCTGAGCCGCGCCAAGGCCGAGCGGGACGATGAGGGGGAGATCGTCAAGTGGTACGGCACCTCCACCGACATCCACGACCTGAGGGAAATGCAGGAGAAATTGAGGGCCAACGAAGCGACCCTCAAGCTCGCCGTCGAGACGACCGAACTCGGGATCTTCGACCTCGATCTCGTGTCCGGCAAGGGAGAGTGGTCCGACATCGCCAAGCGGCACTACGGCCTCGGCCCGGAAGCCGAGGTGGATCTTGAAGTCGTCATGTCCGGAGTGCACCAAGAGGACCGGGAACGGATGGAGAGGATCGTCGGCGAAGCCCTGTCCTCCAGGGGAGATGCGGCGTACAGCGCCGACTACAGGTCCATCGGGATCTCCGACGGCAAGGAGCGCTGGCTCAGCATGCGCGCGCGGGTATCCTGCGACAAGGAAGGGGCGCCGGTACGGCTGGTCGGCGCCTGCCTGAACATCACCGAGGCGGTGCAGGCCCAGAACGCGCTCAAGGAGGAGATGACGGAGCGCCTGCGGGCGGTGGAGGATCTGCGCAGGCAGGAACAGTTGCTGATCAGGCAGGGGCGATTCGCCGCCATGGGCGAGATGATCGGGAACATCGCGCACCAGTGGCGCCAGCCCCTGAATACCCTCGGACTGATCGTCCAGGAACTCCCGACCTTCTACGAGCGCGACCTCTTCTCGAAGGAATACCTGGAGGGGAGCGTGACCCGTGCCATGCAGGTGATCAACTACATGTCTCAGACCATCGACGGGTTCAGGAACTTCTTCGGCCCCGAGAAGGAGAAGCAGACATTCCAGGCGGGCGAACTGCTGGAAAAGACAGTCGGAATTCTGGACGCCGCCTTCGCGGAGCTGAAGCTGATGCTGGAGGTGCGGGCCGAACCGGAGGTCGCCGTGTACGGCTCGCCCAACGAGTACTCCCAGGTGATACTGAACATCCTTATGAACGCGAAGGACGCCCTTTTGGAGCGAAAGGTGGCGGAGCCCAAGGTCGTGGTGAGGCTTTTCAAGGAAGGGGAGCGCTCCGTCCTTACCGTCACGGACAACGCCGGCGGCATAGCGCCGGAGATCATGGAGAGGATCTTCGATCCCTACTTCACGACCAAGGGGCCGGACAAGGGAACCGGCATCGGGCTGTTCATGTCCAAGACGATCATAGAGAAGAACATGGGCGGAACCCTCTCCGTGCGCAACACCGGGGACGGGGCCGAGTTCCGCATCGAGGTCTGACATGGAATCTACCTATCCGCTCAAGGATGTGGCGCTGCTCCTTGTCGAGGACGAAATAGAGGCGCGGGACATGCTGGGCAGGATGCTTGCCATGAACTACCCGGGGCTCAGGATCTACGTGGCCGACGACGGTCTCTCCGGGCTGGAGATCTTCAACGAACTGAGGCCGGAGATCGTGGTCACCGATATCAACATGCCCCGGATGAACGGGATCGCCATGGCGCGCGAGATCAAGGAGGTGGATCCCGAGGCGACCATTGTGGCGGTCACCGCCCACAGCGAGACTTCCTACCTTCTGAACGCCATCGAGATCGGGATGGATCACTACGTGCTGAAGCCGGTCAACTACCCGGAGCTTTTCCGCGTGCTGGACATGATCTGGGAGAAGCTCGCGCTGCGAAGGCTCGTGGCCGTGCAGGTGGAAAGGATCAGGCAGCGGGAACAGCAGCTCTCGCAGGCGGAGAGCATCACCCACCTGGGGAGCTGGGAGTACCACCCGGCCACCGGCGACGCGGTCTGGTCGGACGAGATGTACCACATCCTCGGGCTCGATCCGGAGAACGTCCCGGCAAGCTACGGGAACCTTTTGGAGCGGGTGCACCCGGGGGACCGCGAGGCATTCGAGAAGTCGGTGCAGCAGGCCAGGGAACCCTCGGAGGGTGCGGCTCCCCACTACTACCGCATCGTGCGCCCCGACGGCTCCACGCGTATCGTACGCGGGCAGCTCAAGACGGTGGTCGATGCCGGCGGCAACATCTCCCTCATCGGAACCAGCCACGACGTCACCGAGCTGAAGTGGGCCGAGGCTGCGCTTCGAGCCTCCGAACAGCGCTTCTTCAAGATCTTCCAGGCGACCCCCGACCTTCTCTGCATCACCAGCGTCAAGGACGGGACCATATCCGAGGTGAACGAGGCGTTCCTGGAAACCCTGGAATTCGGCAGGGACGAGGTGGTCGGCAGGCCCGCCACCGACATCTGCTTCTGGGCCGATGCCGACCAGTGCGCCCGGGTGCTGAACGCGGTGCAGGAAAAGGAGGTCGTACGGGATATCGAGGTGCGCCTGGCGGCGAAGGGGGGAAGGGTGCTGACCGTGCTGACCTCTGCGGACTCGATCGAGATCAACGGCAACCCGTACCTCTTGACCCTTTTCAAGGACATCACGGAGCGAAAGAGGCTGGAGGAGGACCGCGCCAGGCTGGCGGCGATCGTGGAATCGTCCGACGACGCCATAATGGCGGTAGGGCCCGACGGAACCGTCACCAGCTGGAACGCCGGTGCCGAGAAGATGTTCGGCTATGCCGCGCGCGACATGATGGGGGTGCACATCTCCTTCCTGGTGTCGCCGGACAGAACGGAAGAGATGGCGAGGCTGCACGAGGGGATCCGCAGCGACGGCGAGGTGACCCACTGCGAGCTGGTGCATGTCGACAAAGGGGGGAGAAAGGTCTACGTCTCCCTCACCATGTCCCCGATCAGGAACACCGACGGCATGATTGTCGGCACCTCCTGCATCGCGCGCGACGTCACCGCGCGGACCCAGATGGAGGAGATCATCAAGCACCAGGCCCAGCACGACACGCTGACCGACCTCCCGAACCGGAAGCTTTTCAACGACTTTCTGGCGCTGGAACTGGCACAGGCGCGCCGCAACCGCAAGAGCCTCGCCGTGCTGTACATGGACCTCGACCATTTCAAGCAGATAAACGACACCCTGGGGCACGGCGCCGGGGACCTGCTGCTGCAGTCTGTGGCCCAGAGGCTGAAGAGGTGCGTGCGCGAGTCGGACACGGTGGCGCGGATCGGCGGCGACGAGTTCAACGTCCTCATGCCGGACCTGGCGCAAAGCGACGACGTGGGGGCCGTGGTGGGGAAGATAATGGGGGTCTTCCGCACCCCCTTCCTCCTGGACGGGGTGGAGGTGCACGCGACTACGAGCATCGGCATCAGCATGTTCCCGGACGACGGCGACAGCTGCGCCGACCTGCTGGAGAAGGCCGACGGCGCCATGTACGTGGCCAAGCAGAGCGAGGGTACCAGCTACCAGTTCTACAACGCCGAGATCAACGCCCGCACGGTGAACCGCCAGACGATGGAGCGGAGCCTGCGCGAGGCCGTGCTCAAGGGGGAGCTGGAACTCGTGTACCAGCCGCTTTTGCACATCGGCTCCGGCCGGATCGTGGCGGCCGAGGCGCTGTTGCGCTGGCACCACCCGCAGCAGGGGGTGCTGCTGCCGTCCGACTTCCTGGCGGTCGCCGAGGAGACAGGCGCCATCGTTGCCATGGGGGAGTGGGTGATGTTCCACGCCTGCGCCCAGATGAAACAGTGGCGGGAGAAGGGGCTCGACCTCTGCGTGGCCGTGAACCTCTCCAACCGTGAGTTCCACCAGCCGAACCTGATCGAGCTTACCGCCCGCGCGCTGGCGGAGACCGGCCTCGATCCCTCCTCGCTCGAACTCGACATCACTGAGAAGGCGATCATGGAGAACCCCGACTTCTCCATCAGGAACATGCGCAGACTGACCGAGCTGGGGGTCGCCTTTTCCGTGGACGACTTCGGGATCGGCTCCTCGTCGCTGCAGAGGATCAAGCAGCTCCCGATCGGGAAGCTGAAGATAGACCGCAGCTTCATCAAGGGGATACTGACGCAGCAAAACGACCTGGACGTGGTGACCGCCGTCATCTGCATGTCCCACAGCCTGAAGATGAAGGTGAACGCGGTCGGGGTGGAGTCGATGGAGCAGTTCACGCTGATGCGCAACTACGGCTGCGACGAGGTCCAGGGGGAGCTGATCAGCGGGCCCCTTCCCGCCGCGGAATTCGAGCGGCTGGTGCTAAAGGGAGGGTCTGGTCATCATGCCCTTTGACAGGAAGAAAGACGCCGCGCTCTACTGCCGGCTCGGCTTGAGAAGCGCGGTGCATCCCGGCGAGACGGCGCTCTGCCACGCGGCCGGTACGCCCGTGAGCGGCGCTCACTTTCCGAAGGCACGCAGGAATCGCGGCAGCAGCAGGGGGTTGTCGCATTCGATGGCGCCGGACAGGAAATCCATGATCCCGGGGCGGTAGCCGTCGTACCAGATCCTGCCGAACATTTCGGCGCTTGTCCTGCAGTAGCAGTCAACCGCCAGAGCCGTTTCATCTCTCGTCACCGAGTAAGATTCAGCGTCCACTACGACAGTCGCAGCAGCGTCTCCCACGACGAACCGAAAGGATTTCCTCTGCGTAAAGATCCCCTTGCAGAACGAAGACTCCATCTCCCTGATAATTCCATCCAGCATAGATAATTCTCCGGTTTCTCCAACTGCACCACGACACAAGGTCGCGCTGTTCCAGTCGGGCATTTTTTTAAAGAGAAGGTTGTACAAAAAGGACTGCCGGATATTATTGATGATCGTTGCCTGTGTCAAACGATTCCTGCGATCTTTTTATGGCCGATCTCTTCGATGGGGCGCTCATCGACAACTTGACATTCTGGTCAAGTAAATACTACCTTGAACATAAGAAGCGCCCTTTTCCTATCTCGCTCCAGGAGCCCGCCATGGAAACGATTCCGTACCGATCCATACCCGACATGCTCAAGCAGAACGCGGCCCGCTACGACGCGAGACTCGCCATCAAGTACAGAAAACAGGGGGAATGGACCACCCTGACCTACGGGAAGTTCTACGAGCGCGCCCTCATGGCGGCACGCGGGCTGCGCAAGCTCGGCGTGCGCCCCGGCGACAAGGTCGCCATCCTCTCGGAGAACCGGGCAGGGTGGATCATTGCCGACATGGGCATCCTCTGCGCCGGCGCCGTCAGCGTCCCGGTCTACCCGACCAGCACCCCCGAGCAGATAGAGTACGCGCTGAACCACTGCGACGCGCGCATCGTCTTCGTTTCTGGGAAGTGGCAGTACCGGAAGCTCCTGAAGATAAAGGACGCCATCCCGATGGTGCAGCTCGTGGTCTCATTCGAGCGTTTCCTCGGCGAACCCTCGCTGCCGTTGACCACGTTCTACCAGCTGTCCGAGATAGACGACCCGATCCTCGACGAGGAACGGGAGGAGCTGTCGGCGGTGATCGACAACATCGACCCCGAGGCGACCATGACCATCGTCTACACCTCGGGCACCACCGGCGTCCCCAAGGGGGTCATGCTCTCCCACAGGAACGTCATCTTCGACGTCTGGGCCACCATCAAGAAGGGACGGGTCCTGGAGCAGGGGGAGGTTTTCCTTAGTTTCCTGCCGCTCAGCCACGTGCTGGAGAGGACGGTGGGATACTACCTCGCCGTCACCTGCGGCGCCATGATCGCCTTTGCCGACAGCATCGAGAAGATCGCGGAGAACATGGTCGAACTGCAGCCGACCGTCATGGTCTGCGTCCCGAGGCTCTTCGAGAAGATCTACTCGCGCATCTTCGAGCAGGTGCACCAGCTGTCGTTGTTCAAGCGGAGACTTTTCCGCACGGCGCTGTTCGTCGGGCGGAAGTACCTGTACGCGATGCACATCGACAGGAACGCCTCGCTCTGGCTCAAGTTTCAGTACTCACTGGCGGACCGGATCGTCTTCAGCAAGCTGCGCCGCCGCTTCGGCGGCAAAATAAAGTTCTGCAGCTCCGGCGGCGCGCCGCTCGACCCGAACATCAACGAGTTCTTCTGGATCATCGGCATCCCGATCCTGGAGGGTTACGGCCTTACCGAGACCAGCCCCGTCATCTCGATGAACGACTTCGACGAGCTCCGCTTCGGGTCCGTGGGGACGCCGCTGGAACAGACCGAATTCGCCATAGCCGAGGATGGCGAGGTGCTGGTCCGCGGGCCGCAGGTGATGCTCGGCTACTACAAGGACGAGGAGGCGACGCGTCAGGTGATGGCGAAGGGGTGGCTGCGGACCGGGGACATCGGGCGGCTGGAGGGGCGCTTTTTGTTCATCACGGACCGCAAGAAGGACCTGATCATCACGGCGGGGGGGAAGAACATAGCGCCGCAGCAGATCGAGAACCTGCTCAAGCGGGACAAATACATCTCGCAGGCCTACGTCTACGGCGACCGCAGGCCCTACCTGACCGCGCTCCTGGTGCCGACCACCGAGCGTATCCTCGAGTTCGCCCGCGACAAGGGGATCGACTACCACGACCCGGAGGATCTCGTGGTGCATGAGCCGATCGTCGACCTGTTCCGGGAGCGGGTTGAAGAGATCAATACGTCCCTCGCCCCGTACGAGACGATAAAGAAGTTCGTGCTCCTGCCGCGGGACTTCAGCATGGACGCGGGAGAACTCACCCCGACGCTGAAGGTCAAGCGTCACGTGGTCTCGGAGAAATACAAGGACGAGATAGAGCGGATGTATTCCGAAGAGGAGCAGCATTGAGGCCGTGCCGTACCGGGAGGGTGCGATGATGAAGATAAACAAGGTGGCAGTGCTTGGGGCAGGGGTGATGGGAGCCGCCATAGCCGCGCATCTGGCCAACGCGGGGGTGGAGGTACTCCTTTTGGACATGGCGTCGGGCGAACCGTCGGCCGCCCCCCCTCTCCGCAGCAGGATAGCCGCCCAGGCGGTCGAGGGGCTGGCGAAGATGAAGCCGGCGCCCCTCTACGCCGCTTCCTTTGCCGAGTCCATCGAGACCGGCAACTTCGACGACGACAGCGTGAGGCTGAAAGAGTGCGACTGGGTGATAGAGGTTGTTCTGGAGGACCTGGAGATAAAGAAGCGGCTCTTCGCGGAGAAGGTAGTCCCCAATCTCAAGGAGGGCGCGGTCCTCTCCACCAACACCAGCGGCCTCTCGGTGAACGAACTTGCCCAGGCGCTCCCCGAGGGGGTGAGGCGGCGCTTCCTGGTCACCCACTTTTTCAACCCGCCGCGCTACATGCGCCTGATGGAGATGGTCCGCTGCGCCGACACCGATCCGGACCTCTTTTCCGGGATGGCGAGCTACCTCTCCAGGCGCCTCGGCAAAGGTGTCGTCTACGCCAAGGACACCCCCAATTTCATAGCCAACCGCATCGGCACTTACGCCGGGGCCGCGACCTACAGGCGGATGGTGGAGATGGGGCTCACGGTGGAGGAGGTGGACGCCATCACCGGCCAGGCCATGGCGCGCCCCAAGACCGCCACCTTCACCCTTTGGGACCTGGTCGGGATCGACACGGTGGTGCGGGTCATGGACAACAGCTACCGCCTGCTCCCGAGCGACGAGGAGCGCGAACTCTTCAAGGTCCCCGAAACGGTCCGGGCCATGGTGTCGCAGGGTCTGACCGGCAAGAAGGGTGGGGGAGGGTTCTACCGCAGGGAGACGGTGCAGGGCGAGAGCGTGAAGCGGTTCTACGACCTCGAAAGCGGCAGCTACCGTCCCACCGTGCGCCCGAGGTTCGCTTCCGTCGACGCCGCCAGGCAAGTGGACGACCCGGCGCTGCGGCTGAAGACGCTCCTCGCGGGGACGGACCGTGCGGCGGAGTTCGCCTGGAAGAGCCTCAGGGACACCCTCCTCTACACGGCGAAGAGCATCCCGGAGATCGCCGACGACGTAGTCAACATCGACAACGCCATGAAGTGGGGCTACAACTGGGAGCTTGGCCCGTTCGAGATCCTCGACGCCCTCGGGGTCGCCGACTTCGTCAGGCGCGCCGAACAAGACGGCATGGCGCCCCCTCCCTGGCTGAAGGAGGTCGAGCGATTCTACAAGGTGGAGAGGGGAAAGAGGTATTTCTACAGCGTGGCGGAGCGCGACTTCAGGGAGGTCCAGGTCCCGGCCGGGAGCTTGTCGCTTGCGCTCATCAAAAGCGCCGGCGGCGTCGCCGAGAAGAACAGCGCGGCCTCGCTCGTCGACATCGGGGACGGCGTCTTCTGCCTCGAGTTCCACTCGAAGATGAACACCATCGGTCCCGAAACGCTCTCCATGATCCAGAAGGGGATACGCCGCAGCGAGGCGGGCGGCGTGGGACTCGTGATAGCGAACGAGGGGGGGATGTTCTCGGCGGGAGCCAACCTGATGCTCGTCGCCATGGCCATAGCCGAGGGGGCATGGGACGAGATCGCTTTGACCGTCAAGGAATTCCAGAAGGCGATGATGGCCATCAAGTACTCCAAGATCCCGGTGGTCGCAGCACCGCACCACCTGGTCATGGGCGGCGGATGCGAGACCTGTCTCCACGCCGACGCCGTCAACGCCCACGCCGAAACCTACATGGGGCTGGTGGAGATCGGGGTGGGGCTCCTGCCCGCAGGGGGCGGCACCAAGGAGATGGCGCTGCGCGCAGTCAGGCTGGCGGAGGAGAACGGCGCCGAGGTGACCCCGTTCATCTTCAAGAACTACCAGAACATCGCCATGGGGAAGGTGAGCAGTTCGGCGCACGACCTCTTCGCCATGGGGCTCATGCGGCACGGCGACGGCGTCACGCTCGATCCCGACAGGCGGATACAGGATGCGAAGCTGAAAGTCATCTCCCTGGCGTCGAATTACCGCCCCGGCCGTCCGGCTACCGGAATCAAGGCGCCGGGTCGCAGCATCGCCGCGAGCATCAAGAGCCAGCTCTGGAACCTTGAGCGGGGTGGCTTCATATCGAGCTACGACCGCCACCTTGCGGCAGGCATAGCCGACGTCATCACCGGGGGGGACGTTCCGGGCGGCACGTTGATCACGGAGCAGTACCTGCTCGACCTGGAGCGGGAGATGTTCCTCAAGTTCTGCGGACAGAAGAAGACGGCCGAAAGGATTCAGCACATGCTCAAAAAGGGGAAACCGCTGCGCAACTGAAGACTTCCTCCCCTCTCCGGCCGGGAGAGGGTGCCCGGAGGGCGGGTGAGGGCGATGGCAGAGGCGAGAACACGCAAAGCGGCATTCCCGCCGCGCTGCAAGCGGCAGACAAGAAGGAGAAGGTAATGGCACAGGCATACATCGTCGCAGCCTATCGCACGCCGGCGACCAAGGCATACAAGGGAAAACTGAGGGACGTGCGACCGGACGACCTCGCCGCGGCAGCCATCAGGGGAGTCGTGGAAAGGACCGGTCTCGACCCGCTCATGCTCGACGACGTCATCATCGGCTGCGCCTTTCCCGAAGCGGAGCAGGGGATGAACGTGGCGCGCATCGCGGCCTTAAAGGCGGGGATCCCGTACCAGGTCCCTGGCCAGACGGTGAACCGCTTCTGCTCCTCCGGGCTGCAGACCATCGCCGCGGCGGCGGAGAGGATCATGGCGGGGTTTGCCGACTGCATCATCGCCGGCGGCACCGAGAGCATGTCGATGATCCCGATGGGGGGAAACAAGTACAGCGCGAACCCCTCTCTCGTCGCCTCCTGGCCCGAATGCTACGCCTCGATGGGGATCACGGCAGAACTCATGGTGGAGAAGTACGGCATATCCCGCGAGGAGCAGGACGCCTTCGCGCTTGACAGCCACCGGAGAGCCGCGGCGGCGATCGGGGAGGGGAGGTTCGCCGACGAGATAGTCCCGGTGGAGGCCAAGTACTGTGCTCTGGAGAAAGGGAAGATGCACTGCCACACCGAGCTGATATCCGCCGACGACGGGGTGCGCGGCGACAGCACCCTGGCGGCGCTAGGCAAACTGAAGCCCGCCTTCAAGTTGAACGGCACCGTCACCGCCGGCAACTCCTCCCAGATGACCGACGGAGCCGCGGCGGTGCTGGTGGTCTCCGAGGCCTTCCTTGAGAAGACGGGGATGAAGCCCCTGGCCCGTTTCATCTGCTTCTCGGTGAAGGGGGTCCCCCCCGAGATAATGGGGACCGGCCCGGTCGAGGCGATACCCGCCGCGCTGAAGATGGCCGGTCTCACCATGGACCAGATCGCCCTCTTCGAGCTGAACGAGGCGTTCGCGGTGCAGGCAATCGCCTGCATCAGGGAACTGGGCCTCGACCCGGCCCGGGTCAACGTGAACGGCGGCGCCATCGCGCTGGGACACCCGCTCGGCTGCACCGGGTCGAAACTCACCGCGACCCTTCTGCACGAGTTGAAGCGCCGCGGTCAGCGCTACGGCTGCGTATCCATGTGCATCGGCGGGGGAATGGGGGCGGCCGGGATTTTCGAAATGCTGTAAAAGGAGGCGCGTTATGTCGGCAAGGATTTTCAAGGGGGCCGAGTTTCTGGTGGTCGAGACCGGCAGGGACGAGGTCTTCACTCCGGAGGATTTCAGCGACGAGCAGAGGCAGATAGGGGAGACCACCGAGCAGTTCGTGATCAACGAGGTGCTGCCGCTGCGCGACGAGATAGAGCACCAGCATTTCGAGCACGTGGTGCACCTGATGAAGCGCTGCGGCGAACTCGGGCTGTTGATGATAGACGTCCCGGAGGAATACGGCGGTCTCGAACTCGACAAGGCGACCAGCATGCTGGCTGCGGAGAAGATCTCCGGATCGGGTTCCTTCTCGGTCGTCTATTCGGCACACACCGGCATCGGGACGCTGCCGCTGGTCTACTACGGCACGAAGGAGCAGAAGCAGAGGTACCTCGGGAAGCTGGTGACCGGCGAGTGGATCGCCGCCTACTGCCTGACCGAGCCCGACTCGGGGAGCGACGCCCTCGGGGCCAAGGCGTCTGCGATCCTCTCCCCCGACGGCAGGCACTACCTCCTGAACGGCACCAAGCAGTTCACAACCAACGGCGCCATAGCCGATCTGTACACCGTCTTCGCCAAGATCGACAGGGAGCACTTCACCGCGTTCCTGGTGGAACGGAAAACGGAGGGGCTGACCGTCGGCCCGGAGGAGAAGAAGCTCGGCATCAAGGGGTCCTCGACCACCCAGGTGATCCTGGACAACGCCAAGGTCCCGGTCGAGAACGTCCTCGGCGAGATAGGGAAGGGGCACAAGATCGCCTTCAACGTCCTGAACGTCGGTCGCTTCAAGCTGGGCGCCGCAGTGGTGGGAGCGGCCAAGGGGGCGCTCGCCGAGGGGATCAGGTACGCCAACATGCGCAAGCAGTTCGGCCGTCCCATCGCCTCCTTCGGCGCCATCAAGGAGAAGATCGCCGACATGAGCGCCGGGATATTCGCCGCGGAATCACTCATCTACCGCCTGGCCGGGCTCATCGACGACCGCCTCGCCACCATACCCAGGGAGACCTCCAACTACTACGAGGCCTACCAGCGCGGCATAGAGGAGTACGCCATGGAGTGCGCCGTCGCCAAGGTCTTCTGCAGCGAGGTGCTGGCGGACGTGGTGGACGAGGTGGTGCAGATCCACGGAGGCTACGGCTTCGTGCAGGAGTACCCTGCCGAGCGCTACTACCGGGACGAGAGGATCAACCGGATCTTCGAAGGAACCAACGAGATAAACCGGTTGCTGATCCCGGGGATCCTGCTCACGCGCGCCATGAAGGGGGAGATACCGCTGCAGCGTGAGGCGATGAAGGCGTTCGAGTCGCTCATGACCCCGTCGCTGGAGGAACTGGACGACAGCGTCCCGTTCGCCGCCGAGAAAGCGCTCGTCGCCGGCCTGAAGCAGGCTTTCCTGGTGGTCGCGGGGAGCGCCGCGCAGAAGTTCCAGGCGAAAATAAAGGAGGAGCAGGAGATCCTCATGGCGGTCGCCGACGTGGCGATCAACATCTTCGCCATGGAGAGCGCGGTGCTGCGCGCCGACAAGATGCTGCCGGGGTTGAGCCCGGCGCGGCAAGCCGCCGTCGTCGCAGCGGTAAAGACCTTCGCCTTCGCGGCGGCGGAGAAAAGCGCCGGCGCCGCCCGAAAAGCCGCGTTCTACAGCGAGGAAGGAGACACCCTCGCCATGATGCTGGCAGGTATCAGGCGTTTCACCAAGTACGATGCCACCGGTCTCCTCGGCGCCAAGAGGACCCTGGCCGACGCGGCGATAGAGGCGGAGAGATACCTTTTCTGACCGGCATCCTTCCCCCGTCGGCACGGCCTCCTCAGTCACTGAGGAGGCCTTTTTTTGTTCCAGCGGTCCAGCAGTAGGAGTTTGCGCAGAGACTTCTTCGTCATGTACTGTCATATCCGAGAGCAAATTACCGAATTGTAACTGGTGTAAACGAAACTTTTATGGCACAATGCCGTTCATAAGAGAGTTCTAAGGGGCTACTGTGCCAGTCGGACTTGGAGGACGGTTGATGGGAGTGCATCCGGACATGAAACAGACGCAGAAACCATGCGACACAAAGACAACTTCCGAGGTTTCCTCCCCTTCGAAATCCGTCGAGCCCGAGAGCTATGAGCGAGAGCGAGTGCAGGAGGAGTTGTACTGGCTGGTCGACAAGCTGGAGTTGCGCCTGACGGAAACGGAGGCTCGCCTGGCCGAGACAAAGACCAGACTCAAAAAGGAAGAAGCCAGGCGCAAGAAGGCGCAAAGGGAGGCAAATCTTCTCAAGGATGAACTGGCGCGGCAAACGGAGAGTGTCGCGATGGTCAACGGCGAACTGGAGTCCTTCAGCTACTCCATCTCGCACGACCTGCGCGCACCGCTCAGGCATGTGGTCGGTTTCAGCACCGCCTTGCTGGAAGACTACAACGAAACCCTCGACCCTGCCGCTCAGAACTACCTGGACTGCGTCATGAGGGCGGGGCGTAAGCTGGAGATGCTGATCGAGGCGCTTTTGACCCTTTCCAGGGTGACCAGGCAGGAGGTCACGCCGGCAAACGTGGACCTGAGCCAGCTGGCGCGGCAATGCGCGGCATCACTGCAGGAGGCGGAACCGGAGCGCCAGGTCGCCTTCAAGATCGCCGACAAACTCTTCGCTAACGCCGATCCCCAGCTCATGAGGTCTGCCCTGGAAAATCTCCTGGGTAACGCCTGGAAGTTCACGAGCCAAAAGGGGTCCGCAACCATCGAATTCGGCTGCAAGAAGGAAGGGAACACCACCGTCTATTTCGTGCGCGACGACGGCGCCGGGTTCGACCTGCGCTTTGCGGACCGGCTCTTCGGCCCGTTTCAGCGGATGCACAGGGAAGGGGAGTTCGAGGGGATCGGGACGGGGCTCGCCGCCGTGCAGCGGATCATCCACAAGCATGGCGGGCGGATCTGGGCCGAAGCGGAAGTGGATCGCGGCGCGACGTTTTTCTTCACGCTAGGCGCAAAGCACTGAGGAAACTCGACGGTCTCTCCCGGAGGACCTCCGGGGTTAATGGTTTCAAGCCGACTCCGCGTGCTGGAAGAAGGCGGCTGCCACCGATTGTTGCTGTTTCTCCAAAGGCGCTGCACCTGTTTGATGCCTGAAGTTTTCCAGCCTCTGCTTCATGGCGAAACGGGTGATCTCCTCCGCATGAGAAGCGTTCCCGTCCAGTGCTACTTTCAACATCTCCTTGTAGTAGTTCCTCGTCTGCAACCGGTGTTCTTCCTTTGCGAACAATATCACCCTAAGCTTGAAAAAGACGTTGGCGAAGCTGTTCATGATCAGGGGATAGATCTTGTTTCCCGACATGACCGCCATCGCCATGTGCAGTTCCCAGTCGTACTTCACCAACGCGCCCGAGCTGTTGCGGAGTTTCTCGGCGCGACCGAGCATTTCGACGAGCTTTTGAGCTTCGTTCTCGACGGCCCGCCTTGCGTAGTCGGGTGCGAACTGGACCCTCAGTTCCAAAAGGTGGGAGGCAAGATCGGGCGGAAACGGTTCACTGTTCCTCGTGATGGAGGAGAGCAACTCCAGGTCCCCCTGCGACCAGAAGTCGTTCACCACCGTCGCGTGCCGCTGCTGGACCGAGATCCAGCCCGAATCCTGCAACTTCAGCAGCGCCTCCCTCACCGTGGTGCGGCTGACGGAAAAGCGGGCCGCCAGGTCGCGCTCGCTCTCCAAATGGCAACCCGGTTTCGGGTCACCCTTGAGCAGTCCGTCAACCAGAGCCTTCTCTACCATCTGGTAGCTCTTCTTCATAAGGTCCTCTCTCGATATCGCAAACGTACGTCGTTTCTTTCCATGGCAGCACGAGAAACCGCCCCCATTTTCACCGCAGTCGCTATTATAAAACAGAGTTTTGATGAATGGTATTACTTTTTACGTCAGGCGCAAAAAAAATTCCGCAGCTGAGGGAAGGTAAACATCGAACAGGTCCGCAAAAAAGGGGATTAAAGGAGAGTCGCTGCCGTTGTTTGCGAATGCCAGGGGGGTGAGGTGGTGCTTTGAAGGTTGAAAGAGGTGGGAAAATTTTAAACAGCTTTATATTTCCTGGGAGGGGTTTTGGGAATCATGGGGGGATTGCCGCGAGAACTGGCAGAGGCGTACCTGTCAGGAGAGGGTGAAATGGAAGGTCGCGCCCTCGTTTTCTTTCGCTTCGGCCCAGATGTTGCCGCCGTGTCGCTCGATTATCCTTCGCACCGTCGCCAGGCCTATGCCGGTTCCTTCGAACTCTGAACCGTGCAGCCGCTGAAAGGGCTGGAACAGCTTGTCTATATAGGTCATGTCGAAACCGACCCCGTTGTCGCTGACGTAGAAGGTCTGTTTGCCGTTGGTCAGGGTCTGCCCGAACTCTATCCTCGGCGACGGCTTCCTCGAGGCGTACTTCACCGCGTTGCCGAGAAGGTTCTGCAGGACCAACCGAACCAGCGCGCTGTCGCCGTGGGCCATGATCCCCTGTTGAACAACGAACGCAGGCCCCCCGTCGGCCTCGCCTTCCCGAAGCATGTCGGCCACTTCTCCCGCCAGCGCGCTGATGCTGAAGCTCTGTCGCTTCATCTCGGCGCGCCCCACCCGGGTCAGTGTCAGCAGGTCGTCTATCTGTTTCCCCATCCTGCTGCTTGCCGTGCAGATCCGTTCCAGATAGGTGCGGGCTTCATCCGGGAGCGACTCGCCGTACTCGTCCACAAGAATGGAACTGTAGCTGTTGATATGCCGCAAAGGCGCCCGCAGGTCATGGGAAACGGAATAGCTGAAGGACTCGATCTCCCTCTTCGCGGCGGTCAACTGCGAGGTCCGCTCTATCACCCGGCGGTCGAGTTCGTCGTTCAGGTTCCTGATGGCCTCTTCGGCCGACTTCCTCTCGGTGATGTCCTTTACTGTGCAGACCATCCGGAGCTTTTTGCCCGCGGGTTCCCCGGTCAGTTCGCAACATTGCGTCACCCAACGCTCCGCGCCGTCACTGTGCCTCGTGATCTTGTATTCCATCTCGAAGGGGCGGGAGTCCTTGACGGCGGAGGTGAACGACTCTATGAATAGCACCTTGTACTCCTCGTGGACCAAGTCGACGTGACCGCGCAGGGTCCTGGGATAGTCCCGGTCGATCCCAAAGATTTCGTACAGCTTCGACGAACCGGACCAGCTGTCCTTTTCCAGGTCCAGCACGTAACTCCCCAACTGGGCTATCCTCTGGGTTTCCCGTAAAAGCCTGTCGTTGTCCGCCAGCACCTGCTCGCGCTGTTTTTGCTCGGTGACGTCCTCGAGGGTGACCACGGTCCCGCTCACCTTGCTCGCCTTGTCCAGGAAAGGGGCTGTGCTGATGGAGAGAATGGCGCCGGCGCCGTCTGGACGGCTGAAGCTGAAACAGGCGTTGGCCTGGGTACGGCCCGTCTTCAGGATCTGCCCCAGCGACGCATCGGCTGCACCCTCGACAACGGTACCGTACGCCACGATGGACCATACGGGGGAGTTCTCCCCGCGCAGGGTCATGTCCTTTTTGGAAAGCCCCAGGATGCTCTCTGCGCGCGGGTTGGTGAAGGCGACATTCCCATCCGGCTCGACGAACATGATCCCGACCGGACTGGTGGCGGTGACCAGGTCGAGCAGGTCGTGCTCCATGCGGAGCAGGTGCTCCATTATCTTGGCCTGATTGATGTCCTCGATGTTTCCTATCAGCCTGAGCGCCTTCCCGGAAGTATCCCGGTCCGCCGCTTTCCCCTTGCAGCGAAACCACCTCCATCTCCCTTCGTTGGTCTTCAGGCGGAACTCCAGCTCGAATGTTTGCAGCTCCCCGCTAACGCATTCCTCCAGGACGCGCCGGGCGTCATCGAGGGACTCCGGATGGATGATGTTGGTCCAGTCCTCCATGTCTGACTGGAGCTGCCCCCACCTGTAGCCGAGCATCTCGAAGCAGTACGGACTGAAGTAACAGCTGTTGGCGGAGACGTCGAGATCCCAGACGCCGACGCTGGAGGCCTCGGCCGCCACACGGTAACGGTCTTCGCTGATGGCCAGCTCCGCTTGCGACTCCACCTGTTCCGTCACGTCGATGTTGCACCCCTGGTAGCCGACCAGAACCCCCTCGCGGTCCCTAAGTGGCGCAATAATGGCGTGGAGCCAGCTCACCCTGCCGTCCGCCCAGCGATACCTGAACTGCTGCGACCACTGCGATCCCGCTTCCATGGCCCTCTTCCAGGCAGCCGAGATGTTCTTGCGGTCCTGCGGATGCAGGTAGCCCACACGCTGTTCCGCCTCCGCGTCTGACGCCGCCGCGTTGGCGCCGCTGCCGTTTTCCGCGCAGGTGATGATGCGGCCGCAGAGATCGGCCTGGAAAAGGCCAAGGGGAGCCGACCTGTAGATGTTTCGCAGTGCTTCGTCGTAGTCGACGCAGGGGTGCTCCGGATGCCGTGCCGGAACCGCCTGGAGGGGGTCGTTGCAGGGGGGGAGGGCTTTTTCTTGATGGTGCGCCCGGGTTGCGACTCCTGACATTTGGTTCATGGTTGCTCCTGATTGCAGGCGGTCTATCTAGCGACGACGAAGGGACTGCATAGCAGACCGTCATAGCATCAATCCCTTCTCCCGCTATGAAGTCACAGATGCCTGAGCGCTATGCCAGTTCCCTTGCTTAACCTGATTCAGCAGGGAGAATTAAATTGTTTTAGTAATATACCGCTCAACCACAAAAGTAGCAACTGTAAATTATATAAAAATAATGTATACACTCACAGATTGACAACCAGGAGTGCCTGTTAGCTGCCCGGACACATGTTCTCCAGCAGCGACCAAGCGCTGCGGTTGATTGAGCTGCTTGACTGCCAGAGCGGGGTAGGGTAGTTAGTATAAAGGGCTTTTTCAACTGACACGAGGATACCAACATGGACGCAACCAAGACTTGCCGCTGCGGTGCCAAACACACTGGGCACATCTGCATGCTGAAAAGCGCCGGTCGTCTCGACGAGATCGCGCACATCACCGACAACCCGACCGTGACCTGCTTCACCTGCGGGGCGGAAGCAAACTCCGCCGACAACGTATGCAGCCCGATGCCCATCGAACAGCCCTGAGCGACGCCGCGGCTGTTGCTGCTTTCCTTACCTGGGGCGCGGCAAGATTCCCGCGCCACCCCGAGAAGAACCGATGCCAGAACTGCCCGAAGTGGAGGTCACCCGGCTGGGGATCTCGAAAGAACTGGTCGGCGCCAAGGTTGCAGCCGTCGCGATACACAGCGAGAAACTCCGCTCCCTGGTCCCCCAGGGGCTTCCCCTTCTCCTCCCGGGGCAAACGATCCGGGAGGTTCGCAGGCGGGGTAAGTACCTGATACTTGCCTGCCCGGCGGGCTCCTTGCTGCTGCATCTCGGCATGACCGGGCACCTGCGCCTTGTTCCCGGCGGAACGCCTCCCGGAGCGCACGACCACTTCGACCTGCTGCTGGAGAGCGGCGTCATGCTCAGGATGAACGACGTGCGTCGCTTCGGCTCCATACACTGGACCGATGCCAACCCGATGCAGCATCAGCTGCTGCGCGGCATAGGTCCCGAGCCGCTGACCGCCGAGTTCACCGGGGAGTACCTGTACGGCAAAAGCCGCGGCAGGAAAGTCGCGCTGCAGCGCCTGCTCATGGATGCATCCATCGTCGCCGGCATCGGCAACATCTACGCGGCCGAATCGCTTTTTCGCTGCCGCCTGCTCCCGGACACCAAGGCCGGGGACCTGCTGCTCCCCGACTGCCTGCTCCTCGTCGACGCCATCAAGGACACCCTGAGCGTATCCATCGCCACCGGCCGCACCACCATGGACTTTTCCAGGACGGAAGAGAGACCGGCCTATTTCCCGCAGAGGCTTTACGTCTACGGTCGGGAAGCAAAGCCGTGCCGCGAGTGCGGCGGCGCCATAAAGCGGGGGAGGCTCGGCAACCGCTCCACCTTTTTCTGCCCGGTCTGCCAGCACTGATCGATCCGGCCGGCATTGACCTTGCCGCAGGGGTAAGTAGCGCCGTACTGTCCGGCGGGTGGTCTGGCGGGGAGATGAGGCGGGTTGAAAACGGAAGCGGGGGCGTTCCTTGGGAGCGCCCCCGCTTTTTCGGATCGTCTTCAGGCAGGATCAGTCGGCTACGGCAACGTGCAACAGGACCAGGGCCGCCACCGCTCCGGCCCAGTAGATCCAGCGCCCCTCGCCGAAATGCACCTCGGAGAACTCCTTGAAGGTGAGCCCGGAATGCGTTTTCCTCGGACGCTGCTCTTGCGCCGCCTGGACTCCCTGCACGTCGTTGGCGGCCACGAGAGTGGCGGCGGGATCCTGGACAGGCATGAGGTTCACCGCCTTGGCGGGTTCGGCACCCTGTTCCTGCCCAGGTTGGGACCGCAGCAGGAGCGCTGCGTCCTGTGCGCCTGCCGCAGCGGGACAAAACGAGATGATACAGGCAAGTACGACTAGTTTACGGAACATGGGATTTCCTCCTTTGTCTGACTGCGGTTTAATCGCCCCCCTGAGTCACGGTCCCTGAACGAAAGGACCGTGCGGGAAGACTGGAGTAAACACGCTGTACATTGTAGCATCGTTGCTTGTATAATCATCCCGGCAGAAGCTGTTTTTACGTGACGCAGGCAACCGTACGCCCCTGTCACGGGTAAATGCTTATTTCTTCGCCAATATCACTCTCTGTAAATCGTTCAACCAAAAGGAGCAGGCATGGAAAGATATCAAACCAACGAGAGGACCGTAGTAATAGCACAAGGCGGGGTGATGAGGGGGGTCTATGCCTGGATGGGTGGCGGGCTCGCTCTCACGGCCTTGGTGTCGCTTTTGACTGTCTCTTCGCCCGCGCTTCTCCAGGCCATCCTGGGTAACCGCATCCTCTTCTACGCCCTGGTCCTGGGCGAACTCGGGCTGGTTATCGGCATAAGCGGCGCCATCAACAGGATCAGCGCATCGACGGCGAGCATGCTGTTTCTCGCCTACGCGGCCCTGAACGGCGTCACCATGTCCACCATATTCATCGCCTACACCTCTTCGTCGATTGCCTCCACCTTCGTGATCACCTCCGGGATGTTCTTCGCCATGAGCCTGTACGGCTACGCGACTCGCAGCGACCTGAGTTCGTGGGGAAGCTTCCTTTTCATGGGGCTGATCGGCGTCGTCATCGCCTCGGTGGTCAACATCTTCCTGCAAAGTTCCGCGCTCTACTGGGTGCTGAGCATGTGCGGCGTCATCGTCTTCACCGGCCTCACCGCCTACGACACGCAGAAGATCAAGACCATGGGGAACCGCGGCACCAAGGGGGCGATCCTCGGAGCGCTCACGCTCTACCTGGATTTCATCAACATGTTCCTGATCATGCTGCGCTTGACCGGCGACCGCAGGTAGCAGTAGGAGCGGCATTCCTGCCGCGATCAGCGCCCTCACCCCGACCCTCTCCCGGAGGGCGAGGGGGAGTTATGCGTAGGAGCGGCATTCCTGCCGCGATCCACCTTCGACCTTCAGGCTACGGCGGACAAGATTCGGCGCCAGGAGGGGGAGATTGCGATAGCGGCAGATTGGCGTTAATCGGGAAAAGAAAAGGGACCTCGGCGGCCTTACGGCACGAGGTCCCTTTCTTTGCAGCGGGGCAGGGGAGGGGGATGGGTCAGCGCAGCCGGATCCCCTCCGGCGTGATCTCGATGACACCTTCCTTATAGAGGTTCCCGATCAGGGACTTGAAGCTCTTCTTGCTCATCCTGAACATCTCCGAGATCACTTCAGGAGGCGTCTTGTCACCGACGGGAAGAAAACCGCCCCTCTCCTGCAGGACCCTCAACAAGCTCTCCCTGTTGCCGACGACGTCGTGACCGCCCCCCTTTCTCAGGATCACGTCGACCTTCCCGTCGTCGCGCACCTTCTTGACGAAACCCTTCACCGCAGCGCCGATTTCGTAGCTGCCGAAAAGCTCGTTCCTGAACACGAGACCTTCGTAAAGGCCGTTGATGATCACCTTTGCGCCGAGGTTGCCGAACTCGTAGAAGGTGAGTTCCACCTCCTCGCCCGGCTTCAGGCCGACCCGTGTCTTCTGGAGAAACTTCCCCAGCTTGGCCGATGCCGCGATCCGCTCCGAGCGGTCCAGGTAGACCCTGACCAGGTATTTCTCCCCTATATGCATGGGATGCGGCTGCTCGCTGAAGGGGACCAGCAGGTCCTTCTCCAGGCCCCAGTCGAGGAAGGCCCCGACGTTGCCGACATCCTTCACCTCGAGAAGGGCGAACTCGCCGACCTGGGCCTTCGGCGTGAGCGTGGTGGCAAGAAGCCGGTCCTCTGAATCGAGGTACACGAATACCTTCACCATCAAGCCTGGCCTCAATCCTTCCGGCAGGTACTTGGTCGGCATCAGGATGTCGCCCAGCTCCGAAACGAGATAGGCGCCTATGGCGCTGAGCTTTTTAACTTCGAGCGTGTTGTATTTTCCTATTTCCAGCATGTGAGTCAGCTCTCCCAGTGTCATAACTATTTCCGGAACTATATCAGATTCGGCAAAACCTGTTACATTTATTATTCAAGGAAACGATGCGACCACCCCCATTCCTCACTGCTGTAATAGCGTAAAAGCTTTTTTATTACAGCAAGTTTATGATGGAAATGATTATTTTTTTAAATGGACATCAACGCTCCGTTCATACTATGTTCATAATTACATGCGTTCTGCAAACGCGGGATCCTCTGGAGCCGCCGAACAGTGCAACAACGCAGTTCTACATGAGGCGGACTTAACCGCGGAGGCTGCTTGCTAAAATTTGGGCTTAAAACCAGGATGACTGTAAGCATCTCGCTGCTGACAGCTGGGCTACTGTCCATCCTCGCCGTTTCAACACTGGTGTATTTCGGCAACCAGATCAAGCAGCTGAACTTCACGCAACAGTTCGCCATGGTCTCCGCCATCGCCGAGCAGATTGATGACAGGCTTGCCACTTCCCAGACAGAACTTGTCGCAACCGCCGGCACCCTGAGCAAGGGAGTTATCAACAACCCGGCGGCGTTGCGCAATTTCTTCGCCGGGAGACCGGACACGCTGGCCATGTTCGACAACGGCCTCTTCCTCTTCTCGGCGAAAGGGGATCTCGTCTCGGGAAATCCGCTGGATCCCATGATCGTTGGGAAGAACTACGCGCACCGCGACTACTTCAAGAACACCGTAACCACCCAAAAACCGCAGATCTCAGAACCTTTCACCTCCGCTCAAACCCACGGCCACCCCATCATCATGCTCACCGCCCCCATTCTCGACAAAAGCGGGGAGGTCTTGGCCGTCCTGGCCGGAAGCATCGATCTGACCAGGAACAACTTCCTTACCCGCCTCGGCAAGATCAGGCTCGGGGAGCGAGGATACCTCTACCTTTTCAACACCAAGAGGGTGATGATCGTTCACCCGGACGGCAGCCGGGTCTTCAAACAGGACGTCCCCGTCGGCGCAAACGTCGTGTACGACAAGGCGATCGGTGGGTTCGAGGGGACCGGCGAGACGGTGAACTCCAGGAAAGTCCCGATGATCAGCTCCTTCAAGAAGCTGAAAACCACCGGCTGGATCCTCGCCGGCAACTTCCCGCAGTCAGAGGCCTTCGCTCCCATCACACAGGCCAAGCGCTACGTGCTGATAGCGCTCGTCATCGTATTCCTGATATCGGTCCTGGTGGTCTCCCTCTCCATGAACCTGCTGACCGCCCCGCTGATCTCCTTCACGCAACAGATCCGCACCCTTGCCGGTAAAAAGGGCGCCATGACCGCCCCGTTAACCGTCGAAACGGACGACGAAATAGGCGTTCTAGGGGAGGCCTTCAACCATTTGTTGCGGGAACTGGACGAGCAGAAGCGGGAGTTGAAGCGACAGCTCGATTTCTCCCAGATCCTCATCGACATCATCCCGATCCCGGTTTTTTACAAGGATAACGAGGGGAGGTACCTGGGATGCAACCAGGCCTTCCTCGATTTCCACGGCGTTTCGCGCAACAAGTTCGTCGGCAAGACGGTGTACGAAGTGGCCCCCTCTGAACTCGCAGCGGTGTATCACCGGGCCGACCTTGAACTCGCGAGCAGTGGTGGAATGCAGGTTTACGAGACCAAGGCGAAGATGTCGGACGGCAGAGCGCGGGACGTCATGTTCTTCAAGACGACTTTTCCCGCCCCCGACGGAGCCTGCGGAGGGCTCCTCGGGGTGATGCTGGACATCACGGAACGAAAGCAGGCGGAGGTCGCGCTGCAATCCCAGAAGGAGTTCGCGGAAAGCCTGGTTATGAACTCCACCGTTCCGACCTTCGTACTGGATCGGGAGCACCGCGTCATCATCTGGAACCGCGCCCTCGAGGCGCTGACCGGCATCAAGCCCGCCGCCGTCCTCGGCTCCAAGGAGCTGTGGAGGATCTTCTACCAAACGGAAAGGCCGGTTTTGGCCGACATGGTGCTGGACGGCGACCTCGAATCGATACCGAAATACTACGACAACCACCAGATGTCCGAACTGATCAGCGGAGGGGTGCAGGCACAGGGGCGGTACCGCGACCCCCATGGCAACTGGCACTACATCAGCATCAGCTCGGCGCCGATCAGGGACAGTGAAGGCGAGCTGGTAGGCGCCATCCAGATCATGGAGGACATCACCGAGAGGAAACAGGCGCAGGACGCCCACGAGAAGACCAGACGCCAGCTGCAGCTGATCCTGGACGCCGCCGGCGAGGGGATAAACGGGGTGGACATGGACGGGAGGATCACCTTCGTCAACCCGGCCGCGGCACAGATGGTGGGATGGACGCAGGAAGATCTGCTGGGGCAGAATCAACATGCCCTGATGCACCACAGCAAGGCGGACGGCACGCTTTTCCCGGAACGGGAATGCCCGATCTCCGTCGCCTGTTACTCGGGCATTCCGCAGCAGGGGACGGACGAGCTGTTCTGGCGCAAGGACGGCACAAGCTTCTACGTCGAGTACAACTGCAGCCCGATCCGGGAGGATGGCAAACTGGTGGGAGCCGTGGTCATCTACAAGGACATGACGGAACGAAGGCAGGCGGAGGACCAGCTGCTCAAGCTGTCCCAGGCGGTCATGCAAAGCCCCGTTTCCATCATGATCACGGACACTTCAGGCACCATAGAGTACGTCAACCCCAGGTTCTGCCAGGTCAGCGGCTACTCCGCAGAAGAGGTGATCGGCCAGAACCCCCGGCTGTTCAAGAGCGGCAAGACGTCCCCCGAGCATTACAAGAATATGTGGGAGACGGTAACGTCCGGGCGGGTCTGGAGCGGCGAAATTTACAACAGGAAGAAAAACGGCGAGACCCATTGGGAGCAGGCCACCATCTCGCCGATCAGGAACAGCGCCGGCGCCATCAGCCATTATATGGCGTTTAAGGAGGATATCGCCGACCGGAAAAAGCTCGAAGAGCAGCTCAGGCAGTCGCAGAAAATGGAGGCGATCGGGCAGCTTGCCGGTGGAGTTGCGCACGACTTCAACAACATACTCACCGTGATCCTGGGTTTCGGCCAGATGTTGCAGCAATCGTTGTCAGAGGACGATCCCAGGTACGAGCACATGTTGCAGATCCTCGAAGCGGCGGACCGCGCCACGCAGCTCACCAAGAGCCTGCTGGCCTTCAGCCGGAAGCAGGTCATGCTGCTCCAGCAGGTCGAGCTGAACGACCTCACCAGGAAGCACACCAAGTTCCTCGTCAGGATCATCGGGGAAGACGTGACCCTGAAGACCTGCTTGAGCCAGGAGCCGCTCCCTGTAATGGCGGACAGCGGCCAGGTCGAGCAGGTGCTGATGAACCTTGTCGCCAACGCCCGGGACGCCATGCCCGGCGGCGGCGAACTCTGGATAAAAACGGAGTCGGTCCAACTGGACATCGAATTCTACCGGCAGCATGGCTACGGCGCCCCGGGCCGCTATGCCCTCATCACGGTGAGCGATACGGGCCACGGCATGAACGTCGCGACCCAACAAAAGATCTTCGAGCCGTTCTTCACCACGAAGAGCCCCGGTCGCGGCACGGGACTTGGGCTGTCGATCGTGTACGGCATCGTGAAACAGCACGGCGGCTATGTCACCATATCGAGCCAAATCGGCTCAGGGACCACCTTCAGCATCTATCTGCCGCTGCTCTCGGAGAAGGTGCGACTTGTGGAGAAGTCGCAATCGTCGCTCCCCAGCGGTGGCAGTGAAACCATCCTGGTCGTCGAAGACGATGCCGCCGTAGGTCGCCTGGTGGAATCGGTACTGAAGAGGTACGGATACCAGGTCATCCTCGCCGACAGCGGCGAAAAGGCGCTCGAATACTACGACGCCAAGTGGAGCGAGATCAGCCTCGCCCTGCTGGATGTGATCATGCCCAAGATGAACGGCAAGCAGCTTTGCGAAGAACTCAGGCGGCGCACCCCCACACTGAAAGTGCTTTTCCTGAGCGGCTACACGGCCGACCTGATCAAGGACAAGGGGATCTTCATGGAAGGCGTCGACATCATGAAGAAGCCAGCAAAGCCCGTCGAACTCGCCCGGAAGGTGCGCGAGATGCTGGACGCATAAGGGCCAAGAGGGCGAGGGGAGAGTGGCCCCGTTCCTGTAGGAGCGGCATTCCTGCCGCGATCAGTACTCTCCCCCCCGCCCCGGTCCGTCGGCAGGGGAGGGCGGCCAGAAATAGGGGCATCTTCCGCCAGTACGTTCCTCCCCCTTCAAGGGGGAGGTCAGGAGGGGGATGGGTGCTCCGGCGCCGAGCTTACCCCATCCCTCGAAGATGATCCTGTTTGCAAAAACATTTATATTTCAGCAGGTTGGAGGCGCATGATGCTGATGGAAGACATGACGATGGAGGAGTTTTCGGCCGGTTTGGCGCTCTGCAAGACCGTTTACATACCGTTTGGGTCCGTCGAGGAACATGGCACGCATTTGCCGCTGTCGACCGACACCATCGAGGCGTACCAGGTCGGCAAGCGCGCGTCGGAGAGGATTGCGCTGTTCGTGGCGCCTCCGGTACATTACGGTTCCTGCCGCTCGACATCACGCCATCCCGGGACCGTCTCGATCAGCACGGGAACCTTGAAGGCGCTTTTCAAGGACATCGTCCGTTCGCTGCACGCCCAGGGATTGAGGAATTTCATTGCACTTACCGGGCACGCCGGTGGCTCGCACCGGATGGCGCTGCAGGACGCCGGAGAGGAACTGATTGCGGAACTGCCCGAGATAAACATGGCCGTAGTCACGGAGTACGATCTCGCCAAGGAAGCCGGCGCGCACCTGATCGAGACCCGTGGCGACGCACATGCCGGCGAAATCGAGACCTCGCGCATCATGCATTCCCATCCGCACCTGGTCAAGGGCGTCGGGAAGCCGGAGTACCCGACGTTCCCGACCGGAATCCTGGTCAGGGACAAGCGCAGCTTCTGGCCAGGAGGCATCTGGGGGGATCCGACCAAGGCGAGCGCGGAAAAGGGTCGCCAGCTCGAATCCCTGGTCGCCGACAAGGTCGTGGAGCTGGTAAAAGCTCTTGAGAGCAGGCACTGGTAATTGCCCAAAAAAGCGGCTTCCAAATTTGCCCTGTAGAGGGACTTTTCATGTCAAGACAGGGGTAGGTATGCATTGATTTTTGCCTACAATGGCAACAGGAGCGAATTTCAAGCTTCAGCGATGATCGTGACTGTAAATATGACCGGGACCGCTGAAGATGTAAGAGTGGGCAAGGTGCACCGGGGTACCAATAAGATTGAGTTGGATGCTTCATCAAGAGATGTACAAGAATAGAAACAAGATCAAAAAATGAGACAGTGGCATTTGTGAGGCAGTGCCAGTATCCGGTAAGGTGGACCGCTCGAGGAATTCATCGGAAGCGTTTTCCGAAACATGCCATGCCCCGTCAATGAGAGGGGGCCAGTTGAGCCCCCGAGCCTGAAGCACCGCAGGGGTGTCCCGAAGCAGACCTTCAACTTGACATAATATATCTTATGGGACGCTAAATAGTAAGTTCCAGGGAAGGGGCAAAAGCCACACAGCACACGCACACGCGTTGTTTGAACTTTCTCACCACTCTCTCTGAAAGCAAAATACCTGCTCTTGGTGTTTTTTCTTTTTTCTGTGGTACTTATTATCAATGACAATGATATCAATCGCCTTGTCAAAGTGAGCTTGTAAATAAGTAACAGGAGGCTGTCGTGCCATTCCGCATCTCTCACTGCTACTGCATTGTCATTCTTCTCTTACTATTTGCTCTCCCAGTGTCAGCAATCGCAGCTGAGCCCCGGACCAACACCCTGGCGGTCGTCCCTAACCTCCCTGCCGTGACACTGCACAAGAACTGGACTCCTTTCGTGGAAGAGCTTTCAAGGGAGTTGGGCGTCAAAATCGAGTTGAAGCTATATGAAAAGATCAACAGCTTTCTCGACGAGACCAATGCTGGCGCTGCCGACTTCATATATTCCGCCCCGAACATGTTCTTTCTGGCCCACCAGAAGCAGAAGTACATTCCCCTCGTCCGTAGCTCCGAAACGATAAGGGGGCTGGTTTTCGTCAGAAAGGATTCACCTTACATCAAGGTCAGCGAACTCAGAGGGAAGACCATTGCGTTCGTGGGTCCGAAGAATATCTGCAGCGTGATCACCCGCCACTCCATACTGACCGGCCAGGGTGCGATCGACTACAACGCCTTCTTCAGCGGCTCGACGATCAATGTCGCCAAAAGCGTTCTTCTCGGCAAGGCGGACGCCGGTGCGACGCTCGACACCAGCATGCTCACCGACTTGCCTGAAATGCTGAACGAGTTCCGCATCATCCTCGAGACGGAAAAAATAGCCCCCCACCCTCTCGCCGCCCATCCGCGCGTACCGAAAAAACTTCAGGAGGCGATGACCGCCGCCGTACTGGCGATGGACAAGTCCGACCGCGGACGGAGAATGCTGCAAACGGTCAAGCTCTCGAAGCCGATCAAAGCCGATTTCAAGCGGGACTATGCGTTCTTCGGCAGCATCGATCTTGGCGGTTTCGACAAATAGACGGGATACCATGTTCAAGCGCCTTCAAGTCAAGATCATCGTCTCGCTGGCCCTGATCCTCACCGCGATGATCGCCGTGTACGGCTGGTGGATCGGCAGCAGGCAGACCTCCGTCTACGTCCGGACGCTGTCGGAAAATCTGCTCGTCCTGTCCAGAAGCCAGGCCGACAATGCCGCTCATTACATAGTGACCCAGGAGTTCGCCGGGCTGGAGACGTTCATGGTCGATGTTGCGCACCTGCCCGAAGTGCTCAATATCATGGTGCTGGAAAGGGACGGCAGGGTGTTGTGCAACGTCGAGCGCGCCTCGGGCGGGGATCAGGTCACGCTCAACTACAAGATCAGGGAGGTTGCCGTCCCCGCGGGGTCTTCAGCCATAATGGAGCGCCAGGAAAACAGGCTGGTCGCATGGTCCCCGATCGTTGCCGGCACCCATCTGGGCTGGGTAAAGATGACGCTCAGCCTGGACACGGCGGACAAACTCCTGCGCGCGACCTGGCAGAGCACGCTGCAGATAGGCGCTCTCTGGATACTGGTCGGCACGCTGCTGATGATCTTCGTGGTAAAAAGACCTTTGGGGGCGGTGCGGGAACTGGGCCGGTTCGCGCACGAGCTGCAGCACCGCAAGGGGTCGCAGGTAGTGGTAAAACGCGGGGTCGATGAGATCGACATGCTGGCGGACGCCCTGAACCATTCATCGAGGGAACTGCTGCTCGCGGAACAGCGACTCATCGCAGAGCAGGAGCGCCTCTCCGTGACGCTGCAGTCCATCGGCGACGGAGTCATAGCCACAGATACGACCGGCAGGATCGTCCTGGTGAACCAGGTCGCCGAGCTGCTGACAGGATGGAGCCAAGTGAACGCTCTCGGCCGGGACCTGAACGAGGTATTCAGTCTCCCCGACAGCCGGCTGGAAACGGAAGAAAGCCTGAACGCTGTAGTCGCCGAAAGACGCACCATCGAGCTGGCCGGGCAGCACCGGCTTGTTTCCTGCGACGGAGCCGAACGCACCGTCACCGTGAACAGCGCCCCCATCATCGACAGCGGTGGCGAACTCGCGGGTATGGTGCTGGTGATCCGCGATATTTCGGAAAAGGCTGAGATGGAGGCGGAAAAACGCGGTCTTGCCGGGCAGTTGGCGCAGTCCCAGAAGATGGAGGCAATCGGGCAGCTGGCGGGAGGTGTGGCCCACGACTTCAACAACATGCTGGGTGTCATCATCGGGCATGCCGAACTCGCCCTGATGACGATGGACCAATCCTCCCCCCTCAAGGACCGGCTGAAGGAGATACTCGACGCCGCCAACCGCTCCGCCGACATCACCAGGCAGTTGCTGGCCTTCTCCCGGCAGCAGCACGCCGAGCCCAAGGTCCTCGACCTGAACGACACCATCTCCAGGATGCTCAAGATGCTCCACAGGCTGATCGGCGAGGATATCGACCTCGGCTGGTCCCCAGGCTTCCACTTGAGCAAGGTGAAGCTGGACCCTTCCCAACTGGACCAGATCATGGCGAACCTCTGCGTCAATGCGCGTGACGCCATCGCCGGGGTTGGCAAGATAGAGATACGGACCGAGAACGTCACCTTCACCCACCACGACCTCATCAAGCAGCCGGACACGGTTCCGGGCGATTACGTCAGACTGGTCGTGAGCGACAGCGGCTGCGGCATGTCAAAGGAGGTGCAGGAGCGGATCTTCGAGCCGTTCTTCACCACGAAGGAGCTGGGACGCGGCACCGGACTCGGGCTCGCCACGGTCTTCGGTATCGTGAAGCAAAACAACGGAAATATCGAGGTATTGAGCGAGCCCGGGCGGGGAACGACTTTCAGGATCTGCCTTCCCGCAGTGAAAGAGTCGACAGAAGAGATGGATTACGCCAGCGAGGAGCCGGTCGGAGGCGTCGAAACGATCCTGCTGGTGGAGGATGAGCCGGCGATAAACATCTTGAGTTCCACGATGCTTTCCAACCTCGGGTACAAGGTGATATCTGCGTACTCACCGGAGGAGGCGATAGAGCTTGCGGATGGGTGCGACATGAAAATCGACCTGCTGCTGACCGATATCATAATGCCGGGCATGAACGGTCGGGACATGTCAGTACAGCTGTTATCGACCCATCCGGACATGAAATGCCTCTTCATGTCGGGTTATACGGCCGACATCATCGCCGAACGCGGCAAGATCGGTGAAGACGTCTGCTTTCTCCAAAAACCGTTCACGACGAAGGCGCTGGCCGCCAAGGTCAGGGAAGCGCTCCTTGTATCTATTTGACCTAACACGAACTCTCCCTCTCCCACCGGGAGAGGGTCGGGGTGAGGGAGAGCTCCCCTCTTCCAGTCGGCTTACATCATCGAGCCGCGCCCGCCTCCCGTCATCCCGCCCCTGAAGTAGGAGGACATGTTCCGAAACGGCTCCGCGGTGGTGATGCTGCCGAGGGTCGTGTCCATGGTAACCATCATCTCGTTCATGGTCTGCGGCTGAGCGCTCAGCTTCATGGTCGACATGTTGCCGAACATGGTCCCCATCATGCCACGGTAGCGGTTGACGTCGATGGCGCCGCTGGTGCCGTAGAGGTTCAACATCTCTCCTCCCATCAGCGTCGCCATGTTCTGTGCGGCGGTGTGCATCACGCTGTTCTGCCCGGCGACGTAGTCCCCCATCATGTTGGTTCCTTCCGGAAGGCCGAGGCTCGCCCGCAACGCATCCATGGCGGCACGCATGTCGGCGTAGTTGCCGGTCTCCATCATCTCCCTGATCTCGGTCGAGAACGGGCTGATGAAGTTGCTGCTGACGGTCCCGCTGACGCCGTCCTTCGGCAGACTCATGAGGTAGCTGAAGGTGATGGGGGTCGTCGCCGAAACGTCGGTCCTGTCGTAGGTCACCCCGGCTATTGCCAGCGCGACAATCGGGTACTGTCCCACGTCTGCGGCGTCGACGCTGAGGGTGTAGGCGCCGTTGGCGTCGGTCACGGCGAAGGGCTCGCCCGCGTCGAGCAGATAGTTGCCGTTTTTGTCGAGAAATACCGTTGCGTTCTCAAGGTAACCGTCGGCGACCTTGCCGGCGATGGCGGTCGTTCCCGAGCCGGACGGGGACATCGTGGAGCTGCTGCCGCAACCGGCGATAATGCCTGCCACGACAAGCGATGCTGCTGCAATCAAATGTATTTTCATAGGTAATCCCTCTCTTGCAAAGGTTTAGAAATCGTGATAAATCGCAATGCCGCAACGTCAGTTACGGAACATCGCGTGACATGCCGTGCACTTTTTCTGTGCCTCGGCGAAGGAGGCCTTCGCGCCAGGAACATCACCTTTCCGAGCAGTTTCAGCGGTTTCCTTAACGTCCATCTCGAAGCCTGCCGCCAGTTTCCTGAATTCCTCCAGCTCGCTCGCTTTCTTGTGAGGTTTTGACTTCTTGAGATCCGCCGTTGTCGACAGCAGGTAATCGGTTTCCTTAAGCACTGCTTGAAGGTCACCGCCTTCAAGGGCGGCTGCTATTTTTGTCTGGCCTTTGGCGTAGTTGGGCATCATCTTGTGCAGCTTCGCCATCTGCTTGTCGCTGTGATGCCCGCCATGGGCGTGATCTTCCTTAGCGAATGCCGTGCCGGTCATCGTCAAGGTGACTGCCAGCAGTAATACTACCTTCTTCATATTCCCTCCACGTATCATGTTCAATGCTCCTTCAATTCCAGCATCACTTCGCGCTGTCCGGAGCCGTTACGCCCCAGGTTGTCCGTTACGCTCCAGCGCACGTTTACAGGCTTCCCCGGCTGGAACTGCCCCTGGTCCTTCACCTTGACGACGGCCGCCATGTCGAACACCGACTGGTAGATGTCGCCCAGGTAGGGCTTCCCATCGGTTCCGGTAATCTTGAGTTCCCGTATCTGCACCGGGCGGTCGAAGAAGACGTCGACTTCCTCCACGCTGGCTGCCCCCTTGTCCTTCATGGCGGTTACACTCAATAACCTCGGCGCGGAGAGCTGCACCACGGCGCTCTCGTCGGCCCTTTTGCCGGGAGCGACGTCTTTGCCTTCAACCTGGAAGGCGACCCGGCTCACTCCCTTGAACTGCTTCAGCGTGAGTTGCAGAGCGTTCACGACATCCTGTCGCGACAGCGGTCCTGTCTTTGCGTTCCCGAGTTCCTTGCTGAAGTTAACGGTGACGACGCCTTTGGACTGGACCACGTCCAGCACCCTGACTCCCTGCGGGAACGGTTGCGAGACCTCGCCCTGGTAGCTTTTCATATCGCCCAGACCGCCGATCAGCTTCAGGAGTGCGACCTTCTGCAGGCTCGCCTGGTCGAAGCTGAAAAACGGGAACGGGATGACTCTCCCCGGCTCCTTCGCGGAGGGAAAGTAGATCACGAAGGCGAAGGCGGTCCCCTTTTCCACCGAGGGTGCGGGGCCGAAGTGCCTGACGAAATCAGTCGTTGCCGTGACGGCGCCTTTTTCCTTGACTGAAGGTTCCTTGCTGGAGTTGCAGGCAGCCAGCGCGGCCACGGCAATAACGGCAACAAGAAGTCGGATAAATCGCATAGTTCCGGGTCCTATCGTGTGGTAACGGTTTAGGGTATTTCGGATAAAAAAGCCAGCAAAATTTGAGCGGGTGTGGAGCTGCGCCAATGTTCGCTACGTCCTCCCGGGAGGCATGAAGGATGACTTTTGTAGGAGCGGCATTCCTGCCGCGATCACCCGCTGCAATCGCGGCAGAAATGCCGCTCCTACAGTTTTGGGGAGAAAAGATGAAGAAAGGGCGACCCGTTCCGAGTCGCCCACTGAAATCGTTTACTTTACGGTGTACCAGAACTTGGAGTTGCGCACCTGGCCGTCTTTCACCTTGAACTTGCACATGACGCCGTACTTCCCTTTTTTCGAGAGGTCGAAGTCGGCGCCGAAGTGCCCGTCCATCGCCATCAGGGGCTTGGTCTGCTCGACCTTGTCGGGACCCTGCACTTTCACATTGACCTCACCTTCGGTAATGGCCTTGCCGGTCTTGGCGTCCTTGAACTCGACCTTGATATGGTGGGTCTCTTTAACGCCTTTGGGCATTTCCATCTTCATCGCTTTCATGTGCTCTTTCATGCTCACCACGCTGAACGTGGCCTTAACGCTGCTGACGACCTCTTCGTGTGCAACATCCCCGCTACCGTGATCCATCTTCATGGAACCATGGTCCATTTTCATGGAACCGTGATCCATGGCAAGCGCTGCCATCGGTGCGGAAAGTGCGAATGCTGCGGCGATAAGGACGATGAGTTTTTTCATGTTGTATTTTCTCCTTTGGTGTGAAGTCTGACGCTTATTTAGCATGTGCCGTGCCAATCGATAACTACGCATTTTACCGGGCCGAGATTGCAATACAACCGCTCATCTTGTCGAATATTCCACGCACGGGCGTCGGATATTCCGCTGCTAGTGTTTCATCCCCGAGTAGTGCAGCTTCCCTTTCTTGAGATCCCGCTTCTTCATCAGTACGAAGATGACAGGCGTCATGATGAGTACGTGCACCGCCGAGGAGATCATGCCGCCTATCATCGGGGCGGCAATCGGCTTCATCACGTCGGCGCCGGTGCCGGAGGACCACATGATCGGCACGAGGCCGAGAAGGGCGACGGCTACCGTCATCAGCTTGGGACGCAGCCGCAGCACCGCCCCTTCGAAGGTGGCGTCGTAAATGTCCTGCTCGGTGATCGGCCCCTTCAGCAGTTTCTTGTCGAGCGCCTCGTGCAGGTAGATGACCATGACCACCCCGGTCTCGACCGCGATCCCGTAGAGGGCGATGAACCCGACCCAGACGGCAACCGACATGTTGTAGCCGAGCATCTTGACGAGGTACACCCCTCCCACCAGTGCGAACGGGACCGAGAGCATGACCATGCTCGCCTCAAGCGCCGAGTGGAAGGTGAAGTAAAGAAGGATGAAGATGATCAGGATGCCTGCCGGCACCAGCAACTGCAGGCGCGCCTTGGCCCGTACCTGGTTCTCCCATTGTCCCGACCAGGCGACGTAGTATCCCGGCGGGAGTTTCATCTGCTTCTCCAGCAGCGTCTTCGCCTCGCCCACGAAGCCGCCCATGTCGCGGCCGCGCACGTTGAGGAAAACGATGGAGCGAAGCAGACCTCCCTCGCTGTTGATCTCGGGCGCCCCGGTGGAGATCTTCAGCTTGGTGATCAGGGAGAGCGGCACCTGCGCCCCGTTCATGCCGGAAACCAGTATCCGCTGGATGGAGGGGATGTCGTCACGCAAGCCGCGCATGTAGCGGAGCCGGATCGGGAAGCGGTTGCGCCCCTCCACCGAGGTGGAGAGCATCTCGCCACCGAGCGCGGTCGAGATGACTTCCTGGATGTCGCCTACGCTGACGCCGTAGCGCGCCGCAGCCTCGCGGTCGATGTCGATGTCGATGTAGTTGCCGCCGGTCACCCTTTCCGCGACGACGTCCGCCGCGCCCGGCACCGTTTTCAGTATCCCTTCGGCCTGCACCGCCAGGTCCTTCAGGACGTTCAGGTCGGCGCCGAATATCTTGACGCCGAGGTCGGTACGGACCCCGGTGGAAAGCATGTTGATGCGGTTGATGATCGGCTGGGTCCAGCCGTTTCTGACCCCTATCTGCTGCAGTTTGCTGTCCAACTCGGACACGATGTCGGCCTTGGTCACCCCCGGACGCCAGTTCTCCTTCGGCTTCAGGATGATGATGCTCTCGAACATGGAGACCGGCGCCGGATCGGTGGAGGTCTCGGCGCGCCCCACCTTGCCCAGTACGTGCTCGACCTCGGGAACGCTCTTGATCACCGTGTCCTGCACCTGGATCAGCCGCTTCGCCTCGTTGATGGAGACGTTGGGGAGCGTCACCGGCATGTAGAGGAGCGAACCCTCGTCCAAGGGCGGCATGAACTCGCTGCCGATGCTCATGAACATGGGAATGGCGATGGCGAGCGCCAGGACGTTGAGCGCGATGGTGGTCTTCTTCCACTTGAGCACCCACCTGATTATGGGGGAGTACATCTTGATGAAGAAGGTGGAGACCGGGTTGGAACTCTCCGGCGGCATCTTGCCGCGCATCAGGAAGTACATCAGCACCGGCACCAGCGTGATGGCGATGAACGCCGACCCCATCATGGAGAAGGTCTTGGTGAAGGCGAGCGGGTGGAACAGCTTCCCTTCCTGTCCCTCAAGCATGAACACCGGGACGAAGGAGAGGATGATGATGGCCAGCGAGAAGAAGATGGCGCGCCCGACCTGCTTCGCCGAGGCGATGATCACCTCCAGGCGCTTTTCCTTCCGCTCCTCGGGTGGCATCTCGGAGAGGTGCCGGTAGCAGTTCTCCACCATGATGACCCCGGCGTCGACCAGGACGCCGATGGCGATGGCGATCCCCCCAAGGGACATGATGTTCGAGGTCACCCCCATCAGCTTCATGGTGATGAAGGAGAACAGCACCGCGATGGGAAGCGTCAGCACGATGACCAGTGCGCTCTGGAAGTGGAGCAGGAAGACGAGGATGACCAGCGAAACGACGATCGATTCCTCGATCAGCGAGTGTTTCAGCGTGTTTATGGCGCGGGCGATCAGGTCGGAACGGTCGTAGGACACCATGATCTTCACGCCGGGAGGAAGCCCTTTTTCCAGCGAGATGATCTTCTCCTTCACGCGGTCGATAACGTCCTTGGCGTTTTCACCGTAACGCATGACCACGATGCCGCCGACCGCCTCGCCCTGCCCGTTCATGTCCAACATGCCGCGCCGGATTGCGCCTCCCAGCTGCACCGTGCCGAGGTTCTTGACGTAGATCGGCGTGCCGCGCATGTCGGCGCCGACGACGATGTTCTCCAGGTCGGTGGTCGACTTGATGTAGCCGCGGCCGCGGATCAGGAACTCGGCGTCCGCCTGCTCGAGGAGCCTGCCGCCGACGTCGTTGTTGGATTTCTTGATCGCCTCCGCCACGTCCGAGATCTTGACGTTGTAGGAGAAGAGGCGGTTCGGGTCGAGGTCGATCTGGTACTCGCGCACGAAGCCGCCGATGGAGGCGACCTCGGCCACGCCGGGGACCGTGTTCAGCTGGTAGCGGACGAACCAGTCCTGCAGGGTGCGGAGCTGTTCGAGGTCGTACCCCTTCCCTTCCAGCGTGTACCAGAAGACGTGTCCGACCCCGGTGCCGTCGGGCCCGAGCGTCGGGACCACGCCCGGCGGGAGCAGCGATGCCGCGTAGTTCAGGCGCTCGAGCACGCGCGTCCTGGCCCAGTAGATGTCCGCCTTGTCCTCGAAGATCACGTAGATCATCGAGAAGCCGAACGCGGACGAGGCGCGGACGGCGCGCACCTGCGGCAGCCCCTGCAGGTTCACGGCGAGCGGGTACGTCACCTGGTCCTCGACCACCTGCGGGGATCGCCCGGGGTAGTCCGTAAAGACGATGACCTGGTTGTCCGAAAGGTCCGGGATCGCGTCCACCGGCGTCTTGTACACCGCCCAGACGCCCCAGGCGATCAGCAAGGCAAACATCATGAGGATGATGACCCGGTTCCGGGCGGAATATTCGATGATTCTTTCAATCATTAAAAACCTCAGTGATCACAGGTAGATCCAAAACTACATTTTCATATCGTCCATGCCCATCCCGCCGCCTTTCTTTGCGGGAGCGGGAGCCGGAGCCGGCGCGCCTGGCGCCGCCCCGCCATGCCCTGCGTGGCCACCGGCAGGAGGCGTCGCGGCTGCGCCCGGAGGCGCGGGTGCAGGAGCCGCAGGAGCTGCCGGCGCCCCTGGAGCCGCAGCCCCGCCGTGCCCTTGATGCCCGCCGCCGCTGCCTCCGGTAAGCTGGGACTCCGAGTCGATCAGGTAACCGCCGGAGGCGGCAACCTTGTCGCCGCGCTTAAGTCCCGAGAGAATCTGCACCTTGTCCGCAACCCGGGCGCCGACCTGCACGTCGCGCGGCTCGAACATCCCGGCCTGCGTTTCGATCCAGACCACCTGCCGTTTTCCGGTGTCCATGACGGCGGTGGCCGGAATGGACAGCGAGTTCCCCAGCGGGACCTTGATCGAGGCGTTCACGAACATGTCGGGTTTCAGCTTGAGGCCCGCGTTTGACATCTCCACCCTGACCTTCACGGTGCGGGTCTTGGGATCGAGGAACGGGTAGACGAAGGAGACCCGTCCGGAGAAGGTCTTGCCGGGATAGGACTGGGACAAGATGTCCACCCTCTGCCCCATCTTCACGAAGGAGAATTCGTTCTCGTAGACCTCCACCTCGACCCAGACGTTGGAGAGGTCGGCGATGCTGAAGAGGGTATCCCCCATGTTGACGTACTGCCCTTCCTGCACCATCTTCTCGATGACCACGCCGGAGAGCGGCGTGTAGATGGGGAGCTTGATGTTGGGGTGTCCCGCCTTTTCCAGGCCGGCGATCTGCTCGTCCCTTACCCCGAGGAGTTTAAGCCTCTGCCTGGCCGAGGATACCAGCCCCTCCCCTCCCTGTGAGATGGACTGGATGGAGGATGTCCGGAACTGTTCGCGGCTCTTCAGGGCCAGCAGGTATTCCTGCTGCGCCGCCACGAGGTCGGGGGAGTAGAGTTCGGCTACCGCCCTACCCTTGGAGACGTAGGCGCCTACCGTGTTCACGTTCAGCTTGTCGATACGCCCCGCAACCCATGCGGTCACCTTGGCCTGCCTGGACTGGTCGTACTGGACGATGCCGACCGCGTTGATCTCCTTGGAGAGCGGGATATAATCGGCAGCCACGGTGGCCACGTTCGCCATCACCGCCTGGGTCGGGGAGAGCGATACATGCCCGAGCATCTTCTGCTCTTCCGCGCTCGCCTGGGTCCCTTCCACCTTCTTGATCAGTTGCATCCCGCAGATGGGGCAGACGCCCGGCTTGTCCTTGATGATGAAGGGGTGCATGGCACAGGTATAGAGAACCTGGCCCTGCGCAGCTTTGTCCCCCTTCGCAGCAGGCTGGGCCTTCTTCTGCGCCAGGTAATAGCCGCCGCCGGCCACCGCGGCCACCAGGATCAATACAATCGGGATCGCAACCTTCACACTTTGTTTCATCGTCAATACCTCGTGGACGGAATGGAGTGAATTAAATCTCTGCAGTTACAACAGGCTTTCTAATCGTTGTTAGCGACACCTTCCGCTAAAGGTCCCTCCCCCTTCAAGGGGGAGGTCAGGAGGGGGATGGGTTAGCCCTCCACGGGAAGAAAACATGTGCTACAGCTCCTTCCCGATCAGCGCTTCCAACTGGGCGAGCTTCATCTGGTAGTCGGCCATGGAGTCGAAGTATTCCCGCTCGTAGTTGAACAGGACGACGCGGTTGTCGAGCAGGGTCAGGAAGTCGACCTTGTTGACGCGGTAACCTATCACCGCCGACTCCAGCGACTGCTCCGCCTGGGGGATGATCCCCGTGCTGTAGAGATCGACCAGTTTCCTGCGCCGCTCCAGCTGGGCAAGCAGGTCGGCTATCCCGGAACCGATGCTGTTTCTGACACCGTTCAGTTCCTCCCCGGCCATGGTCACCTCGGAGGAAGACTCCGCGACCATCGCCTGGCGGCGCTCCTTCTGGAGCGGCAGGTTGAAGGTGACGCCGAGGGAGTACATGTCCGAGCCGTCGCTCCCCATCGCCTTCTGCCTCTGCATGTACTCGAAGGAGACGTTGAAGTCCGGATAGAACTCCTTCTGCGCCAGTTCGTGACCGGCCCTCCCCTTTTCGATCAGGGCCCTCAGGCTTTTCAATTGCGGACGGTTGTCCTCGGCGATGTCGCGCAACTGGTCGGACGTCAGGGTAAGCGGCGTCAGCTTGAAATCCGCGACCCGGCCCACCTTGGTCGATTGCGGGCGGTTCAGGAGGGAGTTCAGGTTCGCCTCCAGGCTCCTTCTCTGCTGCTCCAGGGAGATCTTCATGTCCAGCATCCGGGAGCGCTCCAGGAGGGCCTTGTAAATGTCCTGCTGCGCCCCCTGCCCGACCGAGTATTTCGTCTCCGCCAGCGTGATGAAGTCGTCGATTATCTTGATGTTCTTGTCGAGGATCCCCAGCGACTTGTCCGTGAAGTAGATCTGGTAATAGGTCTCCTTCACCATCCGGGTCAGTTCGAGTTTGCGCTCCTCGACGCTCCAGCGATAGCTCTCCGACTCGTGCGTAGCGATCTCCTCGCGGAGTTTCCTCTTTCCCGCGTACGGCAGCTGCTGGCTGATGCCGATCACCTTCTGGGTCATGCCGTCGCGGGTGAAGCTGAGGGGATCGGTGACGATGCCGTTCTGGATCTTCAGCATCAGCATCGGATCTTCCAGGGCGCCCGCCTGGGAGGCGCGGCTCTTGTACATCTGCCAGCGAGCGGCGGACGATCTCAATTCGGGGTTGTTGGCGAGGGCGGTATCTACCAGTCGGGAGAGGTTTTCAACAGGTTGGACGGCTTCAGCGTGGGCGTTTGGAACCCAGAGGGAGAGAGCCAGCAACAGGTAAAGCGATAAAAGCCGGTGGTTCATGATGACTCCGAAGATTAATCAATAGGTGCGACAAAGTTAATTCATGAAGCGTGCCCGAAGGCTAACCTCTTATTTTTCGCACTCTTTGCGGGGATCGACACTATTGGGAAGAAGGATATTCGCCACTAACAGTGGAATATTATACACATTGCAGCAATTGTCGCAGCTAATCATTCGCTAATCATTCAAACTTATTCGGCAGAAATAGAAAAATCTGAAGAGAACAGTTCAATTAACAGTACCGTCCAATTCAGATTCTTCCGTCAATCTAACAGGAGTATGGGAATCAGCCACGTGGCTTAACTGAAAGTGTCACCTGTTTATGCACATACAAGCCCGTCTTTCAAGCTGATGGTCCTGTCGGAGTAAGCTCCGTTTTCAGGATTATGAGTGACCATGACCACAGTCTGCCCTGCGTCATTCAGTTGCCGGAACAGTGCCATGACTTCTTCGCTGGTCTTGGAGTCGAGGTTGCCGGTCGGCTCGTCGGCGAGGAGGATGTGCGGGCTGTTCACGATGGCGCGGGCGATGGCTACGCGCTCCTGTTCGCCGCCGGAGAGCTGGTTGGGGAGCCGGTCCGTCTTGGTCCCAAGCCCTACCCGCTCCAGCGCCTGACGGGCCGATTCCCTCTTCGCTGCGGTAGTCATCTTCACTATGGCCAGCGGGAGCATGACGTTCTCCAGCGCGGTCAGGTACTGGATCAGGTGGAACGACTGGAAGACGAAGCCGAGGTTCTGAGCGCGGAAGTCGGCAAGCCTCTCGCTGTCCAACTGGTACAGGTTAACGCCTGCCATCTCCACTTCGCCGCTGGTCGGGTGGTTCATCCCGCCGAGGACCGACAAGAGCGTGCTCTTCCCGGAGCCGGACTGCCCCATGATGGTAATGAACTCGCCCGCCTCGATGCTGATATCAATGCCGCGCAGAGCCTCGACGACATCCGAGCCGGTGCGGTACTGCTTCTTGACCTGCCTGATTTCAATGAGTGCCATAAATTCCTCTTCTTAAAGCGCCCTGAGGGCTTCGGTTGGGTCCATCTTGCTGGCGTGCAGCGCGGGGTACAGGCTGGCCAGAATGCCCAGGAGAAGCGCCAGGCCGATGGAGCCGAAGGCGACCGTGGAATCCCAGAGCAGATGCGCGTTCTTGCTTTCCGCCATGAACGGAAGCGCCAGCTTGGCGCCGCCCATCCCCACCAGGTACCCGAGGACCCCGGCCAGCAGGCTGACCAGCGCCGCCTCCAGGAGGATGATGCGCATGATGTGGCTTTTCCTGAAGCCGATGGCTCGGAACACGCCGATCTCGGTGGTCCTTTCGTTGACGCTTCCCATCATGGTGACGAAGACGATCAGCGACCCGATGAAGACGACGACGGCGGCCATGGCGTACGAGAACCTTTTGAATTGATCCAGCGCCTTCAGGCGACCTTCGACCACCTGCTGGATGGCCGAGACCTTGGAATCCGGTAGTATTTCGGCGATCTGCGTGACCATGTCGCCGATAGGGCAGCCGGAACAAAGGGCGGCTACCTCGGCCATGGTGATCTTGCCTTCCTTGCCGAGAAGTTTTTGCGCCCTGGGGAGAGAAGCGAAGACGAGCGAATCGTCCTGCGAGCCGGTCTGGCTGAGAACGCCTGCGACTTTGAAGGTTTCGCCCTTGATCTGGACGCTGTCGCCGGAACTCGCATTGAGGACGTTAGAGGCGTCGCTCCCCAGCAGCAGTTCGTTGTCGCCCTTGGGCGGATCGCCGAAGATCTGCCACCACTGCTTCATCTTCAGTTCCGCAGCGAAGTCGACACCGACCAGCAGGACGTCGTGAGTGCCGATCTTCACGCCACCGAGCACCTTGGGGGAGACAGCGGAGATGTTCTTGTTGTTCTTGATGGTGCGGATCTTGGCGAGGTCCTCCTCCTTGATCTCCCGCTGGTCGAAGGTGACGCCGCCGAGGCTGATGCCGCCGTAGTTCATGGAGAGACCGTTGCTTTGCGGGGTAACCAGGATGTTGGCGCCGAACTCGTCCATCTTCTTTTCGATGTCGCTGGACATGGAGCGGGTCAACGTCACCAGGGTGACGATGGTGGCGATGCCCACCATGAGGCCGATGGTTAGAAAGGCCATCTTGGCCTTGCGTCGCTTCAGGTTGTTGATCGAGATGGTGTGCAGTTTCATTGTTTCTCCGTGTGTCGGGAGTTTAAGGATTACCGTCAACCTCAGCCTATGCTGATGAGAACATGTAGGAGCGGCATTCCTGCCGCGATAAACGCCCTCACCCTACCCTCTCCCGGAGGGCGAGGGAGAGTTGGGCAAAGCCTTTAGTTGATGGTAAGAGCGGCTGTAATATCCCCTCGCCCTCCGGGAGAGGGTGGCCGAAGGCCGGGTGAGGGAGCTGCCACGAAGCGACCATCATGCCACTTGCTACGTCCGAATGCTTATCAAGTGTCATGCCAAAGGCGGGAAACCAGTTCAAGTTGCCGGAATTACGTCAGCAACTACCATTTGGCCTCATCCTCGCTGCCATTTTCGGGGGAATATTCGACGCAGGCCGGAGAATATTCTACAGTTTTTTAACCAGTTTCAGTTCTGGTTCCCAAGCTCCAGCTTGGGAACCGGCTCCACTATGCCTTTTCACTATTAACCAGTTTCATCCCGCAGATGGAACAGTCCGCAGTGGGGTCGTTGCTGGTGATCCAGGGGTGCATGGGGCAGGCGTACAAGGCTCCCTTTGACGCGCCCTTCATCTTATCGGCTTTGCCGAAAAAGAACCAGAGGTTGAGGCCGATGAGCGCCAGGCCGGAGAGGGTGACGATGATTTGAGTAAGATCCATGACATCAACCCCTTTCCACGGTGAACCCGCGCAGGCGCAGGGCGTTGGTGACGACGCTGACGGACGACAGCGCCATGGCCAGCGACGCGATGATGGGACTGAGCAGCCAGCCGGTCAGCGGGTACAGCACGCCGGCCGCAATCGGGATGCCGAGTATGTTGTAAAAGAACGCGAAGAACAGGTTCTGCTTGATGTTCGCTATGGTCGCCCTCGACAGCGCGATGCTGGATATGACACCGTTCAGATCGCCGCGAACAAGGGTTATGTCCGCCGCCTCGATCGCCACGTCCGTGCCGCTCCCCATCGCGATGCCGACATCGGCCTGGGCCAGCGCGGGCGCGTCATTGATGCCATCCCCCACCATCGCCACCACCTTCCCCTGCGCCTGCAGCTTCCTGATTTCCTCCCCCTTCCCGTCCGGCAGCACCTCAGCGATCACACTGTCCACTCCCACCTGTCTGGCAATGGAGTTGGCCGTCCGCGTGTTGTCACCGGTCAGCATGATCACCTCGAGACCCAAGTCACGCAATCGCCGGATCGCACTGGCCGAACCCTCCTTTATCGGGTCGGAGATGGCTATGGTCCCGGCGTAGGAGCCGTCTATGACGACAAAGATGGGTGTCTTCCCCTGGTCGGCAAGAAGATGCGCGGCGCTCGGATCGGTCACCAGGCCACGCTCCTTGAGCAGCAGCGAGGTGCCGATAAGTACCTTCTTGCCATCGACCACCGCCTCGATGCCGTGGCCGGGTATCGCCTTGAAATCGGAGCTGGCGAGGAGCGGCAATCCTCGCTCTTCCGCCGAGCGGACGATCGCCTCGCCAAGCGGGTGTTCGCTGCCGTACTCGGCCGAGGCGGCGATCTGCAACAACACCTCTTCCGGGACACCGATAGCGTTTATGTCGGTAACGGAAGGAACTCCGCGGGTTATGGTGCCGGTCTTGTCCAGAACGATGGTGTCGAGCTTGTGCGCCGTTTCCAGAGCCTCGCCTCCCTTGATCAGGATGCCGCTTTGGGCTCCGCGCCCGGTGCCGACCATGATGGCGGTAGGCGTGGCGAGGCCGAGCGCGCACGGACAGGCGATGATGAGGACGGAGACGAAGGTAAGGACCGCCATGTTGAGCCGGGTGTCAGCCGGAGAGAGGTCGAACCAGACCACGAAGGTGGCGATGGCGAGGGAAATGACCACCGGGACGAAGTAACTGGCGATAAGATCGGCCATCCGCTGGATCGGGGCCTTGCTCCCCTGCGCCTGTTGCACCAGCCTGACGATCTGCTGCAAGACGGTGTCCTTCCCGATCCTGGTGGCGCGCAGCCTGAACGAGCCTGTCTTGTTGATGGTGGCGCCGATGACGGTGTCGCCGGCCTTCTTCTGCACCGGCAAAGCCTCCCCGGTCAGCATGCTCTCGTCCACCGAGGAAGCCCCCTCGATCACCTCGCCGTCCACCGGAACCTTTTCGCCGGGGCGAACCAGGATGCTGTCTCCGACCAGCACCTCCGAAACCGGGATATCCTGCTCCGTGCCGTCGCGCAACACGCGGGCCGTCTTCGGCTGCAGTCCTATCAGCGCGTGGATGGCGCCGCTGGTCTTGCTCTTGGCGCGAGCCTCCAGCAGTCGCCCCATGAGGATGAGGGTCACGATGATGGCCGCCACCTCGTAGTAGACTCCGACCGGCGCCGCCATCTCGTGCCCGTGGTCGGCGCTTGGGGCCGCGCCTGCACGGAGCCACTGAGGTGCGATGGTAGCGACGAGACTGAAGACGTAGGCCGAGAGCGTCCCGAGGGAAACCAGCGTGTTCATGTCGGCCACCCGGTGCCTGGCGGCGGCCCAGGCGCCGGTGAAGAACTCGCGTCCGGCCCAGAAAAGAACCGGCGTGGTCAGGGCGAACTCAACCCAGGCACGTCCCGGGAAGTTGAAGAGGTCGGCCAGGGCAGGAACCACGTGCCCCGCCATAGCGATCACGGCGAGCGGTAAGGTGAGGGAAAGCGCGATGAGGAACTTGATCCTGTTCTTTTGGTACTGCTCCTCGTGCACCCGGGACTGGGCCTCCAGCATCTCGGTTTCATCGGTTTCGCTTCCGCCGCTTCCCGCCTCAAGGACTTCGTACCCCAGGTCACGCACCACCTGCTTGAGCGCCTGGGAGTCCGTCACCCGCGGATCGTACTTGAGGGTGGCGCGGGTGGTGGCGAAGTTGACGGCAGCCTTGACGACTCCTGGCGACCCGGAGAGGGTTTTTTCTATGCGCCCCGCGCAACCGGCGCAGTTCATGCCCAGAAGCGGGAATTCGCACTGCTCGACCTGCTCCGGCGCCGCGCCCGCCGTCGCGCCCGCCGACCCGGTCTCCGCCGGTACCGAAGCCTCGGCGCCGAGGTAGCTATCCGGGCTTTTCTCGAACTTATCCTTGCATCCCGACGAGCAGAATCGGTATGTGACGCCGGCATTGACGGCGGTCAGCGCCGCATCCTCGGGCACGTCCATGCCGCAGACAGGATCACGATAAGCAGTTTTTTCAGACATCTCTGCATCCTCCATTTACTACTTCAGAAACCGCGACAGCGCGGTCTTTACCTCGTCCAGGAGCTGTTGTTGAGACATCGGCTTGGCCGCTTCGTGCTGCGTGTCGCTCCCCTGCGCGAGGACGCAGTTCTCCAGGTGGCTGGTCAGAAGTTCCACCCCTAGTGCGTCCAGCGCGGAGCGGACCGCCGAGATCTGGTTCAGTATGTCGACGCAGTAACGCTTCTCTTCGAGCATCCGCTCTATGCCCGCCACCTGCCCGCCAATCCGCTTGACGCGGGTGATCATCTTGCTTTTCGATGTTCCGCTCATGGTTCCTCCTGCACAAAAAATACCCCTAGGGGGTATAGCCATGCATCAACATACCCCTAGGGGGTATCGTCGTCAAGTCTAAAAATATGAACCGTTAGCCACAGAGAAAATCTGAGGACATCTGAGAAAAATCTATTTGGTCTAAAAAAAGAAGCGGCTTTGGATGCCGCTTCTACAGGGAGGTTTATTGTTCGACTTCACACCTTCTTCACCGCCAGGTTCGCCGCCACCAGGATCGGGTCCCAGACCGGCGAGTACGGCGGAGCGTAAGCGAGGTCGAGCTCGGCTATCTCGAACACCGTCATATGCTTGTAGATCGCTGTCGCCAGGACATCGAGCCTCTTCGCCACCACGTCCTCGCCGACGATCTGGCCGCCCAGGAGCAGGCCGGAACCCTTCTCGCACAAGAGGATGATCCGCATGGTGCTCCCGCCGGGGAATTCTCCCCGGGTCGGGCTATCGACGACCACCTTCACGAAATCGCGCCCAAGCGATTGCAGTTGCCTCTCGCTCAAGCCGGTGGTCGCCACGGTGAGTTCGAAGAACTTGAAGACGGCAGTCTGGTCGATGCCGTAGAACTGCGTCATGTTGTCGATATTGCATATGTTGTTGCCGATGATGCGCCCGTGCTTGTTGGCAGCGGGGCCGAGCGGGAAATAGGAGTTCTTCCCCAGTTGGCGGACGTAATGCTCGGCGCAGTCGCCGCCGGCGAAAATGGTGTCGAAATTGGTGCGCAGATACTTGTCCACCTGCGCCGACCCGGCCACCCCGAGAATCCCGCCGCATGCCGCTAAAAGAGCTGTGTTTGGCCTGTTCCCGACCGCAACCACGACCAGGTCTGCCTCGAAGGCGCCGGCAGAGGTCCGTATATGCCGTCCAGCCTTTTCCTCGATGTCGACGCCGGTGAGTAGCTCGATCCCCTTCTCCTTCACCTTGTCCAGGACCTTCGCCCGTGCCTCGTCGCAAAAGGACGGCAGGATGTTCGCCGCCTTCTCGATGATGGTCGGCTTGATCCTCAGGTTGCAAAGGACGTCGGCCACCTCCAGGTTGGTGTAGCCTGCGCCGACCAGGAGAGCGCTCTTTGGGGCTTTTTCGTAGATGAAACTCTTGGTTTGTCGCGTGTCTTCGAGCGTCTTGAAGTAAAAGACGTCGCTATCGTCAAAGCCGGGATACTCCAGCCGGATCGCCCGGTTGCCGGTGGCATAAACGAGGAAGTCGTAATCCTCGCTGTAGCTACTGCCGCTGGCCAGGTCGGTGACGCGCACCTTCTTGCCGGCCGGGTCGATCTCCGTCACTTCCTGGCGCAGACGGTAGTCGATCCCCCTCTCCTTCCGGATCACTTCCAGCGGGAGTGCGTAGAGCTTCTCCACCGGCTTGTCCTTGAAGAAAAGGTTGTACGGCATGCCGCAGGCTGCATAGGAGACGTCCCCGGTTTTCTCCAGCACTATCACCTGTGCTTCGGGCGACTGTCTCTTGATCTGGCTGGCAGCCGAGAGCCCGGCAGCGACCCCGCCAATGACGACCGTCTTCATATCCCCCCCTCTCGATCACCCCTCAGGCTCGAACATGCTCTTATCGACGCCGCATACCGGGCAAACCCAGTCGTCAGGCAGATCCTCGAACGCGGTCCCGGGGAGTGCACCGCTATCCATGTCTCCCACTGCCGGGTCATAGATATAGCCACAGACAGTGCAACGATATTTCTGCATGGCGTTTCCTCCTCTTTACGAGTGGATTGATAAAAGTCAAACCACCGCTGACTGAAACAGTGCAAGATAAACAACACACCTTAAAAAGACTTATAAAAAGTAGCTGGAGAGGGACCAATGTCAAGTTGCTGTAGATTCACATCAGGAAAACCGAAAGGCATGTACACTGCATCGCATCGGTGCTAAAGATAGCCGCTGCAATCTGCAGGGAGAGACTTCACTGCGGACATTTCACGGAGAGTAAATGAAGAACGTTTTCAGCAGGTTCGATCCAGGGTTACTCGCCTCCGAGCAGCGCCCGATGCTCCGTTTTCTCGTCATCCTCACGGCGGCATCAACCATAGGTCTGCAGGGCTACACCATACTTTTCAACAACTTCGCGGCGGAGATGGTCCACCTGAACGGTAGCCAGGTCGGCATCACCCAGTCGATCCGTGAAATTCCGGGGCTATTGACGCTGCTGGTGGTTTTCGTCCTGATGGTGGTCCGCGAGCATAAACTGGCGGCGCTCTCCGTGGTCCTCCTTGGCCTCGGCACCGGCATCACCGCGCTCATTCCCTCCTACGGCTGGGTCATCTTCACCACGGTGGTCATGAGCTTCGGCTTCCACTACTACGAGACCACCAACCAGTCGCTCACCCTGCAGTATTTCTCGACCGCCGTCTCCCCCCTCATTTTCGGGAGGCTTCGCGCCCTGGCCGCCGTATCGAGCGTCGCCGCCGGCCTCATCGTCTACTGTCTGAGCGGGTTCGTGCAGTACCGAGGGATGTACCTGGCCATCGGCGCCGTCGTCCTGATCGCGGGCATCTGGGGCCTCTGCCAGAACCCCACCCACGCAGGGATCGTCCCGCAGCGCAAGCAGATGGTCTTTCGCCGCAGGTACTCGCTGTTCTACATACTGACGCTTCTCTCCGGCGCCAGGCGCCAGATCTTCGTGGTCTTTTCCATCCTGCTCCTGGTGCAGGTCTTTCACTTCACGGTGAGGGAGATGACCCTCCTCTTCATCGTCAACAACGTGGTCGCCTACATCCTCAACTCGATGATAGGCAAGGCGATCAACCGCTTCGGCGAGCGCTTCATCTCCTCTATCGAATACGGCGGCGTCATCGTCGTCTTCCTCGTCTACGCCTTCACCACGTCGAAAAATATGGTCATGTTCATGTACATAGTCGACAACATCCTCTACAATTTCGACGTTTCCATCCGCACCTACTTCCAGAAATTGGCGGATCCCGCGGACATCGCATCTTCCATGTCGGTTGGCTTCACCATCAACCACATAGCGGCGGTATTCCTTCCTGCACTGGGGGGCTACTTCTGGATGCTGGACTACCGCATCCCTTTCATAGGAGGAAGCATCCTCGGCGTCGTTTCTCTTATTGCCGCCCAGTGGATGCGCGTTCCGGCGAAACCCGCAACAGAACATATCTGATGTTACGGCTACTTGACTACTCTTGGTAAGTAGATGCACCGATGCGCACGTAAGGAGATATGCCATGTTCAAGCGTATAGACCATGTGGAGATCATCCCCCGCGACTTCGACAAGAGCATGAAGTTTTACACCGAGGTAATGGGATTCAATCTGAAGGAAAGGATGAAGGTTCCCGTCCCTCCTCTGGAAGAAATCGCCTACCTGGCCCTTGGGGACACGGTGCTGGAACTCATGCGGGTCAAGGACGCGGCGATTGCCAACGCCGAACCGTGGAGCACCGGGTACAGGATGATGGCCCTCGAGGTCGAAGACATGGACCGAGCGCTGGAATATCTGCAGGGCAAGGGCGTGCCTGCGACCTGGGGTCCGGTGAACCTTGGGACGTCGAAGCGTGCCGAGATACATGATCCGGACGGGCTGTCGATAGAGCTGAGACAGTGGTAATTATTTGAAAAATACACAGGAGGTAGGAAGATGATCCCGGAAAAGATGATCGAAGTACTGCAGCATGAAGGCGTCGTGGCCATTGCCACGCAGGGAAAGGACGGTCCGCACCTGGTGAACAGCTGGAACAGCTATGTGCAGATCACCGAGTCGGGAACGCTGCTGATTCCCGCGGGATATATGAACGAGACCGAGGCGAACGTGAAAAAGAACCCGAAGGTCCTTCTAACCTTGGGAAGCCGGGAAGTTGCGGGCGCGCATGGTCCGGGGACCGGTTTCCTGATCGAAGGGACCGCGGCTTTCGAGAGTTCGGGGGCGTATTTCGAAGTCGTCAGGGGCAAGTTCCCCTGGGCGCGGGCGGCACTGGCGATCACCGTTTCTGCCATCACGCAGACCCTGTAGGAGCGGCATTCCTGCCGCGATCAACCACCCCGTCGAGCTCCCCCTCGCCCTCCGGGAGAGGGCCGGGGTGAGGGCGGTGGCCCAGGCGACTCATTCCTTCGTGGCAACGCCCTCACCCGCCCTTCGGGCACCCTCTCCCGGGGGGCGAGGGGTTGGCTGCGTTCTCGGGGGGATTCTCGGGGGGATTCTCGACGTTTCTCGGGGGGACGTTGCTGGGCCGAAGGGGACGCTGGTCACTAGTAACTCGACAAACTGACCAGCGTCCCCCTGCCCTCCCCCTGCCCGACGATGATGACGTAGGTTGAAGACGACAGCATAACCGGTAAGAAGTCGCCGCATGAGGGTTGAGAGTTTGGTTTTCGTCGAACGAAGAAGCAGATGGAAGTGATTGGACATCAGTGCCCAGGCAAGGCATTCCGTCTCCGTCTTGAGGAGCAGGCGAGAAAGACGTTCGACGAAGGAGCGCCTATCCACATCGTCGAGGAAGATGTCCCTCTTATCGATCCCGCTCGCTAGCGCAGGGATTCAATAAGTCAACAAAGTCAGCAACGTCCCCCCGCCTAACGTCCCCCCGCCTACCCCCGCCTAACTCGGGGTGCCGGCACTCATTCCGTTTGCACATCTGTATTCAATTTTGTATACTGATATGCAGCCAATCTTATGAGGAGGAGAACATGCATACTGCAACCATCCGCATATCTGAATCTTCGCGCCGTATCCTTAGGGAAATCTCCCAACGAGACAAGAAGCCGATGCAAGCCGTGTTGGAACAGGCCATTGAGGCCTACCGCCGCCAGTCTTTTCTTGAGGCATTAAGCAGCGACTTTGCCGCCCTTCGTGAAAACGAGCCGGAATGGCAGGGGGAGAAGGCAGAGCGTTCCGCATGGGATGTCGCCTTGGCCGATGGCGAGGAATCATGAGATCCTCACCGTCGCGCGGTGACATTTGGCTAGCCGATCTTAATCCAATTAAGGGGCGCGAACAGGCCGGGATGCGCCCTTGTTTGGTAGTTTCAGTAGACCTTTTCAACCAAAGCCCTGCGGATCTGGTGATTGTCATACCACTTACCACCAGGACGAAAAGCATTCGAACACATGTGCCACTTGTACCTCCAGAAGGTGGCGTCAGGGAAAAGAGTTTTATAAAATGCGAAGATGTCCGCTCCATCTCCACTGAACGCCTCACATCACGATGGGGAGCTGTTTCACCGGCCACCATGCATAGTGTGGAGGATTGTCTGCGCATTCTCATGGGTGTGTGAAACATATGCAACACTTCATCGGAAGCCTGCCCCGCAAGAATCGGCGCATGCCCCATGACTTTACGTTGGTGATGTCGTCCTGCATTGCCCCAACGGTGCAGAGGCTGACCGACCTGCTGGGCCGGTCCAACTTTCTTGTTGGGCTCCCCCTTCGATCAATAATCGGTGCCCGTTCCCCTCACACCCTCGGACCTCTTGCCTTTTTGTAATCGTTCGACTACAATGCACATATGTATATCGTGAAAACACTTCCCGAATTCGATGCCTGGCTGGACGGTATCAAAGACCGCATCACTCGGTTACGGCTGGCGCGACGCCTTGACAAGGCCCAGCGGGGCGATCTGGGCGATGTGAAACCGGTGGGTCACGGCATTTTCGAGATGCGTGAGTTCTTTGGCCCCGGTTGGCGAATGTACTACGTGCAGCGCGACAACGTCCTAATAGTTATGTTGAGTGGTGGAGACAAGTCCACACAAACAGCCGATATCTCCATCGCGTTCGAGCGAGCAGCCAGATTGGAGGATTAATCCATGCCTAAAAAAATCATTGTTTCCGCCCTGCCTGAATTTGACCTTGCTAGGCAACTCACGAGCGAAGCGGATATTGCCGCGTACATCACCATGGTAATCGAAGAGGGTGATGCAGCTGAGTTGGCCCACGCTTTAGGAGTCGCCGCCCGAGCGCGTGGCATGGCCGATATTGCTCAAGCTGCTGGGTTGACTCGCGAAGCACTCTACAAAGCCTTACGCCCAGGAGCTCATCCGCGTTTCGACACCATCAGCAGGGTCTGTTCTGCACTTGGCGTCCGTCTCGTTGCACAGCCACGGCATTGACCTCTCCCTTTTTAACGGAGGCCTGGATCTACCTTCAATGGTTTGGATCTACCCTCAACCTTAAGATGGCCTGTATCCTCAATGCTTCCCCGAGTGTCGGTTTTCCTCCGTGGATCCTCTGTGTCCTCTGTATGCTATTCTTTCGTCCCTTTTTTAACAGTTCTCATCGTTTCACCGTCCAACGTCAGACTGACCGGCTTGAACGGTCCAGGCGTGTGGTTGGGAGTCGCTTCTCTTTTCTTCATTTTGGCAGGGTTCGCCATCTCCGGATTGAAATGTGGTTGAAATAGGATGGTTCTCCTGCTATGATTTCAGTACCTAATAAAGTACTAAAAGGAGTCTCCTTTGAACTCCCTTCCTGCGCAGGAATTGAAGCGACGCGGCATTGCGGCGGTGGACGATCTGATAGCCAACGGCGATGTCCATGTGATCAGAAATAACCAGCCGCAGTACGTAGTGCTATCCGAAACCCGCTATCAGGAGTTGGTTGCCGAGGCAAACGAGGCATACCTGGCACGTGTGCGAATGGCGCTTGAGGATGTGAAGAAAGGACGGGTGACCAGGTTCACCACGGCGGGCGACCTGTTGCAGGCGATCGATACTGAAGAGCCGGCCTGATGTACACCATTACTACGCCAGAGCGGTTCTTGGGTCAAGCCCGTCGATTCTTCAAAAAGCACCCTGACCTCAAGCCACGCTTCGCGAAGGCCATCAGCCAGTTGCAGGATGACCCTTTCCAGCCGGGTCTGGCGCTGCACCCCCTCTCCGGAAAACTTTCCGGTTGTCATGCCATCAGCCTCACCTACAGCTACCGCATCACCCTTACCCTGCTGATCACCGAAAAGGAAATCATCCTGCTCGATGTCGGGAGCCACGACGAGGTTTACCGGTAGGACAGCAGCGTCCAGGCTCTCTTCTCCATCATCCACCGGCTAAAAGGCGCTCACAGACTTCATCAAACATCGACACCCTTTCCTTCCTGCCTTCCCTTTCAAATGCTGCCAACGGCTGGGCAGAACAGCGGCGGTTTTTGAACCAAGGGGACGCCCATTTTGAACCAAGTGAACCAAGTGAACCAAGGGGACGCCCATTTGATTATAAGTTACTCCCCCAGCAATCCCGGTAGATGCCACCCATTATCTGTGGCAACCTTTTCCCCTCGACGGACGCATTGCGTAACCGCCGGTTGGGAGAGCCCCAAGGTTTTCGCCAGTGCCGTCGCTGTCATTCCCAACTCGCGAACGGCCCAGTAGCAGAGTAGGCTACGCGCCCGGACATGGTGCGGTTGCTTATCTCCTGTGCATACATCATCTTCTTTGATTTCTAGAACCTTGGCCACTACCGAAATCAGCTTGGCCAGATCAACATTGTGCTGATGGTAATGGCATTTTCTCTCAAGCTCCTCTGCCTCAAATACGTTGAGCACGTCGTTAACAAAATCGCTGTCTCCCAGGATGCGCTCGTCGCTCTTGAGAAAAATACCAGCCTCCCTTGCTGAAGCGAGTTCGCGCCACCCTCCTGTGCTCCTCACCAAGCCACCTCCGGTCAGATCATCTCGTTTTCCTTGGGCAATCCCATCTGCCACGAAATCTTCATATGCCTTGAGGCTCTCTTTCCCGCTCTTGCCAAATCGCTCCAGGATTTCCTGCGACGGCAGCCACGAGTCAAGATGGCGGTTAAGGCCAAGAATGCAGCTGTGGCCAGAGTAAGGGTAGCGTCGGAGACTGTCCATAGATCGGGTAATGCCGACGCGTAGCGGATTAAGGTGGATGTATCTGACCAGTTCCAGCAGATATGACTCTTTCTGGCAAAGAATCGATTTGTAGCGGTTTTGGAACAGATGACCGTGACGATAGTGGCGCAGGTTGAATGCCGTAGCATATCCTGTCAGCAGTTTCTGCATGACCGAAGATATGGGCATTTCACCCGTTTGTAAAAGAACGTGAAAATGGTTCGAGAGCAAAGCCCAGGCAAAGCAGCGTGTTGAGGACTTGGTCGTGATTTCCACGAGACGATGCACAAAATCATCTCTATCGTGGTCGTCGCGGAAGATGATTCCACGCTCGATACCGCGGCAAATAATGTGGTGCAAAGCGCCAGGGATGTCAATTCGTGCCTGTCGAGGCATAGTCTACCTTTAGGATCTTATAATATTATGGGCGTCCCCCTGCCGCACTGTCAGCAGTTTCTGCATGACCGAAGATATGGGCATTTCACCCGTTTGTAAAAGAACGTGAAAATGGTTCGAGAGCAAAGCCCAGGCAAAGCAGCGTGTTGAGGACTTGGTCGTGATTTCCACGAGACGATGCACAAAATCATCTCTATCGTGGTCGTCGCGGAAGATGATTCCACGCTCGATACCGCGGCAAATAATGTGGTGCAAAGCGCCAGGGATGTCAATTCGTGCCTGTCGAGGCATAGTCTACCTTTAGGATCTTATAATATTATGGGCGTCCCCCTGCCGCACAGGGGAGCTGTCGATGGCAGAAGCCGCTAGGGTGGTAGCGGGGCGTTCGCATTGCCGGATCAAATGATCCTGCTGATCGGAGTCTTGCCCATGGCGAGGAGCCAGTCGAAGGCGGCCACAAAACCTCCTTTCCAGTCACATCCCAGGTGAACCGACGTCTGACGGGCAAGGTTGGCGAGCCAGTGCCTTAGACAGGAGCGGGACAGTGACGATCGGGGCCAGCGCCCTTTGACCTGGCGTTGTTCGAGGTGGGTTCGGATCGTCTCCCGGGAGCTGCGAAGCCGACTGAAGTGGGTATCAGGTCGAAGAGTGATGATGCGGAGGCAGTCGGGGCACCGATAGCATTTGAGATACAGACAGCGGGGGAAGCCGCGGAAGTATCTGGCAGTAAAGCCATGGCCCCAGACCTTGTAGTGGCCGCACGCGGGGCAGATCTCGGGCTTCACCCAAGGATAATTTTTGCCCTGCTCAAAAATATTCTTGAGCTGAACGGAAACAAAATATATCATGTCAGTCGCTGATGTTTGGGGCATTGACCCCGGTAGTAACAGGGCGGGGAGTTTGCCAGAACTCTCCGCCTGCTTTTGTTTTAGGCACAAAAAAAGGACCTCTCCAGAAGGTCCAGATAATCCGATAGCCACTGCCACCTTGTCAACTTATTCTGAAAAACCCCCACCCAACTTATTCACATTACTGCGGCACCTAACACTCCCCCTCGCCCTCCGGGAGAGGGGCGGGGTGAGGGCGGTGGCCCAGGCGACTCATTCCTTCGTGGCAACGCCCTCACCCGCCCTTCGGGCACCCTCTCCCGGGGGGCGAGGGGTTGGTTATGAGCCCTCCGGGTTAAGGGTTGGTTATGAGCCCCTTCGAGTGAGGGGATTAAATATAAAAACACCTGCCGGCGCTCGGGCCGACAGGTGTTTTTAGTACGTATATAGTAATCTGGTGCTACTTGAAAGTGGTCAGGATGTATTTGGCTATCGCAGTCGCCTCTTTATCGGGGACGGCCTTGGCGTCGAACTTGGTCATGCCGGGGCCGGGATTGCGCATCTTGCCGACGATGTCCTTCTCGCTCTTGATGCCATTGGCAGCCAGTGCCTTCTTGTTCAAGCCTTTTTGGGCGTTGACGATGTTGCCGCCTTTCGGATGGCAGTCGTCTCGGGGGACGTTGCCGTCTCGGCGTCTCGGGGGACGTTGCTGACTTTGTTGACTTATTCGCGTCTCCGTCTCGGGGGACGTTGCTGACTTTGTTGACTTATTCGTACAGCGACTTCAGCTCCTCGTTTTCGCTGCAGAGATCTTCACCTCTACTAGAATCTTTTGCGACCCCAGAGCGCGTAATTTTCAGGGACTTCTCGGGGGACGTTGCTGACTTTGTTGACTTATTCGCGGACTTCTCGCGGACTTCTCGGGGTAGAGTAGAGAGCAGGGTTGCCCCTGCCCTCCCTCATCAGTAGGGTCGAGAACTGGCGCGCCGGTTTTGAGTCTGATTCTGTTTCCTGTACGCCGGCACTTTCGTTAGCCAACGTCAGCAACCACATAGTCGCGACCATTCCACGTT
>Ga0209212_1000068_pt1 | contig 203569 bp, 173 predicted proteins | sample RifGroC2_FD_183996 | JGI IMG/M metagenome (GOLD analysis project Ga0209212, IMG submission 183996) | Groundwater microbial communities from Rifle, Colorado, USA - Groundwater C2 (SPAdes) (version 2) | ecosystem: Environmental > Aquatic > Deep subsurface > Groundwater | place: Rifle, Colorado...
GATCAAAGGGTGGACGACCATAGATGCCGCCACCTTTGTAGAGCTGGATCAAGCGCCGGGTAAACCGTTCCCACGGAATCTGTTGTTTGAGTTTACGCAAAAAATGATCCTCGGGCACAATTTGATCATATAAATATTCGCCAAAGAATGAATCCCTTCCCGTCTCTACAAAATGCTCTTTTTCCATATCAACTCTCCTGTATTGATGGTTGCTCCAATTGTATTAAATTTTTCCCCTTCCGTCAATTAACCAACCATTTTGTCACTTGTTTTTCAACACTCTCCTTGATAATACGTTGTAAATTTTCTGATAATGTTGTATATTATATTTTTAAATCTTAATAGAATTCATTGCTGGAGTCTCGCTTATGCTACCTGTGAAAGAGGGGAAAGCTGTACGCTCCTCCCACAGACTTCGTTGGGCAAGTCCATTTTTCAACGCGCTGTTGCCATTGGCAGGGATGCTGCTTGCGCTTTTAATTGGCGCAGTAATGCTGCTTATCCTCAAGGTTAACCCACTAACGGCATACGGCGAAATGGTCGCTGGGGCACTGGGCAGCGTATCCGGTATTACACAGACATTGGTGAAAGCCACGCCTCTACTCCTGGTAGGGCTGGGTATCTGCATCGCTTTTCGTGCCAGCGTGATCAACATTGGCGGTGAAGGACAGATTATAGTCGGGGCAATTGCGGCCACCTGGTTCGCGCTCACCTTCCGCACATGGCCTGGGTGGCTTCTAGTCCCCTCCACACTCCTGGTGGGATTTGCCAGCGGGGCGTTGTGGGGCTTTATCCCCGGTATTCTCAAGGCACGCTTAAGAGTAAATGAAATCTTAACCACGGTAATGATGAACGCCATCGCGTTGCAATTGATGAACCTGTTGATCCGCTCGGTGCTGATGGACCCGGCTGGCATCACCTCCGGGACGTACCTGGCTCAATCTGAACGTCTGCCAGAGCAGGCATGGCTGACCCGGTTGATACCGCAAACCCTGCTAAATACCGGCACGCTGATCGCAGTTGGGCTCGCTGTTGTTGTCTATATTTTCCTCTGGCGCACTACCATAGGCTATCGCATCCGCGCCGTGGGGCTCAACCCAGATGCTGCGCGCTTTTCGGGTATTAATGTACCGTTCAACCAGGCACTCTCGCTCACCCTTGCTGGCGGCTTTGCGGGTATTGCCGGCGCAATTGAAGTTATGGGCGTCCAGCACCGTCTATTGGAGGGTATTACCAGCGGCTATGGTTTTTCAGGGATTGTAGCGGCGCTATTTGGCGGGCTGCATCCCATCGGCACAATCCCGGCTGCCATATTATTTGGGGGACTATTGGTAGGCGGTGATAAAATGCAGCGGGCTGTTCAGGTTCCCAACTCGTTGATTGACGCCATCTTAGGGCTGGTCGTCCTGTTTGTGGTTGGCTCGTCTCTCTGGTCTCAGCGCTGGGCAGCCCGCCGCCAGATGGACGCCATCAAACACCAGGAAGAACAGGCATGAACGACGTCTTTCAACTCAGTGTAATTGCCGGCATCCTTACGTCAGCCATCCGCCTTGCCACTCCCTATCTGTATGCCGCCATCGGAGAAACATTCTCTCAAAGATCCGGCGTGGTCAACCTCGGAGTGGATGGCATCATGTTAATCGGCGCATACGCGTCTTTCTATATAGTACTCATTACTGGCAACATCTGGCTCGGATTGCTGGCTGCCATCATTGCGGGTCTGCTGATGGGATTACTAATGTCTTTGATCAGTGTCACGCTCAAAGCTGAACAAGGCATCAGCGGTATCGGACTTTACATGTTCGGCCTGGGGCTTTCGAGCCTGCTGTTTAAAACCACCATCGGTACGGTCAAAACTGTCACAGGTTTCCAATCCGTTAAAATCCCGCTACTGGGTGATATCCCCGTGGTCGGAAAAATCTTCTTTGATCATAGTCTTCTAGTATACGGAGCTTTTTTATTAATACCACTTGCCTGGTGGGTGCTCGAGAAAACCACCTGGGGTCTGCAGATCAAATCCGTTGGGCAAAACCCCGCAGCAGCCGATTCACTCGGCGTAAATGTGGATCGGATGCGTTACACCAGTGTGTGCATTGGCGCAATTCTTGCAGGTATTGCTGGCGCTTCGTTATCCATCTCGCTTCTGAACCTGTTTCAAGAAAATTTGACTGCCGGACAGGGTTTCATAGCTGTGGCTCTGGTTTATTTTGGCAACTGGAAACCACAAGGCATTTTATGGGGAGCGCTTTTGTTCAGCACAGTTAACGCCTTTCAACTCTGGATGCAGGTGCTGGGCGTAAAGATCCCTTCTGATATTGCCATCATGCTCCCTTATGTATTAACAATTGCAGCCCTGGCAGTCGCAACAAACCGCGTTCGACAGCCGGCTGCGTTGAATAAGCCTTTTGAAAGAGGCGAGAGTTAATCAACCCCAATTGACCTTAAAGGAGGTCCCCAAATGTTCAAACGTTTGATCGTAGTACTAGTTTTTGTGGCCATACTCGTAACAGCTTGCACTTCTCCAACCGCGACCGAAGCACCGACAGCAGCCCCGGTTAAGACATTCCGCATCGCTGTCATCATGCCAAGCGCCATTACAGATATGGCTTTCAGCCAGTCCATGTGGAATGCTTTGGTAGCCGTTCAAACAGAGATGGGCGGCGAAACAGCCCTTGAACTCAAGTATTCCGAGGGTATGTTCAAAGTGCCGGATGCGGCGGCTGCAATCCGCGACTATGCCAGTCAGGGCTTTGATATCGTCATCGCCCATGGCTCACAGTATGGTTCTTCTGTACAAGAAATTGCCCCGGATTTTCCCGATGTGACCTTTGCCTGGGGTACAGATGTCAACACCTTTGGAATGCCCAACGTGTATGCTTACACAGCTGCGGCTGAAGAAGGTGGATATGTCAACGGTGTGCTGGCTGCCATGCTCACCAAGTCCAAAACCATCGGCGTAACCGGTCCGGTGGAAGTTGGCGACGCCAAGACTTACATTGATGGCTTTGTGCAAGGTGTTGAATCTGTTGATGCGACCATTAATGTCTCCAAGACCTGGACCGGTTCATTTTCTGATGTTGCGCTGATGACTGAAGCTGCCAAGACTCACATCGCCGCCGGTGCAGATATCCTGACCGGTTCTTCACAATCTGTGGTCGGCTCTATTGGCGCCGCCAAGGAAAATGGCTCCGTTTTGTGGTTCGGAACCCAACAGGACCAGGCTTCACTTGCCCCAGACCTTGTCGTAGCAAGCCAGGTTTACGACTGGACAGGCATGATCAAGGAAATCATAGCCAAGCACCTGGCCGGTACTTTGGGCGGTGAGACATACATTCTGCAACTCAAGAATGGCGGCCTCAAGATCGCCTTCAACCCGGGTTATGCCCTGCCTGCGGAGGTCAAGGCTGCTGGTGAAAAAGCTATTGAAGACATTACCGCTGGTACCATCGTTGTAAATCCGTAAACTCTGTTGTAATGGACCCTCTCCTTTTCAAAGATGGGGAGAGGGTCCACCGTTCTTAAAAAAAGTTCGCACACAACCGACAGGTCATCGTTTCCCTTTCTGGTTGAAGTTTTTCTAGACACCCACAACTTCGTTCCTTGAGGCTGCTCATGGCATCTGGCGCATCCACAAAAGAAAAACAGCAAATCAAACGAGTTGAGATGTGCAACATTATCAAGTATTTTCCTGGCGTTCTGGCGAATGACCGGGTGTGCTTTGATATAAATCAGGGTGAAGTGCACGCCCTGCTTGGAGAAAATGGCGCCGGAAAAAGCACTCTGATGCGTCAGCTCTATGGACTATATCGCCCGGATGAAGGTGAAATCCTTATCAACAGCAAGCCATATACTTTCAACTCACCCGCGGATGCCATTGAAGCCGGTATTGGCATGATTCACCAGCACTTTATGCTCATTCCCACATTCACAGTGGCTGAAAATGTAGCGCTCGGATTAAAATCCAGCCGTGAACCGGTACTGGATCTGGATAAGGTCTCGGCGCGCATCCGCAAACTCTCTCAACTGTATGGATTAAATGTAGACCCATCAGCTTACCTCTGGCAGCTTTCAGTTGGCGAACAGCAGCGGGTGGAAATCATCAAAGCACTTTACAGAGGGGCCAGCCTGATAATTCTGGATGAGCCAACCGCAGTGCTCACTCCACAAGAAGTAAATGACCTGTTTGTCACCCTGAAGCGCATGGTCAAAGATGGGCACACGCTGATCTTTATCTCACATAAACTCCACGAGGTGATGGAAATAAGCAGCCGGGTAACCGTCCTGCGTGATGGGCGTATCATCGGCACATGCCCCACTGCCGAAATAACCCGCAATGAACTCGTCAAAATGATGGTCGGACGCGAAGTCCACCCGCTTTCCCCGCAGCCACTGAAAAGTGGCCCAGTTCGACTTGAGATCCGGAATCTACAGGTTATGGGAGACCGCGGAACTGAAGCTTTGCGAGGCGTTGACTTCGAAATCCACAGCGGGGAAATCGTTGGATTGGCGGGGGTATCTGGCAATGGTCAGCGTGAACTGGCTGAATGCCTGGCCGGGGTACGCAAAACCACCCAAGGTGAAATTTTATTGGATAATGAAGATATCACCTCTCTACCGCTTAAACGGCGTGTCGACATCGGTCTGGCATACATCCCCGAAGAACGTATGCGTGACGGTGCGATCCGCGATTTTTCGGTACAAGAGAATGTCTTTCTCCATGATCATAGCTCAACAAAATATACTCATGGAATATTCCTGGATTTTTCCCGAATGCGGGCATTTGCAAACGAGCTGGTTAATAAATTTAATGTGAAGACTCCCAGCCTGGACACGCCGATCAAAAACTTGTCCGGTGGAAATATCCAGAAGTTGATCATGGCACGCGAACTGTCACGTCAACCCAAGGTTTTGATTGCTGCCCAACCCACCCGCGGTGTGGATATCGGTGCCACAGAATACATCCACCAACGCTTGTTGCAACAACGCGAAGAAGGTACCGCCATACTCTTAATTTCCGAAGACCTGGATGAGATTCGCGTGCTCTCAGACCGAATCGCAGTTCTTTATGAAGGACGCATTATGGGAGTTGTAGAGCGCAACGAGGCTACCGTGGAACAAATCGGTCTGATGATGGCTGGTATTTCCATGGCTGAAACCATGCAGCGCACCAGTTAATGTCCGGATCTTATTTTGTACCGTAATTCCCCATTGTATTTGGAAAGGGTGTGGTTCGGAACAGATTCACTTGGGGGCACACTAATATACGAATAATAGTTGGGCAAACAGATTCCCGGATTCTTCCGCGGATTTCTTTTTTAACGTGAGAGTATTGAGAAACGCTTTTTTGAATCCATCATCTTATTATGGATTCAAAAGGTAGATGCTGGTACGCTTTCGCGATCCCTGCACGCTATGAATCACATTAGCCTCCATATCATCAGCGATGCGCATCAGGAAATCATGGGCGGCCTGGGGCGGCGCCGCTCTCCCGGGTAATCTCGTTCAACCCGATGGCATCAGCCTTGTATCTCGATCAGTCGAGACATGCTTAACAAGCTGCGAGAGCGGGTTTCAGACCTATTAATAATATCTTTATCGTATTTTTTATGGTAACCGTTCTTTTTATATTGTCAAATATTTCGTTTGGTTTTATACTCGTCGCTTGATTGTCAGACATCCTATACCATGCTGATGAAAGCAGACAAAGGGGGGGCAGTTGACAATTTTCCGCTTTACGGTTGCGTGAACGTACCTGGCCTGGGTGCAAGCATGGTGTTGTCTGGAAACCTGAAATCTATTCAAAAGAAGGAGTTGTGAGGTGGAAGATTTGAATTCGGAAATGAGCAAAGCTCGTTGGAAGGATTTCTACAAGGTCGCAGGAACAATGGCACTGTTGATCGTTCTCGTGGGTCTTGTGGATATGATCACGTCAATGCTGGCCGGGGAGGCAAGCGAGAACAGCACAATCGGCGTCGTGGAATGGTTTAAATTGTTCCAGACCAACCGCTTCGCCGCGCTGAGCGGCCTGGGTTTGATCAATATCATTACGTTGTCCCTGGATGTGCCGGTGTATCTTGCACTCTACCATGTTCACCGGCGAAACAGCCCCGCGTTTGCCGCACTGGCGACCATTCTTTTCTTTATCGGAACGGCGATCTACATTTCCAGCAATACGGTTTTCTCCATGCTGGCGTTGAGCAATCAATACGCGGTCGCGGCTGAAGCGCAGATGCCTCTACTGGAAGCAGCAGGACGCGCCGCGCTGGCCCAGGGCGCAGACCTGACTCCCGGTATGTTCATGGGATTCTTCTTTGCACAGACTGCCGGTCTGATCATGACCCTCGTTCTGCTGCAAGGCAAGGTTTTTGGCAAATGGACAGCCTGGACAGGTCTGGCAGGATTTGGATTGACATCCATTTTCTTTGTCATCGCTGCCTTTGCACCCGCCAAATTTGATTTGGCCATGATATTTGCGATGTTCGGTGGTCTGCTGCTGATGGCCTATCACATCCTGCTGACTGTCAGATTCTTTCACCTTTCGAAAAAGGACTGATGTTACCTATGAATAAGAAGATTCTTGTGACTTTTGCCAGCCGATTCGGATCCACAACGGGCGTGGCGGAAGCCATTGGCAAAACCCTGGCCGAATGCGGTGCGCAAGTGGATGTACTGCCTATGAAGGAAGTGAAAGACCTTACTCCCTACGATGGAGTTGTGGCCGGCAGTGCCATCAACGGCGGTGCCTGGCTGCCGGAAGCCATGCAGTTTATGCAGACCCATAAGACGACACTAAATAAAAAGCCCTTTGCCGCCTTCCTGGTGTGCATGACCCTGACCATGCGCAACGCTGACCAGTACCGCAGCCACGTGGCGACCTGGCTGGATCCGGTGCGTGCCATTGTCAGACCCGTGAGTGAAGGCCTGTTCCCGGGTGCTCTGGAGATCCGCAAGATCCCGTCAGCGGGCGACCGGCTGAAGTTCCGTCTTAGCGTCCTGTTCGGTGTCTGGAAGGAAGGCGATCACCGCGATTGGGACGCCATCCACGCCTGGGCCATGGATTTGAATTCCCTTCTCTCTGTGTGATTCAGTGCATCAAAAACTTATGGATGGCCCTGTGAAAACAAATAAAATAACGCGGCGCGATTTTCTCAAAATAACCGGATTCACTCTCGGCGGTTCGATCCTGACCTGTTTCGGCCTCAACTATCTGGCATCCCGCTCGCTCGAAGCAGAGACAGGAAGACTGGAAAAATCCGAATTCACCTTTGGAGAGGCGAACTCCGTGGACACGAGTGTTCTTGTCGCCTACGCCACCTATGCGGGTTCAACGATGGAGGTCGCCGAAGCCATTGGGAAAGAACTTGGCGCGCGCGGTTTTCGCGTGGCAGTAAAACCCATCACGGACACTTTGCACTTGAACGGTTATAAAGCAGTGATTCTTGGGAGCGCTGTACAGTACGGAGCATGGCTTCCCGAAGCAGTTGACTTCGTCGAGGCGAATCAACAGTCCCTGGAAAAAGTGCGCGTGGCATTATTGAGTGTCCACATTCAAAACCTGGAGGACGATCCAACCAGCCGGGCGGCGCGGCTGGCATATCTGGATGGAGTCCGCCCGTTTGTCCAGGCTGAGGAGGAGGTTTTCTTCGCGGGCAGGTTCGACAGGCGCGGTGCGGCGCTCCTCCTGCCCAAATTGATCGCATGGGCCATGCCGGACATGGACAAGCGGGATTGGAAGAAAATCCGCACCTGGGCACAAACAGTCTTTGCTTGATACCATTTCTTACACTTCGTGCAAAGATCGACTTATGGAAGATATTTCCAGAATTGCGATTATTTTTGCTGTCCTCTTTTAGAACAGCTGAAACCTTTTGCAGGTAAAGCCCAAACCGTTTCGCAGCCTGCGCTCCAAGAATACAACCAGGTAGCCGCTTGTTCCCGTTCCCTCGCATGGGAATTCAGACTTTCCATGCGAGGGAACATTTTATTCGAAATCCAAATCATAATCACGAGGGATAAGAGATCATCCGGTGGGTTTTTTGTCGTCTTTCTCCAGTTGGGGAGCAAGGACAGTACCCATCAGAACGCGGACCTCGTGCTGACTCCCATCATCGATCAATGGGATCCGGTTGTCAGTCAAGGAGATGCCGTCGAGAACTATCTGCAGGGTGCCGCGATTGACACCCTGCGGGTTCTCGACGTGGACCAGGTAAGATGTCCTGCCGAAACGATAGGTGATTTGAAACCCGGGCCAATTCCCGGGAATACAAGGATCAATCTTTAGCGTATCGCCCAGGCGGGTGAGGCCCAGGATGGCTTCGATCCCCAGGCGGTACATCCATCCCGCCGAGCCGGTGTACCACGTCCAACCGCCAGTGCCGGTATGCGGGGGGATGCTGTAGATATCAGCAGCAATGACATAAGGCTCCACCTTGTAGCGGGCCGCTTTATAAGGCGTATCGGCATGGCTGATGGGGTTTAACCAACGGAACAATTCACCGGCATGATCTCCCTTCCCAAGTTTGGCAAACGCCCAAGCGGTCCAAATCGCTGCATGGGTGTACTGCCCACCGTTTTCGCGCACACCCGGCGGATAGCCTTTGATGTAACCGGGGTCGCGCATCGACTTGTCAAAAGGTGGGGTTAATAGCAGGATCATCTGCTCCGTTGTTTTTACAAGCCGCTTATCGACGGATTCCATTGCCTGCGCTGCACGTGTCGGGTCTGCCGCTCCTGACAAAATTGCCCACGATTGGGCGATCGCATCAATCTGGCACTCGTTATTTTCGCGCGAACCTAATTTCGACCCGTCATCATAGAATGCACGCAGGTACCATTCGCCATCCCAAGCGTAGGCTTCAAGCGCCTGAGACAACCGCTTGGCCTGTTGGTGATATGTCGTGGGGTCAACCGTCATCAGTATAGCCAACAACGCAAAACGTTCGAGCGTGGCATGCAAAAACCAGCCCAGCCAGATGCTCTCGCCGCGCCCACCCACACCCACCCGGTTCATCCCATCATTCCAATCTCCCGCGCCCATTAGCGGCAGACCATGTGCGCCCGTTGTTGAACCCTTTTCCAGCGCCCGCCGGCAGTGTTCAAAAATCGAAAACGAATTGCTCGATGGTTCATACAGAGCGTAGCGCTCAATTTCCTCAGGCTTGAGCACTTCGCCTTTCAGGAACGGAATATTCTCTTTCAAAATGGAGGCATCGCCGGTGGCGGTAACATACTCAGCGGTGACAAACGGCAACCAGAGCAAATCGTCCGAAAAACGTGTGCGCACCCCCCGCCCCAAAGGCGGATTCCACCAATGCAGCACATCACCTGCCTCGAATTGATGCCGGGCAGCTTCCAAGATCTGTGCGCGTGCGAGGTCCGGTCGGGTATGCAGCAGGGCCAGCACATCCTGAAGCTGGTCGCGGAATCCAAAAGCCCCGCTGGATTGATACAGCCCGCTGCGTCCCCATAGGCGACAGGCTAGTGTCTGGTACAGCAACCAGCGGTTGAGCATTAAATCCATACCGGGGTCGGGTGTTTCAACCGTTATGGCATTCAGTATGTCATCCCATTGTTGCTGGACAGCCTGCCAAATGGAATCGACCTGGCCCTGTGCCTGAACTTGACCGATCAGCGCCAGGCTTTCCAGCTGGTTTGCCCCTTCGCCGATCAGGAAAAAGACTTCTTCCGCAGCATCGGGTGCCAGGTCAACGTGCAGTTGGATGGCTGCACACGGATCCAGACCGGCATTCACGGCGCTCGCCAATCCAATCCGCCCGAGCCCTGCCGGGGTATGCAGGTTGCCCATGCGCCCCAAAAACTCTGTCCGGTCAGTGGTGACACCATGCGGTATTTTATTAGCGGCCAGAAATGCCACACGTTCGCCAAATTCGCTGTTAAAGTGGTTGGTGGCCAGCAAAGCATTTTTATCGGCGTCGAATTCCGGTATGATATGGGATTGATGCATGTCACGTGTCGTGCCAAGCACCCATTCGACGTAGTAAGTGACGGTGATGCGGCGAGGATGCCCCCATAGATTTTGCAGGCGCAAATGCGCAATCTTAACCGGCATATTGGGCGCGGCGAACAGTCGCAGATTCTGGTTCAAACCATTACTCTGGCTCTCAAAGACCGAATAACCCGCCCCATGATGGATTACATGTGTCGTTTCTGCCCCGGCGGGCATGGGGGTGGGTGACCAGACCTGCCCGGTTTCCTCATCACGCAGGTAGAGTGCTTCACCAGGCATATCAGTAACCGGGTCATTGCGCCAGGGGGTCAGACGGTTCTCGCCACTGTTCTCAGCCCAGGTGCAGCCGGAGCCTGTTTCGGAGACCAGGAAGCCAAACTGCGGATTGGCGATGACGTTGACCCATGGGTGTGGTGTGTGCTGGCCCGGCCTGAGATGGATGATATATTCCCTCCCGTCACGAGTGAACCCACCAGCACCATTCTCCATTAACAAGTCGTTTGGAAATTGGAGTTGTGGCGTCGCCTCGGGGACGCGCTCCGGGGAGAGTAAAGGGATGAACGCAGGCAGACGAGGTGGCTGGACATTTACACGGAGAGCATGGTCAGCCAATGTCCCACCCTTTTCATCCAAAATGACACCCGCCACCGTTTGAAGCAGAACCTTATCGGCAGGCTGAAGTTGGTCTGTGCGCAGCACGAAAATTCCGTCCCTCTGGTTCAGAGAGGCATCCACACCCATGCGCTTGATCTGGCGGTGGATGGAGTTGTGCAGGTCAAGGATATAACCTGTATCCTGGTCGTTCAGGATGACCAGGTTGACAGTTACATGACGATTGCGCCAATAGGTGAAGGCTTGCAAGGCTTCAGGCAACAAAGTCGATTCACCGTCGCTAATGCGCACCAGCAAAACAGGGTAATCGCCAGAAATGCCGAACGCCCATAAGCCGGACTGCCCTTTCTTATTTTGCTCCAGAATCTGCGGCGCGGCACGCAATGCCCCTGTTGGGTAGAGCAGGGCAGATAGAAGTCGTTGAATGTTTTCGATGGAGGCAGTGTTTAATCCCAGTTCGAGCAGCTCGCGTTCGCTGTGGGCGCGGGCTTCGTCGAAGGCGCGGTTGATTTCGTATGGGGATTGGTACCGGCTGATACTCTCCAGAACTTCACTGCGCGACGGTGCGGCGGCGGTCAGGAAGGTGATGTGTGTAAGGGTGTGCGGTTTTAGATCGATCTCCTGTGCCAGCGACAGGATGGGATCGAGCGTCCCGCCTATGGTTCCGGAAAGGTGCTGATTGGCATCTTGCAGCGCCAACGGTGTGTGCGTCGTCTGCGATCTACCCAAAAACCGGGCGCGGTCGCTCTCGTGATCACCGGTCACTTTACGTCCGGGTTCAACGACCAATGCATGAGCCAGGACGACAAGTTTTTCTCCCGCGGAACGCGAACGACGACGGAAAAGGAGGGTGTTTACTTTGGGAAGATATTCACTCTCGATAAAAAGTTTGTTGAACGCTGGATGCCGACCGTCAACAGACTGCGCGGCCAGCACCACTTCGCTGTAACTGGTGAGTTTCAACCGTCGGGGGCGGTCGCTGTCGTTTAGTATGTTTACCCGTCGGATTTCGACACCACCCGCAGCAACGGTAATTTCTGTGTGCAGGGAAATATTATTCTCCCAGCGCCTGAAATCCGCCTTGTGCGGATAAAATAATACTTCCTGATGTTCCGGTGCGTTGGAGAAGGGCTGACAGGTTGCTGACCAGAGCGCTCCACTTTCACGATCTTGCACATAAATCCATGTGCCCCATTGGTCAAGGGTGGTATCAGCATGCCAGCGCGTCAGCGCAAACTCGCCCCATTTAATGTATCCGCCCCCGGAATTGGTGATCAGCACACTGGTATCACCATCCGAAAGAACATGCGCCTGTGGAATGGGACTATCGACTGGCACGCGCCACGGTGCACTTCTGACCAAGCGCTCCCTCTGGGGCAGGTTCACTGGCTCGTCTGGGTGGGGATATTCGATAGGCGGATTTTGCGGAATCTTTTCCTGGAGCAGCAACTCCACACTCTGGATACGCTCATCGCCATGGAAACGCCGCACCATCACATCCTCTGATAGGTAGTTACATGCCGCCATCAGGATCATACCCTGATGGTGAGCCATGTAAGATTGCACGATGGCATGTGCCTGGCCGGCTGGCAGACGAGTTTTGGTGTAATCGAGCGCCTCGTAAAATCCAAAACGACCGAGCATTTTCAGCTGCACCAAGTGCGCCATGTTCTCCAGCACTGCCTGTGGTTGCAGCGAAAGCCCAAGCAGTGATGCATAAGGAGCAATGACCAGATCATCGGGCAGGTCGCGCTTATAACCCAGGTCAGGCACGCCAAAAGCCTGGTACTGATAGTTCAAATTGACATCGAAGGCAAAATAGCCTGATTCGGAGATGCCCCAGGGCACTTTCTGTTCCTGTCCGTAACTCATCTGCACGTCGAGAGCGGTGTAGCAACTTTCCGAGAGAAAGGTCCCGGCGTAGTTCTTGGTAAAGAGAGTCGGCATGAGATATTCAAACATGGTACCGCTCCAGGAGAGCAGGACATGCTTACCGTTCACTTTCGTCACTGGTCGCCCCAGGTGCTGCCAGTGGCTTTGGGGTACATCACCTTTGGCAATGGCGATCAGGCTGGCAATCCTGGATTCAGACGCCAGCAAATCGTAGTAACTTGGGTCGAGCCGTTCTGTGCTGGCGTTGTAACCGATGTGGAAGACCTGGCGGTCCTCATCGAACAAAAAGTGAAAATCCATGCCGTTCACAGCGGCGTTCGCCTGCCAAGCCAGATCTTGAAAACCATTCAGCAGAGGCATTACCCTCATGCGCGCTGATGTTAAATCATCATCCAATTTTTGACACCATGCGAGCTCCGCTTCATCTTGCAGTTGCGCCTTGAAATAATTTAATGCCGTTTGGATGCATTCATACGTCGCTGCTGCTTGCCCCAACGTCGGTAGTCCTGCCGGCAGACTGTCGCAAAAATCCTGCCAGTTGGACATTTCCTTAATAAAAGCAGGCGGTGCATCCATACGGCTAAGCCAGGGTGCGAACAAATCCAGGCTGCGTTGCATATCTTGCAGGTGGTGATGCATCAAATCGAGATAGAGCTGGAGTTCGTTCAGGGTTTCTGGATGGAGATGGGGATGACTCTTGAGCAATTCCATCAGTTGATGGGAAATACTGACCCAACCTCCGCCTGAGAGCCAGGTGAGAGTTTTTTCCCAGGCTGCGGGCTGATTTTGAATGTCGCTGACACGTTCGTAAATGCTGGTCAATTCGATTCCGAAAGATCCGATGGAAGCAGCCGGGCTGTTTTTTTCCAGCTTTTGCAGTGTTTCTGCCAGGATATCCAAAATAACAAGCAAACCCTGCCACTGCTTGTCACCCAGCAGCGGTTCATCCACCAGGTCAAGACAGCCCTTCTTGAGCGTAATCAGGCACGCTGCCAGATTGCCGCTATCCACAGTGGAGATATAACGGGGTGGGAGCGCTGCCAGGGTCTGCGAGTCGTACCAATTAAGCAGATGTCCCCGATAATGTTCCAGCATGTCTAGGCTCTCAAAGGTTGAGCGCAAACGGACAGCCAATTCCAACATGCCCATGTAACCCAAATCGTATGCCGACAACGTGGACACCAGGAACAAACCGATATTGGTCGGTGTGGTATAGTGTGCCACATTATCGCGCGGTGACTCTTGAAAATGATCGGGTGGCAGCCAATGGTCATTGGGGCCTGCGAACTGCTCAAAAAATGCCCACGTGCGGCGTGTCAGACGTAGGACCTGTCTGCGCTGAGTTTCCGAGAGCGGCATGGTGGTGTGTATCACCGGCTGGCTGATCACGTAGGCGATTCGTGGAGCAATGAGCCAGGCAACCAGCAGGGGCAATGCAACCCACAACACGGCAGGGTTGAAAATGGTGATGGCAATCCCCAGCAGAACAGTGAAAACCAGGGATGCCGCCATTTCACTCCAGGTTTTATAATGCTCATTAAGTTTATACGAGCGCGCTGTATTGGCTGCCGTTGTCCATTGCAGTAGATTTTTTCGCTCAAAGAACAGGCGTGTCAGTGTTGTACCGATTGCGCCCAACATAAGCAGTGCTTCGTGTGGCAGAAAAATAATGGCAAACGCCCAGCGCATGAGAGGGATACGGGTTGGTTCGAATAGTTGTTTCAGCGTTAGCCGCTCGAGGTTATGCCTGCCTTTCGAGATAGTTTGTACAGCAATGGGCAGAGCGGAAGGCAGCAGCACCAGCAGCATCCAGACCAGGGGCGAGCCGGGCAGGAACAGCCAGCCTGCAGCTAGCAGCATCAATAAGGTGGGCGGCAGGAGACTGCGCCGCAGGTTGTCGAAAACTTTCCAAAGATTGATGATGGATAAGCGGTTGGGAGCCAGCCCATTTTGGGTGCGAACGATGGGGAACAACCAGGGCAGCAATTGCCAATCGCCACGAATCCAGCGGCTCAAGCGGCGGGCGTAGACCAGATAACGCGACGGATATTCCTCGTACAGAACGATGTCCGTGACCAGCGCGGCGCGTCCATATATCCCCTCAAACAGGTCGTGGCTGAGCAGGGTATTCTGGCGTACCTGACCCGCCAGGCTGCGCTCGAAAGCTGCGACGTCATAAATCCCTTTGCCAACGTAACTTCCTTCGCCAAACAGATCCTGATATACATCCGACACGGCGAATGAGTACAAGTCAAACCCGGCATTCCCGGAAAAGATTTGCGAAAAAAGCGAGCGATTTGCGCTGGTAGGTTTGACGGCCACGCGCGGCTGCAGCACAGTATAACCGGCGATAACCGAGCGTCCATCTGCGGAAAACTCAGCATGGTTAAGCGGATGCGCCAGGGTGGCGATCAGCCGATTGGCGCTGCCCTGCGGCAGGGAGGTATCTGCATCCAGCGTGATGACGTATTTTACATCGGCCAGAATGCCCGTATCCCCAACCTGGGTTGTGTAGGCAGTATCTCCGAGGTTGAGCAGCAGGCGATTAAAATCTGCCAGTTTGCCGCGCTTGCGCTCCCATCCCATCCAGACTCCTTCAGATGGATTCCACTGGCGCTGACGGTGGAATAAATAAAAAGGCGCTTGCGTATACTTTTTGTTGAGCTTTTCAATGCTGGCGCTTGCCAGCGCCAGTAGTTGTTCATCTTCTGGCATATGCTCTGTTGGCGCATCACCGAAATCCGTCAGCAGGGCAAAGGTCAGCAGCGGATCTGGGTTGGATAAATAATAAATTTCCAATTCTTGCAGGAGGTGGTCGAGTTCGTCGGAGCTTTCCAGTAAACTTGGGACAACCACCATGGTACGGTTGCCTGCCGGGATGCCCTCCGAAAAATCCATGCGCGGCAGGCTTTGGGGCTTGATGCGGTGAGTCACATTCCAATGTACAAGTGTGATGGCAGCTTCCAGCGCCAATCCGAGCCCAAGTACACCCACGATGACGAGTTGGGCAGGTGTGCCGCCCGAAAGCATTGCATATGCGATCAACCCCAAAACAAACAGCATTGAAAGAATGGCGATACTCCCCAAATAAGTGGTGGTGGGGGATGCCAGCAGCCCACTCCGCAGGCGCGCATTTAATCCTGGATGAAAAAGGATGCTGTTTTCAAGCGTCGAACGTCCCGCATCCCGCAGATAATAACCGACGTGTGCTTTCCGCCCTGGGGATCTGACTGCCTCGCTCTGAGCGAATTCAACTGCAAGGCGCGCAACACGTTCTTCGTTGGAGTTTGAGTGGCGCGCCAATTCCTCGACAACACTGCGATAACTATTTCGAGTATTAAAATCCATTTCCGCATAAATCCCTGCCGGGTCTTCGCGTAAAATCTGTTCCACCCGACTGGTTTTCTCAAAGAAGATATTCCAATCTGTGGCGGAGAGCAAGCGCAGGCTGAGGAAACAGTTCGCCACAATGGTGTCGTTTGCCAGCTCCGGGGAAGCGAACTGGAAAGGAATTTCGCTCAGGCTTTTTGGCGCGTCCAATCCGGTTATTTCTGCAGCAGCACAGACGAGTCGTTCCAAAACCCCGATTCGAAACATTATCGGTAACGCCCACAGTTCCCCTATCGTCAGGGGCATAACCTGCTGATAGTCCTGCACAAAAGCCGCGGCTTGATTTAGGTCAATCTGGCTCTGGCTGTATCCAACCCATTCCCATGCCAGTGCAAAAATGCGCGGATGCCCAATTAATGACGTCCCATCCAGTTTTGGCAGCTGGTTGAAAAAATTGACTGGCAGGTCCTCTTCGATTTGGTGGAAGGTTCGTTTGACGAGGTAAAAATTATCCAACATCCATTCGCCTGCCCGGGACACCTGCAATTCATTGGAAGGTACAACCTTGAAAAACGCATTGGTTTTGCGCAAGAACTGTTCCCAGTTTTGCAGGTATTCCAACAGGTTTATTTTGGGGGGGCGGGATATTTCTACTGTGTGTGTTTTCGCCAGGCGGTGAGCAAACTCTCTCAGTCGTTTATCTGCGTCTGGATTGTCCGGGGTAGGAAGTATGCTCTGAGGGGTGGTTTGCATATGCTTGCGCTCTGTGCATTAACCTGGCAGCAATTCAAGGGGATTTGGTTTTTGTTTGGAAGAGGGTAAGTCTTGCACAATCAAAAGCGGTACTTTGCTGTACATTATGAAATTATTTACCATGCTGCCATACGGCCATTGGTGACTTCCTGAATAACCATGCGCGCTCATCGTGACCATATCGATATGTTCTTGCTCCCCGAGCTGATGTAGTGCGGTAGCTGCATTGTCACTGGTAATGAGATGGGTTTGAATGGCAATGCCCTCCAGGTAAGAGCGGGATTTCACTTGTTCGAGATAATGTTCGGCTTCTTCCCGATTACGCGCTACGACTAGGTTAGATAGATTTATATCTTCGCGCGCCATGGGCATTTGGCGCGCCATTTCTGGTGTTTGTACGACACGTACAAGATGAATCTGGGACTTATGAAATTGCGCTAATTGTGTAATGATTGGGAATACATTTTCTGCCCGTTGGGATCCATCCAACGGCACCAGGATGCGCTGGTACATTGGGTTTGCTGATAATTCACCTGAGTAGACCTTATATTGGTGTGCCCGAACGATAAGTACTGAGGTTGATGCACTCAAGATGATTTTTTGCGTAATACTGCTGAGTCCCCATTGAGTCAATCCGCCATGCCCGTGACTGCTCAAAATGATCAATTTCATTCCCTGATTTTGGGCGTATTCCGATATCCCTTCAGCTACCAACCCTTCCAATATTGCCGTTCGCGCCCGAAGCCCCGCTGCTTGAAAATGTGCCTTTGTTTTTTCCAGATAGAGGCTTGCCTTTGTTTTATTGATTTGCCAGTTAAGTAAATCAAACAATTGCGCGGTTGAACTCGCCTGGCTCTTTTCCAGCATGCGAAGCAGTGTGATCTCTGCGTCAAAAGAACGGGCAATAGTAACAACATGGGGTAGAACGCACTCGGCCAGTTGAGAACCGTCCAATGGGACGAGAATAGGATCTAACATGGGTCATCCCTTCCATTCTTTCAGACTGCCAATGTAGCAGGATTAAGTATTGGAAACCTCAATCAACCAGGCTGTGGCTGGTATTGATGATGTGGCTGGATATGGAAGTCATCGCGCGTATGCGAGGGGAATTAAGAAGTTCTATGGAAAGTTACGATGGACAAGTTTCGTAACGCATCTGGCAAAAATGAGTCTTCCAACCGTAAGCGGTTTAGCCTACTAATTTCATTATACTCTACCTGGAAAAGGTACCGCAAGTATGCAGGCGCTGAGCAGCCTATGCTGCAACTCTGGCTCGGCCTCTCCCAAGAGGGCAAGTTTGCATGGCTGTGATGAGAATACCTCCTTGCCTATGCGCGTCTCCTTACGGCAACTGAATTTACGTTAAAACCCGGACGCTTTTCACACAATCCTTGCGCTGAAACCTCGTACGTAGTATATTGACCCTGAGGATTGGTCAGGGTTCAGTGACTTAAATGAGAAGACCCGTGATAGAATCAAGGGAGAAATGGATTATGATTGCATTTCACATCAATCTGTTAACTGCAGGTAACCTTTCCCTCATTAAAGAATTTATACCATGAACTCATATTTGATCAACCAAGCCAACAGTCTCGTCCAGGATGCTCTGGCAGCCCTGAAAAGCGGCGACAACCCCACAGCCCGGCGTATGGCTGAGGATGCCATCATCCTGGCGCCCGAATTGGAGCAGCCCTGGTTGATCCTGGCTGCCCTTTCCAGCCCGGAAGAAAGCCTGGCTCACATCCACAAAGCATTAGAGATCAATCCGGACAGCCAACCGGCTCAAAAAGCGCTGGATTGGGCAAACACCCGGCTGCAAATAAAGCCGTTGAACGTTGAAACCGATGAACAGGCAAGTGAACAGGCAAATGAAGGGCCGGTTACAACATACGAACCTCTGCAAGATGATTTGTTATTTGAACCACAGGAATCATCACCAATCCAGGTTGAACCGTCTTTTTCATTGCAAGGTAGTCCCGGGTTAAATTCCCAGACTAAAAAAGACTTAACTCCCACCAGCTCACCCAGGGGTGACAAATTCAGAAAGTTTTCAGGCTCCCCCGCCGGCATCCTGCTCTGGACCATGCTGGGATTGCTGGCCATCGTCCTGGTAGCCGAGTTAACTTTCGCGTGGCCGAAGTTGAATGACCTGGCTGCAAGGTTTTTCCCCGGCAACGGCTGTCCCCAGAGCCTGGTCGTTGGGCCACAGACTTTTGATTTTCGTACCATTAAACCCCTCCCGGATGGATCCCTGGAGATCCCCCTCTCTCATCCCAAACAGGCTTCCTGGGTCGAAGGCACCACCAACAACACCGTTTTCGTGTTAAACCCCTCCGCAGACAACCTTACCCTGATCACTGAAATTGGGGTGGACGACACTGCCACCGTCACCTGGGCAGATTGCAGTACAGCCACCTACAGCCTGTCCCTGGCCATCCCGGGTGACATGGTCATCCCCACCCTGCTGGACCAATCCCGCACCGGGCTAACCCTGCTCCTGCCATCCGGCAGCGGACTGAGCGGATTTGTCATCCGCGGCGATTTGCTGCCGTAAGAGATCACCTCCCTCAACATCCCGGAGGCCTCGTCTTTGCAGACCGGGATCCCGCTCCTGGAGATCACTTCATCTTGTTGAGAGGAGCTGCCAGCAGCTATGTGGCAATTCCCCTGTTACGCCTCGTAAACCTGCACCCAGTCCGGCGCCCGTCCCCGGTTTATTAAATACGAATATTCGATTTGCAACCTGATATGGACAGTTGAAATAATTATTTTGCACTGATTTGCGGCATACCCAGGGTTGAAGAGAACCCCGGAACCTTTGGATGGGTTTTTGTTTTCCATCACGGAAAGTAATCAATACCCTTCAATTATGTATTCGACCGATAATATTTTTAAAGTTGCCGTGACTGTGGACGGGCGTGGGAACGCAAAGTAGATGGTCTGCGTCGTGCCAGGTGCGAGCTCAAGCGGCAGGGGGGTTCGGCCAGCACAGGCGCCACAGGCGAGCCGCCTTCAGGGGTCAGCGAAACATCGCTATCTGAAAGCGTGCCTGCAATCTGCCCGTAATTGTAGACAGAGATGCCCACCTGGAGCTTGCTTCCATCCGGGGAAGTGGTTGTCACCAACAGCAAGATTTCAACCTGCAGCGAGGCGTTGTCCGGAGTGTTGCAGCTGGATGCTGATCGTCAATCCGGCGCCTGCCGGGCTGGTGGCCCTGATCTGCCCAGCGTGCATTTCGACAATGGATTTGGCGATGGCCAGCCCCAGGCCGGAACCGCTTTCGTCATGCTGGCGCGAGGCGTCCACCCGGTACAGGCGGTCGAAGATGCGCTCAAGGTCTCCGTCCGGGACACCCGGTCCACTGTCCTGGACGGCAAGCTCCACCCGCTCATCCACTTGGCGGGCAGAGAGAGTGATCTTTCCGTTTTCGGGGGTATAGTGCAAGGCATTGTCAATGATATTCGTCAACACCTGAGTCATGCGCCCGGGGTCAATTGAAATCAATGGTAAATTGGGTGCAATTTCCGTGTCTAGCACAATGTGTCTTTCCTGCAATCGATATTGATAAATTCCACCTAATTCCTGCATTAATTTTTGAGGGGAGACAGGTTGCAGACTGATCGAAAGCTCACCCGCGTCCGCCAGGGAGAGGATGCGCAGATCATCCACCAATTTCTCCAGCCGGTCCGCTTCCTCGCGGATGATCTCAAAATTCTCACGCGAAGGCGGCAATACCCCGTCGTGGACGGCTTCGGCTTGCCCGATGATCAGGCTGAGCGGGGTGCGCAGTTCATGGGCAATGTCAGCGGTCATTTGCCGGCGGGCATGGGTCGAGCGTGCCAGGTCGGCGCTCATTTTGTTGAAGGAAGTCGCCAGTTTACTCATTTCATCCCGACCGCGCACGATCACCTGTTCTCCCAGTGTGCCTTGTGAAATTGCCTGGGTCGCCTTGATCAGCTCGTGGATGGGACGAGTAATATTGTAAGCCAGCAGGCCACCCAAAATAAGTGCCAGGACTGCTGCTCTGAGGGCGGAAAACAACAGCAAATTGCCTGTCCTTTGGATGAAATTTTGTTCCAGCGGGTTGACCTGAAAAGTTTCCTGCCCGACCAGCAGGGTGCCAACCACAATATTGTCCACGCGTATGGGGATGCCCAGGACCATTTTATCGTTGGGGACAATTTCGCCGAGATGATAGCCGGGACCTTCAACGATCACTTTGCCGGTCTTATCAGCCAGGGTAAAGTTTGGTGGTTGAAGATTACCATGGTTAAATGTCGGGTTAAAATTGGGCATGAAGATGAATGGGTTGACACCGTCCCAAGTCCCCTGGGCTCGATAGTATTCTGTCAGAACGGAGACCATTTCCGAACTATTCCGGTCGAATACGAAATTGCTGAATTCCTGTTGCGTGTTCCAGCGCGCCAGGATGGAGATCAGGCTGACACTGGCCAGGCTGACGACCAGGAAATAGATGATAAGTTTTGCTGTAATGGAGCGCATTTCCTACTCCCTTGTAAAACGATAACCGATGCCGTAGACGGTTTCAATATAACGAGGCGATCTGGAATCCGGCTCCATTTTGGCGCGCAGGTTCTTGATATGCGAATCGATGGTACGTTCATAACCTTCATAGCGGATGCCCTGCAGAATGTCGAGCAGATCGAGGCGTGTAAAAACTTTTCCGGGGTTGGCCATCAGGGCCGCCAAAAGGTCAAATTCGGATGGCGTCAGGTTGATGTAAGTCTCACCCACCCGCACCGTCCGGATGTTCCGGTCGAGGCGCACGTCGGATACATGCAGAACGGAAGTCTCCGATTCGCTTTTCCCGGAACGTCGCAGAACGGAACGGACGCGCGCCACCAGTTCGCGCGGCCTGAAAGGTTTGGTGACGTAGTCATCCGCACCTAGCTCCAGCCCGATCACTTTTTCTTCATCTTCCACGCGCGCCGTCAACAGGATGATGGGGGTATCCATTTCTTTGCGATGAGCTTGAATAAATTCATAACCATTCATCTCAGGCATCATCAGGTCCAGGATGATCAAATCCGGTTTCTCCAGGCGGGCGATGCTCAGCGCTTCTTTGCCGTCGTAGGCGCTGACCACCCGGTACCCGGCCTGCTGCAGGTACTCACTCACCAGTGAAACCAGACGTTTTTCATCATCAACTATCAGGATTTTCTTTTGCATGATCCTCTCTTCTCACATTTGGAGTAACTTCTCAAAAAAGGAGGGCGTTGTGGTGTGCGCTGGCTTTCTCACCACAACCTTTCCCCAAATTATTGATAAGTTACCATTTGGAGTATAACAGAATCCAATCCAGAGGATGGTAATGTTGGTTTCTGCGCAGCACTCCCGACCGCAGGGAAGGAGGATACCTGCCGGTTTCGGCAGTCTTCCACCAACCGCCTATCCCGCCTGTTCTTCGGGTGGCTTCAGACGGCGAAAACTGCGGTAGAGCAGCAGGTCATAAACGATCTTCAACCCTCCGGCCAGGAAGAACGGCACGCTCAACAGCAGCGGAAAAGACAGGAAGATACCCGTCAGCGTGGGAGAAATGGCCGCGCCCAGCGAGCGCGCAATGCTGGTCACTCCGGAGGCCGCCGACCTCTCATCCGGGGCGACCACTGCCATGGTATATGACTGGCGCGTCGGCACATCCATCTGCGAGATGCTGAAGCGCGCCAGCAAAACCGTAATGGCCAGGGGCAGATTAGGCATCAGTGGGTTGCATTTATATTGTATCCGAGTGCAGAAACCTTGGTTAAGGAGAATACGTTCTGAAGGTCGGAAAAACGGGCAGACTTTTTCGATGTTGATGATTCTCAGGTCAATCATCACTCCCAAATTCATATCTTGCCTGATAAAATCAGCATACTACTATTTTAAACAAGGATTTTTATGAAACATGTCTCTGCAGGTGCCATCCTCCAGGCGTTGCTGGCTGCCGTGTTATTTGGCGCTTCCGCGCCATTATCCAAGCTGTTACTGGGAGAGATTAATCCCATCCCGCTGGCTGCATTCCTCTATCTGGGTTCGGGGATCGGATCCTGGCTGTTGTTTGCCATCCAGCGCACCGGCAGCCGGGGGAAGCACACCGAGGCGCACCTCTCCAGGGCGGATCTGCCCTGGTTGCTTGGGGCCATACTGGCTGGCGGGGTCGGAGCGCCGATCCTGCTCCTGCTGGGCTTGGAGCAGACACCGGCCTCGACCGCCTCACTCCTGCTCAACTTCGAGGTGGTCGCCACAGCCCTGATCGCTGTCCTGGCATTCAAAGAGGCCGTGGATAAGCGTATCCTGTGGGCGGTCGGGTTGATCACCCTGGCCAGCATCCTGCTCTCCTGGACGGGCGGGGAGTGGGGATTTTCACCGGGTGCCCTGGGGATCCTTGGAGCGTGTCTGCTGTGGGGTCTGGATAATAATTTCACCCGCCAAATCAGCGCCAAGAACCCACTGGTCATCGTGGGAGTTAAGGGTTTGGGAGCCGGAGCGTTTTCGCTGGTACTGGCTCTTACTTTAGGGAAGCCACTTCCGGCGCCGGGTTTTTTGGGGCTGGCCATGCTGGTTGGAATGGTATGCTATGGGTTAAGCATCCAATTATTCATCCTGGCCCTTCGTAACCTGGGCGCTGCCCGCACCGGCGCCCTGTTTGGGATCGCCCCGTTTGTGGGAACGATCCTTTCACTTTTGATCCTGCGCGAGATACCGCAAATTCTGTTCTGGGCGGCAGTACCGTTCATGCTCTTGGGTGCCTGGTTGATGTTGACCGAAAACCATCTTCATCAGCATATCCATGAGGATCTGGAACATGCCCATGCCCACAGCCATCCAGATGAACACCACCAGCACCTGCATCCGGCGGGTGAATCACTGCCGAATGACAGGCACGCTCACACCCATACTCATTCCGAAGGGCACCACGCCCATCCGCATGCACCCGACCTGCATCACCGTCATGCTCATGCCAGGAAAGATGCGGCTTAGTCGTTTAAAGAGTACTGAGTAAATATTTGAACCCTATTTTTGCTATGTTGGGGGAATTATACAAGAGCAAGTTCAGAGAATTATGCAACCGTCGGTAAAAATACGATGAGAGGTATTAATGAATGAACATATTCGTGATATCGTCATCTTTAGGGCTGATCTCGGGTATGTTGTATTTCTTCCTGATTTCTTGTATGATTGGTAAAAGATCAGGATTTGAGGGTAACAATGAGCTGAATAATTTTGATTCTTTCATCACTTTCCACCTATAGGCATGTTGTAGGATTATTGTGGAAAGTATAAACTGAAAAAGTAAGGATTATGCTAAAAATGAATTTCAGCAAGGTATAAAAATGGAAAAACCGTATCAACAAATAATCATTAAATTGGTGGAACGAATTTACAATAAACCAAGAAACAAGCAGGAAAATCTTAGGTGATTATTTCGCGCACGGAACCTGAAAACAGCTGAGAATCTAGTTGGGAGTTTCATTGGAAGAACCTACAGAGAATGATCCAATCACTTTAGATAGTTTTGATGGCAGCGGATACCTATTCAAAGATAAAACTCTTGGTTTTGCCGAAGGGAAAAGACATTTCCTAAGATATACACTAGAGAGTGGGTTTGCTTACTATACGCGAGTAAACCTAAAAGGGCCACAACCATTTGAGTATTTAAGTTATGCAAAAAATGATGTGTGTTCTGAAAAAATTCAAGGTGCTATCAATGGTCTAAGCAATGCCAATAGAGCTATGCACCTTACAATTGAATCTTTGTTTAAAGTTTGGGGGCTTAAGACTGCATATTCGAGGGCAAACTTTCCGCTCAAATTGAAAATTATGAAAGAATTAAATGCCTTTCCAGTTAAATTACTTGAAACTCTAAATCAGAAACGCAACTTAGTCGAACACAAGTATAAAACGATAGGAAGCGATGAAGTTTTAGACTTTATTGATATTACTGAAATGTTCTTAATGCTTTCTCATTCATATCTTAAACATGCTGTTATTAGCGCTATTGTTGGAATCCAAAATGATGAGCGTTGCTTAGAATGGTCAGTTAATATTCAAAATTGTCATATTTTCATCTATGAAATAATTGGTCAAAAATTTATTGCCACACCTATTGGGCGTATTTATTATAACGTTCCATACGATGAACAGGATAAACATCTAATACAAACTGTCAATATAACAAAATCTAATCAGTCAGAATGGTTAACCTATCTAGACCTATTTGTTTACCTCACGAAAAGAAATGCTCACCATCTAGAAGAACCAGACGAAAGAGGAGATGGCCTTTTCGTTTATAAACACGGGTTATCTTTTTTTGATAGCTAAACAAACCTACCTCCAGCGGATAGTGAATACATTGTTATGTGTATGGGGTGATTTGCCATAAATGTCTCGACCGCTTAAGAGTGGTTCAAATGGGGTCGGTTTGTTAATAAACAATTTCAATCTCAAACGGTATCTGACGTATTGATTCTACTGCCCAGAAGAGCGGATTTTTTATTTTACAAAGTACTGCGTAAATATCTGAACCAGATTTCTGCGCATTTGTGAGAAATTTGATGACGCCGAGTTCAGAAATTAATGCAAGAAGCGTATCTACTCACCATATCAGATTTTGTCACTGCGAGGAACGACCGCGCAGCGTACCCTTGGGGTAAGCAGTTTCCTCTCCGGTATGGGGATTGCCACGTCGCTGGGAGGATGCTCCTCGCAAAGACAGAAATTAGAGTACTTGCGCATTAACCAGCGGCGTTCTTCCGCTGTGGAGTTACTCACAATTATTGCTGTGAGTAGTTACCAAGAAGCAGTAAAACATCCATCATAATTCGGCCTGCATTAACTGAGGCCAGCCTCAGGCGCCAACGGTCAGGTGCAAAAAAGTCAGTAAACTTTTTGAAGGATGGGGCTTATCAATCCCCGGCAGTGCCGGCATTCAACAGGCGGTGCAGGTCCGAGGCAGCCTGGGTTGGCGGGATGGACATGGAAAATTCCCATTCTCCCAACAGTACACTTTGCACTCGCTTCATAAGGTGCTGATCGTTTTCGTTCAATGACTTGCGCTTTTGAAAGGCAAACAGGTCACGGATCACCCTGCAGAGTGATTCGGCCCGGCCATCCTTGAGTTGTTCCACCAGGTGAAGCTTGCGTTCATGGCGGTCATCCGAGAGCGGTTCCTCTGAACCGGACAGGATGGCAAATAATTTTTCAAACCCGGCTGCTGTGGTCGGAGGCCGCAGACGGCTGCCCAGGTTGTCATCCGCAGGTACCCACACGGTCAGATCATGCAGCTTGACCGCGTAGTAAAGAGTCGCTTGACCGGATAAAACCCGTTCTTCCAGCCCGACAACCTGGCCGAAACCATAGGTCCAGTGCATGACCGGATCTCCAATTTTATAGCCCACAGTGCCTCCTTTTTGTAATTTCTACCTGTCCTGAAAATCGGGATGCAGCTCAATTTCATCCGTTAATTTTCGGATGGATACTTTGCTAAAAAAGAACAAAAGCGCCAGCCCTGGGAAAGGAATGGCGCTCAGAAACCGTCAATCTTGGGATTTGTAACCCAATTATATCACGATTCCCGCTCAAAGCCGGCGCAATGTGCCTGGTAATCAGGGCAGCTTTTCAACAAAGATATACCGGGCTGCAGAAAACCCGAGAGTACAGGTTTTTCCATCAACTTTTATCGTCAGAGTCTGGTTGAAAGGCAACACCTCGCTAACTTCAGCCTGTGCTCCAGGCAGGATCCCGTTCTGGATCAAATATCCCAACAATTCCTGGTTGTTTTCAGCCAGTTCATGCACTCGATGGACAACCACCCTTGCCCCGCTTTCAATTTCAGTCAGTGGGGTCCAGGCAAGCGTGGCTTCCTCGCATCCCGGAAATGGATTACCATGCGGGCAGACCTGTGGATTGTTCAGGATGTCCACCAGGCGCTCTTCCAACTGGGGAGAGATGGCATGTTCAATATTGTGGGCTTCAGCGTGGATCTCAAGCATGGGGAGTTTTAATATTTTCAACAACAGCCACTCGGTCAGCATATGCCTGCGCACTACCGAATACGCCGCTTTTCGCCCGGTTTCAGTCAGGTGAATGCCTTTGTGGCGCCCTTTGCCGTCGATCCAGTTATCGCGTTCCATCCGTTTCAGGGTCATGGCCACAGTGGCCGGTGTAACATTTAATTCTTCTGCCAGGCGCGCAGCCACAATCTCCCCCTGGTCGCGCTCCATGACCTGCATGGTCATTAAATAGTTTTCTACCGTGTGGGTGGGGCGGGATGTGCTGAGATCAGATTCTAAATATGACATTTGACAGGTTAAGTCGGTGATATTTAATCTATACTAATATTAATTATTAGTATATACTAACTATTGTTAATGCTTTATACTAATCCATTCTATCATGCGCAACCGGGTTGTCAAGCAATTTCACAAATTAATCAAAAATCAAGTAACTCTCACATTGGCATTATATTTTTACCCATGGAGGATGAAATGCTGGCAAGTTTTCTCTTATCTCTACGTGAAGGGCTGGAAGCCGCACTGATCATTGGGATCGTCCTGGCTGCTCTGCGCAAAACCAACCGGGCAGGTTTATCACCGTTTGTCTGGCGCGGCCTTGCTGCGGCCGTTGCCACCAGCCTGGTTGCTGGTTTGGTGCTCACCTGGCTGGGAGCTGAGTTTGAAGGTCGTGCCGAACAGATCTTTGAAGGCAGCACCATGCTGGCTGCAGCCATCCTGCTGACCTGGATGATCTTCTGGATGCGGCGCCAGGCCGTTAACCAGCAAAAAAACCTGGAGGCTGGTATCAGCCAGGCTGCCCAGCAGGACAATCACTGGGCGCTGTTCGGGTTATCCTTCTTTGCGGTTGGACGTGAAGGGCTCGAATTGGTCCTATTCCTGGTCGCAACAAAACTCACCATCGGTACGCTGCAAACCACGCTGGGAGCCTTGTTGGGTCTTTTAACCGCCATCCTGCTCGGCTGGGGTCTGTTTGCCTCCAGCAAACGTCTGCGCCTGGGTCAATTCTTTCTTATCATCAATATCCTGCTGGTGTTTTTCGCAGCCGGGCTGCTGGCACATGGCATTCATGAGTTTAATGAAGCCGGGATCATCCCCTCGATCATCGAGCATATCTGGGATCTCAATCCAATTCTGAATGAAAAGCAACCTGTTGGGCAGATGCTGACTGCACTTTTTGGCTACAATGCCAACCCATCCCTGACCGAAAGCCTGGCTTATCTTGCCTATTTTCTCGGCCTGGGAATTTTGTGGAAAACGATGGTCAGGAAAACGACCCTATCACAGACAACCTGACACAGTGTCTTTTCAATAATTGGGGGGAAGGTTGGCGTGGATGGTAACAATCGCCTGATCGGCACACTTCATCAATTTGGACTCTTCCCCGGAGATCTGATCCGGGTCATCGCATGGCGCCATTTGGTGGTTCCATGCTGGCTGAGATCAATCATCGTGAAGTCGCCCTGGGTCACAAGGTGGCAGGCAAAGTACTGGTGGAATTGGTCCCAGACCGAATAAAAGCCCAGAGCAACTATAATTGACCTCCCCCCACAAATAAAAATTTGTTCGCATTGTGATATCTGTCATAAGGCAATCATTACACCTGCCTCTTGCAGCGTGCATCTATTGTTGTATAATCATATTCGGAATGTCGAATATATTCAAGCCTTATCAGGCCTCTGCAGATCTATTCAAGATCCTGGCGCATCCGGCGCGCTTGACCATCCTGTCCATTTTGCGGGATGGCGAACAATGCGTCTGTCATATCGAAGCCATGCTCAAATTGCGCCAGGCCTATATCTCCCAGCACCTTAAAGTATTAAAGGATGCCGGGATCGTTTCAGTGCGCAGGGATGGCTGGAACATGTACTACCATATCACCTGCCCCGAAGTTTTTGTAGTCATAGACACCATGTTCGCCCTGAGCGGACATCCAGAACCGATTCCACATGCCCACTCCAATGCCAATTGTCCCTGCCCCAAGTGCCACCCCGAGGCAGGTTTGCCCGTTTCCAGACAGGTCATCCATTCTTCCGAATAATGCCCTCTTCTTAATAGGGCCATAACTTCTTAAAAAAGTGGGGGCAGGGGATGTGAAAGCGAGCTACACTCGCTTTCACATCCCCTCCTTCCCCTGAATTACTGAGAAGATACATCGGGTTTTTATTTTGCACCAATCATATTCAAATAATCGAATAAACCACAAAGGCCAGACATGTCCACTCTCAAATTTCTCGAAACTACAATTGATAAATTTATTTTCAAAGTTGCCGCCGACCGTTACTACAGCAGTGAAGGTCTGTGGGCGCAGGCGGATGACAACCGTATCCGCATTGGCATCTCGGATTTTCTGCAACAACGCAGCGGCGATGTTGCCTTTGCTGAAGTCAAACCGGAAGGCACACAGTTGACCTGCGAGGATGAGGTGGCTGTAATTGAAACGATCAAAGTTAACATAAGCCTGACCTCTCCCGTCACTGGCAAAGTCATTGAAATCAATCCGGTCATGGACACTGCACCGGAAGTCATCAACCAGGACCCGTTTGGCGACGGTTGGTTGGCTGTGCTGGAGGCCACCAATTGGGAAGCAGACCGCCTCGCCTTGCTCGATGCGCAGGCTTACTTCCTGCTGATGATTGATCAAGCCGGGCAGGAAGCAGAGAAATAATGAACCCTCAACCCAAGGTAGTCATCGTACCATGCAGCGGCATCGGCAAAACCTACGGCACGGTCAGCCGGGAAGCCGCCTATGAAGTAACCGGGAACATCCGCCCGGAAGAAACACAACTTGTGGCGCTTTCTCTGCTGGTTTTGGGAGATGAGTCTGCCCGAGCCGCAGTTGCCAGGAATCCGGCCATCACCATCGACGGCTGCAAGCTGGGCTGTGCCACTAAAATGGTGCAGGAGAGTGGCGGAACGGTTGCCCGGGATTTTGCCGTCTTGGATGTTTACCGTCGCTATAAACAGTTCAAGCCGCAGGGCATTTCTGAGCTTAACCAGGGTGGTCAGCAACTAGCGTGCGCCCTGGCCGAGGAAATTGCCGCAGTCGTGGATGATCTCACCTCCGGCAGCCAGGGAGACCCTCATGCCTGAACTACCAAGGAAAAAGGTTGGCATCGTGGCCTGCTCCGGCGAAGAATTGGCTGAAGGCACCGTCACGCGCCTGGCAGCGCTTAAGGTGCTTGAACAACTGCGGCCCGCAGACACGGTGACCATCTGCCTGCCGCTCTTCCTGGCCGGTGGCGAAGGCGACCGTGCCTTTGCGCGCTTCTATCCCACCGTAGCCATTGATGGCTGTGACCAGCGCTGTGCGGCACGAGCCACTAAGCTGTATTCCGGCAAGCCCGCCGCCAGTGTGGTGGTAACAGATCTGATTATTGAACACGGGCTGGGTAAGCCCGAAGGTCTGCGCAGTTTGAACCCAGCCGGGTTGCAAACCGTTGAGGTCACTGCCCTGCATGTCGCTGGGCTGGTGGACAGCTTTCTGGATAAACACTGGGATCGCCGCCGGGGAGAGTTCATTCAGGAGATGCCGCAGCCCGAAGCAGGGCAACCGGTCGAGGCAACCTGCTCGTGTGTTTCCGGCATACCTATTCAGAAAGTTGAGATCAATGGAAAAACGGTGACACTGGTTGCCCTGCCGCTCATTTTTGAGCAGTTCCGCCAGGATGGGAAAATGCCCGCCAATGGAACGCTGGGCGAGCTGCTGGAAACAGTCAGGGTTTATAACGCCATACCAGCCGCTGAGGAAGAAACCTACGCGGCAGCCTTACTGCTCGCATATTTAGAATTTTGTAAAAACAAGGAAGCAGCCGCATGAGCAACACCGCCGTCTATAACACCAACGTCACCTGGAAGGGAGGGCATTGGGGGCACATCGTCATGGGCAACGGTCCGGAAATGGACTTCTCCGCCCCACCGGATGCACAAGGCTACCCTGGCGTCCTGACCCCGGAAGATGCTTTTGTGGCGGCCGCCAATTCCTGCATCATGATGATGTTCATCTGGGCCAGCGAACGCTTCAAACTTAACCTGCTCTCTTTTGAATGCCGCGCCGAAGGCACGAAGTTGATCGAGTTGGATCGCACCGAGATCTTCACCCACCTGCGTTTCTGGCCGGTCATCCGCGTCTCTGCCGGAATTGAAGACCCGCACATGGTGCAAGTCCGCATCCAACGCGCTCTGAAATCTGCGCAGAAATACAGCCTGGTCGCCAACTCGGTGAAATCCGAGATCATCATCGAACCACTCATCGAGGTGCTGGCTTGAGGTCGGATTGCCTTTGATTCCGAAAGACAAAATAATTGCGGCAATTGAGCTGCTGCTTGTCGGGATAGTACTTGAACTTGGTTACAAAAAATTATTTGTATAAGGAGAACAATAAAAATGCTTACCATCAAAGTTCTAGGTCCCGGGTGTGATAATTGTAAGCGGCTGGCCTCTCTGGCTGAACGGGCAATTACCAACTTGGCTATTGAAGCCAGGGTCGAGAAATTGACCGATTACACCGATATCATGAAATACAAGATCCTGGCAACACCCGGATTGGTCATCAACGAAAAAGTTGTCTGCGCCGGCCGCGTACCCAGCCAGGCCGAGATCACCACCTTCCTGACAAACGCATTGATAACTGCTTGATGTCCAGGTTTAAAGTACTCTTTCTCTGCACTGGCAATTCCTGCCGTTCACAGATGGCCGAAGCGATTGTCAATTACCGCCTCGGTGAAAAATGGGAAGCGGTCAGTGCGGGGACGAAACCTGCGGGCTATGTTCACCCCAAGGCGCTGGCAGTGCTGGCAGAGATCGGCATCCAGCATACAGGTCATACCAAGCCGGTGGATGAATTCCACGGCATGGACTTCGACCTGGTGGTCACGGTCTGCGATTCGGCAGCGGAGGAATGCCCTGCCTGGCTGGGAAAAGGAAAAAGAATCCACCACAGTTTTCCCGACCCGGCCAAAACGGACGAGATGGACGATTTCCGCAAAGTTCGAGATGATATGGCGCACGAAATCATAGCTTTGCTGGAGGCTTATGGTAACCCTATGGGAAACACACAATAACCGCAATTCCGGGCTGCCCATTCCCAGTTTGCAAAACTGAAATAGATCCAAAATTGGCGTGAAATAAGTTAGAAAAGACAGAAAACCAACATAATATTCACAAAATAGGAGAAGAAAATGACTGTCCCAGCAATTGCAATACCTCAAAAGCAGCCCAAGCTTGGTTTGGTCAGCAAACTCTTGCCTTTATGGATCATGCTGGCCATGGTGATCGGTTTGCTCCTGGGAAAATATCTTCCACAGGTTGGTAAGGCTCTGCAGCCAGGGATTCCCATCGGCCTCTTCATTATGATCTACCCGGCCATGACCAAGTTAAAGCTTGGTGAGGTCCGCAGCGCTGTGAAGGACTGGAAACCAGCCGCAATCGTGATTTTTTTCAACTATGCCTTCAATCCCTTTCTTCTTTACCTGATCGGTTGGGTCTTCCTGCGCAACTATCCCGATTTGTGGACTGGGTTAGTCTTGTTGGGTGTGGCTCCCTGTATAGCAATGGTGTTGGTTTGGACTGACCTTGCGCGGGGCAATGCTCCTTTGGGAATAGTATTGATGGCCTGGAATTCGTTGATCCAAATCGTGACCACTCCTTTTTTCATCTGGCTGATCCTGGGTGCGCACGTGACTGTCGATATTAAGTTGGTTGCTCAAAGCGTTTTGTTATATCTAGGCTTACCTTTATTAACAGGTGTCCTCTCAAGGAAATGGATGTTAAAGAAGAAGGGAGAGGAATGGTTTATAAAAAAGGCTCTCCCGATCCTGGACGATGTGCAGCTTGTCGCTTTAATCTTGACGTTGGTGGTTATGTTTGCCCTGCAGGGTGATGTGATCTTGCAGCACCCCGAATTGATCTACCTGATGGCTGTGCCCTTGATCCTTTTCTTCTTTTTACTCTTCTTCAGCGTATTAATGCTTAGTCGCAAAGTTGGTTTTTGCTACACCGATTCAGCAACCACAGCTTTCCATTGTACAGGCCGTAACTTTGAGTTAGCCATAGCGATCGCTCTGACCGCTTTCGCCTCAACCCCGATGGTTGGTGTATCCACGGTAATCGGCCCACTGATCGAAGTGCCCTTAATGCTAACCATCGTGTATCTTGCCAAGAAATTTGAGTGGAAACTGTTCCGGACGAATACGGCTGGTTCTTGTGGTATCCAGGAGTTGAGGACCAGTAACGAACAAACTCAACCTTGATTTGAAATGGATAATATGGGCATTTTGCCCAAGCCTCCAATTATATTTTTCGCGACCTGATTACCTATCAGGCTATTCACAGCGCTGCACAACGCACTTGATAGCCTGGTGAAAGGAGATAAAATGCTCAAAATAAGCGTGGTGTTGGATGAGCAGCAACAGACTGAGTTGCAGATGATCCTGGTTGACAAGGATGCAGAGGCGGCTTTGCTCTTTTTAAAAGAGGTGATCTGGTCCCAGATACAGGCCATTCACCACAAAGAGTTGCGCAGCCACCTGGAAAAGGGCGCGGTATGATGCGAGGCGCTACCACCTTTCTCACCCGCTGGTTGATCAACCGGTTGTAGTAAAATGAATATCACAATTTCTAGAGCAGGGTGTACCACTTGCCAAAGGGTGCACCATGACGTGGAAAGGCTGGATGCACGGCTGAAACTGGATACTCCGTGGGGAAAATCATGTCCCCCGTACTGGTCATCAATGGGCAGGTCTTGACGATGGTGTATCGTGGTATAAAGAAAATCGTAGCGATTTTGCAACAGACCGCAGACAGGGCGAAATAAGATTTCGTGTGGAGGGAAACGATGTTGATCGAAAAATACGACCTCGAAGTCTTCACGCCACCCTGTGACCCGGGCGCGGAACGGTATGCAGCGCGGGCACGCTTAACTACGGACATCTCTGAAATCATGCCTTATCTCAATGCCACCCTGGACGGCGCAGTTTATCTCAAAGGAGCCAACGCCCTGACCTGGAAAAAGGGCAGACATACCATTGCTTTCCATCCTTACGAAATTGCCATCAGCAACGTTGAAAATCGCGACGGGGCGGAAAAGGAACTTAAAGGGCTGATCGACCTGGTCAACCGCACCTGGGAGCGCCGGGCTGACATCACCCCTGATACCACCACGCGTAAGCGCCCCACACCGATGGCAATCTATAAATTGTTGCCCAACACGAACTGTAAGCAATGCGGCGAGCAAACCTGTTACACATTTGCCCTAAAATTGGCTGCATCGCAAAAGAATCTGGCCGAATGCCCATCGCTGGCTGAGCCGCAGTACACCGCTCAGCGCACCGGGTTGGACTCCATCCTCATTTAAGAGTCGTTTGCCGACCGTTATGCCACCCTGAATTTTTAGCTGAGCTAAAATTAATGGAATGCATCACTTGATCTGCAGCATTCTACTAAAGATCATCTCCGAATATTGTTTATTTAAAGACTTGGTCCAGCTTTGCCCTACCAGGAGCACCCTGCTGGTAGTATAATCCCAGCTTGTGCCGAAACCTTTCGGCACGATTTTTTGTATAACAGGGAGAGCATACTTATGCCTCGCAGAAGTTTGAAACGTATATACCAGGATGAATTCAAGGGTTATTCCCTGGCTAAATTTCAATTGGATGTATTGGCCGGTCTCACGGTCGCTTCAGTTGCCTTGCCATTGGCGCTCGCCTTCGGTGTGGCCTCCGGTGCCAGCGCGGCTGCTGGCCTGGTTACAGCCATTCTGGCTGGTTTTGTGATCGGCGCCCTCTCAGGCGCACCCTACCAGATTAGCGGTCCCACCGGTGCCATGAGCGCGGTGCTGGTCGTTCTGGTTCAGCGCTATGGCTTGCAGGGTATCTGGGTGGCCGGGTTGCTTTCCGGTTTCTTTCTCCTCATCATCGGTCTTCTCAAGCTGGGACGCTTCATCGCCTTCATCCCTTCTGCAGTCATTACTGGTTTCACCTCCGGCATCGCTCTGATCATCTTCATCGGCCAGATCGACAACTTCCTGGGTGTGAAAACGCCTGGGACGGAGGCAGCCCTCTCCAAGCTGCTGGGTTACTTCAAAGGCGGTTTTACTCCTGATTGGCACACCATTTTATTCGGTCTGGTCATCATCCTGACCATGATCTTTTGGCCGAAAAAACTCAATGCGCGCTTCCCGGCTTCGCTGTTGGGTATTATCCTGGCAACAGCCTTGAACTTTGTGTTGAAATGGGACGTTGCCCGCATCGGCGAAATCCCCCAAACCCTGTTGCTGGCAGACCGCTTTAACCCGTTTGCATTTGACTGGTCCCTACTCCCCCAATTTATCGCCCCGGCCCTGACGATCACCGCCCTGGGTGCAGTTGAAAGTCTGTTGTGCGGTGCAGTGGCCTCCAATATGACCGGGATCCGCCTGCAAGCCAACCAGGAACTGGTTGGGCAGGGAATTGGTAACATGCTCATCCCATTCTTCGGAGGCGTCCCGGCTACAGCAGCAATTGCCCGTTCCAGTGTGGGCATCGAATCAGGCGGGCAAACACGCCTGGTCAGCATCATCCACGCCCTGGGCTTGCTCCTGTCCATGTTCCTGCTGGCACCGGTCATGGCAAAGATCCCGCTGGCGGCGCTGGCTGGTGTGCTGATGATTACGGCCTGGCGCATGAACGAGTGGAAAGCCATCCGGTTCATGTTTGGAAAACACTTCAAGAGTGACATCCTGGCCTTCCTGGTCACCATGCTCGCCACCATCAGCCTTGATCTGACCAAAGCCATCCTGATCGGTTCCCTGGTAACAGGTGCCATCTTCCTGAACCGCATTGCCGACCTGGATGTGGAAGTGACCGAAGTGGACGCCCGGAAATTGCGACTCAAGGGTATTGATGCTCAGGGCAAGTGCACGCATGTGCGTGTGGCATTTCTGACCGGGCCACTGTTTTTTGCTGCCACAGGTTTCTTCAATGAAGCTTTTTCTGACCTGGGCAATACCCATGCCCTGATCCTCTCAATGCGTGGTGTGCCCCTCGTGGATACTGCCGGGATTGAAGCCATCCACCGCCTGTATGAGAAGATCCATCAGCAGGGTGGTACCCTGATGTTTTCGGGTGTACATGATAATGTATGCCGGATGTTTAAACGCGCTGGTCTGACGGATGCCATCGGCATTGAAAATTTTTTCTGGAGCAGCGACCAGGCCATCGTGGCAGCCGAGCAGCGCGGTTGTGCTTTCTGCGGGTAGTAAAAATTACGGGGGATTGAATAATTAATGGATAAGGTTATATCTTGATGATTCAATTTATTCCCTTTTCCATTTTTTTTGCTGAAAAGGGACGCTGACAATAGAGTGGATAATTTTTTTGGGATATTATGGGTATTTATTGTGCGTTCTGACTGTTGTTATCCACTTTACCTTCACCTGGTAATTTTCGGATAGATACTTAAAATGCAAGGGGCTGTCCCAAATGCTGGTTGGGGGAGCCCCTTGCATTTTTTGACAATCTTACCGTTCTCTAAAAAGACTGGGGTATTAAATATACAAGTCTCTCTTTGAGTAGGTCGCATATGCTCCAACCATACAAACTGCGATTATACCTGCCGATAAAAATACAAAGTATATATCAATTCTTGACTTATTCAACATATCAAGCGGGTTGAAATAATTAAAGGGAGAAAAGTATTTTAGGAACTCCAGATTCTTATTCAATCCAGAAATGATGGAGAGGAAAAAGGTTACCAGTAATATGGATACTGCCATTGAGTTCGCCTGCTTGTAATACTTCATGGCACATCCAAGGAATACACCAATCGCCAGGAATATCATCTGCAGGATAAACAGGGCAAGCATACTCAAGGCGACAAAACCGAAAAATTCGCTGTCGGGCTGATAGGTTGCCGCACCCATCAGTGTACCCACCCAAGTCACTATCAGCAAGACAATGCAATCTACCACCGCAGCCAGCGTCTTCGCTGTGATCAGCCTCCCCCTGGTGACTGGCAGGGAAAGAGAAAACTCAACGGTTTTATCACGCTCTTCTTTTGAAATAAATTCACTTCCCCACATCACTGAAGCGATGGATAGCATTAGAGCAAAATAGGCAAACATCACACCATAAAAACCCGTTACGGTGGTCAGATCAAAAGCTCTAAGACTCATCGCCTGAATCATTGCCTGCGGCATTGTGTCCAATATGGCCAATAGCTCGGGGTTTCCTGCATAGGCTGAAAACTTTGCAAACCCGACTAAGACCAACAACAACACAATGCCACTCCAGATGAGCAGGGATCTAAAATTTGCCTTGAGTTCTCTAAAGAATATATTCATCTATTCTCCTCCTCATACTGCTGAGCGAATATTTCTCTTTGCATACAGCAGATAACTGCCTGTAATAGAAATAATAATTACAGAGACACTTAATAGCACCAATGGCACATCGTATGCCGCGTTGGTGATGATATAGGCTGCATCAAAATGTTTGAATGGCGTGATGTTCTCCAATTTGGCATCGCCCAGCATTCCACCAAAAGCACTCAACACATACATCCCAAACGCCAGCGCCATGGAAAGCGGTGTTACGCTTCTGACCTTTTTCATTAACAATGAGACCAGGATGCCAACTGTAAGGAAGAACAATTGAAACAAGACGATGCTTGAAAGCAGTAAAAGCAAAGTCTTGGTGTCATAGGTTCTCCCACCTCTAAATAGATTAATATAAACAAAACTGCTTATCCAAATAACGATATTTGTGATCGTCAACCCGGTAAGCGCAGCCAGAAGTTTGCTGGTTAAGATACTGGAGCGTCCCACCGGTTTTGCCAGTAGAAAATCTGCCGTCATGTCTCTTTCCTCAAGGGAAACCAACCCAAAGCCGTAATTGGAGGCCTGGATGGCCAGACATATCTGGCAAAAGAGAAAGGTGAAACTGTAAAAACCAAGCACCGTTGACAGGTCCATGCCATTCATACCAAATGCAGTTAATAACTCTTTAGGCATTTTTGCCAGGGTTTCATTCAGTATGGCTGCATCAACTGCAAGAGCAGAGAATATTGACATAAAGACCAGCAGCAATAGTGAAATTGATACAGACCAGGTAATGACAGAATTAATACTCATTTTGAATTCATGCTTGTATATATTCATAGTCATCACCTATTCGTAATAGTGCATGAAAATTTCTTCCAGGCTGGGCTCTTCAATGGTTACATCGGAGACTTCTTGTTCACTGATCAATTTCATGATCAAATTGATATCGCCCCGGTAAAAGAAACTTACCCCACCATTCTCCCTCTCCAGTTTGATTACACCAGTTACACCAAATCGCTTTTCATCAAGTTCGCTCGCTGTAATTTTGATCTTTTTGTAGTTTTCGTTTTGCAATGTTTTGATATCTTGAATCTTAATGATGCTGCCATCTTTGATGATCGCAACCCTGTTGCACATTTTTTGCACTTCGCCCAGGATATGGGATGAAAAGAAGATGGTTGCGCCGCGTTTATTCTCTTGTCGGATCAGGTTAAAGAACTTTTGCTGCATGAGCGGATCAAGTCCGCTGGTTGGTTCATCCAACAATATTAGTTTGGGCTGGTGTAAAAGCCCTTGCACAATGCCAACTTTCTTCCTATTCCCATAAGACAGGTCATCGATCCTCCGCTTCAGGTCGAGTTCCATTATGTCGGCCAATTCATGCAATCTTGCCGTACAATCCTTTTTATAAAAGCTGGCGGAATATTTTAACAGGTCAAGCACCTTCATCCTGTCATAATAAAACACCTCTGACGGAAGGTAGCCGATTTCTTGTCTTATCTCGGGTCCATATTGGATACAATCCTTGCCAAAGATCTTTGCATCTCCACCAGTGGGGTGAATTAAACCCAAAAACAATCTAATGGTGGTTGATTTTCCAGCTCCGTTTGGCCCAATAAAGCCAAAGATCTCTCCTTCATCCACATTAAAAGTAACATTTTCGATACCCCTGGCTTTTCCGTAAAACTTGGTTAGTTTATTAACCTCAATTATGCTCATATGCTTACTCCTTTTAATGTGGATATATTTTATTCAGTATGAATTATGGTCAACTGTTTGCCGAACAATGTTTATGGTTGTGCTTTTCTTACTGCTTTACCTGTTGTCATCAAGAGTCTTGGGTTGCAATCAATTCAAATTGTACTTCAAACCTTCTCTCCCGATTCTTCAAAACGGGCATCAAATATCCGGGGGTCGATCAACTGCCTGCCCAGTTCGTCCGGCAGTGTCACCGGCTGCAGGCAGACAAAGCCCTGGCAGACATAGGCTGTCGGTTTACCCTCCAACAACGGACGCCCGGCCAGTAAAGCCGGCGCTCCTTCCGGTGGCGGGTGGGAACTGGCTGCCACCACCAGGTTGGGATGGTACGCATTGCGGATCTCTCCCACCAGCGCCCTGGTTCGCTCATCAGCAGGGTCTCCGATTATGGCAACCTGGTTGACCTTCCCCAGCCCAAAATCTGCCGCAGATAGCCAGCGCCCAAACGCAGTCGGGTGTCGGGCAGCCAACTCGGCCACCAGGCCAAAAGCATTATCGGCAATCTGACTCCATTCGGATTTTTCAATCAGTGCGGCCAGCCGCAGCAAAGCTTCGACAGCCAGTGCGTTCCCGGATGGAGTGGCATTGTCCTGCAGGTCTTTGGGGCGGGTCAGCAGAGTTTCGGCATCTTTGGCTGTATCAAAGAAGCCGCCAGCCGGATCTGTGTAATTTTCGAGCATTTCCCCGGCCAGTTCATTGGCTTCCAAAAACCAGCGCTGGTTGAAGTCGCTTTGGTAGAGTTCAAGCAGCCCCAGGATCAGGGCGGCATGGTCTTCCAGGAAAACTTCCTGCCCGGTTTGTCCAAGGCGCCAGGTGCGGCGCAGTTTTCCGTCCGGGCGCAGGGCGGTCAGGAGAAAATCTGCGTTGCGGTTGGCAATTTGAAGATATGCATCGTTATTAAAGACCCGCCCGGCTTCGGCAAAGGCGGATAACATCAGCCCATTCCAGGCTGTCAGCACCTTGTCGTCCGTGCCGGGACGGATGCGCGTGTTTCGAACTGCCAGCAGCCGAGCATGGCAATCTGTCAATTTTTCGGTAACTTCCTCACGGGTTAACCCAAACCGGCTGGCAAGTGTCGCATCATCTACCGCACGTTGGAGAACGGTCTTTCCTTCCCAATTCCCCAGCGCACTGACCTCATAAGCACTTTCAAAAAAGGCACTCGTTTCGCCCAGCACACTGCGCAGTTCCTCCATGCTCCAGACATAGAACTTGCCTTCCTCGCCTTCCGAATCGGCATCCAGGCTGGAATAAAAGCCGCCCTGTGAGGACAGCATCTCGCGGGACACGAATCCCAGGGTTTCCTCAACTACGCACCGAAAGAAGGGATCGCCGCTCACCTGCCAGGCATGCAGGTAAACGCGTGCCAGTTGGGCATTGTCATACAGCATTTTTTCAAAATGGGGAACGCGCCAATTGTTATCGGTGGAATAACGCGAAAAACCACCTCCGACCACATCGTACATACCCCCGCGTGCCATGGCATGCAGCACGTGCAAAGCGGGCTTGAGTGCTTCCGCCTGCCCTGCCAGGTGACGCAGCAGCAAAAATTCTATTGTCATCGGCTGTGGGAACCTGGGAGCTGCTCCCCAGCCGCCATGTTGCCAATCGTAATTCGCAACCAGGATGTTGAGCGCACTTTCCAGTGTTGCCGGCTCAAAAGTGCCTTGCACCTTATCCCGGCCAGATTGCTCTCTCAGGTGCACGCTGATCTGTTGTGCAGAATTGCTGATCTCCGCGCGGCGGTTCTGCCAAGCTTCAGCCAGGAACAGTAACAGCTCCTTGAAAGCCGGCAGTCCATGACGCCGCTCGGGTGGAAAATAGGTGCCGCCGTAGAAAGGCTGCAGATCGGGGGTCAGGAAAACCGACATCGGCCAGCCGCCCTGTCCGGTCAGTGCCACCACCGCTGTCATGTAGATGCTGTCCAGGTCGGGGCGTTCCTCGCGATCCACCTTGATGCTGATGTAGCCAGCCTTCAGAATGGCGGCTGTCTCGGGGTCCTCAAAAGATTCGTGCGCCATGACATGGCACCAGTGGCAGGCCGCATAGCCGATACTCAGGAAGATGGGCTTGTCTTCATGCCGGGCTTTTCCAAGTGCTTCCGCTCCCCACGGATACCAGTCCACCGGGTTGTTGGCATGCTGGACGAGATAGGGGGAAGTGGAACTGGCGAGGTGATTGGGCATGGCAGGAGCCGATCCTTTAATGAGTTGACTGATTATAGCTTGTTTGCTGTGTTGTTCCACATGGCTGGCCGCGTTGGGTTGTCTGCAAAAGTGCCACTTCATGTTTTTACTTGACTTCAGAACAAATGTTCTATATAATCTTAGTCAAATGTCTACTTGGGGCCGTCTACTTACTCTGCTGGGGATTAAACGCGATTCAGGATCACACTATTTTGAATTGGATGAAAACCTGCACACCGCCCTGATGGGTATCGCCCACCAAGAGCAGCGCCCCGCCCAGGAAATCCAGGCTGACCTGCTCGCGGCAGGGCTGGCCCGCCGCCATACGCATGCAGAACTCTGGCAGCGCTGGCTGTCCCTCTCGCCGCGTGAACAGGATATCGCCGCTTTTACCTGCCTGGGCTATACCAATCGTCAAATGGCTTCCAGGTTAAAACTGGCTCCGGATACCGTCAAGGGTTATGTACGCCAGGTCCTGGTAAAGTTCCAGTTTCACAGCAAGGCCGAAATGCGGCTTCTATTGGGTAGTTGGGATTTCAGCCAGTGGGGTCCCCCGGCCCAGTACTAGGGGTATAACCCAAACCATTGGTCTTCCAGCAAGTGGAGAGCGAAGCCATTCCTGTTTGCATCTTTTACCTGTGTGCCACTAAAATCCATTGACATTCATCTTTTCTTGCAATTGCAGGTGTATCTTTTTTTCCATGATTAATTCATTTCCCTGTTCTTTCATTTTCTCATACGAGACATTATCCATCAGTTCCTTCACAAGATGAATTCCCGGACCGCCAATTTTTATCTCTTTCCAATCTTCGGTAAGATCTGGGGGTTGAGCCTGGTCTGGATAAAAAAATTTCCCATCATCCCGAATGACAAGCCTGGCTTTTTGAGGGTCTTTTTCAAAAGAAAGTGAAATAAATCCGGGATCCCTGTCTTCAAAACCATTCTGGATGATGGTTTTGCATACCTCTTCCGTGGCAAGTTTGAAGGCCAAGGCTTCATCATGTCTGAGCTCACTCTGCGCCGCTGAAGCTTCCACGAAATCACACAACTCGTCCAGGATTTCCATGCGAGCCTCACGACAAATGGCATGCTGTTCACGATCCGGCGTCAGTTTCCTTCTTATGGATATGAGTGTAATATCGTCAAATTGTTGTTGGGAACCGGCATAATTATGCAGTTCATTTTTTAGCTCATATACCATGCTAAATAATGATGTCCAGGGGGCTTGCATGCATTTTAGCAGCCGTTCTTCCGAAAATAATTCCCCGTCACTATTGCGTGCGTCCGTGGTTCCATCCGTATAACCCACCAGGAAATCACCCTTATTTAATTCAATTTGCCGCACTTCATAATCCATATCCGGGAACACACCCACGGCGGGGCCGGTTGGTGGCAGCCTTCGGATGATCTTTCCTTCTTTGTCCAATATAACCGGTGGTTCATGCCCGCAATTCACATAATATAAAATTCCGTTGTCCGGGTCCAATATCCCCAAGAACATTGTTGCGAACATGTTGGAGTTTCCATGAATTTCAGTTATGTAATTATTGGTTTTTGAAATAATATTTTTCAGATGCTCGTTTAGATTACCTTGATTTATGTCAACTTTGCTAAAGGCTCTCAGCAGGCTGCGGAAAAGCACCATGAACAGGGCAGCTCCCACACCTTTATCACATACATCTGCAATAACGAGAGCTGTAAATCTCGAATTTTCAAATTGAAAAAAATCATAGAAATCACCGGCAACCTGCCGGGAGGCTTCAAAATGAACTGCAATCTCCCAGCCCGGGATTTCCGGGATTGTCTCAGGGAAAAAACCGGATTGGATCTGGCGCCCAATTTCCAGGTCTCCCTCGGCAAAATCCAGGGCTGATTCGGTTTTTGCATATAACTGGGCGTTATCAATGGCTGTAGCAATCTGAATGGCAATTGTTTCCGCCAGTCTGATCTCATTTTTATTGAAACTATACTCCGGCTCTCTGGCTGGCATCCCGATCGTACCGATCACAGTTCCGCGCTTCATCAATGGTACGATCATAAGCGCCTTGGTGCCGCCTATTTGGGAGACACCTGCCATTGGTTTCGTGCCATCATCCTTTTGTAAATTTTGTACGACAACGGTCTTCTTATTTTCAATTACCTCCTGGGTGGCTGAATTGCCCACCAAAAGCAGGATCATTCCCAGGGCACTCTTCTCTTCGGAATCTGCCGAATGAAAAGCAACGATTTCCAGCGATTCTTTGTCAGCAGTGATCAAACCAATGCCCGCGTTTCGAACCGGGAAGATATGGGTTAGCTCCACACACAGTGTTTGTAGAATGTTCTCCAGGTACAATGAGTCTGAGCTGATCGTGGCAATTCGATTGATGGAAGACAGCTCCCGCACACGGGCCTCCGCCTCTTCCTTTGCCTGGCGCAGATTTTCTTCCGCCACCACCTTGTCCGTGATATTCCTTAAAACACCCCTAGCTCCTACAACCACATCTCCGTCCATAACCGGGGAGACCGTGGCTTCACCGATATATTCGCTTCCATCCTTTGTGCGGTAGGAATATCGGAACATTTCAAGCGTTTCTTTGGTTTCAAAAACCTTTGTAAAATTCAAAAAAACATCGCGCACAGATTGTCGATCGGTGAAATGCCGAAAATGTTTGCCAACCAAGTCTTCTTTTCTGGCATATCCAAGGTGTGAATAAAAAGCCTTATTAATGTTGATCACATACCCATTTATATCCGTCTCAAAATAATAATCCTGGAGCGTATCCAGAATGGTAGCCATGGTTTCTTGCGAGTCTGCCAGGTTTTTCTCTGCCTGCCGCCGCCGGCTGACATCCGTGAATTGAAGCACACGTCCGCTAAAGTGACCGTGCTTATCCTGGATGCCGGATACATGCACTTCATAAGTGTTCGTTCGCCCCTGTGGCATGATATACAGTTCCTGTCTAATGGATGGGGATTCTTCCAAACCAGTCTGGAGGATATTCAACACCCCGGCATCCTGCTCAAGGACTTCCGCAATGGTGCGCTCTAAAATGTTTGACTGGTCAAGACCCAGGATCTCTTTCGCGGCCTGGTTGAAATCCATGATCCTGTTTTCCAGATCCAGCACCACGATCCCGTAGGATAAATTGGCGACCACAGTCTCGTGGGCGATCGGAACAACATCCAGCATGCGACCGGAAAAGATGGCCCAGGCAAAGGTAATGCCCGTGATCGTAAAGGTGATCGGGGTGGGATCCGGAAAGCCGGGCGGGAACGCTCCGCGCAGATACAGAATATTACCCACCAAAGGCGTCAGCACGCCGATGATCAAGCCATAAGCTTGGCTTCCATATTTCTTAAAATTGCTGAGCAGGGCAATTCCCAGGAAGACCACCCCCAGGGCGATCAGCGCATACGAATACCAGGTATGCAAAAGAAATAAGGGTCCCGAACTTACCGTTAAAGTCGTGAACCCATTAAAAACAATCATCTGTGATGATGAAAAGAATAAATTATGCTCCCCATTGGTCAGTACAGCCAGCAGCGTCATGGTGGGGATCACAAATAACTGACCCTGCACTTTCGTTATCTGTTCCCGAAAATAACCGCTGAACTTGACTGCCAGCAGGAACCAGGCCGTGGGGATGACTACGATGGCTGCAAAAGTGGCTGTGTGCCAGAAGATCTGCCAGGCAGGCGCCGGGCTGACCAGTTGGATGGCGTTCATCAAGGGCCAGAACGCTCCGGCAAACATCATCAGTGCCAACACATTGGATTCAGGCTTTTTGCGGGGGCGGCTTTGAACATAGATGCCCAGCCACAGCGTGGTGAAGGCGGGAATTAACTGCCAGATGAGGTATGGGTTGGTCTGAAATTGCATTAATGATCATTGGTCTGCAGTGAACGCCGCTGAACCGTGCCGGATCAGCATGGCAGCAAACTGGATCCCCTGTTTCATCTAAGGTCTCCCAATATTATTATACTTTATATTAGACAAATAAGGTTAGAATTATATTATAAACTCATGATCTTTTCACTTCTTTTCCACCCATCTACAAATTCTGTGGCTTTGGGGAAGGTGTCCGCCGAAGGTCCCTGCCAAAGGTCTCCGAAAGGAGTTAGGGGCAAGGACGGGTTGGGATCGCGTTGTGGGGATGAGTCAGCCGGTGAAAATGCAGATAGAATGACTGCACAGTTCACCCAAATCCCACAGGAGAGTGCCCATGCCCACCTTAAAATACCTCAGCCCAGAATGGACCGCGGAGGTCGCCCACCGGCTGCGAGACGATGTCCAATTATCCGCTCGGGGTCGAGGAGATCGAGTAGGATTGCCAACGTCAGTGCGACGCACTTTTGAGGTGCGTTACATTTTTTTAACCCGCCTAATGATGCGCGGCTGCCTCGGCGGCTTCGGCCTCGGCCTTGTCTTTATGGATGGTGCCATCCGGGTGGTTGGGCGGTGAGTACAATGTATACAGCTTCAACTGAGTGGTCTTGGACACGTTGATGACATTATGCTGCGTGCCGGCCGGGACGACCACGGCCTCGTTGGCATGCACCTTGTGTTCTTCCTTGGAATTGAAGATGAATTGAGCTGTGCCCTGCTCGACGCGGAAGAATTGATCCACGTTTTCATGGACTTCGCTGCCGATCTCCTCGCCGGGCTGAAGACACATCAGCACCAGTTGGGTGTGCTGCCCGGTGAACAGCACCTTGCGGAAATAGTTGTTCTCCAAGGTTTGCTCTTCAATCGGTCCGACATAACCTGTCATACTTGCCTCCTGTGTTTGCACTTTAAGTTGGGGGGCGGCTGATTGAGCCTGTATTCGTAACTTCTCAAAAAAATGGGGAACCTTTCCCCGAATTATTGAGGTGCTACCTGTATTCATTATATAGCGGATGGGTGACGGGAACAACTGCCCGGAGATCTGGCAGGCACGCACAGGCACATTTTTCCAGAATTGTGCGATAATGGGGGCAGATGTCCCTTTCATTTAATAGATGATCGTTGCCAAGGAGTGCTGTATGGATATTTTTATTGCCGCTGAACGTGCTTTTCACCTCATTCCCCAGATCACTCTCGAGGTGGCGCAGGACCGGCTTGAACAAAAGAAAACCAGCCTGGTATCCGGCACCATGGGAGCCTTGCTCTCGCGCCCCAAACCGGAGGATATTCAACTCGTGTCGGTCGAAAGCCGCCTGGAGGCCTTCTGGCAGATCAGCGTCTTTCTGCGGACTTCGTATGAGCGGACCCACACCTATACGGTCCCGGTCAGCGGCGGGGAGATCCAGCATGTCACCGCCCTGGGACAGGACCTGCCCGTTAGCGTTGGAGCCAAAGGCAGCGCCAGTTTTTCGCTGGAGGGCGTGGAGCATTGCATGGAAGAGCGTCACCATAATTTCACCTTTGATGGGGCCGGGGCAAAATTGGACCTGAGCAAGTACCAAGACTTTGCCAAGACCGAGATCACAGACCTGGAACATTTTTCTCCCGAAGGTGTGCTGCTGGTACCGCCACAGGCGCATGCCAGCACGGTGGTGCGGACAGTCCTGGCGGAGGTCATCAAACCGGTCCAGGCCCAGGTCATCCATGAAGAGCGGGTCAACCTGGAAGCGCTGGATATCAACTTTCGGCCGATCTACGCCCTGGAATATAACTGGGTTACGAAGAACAAACGGGTGGTGCTCGAATTCGATGGGCTGACCGGCGAGATCCACAGCGGCGGCAAAAAGATGGGCAGCCAGGTGAGAGGCATGCTCACGCGCGACCTGATCTTCGATGTGACCGCAGATGCAGCCGGGATGCTGGTACCCGGCGGCAGCATCGCCGTGAAACTGGTCAAAGCCGCCATCGATCGGAGTAAGAAGTGAGAGGTTTGCCCCGACGCTCATGCGCCGGGGTGGGCGATAGTCGCTAAGGACGGCTCCTTCGCCCAAACGACAGACAATTGACCATAAGATTCTTACCACTAGACACCAGGACACGAAGGTTTAATGGTCGCAGTTGCGATGTAGAGGTGACCTATGGGTCGCCCGGTCTCTGGTGTTTAATCAGAGAGTAAGGGGATGGGTCGCCCTTATGTGTACAGTGTATTAACACGAAGGTTTAGTGGTGTGAGCGCGGTTGGGATGGGGGTAGATCGGTTTTTAAGGTGAGGAATTGACGATACAGTGGCAATCAATTGCCAGCTTTTAGAACTATGTCATCGCGAGCGAGCGTGGCAATCCCTCTTTTCGTTGGCTAAATCCATACTTTTCGGGATTGCGACCATCGCGAAGCACCCCGGAAGAGGGGTTGCCAATTCCCGTAAGCAGGACTTCCGAAGTCTTAAAGACTTCGGAAGTCTCAGATGCAACCTTATTGCACTTCACCTCCCCACACTTGCTCTCAATGCGGCAAAATTCTCCTCGATGGACCCCTTTTTATTGAACACGCTCGACCCGGCCACCAAAACACTGGCCCCAGCCGCCACAGCCAGCGGGGTGGTATGAATATCGATGCCGCCATCCACGGCAATGGGGATGGTCAACCCGCGCTGCTCCAGCATGGTTCTCAACTGGCGGATCTTGGGCAACTGGTCAGACAGGAAGGCCTGCCCGCCAAAGCCCGGCTGGACGGTCATGACCTGGATCAGGTCGGCCAGCTCGAGCACCTCAGTCAGGGTTTCGGCCGGGGTATCCGGGTTGAGGCTGACACCGGCTTCCACGCCCAAGGCGCGGATACGCTGCAGGGTGTTCCCAAGCTGCGGGCAGGTTTCCTGGTGCACGATCAAACGGTCCGCACCCGCCTGTACGAACTGCTCCAGGAAGCGTTCCGGCTGCACGATCATCAGGTGCACGTCCAACTGCATGTCCGCCAGCGGGCGCAAGGCGCGCACGACGCCCGGCCCAAAGCTGAGATTGGGGACGAATTGCCCGTCCATGACGTCCACCTGGATGACGGTGCCACCTGCCGCCTGCACCTGGCGCACTTGCTCGCCCAGGCAGGTCATGTCTGCCGAAAGGATGGAGGGTTCGATTACGATCATGATGCACCTCGCAGCAAATGCCGGCAGCCAGCCAGCCCGGCCACGATCACATCGCTAGCCAGGTGGATGAACAGGCCGTGCGCTACGATCCCGGCCCGGTTGCCGAGCGCCCCGGCCAGTGCGGCAGGGTTGGGGATGGGTCCAAAGTCACAGTCCAGGATCAGGTTACCCTGGTCGGTATGATAGGGAGACCCGTCTGCTGCCTGGCGCGGCTGGATATGCGCCCCCAGCGATTCGAGGTAGGCCGCCTGGGAGCCCCGGCCAAACGGGATGACCTCCACCGGCACGGCCCAGCGCGTCCCCAGCTGCGGAGAGAGCTTGGACTCGTCCACGATGATGATCTCGCGGCGGCTGGCCTGGGCCACGATCTTTTCACGCAGCAGCGCCCCGCCCCCGCCCTTGATCAGATCCAACTGCGGGTCAACCTCATCCGCGCCGTCGATAGTCAGATCAAGGACCAGGTGCGCCTCCAGGGTGGTCAGCGGGATGCCCAGGCTGAGAGCCAGTCGTTCGGTTTCGAGCGAGCAGGGCACGCCCTGGATATTCCGCAGGCGGCCCAGGCGCAGCCACTCCGCCAGGCGGCGAACCGCCAGATGGGCGGTACTCCCGGCGCCCAGGCCGAGCAGCATGCCCGATTCGACGAAACCCAGAGCCATCTCGGCCGCGGCCAGTTTCAAAACATCTGCCTCGCTGTGCAGTTCGGGACCACTCGCTTCATTAATAGTCACGTCGTACTCCAATTTAGTCACATGATTATTCATCCAACAAGGAGATTTTATCAGGTATTTCCGCCCAGTGCAGGTCAACCCGCAGGCAAAAGATCTTTTCACCACAAAGCCACCAGGGCATAAAGAAAAAATAAATCTTAGTGGCTTTGCGACTCATGTCCCCGCTCTTTGGGGATGGTGGTAAAGTGTTTTTACAGTAAGATCTTTGAAGAAATCTTTTATGGAGGAACCGGGATGGTAATAAAAGAGCAGGTGTGGGATAAGTACCCACAATCGGCTGCAACATGATCCAATGCACAAATCTGTTTATTGCTGATTGTTTTAGGAGGTCCAAAACGTTATAATAAACATAACAAGATGAGTGGTTTCAGTTAACACTAATGAATCAAAAGGAGAATAATGAATATCCTTTACTATTTTTTTATTGCGATAGTCATTGGTTGGGTAATCACAGATCTCATGCACAACCGCCCAAGCCTTTTATTCAATCTCTTGCTGGCAGTTCTGGGTGCTTTCCTGGCGGGTAACTTTCTAACCCCCTATTTCCATGTCAGAACGATCAATTCTGCCTTCAACTTTCCAACCCTGGGGGTAACACTCCTGGGAACCATCATCCTGGTTGTGATCTTCAACATCTCGCCCCGTAATCGCCGCATTTTGTGAATATAGTCAAACAGAATGTCGTTTTGATGACCCGATCCTTGTTTTTCCGGTAGATTCATCGCCGTTGGAATGGAGATATTTGCCAATATAAAAGTTTTCGGTGAAATTTTGGGTGGCTGTAAGGTTGCGGTAAAACAAAAGAGACTTTGTCTAAAAGTCTCTTTTTATACCCATATATGGGGGTTTATTGTAGTGGTTTACCCCCATATTTAGGTGACCGACCGCGGGCTCGAACCGCGAACCAATTGATCAGAGATCAGAATAATATTGTTTCCTATTTCGAGAATAGTATAGCTACACCAGCAATGGCAATAAAGGTCCCAAAAATTGTTTGCCAGTTCAAACTTTCCTTGAATACAAAATGACTGATTGGAAGCATGAAGATTGGTGGCAGTGCCATTAACGTACTAGCTATCCCAATCTCCGTATGCTGGATTGCAAGAAGCGATGAAGAGACTCCAATGACCGGACCAAATAGTGCACCAAAGATGATCCAACGGAGTGCCGCAGGTTCCTTGCTCATAAGAGAAACAGTGGATCCAGCCTGGTGCTGGAAGATAGCGATGATCCAGAGTACAGCAAAAGCAGCAAGCATGCGGATCAATGTCCCTGCAAATGGTGAAAAGTTCCCAGCCATTCCTTGCTGGGAAAAGACCAGGCCGATTGCCTGACCAAGTGCGGCGAGAATTCCGAATACTATGCCGCGTCCAGTTATTTTTTGGACATTCTCATTACCATTTTTCTGGTGTGTCCAAACTACCCAGGAGATCCCCCCAAGTGTGATCACGATCCCGATGATCTGTAGGAAAGGTAATGTCTGACCGAAGAATATCCAGGCAATTGTACTTCCGAAAACCGGAGCCAGGCTAAGCAGAAGCAAGCCGAGACGCGGACCAATCTCACGATATGCTGCAAAAAGGAAGGCATCGCCCAAGGACAGCCCTATTATGCCTGAAATGCTTAACCAGACCCAGCGTGAAATTCCAGCATTAAGGGGAATCGGTTGATTATATAAAACAATATTGATGAGGATAAGCATGATCAAGGCAACAAGTACCCGAACCCGGTTGGTGACCTGAGAACCAACCTGTTGGGATGATTTGGTGAATCCAATAGCTGATAAGGACCAGCAAAATGAAGTAAAAATGGCTGCGATTTCGCCGATAATGACCATAAATCCTCTTAATAAAAAAGTGGGATTATGTTTACCCGTCCATAGTATATTCGAATATTCGTTATAGAGCGATCAGCTTTTGTTTGCTCATATTAATATTGTTCTTGTTCTTAGATGGACTTATATTCAAATAATCTTTCTTATGAGAATATTGGTATGTGTATTTATTAAATCCAATTACTTTAAGTCTCAAGCAACAAATTTATTCTTGGCATAGAATGGTTCCTGAAACGGATTTCTGGAAATAATTCTTGAAAAGGCTGCTTACCGGGTAATAAGCAAGCAGCCTCTTTAATAAATGCTCGTACTTTAATTCGATTCTTGGTTTTAAACGGTTTTTTCAGCTTCGAGAGCTTTTTGCTTTTCAGCAACCCGGAAATACTTCAGATATCTGATCGAATTATCATCGCGCCCAAGAAGCATATCCGTCGCCCGAACAGTCATGCCTAGTTTGGCAGGATCTGTGATTGAACAGGTGGCACCCATCTGGATGGCGAGAGTCAGGAATGCTTGATTGATGGTCAGCCGGTCAGGTAGGCCAAAAGAGACATTACTGGCACCAAGGTTGATATTCACTCCAAAGGTCCTGCGTAATAACTCCACGGTTTGAAGAGTGACTAGAGCAGCTTTCGGATCTGAACCTACTGTAAGTACTAATGGATCAATGATAATGTCCTCAATCGGTATTCCAATTTTCGCAGCGCGTTCAATAATCTTCTCAGCTACGGCAACGCGTTCTTCAGCGGTCGCAGGTATACCATTGTCATCCATGGTCAATCCTATGACAGCTGCACCACGATCTTTAACGATTGGCAGCACGCTCTCAAGGCGTTTTTCTTCTCCACTTACCGAATTGACCAGTGGTTTTCCTGGAGTCACTGCCAGGCCTGCAGCCAATACTTCCGGATTTCCCGAATCAAGGCATAGAGGAGTGTCCGTGATCGACGTGACCAGATCTATGATTTTTGGTATCATCGCTACCTCATCCAACCCTGGTACACCGACATTTATATCTAGAATCTCCGCTCCCCATGCTATCTGGCTCTCAACCAATTGACGAACATAATCCAAATTTCCTTCAGTCAGAGCAGCAGCCAATTTCTTGCGACCGGTTGGATTAATCTTTTCGCCAATCATCACAAACGGATGGTCGATACCAATGACTATTTCTTTTGCTTTACCTTTGAGAATTGTGTGCATAAGTTCTCCTAAGTTTATCGAGACTTATAACATTCAGAATGAGAATGGTTTTAAGTCTCCAGTTGCAGGACAGTTATATCGATGATAAATTGATGATCGTAAGGATACATCTTGCTATTTTTTTGGTTCTAAACAACCTATTTTTCTCTGATTAAGATTCATCAGCTACAAGATCATTGTAGGTTTCTCTACGACGAATCAGACGAAAGGTTTTTCCTTCCACTAATACTTCAGCAGGCCGCGGTTGGGAGTTGTAATTTGAAGCCATAGTGAATCCATATGCTCCGGTGTCAAGTATTGCGATGCAATCACCTGGTTTGAGACATGGGAGGATCCGGTTTCGAGCCAATACATCGGACGATTCACAGATCGGTCCCACAATCGATGTGAGTAACTGTTCTTCATTGGACTTGGGACTGGTGAGAGGCAAAACACGGTGGTATGCATCGTAAAGTGCTGGTCGCAGGAGTGCATTGATTCCACCATCAACTACAAGAACACAATGCCCGTCGACTTCTTTTTTATATTGAACTGAGAGGATCAGTGCCCCAATATCAGCGGTAAGGAAACGACCTGGTTCGATGGCAAAATTAAGATTGGCAGCCATGGGTTGCAAGCGTGAGATGATCGACGCCGCGAAATCCTCAATCGAAGTGACGGCGACACCATCATGGTAAGGAACAGGAAATCCACCTCCAATGTTGAGCAGAGGTACTTTCCCTCGGGTTTTTGTCAATTGTCCTAATCCGGAAGTGGCGATGAAGTCAAGAACGACATCAATTGCTGCCAAGGTCGCAGCTGGATCAGCCAACTGGGAACCGATGTGGATATGAACGCCTCCCAGCTCAAGATATGGAAAATCAGCAGCACGTTTAATCAAGCTGATGCCCTCATCAGGGCACATACCGAATTTTGATGATGCGTGACCAGTAACAAGATATGGGTGCCCCCCAGCTTTGACGTCTGGTCGTAAACGAAGAGCGACCTTCACCACATCGCCACTTTGTTCAGCCACCGAATTCAATCTTTCTGCCTCACAGATCGATTCGATGTTGAACCACCCGATACGACTTTTAACAGCAAACTCCAATTCAGCTTGCATCTTTCCAACACCTGCAAAAACAATCCCTGCTGGCGATGCTCCGGCATTCAACGTGCGAAATAATTCACCACCGGATACGATATCAAAGCCACAACCTTTCTCCTTTAGCAGGTGCAGAATGGAAAGGTTGGTGTTGGCTTTTACTGAATAAAATATTCGTGGTTGCAAGGTAGCAAAAGCTGCAGAAAATCGTTGATAATTTTGTTCAAGCCGGGCAGCGGAATAGAGATAGAATGGCGTACCTATTGTGGAAATGATATCCATTATGGATACGTTCTCACAATTGAGTTCGCCTGAGTGGTATTGAAATGCTGGTGTATCTATCATTTGTCTCCTAGTATGCCAATATGGGAAGCTGTAAAGGAGCCACCGCACTGCCTGGCATACCCAATAAGCCTGCTGACGTTTATATTCACCATCTGCGGAGTACCCCTGCATCTTTTAGAGTCAATAATTATCCTAACTTTTTAATTTCTGCTCAGCTCGCCTCACGATGGCATTGACTTTTTCCTGTACGTCCTTTGTCAACATTGCCGGTTTATGCTCTGCCAATATTTCGTTCACGCGGTCAGAAGCCCGTTCAGCAAAGGACTTACCCCCGCGGCCTAACCAGTTGTCATAATTATCTCGCTCGAAAACTCGTGGGTACCAGCGCTCACGGAAGTGGGCAAGAGTGTGTTCTGAATCCAAGTATTGACCGTCAGGACCCATTTTGTCAATAAGGTCGAGGGCAAGAGTCTCGTCGTTGATCTCGATGCCGGCCATGAAATTCCTGATCCAACTGACGATCTCATCACATAATACCAGTTGAACAAACGAATAAGTCATTCCTGATTCCAAGTAGCCCAAATCATGGATCAGGTTGGCTCCAGCCAAAGTCTCTGATACCAGGGTTAACACTGGTTCCGCACCGGACTGCGAGTCAACCAGTTTTGATTCACTTGCACCCGCATACCCAAAAGCTGGCAGATTGTAATAGTGGGCCAGTGCCATTGCCATTCCCCGAAGGTCAGGAGCACAATACGGCCCGACCATTGTTCGCATGTCCAGGGCTTCACCACCCCAACCGGGCATGATAAATGGAGCTCCTTCTCGCTTGAGCTGTGAAAGGACAAGCCCCGTCAGGACACCCGCATTAACACAAGCCATATCCCCGGCCAGCGTGACCGGTCCAGTCATGCCACCTGAAACCACTGGGACGTAAATCGCCGGTAATCCCTTGCCAGCCAGATAGAGCAATTTCTGCAGCGCTTCAGCATTGTGCTTCAACCCAGTGGTAACGTTGATGTAGCAAGCAATCAAGGGGTTTTGCCGAAGTGCTTCAGGACTACCAACGACAGCCTCAGCCATCTCGACAGCATCCACACAACCTTCGAAATCGTAAGTCACGAAGACAATCGGTTTAGTCGTATAGGAGAGCATTGCCTCCATTTGATATCGTTCTGCGATAGCCTGATTAACGTCATTTGGTAGAATTAATGACATAACAAAGTCAATGTTAGGCAAAGCGTCGCATACTGTCATACCTTCGACGAGGTCTTGAAGCACAGGTTGACGGCGTGCTCCTGTTCGATGATCCATGAGATGGAGACAATCTGATCCAGGACCGTAGAACGAGCGGTGATCTTCAAGAAAAATCACCCGCTCCCCAAAGCGATTACAGAGAACCACCCGCTTGGGAACAGTAGTGAAAGCTTTTTCAACCAGACCAGAAGGAATTCGCACGCGGTTCTCTTCGGAGATAAATGCACCCGCGTTTCGGAGCAATTCTACTGCTTCAGGATCAAAGAGACGCACCCCGGTTCGTTCCAAGATTTCCAGGCTTGCGTTGTGTAGTTTTTCGCATTGTTGCGCTGAAAGCTTGTTAAAGTATGGGCTATCTAAACTACTGTCATTGGCGCGTATGCCGTTCGATGATTTCATATTTATAATCTCCTCTGTATTTTGATTTCAATTATTCATGCAAAATATATTTTTTTATTGGTATTACGAGGTCTCACGCAGCCACTTCTCTTCCAATGTATCCAATTCAACCTCAAGTCCTTCTCGCAGTGGATTTGGCTTGTGCTCTTTGAGGATCTGAAGCACGCGTTGATTGGCCTTGTCTCCGAATGATAATCCTCCAGATTTTTTCCATTGCTGATAATTATCCCGATTTGATAATCTTGGAAACCAGTTTTTTCGGAAATTGTGTAAAGTATGAATCTCGGAAAGGTAGCTTCCCCCTGGTCCCACTTTAGCCATCACATCCAGGGCCAATGTTTCCGGAGTGATCTCGATCCCCTTCATAATGCATTTCACCATGCTAATGAACTCATCGGAAGCAACGATCAATTCCAACGATGCCGAGTTTGCCGCTTCCGTGAAGCCCACATCATGTACTAGGTTCGCTCCGCTCAGGGCTGCCATCAGGATTGAGATAGATGATTCCGCTGCGGCTTGTTGGTCGAATTCCACTGAATCCGTACAACCTGCTGTGCTGAACATTGGCAAATGCAAGTAGTGTGCCATCTCAGTCAACCCAGCTGCCCACAGGCTTAACTCCGGAGCTCCATAGGAAACCAACGTGCTCTTCATATCCATAATGGTTGGCACACCGCCAAAAATGAAGGGTGCCCCACGTCGTTTCAGCTGGGCAATTACCAGTCCACTCAACGATTCTGCCATACACTGCACCAGGTTGCCTGCTCCTGTTACCGGGGCTGAACTCCCGGCCAGAGTCATTGGCGTATAGATAACGGGAATACCGTGCTCGACACAGAAGAGTAGCTTGGCAACTCCTTCGTTTGTATGCATAAATGGAGAGAAAGGTTCTGCATAATGGACATAGTAAGGTCGCCTAGCCAACTCATCCCATCCACCCACCACCATCGCTGCCATCTCGGCGATGGCCTTCAAACTTGCAAAATCTCCCGTACCGTGCATCAAAGGCTTGGTACAGTTTTTTACAGTTTCCTTATGGCCAATTCGAATAGCGATATTACCAGGAACATCGCTATAGATCGACGAGAATGATACAAAGTCAATGTTTGGTAGCGCATCACAAAGGACAGCACCCAAGTGGGCATCCTCCCGGATTGACAGGCGACGGCTACGGGTGTATGGGTCGAAAAAGTAGGTAGAGTCCACCTGGCTGCTAAAGTAAACTTGCCCACTTTCCAATATCGCAGCTGGCTCGCCATCTCGATTATAGATAGCAATACTCCGAGGCGCTCCAGCCAATGCATCTTCCACCATGTACGAAGGGATGTGCACGCGTCGTTGTGGACCAACATGTGCACCAGCTCCACTAAGCAGTTCCAATCCCTCGTCGTTATCTACTCTTACTCCTGTAGTTTGCAGGGTATCCAAAACACTCAGGAAAAGGGTTTCTTTTTGATCTTCGGTCAGTATTTGTAATCGCGGCGTGAACAGTGTTGTAGAGCCAGCTTTCATAATCGAATTACTCCTCATTTATTTATTTGAATCAAACAGGTTGAAGCCGCGTTGAAAAGGATCATCAGGATCAAGGACAAATTGGTGGTGGCCGGTTAAGTAGGCTCGTCCCGTAACCCGTGGAAGGATAGCTTTTATATCGCCAACATACGTTTCACCCATGATTTGACCCACAAAACGGGTGTTGATGATGCTTTCGCTGACAAACTTTTCGTTCACTTTCAATTCGTTTTTGGCATGCAGCACCGCAATCTTGGCGCATGTCCCAGTCCCACAGGGAGATCGATCCATGGTCCGATTACCTAGAATTACGGTGTTGCGAGCATATAGCGAGCCATCCTCCAGGCGCTTTGTCGGACCACAAAACTCAACACAATCGATGCGATTCGTGAAAGCAAGATCTGGGTGGCGAACAGAGAGTTGGGATTGTGCAGCATCACGAATACGCATCCCCGTGTTAAGCAGGGCTTCCACATTTGCTGTTTCGATCTCCAGTCCGATTTTTTGAGCGTCCACCAGCGCAAAAAAACCACCACTGTAGGCAACATCAACACTCACATCCCCCAGGTTGGGGACCGAGATGTGCACATCAAGTTGAAAGGCAAAGACTGGTGTATTGTCGAAAGAAACCTCAAGAACCCGCCCCGCATTTATTTTTACCCGGGTGCGAACCAGACCAACTGGAGTATCAAATGTCACGATTGTTTCTGGCTCGATGACATTTACCATACCAGTTTCCACCAAAGTAGTTGCGGCACCTATAACCGCATGACCACACATGGTTGTGTATTGCTGGGTGTTCATGAAGATCAAGCCGAAATCTGCCTGAGGGTCAGTGGGTGTTGTGAGAACTGCGCCATACATATCCTGACGACCACGTGGTTCTAGGAGTAGCAATCCTCTTAAGTCATCCAAGTGATTGCGCGCATACATCATTCTCTCCTCCATGTTCACACCTTTAAGGGGAGGCAAGCCACCAACTATCAGACGGGTCGGTTCACCGGCGGTATGTGAATCTATGGTTGATATGATGCGTTTGATCTGAGCCATCGTCTTCTACTCCTTTATTTTCTCAAAGTCTCAAGAGGAATGTGGCATGAAATATGATGTCCATCACCAGCATCCAACCAGGGTGGTATTTGCGCTTCGCAGATGCTGCCCAGTTTCCGTGGACAACGGGTATGGAAAGTGCAACCACTGGGTGGATGGATGGGACTGGGTACCTCTCCTTCCAGGATGATCTTCTTGGTTGCCTGGCCGGGTTTTACACTAGGGATGGCTGAAAACAAAGCCTGGCTGTATGGATGCATAGGTTTTTCAGAAATATCTTGAGCCCTGCCTATCTCTACAATCTTTCCTAAATACATGATGGCAATATGATCGCTGATGTACTTAACCATATGGAGATCATGAGAAATCCACATGTACGTTAATTTGAATTGGGCCTGTAAATCTTGCATCAGATCAAGGATCGCGGCAGAGATGGAGACGTCCAGCCCGGAGGTAAGTTCATCTGCAACGATGAATTGCGGGCGGAGGACCAGCGCACGGGCTATACCGATCCTCCTTGCCTGTCCTCCACTAAATTCATGAGGATATTTTTCAGCATCATCGCCAGACAATCTCACTGTTTCAAGTAAATGGGCAACTTCATCTTGAATCTCTCTCTCGGAATTTTTTATCCGATGGATCCTTAACGGTTCCGCGATGAGCTCGCCTGCAGTCATCCGTGGATTAAGGGAAGAACGTGGATCTTGCATAACAATCTGGGCTTTGCGTCTAAACCTCTGCATTTCTCCTTTGCCCAGTTCCAATATATTCTGATCTTCGAAAAAGATCTTTCCTTCTATTGGTTCAACCAGACGCAAGATACTCCTGCCAACAGTGCTTTTTCCACACCCTGTCTCACCTACCAAACTGAAGTTTTTCCCTGCCTCTATGGAAAAGCTCACATTATCCACTGCGTGAACAATTCGTAACCCCTTGCCAAAAACCTTGGAAAGGATCCCTTTTCCTTTGTAGAAGTAAGTCTTTAACCCCTGAACTTGAACCAGAGGTACTTTATCAATTGTCTTATTCATGGTTTTCATACCTGAAACAGGCAACAGAATGATCAGATGCAATATCCAGCATAGTCGGTGCTTTTTCCTTACAGATTTCCATTACGTGTGGACATCTCGGATTAAATTTACATCCTTTGGGTCGTTCGGTAAGATCTGGTACTCGGCCTGGAATTGTTCCGAGCCGCTTACCCCTAACTTCAGCTCCAGGAAGACATCGGAGCAGAGCCTCAGTATAAGGGTGGGCAGGGTTTTCAAATAATAATTTGGTATCAGCATACTCGACGATATTTCCAGCGTACATGACAGCAACTCGATCACTTATCTCGGAGATCACTCCCAGATCGTGAGAAATATAAAGAACTGATGCTCCATATCTTTTTACCAGACTCTTTAATAATTCCAGGATCTGTGCCTCGACAGTAACATCCAAGGCAGTTGTTGGCTCATCCGCAATCAATAGAGATGGATTACAGTTGAAGGCCATTGCAACCATAACCCTTTGGATCATCCCACCGCTAAATTGAAAAGGGTAATCGGTTAGTCTTTCCAAGGGATCTGCAATTCCTACTTCTTCCAACATATTGATAGCTTTATTGCGGAGCTGTTTTCCCTTCCATTGAGTGGTTAACAGCCGATCTTTATGAAATCGCAATATATCTATAATTTGAGTCTGAATCGTGAAAACAGGATTTAATGCATGCAGGGGATCTTGAATGATCATTGCAATCTCTCTCCCCCTAATTTTCTTATTCATAATCTTCTCTGGGAGATCGAGAAGGTTTCTTTCTTTGAATAGGATCTCACCTTGCGCTACCCTCCCAAACCGAGGTAGAAGTCTCATTATCGAGAGACCCAAAGTTGTTTTTCCGCAACCACTCTCCCCAACTAAACCCAAGACCTGTCCTTCCCGAACATCAAGGTTGATATTATCGAGTGCGTTACCGATACCCTTATGTGTTGAATACTCGACGGTCAAATCTCGCACCCTTAAGAGGCTGTCATTCATTTGGTAAACGCTCCTTGGGGTTGAGAGCGATCCGCAATACTTCAGCGAATAAGGAGCAGCCCAACATTGTAATTATCAGGACGATTGCGGGCCAGATGATCATTAGAGGTGCGGTCTCTATGTATGTATATCCTTGTTTCAGCATAATTCCCCATGAAGCCGCCGGTGGCTGCAGACCCAATCCTAAAAATGAGAGGGCTGATTCCCACATGATCATGACAGCTAGATCCATACCAGCTAATACGATAATCGGTGACAGAATATTAGGAGTGATGTGATGAAGTAGAATCCGACCTGTGGTAGCGCCAAGAGATTTAGCTGCCAAAATAGACTCTTCTTCCTTCATACAGAGTGTTTGAGCCCTGGCCACCCTTCCGTATGCTGGAAATGACGTAAATGCCAAGATGAGGATAATATTCAGAAGAGACGGTCCGAAGATTGCCGCCAGGACTAGGATCATGATAACCGATGGAAAAGACCTGATCACATCGAATATAAGAATCACCACATAATCAACGATTCCGCCATTATAAGCAGCGATAGCCCCCAAAGGGACTCCAATCATTACTGCAATCCCAACGGAGCATATTGATACAATTGCAGCGGCTCTGGCACCATAGATGAGTCTGGACAAGATATCCCTGCCAATATAATCCGTTCCTAGCAGATGCTCTGAGGACGGTACTGAAAAGCGATTTGCAATATCTTGTTCATTTGGATCAAATGGTGCAATCAAAGGAGAGAAGAGGGCGCACAATAATATTATTCCAATAATAGAAGCCCCGATTAATCCCCGAGGCTCCCGCCTGATTACTTTAATTACTTGGGTGATTTTTTTAATTTGCAGACGGGATTTTATCTTGTAACTATCCCATCTGTGCGAGATTTCAATTAATACTTTATTCTTGGGCATTTTAAATTATTTCCTCTTATTCGTACTGTATCCGCGGATCAAAGTAAGCATAAGAGAGGTCAGCGACCAGATTCGCCAGGATGAATAGAAGCGCTGCAATAAGGACTCCTCCCTGCACCACAGGTAAATCTCGGGCAAAGACCGCGTCTGTAATTACTTTCCCGATTCCTGGCCGATTGAAGATCAGTTCTACAAATACAGCGCCTCCCAACAGCTTACCAACTCCCAGACCAATAGTTGCAACAACAGGAATAATTGCATTTTTGAGGGCATATTTAAAGGCGATATAACTCATCGGAGCACCAAATGATTTTATTACCTTGATATAGTCCATATCAAGTATTTCAAGCGTAGTATCTCTTACCAATCTAGCGATGTACCCGAGCCAACCCAAAGTAAGTGCAATTACCGGCAGGATCAAATGACGGATCTGATCTCCAATGTTACCCTCTTCTCCTCCTCCCAAAACCGGAAAAAAGCGCAGCCGAACCGCAAAAATCAGCATCAATAAACAAGCTGCAACAAAATCCGGTATTGAAACTGCTATTAGCGAGAGTACAGTAATCAAATGATCAATTAAAGTTTTCTCATGGGTCGCAGCCAAAACTCCCATGATTATCCCGAAAAAGGCCGCTAAGCCCATGCTGGACAAAGTTAATGCTATTGTGTAGGGTAAGGCTGACATTAATAAGTTGACAACTGAGTGTTTGGACCAAACGGATTCACCCAGATCTCCGTGCAAAATATCCCAAACGTAGTGTCCCAACCGAACATATACGGGTTGATCAAGGCCTAAACTTTTATTTAATGCCTCTACCATAGTAGGTGTAGCCCTGGGTCCAAGCATGATTGAGGCCGGATCGCCGGGGAGAAGGTAGATCAAACTGAACAAGAAAAGTAGTACACATAGTAGTGTTGGAATAATCCCGAGAACGCGTTTGGTAAAATACTTTAACAAAATATGCCTACCTGAAAATAGTACACATGAGTTTCATTATATATAATAGTCTGGGAGAGATATTTGGGAGGCTCCCTAATTGGGTGAAATCAGACTTATTTAGCTCAGTAAAAGACATAGATATTTGACCATATCTCAGTTTTATCGAGTACTATTTGTGTAAATAATACGCTCATACAGTACTTGTATAAAATCTTTGATATTCGCGACTTTGTCCAGAATAGATTTGTAAGAAGGAGACGTCAAACTAAGTCTTTGGCTGTCAAATGTAACCTAGCTGACGTCTCCTTCCATCTACATTTCACTTCTTGTTTATTAATTAAATTGATGTTTTAGTGTTCTGTCACATCCATCTGCCAAGGTGCCAGTCGACCATTGGGGAAGAGTTCTCCTGGAATTACATATTTCTGCATCGCAACAGCCTCGACATCATTAGTAAGCCAAATTGCCCATGCATCCTTGTCGATTATTTTCTGCATCTCGACATATAGGTCCGCCCGCTTTTGGGGATCCATTTCTGCATCGGCCTGCTTCCAGAGTGTGTCATATTCTGGATTGCACCACTTACTGAGATTCCATGTTTCATCACAAAGGAACCATGTAGTGGCATATCCTGGATCCACAGTCGTTGCGAAGTAGGAAATATGAAAGTTATTGTCTTTCCCTGATGTTGTGGAATCGTTGAAAGATCCTACCTCTTCCACTACAACGTTCACTGTTATTCCGATCTTTTCCAGCTGGGATTTAACCACTTCACCAATAATAGTATTCGTTTCGTCTGGCCACATCAGGAAGGTGACGTTGAGTCCGGTTCCACCTGGATAGCCAGCCTCAACAAGCAGCGCTTTTGCTTTTTCAAGATCCGGTTGATAAGCTGGGGCATCTTCCCAACGTCCTAGCATCCCTGGCGGGAACATTGTATTTGCTCGCTGTGGGATACCATTAAACGCAGCTTGAAGAATTTCATCAACATTGATGGCGTATCTAACAGCCTCTCGAACCTTTAAATTATCAAATGGTGGTGTATTCACCGTAAATCCTATCCACCAGTACTTAAGGCCAGGTTTCAAGTAAACATTTAGGTCCGGATTCGCCTGGAATGCCTTAAGACTTGTCAACGAGATCCCGCCAACATTGATCTCACCTGCTTTAAGCGCCATTTCTACAGTCCCAACCTCTGGTATAGGGATAAAGGTCAGTTTTGCTATCTTTGGCGGCGCTCCAAAGTAGTCCTTAAAGGCTAGGAGCACGGTTTCCTGCCCAGGAGTCCAGTGGTCAAACTCATAGGGTCCCGTTCCTACGGGATCGAGACCAAAGGCATCATTGCCCAATGCTTCTACAGCTTTTTTTGAAACGATGAAACCCGCATTTAGAGGCAAAGTTGATGTGAAGAGTTTGGCAGAGGGTGCCTTAAGGACAAGCTTGACAGTGTAATCATCAATTATTTCTACGTGATCCAATGCATCCCATGTGGATGCCTCAGGAGAATTCTGAGCTGGATCGATTATTCTTTCGAAGGAGAATTTTACATCTGCAGCAGTAAACTCCCCATACCCTTTTTGAAACTGAACACCCTGCCGTAAATGGAAAGTTAATTCCTTGTTATCCGTTGAAATATCCCAACTAAGGGCTAAGTCCGGCACGGTATCCCAAGTTCCTTCCTTATATTTAACAAGCCCACTATATATACTATTCATAATAGTGAACTCTCTCTCTGTGCTGGTCATAAAGGCGGGATCTAAAGTGTTTATATCTCCCCAACTCGCAATCTTTAGCTCACCTTTGCTTACTGGTGCATCTGTGGGAGTGGGTAATGCTTCGGTGGGAGCGGGTTGTTCCTCGGTAGCTGTAGGCTCTCCTGCCACAGGTGTTTCTGTCGCTGTCGGTGCGCAGCTTACAAGTAAACTTACAACCAACATGGCTGACATAACACGCAAGAGTAATGCTGATCTTTTGTCTATCATTACTGCCTCCTTTTGGCTTTCTTTATGATAGTGCTGCAAGTTAATTGAAGTCCTTTTTATTTGCTGACATCTATTTGGAAGACCTCCTTTCTATTGGCCACCGAGCTCGCATTTTTTGATCGCTGTTACCTATCTCTGCTTCCATAATTTTTCATAGTGTATTTTGCGAGGTGATGAGGTACGGATAATCAATTCGTCGCTGACGCGACTAGCGTCCGGGCTACTTCCACAGCGCTTGCTGCGTCGGATGCATAGGCATCGGCTCCGATCTGCTTGGCGAATTCTGCAGTCACTGGCGCTCCACCGATCATAATTTTGACAGAGTCCCTCAATCCTGACGCAGTTATAGCTTCGATCGTGGATTTCATATAGACCATCGTTGTTGTCAGCATAGCACTCAAACCCAGGAGCTTTGGTTGATGTTGACGTATTGAATCCACGAACGCTTCAGAACCTACATCCGTTCCAAGGTCGACTATCTCATACCCTGCACCCTCTAATAGCATTTTGACCAGATTCTTACCTATATCGTGCAGGTCGCCTTTGACGGTGCCAATGATGCATTTGTCTACACTAAAGCCCGAGTCACCTTGTACCAGAAATGGTCGAAGTATCTCCATACCGGCATTCATGGCACGTGCTGTCTGTAATACTTCTGGTACATAAAGCACACCCGCTTTGAAGTCCTTACCAACCTTGTCCATACCAGCGATCAAACCAGCGGACAGGATTTCTTGGGGGTCTATATCGGAATCCAATGCATTCCGTACTAGACCAGCCACCCCTTTATCTTCACCATCATATAAATTCGATGCGATTTCCTGTAAAACATTTCCCATGGTTAATAATCTCCTTAAGTGAGCTTGTGATGTTAATTGTGCAAAATTCGAAAGACAATAAATGAAGGGATAGGAACGAAACCAATAAGCTCAGTAGGAATCAAGTATCCATGTCCTGAACTTCTATGCGAAATACTACTGTAGCGAATTGACAATCGGAATCTTAATCTCCAAATTTTTTAATTTACTAGTTTCAAAGTTTCCTATTTGCCAAGAATCGCCCTGCTCCTCCATAACACGAGCTATTACAAAATCTCGAGTTGTGCGTATCTCGTCAATTATTGCTTTCAACACAGCTTCTTCATCACGCGCCTGGAGTGCCTCGATGATGCAAGTGTGAGTCTTATCCTGCGTCTTGACAGTTTGACGAAATACCAAAAACATGAACCGTGCTAACAGGTCATGCACACGACCCATCATTTGTACCAGCTCTTCGTTGCCAGTAGCTTTGGCAATCAGGCAGTGGAAGCGTCGATTTTCATCAATGTATCGGTCATAAGAATCATCATCGTAGCCGGTGTAATCGTGGGTTAATTGCTCAATCTGCTCATCTGTAATTCGGCCAACTGCGCGCTGAATAGATGCTGTTTCAAGAATTTCACGAACCTCAAACAGGTCAATTAGTTGGTGGACTGTGATTTGGCAAACAAAGTAACCCCGGCGAGGCTTGATCGTAACCAGACCCTCCTGACTTAGAAGACTAATCGCATCGCGAAGTGGAGTAATGCTGGTTTCGTAATGTTTGGTCAGTTTTACTATGTCCAGTCTCTCACCAGGCTTGAGATATCCTTTAATAATAGAGCGGCGCAATTCTTTGTAAATTTGATCCTTGACCATTTTTAATCTCCTTCTTTTTCGTAATCGTCATACTAATTTTTTATATGGGATAACCAAGTTTGATCTTCCTGTTGATATCTTTTAGAGCATTAGTGATATATCATAATATAACATATGATATTATTATTTGCAACATCTAATATATTACAAGGTCCCTGTGAGATAATTAATAGTAATCGTTTTGTATCTTGTTTTCAATTACAAACTCGAAAATGAAATTTTCAAAAAGGCGATTTCCCCGTTGAGGTATCCAACTGGCATGAGGAAGAGCTGGATAACTAAATGAATTTGTAGAAACTTTTGGGGTGAATATGGAAGTGAAGAAGATCAGCGTAATTAATAATTTCACTTGAAAACCAGGAAATATATTTGCGTCTCCATTGATTCTGTTAACTGTCAATTAACTATCAAATAAAAGAGCCTTCTTTCAAAGAGGCTCTTTTTGTACCCATATATGGGGGTGTTCAGGGGTTATGCCCCCATATTTAGGTGACCGACCGCGGGCTCGAACCGCGAACCAATTGATTAAGAGAACGGGCTAGGGCTGTATACCTAGTATATCTGGTGTTGTTTTCCCTATCCAGTAGTATATATGGTGGTTAAATCGTCTATTTTTTCCATGTTTTCCATGGTTTCTTTTCTGTTAGCTGTAAGATAGCTGTAGAATATTTAGGCACCAGAATAGAATTCACCATTTGAAAACTTTGGACTTTACAGCTAGCACTGAAACAATTGGTCCTGGTTAAATGTAATAATTATGAACATGTTGTTGTATCGTTCGCCTGAAACTGCTACACCTTCCCAAGGGGTTATTAGTAGTAGAAACGTATAATGGTATTGGAAAACCTACTTTAATGATGATCGTAGCGCGCCTAACTATTGCGGATCATACTTGACCTCGGTTTTAATCAATAAGAAAGCTTCCGGCTGTTCATGGATTTTTAGGCAAATGTCTTCCATGACGATATCCGAATGGCCCATAACGGGAAGGCTTACATGATCAATGATTTTACAGTCGTCTCTCAGATGATGTAAAAAGTTGGGACTTGCTTGTTGATAACGTTGTATTTGCCAATTGTGAATGTTACTTTCATTATAATTTTATTCCTGATCAGGATTTGATTTTGGACCGGGCAGCCATTACTGCCTGGACAAACTCAGTCGCCTTGAGTGTGATTTCCTCGAAACGGCCTTCTTTTGCCAAGTTCGGTGGGCACAGTTCGCTGCCTGCGCCGACACTAAAAACCCCAGCTGCAAACCAACCCTCGACATTCGCTATTGAGACGCCGCCAGTCGGAATCATTGGGATATAAGGAAATGGGCCTTTGAGTGCTTTGATATAGGCTGGGCCTCCTAGAGATCCCGGGAAAATCTTGACAACATCCGCTCCCATTTTATAAGCTTGGAGGACCTCCGTGGGGGTCAAGGCACCTATCATAACCGGCAAGCCGGAAGATACCATTGTCTGAATCAAGGTGGGTTCACAGACCGGACTAACCAAGAAACGCGCCCCGGCGGCTCTAGCTTCTGCAACCTGGGTAGATTCGGTTAACGTTCCCATGCCGAGGACGATCTGGTCGCCGAACTGCTTGTCCAAACTGCGCACGACTTCAATCGCGTTGGGAGTTGTGTACGTAATCTCTATCCCCAGCACCCCGCCTTCCACAAGGGCGGTTACCATCTGGACCGTTAGTTCTGGAGATGGTCCCCGGATGACTGCAATCAAGCCAAGTTCTTTTATTCTCTCAAGTGTTTTCTGTTTGTTCATCTTTAATCCTTTCGAAAAGTGTTATCCTACTGGATTGCGCGGTTCCTCTCCGCACAGGACCGCCAGACAATCGTTCAAGGCCATCCAGCCCATGGCATTCTGAGCCCCGTCGGTGTGCGCCGCAATGTGCGGAGTAAGCAGAACTTGCGGTAACTTAAGAAGCGGGTTGTCCGCTTCCGGTGGTTCCTTGTCAAACACATCCAAGGCTGCACCTGCCAGGTGACCATTTTTGATTGCCTCCGCCAAGGCTGTATCAACGACCAGTTCTCCACGGGCAGTGTTGATTAGGAAAGCATTCGACTTCATCCCCTGCAGAAAAGTAGTGTTGACTAAGGCTCTCGTCTCTGGTAGGAGTGGCAGATGCAGGGAGAGGAAATCGGCGTGAGCTGCCACCTCTCTCATCGAAGCTAAGTTCACATTGTGGGCGCGGGCAAATGCTTCATCTGCTGCAACGTCGTAAGCTAGCAAATGGCATTCAAATCCTTCAAGGCGACAGGCAACCTGTTTGCCAATGGATCCCAATCCGAGCAACCCAACTGTCTTCCCCTCTAAGGAAAGTCCGCTCAGGCGCGGCCAGTCGCCGCCACGCATAGCGAGAATGGAATCAGAGATCTTGCGCGCCAGTGATAGGATCAGCCCTACAGTCAGCTCGGCTACGGAAATCGAGTTTGCTCCGGGAGTGTTGGTCACACGGATGTTTTTCTCATGTGTTGCAGTCAGATCTACATTGTCTACGCCGACCCCATAGCGGGCAATAACTTTCAGCCGATCAGCTGCAGCCAGAGCCGGGCGATCGATCACATCCAGTCCGGCAATATAGCCGTCCATCCCGGGCAACAGGCTTGCCACCTCATCCGAGGACAGTGGTCTACCAGTGGTGTTATAGACAACATTCCTGACCTTAGCCTCCAAATCAGCCATTAGACGTGCATCGGTCTTTCCATAAGAGGTTGGGGTGACGAGCACCCGACAAGATTTCAGATCCATGAAGATTCCTTTCATTCAAGCATTGGGATGCAAATAATTATCTAGCGATCCCAAATGACGGATGATATTGCCTCCCACCAGGTCAATGAGAACTACCTCATCTATGTACGCAACCGCTTGCTGCCGCGGCCATTTACCATCAAAAATAATAATAGCCGCATTTGGGACTTGCCTGGGAAGGGATAGTATCAGTGCCAGAGCAAGGTCTGCAAATGAGGTAGGGTTGGTTCAAGTTGTATTCATCACAAAAATATCCATCTCTCCTGATACATATTAATATTCTCCATCCAACTTTATAATGGGAATTTACCTAAAGCCAACCTACTGCATCTAAAGCAGTTCGATCAATTTAGTCCAACCCAGATAAATACCTATCAACACCGGGTTAACAAACATGCTATCTCTTCCAATAAAAGCACTTTTCCAGTAGGGTAAATAATTACTTCACCTACTATATTCTATGGCTCGGTTATTAGTCTTGATCATACTTTCCTTAAGATCTCGGTGTAAATAGTATTCGGCATTGTTTTATATCCATGACGACCTCCACATGATAAACCGTTTGGAGCATTTAGAATGTATTGCTAAAATCTTCAATAACCTGGGCAGCAGTCATAACATCTTCAAATGCGATTTGCTCCTGTGCCGAATGCGCATATTTAATTCGTCCAGGCCCAAATGCAATAACAGGAATCCCGCTCAGCTTATCGTACTTCCATGCATCGCAAGAAGCTGTCATAGCTGTAATCTTGGGCAGGACACCACAGGTCTCCATAGATCTTGCAAAAGATGTGACAAGTGGATGATCTTGTGGAAGCTGATTACCTTCATTCCGCAACATTGGAAAGGTCAAATTAAAATGTTCTTTTAACCATGCATTCCCTTCTTCTTTTAGAGCACGATGAATTCCATCTTGGATTTGTTGCCGTGATTTATTTGGAAGAAAACCCATAACACCTTTCAGGACTGCTTTTGCAGGAATAGAAGCAGGCCATGTTCCAGCTTCGCACAACCCAACGGTTAACGGCATGGGATCTTTAAACTGGTCAAATAAGGGCAAGTTTTTAGATTCTGACAAGATCTTGTCATGATAATCTCTTAAAATCCGTATAGCTTCGAATGCTTGATCTAGTGCACTAATTCGGGTTTCCTGTGAGCCAGAATGGCCAGCTTGCCCGTATAACTCAAGCTGAAACCATACTGCACCTCTGACAGCTGCTTTTAATTCCATTTCGCAAGTTTCCATCACTACAACGGCGTCCGCATGAACGCCTTGACGGATCAATGCCAAAGTCCCATTACCTCCACTTTCCTCTTCAACCACAAAGTGGAACTCTAAATTATTTTTCGGCTTCTGACCTTTTTCATGAAAAGAAACAGCCATCGCGAAAAGAGCAGATAATGGACCTTTATCGTCACATGCTCCTCGGCCATATATAATTCCATTCTCATACCGCGGGTTAAACGAATCTTTCATTCCTTCATTTGGTGGAACAACATCCATATGAGCATTAAAGATGATCCTCTTTCCTTTCTCAGATCCCTTAATTCGGCACCGGACATTATACGTATTTTTATAAGTGAAGTCGGGGATATAAAAAGCATATTCAGGATCACTGATAATTGCATCTTCCACAGGGACTAATTCAACCTCGTCCACATAAGGACCAATCGTCTGGTAGATGTACTTAGCAACCTCCCCCTCTTTCCCACGAGTAGAAGGAATTTTTATCAACTGCATCAAGAATTCAAATGTGTTTTGAAAAACTTTGTTGCTATTGTTCATAACCCAATGTGCTCCTTTATCTTCCTTACGGGATGAGTAAAACCTTTAACCCTTCTGCTTTTTCAACCACTTCAAATGCTTTTTTCCATTCTGATAATGGATATTTATGGGAAATCAGCTTTGATACATCAATCTTTTTTGATGCAACTAAACCAATTGAACGGTTCCAACAACTAAAGGCAGTGCTTAAATTAAAAATAATTGTACAAACCTTCCACGCGGCAGCATCCCACGGGAAATCAATATTTCCTTTTCCTGTTAAACCAATTTGAGAAATTCTACCCAAGCGCTTAACCATTTTTACTGCCGATTGGATACCCTGCATAGATCCTGATGCCTCAACCACAAGATCAGCACCTCGATCATCTGTAAGCCTCATAACTTCAGAAACAGCATCTTGTTTATCTGCTAAGAGTATGTTATCTGCTCCCATTTCAAGAGCAACAGGAAGCCGAAAAGCCTCATCTACTGAGGTTCCAATTGCAATCACCTTTCCTGCCCCTCCTGCTTTCGCGGCTCCAATTGAGAGCAATCCGATAGGGCCTGGTCCAATAACAACGACAGTGTCATTTGCCACCACTTGACCACGTTCTAATACATCTTGCACAGCATTTGCAGTTGGCTCAATCAGTGCCGCTTCTTCAAATGTCATAGAATCTGGAATTTTGTGAAGTAGATGCTCTGGAACCGTAAGGTATTTAGCAAAAGCTCCATCAATTCCCCATCCAGGCGATCGTTTCTGACTACATAATTGGATGTTCCCTGATCGACAAAGTGCACACTTGCCACATGCCCGCGTATGAGGCTCGCCAATTACCCTGTCATTTACCTTATAATTTTCAACTTCCTTACCTGTTTCTACAATAACACCTGAATACTCGTGCCCTAAAATAACCGGTGGCCAATATGGAAATTGATCATGCATAATATGAATATCCGTTCCACAGATTCCAGCAGCCTTGATCTCAACTAATACTTCATTTGCCACTGGTTTTGGAATTTTTGCCGTTCGTAACTCTAGAAACCCATCCCCTTTTTGGGTTTTATACAAGCCAATCATTTCAGTTTCCATAGTATAAAGCTCACTTTCATTATTGTTAATTTATATAACTGTGGCAGTGTTGAAAAACTAGCAGGAAGTAATCACAATTTTTTCATAATACGCTCGCTAGCAAACCGTATTTTGGCGATTAATAAGAATGAAAAGATTCTGGCGCTCCTCCTTTATTCCAAGACAATTAGAATTTTGCAGATGAAGTAAAACTCAAAATGAATAGTCATAAGTGATAGCAGGCTACGAAATGTCCTCCTCCAATATCCTTTAATTCCGGGGAAACTTCTCGACAAATATCAGTAACACGCCAGCAACGAGTCGAAAAGCGACACCCGATTGGTGGATTGGTCGGTGATGGGACATCGCCCTCTAGAACTATACGTTTTCGAAGTTTTTCTTCCTTAGGGTTGGCTAACGGAACAGAACTAAGTAGGGCCAGACTGTAAGGATGTTGTGCATGATGATATAGTTCTTCATCATCTGCGATCTCCACAAGCTTACCCAGATACATAACTGCTATGCGGTTACTCATGTGGCGAACAACACTTAGATCGTGAGCAATAAATAAATAGGTGAGGAAAAACTTACTTTGTAAATCACATAGCAGATTAATGATTTGTGCCTGAATAGAGACATCTAAAGCAGACACGGGTTCGTCACATACGATGAATTCTGGTTTGACTGCTAATGCCCGAGCAATTACAATGCGTTGTCTTTGCCCGCCAGAAAACTCATGCGGATAACGTGCTATGAACCCTGGAGCTAATCCCACCATACTCATTAATTCTTTGATATATTCGTTTTTTTCAGATTTCGATTTGCAAATCTTATGTACTTCTATCGGTTCCGATAGAATCTCACCGATACTAGCACGAGGATTCAAAGATGCATATGGATCCTGAAACACAATCTGCATCTCCCTTCGCTTCTTGCGTAATTCTTTATTATTTGATTTAGTTAAGTCCTCTCCTTTGAAATATACATGGCCAGCAGTTGGCCTGATCAGTTGCAGAATAGCTCTCCCAGTCGTCGACTTTCCACAACCGGATTCTCCTACCAAACCGAGTGTCTCACCTTTAGAGATATTGAAACTGATATCATCGACTGCTTTGCAATCCCCGCGGTGTCTTTGAATCAGAATACCTTCATTGATCGGGAAATATACTTGAAGATTCTTGATATCAATTAACTTATTATTCGATTCCATGCATGATTATCCTGAATACCTAGTTATAAATTTACCCAACAAGCAACTTTATGTGTACTACTGTACTCACGGAGTATTGGGCGTTCTTCAAAACATTGGGGTTGATGGTAGCTGCAACGTTTATAAAATGGACAGCCTAAAGGTAGCTTGATTAAATCTGGAGGAAACCCATCAATGGAGGTTAACCTAGTACCCCTTTTCCCATCAACACGAGGGAGTGCATTCAATAGTCCAATGGTGTATGGGTGTTTTGGATTTTCATAAAGAGTATCTACATCCGCTTCTTCTACTATAAAACCTGCGTACATAACGACAATCTTATCGGCCAAACCAGCAATTACTGCCAAATCATGAGTAATCCAAATGATAGCCATGCCGAGTTCATCTCGTAAACGTTTCACAAGCTCGACGATTTGTGATTGAATGGTAACATCCAAAGCTGTTGTAGGTTCATCTGCAATTAATAAAGATGGTTTACAACTTAATGCCATAGCAATCATCACTCGTTGACGCATACCACCCGAGAATTTATGCGGATAATCGTTAAATCGCTTTTCGGCCGATGGAATTCCAACCATTTGCAACATTTCAATTGCACGTATTTTGGCGTCTGTTTTTGATAGATTCAGATGGGTTTCAATAGCTTCACTGATCTGATCACCTATTGTGAGCACCGGGTTTAGACAGGTCATTGGATCTTGGAAAATCATTGCGATTTTATTCCCACGAATTTCAGTAAGCTCGCTATTTGACAAAGTAAATAAATTCCTACTGTTAAAAAGCGCCTCTCCGGAAACTCTCGCTATAGATTTAGGAAGTAACCGCAATATTGAAAGAACGCTTACGCTCTTGCCGCAGCCACTTTCCCCTACTATTCCCAGAGTACATCCTTCATCTAGGGAATAAGAAATTCCATTGACAGCATTCACGATACCATCAGCTGTTACAAACTCCGTCTTTAATCCTTTGACATCTAAAAGCATGCTAAGTAACTCCTGAGCAAATTGTTAATCGTAAGAGATGCGGTAAGGAATAATATATTCCTCAACATCTACCTGCTGCCGTTGAGATTTAAATTAGAAGGACTTTGCTCGGGTGGAATCGCCAAATATTTTTGAATCAATTCTTTAACCACATAATTTTTTACCTCAAGGGCAAAGTAATAGTCAAGAACTGATTTGATGTCTTTTCGATTTTTGCTGATCGCCACTGCCAGATTTTCAGTTGTAATTGGCGCAGTTATTCGTACACTACCAGGTTTCCGAGCAGTATAGCTAACTGCTGTTAAATAATCAGTGATAACAATATCAATTTTGCGATCTGCAGCGAGAAGGTCTGAAAACATTTGATCGTTATTATCATATTCCACTAAAGCACTGGGATCAACCGATTGCACATTTCTGGCACCAATTGAATTCTTTAATGCAGCAGCCTTTTTACCAGCAACATCATTTAAACCCCAAATCGCGCGATTCCAATATGGTACTACTAGCACTTCGCCGATATTTTGGTAATCTTGTGAAAATAGAACTTTATTCTCTCGATCTGGTGTAACCTGGATTGCAGAAATCGCAACGTCATAAGTTGTTCCTAGGCCATCAAAAATTTCATCAAAAGGAACTTGGACAAATTCAACTTCAAAATTTCCATCTCTACCAATTGTTTTCATCAAATTTACATCAAAGCCCGTTAATTCATTTGTTATAGGATCTATATATTCCCAAGGATACCAATCTGGCGAAACAGCCACGCGAATTTTATTAATCTGAGGTGGAGTTGCTGTAATAGTTGTCTGACTGGTTGAACTGTCTCCACATGCCGTAATCATCAATAAAATGGTTGGAATGAAAATCAATAACACAAGGTTTTTGAGAGTGATTGATATCTTCATCATATTTTTCTCCAGAAATTAAATGGTCGCTTTAATCCATCAATTTAGGGTCTAGGATATCCCGCAGACCGTCTCCGACTAAATTATAAGCAAGTATGGTTATGAAAATACATAATCCAGGCGTAAGCATAAATAATAGATTCTGACGAATATATAACGCCGATTCTAGAATCATTCTGCCCCATGAAGGCGTGGGAGGCTGTACACCAAGGCCAAGAAAACTGAGATTGGCTTCAATAAGCATAGATACACCTAATGCTAAAGATGATTGAACCGTTATAGGAACTATAATATTAGGAAGAATTGTACGTGTAACAATTCGCCAGGTTGAACTGCCAACTGCCCGGCTGGACTCAACATATTCTTTTTTAGCGATCGAAAGTGTGCTTCCTCGAGCCAACCGCGCAAAATATGGCATATAGATTAGCCCAATTGTGAGGATAAGATTCGTATAACTTCCACCCAATAAAGCTAAGGTCAGGATTGCAAACAGGAGGATTGGGAATGCCAAAATAGCATCCAAGATTCGACAAATAACAATATCAACTATTCCTCCCACATAGCCGCTAATTAAACCTAAAGAAACGCCTATTAATAAAGCTATAGTAACCGATCCAAATGAGACAATAAAAGAAGCTCGAGCTCCATAAACCACTCGGCTTAGAACATCCCTACCAAGATTATCAAGACCTAATGGATACTTAGTTGATTGAGGTTGAATGCCTGAGTCGCTTAGGATAGTCGTCGGTTCATGAGGCGCTATATATTCTGGAAATGCTGCCAAAAGCGCAAATAAAATAATTATCAATAGCCCGAATAAAAATGTATGGTTTCTTAGAGCTCTATTGAAGATTTTCCTACCAACCGAAAGACGGATGATTTTTTCTTCTAAAATTTCAGAAACTATCTCATTTGACTGATTCATAGGTCCTTTTCTTAATTATCTTTATTAAATCATTCCTATAGAAAGTGGGCAGAGAGAAAGGGTCTACCGTGAGTAGTCATTGAAAATGCGGCGATGATGAGTCTTCCTGGTAAGCAAGCAATCGACCAGAAGGTGGCTGATCATGCCTAAACTAGTCGAGAGGCTCACATACTATTTACGGGTGAAAGTATCATATTGTGTGCTGTCCGAAATATAGATATTAGATATTCTCAAGCATGCGATAGAAGAGAATGTAAAGCAGATGGAAAGTTCCTTTTAGATTAATCTTTTCATGATATTCTTCAGATGTGGGCTAATTATTCTCTCGAATACGGGGATCCAAGTAGCCATAAATTATATCGGCAAGCAAATTTGCAAATGAATATCCAATCGCAATTAGAACAACGATGGCCTGGATAATTGGTAAGTCACGATTACCAATGGCTTGTACAATAAGCCATCCCATCCCAGACCAACTGAAGACCTGCTCAATAACAACTACACCTCCTAATAAGTAACCTATTTCTAGAGCAATAACGGTGACAAGGGGAATCATTGAGTTCTTTAATACATGCCGTAGGATAACTTTTTTCTCAGTCACTCCTTTTGCCCGTGCAGTTCTAACATAATCAGATCTTAATACATCGATAATCTCAGCCCTTAGAAATCGTGTTACTACGGCTAATTCGTAAACACCCAAGGTAAGAGCCGGCATAATCAGAAATTTTATATTCTGTACGGGATTTTCAGAAAACGGGATAAATCCGGAGGAAGGTAAGAGTTTAAATTTTAACGAAAATATCCAAATTAATAGCATCCCAAACCAGAAACCTGGTACTGCAAGTCCTATTACTGAAAGGATGGAGGCGAACGAGTCTATAAATGAACCGCGTTTCAATGCGGCAATAATGGCCAAGGGAATCCCCAAAACAATACCGAAAAATAGGCCACCTGCCATTAATTCAAGAGTAGAAGGTAGCTTTCTTGCTATAAGTGTTAGAACTGGAATCTGGTTTTGAATGGAATTTCCGAAATTACCCTTTGCTATCTCTTTTAACCAATAAAAATATTGGATAACGATCGGTTGGTCCAATCCTAACTGTTTTCGATATGCAGCGACTGCTTCAGTCATCCGCGCATCGGATGCATAAGTACCAAACTGCATGGAAACAGGATCTCCAGGTGCCAGTCTAATAATAGTAAAAACGATAACTGTACTCAACAACACTACTGGGATGAACTGCATTAACCGTTGAACAATTAATTTTCCCAAGACATACTCTCCAATAATCTGGTAAGCATAATAAGTATGAAGGAGTAGAAAATGTTGATTTCTCTACTCCTTCATATTACTACGGAATTGCTTAGCGTCAAATTTCCAGTATAAGCGTTCTTTTATGTTGTTTATTTTGTAAGGTAGGTCGTAAGAAAGTAGTAGTTACTAACGGGATCAATAACCACGTCTTTTACTTTATCAGTTTGTGCAGCAATCCCTGCTTCAAACCATACGGGCAAGTCGGGTCCATCGGTCACTTCCAACTGTTGTAGTTGATCATAAAATGGCTTGCGTGCATCGGTTGTCAAAGCAGAAACACCGTTAGCAATTAGTTGTTGAGCATCAGGCCGGACATAATCATCAGCCAAGCGCGGTCCCCAGATAATATCATAGTAAATGTCGGGGTCCAGTGGCGGTGCGTAGGCATTGGTCGCAATATCAAAGTCATGTTTGTTATAGCGATCGAGCATAACACTAACCTCTAAGACGTTGACAGTAGCAGTGACACCGCATTCCGCTAAGCCTTCCTTGAAAATGACAGCCATGTCTTCAAGGGTCTTATATCCACCCCAAGAAATTATTTCCAGTTTAATATCACCTGGCTTGTACCCAAGAGCTGCAAGTTCGGCCGCGCCTTCTGTTGGATTGTATTTATAGGGAATGTTACCGAAGAATGGGCTATTGGGTAAAATGGGGACATTGGTTGCCGTACCGTAGCCTTTAAAAACTAGCGAACCTACTTGCTCCCGATTCAAGCAATTCTCAGAGATAGCAGCGAAAACTTTCGGATCATTTAGAGGTGTTTTCCTACGATTGATCTCGAAGAAATCGAGTGACGTAGTGGCAGGCTGAATAGTAAGGGACACACCTGTGAGAGTCTTTGCATTTTCAGCTTCGCTAGGAGTCATAGAAGTAACGACATCGATGGTGCCGCCTTGCAGATCATTTAATGCTACAGAACCATCAGTGATCGGCTTATATGTTAGTGTATCCAGATAGGGTAAGCCAGGCTGCCAGTAGTTCGGATTTTTCTTTAAAGAAAGATGATCATTCGGCACGTATTCTACGAATTCAAAGGGACCTGTTCCGACGGGATGACTTTTCAGTTGATCACCGGAACCTACTGGTACTATGCCGATGACGGATAACTTATCCAAGAACGAAGCGACAGGTTTGGTCATAGTAAGATCAATGGTGTAATCGTCAACTACACTAATCGTTTGCAAATCTGAAAGGCTCCCGATAAGCCACGAAGCAGTATTGGGATCTTTCACCCGTTCCAAAGAATATCTCACAGCATCAGAGTTGAAATTGCTACCATCCTGGAACTTGACACCTTCTCGCAAATGAAATCTCCAAACAGTTGGTTGGGGATTTTCCCAAGACAAGGCCAATACTCCCTGAACAACGCCATTTTTATCATAACCCACCAGCGGTTCATAAATCTGCCATTGGATTAGGCTACGAAAGGCTTGAAGCTGATCAGTGTGTGTATCCAAATTCCCTACATCCACAGGGATTCGGACTACCAGAGAACCGCCCGCCTTACTTTCCGTTGCGGTTGCTACAGAGGCCTGGGTCGCAACTTCAGTTGAAACAGGTGCTTGAGTTGCCGTTTGTGTGGCGCCGCCTTGTGAGCATCCTGCCAATAGGAATGAACCTATGATCACGAAGCTCAAAATCCTTAGACAAACTCTTTTCATTCTATTCTCCTTTTCTAATATCTTTTCCGGTTACCAAATATTGATAACCGGTTGGCCGATTAATTACAGAACAGAATCTATCTTTATCTGAAATAGCAGGTAACAGTGCGAAGCAATTATTGTCATTGTAGTATTCAATCAGGAGAAGATATTATATAATGCACAATACATTGTATAACATTATTTTTTAGTTGTCAATGCATGTTTCTTTTATTAGCAATTCTCAATATGAATATTACTGTGTTAGTCCCGCATTTCAAAAAACGGTTGAATATTCGTCCACATAGGTAATTTATTCAATTCAAGTCTTTTTGGCTCAAATATTGGGAATCTTGATCGAGAAATCATCATAGTGAGAATTGCTGATTATTATTTAGTGGCTAACCTTCCGTTCATACAAACCTTCCATACTGAATTCTGTTCCCTTTACAAATTCCATAAATTCTTTTTCGCTCTGCCGGATTTTTTCTACTGCATCCGGAATCCGACTTGCTAATTCTGCTGGGATTGTTGTTACTCCATTTACATCTCCATGAAGTAAATCACCTGGATGAATGGTAACACCATCAATTATGACAGGAATGTTTATAGTTAAAATCCTGGGGTTTCCATGTGAAGGGACCAAACCAGCAGCAAAACAATGAAAACCCAGGTCAAAAAGCTCATCAATATCACGAATCCCACCATCAGTGATAATGCCTACTGCCCCTAAACGAACCGCAATCGTTCCCATAACCTCTCCAAAATGAGCTGATTTTAGGGGCTGTGGACCAACATCTTTAAACACCAAGATAGAAGGTTTTGGAGAAGCCTCCATTGCTTTAGGCCAATCAAACCATACATCCTTGTCTTTTGGGATATCTGGCGTGCTAGAATCAACGGTCGCGGTAACAGCATACCCAACCATCGTTCCGAGTTTTGGAAGTAGACATCGAATCCCCATCCCTAAAAAACCCTCAAGATCCCGCTTGTTGCGAAGCGCCTCAATTGCGTTACAGATAGTTGGGGTATCAATTTTTTGTAGAACTTGGATTAATTCACTCTTATTTGATGTAAACTGATTCATAGCCGCATTCCTCCTTAGGGTTTTTTATACAAATCACTTACCTTTGAATAGAGTTGGAGATATTTCTGATAAATATCTTGATAGACTTCTGATTCTATTCTATCAGGTTCAAAGATCTTGCCGTTCGGAATCAGATCCCCAAATTCTTGATAATTATTAATCACGCCGTGGTTTTTTAATGCCCAGAAAGTCGTACCAAGACAGGATGTTTCTCCTACTGCCGGAACGATAAGCTCTTTATTAAGTACATCGGACATTATCTGCAACCACAGTTTTGATTTTGTAAATCCTCCTGAAGCTTTAACTTGATTAATCTTTATAGGGGAATCGCTCAAAATATCAAGTAAACTTCGAATCCGAAAACATATCGCTTCAATTATTGCTCTACTAATATGAGATAAATTATGCTCAAGTGTCAAGCCATAAAATGCAGCCCGGGCGTGCTCATTCCAATTCGGGCTTCGTTCGCCAGAAAAGAAAGGCAAACAAAGAAGGTCATTAGCACCTGGTTTTACCTTTTCGGCCAGGTTCATAAGTTCATCAAAAGAAAATTCGTAATTAGGCAGATTTTTGTTTACTAAATTACGAAGCCAAGCAAATGCAAGTCCCCCATTATTGATTGCCCCTCCAATAAGCCATCTTCCTTCCTCGATACAATAGCACCAGCTACGGCCCTTTTCATCGAGCCAAGGATATTCGGAGATTACGCGCAATGCTCCGCTTGTCCCCACCATACAGGTTGCTTGCCAAGAATTTACAGCACCTGAACCAATACTTGAAGCAAATGCATCCGATGCTCCCAAGACTAAAGGAGTGGTCGCAGGAATTCCAATCGTGTCAGCAATATGGGGAATCAACTCAGGGATAATAGTCATTGGTGTGCATAGTGTTGAAAGCTTATTGCTTCCAATTCCGGCAATTGCTAATGAATTTTGATCCCAATCAAGTGTATGAACGTTGAGAAGGCCACTTCCTGAGGCAACGGAAGTGTCTACCATCAACTCTCCAGTTAAGCGAAAAACAACATATTCCTTTGCAGAAATAAATTTGGACGTTTTTTGATAAATATCTAATTGGTTCTCCCCAAGCCAACCAATTTTAAATACTGGGTACATAGCATGTGGGGGACAGCCGGTTTCATTATAAAAAAGCTTTCCCTTTGATATGGCTTTTATCTTTTCGGCTTGCGGAAATGCACGTGTGTCAGCCCAGGTAATTATACCGGTTAGCGGTTCCGACTTTGGGCCAAGAGCCATCACGCTATGCAACGCTCCACCAATACTAATCCCCTGGAATCTGTTTTTTGGATATTTGTCTTTTGCTTTCGCTACGGCCCGAGAGACAACCTCAACAAAGCATTCGAAGATCGCCTCAGGATCTTGTTCTATCCATTTTCCAGATACATTATTAGATTTATAATCACCCTCCTCAAACCCAATCAATTTAACTTTATTATCCACAACAGCACATCGGCAGCTACCTGTACCGAGATCGACTCCAATATATAAATCAGTGATCATTATTTCGGGCTTCTAGAATTTGCTTCTAATAATTTTTCAACTCTCGAAAGATGGTCCTGGATATGCGTCCGGATAATTCTGGTTGCTTCAACAGTATTACGTTTCAAAATAGCATTGGCAATATCCAGGTGCTCGATGCCAGAGAAGTGGTCTTCTAGATCAAGTCGACGAACAATATGAATGCGATCTCCAAGCGAGTGAAGCAGCTCATAAAGAAAAACATTTCCTGATGCCGCTGCGATTTTCTCATGAAACATCCGATCATACTTGAGGTAATTTTCAACAGTTCCAATATTAACAAGTGATAAATATTTATTTGCTATATCCAATATCTCATTAATTTCTTGTTCACTCGCTTGTTCCACTGCCTTTCGGACAGCCATAACCTCTAAGGTTTCACGCACTTCATACAAATCTTTAACTTCATCCGTGCTAAGTTCTTTTACATAAGTCCCGATATAAGGTTTAGTCTCGACAAGAGAATCTGCTTCTAAACGGCGCAGCGCTTCCCGAACAGGCGTATTGCTGATTCCAAAATCTTTTGCCAATACCGTGTCTTTCAATCGTGTCCCTGGTGGAAGTTCCAAATTCAAAATTCTCCTACGTATTTCTTCATAGACAGATCCTGTCGTAGTCACATTAATTCGTTTCGATAACTTTATTTTCTCTAACATATTAAGATCCTTCTGTTCTTTCCCATACTACTGAACCAATTTGAACAATTTTTGTTATGACCGTAATTAATTTTATTTTCAAATTAATCTTTTTCGTTGGGCAAAATTTTATTCCAACTCCATAATGCATTTACTCATAATTTCGAGTGACTCATATGCTTCGTCTTCGGTCATAATCAAAGGTGGAGCAACTCTAACCACATTACCATAAATTCCTACCTTACCGATAATTAGTCCATTTTGAGCACATCGAAGAATAAGCTCATTCACTAATTCCGGAGCCGGTTCTTTGGTTTTCTTTTCTTTTACAAACTCCATCCCCATTACCATACCTCGACCGCGAACATCTCCCAAATGGGAGGATTTATTCATGATCTCCAGTAGGCAAGATTTGATTATTTTACCGATTTTATTCGCATTGTTCACTAAGTCCTCTGATTGCATTATATCGATAACAGCCAGTGCCGCTGAGCAAGCAAAGGGATTACCAGCAAATGTACTACCCAAATCTCCATCAGAGAGATTCTTAAGCACTTCATCCGTAGCCATAACTGCTGATATTGGGATCCCACTCCCAATACCTTTCCCAACGCAAACCAAATCAGGAGTTAGACCCTCCCATTCCAGTGAAAAGAATTTTCCTGTGCGCCCAAAGGAGGATTGGACTTCATCCAGGATAAAAACCATTCCCATTTTTTGGGTCCATTTCTCTAATTCTTTTAGGTACCCGTCTGGAGGAAATATGAACCCAGCAGTTCCTTGGTAGGGTTCAACGATCACACCTGCCAAAGAACCTGTTGACAAGCTTTTGACCGTTGTGTCTAGGAAATCCAAACACATAAAGCCACATGTGTTTGGCTCTGATTTAAATGGGCAACGGTAACAATATGGATAAGGAGCATGAATAAATCCTGGCGCCGAAGGTCCGTAACCTTCTTTTATTCTTTTTATACCGCCAGCACTTCGTGCATCACCAGTACGGCCATGAAAACCGCCAAAAAATGAAACGATTTCATATTTGCCGGTATATTTCTTGGCCACTCGAATTGCAGCCTCCACTGCCTCACTGCCAGTTGTAAGGAAAAAAGCCCGATGCAGGTGTCTAGGTAAAATCTCAACCATTCGTTTAGCAAGATCTATACGAGCCTCAGTTGGGAATTCGTAACAATTAAGTAATGTCTCTGCAGCTTGCTGGATCGACTTTACTAGCTTTGGATGACAATGTCCGACATTAGTTACAAGAACACCAGATGTCCAGTCCAAATAAGTATTTCCATCCACATCAGTAACGATACATCCTTTTGCTGATTTCCATACTATTGGCGCTTGAAGGCTCTGTACTTGTGCTTCATAATTTCTACCAATATCAATGATTCGCCTACTCTCTGGGCCAGGTAAAGAGCCTTTCACATGTGCCTTCTTTGTTGTCGAAATACTAATCATTGTATATGTTCCTTCCTTTCAATAATATTCCGATTTATGGCATCAACGTTACTGTTGATCCAAATTTCTCGTTAGAGTATATTAGACACTCGCCTATAATCATAATATGAAACTTTTGTTCTGGAAATTTATCGCATAAATAATCTACCAAGGCGCCTGGATGTTCGGTATTTGACATATGCATTCCAAAATGCATTGGTATGAGTAAATTTGCCCCAATGGCACTTGCCATCTCTCCTGCCTCTTGATACGTGAAGTTGCCTAGAAAACCTCGTTGCAACCGAAAGAAATCTCGGCCATTAATGGGCAAAAGAGCAATATCGATCTCTTCTTTCTTTAGTCTTTCGACTAGTCCCTTATAGGGAACGCAATCCCCCGAATGGTAAATTTTGACTCCATTAATCTCGATTATGTAGCCAAAATCTTTATATCTACCATCTGGAAGTTGGTTAATTTCTTCATGAGCTGATGGAATTCCTTGAAATGAAATTCCATCAATTTGATATTGCTTGTATGCTTCTACTTGAATGATGCGAGTTTCTTCGAGGTTTAGCTCAACCAGTGAAGCTGCTAGAGGTGGAAAAACGAATTTACAGAGCGGAGAGACCTCATGAATTGTTTGTACGGTTTTCGGGTCAATGTGATCAAAGTGATAATGGGAACCAAAAACCAGAGATGCGTTGGTTATCTTTTCTGGCGATAGAGGAGAATTAAACTTACGAGGATCTTCATCAGTCTTGCCCTTTGTATAATTTGTCAGATAATCCGATAAGTAAGGATCCAAATAAATAATCCTATCTGAACCTTTAATAGCAAAACCACTCTGGCCCAAAAACCAAAGAGCAACACTTCCACTAGTCGGCTTAATTAGATCCATTTCATTGATCAAATTTTGCCTTTTCTCCTGCTGACCTTTGTTTATAGCATTTCTCCTTTATTGCTATTTTTTATATCCCGTACCTTCGAGTTTTTCCCGGAATAATTTAATATCCTCTGTTAGAACCCATTCCATACCCTGGATACTATAACCGCCATCAATGTCAATAATCTGACCGGTAATTCCACTTGCCGCATTGGTGCATAAGAAGACAACTGGCTCAACGACTTCCTCGATAGTTACGATCCGACCTAATGGAGTCCTACTATTAACCGGTTCTGCGTTCCTTGGATCATCGAACATATTCCGTACTGTCGGCGTCATGACACAACCTGGGGCTACAGAATTAACTCGAATATTATACTTTCCAAGTGCAACTGCCATACCGCGTGTCAGTGATTCAATGCCACCTTTCGTAGCGCTATAATGCACATAACTTGAGGTCATCGAACGGGATGAAATGGAACTTACATTGACAATCCATCCCGGTGTGCCTTGTTTTGCAATTTCTTTTGCTGCATAGAGCGAAGTAAGAAAATATCCACGCAAATTCGTGTCAAAAAAATCATCAATTACTTCCTCTGTTAATTCCAAAAAGGGAATCTGTTGGCCGGCTGTTGCACAGTTCACTACTATATCAACCCCTCCAAATTCTTTTACAGCAGTCCTTACCGCATTTTGCAAATCTTTAGGTTTTCGCAAATCGGTTTCAAGCGCAATCCCTTTTCGTCCCAGATCCTGAATCTGTTTTGCGACCTCATTTCCGCGATTGTAATTCATCAAATCGCAGATGAGTACATCAGCACCTTCTTTACCGAATGCTAAAGAAATCGCACTTCCAATAGCACCTGCTCCACCTGTTACAATAGCTCGTTTTCCCTGAAGTTTCATTATTAAAGTCCTTTCTTAAGATTTTTCTGGAAGCTGAACTTCTCTTCCAGTTTCTACTGAGCGATGAACTGCATCAAGAAAATAGGTATTTTCCCAACCATCAATCTCATTAACGGGAGGAGGTATTTCTTCATTTAAATTTTGTAGAAATGCATTGAGCATTGCAAAAGGGTGCCCACTATAAGAACCCAATATTTTCCCCCACGCTGTCACGGGGTGTTGAGTGCAATTTTGGTCGGTGAAGTGAAGTTCTTGATCTGAGGTATCCACATCAACCATAGCATTTGTACCAACAAGTCGCATTTTGAGTTCATATAAAATCGGAAATCCTTCTGGTAAAACCCAGTTGCTTGAGAATCTTCCTATTGTTCCATTCTCATAGCTTACTAAGACTTCGATCAAATCATAGGTGTTGATGCCCATGGCTCTTAATATCCGCTTACTACCTCTGCCAAATACACTTTTAGGTCTCTTTCCAAGTATCCACCATATCAAATCATAAGAGTGGCTCATAAGAAACCAAGCAGGAGATGAAGCTGTTGCCCATTTAAGCATTTTTTGGGGAACGTAGCATGTGTCGTTTAATTCGATGTTAAATTGGATGATATCCCCCAGTTTGCCTTGATCGACTAGATACTTGGCATTTGTAAACGGTGGGCTCCAACGATTAAAGAATTCAACCATACATTTTATGCCAGACTTTTGAACAGCCTGTACCATAATATCAGCATCTTTCAGATCTGTTGCAAATGGTTTCTCAACGAGTAAATGAACTCCTGCTTCGGCAGCAGCGATCACAGCTTCTTTATGCAAGTGATCTGGCAAAGTAATTAATACTGCATCAAGCTTCTCTTTCCTAAACATTTCATAGAAAGATTTGTAGCCTCTACAATAATATTTATCAATTGCATTGTTTAGATTCTTTTGTGAAATACTAACACAAGCAATAAAGTCAATATTGGGGTTTTGAATCAAAGCATCGGCATATAAATGCCCCATGCTTCCCATCCCAATAATCCCAATCTGTTTTTTCATGATGATACTTATCTAATCTAGTAAGGAACCGATCCAGTTATGGTCTGGGTCTTCAAATGGTATCCATTCCTTTGAATGACCTGCCATGCCCCATAGCATATACATTTCATAACCCGGGCCGGCAACATTGGGATGCATACCTCGAGGAATGAGTGTTATATCTCCATCCCGAATAATATAGGCTTCATCCAAGCTCCGATCTAATGTATAAATACCTTGAAAACCGAATCCCTGCGAGGGTTTAAAGCGAAAGTAATAAACTTCTTCTAGGAAGGTTTGTTTACCTGGAATATCGGTATCATGTGAATGGGGTGGAGTAGAGCACCAGTTACCAGATGGTATATGAGTCTCTCCCACAATCAAATTCTGGCTGGGACCATCCGCATCAATAACAAAAGTTCCCTGCAAGGTCCAGTTTCCATTACCAATATTTAGGACTTTACAGTCTGACGGTGTTATCACAAAGAAATCATCATCTCTTTTTTCTGCAGGTGTACCATAGACTACCATTTCCAAGTCTGATAAAGCAGTAATTGAAACCTCGACGGCTGGAGGGATATATAGTGCATAGGGCCAATCTGCCAATGGTTCCTTTCGCCCTTTCAACTTAATATCCTTACTTCCACCAATAGCATTGCAAGAACCTTTAACAATAACAACACCAAGTTCTCTATCGATGTTCTTAAGAGAATATTTTTCTCCTTTGTTTAAACGAAGTAAATTCATGCTAACAAATTTCATTACCGGATCAACTTCTGGCACAATTTCCATCATTCCATGCCCGGTAGGTGAATGGCGAATCAATCTAGGCTTTTCCATCCTTATTTTCTCCTTTGCAAGCATTTCATTCTGTTTACCTCAGAATGATTGCGTTGATATCCATATATTTCAAATCCTACGCCTAAGGGGAAACGTTACGTAAGACTCTATTCAAGAATAAAATACAGCATAATGCATTATACATTATGTAGTATATTGCGAGTTTAAATTATAGTCAAGAGAATCGCCTTTGCTCATCAAATACCTCTTGTAGGTTTTACTACATTTTGGATAAAAAATGTAAATAGATTAAAATCATAAGTACAACTAGAGCGGTCGAAAGAAAGGTAACCTAAGGTAACATAGGTACCGAGACCACAAGTTAAAGTAGGGTTTATGAGAACGTCTTAATCTGTTCATAAATGGACCATTTGTTATGTTAGACCTGGTGCAAAGACCAGGTGTGTATCAAGCAATCAGGCCTGTGGTGTGACCTGCCCCTATTCTTAGTACCAGATGTTAAGTTAGTCCCACAGATAATAGACCATAATGAGGATGGTGAAGAAGAAGTCGAAACCATCGATGACGAAATGTACGATGAGACTGAAGATAATGAAGGAGAGGAGGAATAAATGCAATTTTTAATGGGGTTGGTTGCGATCGCTATTGTTTTAATAATGATTGGGACAGCAATATACGACGCAATTAAAAAACATAAGAAATGATTTCACAATGGCCGGATTAGGGATGCCCGGCCAATAAGGAGACCTTATGTCAACGGTAGGTATTACAAGTGTCCATAAAAGCCCCAATCCAGTGTGTATGGAAGACAGTGTAAATTGATACATCATTTAGAGAAATATAGATGGGAATACAAATCTCCAAGTTGGAAACCCAGTTCGGTTATATAAAAGCGGGTCCCCTATCCTAAAATAATGCATTGTAATTTTGGCAGATCAACTCGATTGCTTGCACCTGGCCAACGTTTGTGGCGGGCTCAAGCTGTGGCGCTTGTATGATGCCTTAAAGTTGCTATGAGTAAGGTTTATAGTTTTCGTTTAGATGAAAACAATCCCCGTGAAGTACAGGCCAGGGAGGTAATAAATGCCTGGATTTTAAAGGGGTATTCACTTCGTCACATTCTTATTGAAGGTTTGAATAAACTCAATGAAAGTAATGATTCCTTGGATGAAGTTGATTATTTAATGGTTCAACTTCGCGAGATAATTGAAAGATCATCGATAGAGAAGAGAGAGCAAAATGTTGATGATAAAATCGGTAATCCGTTACCGCTGAGTTCTGCTTTTTTGTCAAAAATCGGTAATTCCTTGAAGATAGGTATAAGGATTAAGCAGTAAAAGGGGGGAAAGATCATGTGTCTTTGCATATATCTCTCACAGTCCTAGTAAGACTTACATTCTCTACTTATCTTTTGATGGGGTGAGAACAGTCTGGGGGTAATGGATGCCTCATTCAATCACCTGGAGTTGTGAAGCCCTTTCAATTTCATTTGGCAGTATAATTCTTAATAGGTATTAATAATATACCTCGTAAACAATACCTCGTAAATAATGATCCACGCTTATGAATACGGGGCGAATAAGCTCTCTGGTTTTCTTTCTAAGATGATCCGAGAATTTCGGTTTTCCAAGGGATGTAATCATGGATAATTCGTTTTTCAGCCACCCCATCCTCAACTCCCCCTACAAAATTCCAAATAGACATTGGGAATTGGATCCCGATGGCCAACCCACTATGCAGATCCTGGAACGCCGCCGCAGCGCGGAGTTCATCACCCCCATCCCAAAACCAAGAAAACGCAAGCAAGCCAGCGCTCAAATGCCATTGGTTATGGATGAGGGCAAGGGACTTTCAACCAGTGAGCAGCAGTACGACCCCACCGGAAATATAAACCTAGTCAGAAATTATGTAGACCAGTGGAGATTGATCCCGAATCCAAATGACTGGAAGGTGACTCCCGAAACGGCCCGGTTGTTGCAGCACTGGCGGAATCACCCATTCGCAGACATCCGACCGTTCTTCTGCCAAGTGGAAGCTGTGGAGACACTGATCTGGCTGACCGAGGTGGCTCCCAAGGGAGGCAAGCGGGAAAAAGAACTGCTGGAGCGTATGACCAATGCCAGCCATGAGGCCAACCCAGGCCTTGAGCGCATCGCACTCAAAATGGCAACCGGTTCAGGAAAAACGACAGTAATGGCAATGATCATTGCCTGGCAGACGATCAATGCCCTGCGCTACCCGACCAGTAACCGGTTCACGCGCGGCTTCCTGGTGGTGACGCCCGGCATCACCATCCGCGACAGATTACGGGTCCTGCAACCCAATGACCCGGACAGTTATTATAAAGACCGGGAACTGGTGCCGAATGACTTACTACCGGAACTTGGCAAGACCAAGATCGTGATCACCAATTACCATGCTTTTAAAATGCGGGAACGCATACCACTTTCCAAAGGTGGACGATCTTTATTACAGGGACGCGGCGAAGAGCTGAACACGCTGGAGACCGAAGGACAGATGCTGCAGCGCGTTATGCCGGAGTTGATGGGCATCAAAAACATCCTGGTGATCAACGACGAAGCCCATCATTGCTACCAGGAAAAACCTGAAGCCGAAGATGATGAACCATTGAAAGGTGAAGAACGGGAAGAAGCCGAGGCAAACAACGAAGCGGCCCGTCTATGGATCAATGGGCTCAAGGTCGTCAGTGAGAAACTTGGTCTGGAGAAGGTGGTTGATCTTTCCGCTACGCCTTTCTTCTTGAACGGATCTGGTTATGCCGAGGGGACGATCTTCCCCTGGACGATGAGTGATTTCTCGTTGGTGGATGCGATCGAGTGCGGGATCGTAAAATTGCCGCGTGTGCCAGTGGCGGACAATATCCCGGGTGGAGAGATGCCAAAATTCCGCAATCTCTGGGAGCATGTCGGTAAAAAGATGCCCAAAAAAGGTCGTGGAAAATCAAAAGATCTGGATCCGCTCAGTCTGCCGGTCGAATTGCAGACCGCCCTGGATGCACTGTATGGCCATTACGAAAAAACATTTCTTCTCTGGCAGCAGGCAGGCATCAGCACACCGCCCTGCTTTATCATCGTCTGCCAGAACACCGCCATCTCGAAGCTGGTGTATGACTTTATTTCCGGGTTCCAGCGAATAAACGATGACGACACCACCGAATTGGAGAATGGACGGTTGGGTTTATTCCGCAATTACGATGATTATGGCAATCCACTGGCACGACCCAACACACTGTTGATCGATAGCGAGCAATTAGAGTCGGGCGAAGCGCTTGACCAAAATTTCCGCAAGATGGCTTCCGACGAAATCGAACGTTATCGGCGGGAGATCATCCAGCGCACCGGGGACCAACGACAGGCGGATAACATCACAGACCAGGATCTGCTGCGGGAAGTGATGAACACGGTCGGCAAGGTTGACCGGTTGGGCGGATCGATCCGCTGCGTGGTCTCAGTTTCAATGCTGACCGAAGGCTGGGATGCCAGCACCGTCACGCATATCCTGGGGATCCGCGCTTTTGGAACCCAGTTGTTATGTGAGCAGGTTGTTGGACGTGCCCTACGGCGTCAATCGTACGACCTGAACGAAGAGGGTCTTTTTGATGTTGAATATGCCGACATCCTTGGCATCCCGTTTGACTTCACCGCCAAGCCGGTCATTTCCCAGCCGCAGACACCCCGTGAAAGCGTACATGTGCATGCCATGCGGCCGGAGCGGGATGCACTCGAGATCCAATTCCCGCGCGTGCAGGGATACCGGGTGGAATTGCCGAATGAACGCCTGGAGGCAAGTTTCAATCCGGATTCGACCCTGGTGTTGACCCCGGAAATTGTAGGTCCTTCCATCACCAACAACGCCGGTATCATCGGTGAAGGTGTAGAACTGAGTCTGGCCCACCTGGAGGATACGCGTCAATCGACGTTGCTATTCCACCTAACAAGGCGCTTGCTTTACACCCACTACCGCGACCCCGACAGGGAACCGGAACTGCATTTGTTCGGGCAACTCAAGCGCATTACCCGGCAATGGCTGGAAAATTACTTGGTGTGCAAGGGCGAAACCTACCCGGCTCAGTTGATCTACCAGGAACTGGCGGATATGGCCTGCTCCCGCATCCATGCCGCCATCACGCGCCGCTTCGAAGGGGAGCAGCCCATCCGGGCCGTACTAGACCCCTACAACCCGACCGGTTCCAGTTTGCATGTCAACTTCTACACATCCAAAGCCAGCCGCTGGCAGACCGACCCACGTAAATGTCATGTCAATTGGGCAGTGTTGGACAGCGATTGGGAGGGCGAGTTCTGCCGTGCCGTGGAATCCAACCCACGCGTCCGAGCATATATCAAGAACCAGGGGCTTGGGTTTGAAGTGCCTTATCGTCACGGCTCCATCATGCGCAAATACATCCCCGATTTTATCGTCCAGGTGGATGACGGACATGAAGATCTGTTGAACCTGGTGGTGGAAACCAAGGGTTATCGCGGTGAAGATGCCAGGGAAAAGAAAGACACCATGGATACCTACTGGGTACCCGGTGTGAACCACCTGGACACGTATGGGCGTTGGGCATTCCTGGAATTGAAAGATGTCTATCTGATCCAGGCGCAATTAGCTGCGAAAATCGAAGAAGCCTTGAACAAGATCACGGATAACCCTGTTGTTAAGCAGTAAGCGAGGAAACCAGATGGCAAAGAATAAAAGCAAATCCCAAAAATCCGTTGAAACCTTCAAACACACAGAAGCCTCGCGCAAACACATCCCCACGGCTGAATTTCAATCAGTCTTATCAGAGGAACAGCAAGATCCCATCCAGGTGGCTTATCAGCGCCGCAACCCGGACCTGGACCCACAGTTGGTGTGGCGCGGCAAGGACATGCAGGACTGGTCTGACCTGGTGGTGCAGGCTCCACCGATCTATATCCAGGAAAAGGTGCATCCCAAGGTTTTGATCGACGACCTGCGCAGGCAGACCGAAGCGCAGGAAAAGGAAGGTAAACTTCAACAGATCGACATGTTCGCCGATTTCAACGGCCTGCCGAACGAGGCTGCCAAAACCGAGTTCTACCAGCACGAGGCCAACTGGAGCAACCGCATGATCCTGGGCGATAGCCTGCAGGTCATGGCCTCCCTGGCCGAGCGCGAGGGCTTACGCGGCAAGGTGCAGTGTATTTACATCGATCCCCCATATGGAATTAGTTTCAATTCCAATTTTCAGTGGTCAACGACCAGCCGAACTGTGACTGATGGTAAAACCGAACATATTACCCGAGAACCCGAGCAAGTAAAAGCCTTTCGTGACACTTGGCGTGATGGCATCCACTCCTATTTGACATATTTACGAGATCGGCTCATCGTTTCTTATGAGTTATTAGCGAAATCCGGTGCACTTTTTGTTCAAATGGGTGAAGAAAATGTGCATCGAGTACGTTTGATGTTGGATGAGGTTTTTGGTGAGGAAAATTTTGTTTCGCAGATTCACTACACTACAACAAGCGGATTCACTTCCGAAACGCTTAGCCGAGCAGGAGATTATATTATCTGGTATGCAAAAGACAAGACTACTTTGAAATATAGACAATTGTATTCTAGCAAACCAAATCCTATTGAAAATACAAAAACCAAGTATGACCAGGTAGAGGACAGCGAACTACGACGAAGAGCTCTTTCCTCCCATGAAAAATCAGGGTCGATTTCTTTATCTGACAATTTGCGATTATTCCGGTATGGCGCAATCGACAGCCAAGACCCCCCACCGGAACTAACTCCATTTTTATTTAATGGAAAGGAGTATTTTCCGTCTAGTGGTAGACATTGGACAGCTAATTATCCGGTTGGAATGAACCGACTAAATTATGCATACCGATTAGGTACTCAAGGAAAAAATATTGCTTATATTAGGTATTTTGAGGACTTTAATCTTCAACCTTTTCACAATTTATGGTCTGACGTAGGTGGGACAGTACAAAGTCGATCTGATCCAAAAATTTATGTCGTTCAAACTGGCACATCAGTAATCCAACGATGTGTTCTTATGACCACCGATCCAGGGGATTTAGTTTTGGATCCAACTTGTGGTTCGGGTACAACAGCTTTCGTAGCTGAGCAATGGGGACGACGCTGGATTACCATCGACACATCCCGAGTGGCTTTAGCTCTAGCACGTGCGCGTATTATGGGTGCTCGCTATCCTTATTATCTATTAAAAGATAGTCGCGATGGCCAAACTAGAGAGGCGGAATTTACCCGGTCAATGCCGCTAAATGAACCCACTTACGGTAATATTCGTCAGGGTTTTGTCTATGAGCGTGTTCCCCATATCATGCTCAAATCGATTGCCAACAATGCGGAAATTGATGTTATCTGGGATAACTTTAAGGGAAAGATGGAGCCTGTACACACTAAGTTGAACAATGCCATTGGGAAAAATTGGGAAGAGTGGGAAATTCCTCGTGGAGCGGACAAGAATTGGACATCCGAAGCACAGAAACTGCATGTGCAGTGGTGGGAACTGCGCATTGCTCGCCAGAAGGAAATTGACGCCTCCATTGCTGCAAAAGCTGATAACGAATACCTGTACGATAAACCATACGAAGATAACAAGAAAGTACGCGTGGCGGGGCCGTTCACGGTCGAGAGCCTGTCACCCCATCGCATTCTGGGCGTGGATGAAAATGATGAACTGATCGACGAAGTGGCCGAAGGTAAAGCCGGGTATGCGCCCGGGCAGAGCTTTGAACAGATGATCCTGGAAAACCTGAAGACCTCCGGGGTACAGCAGGCCCACAAAGAAGACAAAATAGATTTTTTCTCGCTGTCCCTCTGGCCGGGTCATTATATTTGCGCTGAAGGGCGTTACTTCGAAGGCGGTAAAGAAACTGGTAAAGAAAAACGAGCCGGTCTCTTCATCGGGCCGGAATTTGGCACTGTAGGTCGTCCCGACCTGGTGGCGGCGGCGCGTGAAGCCGGGGATGCCGGTTTTGATGTGTTGGTAGCCTGTGCATTCAACTATGACGCCCAATCCACGGAATTCAGCAAGCTGGGAGCCATCCCGGTGCTCAAAGCGCGCATGAATGCCGACCTGCACATGGCCGATGACCTGAAGAACACCGGCAAGGGCAACCTGTTCGTCATCTTCGGCGAGCCGGATATCGACCTCCTTGATGCAAAGGACGGACAAATCCAGGTGAGGATCAACGGGGTGGATGTCTTCCATCCCGACACCGGCGAGGTGCGCAGTGATGGCGCGGATGGAATCGCCTGCTGGTTCATCGACACCGACTACAACGAGGAGAGCTTCTTTGTCCGCCAGGCCTATTTCCTGGGCGCAAACGACCCCTACTCAGCGCTCAAGACCACGCTTAAGGCCGAGATCAACGAAGAAGCTTGGGAATCATTACACAGCGATACCTCCCGTCCCTTCGATAAACCCGAATCGGGGAGGATTGCAGTCAAGGTCATCAATCACCTGGGCGATGAAGTGATGAAAGTTTTCAAAGTGAAATATTAGATGCTAAGATAATTAAGGAGACTGCTTCGTTGCTACGCTCCTCGCAGTGACAGGTGAAGAGAAGAAAGGAGGCTTTCCATGATCAAAACTGAATTTCCCTGGCAATTCCTGCCAGCCAACCTTATTGCCTATGGCTGGCACCACAGCCGTATGGACAGCGAGTTCGAACGGCAGGTGGGTTTCCTGCTCATCGATGTCGGCGTGGAAACGACCCTGAATGTCCTCCGTTCTCAGCCGGATAATTTTGCCGCAGTGCGCGAGATCAAAAAACTCTTAGGCAAATTGCCGCCAGGGGAAAAAGGCAGTAAGCCCGAAGTCAAGACTCCCAACAAAACGGACGATGAGAAAATCGGTTTTCATCACCTGGTCGAGATTTCCAAGGGGCTTGTGCAGGATGAAATGGAGGAGATCGACTGGAAAAAAATTGAGTATTTCCACAATAAGCGTAACAAATTGTATCACGATGGCGACGGGGTGACACCGTGGATATCCAGCACCATTGAATATGCCGACATGGCATTGAAATTGCTGCGCAGTGCCCTGGGCGTGGACCTCCAGCCCGATGCCTGGGTGGTACTGGAACCCCAAATCCGGACCAATGGTTTCAATACTGATGATGGTTTATTTTATTCTTTCGATTCTATGGCAAAGCAAATATCAGGTGCTCTTGATGAGCTGGCGGATGAATTGAGCGTGATCACTGAGGTTATACGCCCAAAATATACAAGCCGGAAATTTCTAATTGCAATTATTCACATTCGGCAAGATTTATTGGGAAAGGAAGATTATGGCGATACGATCGAAATTAAGGCAGCGGTTCGGGAAGCTCGCAAGCAGGCCTTGAATGACTTGCTTGGGGTGGATTTGGATGATTTCGAGATGATCGATCAGATCATTGGAGACCCGCGTTATTTGTGGTTTCATGTGGGGTTGAAAAAGCTCTGTGGGAAAAAATTTGATCAAGAATTTGACGAATACCTTTCGGCACTCAGTTTCATCGACGATGCCCCCCTTGGGAGGATCTGGATCAAAAACCGTAACCCTGATGGTGATTTTGTAAAGAAAACGGTTCATGATCCGGCTGAAATTTACAATGAATTTTCGATATTATTAGCATGGATTGAAAGATTAAATCAAAAGGCAAGGGCACATAACAAGAAAATAGACTCAAAAACGAATGAAAAATGAACAACAACTATCCTTTAACCAATTTCCAACCTTTCCAATCTTTATGAGGGTCGATGGAATTTCGTATTGCTGATACCTTCGTGGACAGCCTGTCCAGGTTGAACAACCAGGACCAGAAGGAGGTCAAGACCACGGTCTTTGACCTGCAAGTTAATCCTTCCACACATGGCATGAGCTTTCACAAGCTGGACCGAGCCCGGGACCCAAATTTTGCCTCGGTGCGAGTCAGCAGCGATCTCCGCCTGATCGTGCACCAAGCACCGGGCAGCCTGCTGATCTGTTATGTCAATCACCATGATAATGCTTATCGCTGGGCAGAACGAAGAAAACTCGAAATCCACCCGACGACCGGCGCGGCTCAATTGGTCGAGATCCGTGAAACCGTCCAGGAAATTATCATCCCTAATTATATAACTGAAGAAAGGCTCAAAGCGCCTTTATTTGCCAGCAGGTCGGATGAGGAATTGCTTGGCTTCGGGGTCCCGCCTGAATGGCTGGGGGATGTGCGGGCTGCAACCGAAGATAACTACCTCGAGCTGGCGGATCACCTGCCTGCTGAAGCTGCTGAAGCGCTGCTTGAATTGGCCGTGGGCGGCAACCCTCAAACTTTACCTGTACCTACCACTGTCACTGATCCCTTCGATCATCCGGATGCCCTGCGCCGCTTCCGCGTCATGGGAGATATGGATGAACTACTGCGGGCTCTCGAGTATCCCTGGGAAAAATGGACCGTTTTCCTGCACCCTGAACAGCGCCGCTTTGCCACCGGGAATTACAATGGTCCAGCACGTGTCTCAGGATCAGCTGGAACCGGAAAAACTGTTGTAGCTTTGCATCGTGCCGTCCACCTGGCAAAGACGAACCCGGAAGCCAGGATCCTGCTAACAACTTTTTCGGATACCCTGGCCAATTCCTTGAAAACCAAATTGCGCATGCTGATCCAAAACATGCCACACCTGGGTGATCAGATCGAAGTCTACTCGATGAATGCCATGGCTGAGCGCCTGTATGGGTTGAACCTAGGGAAAGTTCAGCTTGCATCCCCTAAAACCATTCGGTCGATGGTGGCAGATTCCGCTGCAAAGGTCAGTGGGCATTCCTTCAACCAGCACTTCCTGGAAAGCGAATGGGAACAGGTGGTGGACGCCTGGCAATTGGACTGTTGGGAAGCCTACCGGGATGTCGCCCGACTTGGCCGTAAAACCCGCTTAACAGAGAATCACAGAAAAATCTGTTGGTCGATCTTCGAAAAGGTACAGTCTGCCCTGCGAGAACAGAGGTTGATCACCCAGGCTGGAATGTTTAACCAATTGACTGCCCTTTATGCAGCCGGCCAACGTGCACCTTTTGACTTCCTTGTGGTGGATGAAGCCCAGGATGTCAACGTTTCGCAACTCAAACTGCTGGCCGCACTGGCTGGCAACCGCCCAAACAGCCTGTTCTTTGCTGGGGATTTGGGTCAGCGTATATTCCAGCAACCCTTCTCCTGGAAGTCATTGGGAGTGGATGTGCGTGGACGCTCCAAAACCCTGCATATCAATTACCGCACCTCGCACCAGATCCGCAAGCAGGCTGATAAACTCCTTGGCCCTGAACTGGCAGATATGGACGGTATCACCGAAACCCGCAGTGGGACCATATCCGTCTTCAATGGACCAGCCCCGATCATTGAAACTTTTGATTCAGAAGGGTCTGAAATCGAGGCGGTGGCCGTCTGGCTCAAAGAACGCCTTGACAATGGATTGCAACCCGAAGAGATCGGGGTATTTGTCCGCTCGGAAGCGCAGATCCCCAGGGCAAAAGCTGCACTGGATGCTGCCGGACTGGCCTACAAAGTGCTTGACCAGAAAGTGGAGACCACTGTTGGGAGCGCATCGTTATGTAGCATGCACCTGGCCAAAGGTCTTGAGTTCCGGGCAGTAGCCGTAATTGCCTGCGATGATGAGATCATCCCATTGCAGGAACGCATCGAGACTGCGACGGATACATCCGACCTGGAAGAAGTTTACAACACCGAGAGGCATTTGCTTTACGTGGCCTGTACACGTGCCCGGGATAATTTGCTTATTACGAGTGTGGAACCGGCTTCGGAGTTTTTGGATGATATGAGGATGTGAAAAGTCAACAAACTACAAGCAATATACGAGTGACTGGCGGCCGTTTTACAGCTAATTACTCGTTGGGCCGTTCAGGCAGCATGTCGAATAACAATATGGAGAACAAACCTCATGAAGCAACAAAAATCTATCTCTCCTTGGCGAAACTGGCTTAAACCAAATCGAATAATTCCACTACTGACCATTTTAGTAGCAGGAAGTACAGGGATTCTTGGCATCTTTAATCTTGTTAAGATATCTCCTGTGGAAGGAATAATTATTGCACTACTTGCACTACTAGCAGTAGATGGATTAACAGAACGCCTAAGCATATTGGAAAAGATTGAGGCCCAGCTTGGTAGTTACACGATGGGGGAGACGTTGATGAGCAGGTCAAAATTACTCCCGCCATCGGAAATTGCATCTTCGGCATCAGAGATTGCATTTGTTGGGGTATCAGGGATTTCCATCTTTGTAAACCATCTAGGATTTTTTGAACAAAAATTTATATCAGGATGCAAATTGCGTTTCATCCTACTTGATCCTGAAAGTCCATCATTACAGACTTGGAACCTTATGTCAAAAGTCACAACAACTGAAACAGACATTAAGTCTGCCCTTGAATTACTAAAAGGGCTTGTACGTGCGAAAAAAGCTAAAGGGAAATGCGAAATCAGATTGTTAAAAGTTTATGTACCTTTTGGCCTGCTTATTTCTGACCCTTATAAAGACAATGGTCAAATGAACGTCGAGTTTTATACTTATAAAACCACTCTCAGTGACCGTCCTCACATTCAATTAAGTCGTACACACGATCGACAATGGTTCGAATTTTACGTAAAGCAATTTGAGGAAATTTGGTCAGATTCTCAAGAATGGACTCCAAAATAAAACGTGAAAAAACAAAATGTTGATAAACAACCTGTCTAATTCAGAAAATAGTTCGACTAAGTTACATCACAGGCAAGAAACAAGACTTTTTATTAGAAGGATGAAGCAAGCTGGGCAGCGAGTGATTATCGTAACTGGATGCTTTGATTTATTACATAAAGGGCACGTTCAATTTCTGAAGCGGGCGAAGGCTAATGGAGACATATTAGTTGTAGGCATCGAAGATGATATGCGTGTTCGTGCATTCAAGGGGCCTTCCCGACCTGTTAATTCTATAATTCAGAGAGTCGAGGTAATGGAGTCATTAGCTTTTGTAGATTTCGTATTTGTAATTAGTGGTTCTCCGAAAACCAAGCCTAAAAGATTTTATGCAAATTTGCATAGATGGCTTGGAGCCGACGCTCTTGCAATCTCAGAGGGAGATCCTGATTCTCATGCGAAAAAGGAACAGATAGAAGCTGTAGGCGGAGAACTCATTACTTGCAGTTTCATAAATAATACTTCGACTACATCTATACTACATCATTTTTTGAGTAGACTGAATATCCATACACAATTTATAATAAGACAAATACAATAACTAACGAGCTTAATGCGAACGGCACAAATTACTGGGAGCAGCTAGAATTGCCTATTGAATTTCGTAGCCCAGATAGCGGCAATAAGCAAGAACAAGCAGATATATCGAAACTGGCCTAACACTGATCCAAGCAATCCATGAAAGCGTACCAAGGACAGGAAGCGACTCTGTCACTGGTGGTACGCACCGGGTTTATCAGAAGTCCGCGATAATGCTTAAGATACATCTTTGGTATATTGGTAAAGGGAAATATGAAATATTTATCTGCATACGGTTTCATTTTAGTGGGTCAATGGAATAAAAGTACTACTGTCAAAAGTGGCATTAACTATGAGCTGACAGATTTAGATTCAGAGAGGGTCGTTTACTCCTTTGTGGTTGACGGTGTGCCGGAATATATTGGCATCTGCGAGAAAGATTACACCACCCTGAAGGATCGCATGGGACGATATAAGAATCAACAAGGCGGTAGTGGCATTAGTATTAGTACTAATAAACGCATTTCCATTCATATCAAGCAATTGCTCGACCAGGGAAAGAGAGTTGAAATATACGCCCTCAAACCTGCAATAAAGGAAATCTTCGTGGATTTACAGGTTGACCTGGTAAAGGGGCTTGAGAATCCACTTATTGCATCCTTCAAGCCAGAATGGAATCGATAATTGGTAGGAAAAGTGCGCGATAATATCGTATATTTCATTTGCGTTAATAATCATACAATGTTTTAGTGATTTCGTTGTGTTTGTTATGAATTTCATCAATAAATAAGGAGTTAGAATGTCTGCCGAACCAACTTTGAGTTCGATATGTTATAAACGTAACTTTCTATCAGAAGTCATTGTGCGAGTCGATTTAGTAAGTCCATTGCCTGAACTAATGAACGAGTTACCCAAGAGTATCAGTAAAACAGCTCTTGAGATTTTCCCCATCGATGAGCCAAAACCAGCATTCGTCCAAGAATTACTATTTTCTCAAAAAGAACTTTCGACTCGAAAACAAGAATTTACCGAATGGAACTTCCATGGTCGTAATCGAGAGAAAAGATTGACAATAATCCCTGAGGCTTTCTTCATTGTACATAAAAAGTATGAAAGGTATGAGAATCTCCGTAATGAATTTACTACTATCTTGGAGAGTTTCTTAAATCACTTTGAACAAGCACAACCGAGTCGATTAGGGCTTAGATATATTAACCAATTGGATTTACAAGGACCAAGTCCCCTCGATTGGCAAAACTATATCAGCAATGACCTTCTCGGCTTGTTTTCATATGATATTGAGGGAGGATCTCCATCGAGAATTTTTCATAATATTGAAGTTGTTCTCGATGATTTCAATCTTCGCTTTCAATTTGGAATTCACAATCCAGATTATCCTGCATCCTGATGATCAGGTTAGGTCATTTCTCTCATCTGTGAAGGGAAATCGTTATGAAGCTTTATACTGGTTGGCGCTCTCAACTGGATTACGTCAAGGTGAACTTCTCGGATTGAAATGGTCTGATCTGGAATGGAGCACCAAGCATCTTCACATTCGACGTCAAGTTCAACGTCAAAAAGGAAAAGGTTTAGTTCTAACTGAGCCAAAATCAGCTGCAGGCAAGAGACTTGTTGTTTTGAGTTCCCATACGATTGGAGCACTTCAAACCCACATAAATCTGCAAATAGAAGAGAAAATTACAGCTGGAAAAAGATGGCAGGAGAATGACTTGATCTTTCCTTCCGTTTTTGGCACCCCTCTTGATCATAGCAATTTATCCAAGGATTTCAAAGAGTCTCTTAAGAGAGCAGGAATACCAGAGATAAGATTCCATGACTTGCGGCATACAAGTGCCTCGTTAATGCTTATGCAAGGGGTAAACCCAAAAATTATTCAAGAACGGCTTGGGCATTCCGATATTTCATTGACGTTGAATACTTACTCACATGTCATACCATCTATGCAAGAAGAAGCTGCAGAGAAGTTGGATGAACTTCTGGTTCCAATCGATGTGAGTTCAGTAGTAAAGAAAGTTAGCGAAACTCCAAAAGTATTTACCCTGAAGAATCCTACAGCATCCTAGCAGCTAAACTAATTCCAATAGCTGTAAGATAGCTGTATAAAAAAGAGCCTTCTATCTGAGACACTCTTTTTATACCCATATGTGGGGGGGTATCGTGGGTGTTACCCCCATATTTAGGTGACCGACCGCGGGCTCGAACCGCGAACCAATTGATTAAGAGTCAACTGCTCTACCATTGAGCTAGTCGGCCGTGCGCGCAGTATTATACCCCAAAGGGGGGAGGTGTCAATAAGACGAGCTGGCGCTTGGACCATGCCTGCCAGTTAGATGCGCATACGCTCCTGTTGGCGGTACTCGAATACCTGGTTTGTTTATATATAGATGGTTATGACACCGATATCCCTGGGTATTAAAAATCTCCAATCTGGAACATAATCTATAATGTCTATAAAACTAGTATACTTTTACGTACATTTCAATCACTGCCCGATCCATAAGGCAGTGGTATCATCTCAATAATTCGGTGGAAGCTGGGGGGGTGAAGTGACTTATTTCATGCTTTTCCCAGTAGAAGGCGTTGGGCGGCCTCGCGCCGGGTCACATCCGCCAGCGAGGTGTTGTCCAAGATATTGGCAATTGCATTACGGACATCACCCATCACCATGCGCAGACCACAGGTTTCCTCGTCCGGGCAATCACAGGCCTCATATGCCATCTTTGATACACACATGACCGGCGCAACCGGCCCATCCAATACACGAAAGATCTGACCAAGGCTGATCTCCTGCGGGTCTCTGGCCAGGTAATATCCTCCTCCCACACCCATCTTGCTGTGAAGCATACCAGCATTCTTGAGGGTGAGCAAGATCTGTTCCAAAAACTTGGCAGGGATTTTCTCGCTCTCAGAGATGTCTTTTATCTGCACAATGGGAGGCTGAATGCCGGATTTGGTAATCTTAGCCAGGGAAATCATGGCCCGCAGGCCGTATTCACCTCGTTTGGAAAGACGCATGGTTGGGGGTGCCTATAATTAAATGTTCTGAAATACAAAACCGGGGAAGGCAGGGTGAGCGGGGAGCCAAGCACCCGCTCACCCTTATCCCCGTCAAGCGGGTGAGATCTTGTAATTCTATATAGTCTATTGTAATAATAGATTTTATAATAATAGTATAGAGGAATTTTTATAAAAGTCAATAGGCACTTTTGAATGTCTTCACTTACATCGAATGGATGCCGACGGGATCGTTTTTCGTTTAAAATCACAGGTATTAATAATGAATGGCGTTGAGCGTTTTAAGCTTATCCCAACGGTGAGTGGCGGTGATCTGGCGCACAGTGCCTGTCAACCCACGCACCACCAGGCTATCCGTGCGGGCACCTTCACGCATATATTTAACGCTTTCTAGCAGTTCCCCATCCGTGATACCCGTTGCCGCAAAGAAGACATCTTCCGATGAGACCAGGTCTTGCATGGTTAATACCTTATCAAAATCATAGCCCATCTGTTGACCGCGTTTCATCTCGTCCTCGTTGCGGGCAAATAATTTACCCATGATCTCGCCGCCCATGGCTCTTAAAGCGCAGGCAGCCAACACCCCCTCCGGAGTACCTCCGATACCCAATAGCACATCTATTCCTGCATCCGGCCAGGCGGTCATCAACGCACCGGCAACATCCCCATCCGGGATCTGGCGGATGCGCGCACCGCAGCGGCGGACCTCGGCAATGAGTTCGTTGTGACGGGGGCGGTCCAAAATGACAGCGGTCAGGTCTTCCACGGATTTACCGGAGGCGTGGGCGATGGCCTTCAAATTGTCAGCCAAGGGCGCATCAATATCTATTTTTCCACGTGCCTCCGGTCCCACTGCAATCTTATTCATATATACGAAGGGACCCGGGTCGAACATGGTACCGCGCGGCGCCAGGGCAACTGTAGAGATCGAGTTTAAATTTCCAAAAGCCAGCGGTCGGGTTCCATCAATCGGGTCCACCGCAATATCCATTTCGGGGCCAAAGCCAGTGCCCACCCGCTCTCCATTAAACAGCATGGGGGCATTGTCCTTCTCTCCTTCCCCGATAACAATGATGGCATTCATCTGGATGGTATTGAGCACCAGGCGCATAGCGCCCACAGCTGCGGCATCGGCTGCTTCTTTGTCACCCCGACCCATGAAACGTCCGGCAGCCAGGGCGGCTGCCTCGGTAACTCGAACCAATTCAAGCGCCAGGTTGCGAGTGGGTTCCAAATCCATGATATGCCTCCCGATAAAAATAATCCCAGTAACTTCTCAAGAAAGCGGGGTGGTGGGGTGTGAAAGCGAGTTTAGCTCGCTTTCACACCCCACCCTTCCCTCGAATTGTTGAAAAGAGCCTAATTCTACACAAACAGCCAAATGATCATGAAATATCCAATGGCAGCTGCCCATAACCAGGAATCAATCCGGTCCAGAAAACCGCCATGACCCGGGATGATGTTACTTGAATCTTTTACGCCTGCCTGGCGTTTTAACATACTTTCACCCAGGTCTCCCAGGGTGGTGAAAACAGATATAACCAAACCCAGCAAACCGCCCTGCCACCAGGTCACCTGCAGGCCTCCCCAGTTATGAAAGAGTATGGCCAGGCCAGCCGCACCCAGCGTTCCCAGGATCACACCGGCCCAATAGCCTTCCCAAGTTTTCCTGGGGCTAAGCCGCGGGCTGAGTTTGTGCCGCCCAAAGCGGGAACCAATGAAAAAGGCAGCTGAGTCGGCAATCCATACCGAACCCAGGGTCAACAGCAGCCACCACAAACCTCCCTGGATGGAGCGTACATCCACCAGGTAAGCTCCCACCCAACCCAGGTAAACGATTCCACAAAGAGTGATGGTAAAATCGGAGGCTGCAGCATCCCGTCCGCGTTCAAAAGCAAACAGGTGGACCGTCATGGCCAGCAAAGCCAGCAATGTCAGCAAGGCACCGGAATAATCCGGTAGAAAGCTGCGAAACACCAGCAGAAAAAAAACACCGCCCACTGTGATAGCCATGGACGGTGCGAATTTTGCGACCTGAAAGATCTTGACATATTCCCAGGCAGCCATAACCAGGAAAACAGCAATCAACAAGAAATAAAAAATTCCCCCGTATATAATTGCCGGCACACCAATGACAGCCATGACCAGTGAAGCAAGAACACGTTTCGTCAGCATTATTTATAAAATCCTATGGGTTTTGAGATAGACTACCGAAGCGGCGGTCACGCTGGGCATAGGCATCCAATGCCCGGCGATAATGTTCCTTGTTAAAATCAGGCCAGTAGGTTGGGGTGACATACCATTCTGAATAAGCCGATTGCCAGATCAAAAAATTTGAGACTCGCAACTCACCCGAGGTGCGAATGATCAAGTCTGGATCTGGAGTACCACTCGTGAATAAATAATTATCCACCAGGGCAATATCCACTTCTTCCGGTTTAACTCCCGCCTGGATCATTTTTTGGATGGCGCATACAATCTCATCCCGCCCGCCATAATTGAAAGCAACATTGAGCACCAGCCTGTCGTTTTCTTTTGTCAACTCAATGGCATTGAGAACTTTTTTGTGTAATTTGGGTCCCAGGCGTTCCAGGCGGCCGATATGACGCAGTTGCACTCCCTCCTTGTGCAGTTCTTTTAATTCCTTGTCAATTACGTCTTCCAGGATATGCATCAGCCCCTGAACTTCATCCTTTGGGCGCCCCCAATTTTCCGTGGAAAAAGCATAAATGGTGAGATACTTTATGCCAAACTCAACACTGGCAGTTATGATCCGGCGCAGGTTTTCTGTGCCTGCCCGGTGTCCTGCCAAGCGCGGCAAACCGCGCGACTGCGCCCAGCGACCGTTACCATCCATGATGATGGCAACATGATTTGGGATTTTAGCCCCCGAGGTGGAATTTGTATCACCCATAGGTTGCCTAGACTTCCATGATCTCCTGTTCTTTGGTCTGACCGATTTTGCGAATGGTTTCTATAAATCGATCTGTGACTTTTTGCAGCTCTTCTTCGCCACGTTCCAGGTCATCCTTCGAGATCATTTTTTCGTGTTCGAAATCGCGTATATCCGCATGCTGATCCCGCCGGATATTTCTTATGGCAATCCGTGCATCCTCCAAACGACCATTCACCAATTTGACCAGGTCCCGACGCCGCTCTTCGGTTAAAGGAGGCAGGTTAAGACGTATGGATTTTCCATCATTACCAGGAGTTAATCCCAGGTCCGAGGCAAGGATGGCTTTTTCAATTGTCTTGACTGTGGTAGGGTCGAAAGGGCGGATGAGCAGGCTGCGAGGCTCTGGAACGCTGATGGTTGCCAATTGAATCAAGGGAGTTGGTACGCCAAAATAATCCACCGGTAGACGCTCAACGAGGGCCGGATTGGCCCGGCCGGTACGAATTCCGGTTAAGTCTTCTTCCAGATTTGTTATAGCCGATTGCATACGGGTTTCAGTTTCTTTAAGGATGTCTTTGATCACAGTGACCTCCTGGCTGGAATGGTTTTTCAATAGTATCTTAAGGATACCCCAAAACACAAAAAAATGCTACCTGCCCTGCGGGGTATGCACAAGATGCTCCTGGAAACAACGGTTATTATGTCCTGACCTGCCTCTCAAAAGACATCAGGAACCTGTCAGAAGCTTTCAACCCGGAGAAAAAATGTTTCGATCAGCCGGTTACCAACGTACCCACCTTTTCGCCGAGTAAGGCACTCTCCAGCGCCTTCGGATCCCATAGATTCAACACCAGGATGGGCATGTTATTTTCCATACAAAGAGTAACGGCGGTTGTGTCCATGACCGCCAGGCGGCGATTAATAACTTCAATATAAGTCAAATGATCAAACTTTTGGGCATTGAGATTTTGTTTCGGGTCTGAATCATAGACACCATCCACTTTGGTGGCTTTAATAAGCACATCCGCACCGATCTCCATGGCGCGCAGAGCTGCCGCAGTATCTGTGGAGAAGTAAGGATTCCCGGTTCCCGCACTCAGGATAACCACCCGCCCTTTTTCCAGATGGCGTATTGCCCTCCGGCGAATATAGGGTTCGGCTACTGATCGCATCTCCACCGCAGATTGAACACGCGTAATCACGCCCTGCCTCTCAAGGGCATCCATCAGAGCGAGGGCGTTCATAACAGTTCCCAGCATTCCCATGTAATCTGCAGTGGCGCGATCCATGCCGCGTTCCAGGCCCTGTTTGCCCCGCCACAGATTTCCGGCTCCAATCACGATCGCAACTTCCACCCCCATTTTGTGCACATCTTGAATACGCCTGGCAATGGACTCGGCCTGCAAGGGGTCAATCCCGCGACCATCTTCTCCCGATAAAGCCTCACCGCTGAGTTTGAGCAAGATGCGTTTGAATTTCAAGTTTTCCATACCACCTCCATAAGTCATAAGAAAAAGGCCAACCATCCGGTTGGCCTTAATTTTCTACTCGTCTTTACGTTCGCCTAATTCCCAGCGTCGAAATCGTCGAATCACAATATTTTCGCCGAGGCTGCCGATGTTCTGGTGCAGCATTTTTTCAATGGTCAGGCCCTCATCACGAATATAAGGCTGGCGCAGAAGGCAGGCCTCGTCCTTGAATTTTTCCAGTCGGCCGGCAGCAATTTTTTCAAGCATGTTTTCGGGTTTGCCTTCTTCGCGGGCACGGGCAATCGCAATTTCCTTCTCATGCTCGAGAACGCTTTCGGGGATCTCACTCTCTGCGACGTATTTTGGTGCAGAAGCTGCAATTTGAAGAGCTACCTCATGGGCGAACTTTCGGAAACCTTCCGATCTTCCAACGAAATCGGTCTCACAGTTGACTTCCACCATAACACCCACACGACCATTCCCATGCGAATACAGTTCGACCACACCTTGCGAAGCGTCACGATCGGCGCGCTTGGCAGCAGTGGCCATACCTTTCTCGCGCAGATAATCTACGGCTTTCTGGTAATCGCCACCCGCTTCTGTTAGGGCCTTGCGGCAATCCAGCACACCGGCACCCGTGGCATTACGTAATTCCTTGATCATTTCAGTAGTTATTTCCATTCCATTACCTCAACTCATTGTCAATTTCATTATATCCGTTTCATTATCCCGGACTGCTGAAAATTTATTTATATTATGGAAGTTACGCAGTAGGTAAGGATTCAAAGGTGTAGTTAGCGGGTAAAAACCGCCCACCACAATTCCAATTATCCGGAAGTGCGTAAGTGTCATAAATTATTTATTGGCTTCAGCCTCTTCTTCAGACGCCTCAGCTGAAGTTTTTTCTTCAACCGCAACGGGTGTTTCTTCTTCAGACTCATTGCTTAAGGTTTCGACTTCATCTACAATAACATCATGTGGGATTAATTTTGCCAGAGTTGCTTCACCGAGCAAATCGTCATCGGCAAGTTCTTCATCCAGGTCTACGAGTCGTGCAGGCTTTTTTTCACTGGCAGAACGACTGGCATCGCTCTCAGCATCGCGTTGATCCTGGTCATCTTTGCGCATGGCCACACCTTCCAAAACGGCATCTGCCATTCTACCCACAAGTAACTTGATGGCGCGAATGGCATCATCATTGGATGGAATAACATAATCCACAGAAGTCGGATCACAATTTGTGTCCACCAGGGCCACAATGGGGATCTTCAACAGGTTAGCTTCGTGAACAGCGGCCACCTCACGGCTGACATCAACGATGTAGATCAGGTCTGGCAGGCGTGTCATATTCCGCACACCTGACAGTCGCAGCTGTAAACGGTCGATTTCACGTTGGATCAACAAACCTTCTTTTTTGGTCAAATGATTTACTTCACCACTGGAAATCAATTTCTCCATCCGCTCCAGTTCCTGAACGCGTTGGTGCATGGTGGTCCAGTTGGTTAACAAACCGCCCAGCCAGCGCTCTGTGACATAAGGCATGCTGCAACGGATGGCTTCTTCACGAATGGTTTCCTGGGCCTGGCGCTTTGTACCAACAAACATGACCACGCCACCTTCTGCAACCTTGTTTCGGATGACATTAAAGGCATTGTTGAGTGACTTGACTGTCTGTTGGAGGTCAATGATGTGAATGCCGTTGCGCTCGGTGAAGATGTACGGCTTCATACGGGGATCCCACTTGTTGGTTCGGTGACCGAAATGAACACCGCTTTCAAGCAGGGCTTTCATGGATACTACTGCCATTGGAAGTACTCCTTTGCGTTTACCCTCCGCCTCCTTCAACCCGGCCGGGGCTGCGTTCGATGCGATCCGCAGCACGCACCGGCAAGTCAGGAGACGTGTGGATTTGGGACATATATTGCCTGCCCCGGGCAAGATGTGTTCCGCTCGATAGGATGAGTTTCCACGAGCAGAGCGGAAGGAAGTATACCACAGTTTGGCGTGGGTCTTGCGAAGATGAAGTATTTGTAGTGACACGAAGATGAAGTATTTTTATCGCCACATGCTCTCGTAGGCGTTTTCACCATTCAAGTGCTTCCCCTCTGAGAATCTCTGCAGCTGAAAGGCTGAGATATCCACAGTCTGGCTCTGTCCATCCAGGATTAATTCAGACATACAGGCACCCACAGCCGGGGCAATTTTAAAGCCGGTTCCACTAAAACCACAGGACAAATAGTAACCATCCGGCCCGGCCTGACAAAGTATGGCACGCTGGTCTGGAGTAATGCCATCATAACCACCGGAAGCTGAATGCAATGAACCTTGCTCCAATTCCGGGATACGCTGGCAGATACGCCCGGCAGCCCGCTCCACAAAACCCGGCTTGGCATGGTCAATATCACCATCGGGGGATTCACCGATTTTATTCTCATCTTCCAGGCCAACCAATGTCAACCAACCCGTCTCAGGACGGAAATACATGGAGTTGATGTAATCAATCACCGTGGGATGCGAAGGACCCAGGTCATGCGGACGGCGAATGAACATGGTGTCATGTCTCCAGGTGTTCACAGGCACATCCAACCCGACCATGCTCCCGACCGAGGCCGCCCAGGCTCCGGCTGCATTGACCACTACACCGCCCGAGATCAGACCCTGACTGGTTTCCACACCGGTTACCCTGCCGCCAGTTATGATAATACCAGTCACCTGGCAATCTTGCAAAAGACGCGCACCTTGTTTGCGGGCGGCGTCCATGAACGCAGCTGCCGTTCCGCTTGGGTCGGCATACCCCGATTCAGGTTCATATGCAGCAATCCCAAAATCCTCGGTTACAAAGGCTGGCGCCAGGCGCCGGACATCCTCTGCATCCAGAATGAAAGCAGGGATGCCGATGCGCTGGTGCATGGCCACATTGGCCCGTAACTGCTTTTCATACTCCACCCCGATCAATTGAAGAAAACCGGTGCGCGTAAAGCCACATTCGCCGCCCACCATCTCAGCCCAGTTACGAAAATATTGAAATGAAGCCCAGGCCAGACGGGATTCCGGTTCCAGGTCGTAGTGCATACGCACCAGTCCACTGGAACGACCCGTAGCACCGGAGGCCAGAAAACTACGCTCCAACACAATGGGTTTTACTCCCCGTTTACTCAAGTGATATGCCAGGCTGGCACCGTGAATGCCACCACCAATGATAATAACGTCATATGTTTCTGCCATGAGATTGCTCCTGTGAAAGGGTTGGTTTGATTAAATTTTGTCCATTATATGTCAGTCAACCTGTTTTGTGCAGGACAATTGACTAAAATATCCAGGTTAGGGATTCAATCCCTGACTGCATCGGGTTAAGACCCGGGTAAAAAAGCGGGGATTTGGCAAAAGTTGCCTTTTGCCAAATCCCCGTAAATATTATCCATAACATTTTGAGATTTCAACCAACTTCAAATAGGTGCACTCTGCCCATACAACTGCTGGCGGATATTTACCACCTGGCGGCGCAATCTGTCATCGCGTTCGATCATATCTGCGACCTTGTCGCAAGCATACATGACAGTGGTATGATCACGCCCGCCCAGTGCCAGGCCGATTTGCGGCAGGGACACATTCGTCTCCCGCAGCAGGTACATGGCGATCTGGCGAGGCAGGGAAACCTGGCGGGAGCGGTCTGAACTTGTCAGACGCTCAACTGTCAGATCGAATGTTCGCGCAACCACATCCAGCACTTTTTCAGGTTTTAATTCCCCAGGTTGAGGCAGCAGATCAGCCAAGGCTATATCCACCATCTGCGGAGTCATTGGCATACCGCTCAGGTCTGAGAAGGCCAGGATGCGGTTCAGAGCGCCTTCAAGCTCACGGATGTTCGATTGGACTCGCCGGGCGATGGTTTCCAGGATTTCCACAGGCACCTGCCGGCCGGCGCGTTCAGCCTTATGGCGCAAAATTGCCTGACGGGTTTCCAGGTCGGGTAACTGGATGTCGGCAGTGAGACCCCATTCAAAGCGTGATCGCAGGCGATCTTCCAGTGTTACCAGGGATTTGGGCGGGCGGTCTGATGAGATGATGATCTGTTTGTTTTGCCCATGCAGGGTATTAAAGGTATGAAAGAATTCTTCCTGAGTGGATTCTTTGCCGGCAATGAACTGAATATCATCAATCAGGAGTACATCCGCCGAGCGGTATTTTTCCCGGAAGGCCTGGGTGGTATGCGAGCGAATGGCGTTGATCATATCATTGGTAAATTCTTCGGAAGATACGTACAGCACTACCAGGCCATCTTTCTCGCATGTATTTCCAATAGCGTGCAGCAAGTGCGTTTTTCCCAGACCTACGCCCCCATATAAAAACAGTGGATTATAAGCAGAGGCGGGGTTTTCAGCCACTGCCTGGGCAGCTGCAACCGCCAGGCGGTTGTTGGCACCTACTATAAAATTTTCAAAGGTGTAGCGGGGATTCAAAGTAACACAATGAGATCTGGTGTCAGGAGTATCATCTTCGATAATGACCCGGTTGTAGGCCGATCCGCCTTCAACGGCTTGAATACGTTCCCCATCGCTTGAAACCACAAATTGAATATCAACATCCTGGTTCATAATACCCATCAACAACCGGGTAGCCGTACTCGACAGGCGGCTTTCCAACCAATCACGCGCATAAGCATTTCGAACGCCGATCGTAAAAGTGCCGCCATTATATGAAACAATCCTGGTATCACGTACCCAGGTATCAAATGAGGCTTTTGGCATCTCCATCTGGAGTTGCCCCAAAGCTGATTGCCAGGCTTGCTGTCCGTCCATGCTTTCTCCAAAAGAATATCGAGCTTAAGAGACAGGGAAACAAGCCCACTGCTCACGCAGTGGGTAATCACTTTCCTAATAGGTTGGCTATTACCTGTCAAATTCTGGTGAGGCTTGACCCGCTGCCTCACACAACCAAGTTCATTCTAGCAGAAAGCAGCCAGAAACTCCATACTTTTAACCTACGCAACCTTAAAATTATTATAGTTTTTAAGGTTGCTCTAACCTTAAAAAGTGAACATTCGTTCCAAATCAACTTCGTTTTATTAGAACATTTGTTTACCACCATAAAAACGGACTGATCCGCCTACACATCCGCATATGGGGTTTGTACAAGACCACTTCTCCATATACTAAGATTCAACTTGTCAATCTTAAAAAATTCTTTCGGGAACTATTCGAATATATCAGCAGCGTGAAACCTAGATTTCAGGGGTTCAGCAATTGAATTTAATCCAACCCTGAGTAACGTTGTCCCAAACGGCGCGGCACCCACGCCAGAATGGTAGTACCCTCACCTTTAACAGAGCTGATATCCAGATCTCCATCCACATTATGAACGCGTGTCAGCATATTAGCCAGTCCGTGTCCCACACTTTTATTGATTTTCCCTTCATCAAAACCCTGGCCATTATCATGGACTTCCAGCAGGACACGTTCTTGTGTGGACCATAGATCCACGCTGACCTTGCTGGCATTGGAATGCTTGGCTACATTAGCCAGGGCTTCCTGGCAAATCAGGAAAATAGCCATGGCATGCGTTTGAGGCAGGTCGGCCAGAAGATCATTCTTCGGCTCTGTAAAGGCAATCTCAGATTTAACATTATCACGGTATTCATTGACAAGCCTTTGCATACCTTCCAGGAGGCTACCACCGCGCAACTGGCGTGGTTTTAAATCAAGGATGTACGTACGCAGGTCACGAATGGTGGCATTCAAGCTTTCAATTGATTTTTGAATATCAGTATCCGCTTGTTCAAGGTCTTCAAGAATCAAGTGGCGGATGTTTTCCAAAGCCAGGCCGACCCCATAGATGGATTGGATGACTCCATCGTGCAAGTCCATGCCAATCCGCTCACGCTCCTCAAGGATCGCAAGACGCCTGGCATTGGAGTGCAAGCGGGCATTTTCAATGGCAGTTCCAGCCCAGGTTCCGATCGACATCAACAATTGAACATCATGCTCGCCGATCGCTTTTGGGCTGCGTGAGGCAATGCTCAATACACCCACCAATTCACCTGGTGCTGACAGAGGAATACACACCATTTGTTTGAAGCCAACATCCACAACCGCACTGCGCAGGAAACGTTCGTCTTGATCCAAATCATTGGTAATGATCGGCTGCAAGCTCCTGGCTACCACGCCAACAACTCCCTCCCCCAATTTAAAGCGATTGCGAGTCCAAAATGCTTCTGCAGCCTGTCCCCGGTGCAACACCAAACGCAGGGTCTGGCTTTCTTTATCCAATAGAAATATCTCGCCTGCTTCGACCTTGAAGTGCGCCATTAACTGGGCCAGGATTTTATTCAACAGTTCATCCAGGTCAAGTGACGAAGCCAGCGCAGCACCAATATGGTTGAGGAGAGCCAAATCTTCATTGCGGCGGGCAAGCGCCTTATCGTGCAATACCAGGTTCTCATATATGCTGGCATTATGGATGGCTGCCGCTGCCGAGGCAGATAACATCTTTATAATCAACTCGTCATCTGTGCTAAATTCAGGAGCATCGATCTTGTCGGTTAAATAGATCTGGCCAAGTTGCAATATCCCCTGCATGATGGGAACCCCTAAAAAGGAGTGCATTTCAGGGTGGCCCTGGGGAAACCCAACGCTGCGCTTGTCTTTCTTTATCTCAGCCAGTCGGATGGTTTTTCCGCCCTTCATTAAAGCCCCGATCAAACCTCGCCCGCGTGGAGAGAAAGGAATGCGCTTGATCTCATCCGAGTTCATCCCAACAGTAATGAATTGTTTCAGCTTTCCGGCGTCATCCAATACCCCCAGGGCGGCATAACGTGCCCCAACTTGTTGCCGTGCCACTTCGGCAATGCGTTCCAAAAGGCTTTCAAGAGATACGTCCTTAACCAGCTCAAGACTGGCTTCGTACAATGCAACCATGCGGTCTTGCAATTGCTCACGTGTTAGCAGCATTTAAACTCCTCACTATGTTAATTCTACTCTTAATGTCCGAAATCGCCAAGTTTGACAGCTTTTCCCCGGCAGGGCTTTAACAAAGTCAGAAAGAATTTGGCTATCCTTTTTGGGTACTGGCTCAATATCTTCGAAAAAGAGAAAATTGGGTACCTAATGGCAGCCGACACCACCTACCAGTTACCCAGAGCTCGATATTGTTGATGCCGAATCAAGTTTGATAGGTTTTGCCAGCCAGTTGGATTAGAATAAGGCGTATATGAAGACTTCACGCATCCCCGGTTTTTATACCCAAACCATTTCCCAACGTTTAGACAGCCTGGCACAAGCCTGCGGGTTAAGCCAGGAGGAGCTCTCCACATTTCAACACCTGGCCGGACTATCCTTGGATCAGGCAAACTACATGGTTGAGAATGCCATTGGCACCTTTTCCCTGCCATTAGGGTTGGGTCTCAACTTTATCATTAATGGGCGCGAAGTAGTGGTACCCATGGCAATTGAAGAACCATCTGTGGTGGCCGGCGCATCTTTCATGGCAAAGCTGGCACGCAGCACGGGCGGATTTGTCGCCAATACCACCCCGCCAGAAATGATCGGTCAAATGCAGTTATTGGATATTAATAACCTGGCTGCAGCCCGGACTGCCCTGTTGGAACATAAAGATGAGTTACTACAGGAAGCCGGCCAGATCGACCCGGTTTTAAATAAGCTGGGAGGAGGCGCACGTAACCTGGAGATACGCAGTATTGAAAGCTCACCCATCGGCCCATTCCTGGTCATTCATCTGATCTACGATGTGCGTGATGCCATGGGCGCCAATGCAGTCAACACCGCCTGTGAGCGGCTGGCTCCCCGCATCGAAGCACTGACAGGTGGCAGGGTGCATCTGCGCATTCTTTCCAACCTGGCAGACCGCCGGCTGGCCCGCGCCAGCTGCACCATTCCGCCGACAGAATTGGCCTTTGATGCATATAGCGGCGAACAAGTGCGGGATGGTATCATTGAAGCCTGGGCATTTGCCGTATCCGACCCCTACCGGGCCACCACACACAACAAGGGCATCATGAACGGTGTGGATGCTGTGGTGATCGCCACCGGCAATGACTGGCGCGCCATTGAAGCCGGTGCCCACGCCTATGCTGCCCACAGCGGGCGCTATACCTCACTCTCCACTTGGGGCAAAGATGACGATGGCAACTTGGCCGGTTCACTGGAGATGCCCATGGCAGTGGGTATCGTGGGGGGTGCCACACGTGTAAATCCGGCCGCAATCACTGCCCTGAAACTGATGCAAGTGACCAGCGCAGCCCAGCTGGCTGAGATCATTGTCTCCGTTGGGCTGGCGCAAAACCTGGCAGCCCTGCGCGCCCTTGCCACGGAAGGCATCCAACGCGGTCACATGACTCTGCATGCACGCCAGGTGGCGATTGCAGCCGGAGCCAGTGGCGCGGCAATCGAAAAAATATCCGCCCAGCTTGTAGCCGAAAAGTCGGTTCGCATTGACCGGGCTGAAGAAATATTGAAAGGAATGTTATCCAACCATGACTGAGCCTGTTTCTCATACCTTGCTTAAACCCACTCATCCCGTCGGCTTTGTTGGTTACGGGGCTTATGTTCCCCGTTTCCGTTTACCTGCCAGGGAAGTTGCCCGCATCTGGACTGGAGGTATGGGTGGTTTACCCATTAAAGAAAAAGCGGTACCCGGCATGGATGAAGATGTGGTCACCATGTCGATCGAGGCTGCCCGTAACGCCATGGCACGTGCCCGGGTGGACCCGGCTGAGATTCGCGCCGTGTGGGTCGGTTCCGAGTCCCACCCTTATGCGGTCAAACCCACATCCACCATCGTGGCTGAAACCATTGGCGCCGTACCCAACACCCAGGCAGCCGACTGGGAATTTGCCTGCAAGGCCGGTACCGAAGCCGTGGTGGCTGCGATGGGCCTGGTGGGTTCAAAGATGGCACATTATGCCATGGCCATCGGCATGGACACTGCCCAGGGTAAACCCGGCGATGCATTGGAATATACTGCCGGTGCAGGCGGAGCAGCCTATCTGATCGGACCGGCAGATGAGTCCCTGGCGATCATCCAGTCCTCTTATTCATATGTCACCGATACGCCTGATTTTTGGAGGCGCGAATACCAGAGATATCCGGAACACGGGCAGCGCTTCACCGGTGAACCGGCTTACTTTAAACACATCAACGCAGCCGCCCGAGCCATGATGGAAGCCAACGGCACCACTCCGGCAGACTATAAATGGGCTGTATTCCACCAACCCAACACCAAGTTTCCACAGCGCGTGGCCTCCATGCTGGGGTTCAGCAAAGAGCAGATCGAACCCGGCCTGCTGGTTCAGGTCATCGGTAATACCTATGCCGGGGCTGCCATGATCGGATTGACCTCTATTTTGGATATCGCCGAGCCGGGTGATCGCATACTGATGGTCTCCTTTGGATCGGGGGCAGGTTCAGATGCGTTTGATCTGCTGGTGACGGACAAACTGCCCGAGCGCCGTATGAGTGCCCCGCTGACACGTGATTACATTGCCCGGCGCACCGAAATAGACTACGCCACCTATGCACGCACACGCGGCATACTGGCCATGCGTTAATGGGTTCTTTAGTATCTTCTCAAAAAGCCAGGGAACTTCCCACCCCAATTTTATGAGATATTTCCATTTATTCATCGAGAGGCACTATGAGTGATATTGTTATTGCCGGCATCGGTCAGACCAGCGTGGGGGAACATTGGGATCTTTCCCTGCGGGAACTGGCCCACCATGCCATCCAAGCTGCCCTGCAGGATGCAGGCGAATTGCAGCCCCAGGCTTTATATGTTGGCAACATGCTGGCTCCCATCCTGTCACGCCAGGCCCACCTGGGCGCGTTACTGGCTGATTTTTCAGGACTGAAAGAGATTGAAACTGCCACACTTGAGGCCAGCGGTGCTTCGGGTGGGGCGGCTTTGCGCCAGGGTTACCTGGCAATTGCCAGCGGGTTTGTACAGACTGCCCTGGTGGTGGGCGTGGAAAAATTCACCGATTCGATCGGGGCGGAAACCGAATCTGCCCTGGCAACAGCCACAGACAGCGATTTTGAAGCCGTGCAGGGTCTGACCCCTACTGCGCAGGCCGCACTGTTGATGCGCCGGTATATGTATGAATTTGATGTGCCTTCGGATGGATTTGCCGGGTTTGCCCTGAGTGCTCATGCCCACGCAGTGGGTAACCTCAACGCCATATACCAAAAGGCCATCAAGCTGGAAACCTACCAGAAAGCTGAAATGGTCAGCGAACCGCTCAACATGTTTGATATCGCCCCCATGGCAGATGGAGCCGCAGCCGTCCTGTTAACGCGCAGCGACCTGTTGCCCCCACACTTTTCCCACCCGCTCATCCGCATTGCTGGTTCAGCCAGTACCACCGACAGCCTGTCCATACACGACCGGCAGGATATACTCCAGTTCCAGGCCGCCGGGTTAGCTTCATCAAAAGCTCTGCAGCAGGCCAGGATCCAGCTTGACGATATCAGCCTGTTTGAATACTTTGATGCTTATTCCATATATGCCGCCTTGAGCCTGGAAGCCTGCGGCCTAGCGGAGCGCGGCCAGGGTTGGAAATTTGCCCGGGATGGTTTTCCGCTACCTTGTGCAACCCTGGGAGGTTTGAAAGCGCGCGGCAATCCGGGCGGAGCCACGGGTGTCTACCAGGCGGTTGAGGCTGCCCTGCAGCTACGCGGCACCGCGGGCGCAAACCAAATTCCCGCGGCGCGTTATGCCCTCATCCAGTCCCTGGGCGGCCCAGCTTCCACTGCTGTCAGTCATGTGCTGGAGAGAATAAACTAAAACCTGATAGTTCTTGAGAGTCTTGCAGGCTTAAAGTTGGCTTGTAATTACTTAAAGGAGCTTATTAATTATGGAAATACCTCGCCATTGGCGCTTGAAACAACAACGATACGGATTGGTCGGAGAAATCTGCCCACACTGCGAAGCCAAGATCTTCCCGCCACGCGACGTCTGCCCCACCTGTGGAGGCGAGGCCAAGACAGCCTTTGCCTTTAGCGGACGCGGGGAGGTGTATTCACACACCACCATTTACCAGGCTCCCAGCGGTTATGACGAAAGCACGCCTTACACCGTGGCACTTGTCAAACTAGCCGAAGGCCCCATGGTCACCGCCCAACTGACCGACCTGGGCAACCAGCCAGTAGAGATCGGCATGCCGGTCGAGATGGTCACCCGCCGCCTGCGCTCGGATGGCGATGAGCGCGGTATCCTGGTTTATGGATATAAATTTAGGCCAGCTCTTCGAGCCTAGAACTAAGGACTTTCTAAATGATGAAGCACCTTCCAGAGATTGCTGGAAGGTGCTTCAATGTTAATTTTCGTGTACAATTACCGAAGGTGGGTGCGTTTTCGATGTTAAAATGGGCTCAATTTCAATGTTAAAAAACACATATGAAGCGGACAGGATACTCAAAGAGGTTGAAACCCAACGAAAAATAAAATATACGATAGGTTTTCAGGTTGATTAATTGAGACGCATACGAAAATTTAAGGACGAAAAATGGCTAAAGACAAGTCTGTTCAATTTCCAGACCAATCAATGAACGATGCAGGTGAGATAGTAGACTTGCAACTGTGGGTAGACGAGTTCGAGAGATTTTTTAATGAAAAGATTTTAAGTGAAATCAGAACTACGATTGATAATGGTCTTCAAACAGCACCTTATATTCTGATTAGTTGTGCTATCGACTTCCTAGTCACATTTTGGACAGGTACTGACTCCACTAGAAAAAGCTATCCGGATTTTGTGAACAAATATTTCGATGGTTATGAAGGAGATATTCTGTATAAGGAACTACGATGCAGGATGGTTCACAACCACACTGTTGGCGAAAATGCCATCATTTGTTGGGATGAACCGGATTTACACAAATGCACTGCTGGCAATAAGATAATCGTGCTAAATTCGCAACAATTCTTTGAAGACTTTATTCTCGCAAAGGACAGATACATTGAAGAGTTGAGAACTAATCATAAATTACTCGAAAATCACATTAGACGGGTCAATAAGATGGGTGTATTGAGTTCAATTAACCCAGACGACTTGAGAACTCCTTGATTGGAACAACTCCAGCGACTTTGGATTCGACGTAACATGAAATTCATCCATATCCCACAAGAAACGGACAGGATCCTCACAGGGAATTTAAGATTTGTTTAATAAACAAAGGTATGAAGGATATATATGAATAAGATGGTTCTTTTTTCTTGCTTCAAATAAATCAATCTTTTTAATTATTCAATATAGAGTTTGCAGAAAAGGAATGAGCCTTCGCAAAATAAATCAACAATGACTCTGTGAAAATTAAATTTATCTGTCCAAATGAAATACTAAACTTTAGATGGTTATTGCTATATAGAGTGATTATGTATCAGTTTTATTTCTTTTTGCTTCGTCCATTATCATGAGGCGCCTTAGTTGTAAGTTTTCTTCCTCAACAATACGAATTTCGTCGTTGGCATTTTTCCTGCGGACAATACCTAAACCAAGAAAAATGACGCCCGGTATTAAAAAGAGAAATGCAAAAGAAAAACAACAACCAAGCCCTATTGCACTATTTTCTAATGTTTCTGCTCCTGGAAGGGTTGAACCAATAGCTGAAAGAATACCTAGAATACCAAATCCAACCCCGATAATTAAAAGGACACTTCCAATTGTGATAAGAATATTTGATGATGATTTATCCTTACTTGCTTGCTCTTTTTTTTGCGAATATCTTCCATCTGAAATTGAATATTTAGATTCATTACGTTATTCCTCCTTATGAAAATTCAAACCAATCAATCAGATGCTACAAATAATGAATTTGAATCTTTGATAGCAAAATAAATGAGGATTCGCAGACTTAACTAGATCATTTCTTAGACTAATAACCTCTATTATCAAAAATGATAATAGGAAGTTTCAAGATCAGTTTAAGAAACTATTTATTCTCATTAATGCTTGTTGATAAACCGAGGTTGGATCAATGAATAGATAGAGGGCTGGAACAATCCAGAAGATAGCGAACGAGAAAAAACCTAGTAATATACAAACCCAAAATAAAACATTTGGAGACCAATTGATCGTTCCAAACAACTCATATTTAGATGGGTCCGATTGGCGAATATTGATATATGCTTCAAAATTAGCTATGAAAGCGAAATTTACTCCATTTATTCCTTGCTTTACAATGACTCCATCGCTATGTTGGACAATTTGTCCTCCAAGAAACATTAATGATTTTTTGGTTGCTTCAACAACTTCCTGTATCGGTTTCTTTGTATCAATACTGAAAAAAACTTGTTTTGTACTCATAATCACTCCTTTAATAAACTTTTACATATACATATTTAAAGAACCCCCACCAATTAAAGTTGCAATCTCTAATGCTTTTCTACGATTAATTTTGGAAATTACAGATGATATCCAAAAACATTCTATTAAAGCAATCAGGCTAGGGAAGCCAGTCCAACAGAATAAAAGATAAATGATTCCTAAATCATTTTGACCAATGTAAAATTTGTGAGCGCCAAACCCGCCTAAAAAATATGCCAATAGTAATGCCAATATCGGATTTTTCTTCTTTCCATTATATTGCATCAAAAAAATCATCTGCTTGTCAACAGGAACAGATTGCATTATCTGATTTACATATAACTCACACGCACGTTCTTCTTTCTGATCTTTCTGATATAAATATACTGCCAGATAGATAATCAAGACTCCTAAAATTATTAAGACAACGAGGATGAATCCGCCAAGTGATAACAATAATCCTAAGATTAATGAAACTGAATCTGAAATATTCATGCAATCACCTTTTCTGACTTAGACCATATTAATTATATCTTACCTTTAATAAAATAATATCTTTAGAAAGCCATAATTAATCACCATGAAGGGAGCAACCTTTCAATTGATAGCGACTGGCTACCAAAAAGACCATTCAATTGTGTTACACCCACTTCATCTCATCTGGCATGGAGCGGGTTTTGCATTACCCAAAGAACACCAAAAATTCTTCATTATTTCTGTGATCCAAGCCAAAGTGAGCTACATTTTACTGGACATCTTATTTGAAGAAAACCTATATGTGCAGCTTCAGGAAGTCGAAATCCAATTACCCCTTCTGTCTCTAGTAGATAAGAGTACCAGTGTCGTGTACCCAATCCTGGAGTGCCTTCTGGGGGATAAATTAACCGCTTTTGCACCACACACCACTGGAATTCAATTCGGAAAGAGTAAAGAACTCGAGATTGCAAAGCAATTATTCGATGTAGCAGCCCTTTTCGACATTTCTGAAAATATCAGACTGGTAACTGCAACTCATGATGCTATTGCGTCCAAAGAACTGGCCTATCGTGGATTGAACGAGCTTAATACCCAGGATGTTTTGTTGGACACCTTCAACACAGCTTGTTTGATTGGTACTCGTGGCAATTTGCAAGCTGTCGGTGAGTACCAGGAATTAGTGGATGGAATCTCAAAACTCAGAGGTTTTATTTATTCAGGAAATTTTTCTCCAGACTCTGCCATCTTATGTGCATCAAAAGCAGCAACTCTGGCTGCGCTTATCTTGAAACAGGAGAACACGATTATTCGATTTGAGAAAGGGTTAGACCTTTCTGCATGGAACATTCCTAATCCGAATTACAACAAATTGAACAAGCTCAAGAAAACCAACCCGGAAGCGTTTTTCTTTTTTTACAGGGCGCTTGAAACCTTAGGTCAAATCGAGAATTAGTTCTTGCTTTAATTGTTTATTACTCAAATACTTACTTTTACTACATCCGCGCGGACCGAGTCGTATATACGGGTATAAATTTAGACCAGCGGTAAGGGCCGCATAACTTTGTGCTGGTGTATACCCATCGAGGGTACACGCGGGTATAAGTTCAGGCCGGCGATTCGAGCTTAGAACAAAAAGAATGTGCGAAGCGCCCTCCCGCGTATGCGTGGAGGGCGCTTTTCGATTCGGGATTCACATTGAGAAAAACCAATTGTCAATCCAACGGGTTGCGGACCGCCTTTGGCCCGTGATTGAGTACATGGGTATAGATCATGGTTGTTTTGATATCTTTATGCCCGAGCAGTTCCTGCACTGTGCGGATATCATAACCTGCTTCCAATAAATGGGTTGCAAAACAATGCCGAAAGGTGTGCAGGCTGATGGGTTTGTCAATTTTAGTCAGCTTTGCTGCTGCCCTGACCGCCCGTTGAAGCCCACTGGGGTCCAAATGATGGCGGCGTAAGATTCCACTACGCGGATCAGTTGAGCGGCGATCCGATGGAAAGATATATTGCCAGGCAAATTCTTTGTCTGCATTTGGATATTTGCGCGCCAGAGCAAAAGGAAGTTCAACCGAACCCTTGCACCAGATCCAGCTCGTGCAATTTGCGGATATATGCAATTTGAGTCTTGAGCGGTTCTACCAGGCTGGAAGGCAGCATCGTGGCACGGTCTTTTTCGCCTTTCCCATCTCGAACGATAATCTGTGATTGCTCGAAATCAATATCCTTTACGCTCAAGTGCAGACACTCCATCAAACGCAAGCCACTGCCATAGAGTAATTTTGCCATCAGTTGATGCAACCCTTGCACCCCTGAGAGTACTTGTGCTGTTTCATCTTTCGATAAAACGGTTGGCAAGTGTTCTGAACGTTTAGCACACATGGCATGGATCGGAATAGCGAGATCGATTTTCAACACACTTCGATAAAGAAATAGAAGGGCATTGAGTGCCTGGTTTTGGGTAGAGGCTGAAACATTATCCTCTTTTGCCATATGAGTGAGGAAGGTTTCGATTTCAACTGCACCCATTTCAGCAGGATGGCGTTTATTATGAAAAAGGATATAGCACCGCGCCCAGTGAACATAGGTTTTCTCGGTACTGTAGGAGTAATGTTTCAAACGGATGGCATCACGAATTTGGTCAAGCAGTTTTCTGGGTTTTTGGGTTGAAGGATCGCTCATGGGTGTTTGACGCAGAAAAATTTAATGTATGATTATTCTTATGATTGGATTGCTGTTGCATCTTCAAGATAATCAAGCATTATTACAGTATATTATTACTGTATATTATACCCGAATTAGTTGATTATACGGTATAATTGCAGCGTATAAAAAGTCCGTAAAATAAATAGTTGGGCGCCTCTTTCGGGAAAGGAGTTGCCCAAAAATAATACTCTACTTCAGTTGTCCCATTCGCTTCCAGTTCATTTTATAAATTATAAGGAGAAAACCAATGGACATACAGCAACCTGTTCCCAAGATTTCGCTCGATGTACTTCGGCAAGAAATCAAAAAAGAATACACCAATGTAGCCCTTGATCCCAATAAGGGATACCATTTCCACACTGGGCGTCGCCTTGCGAACTTGCTCGGATATGAGGAAGCCTTGTACGCTGACCTCCCCGAAAGTAACATCGCATCCTTCGCTGGAACTGGAAACCCGTTTTCTGTAGGGTCAATAAATCTTGGTGAAACAGTTGTAGATATTGGCTCTGGTGCGGGATTCGATTCTCTTATCGCATCTCGTCTGGTTGGCTCATCTGGTCGGGTGATAGGATTCGACATGACCGCAGAGATGTTGAAAAAGGCACAGGCGGGAGCGGCAGCGATGGGCGCATCCAATGTCAAATTCCGTGAAGGGCTTGCAGAATCTCTGCCCCTATCTGATAACTTTGCTGATGTAGTGATTAGCAATGGCGTTCTCAATCTTACACTTGATAAAGTCGAGACGCTTCGCGAATGGTTCCGTATTCTAAAGCCAGGTGGACGATTACAAGTGGGCGATATTCTAATTGAGCGTGAGTTACCTGCCGACGCATTAGATGACATCTCTCTATGGACTGGTTGAATTGCTGGCGCTCTGCTGGACGCAGAGTTACTCCGCGCCGTGCGCGCGGCTGGTTTTGAAAATGCAGAAATTGTCCACAAGTACAACAACTACGTAGATGTACCTGATCCGTCCGACGCGCTGGACTTCGGCACGCAGGGCATCAGTTTCCACGCCTTCAAGCCCTTATAAATATTTGTGGAGGCTCCAAATTAATGGCGGCGGCTAACAAAGCGTACCGGAAGATCGCCGGCACTTTGCAATGAACGTGTGGGAGTCTGCGCGGTTTACAAGCATTTTTCCCTGGACAGTCCGCTAAGACGGGCTGGCTTCGAGTTTTTTCTGCTCCCAAACAGAATCTCAGCCCGCCCACCCGCCACTAACGCAAACCGTTAGCCCTCATGAGCGTCGCCGCATTGAAGATTTGAATGCTATCGGAGAATCTTTGGTTGAATTACCCGAGCCAAAGCCAAAGAAGTAAAAGAAATTGTAAGCAGATATAATATCGGCTAGTGATCTTTTGAAATAAATTTAGGCAATTATACGCTTGACACACCTATTCCCCAGAGATAATATAAAAGTATGAACAACATTAATAGCAATAAAAAAGAGTTGTCGCCAGAACAACGTGAAGAACTACTCAGAGCATTGAAAGCCCGTTTTGAGAAAAACATGAACTGCCATAAAGGTCTTAAATGGGCTAAAGTACAAGCAAAATTGGAAGCTAATACTGAAAAACTGTGGTCACTCAATGAAATGGAGAGAACCGGTGGAGAACCGGATGTTGTTGGTTATGATAAAAAGACGGGCGAATACATTTTTTATGATTGTTCAGCGGAAAGTCCTAAAGGCCGAAGAAATATTTGTTACGACCATGAAGCGCTGGAATCAAGGAAAGAATTTAAACCAGAAGATAACGCTATTGATATGGCAGATGCTATGGGCATCGAGATTTTAACGGAAGAACAATATCGAGAGTTGCAGAAACTTGGAAATTTCGATACGAAAACATCGAGCTGGCTGAAAACACCTTCTGAAATTAGAAAACTCGGCGGTGCCATCTTTGCTGATCGTCGCTACGACCATGTCTTCGTGTATCACAACGGTGCGTCCTCTTACTATGGCGTCAGGGGGTTCCGTGGCTCGCTAAGGGTCTAGTACCATGTCTATAAAAATCAAATGCGGGCTAACACAGCGTACCGGAAAAGCACCGGCACTTTGCACTGGACGGGAGGGATTCATCGCTGTTTTCAGATATTTTTCCCTCGACAGTCCGTCAGGACAGGCTGGCTTCGAGTTTTTCCTGCTCTCAAGTATTGTCCACGCCCGACCAACTACGCCGGGGCTTACGCAAACCGTTAGGCAGCATTCGCCAGAAATTGCTAGCAGGTGGCTTGGAGCAAATATTTCATACAAAGGAGTATCAAAAAAATGAATAGAATGAATCCTAATGTTGATTTTTATTTTAGTAAATCCAAAAAGTGGCAGGAAGAATTGGAGAAATTGAGAATGATCGTTCTTGACTGTCAACTGACCGAAGAATTGAAGTGGGGTGTTCCTTGTTACACGTTTCAGAAAAGTAACATAGTTTTAATACATGTATTTAAAGAATACTGTGCGCTTTTGTTTATCAAAGGTGCCTTGTTAAATGATGCCAATGGGATTCTAATCACACAAACGGAGAATGTGCAGGCAGCGCGCCAGGTTCGGTTCGCCAATGTTCAAGAAATAGTTGAGATGGAAACCATCTTGAAAGCCTATATTTATGAAGCCATTGAAGTGGAAAAAGCCGGTTTGAAAGTGAATTATAAAAAGGCTACAGAATTCAGCATTCCTGAAGAACTTCAAAATAAATTAGATGAAATCCCTGCCTTGAAAACTGCTTTTGATGCATTGACGCCGGGACGGCAAAGAGCGTACATTCTTTATTTTTCTGCACCCAAACAATCCAAAACCCGGGAGTCAAGGGTTGAAAAAAGTATGCAGCAAATTCTCAATGGTAAGGGATTAAATGATCAGTAATTCGATGCGAAAATAATTCAAACTTTAAGATATTGCCTCACTTCGCGTTGCGTTGACACCAAATGGACAGCCTGGTTACAACAAGTTTAATTGGGACAAAATTGCAAATGAATGGTGGAAATGGACGAAATAAAAAATACTCCTTTCAACAAGCGGTCATACGCCATAGGGGTTTTTAGTGGTAAATCAAGCGTTTCAGCTCGCATCAAGGTTTGTATCGGGTGACACGAACGCAGCTCCGAAATCCCCTACGGCGCATACCGCCGACCGTTGGGCGCTAGAACCCAAACGACTAAAAGAGAATTTCAAAATGGGCCATGGCCATGCAAATGCGATTGTGGCATTTACACGAGGAGTCGGAAAGAAATGAAATCCCCAAAATTCAATTCAGTTGAGGAATATTTAGCTTCACTGGATCCTACGAAAGAGAGGACTCTCAGGTCCGTAATTGATTTGATTCTTACCCAATTTCCGGAACTAGAGTCCAAAATGTCCTGGAACGTACCTAACATCCACCGGAATGGGAAGTATGTAGTTGGCGTTTGTGCCTACAAGCATCATTTAACATTTTCACCCTGGAGTTTTCGTGTAATTGAAAACTTTAAGGTGAGGTTGGGGAAGTTTGTCCTCTTCAAGAACTGCTTTCAGATCCCTGTCGATTGGGAAATCGATGAAGAATTAGTGAAGGATTTGGTCCGGGCCAGACTAGCAGAGCTGGATTAAGAATATCTTTGGCAGATCTCGCAGAGGCATTGTGTCAGTGTCACAGAGCGCCTAACAAAGCGTGCACCTGACGTGTGGGACTGCCGCTTCGCGGCGTGCGGCATTTTCAAGCATTTTTCCCTGGACTGTCCTCCAGGACAGGCTGGCTTTTAGTTTTTCCTGCCCCAACAGAATCCCAGCCCGCTCACCTGCAAGCATCCCGCATAAAGCATGCGGGACATACGCAAACCGTTAGATCGACACTCTCACCTCCGCCGCGCGAACCGAGTCGTATATACCCCAAAAGGACGGGGCAGGCGGGTAAAGTCCCCCGCAGGGGGATGCACAGCACTCCCATTGGTCGTAAGTTCAGGCCGGTTTTGAGGTAACAAGATGCTGAACCGCTATCCATTTGGTAGCGGTTTTTTTTGGCAGCATTGTTTTTTGCTACATTTCTGGTTCACTTTGGTTGCGCTTGTTTATAGTTTTATTCATGTATAATTGCATTTAGAACAATAATTTAGTGGTGTGTCTTAAATTCCAAATATACCACTGATAAATTTTGGTTTCTTTGAAGAATATTTGGGTCGAGAAATTGTAAAGAGGAGCAAGGACATGCTGGGCATTCTCATCGCCAAGCTGATTGATGGTTAAATAGCACGCAACTTGCTGGCAAAGTTTTTGTTAGAGGCTAGAACTGAAGTGGTGATGTTAAAGTTTTTAGAAGTAATGGGTTTGGGCGGGGGAATATTAATTTAATCATCTAGCAACATATTGAATTTTTCGAAAAGGTCAGGTTTATGGCGAAAAAAAACAATTCACCTTCTTTCATCAATAGACTTCTCATCCGTACAGGCAGGCGTTATCCGATCCTGATTCTTCTTTTCACGCAATTAATCAATACTACAATGATGCTTTTGTTAACCGCCATGCCGGCTCAGCAAAATGCAGGATTTAGCAAAACCCAGGGCACCAGCCTGTTAATATTCGGCGGCGTTGCCTTGTTGTTAAGGAATGCAATTCTGCTTGTGCAATTCTCTCATTTCAATCAAGATTTGTTTACATGCCTGTTGAAACCCGGCCAACCCAGGGCGATCAGCACCGACCCTGAGCAGGAAAAACTTGCCTGGGAGCAAGCGACTTCTGCTACCAAAAATTATCTCTTTTACGAATTCATGGAACTATTAATTCTGGTGCTGGCCCCGACCCTGGCATATGGGTATTTCGGCCTTCACCTCAGCTTTGAGCAAATCTTTTACCTCAGTTCGGCGGCGATGGCAGCCGGTCTGACAAACAGCATCCTGGAAAACCTGACGCTCAATCAATTGTTCGAGCCGATCATCCAAGCCTTACTCCCCAAACAGTTTGAAAGGCAATTGGCTGGTATGAAAGGAATGCGTTTATGGTTGAAATTATCGCTCTCGATGATTGGGTTGGTGATGGTTACCTTGTTTCTGGTTATACCCACTGTCTATCACCAGATGAGGCTTATCTCTCATTCCCCTCAACTCCTGACCAATGCGTTGTTGGTGATTGTGAATGCGGGTGTTGGAGCCATTGTCGTGGGAGTGTTCCTTTCTTTCCAGCTAGTATCCTTTTTCTCCAACCCATTCCGCAAGATGATCAAGCTGTTTAGCGAAGTCGAAAAAGGTGACCTCAGCCAGCGCATTGAAGTTTCTCTCCCAGACGAATTTGGCAGCCTGAATATCTACATTAACCACATGCTTGACCGCCTCCAGATCCTGAATTCCACGCTGAAACAGCAGGTAGCTGACCGCACTCTAAAGCTCAGCCAAGTCAACGAGGAACTAAATGTCGAACTTGTAGAACGCAAACGCATTGGAGAGCAACTCTCATATACCTCGTTGCATGATCCTCTGACGAATCTGCCTAATCGTGTTTTATTTATCGATCTCCTGCGCCATGCGATGGAACGCTCCAAGCGGAATAAGAATTTTAAGTTTGCCGTATTCTTCTTGGATTTGGATCGCTTCAAGGTGGTGAATGACAGCATGGGCCACAATATCGGGGATTTATTACTGATCGAAAGCGCACACCGTCTAAAAGCCTGCTTACGCAGCCAAGATACCGTTGCGCGTTTGGGGGGCGATGAGTTTGTCATCTTGCTTGAAGATATGGAATTTCCCACGGATTACAAAATTGTTGCAAATCGGATCCTAAATAGTCTGGATTTGCCTGCTGATTTGGGAGGTCACAAGGTATTTATATCCGTAAGCATGGGCATTGTGCTGAATGATGCCAGGTACAAGCGAGCGGAGGATATCTTACGCGATGCCGATATTGCAATGTATCGTGCCAAGAAACAAGGGCGGAACCGCTATGAAATTTTTGATCCGGCGATGCTAGATGGTGTGATGACACACCTAGAACTTGAGACTGACCTGCGAAAAGCTTTGGAACGTCAGGAGTTTATCGTTTACTACCAGCCAATCATAGATCTGGAAACCCGGCGAATCACTGGATTTGAGGCGTTGGTACGCTGGCAGCATCCAACACGGGGCCTAACCGCTCCAGCAGAATTCATACCAACCCTTGAAGAAATGGGGCTCATCGTTCCGATGGGTTATTGGGTTCTAGACGAGGCATGCCGCCAGATTCGCGCCTGGCAGGTTCAATATCCTAAAGATCCACCGCTGACGGTTAGCGTGAATTTATCTACCAGGCAATGCACACAAACGGATTTGGTTCAAAAGATTGCTGAGATCCTGAAAATAAACAAATTGGATGCCAGCAGTTTGAAATTGGAACTGACGGAAAGCTTGATAGTTGAAGACGCCGCGTTTACTTCTGCCATACTTTTAAAGTTACGCGAATTGGGCGTACAGGTGCAAATTGATGATTTTGGAACAGGGTATTCATCGCTGGGATACCTACACTCTCTACCAATTGACACACTCAAGATTGATCGCACTTTCATCAGCCAACTAGGAACCCCTGGCAGCGGTTTAGAGATCGTCCGAACGGTTTTGGCACTAGCACACAGTCTAGGAATGAATGTGATTGCGGAGGGTGTTGAAACAAACGACCAGCTATCCATACTACTTGCGATGGGATGCAAGTATGTGCAAGGGTTTCTCTTTGCCAAGCCAGTTAATCACCAGGAGGCAGGTGCCCTGCTGGGGAAGTCATTTGCCGCATTTGAGGATTAAAATGATGGAACACACATGGGAACCTTACGCAGTCGTATGCAAGAAATTTTGCAGGAGCATTTTTAATCTTATATTTGTTATCTGACCAGCAGTTTCGCGGATATTGTTTGCTGATTTTTGATTCTCGTCACGCGATTTCGTATGATTAACTAACACTAGATGAATACTTAGGTTATCTTTTAGTTTGTAGGATAAATTTGCGTTGAATGCACCTATTTTTTAATCCACCCGCGAATCGCGTAAGCCTTCATCGCACAGACCGAGATGTATGTATTCCCAAACTTCGAAGGCAGGTGTGCACAGTACTCCTTTGGTCGTAAATTCAGGCCGGCGATTTGCCCCTTATGGGGCACTGCGCGAGCCTAGTATATAGAAATCTTTATTCACTTAAGCACCTTCCAGAAATGGAGGGCGCTTTTTTGTTGTGATACATCTTCTCCCTTTACGTATAATGATATAGAGATGGACACATTATCACGAACTCTCGCAAGAGAAAAGGATTCCATGGAGGCCATTAACTGGGAAGCTGTTTACCACCAGGAACTACCACGCATCTATAATTTCTTTCGCTACCGGGTCGGTGATGGTCATCAGGCTGAAGACTTGACCGCAACCACATTCGAGAAAGCCTGGCGTGGCAGGTGGCGCTATAAGAAGAATCTGGCAGCATTTTCTACCTGGCTTTTTACCATTGCCCGCAACGTTGCTACCGACCACTTCCGCCGTGTTCAACAAGAATTTTCATTCGAAGATATCCATCAGCAAGCTGACTTGGCAATAGTTGAAGAGACTATTCAACAGAAGCAGGAATTCTCGCGTCTCTCAATGCTCCTGGCAAAACTGCCGGGGCGCGAGCAGGAGTTGATTGCTTTAAAATTCGGCGCAGAATTTAGCAATCGCGAAATCGCCCACCTGACTCATCTAAGCGAATCTAACGTTGGCACAATGTTAAATAGGATTATTATTAAACTCCGCTCTGAATGGGAGGTGGAGAATGAAAGATGATTTTCTGACCAAGTACCATACACAACCGCCTCGTGAGTTTTCCGCGGCATTATATGCCCATATTGCACAGCCAAAACCGCGGCTTATTGCCCAAAAAATAACTCTCCGGAACACCGCGCTTGTCATCGCAACCTTGGTTCTGGTGATTGCTTGTGTTCGCATTGTGACCATGCCGCGCTGGGTTGAAATCGGCAATATATGGGTTGATGTAAAACCTAACATTTTGATCCCCACACTCCCCCACATTGATAGTGTGGATCCTCCTCAGGAGCAGGCAACATCTTATACACTATCCGATATCAAAGCTGCATTTGACGGAGCGTTAATGATACCTGATTGGGTTCCAGATGGATATACATTTGATTCTGTTATCCAGATGGCTGACATCGGTACGGACAAGATGGCATCGCTCTCTTGGAAGGGATCAACACTCGAACAACATATCCAGTTGTACGCCCGTTCCATAAAATGGTGGTATTTTGGATTAAATCGCTATGTCGTTGGACCTGCATCTACCTTTCCAGTTGCCCCCGGAAGTTACCGGGAAGTTCAGGTAAATGGTCAATCCACCGTTTCAGTAAGAGGTGATTGGGCATTCAATGATGTAGACTGGCAAGGGGATTTTCCCGTCGAGGTAAGCTGGGATAAAAAAGCAGCCATTCAACTTTATTGGATTGATGGTGAATGGTTATATCACATAACCGCTTCTCAAGATGTTTCCATTGATGATCTGATCCGCATGGCTGAATCGTCCAGGAAATAATTCTACCCTCCTCTTTGAAAAAGGGTTGTTCCTCTCCTTGTTGGGGACAGCCCTTTTACTTTTAATCCAAGGTTACCAAAACGGTAACCATATGGTATAATCCTGTTATGAGGATCATCAGCCGGCGTATCCTGTGGGAATTCTGGGAAAAGCATCCGGATGCTGCCACCCCATTGCAGACCTGGTTCCATGATGTGGAACGTGCCACCTGGAACAGCCCGGCGGATATCAAAGCGGTTTATCAGAATGCCAGTTTTGTGGCTAATAACCGAGCTGTTTTCAATATCAAAGGCAATCATTACCGGTTGGTGGTTGTGGTGGTATATCAACATGGCGTGGTGTACATTCGGTTCGTGGGAACGCACGAAGAATATGATCGGATCGATGTCAACACGATATAAGGAGTAAAAAATGGATATCAAACCTATTCACAGCAAAGCTGACTATCAGGCAGCATTGAAGGAAATCGAAAAGCTGATGGAATCTATCCCTGGAACCCCAGAAGGTGACCGGATGGATGTGCTGGTGACTCTGGTTGAAGCATATGAAGCCAAACACTTCCCGATCCCTGAACCGGATGATCCGGTGCAGGTGTTGGAATATTACATGGAAAGCCGTGGACTTAGCCGGTCAGATCTGATCGCATACTTGGGCAGCAAGGAGCGGGTTTCAGAAGTACTCAATCGAAAGCGCGGACTTTCACTGGAAATGATCCGGCGGCTGCATAACGGTTTAGGGATTCCAGCCGACTTGATTATGGGAAAGCACGCTCAAAGCACCACCATAAAAGTTCCCACGCGGACCAAGTCGCACGTACAGGTATAAGTTCCGACCTGCCATGCAGGGATAAACAAATAATGCTCGTTTACACCCATCGAGGGGCAGGCGGGGATACACAGAACTCCCTGCGGTCGTAAATATAAGCCTGTACTTCGATTCTGGAACAAAGAGAATGTTAAGACAATGAAGCACCCTCCGCCTGGAGAGTGCTTCTTCATTTAAGGAGGTGAGTACAGGCGTATTACAATTCTTGTGGTTCTTTTCTTAAACTATCCAGATAATGTTGTATAGTCAGAATCGGATGGGTCAAGAGCATCCTCGGGCCGGAGAAACGCATGATTTGCTTGATTCTGGACCGCATTTCAGATTTATAACAATGGATTGGGCATTTTGCGCAGGTGGTCTTGCCTTGCTGGAAAGGGCAGTGTTTGAGTCTGTTCAAGGAATAGTCCTGCAATTCCTGGCACTGCTTGCATAATTTGGATTGGCAGCCATGGTGTCTTTGGCAGTAAAGTAAAAACATGGCTTGTAATGTCTGTGATTCGCGTTCAAGGCGATTTTTAGTAAACATGGTGGCAATTATAATATGGCTCGCAGGTTTTATACTGTTATGTCCAATAAACAATACAATGTTTATATAACCACATTCATACACCCCGCGCGGATCGCGCCAGCATCCCCTTGGGTACTGAGTCGTATCCTTCGGTGGCCAAGCACAGCACTCCCTTTGGTCGTAAATTTAGGCCGGCGGTTTGCCCCTGCACCCTTCGGGCACTCTGCGGGGTACTGCGCGAGCCTAGAACAAAGAGAGTATTAGATGATGAAGCGCCTTCCAAGAATGGAGGGCGCTTTTTGATTTTGTGGCATAATTGCAGATTATAACAAATCCGTATAATTAATAGTTGGAAGCTAAAACACAATAACGTTGTAGGCAAGGATATAGACCATGAGTGCTCCTGTCGATTGGCTGCTTGTAGGTGAACCTTGGGTTGAATATCGAACAAGGCTCGATTTGCTGGGACAATCCGAGAACGACCAACAAGTCAATTCTTCCCGGAAGTCAATGTTGGCGAATGCTCAGGTACAAAACCTGGTCACGGAACTCTCCGGATGGCCGGGGACAGTTATATCAAGTCATAAGAGCGCCAGCCAGTCGTTTCATAAACTGACATTCATCGCTGATTTGGGATTTACAGTCCATGATCCCGGTGTGGATACAATTGTTGCGCGCATTTTGGAACATCAATCTGCTGAAGGCCCCTTCCAACTCCCGATGAATATCCCCACGCATTACGGCGGATCAGGCCATAATCAATGGGCATGGGCCTTATGTGATGCTCCGCTCATTGTTTATGCCTTGGTAAAGTTTGGCGTTAGTAACGAACCGGCAGTAAAGTCAGCCATCGAGTATCTGATTGAATTGTTACGCGATAATGGTTGGCCCTGTGCCGTCTCCAAGGAATTGGGCAAGTTCCGTGGACCTGGGCGAAAAGATGATCCTTGTCCTTTTGCGAATTTGGCCATGCTTAAGGCATTGTCAGAAGTTGCGGAATTACGCGATAGCCCTGCCTGTCACACAGGGGCAGATACAATCCTTAATTTATGGAGCGAAAGCACTACACAACACCCATATATGTTCTACATGGGTACTGATTTTCGTAAACTTAAAGTTCCCTTTGTATGGTATGACCTCATACATGTGCTTGATGTCTTATCGCGATTTTCTTGGCTCAAAAATGATAAAAGATTTCTCGATATGCTCGGGATATTGGAATGTAAGGCAGATCTGCAGGGATGCTTTACACTCGAATCAATTTGGACAGCATGGAAGGATTGGGAGTTTGGACAGAAGAAAATGCCATCCCGGTGGTTAACCCTGTTGGCGTGGCGCATCTTCAGAAGAGTGGAGACTGCATCAAAATAGTCCGGCGCCCAACACCTGCTCCCCCAAAGAACGGGGACATGCAAGCGGACAGCGGCTATGCCGCTCGGAATCAGGCGCGATTTGCCAGAATGTACAATAATTGAAAAAGAGTCTCACTCGCCCCGCCGCTGAGCCAAACCGTTAGATGACTACCTTCACCTCATCCGTGCGGACCATATCGTATATACAGGTATAAGTTCCGACCAATTGGATTTGCACCAACACAATAAAGAGAAAATTTACCATAAGATAACATTAGCCCCAGATATGGGGGCTTTTTGAAAGAACTGTGTGTTTGTGTACAAAACAAAAAGAGTTCGTACGAATGTTGAGACAGTTTAGCAAGTTACATAGAAATCAAACCACCTAAAAAGCTTATAGAGAAGAAAATAAAAATCCACAATACTTTCTCATGAGAACCCCGCTGACCATCTCGCCTTGACTGCCACAATTGACACATTAGTGAGCAAGCAATCTATCTGGGAAATCTTGTTCAGTGCCAGATGATATAAAACCATACTTGTAGACATTCTCACTAAACATTAAGGAAAACTTTCACAAATCTCACTAGGATAATCCTTATGGCACGGCTATAGTTATCTCTATCAATTAACTTCGAGCCAATCATGCACATACATTGCCTGGGAATTAACCATACTACCGCCTCGATCAGCTTAAGAGAACAATTGGTTTTTAATGCTGAAAACATTCATGATGCCTCTATGTATCTTGCTTGCGGGGATGATAACAACCAGATCAGCGAACTGGTTATCCTCTCCACCTGTAACCGAATTGAACTGTATGCTGTCTCCAATTGCTTTGTACCAGACGCGTTGGAGTCATTTCTGGTGGATGTACGCGGGGTAGCCGCACATTTATTCCGCCCCCACTTGTACCATTACACAGACAAACAGGCTGTCAGCCATTTGTTGCAAGTGGCCTCAGGTCTGGATTCGCTCGTCTTGGGTGAACCGCAAATCTTGGGGCAGGTAGCGGATGCCCTTGAATTGGCTCGTCAAACTAGTTCAATTGGACCGATCCTTTCACGCCTGTTCCAGCGAGCCATCCATGCCGGTAAACGTGCCCGCACCGAGACTTATATTGCCCGCAACCCGGCATCAATATCTTCCCTGGCTGCATCCATGGCAGAAGCATCCATCCACAACCTATCGCAGGCGCAAATCGTGATTTTGGGAGCAGGCGAGATGGCCGAGCTAGCCGTTGAGGCGCTTCGCAAAAGAGGGGCAGTGAAAGTGCTGGTGCTTAATCGAACGATTGAGAGGGCAGAAATACTGGCAAAACGTTGGCAAGCAACTGCTTCCACTTTTGAGTATATGAACGAAGCTCTTTCCACAGCAGATATCCTGATTTCGTCCACAGGAGCTCCGCATACCATCCTTCATCCCGGCACTCTTAAAGATATCCTGGAACAGCGACCTGCCCGACCACTGGTAATGATTGACATCGCTGTACCACGAGACATCGACCCGGGCTGCGGCGAGATTCCCGGCGTAGTTCTGTATGATATGGACAGCTTGCAAGCTCATCTCAAGCATTCGCTTTCCGAGCGGGAAGCAGAGGTACCACGGGTCAAAGCGATTTTGACCAAGGAAGCGGAAAAGTTCCTGGATTTTTTTCATTCGCTGGATATGCTTCCGTTGATTGCAGAAGTGCGTCAGCATGCGGAGGTTATTCGCCAGACTGAACTGGACAAAACCCTGCGCCACCTGCCCGGCCTGAGCGAAGCTGAGAAAGCCCGCATCGAAGCCATGACCAGTGCCCTGGTCAAGAAGCTTTTGGATACACCCACCAACCGTATGCGGGCTGAAGCCAACACGCCAACTGCCTCTGAATACGCCAGCATGGTGCGAACTTTATTTGGTTTAACGACCGTGGATTGACCCAATAGGAATATAGGAATCTGAACCCTCATGAAACTGATATTCGCCACCCGTCCCTCCGCCCTGGCCCGCTGGCAGACCCAGTGGGTGATGGCTGCTTTGCAGAAAATTCACCCTGACCTGCTCTGTGAGGAAAAAGTCATAACCACGCAAGGCGATAAAATTCTCGACAAACCCCTGCCTGAGATTGGCGGAAAGGGGTTGTTCACGCAGGAACTTGAAACTGAGCTCCTGTGCGGCGCGGTTCACTGCGCTGTGCACTCACTTAAGGACCTGCCCGTTGAAAACCCGGCTGGTTTGACCTTGGGATGTGTGCCGGTGCGTGCCGAGCCACGCGATGCATTGATCTCTGCCAGAGGCCATCTTCTCGAATCGTTACCCCCCGCAGCCGTAGTGGGAACCTCAAGTTTGCGCCGCAGCGCCCAGATTCTGTCTGTACGCCCAGACGTGACCACCACCTCTCTGCGAGGCAATGTGGACACTCGTCTGCATAAAGCCCTGGATGGACAGTATGATGCCATTCTTCTGGCTGGCGCTGGCCTGATCCGTCTCGGAATGCAATCGCATGTCACCCAGTGGCTGCCGTTGGATGTAATGCTGCCTGCACCCGGACAAGGAGCACTGGGCATCCAATGTCGTGCAAATGACCAAGAGTCTCTTGAGCTTTTATCCTCGCTTGAAAATATTCCAACCCGGGCTGCAGTGACTGCTGAACGTCAATTTTTGCTTGGATTGGGCGGAGGATGTGCCGTTCCGGTGGCAGCTTACGCACATTGCACTGTTGAAAAGGAAACTTTGTCTATATTTCTGACCGGTCTGGTAGCTTCCACGGATGGAAAACAGATAGTTAAAGTAAGCGGTGAAAGCACAGATCCTTTTGAACTTGGCACTCGCCTGGCAAAAGAAGCCATCACTCAAGGTGCCACTGAAATTCTGCAACAGGTTTCTGAATTCGGATCCAAGGCTGCTGCTTGACATGAAAATACTCATCACCCGTCCTCGTAATCAGTCTGTTGCATTTGCCAACTCCCTGCTTGCTGCTGGCTTCGAGCCGGTCTTTTTTTCTGTTATTGAGATCCACCCATTTGAAGAAAATGTGGCATTGGAGCGAGCCATTGCCTCACTGAACTGCTATGAATGGGTGGTGTTCACTTCGGTAAACGGGGTGGATGCATTTTTTGAACACAACCTGCATCCAATATCCTTTCAAGAAAATGGCAGACAAGTTAAAGTGGCTGCAATTGGCTCAAAAACCGCACAATCCCTCACCGCACGTGGGGTTACGCCTGACTTTGTACCCGAAGAATTTGTGGCTGAAGCCATCCTGCCCGGCCTCGGTGACCTGCGTGGACGCTGGATATTGCTGCCCTGTGCCGAAATCACCCGGGATGTCGTGTCGAAAGCAATTTTAGCGGCAGGCGGCATCGCACATGAGATCGCTGTCTATCGCACACTCCCGGCTCAACCAGACCTGGATGGGTTGGCTGCCCTGAAGATCGGTGTGGATGTTGTCACTTTCACCAGCCCATCCACAGTGGAAAACTTTGTCAACCTCGTCCTGCTGGAGGAACTCGATCCACTGCATTTGCCCGGCCACCCCAGGATCGCCTGTATAGGTCCAATCACACAAAAAGCAGCTGAAGAAGCAGGCTTTGAAAATGTATTAATGGCAGACGAATATACGACCGAAGGACTTGTGAAACTACTGTGTAATTTGGAGAAATGATGGCTATATTTGAACTTGATCCGAAGAAACCAAACTCTGACCGGCGTGCATTGATTGCCAGACCTCGCCGATTGCGCCAGAGCGAGACCTTGCGAGCGATGGTGCGCGAGACTGAATTGAACGCGCGCGATTTCATATACCCGTTATTCGTCCGGCACGGACAGGGACGCACACCCATCGCTTCCATGCCTGGTGTGTCCCAGCTATCCGTTCTGGAAGCTGTTCGGGAAGCCGAAACCGCAGCAAAACTGGGCATCCCGGCAGTGATCCTGTTTGGTATTCCGGCAGAAAAAGACCCGCTTGGGCTGGAAAACTTCGCCCAGGATGGCGTTGTTCAACAGGCAATTCGCCTTATCAAGCGCGAAGTTCCGGAAATGTTGGTGGTGACCGATGTATGCTTGTGCGAGTATACCGATCATGGACATTGTGGGATATTAAATACAGGTGAGCATTTTCAAGCATCCTTACCGGAAGGTTATGTACTCAACGACCCAACTCTGAATGTACTCGGCAAGGTGGCCGTTTCGCATGCAGCCTGCGGTGCAGATATCGTGGCGCCATCCGGTATGCTGGACGGTATGGTAATTGCCATTCGTGAGGCTCTGGATGTGAATGGTTTTGAGAATGTACCGATCCTATCCTATGCCATCAAATATGCCTCTGCTTTTTACGGCCCCTTCCGTGACGCCGCTGAGGGGGCACCAAAATTTGGTGACCGCAAATCTCACCAGATGGACCCTGCCAATATCCGTGAAGCGCTGCGGGAAGCTGCCCTGGACGTGGATGAAGGCGCGGACATGCTGATGGTCAAACCTGCCCTGGCTTATCTCGACGTCATCCGCTCTGTCAAAAACGCCTTCCCCGAAATACCCATGGCAGCCTACAATGTCAGCGGCGAATATGCCATGATCAAGGCAGCAGCCGCCAATGGCTGGATTGACGAATCCAGGGTTACGCTCGAAACACTGCTGGCCATGAAACGCGCTGGAGCGGATTTGATTATCACGTATCATGCCCTGGATGCTGCCCGTTGGCTGAACTAAAAGTATTCTACGCATTTCAGAACTTTCTATGCGCAAAAAATGAAAGGTATTATCAATGAACACAACCCCAAATTTATCGGAACGAGCCGCTTTTGAGCGGCAATACCAAAATGTCCGCATGGTGCATGCTGATTTTAATCTAGCCCCCTTTACCATCGCCTGGGAGGTGACCCGGGCCTGCGCTTATGCCTGTGTGCACTGCCGGGCGGATGCCCAGCATCAACGTGACTCGCGTGAACTATCCACGGAAGAAGCCTTTGCCTTGATCGATCGCCTGGCAGACTTTGGCAATACCCCAATTTTAATCTTCACTGGCGGCGACCCGATGATGCGCCGTGACCTGAACGAATTGATTGCCTACGCCTCCCGGAAAGGTCTGCGTTGCTCGCTGACACCCACCGCCACGGCTCTGCCAACCAGCAAACGTCTCGAACAGGTGAAGGAGGCAGGCATTCGTCGCATTGCACTGTCTCTGGATGCACCCAGTCCCAAAGTTCATGACGATTTTCGCAAAGTTCCCGGTTCCTGGCAGCGTACTATGGAAATCCTGCACCGTGCCCAGGAGGTTGGTTTGAGTGTTCAGGTCAATACCACCGTTTCCAAACACAATGTGGACATCCTGGCGGAAATGGTTCCATTTATCCAGGAAGTCAATGCCGTGCAATGGTCGGTCTTTTTCCTGGTGCCTACAGGGCGGGCTATGCGTGAGCAAATGATCACTGCCGAACAGCACGAACAAACCTTCAACTGGTTGTATGACCTGTCGCAAAAAGCTTCCTTTGACATCAAGGGTACAGCCGCTCCAATGTACCGCCGGGTGGTCATCGAGCGAAAGAGGGCTGAGGCAGGTGATCAGCCAATCACATTCCAGGGCGCCGGCTTCCAATACGCGGATGGTTTGAACCGCCCGACCCGGGGTGTCAATGATGGTAATGGATTTCTGTTCATATCGCACATCGGCGAGATCCAGCCTAGCGGTTTCCTACCCATCACTGCCGGCCTGGTACGTGAAAATGACGTGGTGGATGTGTACCGCAATCACCCAATCTTTAGAGAGTTGCGCGATTATTCCAAACTCAAAGGTGTCTGCCGTACCTGCCAATATATAGATGTATGCGGCGGACAGCGCGGCCGTGCCTATGGCATCACAGGCGATTACATGCAAAGCGACCCGGCTTGCGTGTTGGTTGCTAAAGCTGCCTGAAATGGATTGCAGGAGATGATAACTGATGATTGAATCCCGCTTCCTGGCTGCCTGTCGCCGTCAGACTACTGATGCAACACCGGTCTGGTTCATGCGCCAGGCTGGCAGGTACATGGCTGATTATCGGGCCATACGTGAAAAATTCAGCCTGCTTGAGATTGTTAAACAACCCGAACTGGCTGCTGAAGTCACTCTCCAACCGGTGCGTGCCTTCCACGTGGATGCCGCCATCCTGTTTGCCGATATCCTGCTCCCGCTTCAACCCATGGGATTGGATTTTGAATTTGCCAAAGGCGAAGGACCCGTGATCCATAACCCGGTGCGCACCCAGGCAGACGTGGATGCTCTCCGCCCGCTTCATCCGGAGGAGACTCTGGTTCATGTCATGGATGCCATTTGCCTTTTGAGGACCGAGCTTGGCAACACTCCGTTGATAGGTTTCTGCGGTGCCCCTTTCACAGTTGCTTCTTACATGATTGAGGGCGGTGCTTCACGTGACTACAAGACCACCAAACTGATGATGTATTCTGCCCCCAAAATATGGCATGCCTTAATGGACAAACTATCCACAGCCCTGGCTGAGTACCTGACTGCCCAGATCCATTCCGGAGCACAGGCTGTACAACTGTTCGATTCGTGGGTGGGCGCTCTCAGCCCGATGGATTATGAGCGCTTTGTATTGCCGTATTCAAAAAAAGTACTGGAGGCAGCCCAGGCGACCGGTGTGCCGGTCATCCATTTCGGCACCGGAACGGCCACACTGCTCCCGCTCATGCGGCAAGCGGGTGGTGACGTGATTGGCCTGGACTGGCGAGTCCCGCTCGAGCTGGGCTGGCAAGCAATCGGTTACGATCGGGCTGTTCAGGGCAATCTTGATCCGGTCGCCCTGTTGGCACCCATTCCTGAAATGAAGAAGCACATACTAGATGTTTTGCGCCGGGCGGAAGGGCGCCCAGGGCACATCTTCAACTTAGGTCATGGCATTCTTCAGCAGACGCCGGAAGAAAATATTCGTGCTGCAGTTGAAATTGTGCATGCATGGAGAGCCGGATGATGAATACCCTGGGTTTGATTGCAGGTCTCAGTACCTTTCTTGGCATCTGGCTCGGGCATGTGGGTGTTCGTAAGATCGAACACGCCGCTCCAAAACTCTGGTTGCCTGTTCTGCTTGCCCTGCTGCTCGGGCTGATATGTGAATATCTTTCCCTGCAGATTGAAACCATCTGGCTGTCAACAGTCTTTGGCATTCTTGGCGTTACCCTTCTTTGGGATGGACTGGAATTGATGCGCCAGGAGATGCGTGTGAAAAAAGGGCACGCTCCTGCTAATCCGTCCAATCCCCGCCACATTAATTTCATTCTAGAAATCCCTGCTGCGACAGTTCAGGATTTTCTCGATCGTGATCCGATCGGTCAACCGGTAAGCCCAGATAAAGCCCTCCAACTGTTCCCGGAAAGGTGAGATGTGATGAATACATTCGGTTTTCTGCTTGGTCTGGCTACCCTCTTCATCATCGGACTTGGGTTCATCTGGGTGATCCGGGGTGAACGTTATTTCGGTCTGTTATGGTGGCCTTATATCCTGGGGCTCGGTTTTGTGCTCATTGTCCTTTCGCTCTTCCTGCACAACGACTGGGGATCCGCCTTGTCTGGCATCACCGGTGCATCCCTGGTGTGGGGCACTACCGAGTTCAAAGAACAAGCCGTGCGCACAGAACTAGGCTGGTATCCATTTTATGCCAAGAAAATCCAGCCACCTTTTGCCAGCATCATTAAAAAATGGAAGGCTCCTCATCTTTAATTATGAAAATCATCATCATCGGCGGCGGTATCTCCGGGTTATCTGCCGCATATTACGCTCAAAAGCTAGTCCCCGACGGCCAGATCACCCTGATTGAAGCCAGTGACAGGTGGGGCGGCAAGATCACCACCCAGCGCGTCCCTTTCGAGGCTGGCGATTTCATTATCGAAGGCGGTCCCGATACCTTTCTCGCCACCAAACCCTGGGGCGTGACACTCTGCCAGGAACTGGGTCTCTCCGATCGTTTGCATGGCACCAACCCCCATCATAAGAATACCTATGTTCTGCACCACAACCGGCTTGAGCCACTGCCCGATGGTCTGGCAATGATGGTCCCTACCGATATCCCCTCCATTCTGAAATCCCGACTGGTTTCATGGCCTGGAAAAGTACGCATGGGCTTTGATTTCCTGCTCCCAGCTCACAATGGTCATCACGATGAAAGCCTGGGCAGTTTCGTCTCCCGCCGGCTCGGCAGGGAAGCCTACGAAAACCTGATCGAACCGCTCATGTCCGGCATCTACGCTGGGAACGGCGACAGGCTTTCGCTGCAATCCACCTTTCCCTACCTGCAAGACCTGGAGAGCAAACATGGCTCACTGGCACGCGGCGCCCTCCAAATGCGGAAGCAAATGGCAGCCCGCGGAAGTTCCACGCAGGGCTCTCGGTCCGCTTTTCTCACTCCCACCACCGGGCTATCCGAGATCGTCGAAGCACTGGTTACTAACCTGACGCATAATGGAGTTGAAATGAGACTCAATACCCAGGTAAGCTCCATAGCCTATCAGGATGTGGCAGCTTCCTGGCAGGTTGAACTCGAAAACGGCGAGAGTCTGCAGACTGATGGGGTTATTCTGGCAGCCCCAGCCTTTGCTTCTGCCAGTATCCTTTCAAGGTTGGATCCAGACCTTGCCTCTGTTTTACAAAGCATACCCTACACTTCCACAGCCACAGTCACTTTGGCCTATCGTCAGAGCGACCTGTCCCGCCAGTTGGACGGGTATGGCTATGTCATCCCCCGTCGTGAGGGGCGTCGTGCTTTGGCCTGTACCTGGACCTCCACCAAATTTCCACACCGAGCCCCCTCAGGCTGCTCATTGATCCGGGTCTTTGTAGGGCGGGCCGGGCAGGAATCTGACATCCGCTGGGACAAGGACAGTCTTCTGGAACTGGCCCGTGAAGAACTCGAACTGACCCTCGGGATTACCGCCGAACCGCTGGTCAGTCGCGTCTTCATCTGGGAACAGGCCATGCCACAGTACAACCTGGGTCACCCCGAAAAGCTGGCCAAAATTGAGGCTGCCCTTGAAAAGTACTCAAGCCTTGCCCTGGCAGGGAATGGCTATCGAGGCATTGGTATCCCTGACTGCATCCATTCCGGTGAAATGGCCATAGAAAAAATAATAAGCGCACATGCGCAAAAATGTGCAGATATGAATCTGCATATTTTAGAAAACTCCGCTCATCCAGGATAAAAACGATGTGATATTATGAATATCCAGAAATCAATTAATCTCTTCCAACAAGCCCAGCTAGTTTTTCCCGGCGGTGTTAATTCGCCCGTGCGTGCTTTCCGTGCAGTAGGTGGTCAGCCGCTGTTCATCGAACGCGGTCAAGGTCCTTATCTCTACGATGTGGACGGTAACCGTTTCATTGACTATGTGCTTTCCTGGGGTCCTCTGATCAGCGGTCATGCCCATCCAAGAGTGGTCGAAGCAGTACAGCAAGCCGCGTTGAAAGGCACCTCCTATGGTGCCCCCAGTCCGCTTGAAATTGAACTGGCCAGGCGGGTTATGAACTTCATGCCCAATATCGAGATGATCCGGTTTGTCAATTCGGGTACCGAAGCGACCATGTCCGCATTGCGCCTGGCGCGTGCCTATACAAGACGGGACAAGATCATCAAATTTGAGGGCTGCTACCACGGTCACGCCGATATGCTCCTGGTGCAGGCTGGTTCGGGCGTCGCCACACTTGGGTTGCCTGACTCACCGGGTGTGCCTGCAGCCACTGCTGCGGATACACTGATTGCCATTTACAATGATCTCGCTTCGGTCGAAACCCTGTTCAAACAATATCCCAACCAGATTGCAGCCATCATTGTTGAACCTGTGGCAGGTAATATGGGCGTTGTTCCACCTGCAGGTGGATTCCTGCAGGGGTTGCGCGACATCACGCTGCGTGAAGAGACTGTACTCATATTTGATGAAGTCATGACTGGCTTCCGGGTACATCTTAATGGTGCACAGGCGCTATACAACATCGTTCCCGATCTATCGACGCTGGGAAAGGTCATCGGCGGTGGATTGCCTGTCGGCGCGTATGGAGGTAAAAAAGAGATCATGGAGCTGGTTGCCCCGCTTGGCCCGATGTATCAGGCCGGGACGCTTTCTGGCAACCCGCTGGCAATGGCTGCTGGTATGGTTGCCCTGGATCTATTGAAGGAACCCGGGGTATGGGACCAACTGGAGCATGCTTCAGCCAAATTGACCTCCGGGATCGGAGCGGCGGCCAAAACTGCCGGGATTCCCATCCAGCAGACACGGGTTGGTACGATGTTTACCACCTTCTTCAGCGAAGTTGTGCCAGAAAATTGGAGTACAGTCAAAATGGCAGATAAAGCTCGCTATGGCCAGTTTTTTCAAAAGATGCTGGAAAATGGCGTTTACCTGGCGCCATCTGCTTTTGAGGCCGGGTTCATGTCCATGGTTCATACGGACGAAGATATTGAAGCCACGATTGCTGCTGCCGCGCAGGCTTTTAAATCTTTGTAAATGAACGCATTAATCCTGTTTGTTAGCACCAGGATGCCTTGAAGGAACAAAGCAAGACTACTATGATATTTGAGACTGGCTGGTAAACCAGCGACTTTATCAATCTCATCTAACGCCTCCGTATTTGTTACGTTCTACGGTTTCGTACTCATTTGCATTGGTCGGGACTCACAAGCTGACCATAACGTTTCCCGCGCGGATCGCGTAAGCATCCCCTTTCTCAAATACCCCAAAGAACCGGGGCAGGCGGGTACGCACAGCACTCCCTGTGGTCGAAGCCCCCCGCAGGGGGTAAATTTAGGCCAATGAAAGCCCCATGCAAAGGAGTTCGACCCTAGGAATAAAGGAACTGTGAGAAGCGCTCTCCAAAAATGGAGAGCGCATTTTATTTTTTGGCATAATTGCTGTTCATCAAGAGTCTGGATAATAAATTGGAGAGCTACCAGTGCTGTCGGGTTTGAAAACCGGTCTACTTTTTTCCTTTCATGGCCTGCTTCTGAGCGTACATCAGGCCATCTGCCTGGGCGATCAATTCACTCACTGTGCAGGGAGCCTCCGGATCATAAGTCGCAATTCCGATGCTGATGGACAGTTGAAATGGCCGACTTCCTTGCTGATTGCTCCTCTCCAGGGCAGACTGGATGTGATTTATCAGGATATCCGCACTTTCCATGGAGACATCCATGGCCAGGACCACAAACTCGTCCCCGCCGAAGCGGGCTGCGATATCTGTCCCGCGAAGAGTCTCTTTCAGAATAGTGCCAACTTCCATTAGAGCCTGGTCTCCTTGAGTGTGTCCCCAAGTATCATTAATCATCTTCAGGTTATCCAAATCTCCGAACAACAACAGCTCGCTTCTCTTTAATCGCTGCGCCAGTTTCAGCTCCTGTTCAGCCAGGAGTGTGAAGCCCCGCCGGTTGTACAACCCGGTCAGCTCATCGGTCAATGATAAACTGCGTATCTCCTCTTCCATGCGTTTGCGCTCGATAGCCTGGGCCACCTGGGTGGAGACGAACTCCAAAAGGTTCAAGTCTTCCTGGTCAAAATGGATCCCCTCGGTGTAACTTTGCACCGCCATGACACCGATCATGCGACCTTCCACTTTCAATGGTGCACCTATCCAGTCCACGCCCACCGTCCCCACTGCCTCCACTTCACCTTGTCCGACGAGTTGGTCTAAGATCTCACGGGTGGCCAATAAGGGATGTCCGGTGCGAAGCACATATCCAGTCAGCCCCTGGATCTTTGTCGGTGCGGTTGGCGCTTCGTCATATTGATCCACATAATAGGGGAAGCTGATCAATTCGTTGACCGGGTCGTACAATGCAATGTAGAAATTCTCCGTCGTGATCAATTCTCCAAGGATGGTTTGGATGGATTGGTAGAGCACCTCGATCCCATTGCTGGTGATGGCGGCCTGGGTGATCCTGTAAATCGTCTCCTGTACTTTCTCTGCCCGCTTGTGCTCGGTGATGTCGCGCTGGATGGCTAGAAAGCCGATGATCTCCTCCTGCTGGTTGAGAATGGGATTGGCCGAGCCCTCGATGTTCAGCAGGCGGCCATCTTTCGTTTTATTGATCAATTCGCCCCTTATCACTTGCTTGTTCAGAAGGGTCTGCCAAAGGGTCGCATAGTCGTCCGGTTTCATCCTTCCACTTTTCAAAATGCGTGGTGTGGTCTTGCCCACAACCTCGTCGGCGGTGTAACCGTACAGGTGCGTGAACCCCGGATTTACAAAGGTGATAACCCCCTCGCAGTCGGTCATGAATATTGCCTCATTGGAGTCGTCCATCGCTTCTCGCAGTTTCACCAACTCTTCTTCAACTTGCTTGCGCTCAGTGATGTCCCAAAGGATGCCATTGACCTTTATCGGCGCGCCCTTATCATCGCGGGACAACCTGGCGCGGGAAGTAATATAATGGACAGACCCGTCCGCCCAGACCACGCGGTACTCCGGTTCGTACAGCACATCCTGCTCTATGGTCCGGGCCAGTTCCACTTTGATCGTTTCCTGGTCGTCAGGATGTACCACTCCAATGAATTCTTCTGCGGCACCAGTAAACGTCGCGGAATTGATGCCCAGAAGACGACAGGTCTGGTCGTCAAAATAGCGTTTGTTCTTGTTGATATCCATGTGCCAGACCCCCATACCAGCCAACTGCAGCGTAAGATCGAGCCGCGCCTCGTTCTCTCGCAGCGCTTCTTCCGCCCGCTTGCGTTGGGTAATATCGTGCGCCACCCAGAGAGTGCTGTCTTCTGTCAACGGTGAGATGGACGTTTCGAACCACACGGTTCGATCTCCAATGATGAGATCATATTCAATCCTGGCGGTTTGTTTTGTGTCCAAGACCTTCTTTATAGCATTGAAAAAGTTAACGGCCTGTTCGGGCAGGAAAACATCTCGCAAAGTTTTACCGAGCAGTTCCTCCGGCGGTTTGACCAGCAACTCAGGATTGGTGGGGGCGATCTTGCGATAAACTCCATCGCGGTCAATCACCAGCACTACATCATGCATGGAGGTGAACAGGGCTCGCAGTTCTGCTTCAGACGCTTGCAGCGCTTCCTCCGCCTTCTTGCCGCGTTCCATTTCTGCACTTAAGTTTTTTGCGATGAGCGAAATGATGAGGAGGACGATCATCATAGCCACGAACACCGCAACAGCCACTTTCATACCAGGATTGACGATCCAGGGGACAGCCGTACTGAAAAGACCCTGGACCAGGACTATTAAGATCGAGGACGGTATGAATGCCCGTATAAAGCGCGCCTTTAGAGAAGGGCCTACGTACATCCTGACCGGCCAACAAGTCGGCCCAGCCGTCAACAGCGATGCCAGGCTGAGGAACCAGAAAGAGAGAGCGGTGGTAACTGCCATCGGGATAAGCGTGCCCCCATAAAGTAGCGGTGCTCCGTATAAGTATCCAAGCATATTTAAACTACTGAGGGTGAACACAGCCAGGGATAGGGCGGCAGAAGCACTTCTTGTGCGCTTTCCCGATTGGTGCCCGGTCAGCAAAAGAAATGCCGGGATCACCAGGAAGAAACCCAGGGCAGTCAGTGGAGACATGCGGGCAGTTAAAATCTGCCCGAACAAGGCGGGGGTTGGGTAAAGCCATTGCTCAAGATCAGATCCGACACCGGTCAAAGACCTGAGACTGAGGATGAGAACAATGACCAACATCCCCACCAGTCCAGCCTGTACAAGGATCCTGATACCACGCCGGATTGGAAATATCCTGTTTAAGAACCAGGTCGTGCTCAATCCCAGTAAAATCAACGCGCTGCTGGGTGCCATGGGTATATAATCAGGCCGGAGGGAGGCAAGAATCGGCTTGTTGAACAACCAGCCTGTGAGAGCCAGGAGGCTGATTGCGAACACGAACACCATGAATAGTACCGCGCTGCGTTCAAAGGCTGCCTGGATTTCAGCTTCTTTTCTCATGGTCATCCTACTTGTCTATTACATGATTGTAAAAACTTGTGTGAATTTTAACATGTTCTATCCAAATTCCTGAAAGAACTTTTCAACCACCTGCGGGTCAAAGTGTGTCCCGGATGAAGTACGGATATATTCGAGAGCTTTTTCTTTTGTCCAGGCCTTGCGGTAGGAGCGATCTGAGGTCAAAGCATCCCAGACGTCGACCACGGCAAAGATGCGCGCCACCAGTGGGATCTGCTCACCTTTCAAACCGCGTGGGTAACCCGTGCCGTCCCACTTCTCATGATGGCAGTACGGGATATCCAGCGCTGCTTTCAGGTATTGAATGGGCGAAAGCATCTCGTACGCAAAGGTTGGGTGTTTCTTCATCACCACCCATTCTTCGTCAGTCAGTGGGCCGGGTTTAAGCAGGATGCCATCCGGGACTCCCATCTTGCCAATGTCGTGCAGCAGCGCACCCCAGCGGACCTGCCTCAATTCGTCTTTAATGATTCCAAAGGAGCGCGCCAATTTGACCGTCATTTCGGTCACGCGCTGGGTGTGACCCTCGGTCTCGTTATCGCGCAAGTCGAGGGCATGCGACCAGCCTTCGATGGTGGCGTCGTAGGCCAGACCCAGTTCGAGGTTGGAGCGCTGCAGTCCATAAAACATATGGTCATTATCAATGGCGAGCGCGGCTTGCCCGGCCAGGGTATTGAGGAAATCGAGCCATTCTTCATCAGGTTCGAGCGGGGTGCGCTGGTAGATTTCCAGCACGCCGTTAACCTGTCCTTTTATGATCAACGGCACAGCGAAGTAAGCCGCGACTTGTTCTGCCTTCAGCAATTCAGGCTGGGCGAAGACGGTTCCGCTGGCAGCGACATCCGGGATTTGAACCATGCGCCGCTCGCGGAAGGCCAGGCCAGCCTGGCCCTCACCAGACCGCAGCGCCGTTTGTTCTATTTCCCGGGAGCGAAAACCGATCCCGGCGGAAAATTCCAGGGTCTGCAGGCTGGTGTTCAAAACCAGCACATCTGCGGCATCCACTTTCAATTGCTCGCTGACATGTTTGAGGATCATGTGCAGGCTGATGCGCAGATCGAAAGATTTAGCAATGGCGCTGTCGATCTCTCGCAGTGAGGCGATCTGCTGCAAACGATGCCTGGCTTGTACGCTCTCCAGGATGCGGCGGATGGCAGATGCAGCCTGGTCTCCAATGCTGCGAGCCAGGTTAACCTTATCGAGTGTGAATTGGGCACGCTCTTCCCCCCGTTCTTCACCCAGGATCAGCAAACCCAGCGGCGGGTTTAAGCCCTGCGAGGGGTCGCCGACCCGCAGAGGCACCAGGCAAACCGATTGAGCGAAATCAAGCAGGAGGGTGGCGCGTTCTACGCTGCTGACTTCGGGGCTGCCGGCATGCAGGATGACCGGCTCGTTTTGTTCCAGAACGCGTTTACAATTTGGTAGAGCGGCGATCGGCTGGCGGTCACCAACCGCAATGCCATACTCCAAGTTTCGAACCGGAAAGATTCCCCGCATCACCAGGTTATCGTTTACCAACAGTGCAATGCAGGCAAAGGTGGTGTGAACACTCTCCACCACATGGCGAACTACGAGCATGATCACATTCTCAAGTTCCTCGGCATCCGCCAGAAGGCGTGAAAGCGTGTAAAGCGTCGTCAGCTCCCCGGTGCGGGATAGGATCTCTTCTTCCTTTTGCTTGCGCTCGGTGTTGTCATTGAAGACGGTGAGCATGGCCTGTTTACCAGCATAATGAAATGGAAAGGCAGATACTTCAACGTCAATCAGTGTTCCGTCCAGCCGCACAAATTTTTCTTCCGCCAATGAGGCTGGACTTCCTTCGCTTAGCGACAGTTGGATGCGTTTCAAAACCAGTTCCCGGGAATCAGGATGCACAAACTCTATAACCGGTTTACCGATTAGATCATCTGGTCTGGCTGCCCCGATTATTGTGGCGCTGGCCGGGTTGGCGAAGACGACGCACCCCTGACTATGAACAACCACGCCATCGGGCAGGGTTTCCACCAGCAGGCGGTAACGTTCTTCGTTCTCTCGCAGCACCTCCTCCGCCAGCTTGCGTTCGGTGATATCCTGGCAATATGACATGAACCGGTCTTCGCTCAGCTTCACCACGAGGACCGTTGCCCAGAACTGCGTGCCATCCTTGCGGCGGAATAGAAACTCAGCACTTGCAAAACCATCCTGTACCACTCTCTGGAATTGTTTCAGACCCGATTCCAATGATTGTGGCGTTAATATATCCGGAATCGAGAGAAGCAATAGTTCAGGCTCAGTGTATCCCAGCATTTCGGTCGCAGCCGCATTCACTTCAAGGTAGCGACCCTTTTCATTGACAATGAACACTCCCAAAGGTGCATATTCAGTGTATGACCGGAACTTGGATTCGCTCTCCCGAAGCGCTTCTTCCGCCAGCTTGCGTTCGAGAACTTGTGATACTTGCAAACTGACAAAGGCAAGGAATTCCTTGTCTCTCTCCGAGTAACAATCCGGGTCCTCGTAATTCTGGACAGCCATCACGCCAATCATCTCTTTGGGTGTTTTGAGGGGTGCGCCCATCCAAACTGCCGACCTGGTGCCGACCCTATCCACTTCGCCCTGCGCCATCAGTATTTCGAATTTTGCATCGGTCAGCAGGAGCGGCTCACCAGTACGAAAGACATACGAAGTGACGCTCTTTTCAAGTTTGGAAGGGGGCATGAGTGGATCGTACTTATCCACTGCAAAGACTTCTTCAAATAAACCGCTGCTTTTATTTTTGAAAACCACTAAGAAATTCTCGGCGTAGATCACTTTGTTGAGCGATTTACGGATCAATTCGAGAAGATCCTGTATGCTATTGGTCGAGACCGCACCTTGAAGGATCTCCAACAAAGCCTGATGTTCGGTTTCCGTCCGTTTGCGCTCGGTGACGACTGCTCCCATAAGCAAGCCGACAATACAATTGACGATCATCAGCAGTTGTAGTTCGCCCAAACGAGCGAGGTCGAGTTGAAAAAACAACATCGCTAACGTCACCCCGAAATTAAATGTCACGATTCCCATGGTGACCCCCTTGAAACCATGCTCCAGAGCAATCCAGATGAGCGGCAAGGCAATAAGATACATTGGCCGAAACTCGTCCAGGGTGCGCGCACCAAATACCCAGTAGAACATAAACGCAAGACTGAACGCTTGCCCAATGACTGAAAGCGTTAGATGCGGAAATGATCGGCGAGTGGGCAACCTAAGCGGCTGTCCTTCCGCAAACCGTTTCAGCCACGGCATCACATAGATAAGCATAAAGGGTGTGATGGTCAAGACGCCGACCGTTTCACCAATCCACCAAAGGAAAATCGAGCGTAGGACTTCGCTGCGCGGCATATTGCTGCTCAAGGCGGAACTCGAAACGGAAAGTATGGCAAGCAGTGCTGAAACAAACACAGTCGTGAGGACCAACCAAGCCACGTCTCGAAATTTTCGCAGTTGCCAATCGAAGCGAATGCGATGACGCAGGAGCCACGCGGCTGCACCATAAATCAACGAAATAATGAATGCCCACAAAAAAAGCAAATGGGGGGGTTGAGGCATGCGATATATAAATAAACTACTGAGAATTAAGGCGATCGTCACCGCGGGCGCAAATCTCACGCCGAATACCAACAATAGGGTGTAAGTGAGCCCAGCGGGCGGATACCAGGCGACAACTCCCGGGAGTCCTTCAAATTGTTTCGTAATAAAGTCGAGAATGATGAACGAAATGAGATATACGGCGACAATCAGCGCGGCGCGTAAAAACCAGCGCCGATAACGAACCTCTGAATCACCAAGTGATAGTTTGATTAACGTGTCAACTTTTCTGGCTTTACCCTTCATCGTATACCGGATGCCTTTCTTGATCAGTCAGCGCCTCAAATATGCGAATAAACATTGCGACATTTAATTCTATAACAAACACTCCCCGGACGCATCCATCGTCCGGGGAGTGTTCATCTCCGCCACTTGGGGGAGGTTCGAAGGGTCAGGGATGATATGGTTACTCAGTGTCAACTTCACGGCTTCCGTGCGTAGTCGAAGTGGGTATGCGGCGCTCGATTGGCAAAGTTTTGTGCCGTTATGAATTTTGTAGTCTCGCAATCTCGGTGGAAGGGGAGCCAAACCTTACAAAACCAGCATTATCCACCCGCATCGCGTAAGCAAAACACCCGGTGGGGAACCGAGTCGCATATACTTCGAAGAAACCGGGGCAGGCGGGTAACGTCCCCTGCAAGGGGATGAATAGCACTCCCTGTGGTCGTAAATTCAGGCAAGCGAAAGCCACTTGCAGAAAGCTTCGATATTGGAACCAAGATATCCAAAAAGCGCCCTCCAGGAATTGGGAGAGCACTTCTTGATCTGACAAATTTGGTGAACCTACTGCTGCAGGAAGATACAATTGTCCTGGCTCATGGATTAGTATTCGTCAGCCGGTCCTGGTTCCACAATCGGGACAAAATTTTGCGCCCTTGGTCTCTGCCCCGCAATTCTGGCAAAATCCTGCTTTGGAGACGGTTTCAATCTTTGTACCGCAGTTCGGGCAGAATTTTGTCCCGGGAGCAGCCAGGGTGCCATCGTTCGGGCAGCGAGCTGCCTGGGAAGCAGCATTCTGGGCAGTTTTTGCAGCCTGTTGTACATTCTTTACCACATCCCCCAGGCCAAATGCGCTTGCCAGACCTTTTAAGGCCGCCCCAGTCTGTTCACCCCTGGCTTCAGCGATCTCGTTCGTGCGCGGGCTGTCTTCCTGGCAGAAACCACTTTGAGTGTCGAAGTCGGACAAACAAACGATCCGGCTGCAAGTTGGGCATTCACGGAATTGTGCCTGGGCTTGTTTCCAGGCATTCTCCAATTGGGCGGGGCTCATCTTCATACTGTAGCGGGGATCCTCTCCAACCACATTGTTAGCCACCGCGTTTCCAAATAACGGCACTTTGCGCAGCAATCCGCTGGCAACCTGACGGCCAAGATCCTGGGTCACAGCGCCGCCAACATCCGGCTGGCTTCGGAATTCCCGTCCGCATGTATCACAGTAGAAAACGCCGTACGGACCAATTCCATCATTTCGTATATCATATCTGGGCATTCTGGAAAAATCAGGCATAGTATTCTCCTTAATGAAATATTTTTCAAGCTTGTTCAGTGAATTTTACGAAATTAATTTCATCGCCAAGTCAATATTTATTATATTGCATATCCTAAAATTTGCGAACCAACACCTGTATTATTGGTTTTATGCGAATAGATGGAATAATGGACCAACAAACAGCCAGAATAAAAAATGCATGCTTGATATTATCTTTGGAGATGACAATGGGCAGCTAGAATGACCTCTTATAATGAAGAGCTTTTTTTATATGGCATGATCCCAATGCCCAATTCAGCACGGATCACGTAAGTAAAGCACCCGGTGGGGGACCGAGTCGCATGTACCCCCAAAAAACTGGAGCAGGCGGGTATGCACCGCACTCCCTAAAGAATCTATCCTCGCCCAACCATACAGGAGCCATTCTTCTTTTCCAACTTGCATTGGTTGGCTTTTTTGTTGTACAATATTTTCATAATCGTTTTGCTGGAAAGTAATTTTGATTTATCATGTATCTTAGATTCAAAATAGAAAATTAACCAGGCTAAGACATCCAGGTTCAACTTGTTATGATACTGAGACACAATTTGGCGAAGTTTGCCTTTCTCCCTTCACTCTCTATAAACACTTAATTTGTTGGAAGCAGTTGGTTTCCTTCAAGGAGGAAATATGAGCACAAGCAAAGTTATCAAACCCAGACCTTACTGGCATGTGGACGCCAAGTGGCTCACAGGCATTTTTTTGCTGCTTCTTTTAAACATCACATTCCTGATCTTTCTCCTGGTGCAGGTTACGGGTCCGGAGCAGGGTATTACCCTCCTGACCACAACCCTGGCAAGCTCGTTCAGCTTCGAATCCGGCGGATTGGATACATCCAGTGATTTAGAAATTATGCGCCAGAAGATTGCTGAATCACCTGATGGACAATGGCAACCCATTCCCGGATTACAGATCATTGTCCGGGAAGAAGACATTGCCGGGAAAACTCCCCGGGAGGCGCGCTTGTGGTTTTTCCGCCAGATGGCTGAACCTCTCTATTACAATGGGGAACAGGGATTGGCTGACATCATGACCGACCCCGAAATGAAAAAGGGCTTGGCGGGAGGAGTTGGGCCGCTGGGTTTAATTTCTGCTGCGACGCACAGAAAACTGCTGGTTGTATTCGCTGTCTCAGGATTGGTTTCGCTATTATTCCTTGGCTTGCTTGTCTTTTTCAGCCACCGCTTTGGGCGTTTAGGTAGTCCGGGATGTGTTATTTTTCTGGTTGCAGTTCCCAATTTGATCTTAATGGGAGGGTTGCGCGGCTGGCTTGCCAATGCAGCCCAAACCCCGGCCTCAACCGGTGCACAAGCTTTGCTGTCCCGCTATTTACAACTGGCAGCGGATGTTTTGCCCGGCATTGTGCAGAAGGCCATGTATGTCTATATATTCCTCGTCTTTTTGGGGATAGCCTTGTTGCTGGTCGCACTGATCGGCTCTGTGTTCGTGCGGGAACGGAAAAACAAAGATTAGTCAGTAAAAGCAGGGATTATCCACTCACTGAACATCCAACCTGTGCATGCCAGTGACAGTGTATCGCAACGCGCTGCCTCTGACGCTCATAGTCAGGAAACCTCTCCTCGCTCACCACGCGCGGATCGCGATAGTAAAGTTCTCTTCAGTGTGCTAGCAATTAAATCGACCCAAACGCGGTATGATATTGACATGCCAGAAAATGATGACTTTTGGGATTTTTATTGGGAAACGCGCCTGCAGCCCATGGAAAACCTGGGCAAGCGGGCGGCCATCCTGGCAGTCTCCAAACTGATCCGCCGCCTGGCCGGGCAAGCGGATCACCCCCTGCAACTGCTTGAATTGGGCTGTGGCGAGGGGCAAGTGATCGGCACCCTGCTGGATGCACACTCCCAGTTGTGCGCCACCCAAACCTCGGTGGGGGTGGACTACAATGCGCAATCCCTGGCGCAATGCAAACGTGATCACGCCGGTTTACGTTGTATTGAAGGTGATTTTACAGACCCTTCTTTGCTGGCCGGGCTGGGGAAATTCGATATTGTGCTGCTCGTCAATGCGCTGCATGAAGTTTATTCAGATGCTTTTTCGTCTGAACTGGGCGAGATCGATGTCCTGGTTGCCAACCAGCGCGTTGAGCAGGCCCTCACCGCTGCGGCGGACTGCCTGCAACCCGGAGGCTGGCTGGCCCTGTTTGACGGGCTGGAGCCTGCCGGTGATCCGCACCAGCTTCTGCGTATTCGCTTTCGAGACACCCAGGCGCGTCAGGGTTTCGATACTTTTGTGCATCATTATCAGCCTGTGCGTATCGCCTTTCGCCCGGTTGAAGGCCCATTGTGTGTTGAGTTATCACTACACGATTTTACCCGTTACATCACCAAGTCCATTTTTCTCGGGAAAAGGCTTTGGGAAAGCGAGCGATTGCAGAGCTATCAATATTTTACAGAAGAAGAGCATCGGGCTGCCTTTGCCCGCCATGGATTGGAAATATCCGAACTGCACACCCTGACCGTTAATGAAGAGAAGTGGCGCGCACTGGTGGACATTGATACCCCCGGGGTCAGGTTCCCGGACGAGCACATCCTGATCCTGGCACATCTGCCTGCGCAGACCGACGCTTCCGCCCGACCGTAAAGCTGAAATCAGAGGTAGCCGGATAAAAACCCAAACGTACAAATCAATTTCCGCACAAACTCACATTCTATGTTATACTGATTTGGTCTTATAATCAGATTTGCGTTCGCAGGTTGCCGCCTTCTTTATAATGATAGATGGCGGCACATTTGTCTAAGCAAATTTGCACTAGTTAAAGTTGAGGAATATCTTGGAAGTAAAACTGTATGTTGGAAATATGACCTTTGACACTACCGCGGAGCAATTGCAAACATTGTTTGCCGAAGCTGGTGCTGTGGTAGCAGTGGATGTGATCAAAGACCGTGACACCGGAACCTCGAAAGGTTTTGCCTTCATTACGATGGGCAGCCAGGCTGATGCAGCCAAAGCCATCAGTATGTTCGATGGTAAAGAACTCGGTGGTCGCGCTCTGAAAGTTAATACGGCCAAACCGCGCGAAGAACGACCAGGCGGCGGCGGGGGTCGGTCATTTAACCGATCGAACGACCGTAACCGTGGTGGCGGCGGCAAGAACAGCCGTTATTAATCTTTAATCTTTTTCAGAACCTCGCCCAATCCGCGGGGTTCTTATCATTTAAGCAACTACGCTTATAGGATGAAGAGACTTCTTCTATTTTACGCAATTTCTAAAAGAAGAGGATGCCCCATCAGATAATTGATCATTGGCATTCGACAAAAGCGAAAAGTATCTCAACGTAAAGGGAAATATCCATGCCTTTGGCTTTAGGTATTCAAAAATCCTCACTGGCGTACTCATTTGCCCGCTTTGTTTTACGCTTGACCGGATGGCGCACCCACGTTATCCCCCCGCATACTTCCCGGTATGTATTGATCGGTGCACCGCATACCTCCAATTGGGATTTTATCCTTGCACTGTTGTTAATGACCGTGGAACGTATTCCCATTCGTCTCCTGGGAAAGGATTCACTCTTCCGTGGACCCATGGGCGTCTTCATGCGTTCATTAGGTGCCATTCCAGTCAACCGGCGCGAGAGAACAAGCCTGGTAGATCAAGTTGTTGCAAAATTTGATGAAAACCAGGATCTGATCATCGGCATTTCCCCGGAAGGAACTCGCAGCAAGACCTCCCGCTGGCGGACAGGGTTTTATTATATTGCTCTCAAAGCCAGGGTACCCATCGTTATGGCTTACCTTGATTATGGTAATAAAATCGTTGGGATAGGCCCCAGCATAAAACCTACCGGTGATATTGAAGCAGATTTTGCGAAAATTCGCGACTTCTACTCGGGAATTGTTGGAAAATACCCACACAAGCAGGGTAAGATTGAGTTGTTTGAAAATGATGTGGAAAAGCTAACCGATAGCTAATACCACCTGATTTTCAAGTCAAACAACAGAAAGAACCTGAGACAATGAGTTTACGAGAAGCACACTCCCCACAATGTTGGGAATGTGCTTTTATTTTGATGACATAATTGCAGCGCTTTCACCCCCATGGACTTTAAATAAAAGCTGGCAGCCATCCAACAGGCTGCCAGCTTTTTCTGCAATAAAGGATGAGATTATAAACCCGCGGCTTTTTTAAGCGCTGCGGCTTTATCCGTGCGTTCCCAGGTGAATTCGATATCATCCCGCCCGAAGTGACCGTAGGCGGCTGTCTTCTGGTAGATGGGTTTGCGCAGATCCAGGTCACGAATGATGGCACCGGGACGCAGGTCAAAATGCTCGCTGATCAATTCGGAAATTCTTTCATCCGGGATCTTACCCGTTCCGAAGGTTTCCACATTAACGGACAGTGGATGAGCCACACCAATGGCGTATGCCACCTGGATCTCACAGCGGTCAGCCAGGCCGGCAGCCACCACATTCTTGGCTGCCCAACGGGCTGCATAGGCAGCCGAGCGGTCCACTTTGGTGGGATCTTTCCCAGAGAAGGCTCCACCACCATGCCGTCCCATGCCGCCATAAGTATCCACTATGATCTTGCGACCGGTCAGCCCGGCATCACCCATTGGCCCGCCGATGACGAAACGCCCGGTCGGGTTGACATAGATCTTGAGCTTGTCATCCAACAATTCAGCTGGCAAGACAGGCATGATAACGTGTTCGATGACGGCAGCGCGGATCTCTTCCTGGGTAACATCAGGCGCATGTTGGGTGCTGACCAAAACAGTATCAATGCGTTTGGGTTTTCCGAAGGCATATTCCACGGTGACCTGGCTTTTGCCATCCGGACGCAGCCATTCCAGCGTGCCATCCTTGCGGACTTCGCTCAGGCGCCGGGTGAGCTTGTGGGCCAAGTAAATGGGCATGGGCAGCAAGGTGGGAGTTTCGTTGCAGGCATAGCCAAACATCATGCCCTGGTCTCCAGCTCCGATGGCATCGATCTTGGCGTTGTCACCTCCCTTGGCTTCCAGGGATTTACTGACGCCCATATCAATATCCGGGCTCTGGCTGGCGATGGCAGACAGCACGCCGCAGGTATTGCCATCGAAGCCTTTCTTGGCGCGGTCGTAGCCGATCTCGGTGACGACCTTGCGAACCAGGTCGTCAAAATTGACAAAGGCTTTGGTTGTGATCTCACCCAGCAGCATGACGTAACCGGTCTTGGTGGCTGTCTCACATGCCACGCGCGAATATGGATCCTGTGCAAGGCATGCATCCAGGACAGCATCGCTGATCTGGTCGCACATTTTGTCAGGATGGCCCTCAGTCACTGATTCGGATGTGAACAGCAGCTTGGGCGAGGTCATAAAAGTAGTACTCATAGGTTGCACCTCTCTATAAAAAGAATTGCCCCTTCGGATTACTTGAAAGGGCAATTGCGCAGATGCACGGCTGCCCTCCCATCTTCCAGAATTTGGGTAATCCGTTAAGATTACCGCTACTGCCGGAATTGGCACCTTCCGTACGAATGGCATTCAACCAATCATACATAGGTTGCCGAGGCTTCACAGGGCCGGTCCCTCCGCCTCTCTGGATAAGAGTTGCCGTTTGGGGCTATTGAATTGTGACCGGATGATACCACATGTAAAACCATGCGTCAATAAATAAATTTGGGTAAAATTTGACCGCTTTATACACGGGCTTTCACATTCTCTGCCTTCCAAATGCATACCTGTTCAAAAAGCTCTTCCAACGGGCGCAATTCTGTCATAGGCACACACAGATTTTTGAAGCGCGTTCGTGAATATTGGTAAGTATGTTGACCGGCTGGCAGGACAAACGATTTTCGACGGTATTCATCCAATGTCAGCCAGCCTGTCAACCAGATGTCCATTCCATAAACCCACACATTGCCCCATTCACCAGGATGGATGATGTGCGTTTGCGAACGCAGCGCGAATCTTGGGCTGTGAACCCCGATACGTGCTTTGGGATGATCCAGAATATGAATATACGCCAGGCTGTAAAACTGCTCTGTCACCGATGTACGCGTGCCTGGAAGCAGTTGGATCTGAGCGCTGATGAAGTTTCTGCCTGCATTCAACCCACCCAGCTCAACCGTGACAGGATGGTCCGCTTCGCTCTTGAGAACCAGTGGATGCAATGGGATCCAGGGTTGTGGTTGTGACCAGTTTTTAGGCAACGTTGCGAGATAATAATGCGGATCTTCGGCTGCTTCCAACTTGTGCCGGTCAGCTTGAGAGGTGGCTGCCAATGCCAGTAAGAATGCAAACAGATGAATATCCCCGCTGGTTTGTCCTTCCTTCACAAATTGATCGAGGGGCACCAGGGCAGAGGCTTGCAGTAATTCGGCAGGTTCTGCCTTCAAATTGCGGATCTGATCGCGCCGGTTCAACAGGTAACTGTTCAGGTTCAGGCGATGACCGCCCAGAGACAGGTCACGCTGGCGTGGATCCGTAAAAGGTTCCATGTCCATGGTTTGAAAAGGGACCTGCCTTTCAGCAAGCAAACGCCTTAAGGCCAGTCCCACTGCCACCTGGCCGATTTTTTGGCGCAGGAAGTTATACGGATTGTCTTCCAAGTTCCTGGTTGACCCCGCCAGCCATTGACAGGTATACAGGATGCCTGCTTCGGTCAGATCTGGTGTGTAGTTAAGACGTATGAGATCTGATTTTGAAATCATTGTTTAATATCGCCTGCCTTTCCACCGGCTCGTCATTTGAGGATGATCTTTTAACACCTATTTGAAGTCTGCCCGCCAGGCGTGCCCAGCCAGGAGGCGCACCTCGGGATGATCCGCGGCAAAAGCCTTCAAGCGGGGTACATATGGACCAATCGCCATCCGGTTGAGCCAGTCTGGTGTGAGATCAAATTGTGCGTTAGTGGGCAGGGCATCCGAACAGTTCAACAGCCATCCAGTACTATCTTCGACGGCGACACCACAATGCCCGGAGGTATGTCCAAACAACGGAATGAGGTACATACGCGGTGAAAATGGCAGTGGGATGGCCTCAAAGTCGAACCATTTTTCGGTGGCATGTTCGTAGAGAACCCAATCCGGCTGGTGTTTAAAATCCTTGCGATCGTAGGCAAATCTCTCGATCCATTTTTTTGGATGCAACAGAGCTTCGAATTCTTTGCGGTGCAGGTGCACCTTTGCCCATGGAAAATCCGGCAGGCCGCCGGCGTGGTCAAAATGCAGGTGGGTCAGCACAATGTGGTGGATATCATCAGGCTGTAGGCCGCGGGCAGCCACCTGGCGAATGGCGGTCTCCTCCGGTGCATAATGGATGCCTAAATCCATCCGAAAAAACCTCACCAGATTCGAGGGGGCCTCGTGATCATGCAGTCCCAGCCCGGTGTCCACCAGGACGGGTCCCTGGTCGGTGTCGACCAACAAACAGACTCCACCGACCTGCCAACGCGGCCACCAGGGCGACATGGAAGCACAGTTGAGGATTTGAATACTCATGACTATCTCCAATTTTTGTTTGTTACATTAATATTATGACACATAATCATCAATGCAAATTGATACTTTACATGGGTGGCGGTAATCCGCCTCATCCGCGTTCACTTTCATTCCGCTTTGCCAATCTGCCTGGCGGCCAAATAATCATTCAAGCGCGTTTCACTTGACTAGACAATCTCTTGGAAGTAAAATCGGGCAATACTCTCCATCAAGGGCAAATAATGCAAATTTATCGATTTGTGGTTCAGTCCGGGCAATTTGACCCGCGCTCTGTGGGTTATTTAAAAGATGTGCTCGCCCTGGGTTTCAACAACCTGCAGCGCATTGAGTGCCAAGACCTGTACTTCATCGAGGGCCAATTGCAGCAGGAAGAATTGCAGCAGTTGGCTCTCAGTCTTTTAACGGATCCAGTCACCCAAACAACCTCCTTTGAGGCTTTGCCTGCACCTCAAATCAGCCTCAACCCGGATACCATCAGGGTCGAGGCAGCCCTGCGTCCCGGTGTAACTGATCCGGTGGCCGGGCAGATCGTGCGTGCCGCCCACGAGCTTGGTTTTAAGGGTGTTCATCGCGCCGCAACCGGTTCGCGTTTTGAGTTGATGTTTGATACTTGCGATCCACAGGAACAAGCTTCCCTGGCTGAAAAACTTGCCCGGCAGCTTTTAGCCAACCCTGTCATTCAGCGCTGGACGCTGGGTGAGATCACCCCCTCCTTTCCCGAGGAAGCTGCCTCCAGCGGAGCGGTGGAGATACTGCCCATCCGCTTGCTGGACGAGGATGGGCTCCTGGAAGTCTCCATAAACCGGCGCGGCGCGCTTGACCTGGCGGAGATGAAAGCCATCCAGGCTTACTACCGCGCTGAAGGGCGTGACCCCAGCGATGTTGAGTTTGAAAGCATCGCCCAGACCTGGTCTGAGCACTGCAATCATAAGACATTCAAGGCACACCTTGACATCTCCCTTCCAGATGGCGGACCGGCTGAACCGGCTGTGGTTGACTCCATCATCAAAACCTATCTCAAGGCTGCCACAGACAGTATCGCTGCCCCGTGGGTCATCTCGGCCTTTGTTGACAACGCCGGTATTCTTGAATTCGACGATGACTTTGAGATCTCATTCAAAGTTGAAACGCACAACCACCCCTCCGCCATTGAGCCGTTTGGCGGTGCCAATACTGGGGTTGGCGGTGTGATCCGAGATGTACTGGGGGTCTCAGCCAAACCCATCGCCAATACTGACATCCTGTGTTTTGGCCCGCAGGACACTCACCTGGATGAGCTGCCCGAGGGTGTTCTGCACCCGCGCCGCATCCAATCCGGTGTGGTGGCGGGCGTGCAGGATTATGGCAACAAGATCGGTATTCCGACCGTCAATGGCGCCATCCTGTATGATGCAGGTTACACTGCCAATCCACTGGTCTTCTGTGGTTGTGTCGGCATTGCCCCCAGGGGCAGGCATCACAAAAACCCACAACCAGGAGACAGGGTCATCCTGCTGGGCGGGCGCACGGGACGTGACGGATTGCGCGGCGCCACCTTCTCTTCCATGACGATGGATGCTCAAACTGGTGAAGTCTCCGGCGCTTCGGTGCAGATTGGCGACCCCATCACCGAGAAAGGTCTGATCGATGTCATCCTGCGTGCCCGGGACCTGGGATTGTACAGCGACATCACCGATTGCGGTGCAGGTGGTCTGTCTTCGGCAGCAGGCGAGATGGCTTCCAGCATCGGGGCGGACATCGAGCTCGAAAATGTGCAACTCAAATATCCCGGCCTGGCGCCCTGGGAGATCTGGCTTTCCGAAGCCCAGGAACGTATGGTTCTGGCCGTCCCGCCTGCCAACATTTCTGCACTGCAGGACTTGTGCGATACCTTTGACACCGAGTTGACTGACATCGGCGAATTCACCGGCTCGGCCAGGTTGGTTGTGCGTCATGCCGGCCAGGTTGTGCTCGATCTTGCCAACTCTTTTTTGCATGCGGGCTTTCCACAACGCCAGCTCAAAGCGATCCTGCCTGAAGCACACTCACAACCTGCAGATAACCAGGATAAAGGATCTGACACCACACTCGCTAAGAAGGCAGATCATTCCAGTACCCTTCTGGCCTTGCTCTCACATGCCAATATCGCTTCCAAAGCCGCCACCATCCGTCTCTACGATCATGAGATCCAGGGCGGGACAGTTGTCAAGCCCCTGGCCGGTATCCTGAATGACGGACCCTCGGATGCGGCCGTACTCAAACCGATTGGCACCCGGGGCAAACGCGGCATTGTCCTTTCCAATGGTATTAACCCTGAATACGGTAAAGTCAATGCCTACCGCATGGCCTGGGCAGTCGTGGATGAAGCCGTCCGCAACGCAATTTGCGTTGGAGCAGACCCCGGGCGCATTGCAGTGCTCGACAACTTCTGTTGGGGCGACCCCAAACGCCCCGAAACCATGGGCACCCTGATCGAAGCTGCACGAGGCTGCCATGATGCCGCCATCCATTACGGCACTCCTTACATTTCGGGCAAGGATTCACTCAACAATGAATACCTCGGCGCGGATGGTCAACGCCATGCCATCCCGCCCACCTTGCTGATCTCAGCCCTCGGCCAGATCGAGGCTGTGAGCCAGGCCATCACGATGGACTTAAAAAAAGCTGGCAATTTCATCTACCTGGCGGGTGATTTCCAGCCGACCTTCGGCGGCTCCCACTTTTCAATGGTCACTCATCACACTTCTTCCGAAGATGTCCCCGCTCCATCTCCGGTTGCCCCGCAAGTCTATCGCAGCTTCCACCAGGCAATCCAGGCTGGGTGGGTCAAATCCGCGCACGATCTGTCGGAAGGCGGGCTGGCGGTGGCCGCGGCTGAAATGTGCATCGGGGGACGCCTCGGCCTGCACCTGGATCTCTGCATCGTTCCTCATCGCTCCGCGCGAACCCTGTTCGGTGAGACAAATGGCTGCCTCCTGGCTGAGGTTGCGCCTGAAGATACGGCAGCCTTTGAAAAAGCATTCGAAAATAAACCCATCCTGCGGGTGGGTAGTGTAACCAGCGATCCTGTGCTGGTCATGTGCATGAATAATGAAACCCAGCTATCGCTTCCCGTTGCCGACCTTGTCACCGCCTGGAATCCTGTCCCTGAACTCCTGAGGCCTGAGAACTGACCATGAAACCCAAAGCCCTGATCCTGCAAGCCCGCGGCAGCAACCGTGACCTGGATGTGATGGAAGCCCTGACCCTGTCTGGAGCCGAACCAATCGGAGTCCCGCTCAATCATCTGCGCAGCCGCACAACAGACTGGCATGCTTTTCAAATGCTCGTCATTCCTGGCGGATTCTCTTACGCCGATGCGCTCGGTGCGGGTAAATTGCTGGCTCTGGACTTAAACTCCTATTTTGCTGATGAAATTAACGCTTTCGTGGCCTCCGGCAAACCTGTCATCGGGATCTGCAACGGCTTCCAGGCGCTGCTCAAATCTGGCATCCTGCCGGAGGGGAATGACAGGCAGCGCGCATCCACCCTGACCTTTAATACACAAGGGCACTTTGAATGTCGCTGGGTAACCCTGGCACCTCTCTCTCAAACTTGTATCTGGACAAAAGGTCTGAATGACAACATCACTTGCCCGGTGGCGCATGGGGAAGGAAATTTTCAGGTATCTGACCTTACATTAATCAATACGCTCTCAAGCCTTGATCAGATCGCCCTGACCTATACCCACCCGGATGGTTCTCCTGCCAACGGAGAGTATCCCGCCAACCCGAATGGCTCAGTACTGGATATTGCCGGCATATGCAACCCGCAGGGCAATGTGCTCGGTCTGATGCCGCACCCCGAAAATCATATTCACCCAACCCAGCATCCACAATGGAGCCGCGACGTCAGCGGACAAACTGGACTGGGTTTGTTTGAAAATGGCATTAAATATGCAGCCGGATTATAAAAGGTGTTAAATGATTTCATATGAAGAATTGTTGAACCTGTACCCCCGGGCTTATGGCGGAAGCAACCTGCCTTTGCCGGGAAAATCCGTTGGAAAAGTGCGCGATGGATATCCGCTTCCAGGTGGCAAGCGGCTCATCGTCACAACCGACCGGTTATCCGCCTTTGACCGCATCCTGGCCAAAGTACCCTATAAGGGCCAGGTTCTTAACCAGTTGTCGGCCTGGTGGTTCAAGCAGACTGAAGCGCTGATCCCAAATCATCTCATCTCCGTGCCAGATCCCAATGCCGCGCTGGTGGCCGATGCCAAACCGCTGCTGGTCGAGGTGGTTGTACGCGGTTTTATCTCCGGTGTGACCACCACCGCCTTGTGGTACCGCTATGAACTGGGTGAGCGCCAGATCTACGGCTACACTTTTCCGGAGGGTCTGCATAAGAACCAGGCCCTGCCCGAACCGATCATTACACCGACCACGAAAGGCATGGCCGGGGCGCACGATGAGCGCTTGACCTGTGCCGAGGTAGTGTCCAAGGGTCTGCTCGAAGCTTCCCTGTGGGAACAGGTGCAGGCAGCCGCGCTGGCGGTGTTCAAACGCGGGCAGGAATTGGCCCTCAAGGCTGGCCTGGTGCTGGTGGATACCAAGTACGAGTTCGGCCGCACCCCGGATGGACGCCTGCTGCTGATCGATGAGGTGCATACTCCCGATTCATCGCGCTTCTGGAAGGCGGATACTTATGAGAGCCGTTTTGCAACCGGGCAGGAGCCGGAGAATTTCGACAAGGAGTTTGTGCGCCTTGCTTACGCCGGGCAGGGCTACCGGGGTGAGGGGGATATCCCCTCTATGCCAGATTCACTCTGGGCGACGGCTTCCAAGCGCTATATTACGATTTACGAGATGCTGACAGGTAAGGCCTTTTCACCGGGAATATATCCTGTGGAGCCGCGCTTGCTGGAGAATTTAAGAAAGGCTAAGATAATCTAACTACCTGGTTTTTTTGAAATAGAAAAGGAAAGGCGATTATGGAAGACGTTTTGATAGGAATTGTGATGGGCTCCAAATCTGACTGGGAAACCATGCAGCCTGCAGCGGAAACACTGGATGAACTGGGTATTTCCTACGAAGTAAAAGTTGTTTCGGCGCACCGTACACCCGATCTGCTGTTCGAGTACGCCGAATCTGCAGAAGGTCGCGGCCTGGAGGTCATCATCGCCGGTGCGGGCGGCGCGGCGGGCTTGCCCGGCATGCTGGCTGCCAAGACCACCTTGCCGGTGCTGGGTGTGCCGGTTCAATCCAAGGCACTCAACGGGATGGACTCGCTCTTATCCATCGTACAGATGCCAGCCGGAGTGCCGGTTGGGACGCTTGCGATCGGGCGTGCTGGAGCAGTCAATGCAGCTTTGCTGGCAACTGCCATCGTGGCCAACAAGCACGAGACAATAAAAGCCGCACTCAAGGCTTTCCGCGTCAAGCAGACTCAAAACGTATTGGAGAATCCTGATCCCAGAGTTTAACACCGAGTTTGGAACGATATGACAAAGATTGGTATTTTAGGCGCAGGACAACTTGGCCGCATGCTAGCGTTGGCGGGATACCCTCTCGGGCTGAGTTTTCGATTCCTGATCCACGCTGTGGATTCACCCGCTGGTCAACTGGCGGAGCATATCGCCGCGGATCATCTCGTCCCGTCTGCCTTGCGGCGTTTTTTGGAAGACGTGGATGTGGTCACGTATAAATTGGAGAAATTGTTGCTGGATGAATGACAACTGGTTGAATGAGAGTGATACCCCGCACGAGGAATGCGGCATTATCGGTGTCTTTGCTCCCAATGAGGACGTGGCCCGTATGGCGTTTTTTGGACTGTATACCCTGCAGCACCGTGGACAGGAGGCTGCCGGCATTGCCGTGGCAGATGGCCAGGTCATGTCCATGCACAAGGACACTGGCCTGGTGGCGCAGATATTTCGTCCAAATACACTCGATAATTTAAAGGGGCATTATGCCATCGGGCATACCCGCTATTCCACCACCGGATCCTCCCTGGCGCGCAATGCCCAGCCCTTTATGATCGAAACCATGCATGGACCTCTGGCCCTGGCGCATAACGGCAACCTGGTGAATTCTGCCGAACTGCGTCAGAAGCTGTTAGAGGAAGGCGTCGGCCTGTCATCTTCTTCGGATACCGAGGTAATGACCATGATGCTGGCACGCGCCAAAGGAAAAACATGGAACGAGCGTATCAAGAGCTGCATGCAGGAGTGGCGCGGCGCTTATTCACTGGTCATATTAACACGCGATTGTGTGTATGCCGCCCGGGACGCCTGGGGTTTCCGCCCCCTGAGCATCGGGTTGCTGCCGCATGGCGGCTTTGCCGCCGCATCGGAGAATGGTGCCTTGCGCACCCTGGGCTGCGAGGCCATCCGGGAAGTTAAACCTGGCGAGATCGTGACTCTCTCAGAGAATGCCCTGGTGGTAAACCAGGCTGTCAAACCGGTCAATCCCTCGGCGAGATGCGTATTCGAATTCGTCTACTTTGCCCGCCCTGACCATGTTTGGGATGGGCAGTCCGTGCACCATGTGCGCCAGCGACTGGGCGAAGAACTTGCCCGGGAGACCCGTGTGGAAGCGGATGTGGTCATCCCGGTGCCAGATTCAGCCATCCCGGCCGCCATCGGTTTCTCGCGGGCGACAAGCATCCCGTTCAACGATGGCTTTATCAAAAACCGCTATATTGGTCGCACCTTCATCGAGCCAACCGATTCACTCCGCAAGCAGGGTGTGGCCTTGAAGTTCAACGTCATCAATGAAAATGTGCTCAATAAACGGGTCATCATGATTGACGACAGCATCGTGCGTGGCAATACCATGGGGCCGATGATCAAGCTGCTGCGTACGGCCGGTGCCAGGGAAGTCCATGTTGCCATTACCTGCCCACCCATCTCGCACCCCTGTTTCATGGGCGTGGACATGGGCAACTATGACGACCTGATCGCCCATCATCGCAGCCTGGATGAGATCCGCATTCACATCCAGGCCGATTCTCTCACTTACCTGTCTTTGGATGGGATGATGCGCGCTGTGGGTCGTAAGGATGGTTACTGCCAGGCCTGTTTTACTGGAATTTACCCAATTGATGTGGATGTGATCTCCGCCAAGACAGGATTTGAAAAGAATACAAAATAATGCAATTCGATATTATAGTTTTGAATGTAGAGTTGGAAGGAACTTTTGCATGAATGTCTTACTGATTGGGTCGGGAGGTCGGGAACATGCGCTGGCGTGGAAGCTGGCACAGTCGCCAAAATTGACACGGCTGTATGCCTTGCCCGGTAACCCGGGTATCGCACAATTCGCGGAGAACATCAGCTCAATCCCGGTGGATGATCATGCTGCAATCCTGCGCGTCTGTGCAGAAAAACAGATCAACCTGGTTCTGGTGGGTCCCGAAGTTCCGCTGGCAAACGGGATTGCAAACGCACTGGGCGAGGCTGGTATCCCCTGTTTTGGTCCCCGCCAGGCAGCGGCACAGATCGAAGCCTCCAAAGTGTTCTCAAAGAACTTTATGGCACGCCATGGCATTCCCACGGCACGCTATGCCATATTTACCAAACTACAGGATGCCCTTACACATCTCGAACAAGTGGATTATCCGCTTGTCATCAAGGCCTCAGGGTTGGCAGCCGGTAAAGGGGTCATCCTGCCGGATACGCTGGCAGAAGCCGGGACTGTCCTGAAAGAGATCCTGGAGGAAGGGGCTTTCGGTGAGGCCGGGCGCGAAGTTGTGATTGAAGAACGGCTGACCGGTCCCGAAGTTTCGCTGATGGCTTTCACGGATGGGAAAACAGTTGTGCCCATGTTGGCTGCCCAGGACCACAAGCGCCTGCTGGACGGTGACCAGGGTCCCAACACGGGCGGGATGGGAGCCTATGCTCCTGCACCCATCTTTACCGATCAGTTGCTGGAAGAAGCACTGGAGACTGTTTTAAAACCTGCGGTCAATGGCTTGAGACTTGAAGGCAACCCGTTTGTGGGTGTGCTGTATGCCGGGCTGATGCTGACCCCGGTTGGCATGCGCGTGCTGGAGTTTAACTGCCGCTTTGGAGACCCGGAAACCCAGGTGGTACTGCCCTTGTTGGAAACCGATCTGCTCGAAATTACAGTGGCATGTGTAGAGGGTCGTCTTGCGGATGTGGAGCTGCATTGGAGACCGGGCGCCTCGGTGTGCGTGGTTCTGGCCAGCCGGGGTTATCCGGAAAAGTCGGAGGTCGGCAAACTGGTTTCATTAGCCGACCTGCCCGAGGCTATGGTCTGCTTCCACGCCGGGACAAAATCGGATAGTAACAACATATTCACTGCGGGTGGGCGCGTGTTTGGATTAACGACCTGGGCACAAGATCTCGAAACCGCTCTCAACCGGGTATACGCCAATATTGACAAAGTCACATTCGATGGCAGGCAATATAGAAGTGACATTGCCCGGCGCGCCCTGAAAAGTCTATCCTATGCGGATGCGGGCGTCTCGATTGACGCTGGCAATCGCGCCGTGGAACTGATGAAATCAGCCGTTCGCCTCACCTATACCCCTGCCGTCCTGGCAGGTATCGGTTCTTTTGGCGGGCTTTATGACGCCTCCGCTTTTAAACAGATGGAGCATCCGGTGCTGGTCGCCTCCACGGACGGGGTCGGCACGAAGGTCAAGCTGGCAGCCGCGGCCGGTCGTTACCGGGGTATCGGGCATGACATCGTCAACCACTGCATCAATGATATCCTGGTGCAGGGAGCACGTCCGCTCTTTTTCATGGATTATTTTGCAGCCTCCAAACTCGACCCGCAGCAGAGCGCCGAGGTGGTGACCGGCATGGCCGAGGCCTGCCAGGCCGCAGGCATGGTGCTGCTGGGTGGCGAGACCGCTGAAATGCCGGGGGTGTATGCCCCGGATGAATTTGACGTGGCCGGCACCATCCTGGGTGTACTGGAACGCGATCAGATCCTGCCGCGCCTGTCCGAACTCAAGGCCGGGGATGTGCTCATCGGGCTGCGCTCCAGTGGTCCGCACACGAATGGCTATTCGCTCATCCGCCAGGTCTTTGCCGGTACCGCACTGGACACGGTTTTCCAGGAGCTTGGTATGCCGCTGATAGATGCCCTGCTGGCTCCACACCGTTCCTATCTCGAGCTGCTGCATCCGCACCTGGCACACATCAAGGCCCTGGCACACCTGACCGGCGGCGGATTTATTGAAAATATTCCGCGCGTCCTGCCCGATGACCTGGATGCTGTCATTCACCCGGGTGCGTGGGTGCTGCCCCCGCTCTGGAAGCTGATCCAGCAAAAAGGCCGCATCAGCACCGCTGAAATGTTCCGCGTCTTCAACATGGGCATCGGCATGCTCGCCATCGTGGATAAAGACATGGCGGCAACAGTGCAGCACTCCATCCCTGAAGAGACTTATCTCATCGGTGAGTTGACCCCCGGTGCCCACAAGGTGCGCCTGGATGTACAAATGAATTATTAAGTCACGAAAGGAATTTTCCATGACCTCCTCCCTGCCCCTGCGTTATGGCACCAATCCCCAGCAATCGCCAGCGCGTGTATTTATGAAATCCGGCGCCGACCTGCCGATCACCATCCTGGGCGGTTCGCCGGGTTATATCAACCTGCTGGATGCGCTCAACGCCTGGCAGCTGGTGCGCGAACTCAGGCAGGCGACCGGTCTGCCCGCGGCGGCCTCTTTCAAGCATGTCAGTCCTTCGGGGGCAGCGCTGGCGGTTCCACTGACCGACGTCCTGCGCAAGATCTACTTCGTGGATGACCTGGAACTCTCGCCACTGGCCGAAGCCTACGCCCGGGCACGCGGCGTGGACCGCATGTCTTCCTTCGGTGACTTCATCGCCCTGTCGGATACGGTTGACCTGGCTACTGCCCGGGTGATCGCCCGCGAAGTCTCGGATGGGGTCATCGCCCCGGCCTACGAGTCCGCTGCACTCGAGATCCTCAAAGCCAAGAAGGCCGGTAAATACGCAGTCATCCAGATCGACCCGGCTTATGAATCGGGGTTAACCGAAAGCCGGGAGGTTTTTGGGGTTACCTTCGAACAACGTCACCATGACCGCCCGGTCACACCCGGTGACCTTGCCAACATTGTTACCACGGACAAGGACATTCCCGCCGCAGCCAGGCGCGACATGACCGTGGCCTGGATCACGCTCAAGTACACCCAGTCCAACTCGGTTTGTTTTGTCAAAGACGGGCAGACCACCGGGGTGGGCGCCGGGCAACAGTCGCGCGTGCACTGCACCCGCCTGGCCGGCAGCAAAGCTGACCTGTGGTACCTGCGCCAGCATCCGCGCGTGTTGAACCTGCCCTTCAAGCCCGGCATCCACCGCCCGGATCGGGACAATGCCATCGACCAGTTCCTGCAGCCGGATGTCACCCCCGCCGAAAAAGCCAACTGGTCCAATGTCTTCAGCAGCATACCAGCGCAATTGACACCCGAAGAACGGCGCACCTGGCTCGACAGCCTGAGCGGTGTCACGCTGGGTTCGGATGCCTTCTTTCCCTTCCGGGACAGCATAGACCGCGCCGCCCGCAGCGGTGTGCGCTATGTGCTCCAGCCCGGCGGCTCCAATCGTGATGAAGATGTGATCGCAGCCTGCCATGAATACGGCATGAGCATGGTCTTCAGCGGAGTGCGCCTGTTCCATCACTAATGGTTTGGAAACCGTATGAATAAATCCGCCCGACTCGTCGTCCTTATATCCGGAAATGGCTCCAACCTGCAGGCTATTCTGGATGCCTGTCAGTCCGGCGAACTGCCTGCCGGGGTTGTCGCCGTCATCTCGAACCAGGTGGATGCCTACGGATTGAGTCGTGCCCGCAAGGCAGGTGTGCCCGCCATCCACACGGCAGCGTTGGCTGATGAATCCCGCCGTGCATATGACGCCCGACTGGCGGACGAAGTAGCCCGCTTCCAACCCGATCATGTCATTCTGGCTGGCTGGATGCGTCTGCTAACATTGGCATTCCTGGATCGCTTCCCCGGGCGGGTCATCAACCTGCATCCCGCCCTGCCCGGCACCTTCCCCGGCACTCACGCCATCCAGCGTGCCTATGCTGCCTGGCAGCGCGGTGAGATCGACCGCACCGGCGTGATGGTTCACCTGGTCCCGAACGAAAGCGTAGATGACGGTCCAGTACTGGCCACGCAGGAGATCTTCTTTCAAGCGGAGGAGAGTCTGGAGCAGTTCGAAGCACGCCTGCACGCGGCCGAACACCGCCTGCTGGTGGACGCCTTGAAAATGGTTCTCAACACTTAATGAGGAATATTATGATGCACCTGACAATAATATGTCATTGCGAGCGAGTGGTAACTAACGTGGCGATCCCCCGATGTGGGACTTTCCCCCGATAGCAGTAAGACTGCCTATCCCGTGGGGTAAGCAGTCGCGAATACTTCGCTCACAGTGATATTTTATTCTAAAAATTTTGGAAAGTTTTCTTGTTTATAGAAAAAGGAGTTTTACATGCCCACTGCCATCCTGTCCGTTCACGATAAAACCCACCTGGTGGAATTCGCCCAGGGTCTGGCGGACCTCGGCTGGAGGCTGCTGGCTTCCGGAGGAACCGCCCGGCTGCTGCGTAAGAACGGATTGGCGGTCACAGAGGTGGCGGACTATACCCAGTCACCCGAGATCCTGGGCGGCCGCGTCAAAACCCTGCACCCGGCCATCCACGGCGGGCTGCTGGCCCGCCCCACTGAAGCGGACCACCAGCAACTGCTCAGCCTGGGCTGGGATTATATTGACCTGGTGGCTGTCAACCTGTACCCATTCGAGGCGACCATTGTCAATCCTGGCGTAACCTATGCCGAAGTGATCGAGAACATCGACATCGGCGGCGTCACCCTCATCCGGGCCGCCGCCAAGAACCATGAGCGTGTGACGCTGGTATGTGACCCGGCTGATTACGATGCGGTCCTGGCAGACTTGCGGTCAGGCGGCATTTCTGCTGAGAGGCGCAAACAACTGGCGGTCAAGGGCTTTGCCCGCACGGCGCAGTACGATACCACCATCCATACTTACCTGGGAAAATAATACAGGTGCCTGTCATGTGCGCAAGAATATTTATGGAACTGCTAAAACATTTTTTTTTACCACCAGGCACCAAGGTTTTATTTATGAGACTTTGTGTATTGGTGACTTTGTGGTGGAGACATTTTTAAACAACAGTAATTATTTATTTTTGAATGATCGTAACCCTGTTAGGAGGTTCCTGTGAACGAAGAATTATTTGAAAGCCACGATGCCCTGACCTTTGATGATGTATTGGTGGTGCCCGCTTACTCCGAGGTACTGCCGAATGAAACCGATGTAAGCGTTAACCTGACACCTCAGATCCGCCTGAATATCCCCATCCTTTCGGCGGCCATGGACACCGTCACCGAAGCGCACCTGGCAATCTCGCTGGCGCGCGAAGGCGGCCTGGGGATCATCCACCGCAACATGTCCCCTGAAGATCAGGCCAGCGAAGTGGAAAAGGTCAAGCGCTCACAATCCGGCATGATCGTGGAACCCATCAGCCTTCCGCCGGACGCATCCCTGCGACGCGCCGAAGAGATCATGTCCACCTACCATATCAGTGGTGTGCCCATCACCAACCCGGATGGCAAACTGGTAGGCATCCTGACCAATCGCGACATCCGCTTTGTGGAGCCCGGGGATTACGATCTGCCTGTCAGCCAGTTCATGACCACCGAACCATTGATCACGGCGCGAGTCGGCATCCCACCCGAAGAAGCCAAGAACATCCTGCAAAAACACCGCATCGAGAAACTTCCGCTGGTGGATGAAAACGGGATATTGAAGGGACTGATCACTGTCAAGGATATACAAAAGGCGCGCGATTACCCAAATGCAGCCACCGATTCCCAGGGGCGGTTGTTGGCCGGGGCAGCGGTGGGTGTGGGTGCCGACCTGGAAATGCGCGTTGAGTTAATGATCAAAGCCGGGGTGGATGTGCTCGCCATCGATACAGCCCACGGCCACTCCAAAGGCGTATTGGATGCCATCCGGCGCATCAAAACTGCCTGGCCGGAGCTGCCTGTCATCGCCGGGAACGTGGTCACAGCCGAAGGCACCGAAGCGCTGATCAAGTCCGGCGCGGATGGGGTCAAGGTGGGGGTCGGGGCGGGTTCCATTTGCACCACGCGCGTCATTTCCGGCGCGGGCATGCCCCAAGTCACCGCCATCCGTGAGTGCGCCCAGGCCGCCAGGAAGCACGGCATCCCCACCATCGCTGACGGCGGCATCAAGTTCAGCGGCGACATTGTCAAAGCCATTGTAGCCGGGGCAGAAGCTGTCATGCTGGGCAGCCTGCTGGCCGGGTTGGAGGAATCCCCCGGGGAAATGGTTTTGTATGAAGGCCGGCACTTCAAGGAATACCGCGGCATGGGCAGCCTGGGTGCGCTTAAAGGCTACGGCAAGGATCGTTATGGCATCGGCCAGAGCGGCAGCAGCAAACTGGTGCCTGAAGGCATCGAAGGGCGCGTGCCGTACAAGGGACATCTGAGTGATTACGTCTATCAACTGGTGGGCGGACTGCGCTCGGGCATGGGCTACGCCGGGGCGGCCGCGCTGGAAGATCTGCGCACCAAAACCAAAATGACGCGCATTACCAACGCCGGGTTGGTCGAAAGCCATCCGCATGATGTCATCATCACCCGCGAAGCGCCGAATTACCAGTTAAGCCAGAAATAATGGGGGAAATGGCGATCAGGCAGGAGACAATGTCCCTGCCAGTACGCGGTCATCTACTGGTGGCGCAGGAATTTCAAGGGCTTCTTGACCCGTGTGGTGGCCTCCCCCACCGGCACCACACTGATCGAGCCATCGATTTCCAACACAGCCATCTCCACGGCACTGATCTCGGCCACCCCGTGCTCACGCAGCGCGGCTAGCAGGGATTCCTCATCGATTCCTTCCCGGCGCATGTGCTGGGGGATCACTTCTCCGTGCAGCACCAGCACTGTCGGGGTGCCCTCCACCCAGCGGCGTAAAAGGGGCGAGCTCAGCCGCAGTCGGGCAATCAGTGCGTTTAACACCAACAAGACAACAGCCGCCAGGATGCCTCCGGTCAGACTGGTATCCGGGCCAACCATGGCATTTTGAACGGCATTGGAGATCAACAACAATACCACCAGGTCGAAAACCGTCATTTGGCCGATCTCACGTTTGCCCGAAAGCCGCAAGCCCACCAGGATGGCCAGGTACACCAGGACGGTACGTAACAGGATTCCAAAAAACGTAGACAGGGAGAGAGTGAACATAAGATATTTACTCCTGGACAGTATTTCTTATATTATTCCGAATAGGCCATGAAAACGCCATCACAGCCAGACTTGCTCCCGGACCTACCCCACCTTTGATGGGGGAAGAGAAATCAGGGATGCTTTATGAAAGTGCCGTTGCGGTATTCCTCGAAGGCGGTCTGCAGTTCCTCCTGCGTGTTCATGACAATTGGACCGTACCATGCCACCGGTTCGCCGATGGGATTTCCGGACAGGAGTAGAAAGCGAGTAGGTTCAGCTTCCGTGGAAACGACAATCTGTTCCCCGTCACCGAAAAGGGCAAGCTCCTGGTTGGTCACAAAACCATCCCTGTGGATGTCAGAAGTGTCTTCGCCCTCGACCACGTAGCTGCAATTATCTTTCTCCTGGCAGAACCTGGCCTTGCCAGCGATAACATAGGCGAAAACCGTGTGCCCCGACCGGGTGGCGTGAACGAACTTTGTTCCGGCAGGGACGGTCACATCCAGGTATTCCGGGTCCGTGACGATATCCTGCACAGGACCTTTTGTGCCATCCACCTGGCCGCAGATGACCCTGATCTTTACGCCGTTGCCGATGGAGATCTCTGGAATCTGATCGCTTATCACATCGCGATAACGCGGTTCCATCATCTTATGCGAGGCCGGCAGGTTGGCCCACAATTGGAAGCCCCCCATGTGACCGGCCTCGTCCCCCTTCGGCATCTCCTGGTGGATGATACCGCTTCCGGCAGTCATCCACTGCACATCCCCGGGACCGATCACACCTTCGTTTCCCAGGCTATCCCCATGCTCGACCTTCCCGCTTAAGATATAGGTAATGGTCTCAATGCCGCGATGCGGATGCCACGGGAAACCTGCCAGGTAGTTGCGTGGCTCGGTTGAACGAAAATCATCGAGAAGCAGGAAAGGATCGAACTCGGAGGTCCTCCCGAAACCGAACACCCGCTTCAGGTGGACACCTGCACCTTCCAGGGTGGGTTTGCTCTTAATGATCTTCAGGATTCTTCTGTCCTTTTCCATTTAACGCCTCTTTGATATCTATTCGATATACTCCAAACGGGCAAATGCCGGCTTAGTTTTGGGTGGAGCAGACCCTTTCAGGAAGATGATCTCTTTTCGAACCGACACGAACTCCTCTAATTTCCCTGACATACAAAATCCCAGGAGTTTAGACTTATTTTACCCCAGGGCTGGTCAAGAAACAAAAGCTGGTTATACCCCGTTTATTGCTTTATTAATCCCTTTTTACCGAATTGTTTGACAAACGTATGCACCCTATTTCTTCTCTCAATTCTTCGAATAAAACTGTTTTTGAAATTTCGTTTATAGCAAAATTGATGAAATCCATGGTCATATCTCGCTCATCCATCTCTTTTCCATACTGCCAGTTTTCAGCCAATTCGATCAAATCCTTCCATGGCAAACCAAATTCCTGTTTTACCCATTCTGCGGATACTTTTTTTGAACCTGTAGTTTTATGAAGAACAGTACATAAAATTCGGCATAAATTTAAAATAAGGTAGGATTGATAATGACTGTTCTTTAAATAGCCAGGGTTGTTTATTTTCGGTTCCCATTCTACGAACAGATCTCTTATGCAAGCTTTTTGCACTTCTTCGATATCAATTGGCCCCATGAGCTCTTTAAAATCCTGCCCAATTAGTGGAATGGCAAAATGATATAACAGGTAGTTATTGATTATCCACTCATTTCCATAAGGTGCCTCTTCATATAGAAAACTTATCTCTCCACAAAACCATGGTCTGGGTTCCCCTGGTGGCAGGATACTTGCAAGCATGTCAATGGGAGTATAGGTACATTCAAGCCGTTTTGCCCATTTTTCATGTTTCTTCTCCAACCGAACGTGAAATTCCTTAACTCGTTCGAGTTCTTTTGATGAAACAGGCTTTCTCAATATAACGGTAAGATCGATGTCACTGCTATTTTCATTAAAATCACCATACGATAGAGACCCGGTAAGATAAACTCCACACAAATTATCGTTAAAAATATTTATGATCCCTTCAGTAAAAGTGAACAGGATTTCATTTATTTCTTGATAAGGTGTGATTTTCCGAATTCGATCCAAATTTCTTATTGCCATAAATCGACCTATTTATTCCAGAATTCGTGATAGGTATGAAAGCAAGCGATGATCAAATTCAGACCAGCACCGGGCTGCAGGAAGGTATTTGCAGGGAATCTCCCGAACACCCAGCTTTCAAAAGAAAGTGTAGCAGAAAAGCAGCCGGTTGGGTAATCCTCAAAGCCCATCAGATCATGCCGTTCCTGGTTATCTTTTCCACCGCCGCAACCCTGTACTTTTTGCTGGTTCGTAAGCAATAAATATTTCAAGCAAGGCGTAAAAAATGTGCTAAAAGGTACTCTCCGATAAAATGTGGAGTGCTTCTTTAGATAGAGTGAAGAGTTATCATGAACCCGTAAAATTTGGTGAGAAAGAGTGCGGTCATTCCCATGGCCGCACCTGTTTTTGTGAATCGCCATTCCACACTCACCCACTCGATGTGCATTTGATGGGTCAAGGATCTCCGAAGATGTAACGGATGTTTGTTTTCTACTACTCATTCCCTGCTTAAACCACGGAACCAGCTATTTGTAAATTACTCACAAATGACAGAAATCTGGTTCAGATAATATGCAGTACTCTGTAATTATTAAATAAAAAAAAAGGATTAATGACTAAACATCCAGGGGTGGACCCAGCAATTCCATCCCGTGGGCACGCCACAATTCCGGGTCCTGCTGGGGCATGGCATTGGCCTGGGTTACTTCCCGAAAGAAAGACTCCATTTTGCCTGCCGGCATAAATGCGATCAGGATGCTCCCGCTTGTCCCGCCCATATAAGCCCAAACATGAGGCACATTACGTGGCGCCAGAAGAGAATCGCCGGGTTTTAACCTCATCTTTTCATGTCCCACTTCGAATATAAACTCACCAGCAACCGCGTAGAACCACTCATCCTGGTTGTAATGCAGGTGGCGCGCTGGGCCGCCTTTCTCGCGAAAAGTGTTCTCAAGGATCAAAAGACCATTGCCATCCTGTGGAGTCACCTTGAAGGTGATGGCACTGATCCCAAGCCCGCGCTGTTCCCCGTATTTGTCTTTGCCCGAGGCGACCAGAAGTGCATGTGGAAAATTTGCCTGAGTTTGATCGGGTCTGTTCAAATATTACTCCTGTTTAATTGCACTGATGTCCATATACATGACTTCCCATAAGTGTCCATCCAGGTCCTCAAATCCACGATCATACATCCATCCGTGGTCTTGCGGCTCAATCGAATGTCTGCCTCCGGCTTGCAGGGCTGTGTTGACCATCTCATCCACTTTTTCCCGGCTGTCTGCGGATAAAGTGACGATCACTTCCGTACCATTGGTTGCATCGCCAATTTTCTTGGGCGTGAATGTTTTAAAGAATTTTTCCACCAGCAGCATTACAAAAATATCCTCGCCGACGATCATGCAGGTGGCGTTCTCATCGGTGAATTGAGAGTTAAATTTAAAGCCCAGTGTGGTGAAAAATTCCACAGACTTGTTGAGATCTTTAACGGGTAAGTTTACATAGATTTGTGTTGTCATTTTTTTCTCCTTTCAAGCCTCAAAACCATTTCGGTATGCCTGGATTTATCGATGTCAAGGCACATCATTCAACGATAAAAAGGGGCAAGAGACTAACCAGGCTGACGAAATAACAGTCAACAAATTATACTAAATATGACAATATTTATCAAATTAATATTCGATAAGAGTTATCTCATTAAATCAATTGACCCCCAACACGACATTTCAGCTAGTGTTACCCGGGATCAAGCATGTTCATTTCTGCCAGGTTGCTTCACCTGCCTTTCCACAGGCTGGCATACTTCTTGCGGTACTTGAGATCGTCTTCAATTTCAATCAGCTCAAGCGCCTTCCCCCTGATTTTCTCATCCTTGATTTCAGCATATATCTTCCTGAAATCCTGGATGATATCATAGCGGATCAAGGTACAGTTCTTTTCTGTGACGCATTCCCGGTAGCGACCTTCAAGACCCTCCACCAATATCTTCTGTTGCTTCGCTCCTGCCAGTCCCACCTTCCAGATGGCTTGCAGGCTGTGGCGTGCTGTTACAAATCTCTCATCCCTTGTCACGGACAGTATTGCCTCAAAATCCTTGAGCATCCTGTTTTCCGGGTCATTTTTGGCCAGGTTGCACAGCACCTGGGCTGCGATGGCTCTGACGTGGTTATCCTTATGCTTCAGGTTGGCAACCATCTCGTCCCAAACCTGGTAAGCCCAGTCCACGGGATCATCTGTGATCTCCATGATGTGCAAGAAAGCCCGGTAGCGCAGTTCCTTATCCGGCGAGCGAAGGTCCTCAAAACTTTGCCTTATTGATTCATCCATGGTTTTTCAAACCTCCACTAGCGGCGGATGCCCTGGCTGCGCAGCAGGTCCAGGGCTAGGCGTTTATTAATGTGCTCATTCCGGGCCATCAACTCGACTACTTTATTAAAAGCACCCGGCCCCAGTTTTTGGTCGACCGCTCTGCGCAGTTCTTCCACCACCGGGCGGCCAGGACTGAAGTATGCCCTGCGCAACAGCTCTTCTCCGTGGTTTCTGGCAAGCTGCCTGACTATGTCCACACTGCCGATATCCTCATAGTGGGTGGAGCGGATCGTCTTGCGGGAGTCCGTGATCTGCTTGGTGAAATATTCGGTGAAACCTTCATCCAGGGCTTCGTTGGTCATTAGACCCAGTTCGGGATTCGAGGCGACATGCATGAGCTCATGCACAGGTGTGTAATTGATAGCCTGTTCCTCGTTTACGGTTATTTCACCATTGCTGCTGACGAAAGCGCTGGTGAAATCCTTATCCTCCTTCCCAAAAGCTTGTTTATAACTACTTTTGAAGGCATCATCTTTCAAGAAGGTCATACTCGCACTTTGAACACGGGACTTGCTTTCGGGAGAGATCTCGGTTGAATAGAAATCCAACAGCGTTTCCTTGGCATCCTGCGCGGAGATGTATACTGACCTGTTCTCTTTGAAATCCGGTCCGCGCAAAGGTTCTTCAGGCCCAGCAAAGACATGATCGTTTTCCCAGATCTCCCAATCTTCCGGAAGAAGTAATGTGGGTGTGGAGACCGGGTCTGCCTTGAACAGGGAAGTAAATAACTTTTTTAAGGCATCCCAATTTGTCCTGGCCACTGATACCAGCCAGCCGATGATTGTACCGATCAATGCACCGATTAACGGCACAAAAGGAGTGGTTGCAAGCGGCCCCAGGCTTTTGGTGCCCGATTGGCTGCCGGGAATAGAAGGGATATTTCCACCAGGCTGTTCCCCAGGAACGGAGGGGATGTTCCCACCAGGTTGATTATCCGGATCGGTCCCCGGGCTGCCATCTCCCCAGGGCAGCCCAGGATCAGCCGCCAGCCACAAAGCCTCGGCCAACTCCATTATTTCGCTGGTCTCTGTCTGGCGATTCGCAGTACCTTTGGACACCAGGAATATATATCCAGCGCCGCCACGTTCCACATACCATTGAAAAGAAAGGACACGCTGGTATTTTTCTTCCAACAAGGCAGGAAACTCATGAAATGAGGTCACTTCACACCCCGAGGAATCATCACAGGAATAAGATTGAAAGTCATACCAGCGATCGATCTGAAGATTCACATCACTCCACGACCATTCATCCACCTTCCATTCATAACTTACACTGCATCCCCAGGGATCGCTTTGATCATAAGCCCAGGTGACAGTATCAGGAACAATCCCAGCATCACTGGCTGCATCCGCAAGTGCCTGTCCACAGGCTGTATTTTGAAATTCCATCCCGGCGTTGACCGGTTTAGGGGTGAGAGCCGATATAGCCAGCAATATTCCCAAGCCAGAGAGCAATATTATTGTTAAGCGCTTCATATCTTACCCTGCCTTATTTTTAAGAATTGGAAAAACACGACCGACCAGGAAGGAGAGAACCGCCCCCACGACCAGGCTCCCGCCACAGGTCAGCGCCGCCAGCAGCATCCCGATAATAGTATTACCCCCTGAGGTTTGGCCAAAAAGTGGAGCCAGGAACGCAGAAAGGACCAGGGCAGCCACCCAGCATGCCACAAAACTGCATCCACAGCCCAGGGCGTGACCGGCACAACCAGCCACCGGATGGGATTTATTAAATTTCTTTGTTGGGGAACCCTGCTTTATGTTGAATTCCGTATTGCTCATAGATCATTCACTCCTGGTTCACGGGGTAGTTTAAGACAGATGAATTGGTGGTTGAATTTTAACCCGGAATGTTCCCGTCTTTCAGGAACATTCAAACAGCATACTATTTATACCTGCTTTCATTCACATAATGGCTTTGTTTTCGTAAGCACGATGCGGATGGTCTGACTCCCCAGGGTCCCGGTGATCTCGATTTCCCGGTCTTCCACCGGGGCAAATTGCGAAAAATTGCCGTGGGCTTCCAGTAAATCGAGCGAGCCATCTGCCTCCCTAAAATCCAGGCTGATCGAGTTGACAGGGGAGATTTCCATTCCATCCAGTTGCAGGGTATCCTCACAGTTGTTGCGGATCTCCAACACGCCCCTGTTACAATTATTGGCCTCGATAACCACACAATCCGGCGCCGACTCCACTTCAAGGTCCACGATGGCGGTTTTTCCAGAACAGCCTCCCATAGCCGGGAACCCGATCGATTCCACACAGCCCGGGGCCGGACTGTCTTTGATGATACAGCCGCCCAGGATCAGCAGGCAGGCTGATATGGCAATAATTGGAAACATTTTATGAAACCGCACGGTTTCACCTCCATTAGCTGACGAATCTTCAAACCCAATTACAATTATGGCATTAAATCTTCCATACGTGTTTACATAGGGTGGATCTCTCCACGGACTATCACTGCTCTTTTAGGGTTCACGACAGGCTTTGTCTAAGGCAGTTATGAGGCGATTAATAACATTACACTTGCAACCGAGTACGAACTACTCGTTGGTAGATACCAAGAATTAAGAGAATGGCAGCATAGAATATTATTGTATAAAACAGGAAGTCAACCACGAAACCTATGGGTCTGATACCCCCATTTACTACGTCTATAGGAGTAATTTTTCCCCAACTTTGAATGGGTGATCCGCCTCCATTGCCATCACAGATATATAGTACTGGAAAGCCAGCGCCCAGGTACCCCTGGCATGAAGAATTGTCAGGATATTGATACTTTACGGAGATGATCATTGCAAAGATTGCCAACAAAATGCTGACCAAAACGACAGAAAAGTTACGACGCTTTTGTTGGAAAATCCTGTTTTCTTTCATATGGATTATCTCCAGAATCGTTACGATATGACATATCACTCATAGACAACATCGTCGTCTTCCCTTGTCCTGTAACAAGTTAGTATGAGGGTGACATTTCAATCCATCCGCGCTCGCTGGGTTTGGATTCATTCCACAAATCCCGCCAGTGGACTGTGGGGGTCAATCACCAACTGCAGTTCGCCATACGGCACCAGCACGGTCTGCGGGCCGGCAGCATAGGCTGCCACCTGGTAGGGGTCAAATGAGATCAGCAGGCCATCGGCGGTAATGTTCCAGTTGCGATAGTTCTCAAGGATTGGGTCGGCACCGGCTTCAGAATAAGCAATATCCCGCAGGTTGAGCTGTTCCTTGCAGTAGGCTGCCATCCGTTCCAGGTAATCTGAACCCGGCAGGAAGAGCTGCTCCAGGCTCAACTGCTGACCGGCTGCCAGGTCATAGTTAAAGGTCAGACTGTAACTGCCCGGGTGGGCGGCTCCGTCAGAATAGAAGTTGATATCAAATTTAAGGCTCATGACGTCCCCGGCAGGTGAGAGCAGCGCATATTGCAGATCATAAGTGCTGCCCATTACAACAAGCGGGTTGGAGGCATTCTGCTGAAAACTGGTTCTGAATGAGTCTATATCCCCCCGCACCAATCCATCCACAAGCTGGTTAAAAAGCAGCACGCGTGATTCTTCACTGCCCTGCCTGCTTTGCAGCGAAGGGATCTGGGCAGTTATGCGGTACGGCGGTGTTTCACTGGTTTCTTCAAAGGGAATGGATATCAGCACAATCACCTGGGGCGCGGGTTGTTCGGTAACCTCCAGCCTGGGTGTGGAGGTCGGCGCAGGAGGCTCGGGAGTGAGGTTGAGCGTAAAGCCGCAGGCCAGTATCGCCAGGCTTATCACTACCAGGGTGCAGCCATAGACAAATATATGTTTATTCATAGTATCAACCTTTCATGATCTGGCCTTTTTCTCCAGGCGCTCCAAACGATGATTGACTTCATCCAGCCAGTGCTTGCGCATGTAAACCGGCAGGCTCTCATCTTTCTGCACCAATTCACGTGCCAAAAGCGTCCAGCGCATGGCAGTGACAGGGTCGCGCTGGCGATGCTCGTGATGTTTGGCAAGTTCAATGTGCGCATAAATATATCCATCATTGGCTGCCTTCTCCCACAATGCCAGGGCTGCCTCCAGGTCACCGCGCCGGCGCTGCAGGATGGACAGCCGTCGGACCGCCTGGCCAAAATCCGCTTCGGGCAAGGACTCCTGCAAGCCACGTTCATACAATTGGGCGGCCTGGTCCCACTTACCCAGATCCTCAAATAGTTTGGCCAGGGCGATGCGATCCAACCCATGCTCAATGGATTCGTGCAGGGGTTCCACCAGCATGTGGTTCATGTGGTTGAGCATGGCTGCCAGCGCCACGATGTCCATGTTGTTGTGGTAGAACACACCCATCAGCGGACGGGCATCTCCGCTGCGCAGATAATCGAAATACAGGTAAGGGATCTCATAGCCCGGCACTTCTTCACTGCTGCGTGGTGCGCCCAGCACATTTTCTTCAATATATTTCAAGGTCCGGCTGGGCAGGCGGTCGCGCCACAGGCGCCGCGCCAGGGGCAGCAGGTCAAGGTGAATCATGTCATTGAAGGGAACCGGCATGTCATGCAACCGGTAGCGGGTCTTCAACAGAGGCGCATCAAAAGCCTTGCCATTATACGTAACCATGACGCTTGCCGGAGCCAGAAAATCGGTCAGGGCTTCCAGCATGGCAGCCTCCTCACCCGGATCCCGCATAAAGAACTGCTCCAGGTGGAATCCACCAGCTTCAAAACGCCCCGCCCCCACCATGAAAGCATACGTGCCCGTGCCGCCAGACAGACCGCTTGTCTCCGTATCCAGGAAGACAAAATCCGCCGTTTTCATGCCGGTCAGTCCTCCATCCCCGGCCCACAGCGCCAGCGTGTCCAACCCCTCCGAGAACAGGATCGGGACTTCCCCGTGCTGGTGATCCAGAGGGTAGTGGCTTTCGCTGATAAAGGTGTCCCCCAGGCGCGTGGATACAAAGCGCCCATCCACAACACGCTCAATGGAATAGCTGCCTGGGTTTCCGCGTGACGGAGCCTGGATTCCGGCAGTGCCGGTTTTAACACCCAGGGCTTTAAGTTTATCGGCCAGGGAAGACATGCCCCCAGTTTGGCTTGATTTTTGGTTTTTCAACCCCACCCCCGGCCCATTCCCGGGAAGGAGGATAAAGGGGGATGGGATGCTGTGTCTCCAACATTAAAAAATATAGGAACCATGCCCGTATTTTATCGCATCGTAATGAAATATGTGCTAAACTAATTCCATTACAATCCCTGCCAGAGGAGATTGATCATGAGTTCAGCTACTCTTGCCCTGCCATCCACAGGAAGTTCCAAAAAAGATGTGCTTGCAGCCATGCGCACTGCCCGTGACCATGACATCAAATGGCAGCAGGGGCGCGCCTTTGGGTTGGTTTACCATATCAACGAAGAGATCGATCTCCTGCTCAAAGAGGCCTATACCATGTTCTTCTCGGAGAACGGCCTTAACCCGACTGCCTTCCCAAGTATCCGTAAATTTGAAAGTGAAGTGCTTGCCATGACCGCCTCCCTGCTGGGCGGGGATGAAAACGTGTGCGGCAATATGACGACCGGCGGCACCGAGTCTCTGCTCATGGCGGTCAAGACAGCCCGTGATTGGGCGCGCCAGCATCACCCTGAGATCACCCAGCCCGAAGTGGTCCTGCCCGTCACCGCCCACCCGGCCTTTGAAAAAGCCGCCGAATACTTTGATGTGCGCCTGGTGCAGGTTCCCGTCCGCTCTGATTATCGCGCGGATGTGGAGGCCATGCGCCGTGCCATCACTCCCAATACCATCCTGGTGGTCGGGTCTGCTCCTTCCTATCCACACGGGGTCATCGACCCGATCCGTGAACTGGCTGCCCTGGCCCAGGGACATGGTCTCCTGTTCCACACCGACGCCTGCGTGGGCGGCTTTCTGCTGCCTTTTGCCCGCAAACTGGGCTACCCCATCCCCGACTTTGATTTCAGCGTGCCGGGCGTCACTTCCATTTCAGCCGACCTGCACAAGTTTGGCTATGCCGCCAAACCCGCCTCCGTCATCCTGTATCGCAGCCCGGAGCTGCGCCGCCACCAGATGTTCGTCTCCATCAACTGGCCGGGAGGCATCTATCCCTCCCCAACCATGACCGGCTCACGCGCGGCCGGACCCATTGCGGCAGCCTGGGCCTTGATGAACCATCTTGGCGAGGCCGGCTATCTGAAGATCACCCAGACCGTCATGGAAACCACCCGCATCCTCCAGGATGGTATTCGCAATATCCCCGGGCTGAAAATACTCAGCAACCCCGAGATGAGTGTCTTTGCCATCGCCTCCGACAGCCTGGATGTGTATGAGGTGGCTGATGAACTGGAACTGCGCGGCTGGCACCTTGACCGCCAGCACTTTCCGCGCTGCCTGCACGTCACTGTTAATCATGTCCACAGCAAGATCACCGGCGAATTTCTGGATGACCTGGCAGCCGCCGCAGCCATCGTTCGCAAGCCCTCCTTTCGAAAAACCAGCAGCAAATTCATTATTGCAGTTGCCAACCTGCTGGCGCGCCTGCTCCCCAGGAAATGGATGAGCGCCCTGATGGAAAAAGTCTCCTCCATGCTGGGCGGCTCGGGCAGCGGACTGCCTTCACGCATGGCTCCCATGTACGGCCTGATCGGGTCACTGCCCAATCGAGGAGATATCAAGGAACTGGTGTTGGATCTACTGGATTCAATGACAAGACTTTCCAACTAATTCGCTTTACACATTTCATTCCCCCAACCTCACCTGAATTATGGAAGAAAACCATTTCATTTCCTTCGCCAAAGGAGAATAGCATGAGCACAATCGAACAAGCCCGGCCTCGCAAGAATTACCTGTCTTTGTGGCAAAAACTGGTCTTTGGTTCAGGTGATTGGAGTTATGCCAGTTTTGGCACCTTGCGCCAGATCTTCTATGCCATCTTTCTGACAGACGTGGTCGGGCTGGAACCTCGCCTGGCATCCTTTGCAGTGGTGCTGGGTGTAATCTGGGACGCGATCAATGACCCGCTGGTGGGAATGCTCAGTGACCGGGTTAAATCCCGTTGGGGACGCCGCCGGCCTTTCCTGTTGTTTTTTTCCATACCCTTCGGGCTGGCTTTTATTTTCCTGTGGTGGGTACCCCCCATTGGCAACCAGATCGCCCTGGCTGCCGTCGTATCGCTGATGTATATGCTCAGTGATACCCTGCAAACGCTCATCAGCGTTCCGCTGTATTCCCTGACCCCCGAGATCACTCCGGATTATGATGAGCGCACAACCCTGACCGGCTTCCGTATGTTCTTCAACCTGCTGGCCTCACTGGTGACCGCCGTCGCCGCTCCCGAGATCGTGAAATCCGTGCTGGCCAGCGGGGCCACCCAGCAGCAAGGCTACATGGTGGTGGCATCCCTGTTTGGTGGCCTGGCCATCATTCCCCTGCTGCTGATCTTCTTCGTGATACGTGAACGGCCAGAGAATACACAGGAATCCCGCCAGGAGCCATCTGTATCTCTTAGGGAAACCATCCGCACAGCCTGGAGCAATATCCCCTTCCGTTATGCCACCGCCCTCTTTATGCTTAATTGGATCACATTTGACCTGGTGGCTTTGTGTTTGCCCTTCTTCCTCACCTATTGGATCGCGGGCGGTAATTTGCTTCAAAAAGCGCTTGGTATGTCTTTGGATTCGTCCGTTCTCGGGCTGCTATTGGTAACCTCCGTGCTGCTGTTACCGTTCTGGATCTGGCTCTCACACAAATTAACCAAGAACATCACCTATATCATCGCCATGTCTTTCTGGGCCGTGGTGCAATTGCTCATCTTCAGTGTGCAGCCCGGACAGGTGACCGCCATCCTGATCCTGGCTGTGATGGCCGGGATATCCGTTTCCGCCGCGCATGTCCTGCCGGATTCGATCTTCCCGGACGTGATCGAATGGGATGAGTTGCGCACCGGGCGCCGCCAGGAGGGCATTTATTACGGCATCAAGAATTTCATCCGCAAGCTGACCGGTGCGGTGGCCATTTTCATCGCCCTGCAAGTGCTGGGCTGGTTCGGTTACCAGACCCCACCTCAGGGAGCCACACAATTCAGCCAGCCTGCCAGCGCCCTGTTGGCCATCCGCTTGCTGATCGGTCCCCTGGGCGCCATCCTGCTCTTTTCCGCTGTACTGATGGCCTGGTTTTACCCCCTGACGCGCGAGCGCCATGCCCGCATCCGCAGGCTATTGGAGAGAAAGAAAGCCAGACAGGTTGCAAAAAATAGTTTGCCTTAACGTAAAAAGGCGTACCTCATTCCCCACAAACGGGGAATCGAGTTTCCAAATTACAATGATCTATTATTTAGGATTCTTTTTGCCGCGTGGATTGGTGGTGAAAAGGTCTTTTTGCAGTGGATTCAAGCACGGTTCCTTGGAAATCACCTTACTTATGAAATGGATATTCCAGGTTCACAGGAATTACCAATGCTCCATAACTAAATTTTAGGTATCTACTCACCATATCAGATTTTGTCACTGCGAGCGCAGCGTGGCAGTCTCCTCTCCGGCAAGGGGATTGCCACGTCGCTGGGAGGATGCTCCTCGCAAAGACAGAAGATAGAGCTTTTTTGCATTGAACAGCAGCGTTCTGCCACTGTGGAATTAATCGCAATTATGGACGTGAGTAGATACAATTTTAGCATTACAGGAGAAGACAAATGCATTATAGATTGGCCTTTCTCGGTTTTGGCAACGTAGGGCGCGCCCTGGCCCGCCTGCTCATCCAAAAACAATCCGAGTTGAAATCCCGCTACGATATCACCTTCTCAGTCTCCGGTATTGCCACCGGAAGACATGGGGCTGCCATTCATCCGGATGGAATGGACCTGGAGTCCGCCCTGCGCCTGGTGGAAGGCGGAGAAAAGCTGGACAAGCTCTCTGCTATGCCCACCCCGGTGAATAATTTGGATTTCATCCGCCGCTGCCAGGCCGATGTGCTATTTGAAAACACTCCGGTTGATCACGCCAGCGGGCAGCCCGCCATCGAACATATCCGTCTGGCACTCGAAACTGGCATGCACGTGGCCACGGCCAACAAGGGACCGATCGTGCATGCCTACCGGGAATTGACCGAACTGGCCCGGGCGCATGACCGGCGCTTCCTGTTCGAGTCGACCGTCATGGATGGTGCGCCCATATTTTCCCTCTTCCGCGAAACCCTGCCGGGTGCCCAATTGAAGGCGTTCCGCGGCGTGTTGAACTCCACCACCAACCTGATCCTGACGCGCATGGAAACAGGCGAATCCTTTGAGGAAGCAGTTAAATACGCCCAATCCATCGGCATTGCCGAGACCGATCCTTCCGGGGATGTGGACGGCTGGGATGCAGCCATCAAAGTAGCTGCCCTGGTCACGGTCCTGATGGACATCCCGCTCAAGCCCCAACAGGTCGAGCGCCAGGGCATCCGCGCGCTGACCCCCGCACGGATCATGGCTGCCCGGGCCGATGGCAAACGCTGGAAGCTGGTTTGCAGCGCCCGGCGGGATGGGGAGACTGTACAGGCGCGCGTCGCCCCGGAGATTGTACCGGCATCCTCTACGTTGTACAATATGGAAGGAACCACATCCATTGTCGAGTTTGAAACCGATGTCCTTGGACTGCTCTCCCTGTGTGAGACAGATCCAGGTCCGGAGACCACCGCTTATGGTTTAATGGCAGATTTTATCAACGCCGTGCGTCAACACTAAGGAGGCATCATGCCTGAACAGGAAACACCCCTGACATGCCAGCAGCTTCTGGACAACCTGCGCAAGGATTGGAAAGCCTATCCGGATCGTTTCAACAAGCTTGACCCCGACCGGCAGGCTGCCTTCCTGAAAGAACAGGGCTATGACAGCTTCCACGACCTGTTGGCGCATATCCTGGCCTGGTGGGAGGAAACCATCAAGATCGTTAATTCCATCCTGGATCTGATGGAGATGCCCAGGAAGGAATATGATATTGATGCTTTCAACGCGGCTGCACTTGAACATTACCGGGGGTGGAAAGATGACGACCTGTTGGTCCATTTTGAAAATCTGCGCCAGGCGCTTGTCACCCTGGTGGTGGACCTGCCGGAGAGCGGATTGCAGAATCGCCGCGTTAATGGCTGGTTGAATGCCAGCCTGGTGGAACATTTTCAGGAACATGGTATTTCAAAATGAATAAGTGACTTACTGCAAAAAAACTTTATCCCGTCACAAAGCTTAATTATTAAGAATCTTTGTTGCTTCGTGACTCGTGTCCCCGCTTTTTGGGGATGGTGGTATAGACACTGTTATATCGTGTGAAAGGGGCTTTTTCGTAAGGTCACAATGTAATTGTCAGGTTCCATTCAAGGAGGAAATATGGACGAGCCACGCGAAGCTTATATCATCAGCGCAGTACGCACCGCCATCGGTTCTGGAAAAGCCAGCGGAGTCTTGCAGCCATTTGCCCCGGTGGACCTGGCATCCAGGGTCATGCAGGCCGCGGTGAAGCGAGCCGGAATCGATGCGGGCCATATCGAAGATGTGATCTGGGGGGTGGTCACACCGGTTGCAGACCAGGGCGGTAACCTGGCACGGTTGGGTGTCCTCAAAGCCGGTTTCCCGGTGCACGTCCCGGCTGTCAGCCTGAACCGCATGTGCGGATCCAGCCAGCAGGCCCTGCATTTTGCAGCCCAGGCCGTGCTGGCAGGCGATATGGACCTGGTCATCGCCGGGGGTACCGAGATGATGTCCCACCAGCCCCTGGGAACCGATTATCCATCAGAATGGCCTGATGTCGGGCATGCGTTGGTGCATCAGGGTATCAGCGCTGAAATGATGGCCGAGAAGTGGCATCTCAAACGGGGTGATCTGGATGAGTATGCCTACAACAGCCACATCAAGGCTGGCACAGCCATCCAGGCAGGATATTTTGAATCGCAGATATTGCCTGTGGAACTGGCGGATGGAACCCAATTTAAGACCGACCAGGGAGTGCGCATGCCTCCCGACCGGGAACGCATGACCAGCCTCAAACCAGTGTTTAAAGATGACGGTGTCATCACGGCCGGCAACTCCAGCCAGGTCAGTGATGGTGCTGCTGCGCTGCTGGTGGCTTCGCCGGACGCGGTCGGGCGTTATAACCTCGTCCCGCGGGCGCGCATCCTGGCACGCGTCGTGACCGGTTCGGACCCCACCCTGATGCTGGATGGACCCATCCCCGCCACCCGCATGGTCTTGAAAAAAGCCGGGCTGATTCTGGAAGACATGGATGTGATCGAGATCAACGAAGCCTTTGCCAGCGTGGTGCTGGCCTGGGCCAGGGAACTCAAGCCGGAAATGAGCAGGGTCAACCCGAACGGAGGCGCCATTGCCCACGGGCATCCCCTCGGCGCGACCGGTGCGGTGTTAATGACCAAGTTGCTGCATGAACTCGAGCGCCGCAAGTCCCGCTACGGACTGCAAACCATGTGCATCGGTCACGGCATGGCCACTGCCACCATTATTGAGAGGCTCTAAGTTACACTGAGACTTCGGAGGTTTGGAAGCACGCGGAACGAACTTGATGGGGCAGAGTCTCCCGACCCGTCCCGGTCTTTGACCGCAGGTCTTGTCGTTCGACAAGGAGAAAAATTGATGAAATCGACAACCGGGATAATGATCGTCGCACTGTTGGGATTGACATGCCTGACAGGCGCCTGCGGGTCTGCACCCACCCAGACCCCACACACCAAAATTTCCCCGGACTTGGCCAGGAGACAATATGGAACCAATGAATAGCAAGGGACGCAACTCCCGAAGCGACCTTCTCCACAATCATGCGATGTTGGAAGAACACAACGCAAAATTAGAACAAAAGGTGCAGGATCTCACCCTGGAAATAGAAGCACGCACCAACGAATTGCAAGTCATCAGCACCATCCAACAAGGACTCGCCGCTGAGTTGGATTTTCAGGCCATCGTGGACCTGGTGGGCGATAAATTGCGCCAGGTTTTCAATTCACCCAGCCTCTATATCAACTGGTACGACGAAAAAACCAATCTGCTCCATTATCTTTACACCTGCGAACAAGGAAAAAGGTTAAGCATTCCAGCTCGACCGCCAAACCCCAACGGTATCCTGGCAAGGATCATGAAAACGCGGCAGCCTGTTGTTATTCAAACACAGGAAGAAGGACATGTGATCGCACCTGCCCTCCCGGGAACCGACCAATGCAAATCGTCGGTCTATGTTGGCATCATCAATAATGACCTTGTTCTCGGTTTAATTGGGCTTGAAAATTATGAACGTGAAAACGCCTACGGCGAATCAGAAATACGTTTGTTGACCACCATAGCTGGCTCACTGGGTGCGGCCCTTGAAAATGCCCACCTGCTCAACGAGACCCAGCGTTTGCTCAAAGAGACCGAACAGCGCGCCGCTGAACTTGCCATCATCAACAGTGTACAGGAAGGGTTGGTTTCCAAGCTGGATTTTCAGGAAATCATCGAGCTGATCGGTGCAAAAATTGAGACGGTATTTTCAGCAGATGTGGTGGGAATCGGCTTGTATGATCACAAGAACAACCTGGTGGAGTTGCCATACGTTCGGGATCATGGAGTCCGCTACTTCAATGAACCACGGCCTGTCAATGGTTTTTTTGCGCAATTGTTGAAATCGCCAAAGCCTGTTTTAATCCACAATATTATTGAAATGAATCAGTTGATGGTTGAATACAACCAGGATAATATAGGCGGTCCAACCGAAGATAACTCCCACATCATTGTTCCAATGCTGAGCGGCGCCCAGGTGATCGGGGTAGTTTCCGTTGGAAAATTGCCGGAAAATGCCTTTACCGACTCGGACGTAAAATTATTACAAACCCTTGCCAATGGAATGAGTGTTGCCCTGGAGAACGTGCGCCTCTTTACCGAGACCCAGCGTTTGCTCAAAGAGACGGAAGAACGCAACGCTGAGCTGGCTGTCATTAACACCGTGCAAGCCTCTCTCGCTTCCGAACTCAATATGCAAGGCATCTACGAAGCGGTAGGCGACAAGATCCACTCGATTTTGAAACATGCAGATGTGGGCATCCGTATCTATGACCCTCAGACAGGTTTGATCCACTACCCGTATACCTACGAGTACGGGCAACGGGCTGTCATTGAGTCTCATCCACTTCGGGATAAGGGTTTTAACGCCCACGTCCTGCACACTCGCGAGACACTGGTCATCAACGAGAATATGACTCAAGTAATGGAGAATTATGACAGTCACTTCCTGCCTGCTATAACATTTGGCAATAACCTACTGCCTGACACAGGGGGGGAATCGGCTATCTATGTGCCGCTGGTGGCTGGCGGCCAGGCACGCGGGTTGATTGTTGTGAGCAGTGACCACGAAAACGCCTTTGGTGACTCAGATGTGCGCCTGTTGCAAACGCTTGCCAACAGCATGAGCGTCGCACTCGAGAACGCCCGTCTTTTCACGGAGACCCAGCGCCTGCTTCAAGAGACCGAACAGCACAACACCGAACTTGCCATCATCAATAGCATCCAGCAGGGGCTGGCGTCCAAGTTGGATATGCAAGCCATCTATGATCTGGTCGGCGATCAAATTCGCGAGATTTTCGACGCACAGGCAGTCATCATTGCAGATTATGATCCTGCATCCGACTTAATGCACGTACTTTACATGATTGAAATGGGACAACGCTTTTATCCAGAGCGGTCCAAACCGAGCCCTTTGGGTCGCGAAATGATGAAGACTTTGCAACCGATCCTTCTGCGAACACAGTCGGAATTTGAACAGTATGGTATGGTGAAAATACCTGGATCTGACCCTGCCTTATCGGGTGTCTTCATACCCATCATTGCATCAGGCCAATACAGGGGCGGGATTTCCCTCCAAAATATTGAACGCGAGAACGCTTTCAACGAATCGGATGTGCGCTTGCTGACCACATTGGTGAGCAGTATGAGCGTTGCCCTTGAAAACGCCCGCCTCTTCGATGAAACCCAGCGCTTGCTCAAAGAGACCGAACAACGCGCCGCCGAACTTGCCACCATCAATACTGTTTCAAGGGAATTGGCAGGCGAATTAGGTGTTGGTCCTCTCATTCATCTCGTCGGGGAACAGATGCGCACAGTGTTCAAGGCAGATATTGCTTATGTCGCCTTGCTGGATGAGTCCGGCACTATGATCAACTTTCCTTATACTTTTGGGGAGGAACAGAAACCCCTCCGCTTTGGCGAAGGCCTCACCAGCAGGATCATCCAGACTGGCGAACCGTTGTTGATCAAGGGGGAATTGGACCGGCGGACCCAGGAACTTGAAACAATAGGGATCGGCAAACATGCCCCTTCTTATCTCGGTGTGCCCATTATTGTCAGCGGCAAGGCAGTTGGAGTCATCAGTGTGCAAAGCACCGAGCGCGAAGGCGCTTTCAACCTCGACGACGAAAACCTGCTCAATACCCTGGCCTTCAACGTTGGCACCGCCCTGCATAATGCGAATCTTTATAACGAGGCGCAGGCAGCCCGCGCCGCTGCTGAACAAGCCAATCAAGCCAAGAGCTCCTTCCTGGCCAATATGAGTCACGAACTGCGCACACCGCTCAATGCCATCATTGGTTTCACCCGCATTGTCCGCCGCAAAGCCGATGGCTTGATCCCGGAAAAGCAGACCGAAAATCTCGACAAAGTTCTCACCAGCGCCGAGCATTTGCTCAACCTGATCAATACCGTGCTGGATATCGCCAAGATCGAAGCCGGGCGCATGGATGTGCTGGCTGCCAACTTCCGGATCAATGCCCTGATCGATCTATGCGCCAACACCGCCCAACCCCTGCTTCACCCCAATGTGGTTCTTGAAAAACAGTTGGATGAGACCCTCACATTCATCTATTCGGATCAGGACAAGATCAGGCAGATCATCCTCAATCTTTTGAGTAACGCTGCCAAGTTTACGCCTGCTGGTAAAATTCTGCTGGCAACCCAGCGGGATGGCGAGGCGAACTTGCGCATCTCGGTCACCGATACCGGCATCGGTATCAGCGATGAAGCCCTGCCGCGCATCTTCAAGGAATTCCAGCAGGCCGATACCAGCACCACCCGTCAATATGGCGGCACCGGCCTGGGGCTCTCCATCAGCCGCAACCTGGCGCGTTTACTGGGTGGGGACTTAAATGTAGAAAGTGAACTTGGAAAAGGCTCAACCTTCAGTCTCCTGATCCCGATCCAATATGGTTATCGATCCGCACCCAACCTGGAAAATGGGTCTGCTCCAATTGAAGCAACCTCTCAACCCGGCTCACCTGGGTCCACCAGGAAACGCATCCTCGTCATCGATGACGATCCCGACGCGGTCTACCTGCTGCAGGAGAATCTCAATCAACAGGAATTTGACATAACCGGGACACGCAACGGGCAGGAAGGATTGCGGATGGCACGCCAACAGCCTCCACAAGCCATCCTGCTGGATATCATCCTGCCCGGGGCAGATGGCTGGCAAGTTCTCCACGATCTAAAAGATGACCCGGTCACAGCCAATATCCCTGTTATCCTGCTGACCATCGTAGATAAAAAAGCCCTGGGCTTCAGACTGGGTGCAGCAGCCTACCTGCTCAAACCACTCGACCCTGCCATTGTCAGGGATGCGCTTAACCGTGTCATCATTGGAAATGACCTCCAGCCAAAACATGTCCTGGTGGTGGATGATGACCCCAACGTCGCCGATATGTTGCGCCAGTCTTTACCTGAATGGGAGTTCAAGGTGACTTCGGCCCTCGACGGGTTGGCTGGTTTACAGGCCATTGCTGCAAATCATCCGGATATTCTCTTGCTGGATATCATCATGCCTCGACTGGATGGTTTTGGTGTGATCGAAAACCTGCAGGCGGACCCCCAAACGCGCGACATTCCCATCATTGTCCTCACTGCTAAAGAATTAACCAGGGCCGAATCTGCAAAGCTGAAAAAAACCGTCGCCATCGTCATGAAGAAACAAGGGTTTCATGGTGATAAATTACGGAATGAGATCAATAACGTGTTGTCTGCATAGCGAACGCTAATGGGAGCAACCTATGGAGGAAAAATGAAAACCATCCTGATCGTCGAAGATATTGATCTTAACATCGACCTGCTCACCCAACTCCTCGAAGATCGCTACAACTTGCTTGTGGCCAGGGACGGCGCGCAGGGCGTGGCGCTCACCGAACAAAACAAACCAGACCTGGTCTTGATGGATATTTCCCTGCCCATCATGGACGGCTATGAAGCCACCCGTAACATCCGTAAAACTTTTAAATCCCTGCCCATCATTGGTCTGTCTGCCCATGCCATGAGCGGTGATGACGCTAAAGCCAGGGCGGCAGGTTGCAGCGATTATCTGACCAAGCCTGTCGACGAGGATTTACTGCTCAAAAAATTGAAAAATTACCTGGGATAAAACATGACCAACCCAAAAATTCTCATCGTGGACGATGAACCCCTCAACCTGGATTACCTTGAGCAGGAATTCGAGGACTTAAACTATGCGACCATTACTGCCTCCAATGGAAAGGAGGCGCTTGATAAAGTGCACAGCGAATCTCCAGACCTGGTATTGCTGGATATTATGATGCCGGTCATGGATGGTTTTGAAGTGTTGTCGCGTCTCAAGGCGGATCCAGCCACGCGTGATATTCCCGTCATCGTCATCTCAGCCATGAATGATCTGCAAAGCGTGGTCAACGGGATTAAGCTGGGTGCGGATGATTATCTGCCCAAACCTTTTGAACCCACCCTGTTGCATGCCCGCGTTTCATCCAGCCTGGAAAGGAAACACCTGCGCGATTTGCAGCAACTTTATCTAAAGGGATTGGAACGCGAACTGGATATCGCCCGTGAGATCCAGATGGGTTTTCTACCCTCCGAGTTGCCTGCCGCGAACGGCTGGGAGATCGCCGCCTGCTTCAAAGCCGCACGTGAAGTTGCCGGCGACTTCTACGATGCATTCATGCTCCCCGATGGAAACCTGGTGTGTGTCATCGGGGATGTGTGCGGCAAAGGCGTAGGTGCGGCTCTGTTCATGACCCTGTTCCGCAGCCTCATCCGGGCAACCTCCACAGCCGGTGATCTTTCCAATCGAAAAGAGATGCAGTCTCTCACACCTGTCGGGCGTCTCCAGCATGTCATTTCTTTTACCAATAATTACGTTGCGGACACTCACGCGGATGCGAATATGTTCGCCACTGTATTTATCTGCCTCATCAACCTTCAAGATGGAAAGCTTGCCTATATCAATTGTGGAAATGATGCTCCCCTTCTCATTAGAAATGGAAAAGTTGTCACTTCCCTTCCTCCAACCGGCCCGGTGGTTGGGGTGATCCCGGGTGCCAATTTCATCGTCAAAGAGATTGCGATGGAAGCAGGCGATATGCTCGTGGCTTTCACCGACGGCATCCCGGATGCTCTCAATGTGGATGGAGTCTCATTCGGGAGTGAGAGGTTAATCAATTTGTTGCCAGGCAGCGCGACAACCTCTTCCGCCCTTCTCAAGGATATCGAGGCGCAACTACTTCAATTTATCGGCACAGCCGACCAGTTTGACGACATCACCCTGCTGGCGATAAAAAGAGACTTGTAATCCATTATTAAGCTACTGTGCTGCTCAGTGAGACTGCCAAAGTTCAGCCCCCTACGGGAGTGCTTCGCAGAGACTTCGAAAGTCTGGCAAAATGTTGTTTTAGCATATAATATTTCTCAACCATGACCCACACCATCTACCTCGCGCTTGGCTCCAACCTGGGGGATCGCCTCTCCAACCTGGAAACTGCCATCCAGAGCATGCCTCCAGGTATCCTTGTGCTTAAGCGTTCGTCCATTTACGAAACCCCGCCCTGGGGTTTTGAAGACCAGCCGGCTTTTCTCAACATGGTGTTGCAAGCTGAAACCCAATTTTCACCCTGGAAGCTGCTGAAATTTCTCAAAGCACTTGAAAGCGGCATGGGGCGCCAACCATCTTTCCGCAATGGCCCGCGCTTGATCGATCTGGACATTCTTTTCTACGATCAACTGGTCTCCGAACAGTCCGGCCTGGTCATCCCGCATGCACGCATTGCCGAGCGCGCTTTTGTCCTGGTACCCCTGGCAGAGATCGCTCCAGGTTGGATGCATCCTGTTCTGCAGGTAACCATCCAGGAACTTCTGGCAGGGGTTGAAAGCCAGGGGATCAACGTTTATGCAGCCTGAGTCTTCCGTGCTGCTGCCCCGCCATTCACACCGCCTGGAGATGAAAAAGTGGAAACCCTTATCAATAAATTACATGCAGAACCCGCCATCCGCTACAAACTGGCTGTGAACGTGTTGGAATATCCGGCTGCAAGCAAGGAAGCTAAAGAAGCCTGTGAAGTGGTGCGTAATTCTCCACAGGTCCAGGCGCTCTTAACCGCCTGCATGCCGGATGGCAATCTTCCCTACCATCCCTATAAGAAATGGGACGGTGGACACTGGGTGTTATCCGTGCTGGCAGACCTGGGTTACCCTTCCGGTGATGAGACTTTGCGTCCGCTGCTGGAGCAGGCCTATGACTGGCTGTTCAGTCCCGGGCATGCCCACAACATCCGCATGATCGACGGTCGCATGCGGCGCTGTGCCTCCCAGGAGAGCAACCTGGTCTATTCTTCCCTCACATTGGGACTGGCAGACGCCCGCACAGATGAGCTGGCTGCCCGGCTGATGAAATGGCAATGGCCGGATGGAGGCTGGAACTGCGACAAACGCCCCGATGTGAATATCTCCTCATTCATGGAAAGCCTCATCCCCCTGCGTGCCCTGGCATTGTATGCAAAAATGAACGGGGATGCAGCTGCCCGAGGTGCCAGCCAACGGGCTGCCGATAACTTTTTGAAACGCAATCTGTTCCTGCGACAGAGAGATGGCGAAATAATGGACAAGCACTTTGTGCGTTTGCATTACCCGTGCTACTGGCGCTACGACATTCTGTTTGCACTTAAAGTGATGACAGAAGCGGGCTTCATCTCCGACCCGCGCTGCCAGCCCGCCCTGGATCTGCTCGAATCCCGCCGCCTGCCGGATGGGGGTTTCCCGGCAGATGAGAAATATTATCACCTGTCCCAGCCCGACATCAGCGGCTATTCGCCGGTCAGTTGGGGCGCCATCAGCAAGAGGAAGTTCAATCCATACGTCACTGTGGAGGCTTTGGCTGTGCTGCGGGCTGCGGGGCGATTGAAACTGGAAGATTTCAAGCCTCTTATTGATGAGTCCCCTGCAAAAAAACCCTTTCACACGATATAACAGTGTCTATACCACCAAACCACAAGGACACAAAGATTCTTTAATAATGTAGCTTCGTGCTTCGTGGTAAAGTCTTTTTGCAGCCAGGTAGTTGATCAATCTGTCATCGGATAAACATAGTTTAGCTTATGCGATATAATCCCTGCAAAGGAGGCAGACCATGACCGAATTCAAACCCTTAAACTGGCAACCCGTCCCCGGGATCGGCTATACCGTTGTCCGCCGTCCAGATGGCGGCATGCATTACACATTTACGGACCTGTCAGAAGCCACTGTCAATCATTGGCAGGAATTTTCACACCAACACCTGCTGGATGCCGACCGCCTGACCCGCAACCTGTACGATTTACGCCAGGTGCAGCATGTATCCCAGGCAGCCATCAATACCGCCATTGAAGTCAATAGTGACCCGGCTGCGCGCAACATCCGCCTGGCCGTATTAGTTGCCAATGACGAAGTGGCCGATGCCATTCGCAAGATCGCCGCGCTGGCATTAACCCCTGCCTCGGCTGCCATCAAGATCTTCACAAATATGGACGAAGCCGAAAACTGGCTCAGCCGACTGCTGGACCAGATGGCTTGATCCCTGATCCATGATTCCCCTGAAAATAGGAAATCAAACCCTCGCATGGGGCACGCGTACCTATGTGATGGGTATCTTAAATATCACACCAGACAGCTTCTCCGGTGATGGTCTGCTGGCTGCCTCTGCAGGATCGGATGCAGCCATGCAACAGGCCTGTCGTTTTGTGGCAGCGGGAGTGGATATTTTGGATGTGGGTGGCGAAAGTACCCGGCCCGGATCACAACCCGTGGATGCCCTGGCTGAAAGTCAACGCGTCATCCCGGTCATCCAACGGCTGGCATCCGAATTTCCAGAAATTCTCATTTCCGTGGATACTTACAAAGCCACCGTGGCAGAACAGGCTCTGCAAGCCGGCGCCCGGATCGTGAATGATGTCTGGGGCTTGCGAGCCGACCCGAACCTGTCCCGGGTGGCTGCCGTACACAATGCTGCGGTCATACTGATGCATAACCGCAGCAAACCTGCCAATGCGGAAGTGCAGGCCAATCTTGGGGGCCGATACATTGGCATGCAATACAACGACCTGCTTAAGGATGTAAAGAACGAACTGTTCGAGAGCGCCAACCTGGCTCTGACAGCCGGCATTCCAGCTGAGCACATCCTCCTGGATCCCGGTATCGGTTTTGGAAAAACCGTGGAACAGAACCTTGAACTGCTCAACCGCCTGGATGAGATCCGCCAGCTCGGTTACCCTGTTCTATTGGGGCCTTCACGCAAATCCTTCATCGGTTATACACTCGACCTGCCCCCCGACCAACGCCTGGAAGGCACTGCTGCCGCAGTTGCGGTCGGTATCGTGCGCGGGGCTGATATCATCCGTGTGCATGATGTGGAATTTATGACCCGGGTGGCACGTATGACCGATGCCATTGTTCGAAGGCAATAGCGTGTGGACGAATAACAGGATATTGTCCATAAAGGATAAATTGGCCTTCTAAAGGCCTTTCGTTGATTTGATCCTATGCCAGGAACCCCAACCATCATCCGTCACAGGCGGGAACGCCGCCAGCATGTGCAGAATAGTTTTTCCCAGCGTATTTTGCGCATTGGATTGGGAATCGGCATCCTGCTCAGCACTGCGCTGATGCTTGCCATGCTGGCGGGCACCTGGTACTACGCGGACCTGACGCGTAACCTGCCTTCGGTGCAGATGCTGCCCATCCTGCTAAACCCGACCGACGGACAACTCCTGCAACCTACACGCCTGTATGACCGCAGCGGTCAGCGGCTTTTGCGTACGATTTCATCGACCGATGCCAACCGCACCTATCTGACCTATGAAAACCTCCCCACTGACCTGGTCAACGCCACGCTGGCTATGGCAGATCCGGGTTTCTGGAACCACCCCGGCTATACCCTGGATGGCTGGCGCAGCCCGGAAAGACACTCCACCCTGGCCCAGAAGCTGGTCTCAGACTTGCTGCTCTTTGATGAACCCATATCCATCCGGCGTGCCATCCGTGAGCGTTTACTGGCCGCCCAGATAACCGCCCAGTTTGGCCGGGAGCAGGTATTGGAATGGTACCTGAACAGCGCCAATTTCGGTCACCAGTCCTATGGCATTGAAACCGCCTCGCAATTCTACTTCGGCCTCCCAGCCAGCACGCTGGATTTCGGCCAGGCAGCCATGTTGGCAGCTATCAGCCAGGCTCCCGCTTTGAATCCGGTGGATTCTCCCCAGGTTGCCGAGCAGCGCCGCCTGGAAACCCTGCAGATCATGCTGGCTTTCAACCAGGCAGATGCCAGCCAGGTAGCTCTGACCGGAGCCAATCCCCCGAAAATCTCCCCCTCGCCGGTAACCAGTACAAATATCGCCCCGGCTTTCACCAGCCTGGTGCTATCCCAACTGGGTAAGCAGTTCAATCGTGAACGCATTGAACGCGGTGGTTTAACCATCCTGACCACGCTGGATTATGACATGCAGGTGCAGGTTGATTGCAGTCTGCAAGCGCAGCTTATCCGTTTGGGAGCCCAGGTGGAAGCCACCAACAACAACTGCCTGGCTGCCAATTTGCTGCCCCCGCTTCCCCCGGGAGTTAGTGCCAATCAGGCCTCCGCCAGTGTCCTGGTGTTGGAACCCAAAACCGGCCAGATCCTGGCTGTTGCCGGGCAAGCTGGCACAATTCACCCGGCCGGAACACTATTGAATCCTTTCATTTACCTGACCGGTTTCACGCGCGGCCTGAGCCCGGCTTCCCTGGGTTGGGATATCCCTGGCGACCAGCCTGAACTTGACCAGGGCTACCAGGGGCCTGTCAGCCTGCGGACTGCCCTGGTCAACGATTACATGGGACCTGCCTTCCAGATCGAAGCACAGATGGGTATTGAGAATGTCTGGAGCATTGCCCAATCCTTCGGACTGCAGGGTACCTCCGGTAGTCTGTTGGATGCCGATACTTCCATATCCATGCCCGAGGTGGCCGGGGCGTATGCCACGTTTGCCAACCAGGGCATCCTGGCCGGGCAGGTTTTTCAATCAGGTAAACCGCAACCTTACACCGTGCTGCAATTGACCGGGGTTGACAATGCCCCCTGGGGGAATTGGAGCTTCCCAAACCGGCAGGCCGTGGTCAGCCCGGCCCTGGCTTACCTGGTAAACGATGTATTGAGTGATGAGACCGCCCGCCTTTTCAGCTCCGGGCAGTTCAATCCTTTTGGGATCGGGCGTCCCACAGGTTTCAAGCTCGGACAAACCCTGGATGGCAGCGGCACCTGGGCTGTCGGCTACACGCCGCAGCGACTGGCGCTCGTCTGGATGGGGGGAACTGGCTCGGAGTCTGCCCAGCTTTCCGCACTCCCGGCTGCCGGACTCTGGCGCGCCTTGATGCAATATAGTGTTCGCGACCTGCCCCCGGACGAATGGGCCGCTCCGGCAGGTATCCTCCAACTGAACGTTTGCGATCCATCTGGAATGCTGCCCGCTCCCGCCTGCCCGAATGTTGTCAACGAGGTTTTCCTCTCAGGCAGCCAGCCGCTTCAAACCGACACGCTCTATCAGATCTACCAGGTCAACCAGGAGACAGGTTTTCTGGCCACAGTCTTCACCCCCCCCGAATTGGTGCAGCCGCGTGTTTACTTGAATGTGCCTCTCATGGCTCAATCCTGGGCTGTATCTGCAGGCATCCCCATCCCACCCACACAGTATGACACCATCCTTCAGCCACCTCCCCTGGCAGATGTGCATATCAGCTCGCCCGGGTTATTTGCAGATGTGCGCGGCAATATCCAGATCACCGGCAGCGCAGCCGGTGTGAATTTTTCCTATTACCGCCTGGAATACGGCCTGGGGCTGAATCCACAAGCCTGGGTGCAAATTGGGAAAGATGTGACCAGGCCGGTGGAAGAAGGTCTGTTGGCAAATTGGGATTCAAGCGAGGTGAATGGGCTGGTGGCTCTGCGTCTGCTGGTGGTACACAGCAACCAGAATGTGGAGATCGCTGTCAGCCAGTTATCTGTGGATAACACCCCTCCAGAGATCAATGTGCTCACTCCGCAGGCCGGGCAGGAGTTCAGCCTGTCGCAGGAGCCAGGGCTGGTCCTTGAGGCACAGGTCATTGACCCTTACCTGGTTAATGTGAAGATGTATGTGGATAACGATAGGGTGGCTGATTTCAATAATGCACCCTTCAGCCTGGTCTGGCAGGCGCGCCCGGGTGAGCATATGCTGCATGTGGTTGCCACTGACCGGGCCGGCAACCAGACTGAAGAAAAAATTCTTTTTTCAGTGAAACGATAAGTTTGCGCCTGGGATGCCGGCGGAGTTCACTCCTGCCGCATCCACCTTTTGACTGCCTCGGCTGGATAAACATGCTGCTGAAAGGCATCCAGCAGTTCATCCGGGTTGGAGGCACACAGCAGGTTTTGCCGGTGCTCGGGAAAAATAAATTTCTCCTTTTCGGCACAATCCAAAAAGGTTAACAGGGGTTTGTAATAATCCCGGACGTTTAAAAGGCCGACCGGTTTGTTGTGTTCTCCGATCTGTGCCCAGGTAAGCGTTTCAAATAATTCATCCAGGGTGCCAAAGCCGCCCGGCAGGGCAATGTATCCATCCGACAGTTCGTACATGCGCGCTTTGCGCTGGTGAATGGTGTCGGTCACATCCAGCCGGGTCAGGCCGGGATGTGCCAGGCTGGGAGTGTTCATGCTGGTCACGATCACCCCGATGGCTTCCCCCCCGCCTGCCAGGGCGCCATCCGCGACTCGACCCATCAGGCCGGTCTTGCCGCCTCCATAGATCAACATTAAACCGCGCCTTGCCAGGGTTAATCCCATAACAAAGGCGGCCTCGAGATAATCCGGGTGAACATCATCTGACGAACCGCAATAAACACATATAGATTTCATCGAGTACCTCATAAATAATAAGTTCAAACCTCGGGCTTCAATAATTTTCAGCTAGTATACCCGAGAAAAGAAAGGGATACGCCTGGCTGTCTACATTGGTGATTTCTTGGAGATTCGTTAATAAACCCCATACTTAACAAAAAGACTCTCCTTAGGGCGGAAGAATCAAAACGTCTAATTTCATTTGAAATTGAAGTATTCTTTTAATATACAAACAATAAGGTGCAACGCATAGATTGATAGACTCAACATGTCTAATTCCATTTGAGCCGGATGATTCGATCTAATAAAATACGCCATTTATTTGCAAGGGCGTATTTTTATCTAACGGTTTATGTTACTTACTGGTGGGCTGGCTTGGATAACATTAATTTTAGTAGTGAATGCTAAAGTTAGAACCAAAGCTTATAAAACGCGATGCATCACACCAGTCAAGTGCACGCTTTGTTAGGCTGTTTCTAAGTATGCAAGAGCACATAAAGTTGTTCATATCTCATCGATAACTTTGTCTAAGTGCTTTCCAACACTTGCTGCAATTCTTTTGAGTTCTTCGCGTTGTTCATCTAGAAGGATCATTTTCCTTTTGTCGGTCATATCCAAATAGTTCAAATAAAACCGAATTCTTAGTTTGTCAATTTGAGATAATCCGTCAAGAATTTGCTTGTCACCTACAAAAAGCACACGAGCAGATCCACTTACCGGAAGATTTTTCCATTTTTCATGATGCTCTTTTACGCTATTCTCCCACTCAGCAAGAGCTACCGAATCAAAATTCTCCAAGCCTATCGACGTTGGGATAGAAACTAAATCTACGAATTCGAGACAAGTAATGAGATAGCGACGAACCTCTGAGAATCTTTCTTTGGCAAGTTCTTTCTTTCGATGGCGTTGTTCTGAACGATATTGAAGGTAATTGGCAAGAAGCGTTCCTAAAAGTGTCAATATCCCACCAATCAAAACCGAAATTATAATTTCATTCATTTTAATTTCTTTCTTCGTAAAAATATAAACGCTCTATGTAGAAAAGCAACGGACGAACAAGTGATTGTGCGGATTGCATAATACCTTATAGGCGGATCATAAAAACCCCTAATTAGAATTATATACATCGATTGATTAAAATAATTGTAGCATATTTCTTGAATGAGTATTCTGAAGTGTGATAGAAATACGTCAATATTATCCCAAATCCAAAATCCTATTTGCCTGATTAGTCTGAGCTTCTTACTCATATTTTTCTTGTGAGAAAGAATAACCCTGATGTCAAAGAGAATATCCCCATATTTTATTTATTCGCTTTGACTAACCCGCACTTAGGGGGAAGAATCTATGTGTCAGATTCTTTTTGATTTCGAAGTACTTTTTTAATAGACACCCTTATCCATAGGGAAGAAGAATAAATACTTCAGGTTTTTTTTGCAAACAGAGCTTAACTAAAGAAATTAATAATAGAAATTTGAAGGTTTTTTTTAGGATAACATCGTATAATTATCATAATATCCCAATCGTAAAAAAAAGGAAAAATTCAGATTTTTAAGTGAGGCCGGAGACATCAAATGCTGAGGCTTGTAACACGAAAAAATGTAATGGGGGATATTGGCTGGCCTTATGGTTATTCATTTGTTGTATATATTCGAAATAGCCCGTTGGTGTAACATTCTTTCTGTAAAATACTGAACCTTAACAAAAGAGGTGAGTCAGAAGTATCCTTAAAGGTGACCAAACCATAAAAGGAGACTGAAATGACTCACCAAAATGATTATACCTTCACG